>Ga0315910_10000013_pt1 | contig 614881 bp, 533 predicted proteins | sample EdamamesoilMG_FD_204470 | JGI IMG/M metagenome (GOLD analysis project Ga0315910, IMG submission 204470) | Garden soil microbial communities collected in Santa Monica, California, United States - Edamame soil | ecosystem: Environmental > Terrestrial > Soil > Garden | place: USA: California...
ACTCGCGAGGGTACTTCTTACGCTTGCCCGCCATGGGACACCTCCAGGAAAAGGGATTATACCCTTAACTTGGTGTCCATCGAATCGCTAGAGGACCAGTACATATGCTGCACTGGTTGTAGCAGGGAGCTGCAACGCAGCGGACTACACGACTCCGTGCGGCGAGTTTGCGACGCCCATTTGTAACGATTTTCTTTTTGCTGCGAACAAGGGCGCCCTCTCTTGGTTGGGGCCTACCACCGGGTCATGGCAGACGGCCAACTATGCCGTTGAGAGATTCCTTGTGGAAGAAATGTTTCGGAACCCGTACCGGCCGATGGCCGAGTCGTGGCTTGTGGCAATGCAGCGTTCATACGCCGTGTTTGGACCGTCGTCGGATTATAAGCCGACCCTGGACGCGTATGTCTTCCTCGGCGATCCCTTGTCTTCGTTCGCGAGGCTGCCGGAAACCGATGTTGATGAGTACGTCAACGACAAGCAGCACCCGATGCCCAGCCACGCGGCGGTCGGATGTCCGCAGGGGGACAAGGATGATCTGGTTGTGGAAGTGCGGTTGGATGCGGTGGATGTGCTTAGCGCCATTCCGCAAGCCGGATTAACAATGGCAGCACCGTCCGGTTCTTCCTCCGTCTACTTTCCCGAGCAGGCGTCCATTCCAGCTGACTCCGCACCAGGTTTCCTGCCGCCAGGAGAGGGATTTGCGAACGGTTACTACAGGACCACCTTTACCATCGCCGCGTTCAGCGGCTGCGAGGAACGATCGGCGCTTGTAAGTCTTTACGGCTTGCCACTTGTCAATGCGACGACGAAGGTGCGAAGCCCAGACTTGAACCACGATGGCGAGGTCAGGGTTGTCGACTTTGCAATATTTGCCGCGGGCTATCCCGTTGATCCAGCCCCAAACGATTGTCGCGATTTCACCAATGACGGGAAAGTCAACGCGGCCGATTTTGCAGTATTTGGGGCGCATAACAATCACGAGGCTGTGCAACAACTCGCACAGAAACTCTCCACAGCGACGTCTGATGCCGGTGTCGCTCTGCGATTTACCGAGGAGTATCCAACTGCGACAACGCATCGGTTGTATGTGGACGTCGATGTCGACAACTTCGCCGATGTCAGTGCGGCGCTCTTCTCGCTGGTTTCCGGTAATGATCGTTTGACGTTCGTGGAGTGGCGTCCGCGCGGGCAAGTGCTAGGTACAGTCATATTTGCGCCGGTGGAGATCGAGGGAGGCCAACAACTGTACTTTGGTACATTGGCCGACGAAGCGCGTGCTAGCACGGCCTCCAATCTTGGGCGGCTCGTCTTTAACGTGGTCGGAGGCGACCCTGTGGAGATCATGCCCGAAGACTTTGCCATGGTGGCGGGGGACGTACTGTTCGGTCCGGTTGACGGACGATCTGTAGCTGCAAGGATGGCAGGCATCTTGGGTCGCACACTTGATCCCACGGTGACAAGAATCTTCCACGACCGTCTCGAACAGAACTTCCCCAACCCGTTCAATCCGACCACGACACTGGCGTTCTCGCTCAAGGACACGCGGGAAGTCAACCTGACGGTCTTCGATGTGGCCGGGCGGCGCGTCCGCGAGCTCGTCAACGAGAAGCGGAGCCAGGGAGCGTACCGAGTTGTCTGGGACGGTCGTAGCGACTCGGGGAGCACTGTCGCAAGCGGCGTCTACTTCTATAAGCTGGTTGCGGGGTCGTTTACGGAAACCAAGAAGATGACGATTCTGAAGTAACCGGGCACGCGTGTCGATTCGTTCGAAGCCCGGCCGTTCCACCAGGATGGCCGGGCTTCTGCTATTCAGGAAGTGGCTGAGTGTCGCCTGTGCACTGTTAGGTGAAGTTTCTACCGTCGCCCCGCGCGGACTACGTGAAGCGCGCGAGGACCAGGGTTTGGTCGTCTGCCTGGGGGCCGTGTGATTGCACGGCCCTCATGATTTCGGCGTGGATTTCGGAGAGGGGATGGGTGCGGCGGGAGGTGACGATGGCGCGGATGGGGTCCCAGCCGAGTTCTTCACCCTTTGTGTTTTCTACTTCGGTGAGGCCGTCGGTGATGAGTACAAAGATGTCGCCGGGTTCGCTGCGCAGGGTACGGGTGGAGAAGGTGGCGTCTTCGAGAATGCCAAGGGGCAGGTGCTCGTTTTCGTGTACGTCGACGTCGCCGCTCTGGCCGCGAATGTGGAAGAGGGGAAGGTGGCCGGCCACGGTGAGTTCGACTTCGCCGTCGGAATGGAAGCGAAGTGCGGACAGGGTGGCGAACATCTCCTTGCCCTTGACCTGAAAGAGAACGCGGTTGAGGTCGCCTGCCAGCGCACCGAGTTTGGTGCCGTCCATGAGTTTGACGCGCGTCACACTTTTGATCATTCCCATCAGGGTTCCGGCCGCAACACCGTGACCGGACACGTCGGCCACGGTGACAATGACACCGTGGTCTCCAACGTACACATCCATCAGGTCGCCGCCCACTTCGCTGCTCGCGATTGAGCGCCCGAATACTTCCAAACGCCCGTGGGTTGCGTCAACAGGCGGAACCAGCACTTCATGGATACCGCGCGCGAGATCGATCTCGGTGCGCAGTCGCAGTTGCTCGGCACCTTCGGTGCTGATGAACTTGACGAAGAAGATGTAGCCGGTCGCGACGAGGACCATGCACACGAGGGCTCCCCACGCCGCGCGGGCGAACCACGCCTGGGGTGTGGCGGGGTTTGGGAAGGTGTCGGAGGTCCAGTAGCCAAGCACGGCGCTTGCCGTGCACGTGATGACGATGGATGCGATGAACTTGCGGCTCCACAGAAACGTGTAGGCCCACGAAAGGGAGATGGAGCCTGCAATCACGCACTGCACGGCGACCCAGTACCAGGGCGGGGCACCCGGGGTCCAGCTGTCGTGGAAGATGCCGATGGTGGCAAAGGTGGTGAAGATACCGATTGAAAGCAGGAGTCGGGCTTTGGGTGAAAGCCTGGCCCAGAACTCGGAGCGCGAGGTGGTTCGTGCCATGGAGATGGTCTATCATAGACGCTGGTCTTGCGCCACTACCACCATGATCCGAGTCACCCCCACCATCTCCATCGACGAGTCCCTGCTCGAGGTTTCGTTTGTGCGCGCGTCGGGGCCCGGGGGGCAGAACGTCAACAAGGTGGCAACGGCCGTGCAGCTTCGCTTTGACGTCAAGCACGCACGCCTGCCCGCGGACGTGCGCGCGCGCCTCATCGAGCGCGCGGGTGCGCGCATGACGCGAAGCGGTGTGCTGGTGATCTCGGCGCGGCGCTTTCGGACACAGGAACGCAACCGGGCCGACGCCCTCGAGCGCCTGGTGGAGATGGTGCGCGCGGCGGCACAACCGCCCCGGGTTCGCCGCGCCACCCGGAAGCCCCGGTCGGCGGACGCACGCCGCGTCGACGAAAAGAAAAAGCGCTCCGCCACCAAGCGCCTGCGCGGGTCCCCGCGTTCCGGCGAAGACTGACGCCACGCCCCCGGGGTTGTGGTAGGCTTTGGCCGTGCCGGCGTGATCGCGACCGGCGCCGATCCACATGCGACAGCCCTTCAAGCGAGAACTGGGTTCCCTCGACGCACTGTTTGCGTTTGCGCAAACGTTTGCAGCTGACCACAAGCTGGACGAGCGAACCACGTACGCGATGAACCTGGCGCTGGAAGAAATCTTCACCAACATGGTCAAGTACGGGGGCGGCGACGACGCGGTGTCGGTTGGGCTGGACGTGCGAGACGGTGACCTGGTGATCGAGTTTGAGCATTCGGGGGCGGTCCCCTTTGACGCCTCGCGCTGGACCACCGGTGCCGCGGACCGCGCACTGGAAGATCGCGAACCGGGTGGCATGGGTTTGCACCTGGTGCGCCGGCTCATGGACGAGTTTGTGTACGCATACCGCGGCGGTGCCGCGCACATCACCCTTACCAAGCATCTCGGAGGCGCCTGAACATGTTCGAAGTCGCGAAAGGGCCGCAGGGCGAGTTTGTTTTCAAGGGCCGGCTGGACGCGTCGCAAGTGGAGCGCGCGCGCGAGGCCCTGGGCGAGCTCAAGGGCTCCGGCGTCGTGGATTTCAAGGGACTGGACTACATTTCCAGCGCGGGCATGGGCGTGCTGCTCGGGGTCCAGAAGAAGCTTTCGGGGAGCGGACATTCGCTGACGCTGGTGAACCTCAACAGCCACATCCGGGAGATCTTCCGGATTGCCGGTTTTGACCGTGTTTTCAAGATCGAGTAACCCCGGAAAAGGCCGTTCCCAAAGGCCTAACCCAAAGATTCTCACCAACTTTTTGACCCTTTCCGCTGTATGTGCTCACTGAACACGCATCCCGACGCCGACCTCGTACGGGCCACCCTCGCGGGGGACCAGCGGGCCTTTGAGACGCTGGTTCGCCAGTACGAAAAGCCCATCTACAACTTGGCGCTTCGGATGGTGCGGGATCGGGACGACGCGATGGACGTGGTCCAGACGGTGTTCGTGAAGGTGTATGAGAAGCTCGATTCGTACAATGAGCAGCACGGGTTTTTCAGCTGGCTCTACCGCATCGCCATCAACGAATCGATCAACTTCTCCAAGCGGTCCCGCAAGCATGACGAGTACCAGAGCGGTGTAACCGCGGCCCTGGCGCCCACGCAGGAAGCAGCCCACGGCGCCGACGTGCTAAGCGGAGAAATCGAGCGGGCGATCGAGACGTTGAAGCAGGACTACCGGACCGTGATTGTGCTCAAGCACTTTCACGATTTCTCATACGAGGAGATGGCCGAGATGCTCGGCATCCCCGAGAAGACCGTAAAGTCCCGCCTCTTCACCGCCCGCCAGTTGCTCAAGGAGATCCTGGAATCCAGGGGGTTCAACCGATGATCGATCCCAGACTGACCGAACTCATGAACCTTGAGATTGACGGCGTCGCAACGCCGTCGCAGCGCGCCGAACTGGAGCAGGCCCTGGCCTCCAACCCCGAGGCGCGTTCTCATTTTGAGGCCCTGGTCGCCACCGTGCGCCGCCTCGACAACCACCCCTTTCTCGAGCCGCCGGCGGAACTCCACCCGCGCGTGATGGAGTCGGTTGACCGCGCCATGCGCGTTGGCCCCGCCCGGGCGCCGGGCTGGTTTGCACGCCCCTTGCCGCGTTTCATGGCTACCTTTGGCCTGGGCCTCGCGACCGGCGTCTTCCTGTTTGCCGTGGTTCGCTCCGACGACTTTCTTCGTGCCGTGAACCCGGATCATGTGTCTGGTACGATAGGGAGCCCGGCCAGGCTGGCCCCGCTGGCGACCATCCCCGTGGACGCCCCCGAGGTTGGCGCAACCGGTTCGGTGAACCTGTTCCGGACCGGCCAGGGCACCCGGGCGGACGTGCGCCTGGGCACCGGTGACCCCGTGGCCTGGACCCTGTCCTATGACCCGGCATCTCCGGAACCCTATGTTATTAAGATAGTTAAGGATGGAAGCGTGGTTTTCGAGCGGGCCGCGCAGCCGGTAGTACCCTGATACCGTTCCGGTTTTCTCTAAGCCGCGGCGAAAAAACCTCCCGGTCTCGCCAACTTCGTCGCCACCGGCTTGTAGGTACGGGCAGACACCCGTACACCATTGGCCCCCCCCTCAAGGAGGAAGTGACATGTCGAGGAATTCAACCACACTGCTGATCGTCGCGAGTCTCGTGATCGTCGGCGCCTTTGTGTTCTTCAATAACAACCAGACCGGTACCCCCACGGAAAGCGACGTCGCCGGTGCCATCGGCACGGTCGAGAAGTACAGGAGCGAACAGCTCAACTCGTCCGACGTCGTGACCGAAGCGACACCGTCCGACATCTTTGCCACGTTCAGCACGGACCCGGCCGCACTCGAGGGCTTGAGCACGATCCTGGGTCGCTGTTCGGCGCAGGAGAGGCTTCGTCTGTACGAGCGCATGGACGCGCAGATGGCGTCCACCATTCTTGACCGTGCACCCGAAGCCGAGCGTGCGAGCCTCGCCGGCCGCGCCACGGCCGAAGAGCGCGTGAAGATGATCGATCGCATGGATATGGACGAGCGCTCCAAGTTCCTGGGCAAAGCCGGCATCGACGCGGCTGCCTATGAGCGTGCCGATGCGCAGGAGCGCGCCAAGCTGACGGGTCGCCTCACGGGCGGACTGGCGGCTCTCTACCAGCGTGCCACTCCGGAAGAGCGCGTGAACCTCCTGGGCCGCGCAACTGCCGAAGAGCGCGTGAAGCTGTATGACCGCGCCGACGCGATGGAGCGTGCGAAGGTCATGGGCCGTGCCACCGCGGAAGAGCGTGCCAGCGTGTTCGAGCGTGCCTCGATGCAGGAGCGCGCGGACCTCGTGGGCCGTCTCTCCATGGATAGCAAGGCCGCCGTTTTGGACCGCGCGCCGGTTCAGGATCGGATTCGTCTCTACGAGCGCATGGATGCGCAGATGGCGTCCACGATTCTTGACCGTGCACCCGAAGCCGAGCGTGCCAGCCTGGTTGCTCGTGCCACCGCGGAAGAGCGCATCAAGATGATCGGTCGTATGGACATGGACGAGCGCTCCAAGTTCCTGGGCAAGGCCGGCATCGACGCGGCTGCCTATGAGCGTGCCGATGCGCAGGAGCGCGCCAAGCTGACGGGTCGCCTGACGGGCGGACTGGCGGCTCTCTACCAGCGTGCCACTCCGGAAGAGCGTGTGAGCCTCATGGGCCGCGCCACCCCGGAAGAGCGCGTGAAGCTGTATGACCGCGCCACGGCTGCCGAGAAGGCAACCCTGCTGGGTGCGGCTCCGGACTTCGAGCGTGCCGACATTCTGGCCCGCGCCATCGTGGGCGGCCGTGTGTCCCTGGATGCATCGCCCGAGCTGGAGCGCGTGGAAGCCGAGAGAATGCGCTAAGTCTTAGCAGCCATCCTGTGGATTCCTCGTGTTAGCATGGGACGCCGCGGTCAAGCGCCGCGGCGTCCCTCTTTTTTCTGGACGGTGATTCGGAGAGCATGCGCCCCACTCCATCCCGCCTGATACTGGCCGCACTCGTCGCACTCGGCCTCCAACCCGCGACGGCGGTTGCGTCCGGGATCGCGTTCCAATCCCTCGAGACGTCCACCTTGCGCGTCATCTATTACGACCCGCGCCACGCCTACATCATTCCGCACCTCGCGCGCTGCTTTGAAAACTCGATGGGTTACTTCCACGACCGCATGGGCTACGTCCCCGGCGAGGAAGTCACCGTGCTGCTGCAGGACTTTGACGACTTTGGTTATGCGGGCACCTCCACGATTCCCAATAACTACGTGACGCTCGGGATCGAGCCGTTTGAGAACGTGTACGAGACCTGTCCCACCAACGAGCGCATGAACTGGGTGATCAGCCACGAACTCTTCCACGTGGTGGCGTCGGAGAAGGCCAACAACACCGACCGCATGTTCCGCGGCATCTTCCGCGGCAAGGTTCTGGCCGACGCCGACAACCCGGAGTCGATGATCTACTCCTACCTCACCTCGCCGCGGCGTTTTGCTCCGCGCTGGTACCACGAGGGCGCGGCCGTGTTCATGGAGACGTGGATGGCGGGCGGCATCGGACGCACGCTGGGCGGCTACGATGAAATGGCGTTCCGCGCCATGGTGCGCGACAACCAGTATTTCTACGACGTGGTGGGATTGGAGTCGGAGGGAACCACGAGCGACTTTCAGATCGGCCAGAACTCGTATTTGTATGGGACTCGCTTCATGTCGCACCTCGCGGTGCGTTACGGACCCGAGAAGGTGCTGGAGTGGGTGAACCGCGACGACGGCACGCGCGGCTACTTTTCCGCGCGCTTCAAGCAGGTGTTCGGCACCTCGCTCGAGGACGAGTGGGAAACCTGGATCGCGTCGGAACAGTTGTGGCAGCGGATGAACCTGGACCTGGTGCGCGAGTACCCCACGACACCCGAGCGTCGCGTCGGCACGCGCGGGCTGGGGTCGGTGTCGCGCGGTTTTGTGGATTCAAAAACCGGACGGCTCCTGGTGGCGGTCAACTACCCGGGTGAGTTTGCGCACGTCGCCGGCATCAACCTGGCCACGGGCGAGATCGCCAAGATTCACGACGTTCAAACACCGGCGCTCTACTACGTGACCTCGCTGGCATTCGACGAGTCGGCGCGCCGTCTCTTCTATACCACCAACAACGGCAAGCACTGGCGCGATCTCAACACGCTGGACGCGGACACCGGCGAGATCACGCGCCTCATCACGGACTGCCGCATTGGTGACCTGGCGTTCAGCCGCTCCGACAGCCTTCTGTGGGGTGTGCAGCACCACAACGGCTTTTCAACCCTGGTCTGTGTGGCGCCGCCGTACAACGCGTGGGACCGCATCCTGCCCGTGCTGGATCTGCCGTACGGCAAGGACATGTTCGACCTCGACGTATCGCCAGACGGGAACACACTCACCGCCTCCATGCTGGAGATCAACGGCGAGATCAAGCTGGTGAGCTTTGACACCAACGAACTCCTCAAGGGCGAGGGCGGCTACAAGGTGCTGCACGCCTTTGACAAGACCGGTGCTGCCAACTTTGTTTTTTCAGAAGACGGTGCCCACCTCTACGGCACGTCGTACCAGACCGGTGTCTCCAACGTGTTTCGCTGGGACATGGCGCGCGAGAGCATGGAGTGTGTCACCAACACCGAGATTGGATTCTTTCGCCCCATTCCCATGGGAGACTCGCTGCTCGTGTTCTCGTACGCGGGCGACGGTTTTCACCCCGTGGTGATTCCGGACACAACCCTCACCGATGTGAATGCGGTGCGCTACCTGGGCAACGAGATCGTGGCGCGCCACCCAATGGTGAAGGAATGGACGCTGGGTTCTCCGCGCGAGGTGAACCTGGATTCGGTGACGACGTACCGCGGCGAGTACCGCAAGTTTCGCAGCATTACCACCGCGTCGCTGTACCCGGTGGTGGAGTACTACAAGGTCTACACCTCCATTGGCGTGCGCTGGAACTTCATGGACCCGCTGGGGCTGCACGGCGGGGAACTGGTGGCGGGCGTTACGCCCACGGGGAGTCTTCCGGACCGCGAGCTGGCGCATCTCAAGTTTCGCTACAACCACTACCCGTGGAAGCTCACCGCCGCACTGAATCCGGCCGACTTCTACGACTTCTTCGGCCCCACCAAGCGCAGTCGCAAGGGCTACGCGGTGGGACTCGAGCGCTCCGACTACTTGATCTCCGACAAGCCGCGCTTTCTCGAGTACACGCTCACTGCGGCGTACTACGGCGACCTCGAGCGCCTGCCCTACAACCAGAACGTGCTGGCCACCTTTGACGAGTACGCGGCCGCCACCGCAAGCCTGGACTACAAGCGCATGCAGAGTTCCATCGGGGCGGTGGACATCGAGAAGGGCATCCGCTGGTCGCTCTCGCTGGACGCCAACTACGTGAACACCGACTTCTATACGCGCGGTGTCGCGGAACTGGACCTCGGGTTTCTGACCCCGATTGACCACTCGTCGATCTGGCTGCGCGGGAGTGCGGGGTACTCGCGGGGGGATCGCGACGACAGTTTTGCGAGTTTCTACTTTGGCGGCTTTGGCAACAACTACGTGGATCACCTGGAGGTAAAGCGCTACCGCGACACCGAGCGCTTCCCGGGGTTTGAAATCGACGAAGTGTCCGGGACCAACTTTACGCGCCTCATGACCGAGTGGACGCTGCCGCCGGTGAAGTTCCGCCGCGTTGGCCTTCCGCAGTTCTACTGCACGTGGGCGCGCCCGGCGCTCTTTGCCACCGGGCTCATCACCAATCTGGACAACGGCGACTTCACCCGCCGTGCGGGCAACGTCGGTGGACAGGTGGATTTCCGGCTGGTAATCTTCTGCACGCTCGAGAGCACGCTCTCCATCGGGGGAGCAGCCGCCAAAGAAGAAGGCCGCGGCGTGCAAACCGAGTTCCTCATTTCACTCAAAATTCTGTAGCCAACCGCCCGTGACGACCGACTTCATCATTCGCTTCTCGGTCAGCCTGCTCCCGGTCATCCTGTTTCTCGTAACACTCATCTGCCTCGACAGCTACAAGCTGGTGCCGGTGCGCGGCCTCCTGCTGGCGATCTTCATCGGCGCCGGGTCGGCACTCATCTGTCTCACCATCAACAATGTGTCCATGCGCACCTTCGACATCCCCCGCCACGGTTTCTCGCGCTACGGTGCGCCGTGGATCGAGGAGATTGCGAAGGCGTTGTACGTGTTGTGGCTGATCCGCGCGCGCCGGGTTGGCTTCATGGTGGACGCCGCGGTGATCGGCTTTGCGCTGGGCACGGGCTTCGCACTGATCGAGAACACCTACTACGTACAGACGCTGCGCGCCGACAGCGTGTGGGTGTGGATCGTGCGCGGACTGGGCACCGCCATCATGCACGGTGGCATGACGGCGATTGGTGCCGTGGTGGCCAAGTTTCTGTTCGACCGCATGGACGGTCGCGGACTCTGGTTTGTGCCCGGCGTGCTGCTCGCCAGCGTGCTCCACTCCGTGTTCAACCACTTCGTGCTGCCGCCGGTGGCGTCCACCGTGGTCCTGCACATTGCACTCCCCGCGATCCTGCTGGTTGTATTCTGGCAGAGCGAGCGCGCCACCCGTCACTGGCTGGGAACCCAGATGGACGTGGACTCCGAGCTTCTCGAGTTGATCCAGTCCGGGCAGCTGTCCAACAGCCGGCTGGGCGGTTTTGTGAAACGCCTCGAAGCCCAGTTCCCGCCCGCGGTGCGCGTCGACGTGGTGTGTTACCTCCGTCTGCACGTGGAACTCGCGATCGCCGCCAAGGGGCTCCTGATGATGCGCGAGGCCGGCTTCAAACCCGCGCTCCCGGAGGGAACCCGCGAAAAGTTTCAGGAGCTTCGCCACCTGGAGAAAGCCATCGGTCCCACCGGGCGACGCGTGCTGGCTCCCGTGCTGCAGCAAAGCACGCGCGACCTGTGGCAGATGTATCACATAGAGGGGTGAGAGCTGGACAGGACCGCGACGCGTCCGGCGTAGAATGGATCGTTCTTGTAATTGACGCGAGCGATCTGCTTACGGGGTCGATGGGTGACGCACGGATGTATTTCCAAGTACGCGTAGATGACTGATGTCAATGTGAAAGGGGATGTCAATGGATGTATCGCGTTTGTTTGAAGTACTCACCGATGTAGGGCATGAGTTTCCGGACATGTTGCAAGATGTGAAGGCGCTTGCGCGGGAGTACGAGTTGGCCCTCGCCAACCCGGTGCAAAATAACAGCGCTGCTATCAAGAATACCTTTGACACAGTCATGTCACAGGTCGATCAAAGCGTCTTCATGAGGTATCCGCCCAGCAAGGTTGCGATTCTGAACTCACTTGCCCGGAAGGCTCCCGTAGGGGACCTCTTGCGAGAACGGTTGGTTGCGCTCTTGTCCGTCCCCGGGCAGTCGGCGGCTGGTGTGCTCACTTCATTGCGGGAGCTCGAAGCAGAGATGGAGGCGTTTAGGAGAGCATGCCAGAGGACCGCCACTGGGCTGCACGCGTTGGGTATCACACCACATTCCGTTCCAGCGGGGGCGTTTGAGGTCGGTGTTCTTATTCCAGAGCGCCTGGTTCATCTTGAACTCGGAGCACTGTCATCAGAGTTCGAGTCGTGGAATCGCATCATTCGATTCTATCAGGAGCTAGCGGATGATGAGGAACGCGAGGTAAAAGTCGCCGGCATTGCCTCGGGGAGTTACGAGCTCTACGTAATTTGCGGCCTTGCAACAGCCACGCTCATCGCACGAACCATCGACAAAGTTCTTGATTGGTATCTCAAGATTTTGCAGATACGAAAGCTCAGAATTGAACTAGATCGCCTGGGCGCTCCTGTTGCCGAGACGGATGATGTAAAAAAGTATGAGAGAGGACTCTTGGAGAAAGAAATTGAGCAACTCGCATCCGACCTGATTAAGTCGTCTAGCAAGAAAGTCGACGCAAGCCGCCGTGCTGAACTACAGACAAGTTTGGTATTCTCGATTCGCGAAATCGTCCGATTTGTGGATAGTGGCGGGCTGGTCCAGGTTGATGCAACCGCCCCTGATGAGCCACAGGCGATGTCGGACGCTCCTACAGACGATCAGGCAAACAACGTTGGTGCTGGCATCGGCCAGTACGACTTGATTCGCAAGACCATTGAGGCCGGGCGAGCCCTATCTCGTCTGCCCGATCGGGAGACACGGATACTGCAGATTGAAAATGGAGGTTCCGAAGATGCTACCGAGAGCCCGGCGAAGCCAAGCAAGAAAAAGCACTAGTTCTCAAGTCGTAGCGAGCCTGCAGCTTGCTGTTCTCATCATTGGCGGTGCGTCATTCGCGCAAACCCCGCCGCCCGCCGATCCGCGCTATGCCACCGCGGAGGCCGTGGTGAAGGAGCTCTACAAACTGGTGTGCGTGGCGCCGGGGCAGAAGACGGACTGGGAGCAGGTGCGGGCGCTGTACATCCCCGAGGCGGTGATTGTGTTGCGTACGTCGAAGACGGAAAACACGGTGTTCTCGGTGCAGGGTTGGATTGATGACTTTGCGGCGTGGGATGAGAAGGCCAACGTGATTGAGCGCGGCTTTGAGGAAAAGATTGTGGCGATGAAGACCACGGAGTTTCGCGACATCGCGCACATCCTGGTGCGCTATGAGGCGCGCATTACGTCGTCGGACAAGCCGCCCACCGTGGGTGTGGACAGCATCGAGCTGATCCGGAAGGACGGTCGCTGGTGGATCGCTGCGATCACCAACGACCTGCCCACTCCGGAGCATCCGGTGCCGGCCGTGATTGCCGACTAGCCGCTACTTGAGCAGCACCAGCTTCTGCGTGTGCGAGGCGCCCCCGGCGTCGAGACGCGCAAAGTACACGCCCGACGGTACGGCGTTGCCACGCGCGTCACGACCGTTCCACATCACCACACGCGCGCCCGCCGGCTGCGTTCCCTCCAGCAGAGTTGCCACCACACGACCGCTCACATCCAGGATGCGAAGGGTCGTGCTGCCGGCCCGCGCGAGCGTTACCGGAATCGCGGTGACCGGGTTAAACGGGTTGGGGAAGTTGGGACCAAGTGCGGTCATGCGCGGCGTGTCGCCGGCAGCCGTCGGTGTCCCGATCTCGAGTGCGATGTCAAAGGGCGGGAGCCCGGTGTCGATGGGGTTCACCGTGGTCTGCGCGTTGCTCACCATGTCGAAGCAGCGCACACCGGGGTTGGTGGGCTTGCGGTCGGTGAGGAGCAACCCCACGGGCGAGGGCTCGATGTCGTTCAGGTCGTAGCCGCCGGGCGCGTAGATCGCGGCCCCCAGCTTGAGGCCGGTGGACGGGTTGAACGCAATCAGCTCGGTGGTGAACGACGGGGTCGCGATGATCGCAAAGCCCTTGGTGTCGCTGATGATCTCGACATCCAAAATGTCGCCGCCGGCCGCGTTCTCGGTGAACATCATGCTCTGGGTTTCGGTCGCGAGGTCAAACGCGATCACGCCCGCGTCCTGCAAGCCAAAGAAGCCCACCGCCGAGAAGTACGCCTGAGCCGCGCCGCCGGTCATGCGGTAGTTCACTTCCGAGTACGGGTTGGTACGAATCAACGTCAACGGCTGGATCCCCGGTGCGGGACCCATGTCGATCAGCGTGTCGGTTGCAAGATCGATGACTGCGGCAAAGCTGTTGGCCGTGGGCGAGTAGAAGTTGGGACGGTCCAGGCGCTGCAACAGAACGTAGAGACGCCCGTTGGCCACGATCATCTGATCCATCTCGGGCAGCTCGTCGGCGTCCGCAAACGCGGCCAGGCTGATGGTGGTGAGGGTGGCACCGGTGCTGGGGTTCATCTTGAGCACGCTGGTCATGTCGTAGCGCGTCACGTACGCGACCGTGGGCGACAGCACCACGATGTCGTGCGGATTGGAGCCGTTGCCGGTGGAGAACTGGTCGATGGTGTCAAAGCCGTTGCACGGATCGAGAATGTGGATGTTGTCACCCCCGGCGCGGCTTACCACGTAGATGCGGCGGTCGCCAAGCGGGCCCGTGCGCAGCACGGCGTCGCTGTGAATGGCCTGCACGTTGAGGCTCGGTGCCTTGGTGACGGGGTCGAGCGAGGATGACGACCCCGAAGAGAAGTCGGTGGTGGATACCAGGATGTAGTCGTCGGTGCACTGCGCGCGGGGAGTGGCGCTGGCGACGGTGATAATGCAAAGCACAAGCACGAGTGTCTTCATGGTGTCTCCTAGTACTGGTAGCTCAAGGTGGAATAGAAGCTGCGGCCCGGCAGGGGATAGCCCGCCACGTCGACCGCGCGTTCGTCGGAAAGGTTTCTGGCCTCAAACGTGAACGAGAGTCCGTCCACGGGAATGCGTATCGTGGCGACAGCACCGTGCAGCGTGCGCGTGGGTGCTTCGTTCAGATTGGCGCGGTCCAGCCAGTTGGCGCCGATGTAGTGCAGCTCGTAGCCAAGCCGCAGGGCGCGCCACGTGCCGCCGAGGGCGGCGTTTACTTCGTGCCCGGGGCGCGACGGAAGCTGGTTGCCGTTGTAGTAGGGGATGTCGCTCGTGTCTTCGCTGTCGAGGCGCGTGTAGCCCAGCGACCAGTCCAGCTGGTTCTCCCAGGCTCCGGCAAGACTCGCCTCAAAACCGCGGATGCGTGCGGCACCAATGTTGGTTGGTTTGGTTGTGTACTGCGAGTTGGGGAAGAAGAGAATGAGATTCTCCGACTGGTTGTCAAACCAGCTCACTTCCAGAAGCAGCGAGCGCACCGCACCCGCGCTGGGAACACTCACCACGACACCCACGTCACGGTTGTCGCCTTCCTCCGGTTCCAGCTCGCTGTTGCCGGTCACCGATCCCGTGTTGCCAAACAATTCCAGGAACGTGGGGAGGCGGTAGTAACGCCCGACGTTTCCCTTCACGGTGAGCCACGTGAGCGGCTGCCAGCGCGCACCCACGCTGGGCGTGGTGGCGTCGTGGTCGACGCGTCCCTCCGGTGTGGGTGGCAGCCAGGGGAAACGCGGCGGTGCAAAAAACTCGTCGGTGTGGTGTTCAAAGCGCTGCGTGCCCGTGACCACCAGCGACTGATTGAACAAGTAGAGATCCGCACCGAGGGCGGTGGTGGTGGCGTGACGCCAGCGGTCGGGACCCTCGGTCTCGGTGGGCAAATGGCTCACGGGGTGATACGTCTGCTTCTCGCCCGCGAAGGTGGCCTCGAGTGCGAGCGGAAGCCAGGGTGTGGTCCAGCGCGTGCGCGCGTTGCCGCCGTACGCGTCGATGCGGTTGTCGGTGTCCTGGGCCACCAGCGACACATCCGCGTCGCGATCGACAAAGCGCTCGTGCGAGCGCTGGTAGTGCGCGTTGGTCCACCAGCGCAGTTGCTTGTCAAAGAGCGGCGTACCTTCCGCACGCAGTTGCCCCATGCGACGCTGCCGGTCCGAGCGCGCGGTGGTGGACTGGAATGAGCCCAGACCCGGCACACCCTGCTCGCGCGACGCGTCGTAGTAGGCGGCCGAAAATTCCGCCACCGGTGCCACGCCAAGCGACGCGCGCAGCATGGCGTTCCAGCCCGTGAAGTCGTTGTTCACGCGCGTTGCAACGTCGTCGTCGTCGGGATTCGCCGGCGTGCCGTTGTTGTCGTCAAACGCAAAGTCGCCGCTGCTTTCCTCCCACGTTCCGTGCGCGAACAGTCGCACCGGGCCCGGCCGCAACCAGACCGACCCGCTGTGGCGGCGCGTGTCAAATGAACCGCCCGACTCGTGCACGTCCAGTGCGGAAAGCAGCGCGTCGCGACCCGTGTCGCTGCGCGTCACCAGATTGACCGCGCCGCCAATCGCCGATCCGCCCAGTTGCGCGGGCGAGAAGCCGCGGTACACATCGATGTGTTGCACGCCACCCAGCGGAAGGTCGGAGAGATTGGTGACGCCAAGGTAGGGATCGTCGATGGGCATGCCGTCCAGGTACGTCTTCACCTGGCTCGACGACGAGCCGCGAATCGACACCGTGGCAAAACTTCCAAGCCCGCCGTACTGCGTCACGCGCACGCCCACCAGTTGCGAGAGCACGGTACTCAAGTCTTCCACGCGGCCCGCGCGCGGCGTCATGTCGACGCGCGCCACAAAGCCCGGGCGGCTGAATACATCCGAGCGCGCGTCCGGGCGCGGTGCCGTCACCACAACCGGCGGCATCACCTGCAGGCTGTCGGGTGCGGGTGTGGCAGCGCGCACGTCACGGGCGTGACATGACAACGCACCCGCGAGTGCGAGTATCAGGAATAACGGCGGCGCACCGCGTGTCAGCGGTCGTCCGCGCGAACGATGATGGGGAATGATGGTGTCATCCCGTTCCTCTCAAGCCTCGAAGAGGAGTTCGGTCGTGACAACCCCGGCAGGTATCCTGGCTGATGGCTCGAGCGCCTCACGCCCCCTTCCCGGTTTGCACCAGTGGTACGGGCGGTTGGCTCGCCAAACACAGTGGCGGGTCCGCGAGGGAATTACACCCTCTTCCCTTGAGCCGCGTCGAAAGCGAAGGCGCGGCGCACGGTGGTTGATAGTGCGACAAGAGTAGCGATTCGACACGATGACTGTCAAGGGGCCGAATGACGTGGACGCGGCCTGTTGCGCTGGCTAACATATGCATGTCAGGTCTTCTTCACCTCGGCTGGTAATTTCAGGAGGGGCGTCATGCCGTACGTCGACGGTTTTGTGATTCCGGTTCCCAGGAAGAATATCGAGAAGTATCGCCGCATTTCCGCCAAGGCGGGCAAGATATGGCTCGAGCACGGAGCGCTCGAGTATCGCGAGTGCGTGGGGGACGACATGGTGATCCAGGGTAAGCCGCTGTTCCCGAAGTGCGCCAAAGCGAAGGCGGACGAGACGGTGGTGTTTTCGTGGATTGTGTACAAGTCGCGCGCGCAACGCGATCGCGTGAACAAGAAGATCATGGCAGATCCGCGTCTGGAGAAGATGATGATGGGTGAGGGCATGCCGTTTGACATGAAGCGCATGGTGTACGGCGGATTCAAGGTGCTGGTTGATCTATGAGGATGGTTTTCCGCCGCGCCGTGTGTGTCGCGGCCTTGTTGGTTGCGATCGCCGGTGCTGCACCCGCCGCGCTTCGTCCCATCGCGGAAACGGATATCCTGGCCTTCAACTGGGCGTCGGATCCGCAGATGTCGCCGGATGGGTCGCGCGTGGTGTATGTGCTGGTGACGGTCAACGAAGAGAAGGACCGTTATGAGACGGCACTGTGGATGGTCCCGGCGGATGGGAGCGATGAGCCGCGCCAGTTCACGTCCGGGCCGTTCGACAGCGGCCCGCGCTGGTCGCCGGATGGAAAGCGTATTGTGTTTGCGCGCACGCGTGATGTGGCGGAGAAGGAAGAACGCAAGCCAGCACAGCTCTATGTGATCGACGCGCGTGGCGGTGGGGAAGCGGTGGCGGTGACGTCGCTGGAACGCGGGGCTTCGTCGCCGCGCTGGTCGCCGGACGGCAGCGCAATCGCCTTTACGTCCACGTGGATTCCGGACGACACGCTCAAGGGCGACAAGAAGAGAAAGAAGAGCGACGTGCGCGTTGTCACGCGCGCCGCGTATCGCACCAACAGCGGCGGCGACACGGATTTTCAGCGTCGTGATCATCTGTGGGTGGTCGACATACCGCAGGGTGGGTTGGAAGACATCGCTGCCCCGCGCCAGATCACGTCGGGGCCGTTCGAGGAGGACGGAGCCGCGTGGGCGCCGGACGGAACGCGTCTCTATTTCCTGTCCACGCGCGTGCTTGAGCCGTACTACCAGCGCCCCGATGCCGACATCTACTCGGTCCCCGCGTCCGGGGGTGCAATCGAAGTGGCGGCCAGCATCGACGGGCCCATTGAGGCCTTCGCGGTGTCGCCCAACGGAAAGCAGATCGCGTTTGTCGGCTTCGTGAACCCGACGTCGCCGATGTCCTACAACCAGCCGGACCTCTTTGTGGCGGATCTCGGCGCGGGCACCGCACCGCGCCTGCTCACGGGTGACTACGACTTTGACATCCTGGACGGCATTGGTGCGGATCAGCACCCGCCGCGCGCTCCCGCGTCGGCGGGGATTCTGTGGAGCCGCGATGGTTCGTCGGTGCTGCTGCGCTCCGCGGAACAGGGCCGCTCCAACCTGGTGCGCGTGCGCGTTGGGAACGGCAAGCTGGAGCCGTTCACGCAGGGTGACCAGGAAGCGGTGGCGTACACGGCCAGTGCCGACGGCGCCCGCGTGGCGATTCTGATATCAAGTGCCACCAACATCGGCGACATCTTTGTTGCCGACGCAAAGAAGTCGCGCGCGTCGCAGAAGCAGATCACGCGCGTAAACGACGCGCTGTTTTCACAGCTCGACATTCCGGCACCGGAAGAGTTCTGGTACGACGCCTTCGACGGCAAGCGCCTGCACGGGTGGATTCTCAAGCCCCCCGGCTTTGACGCTTCAAAGAAGTACCCGCTGATCCTGCACATCCACGGCGGGCCGCACACCGCGTACGGCTACGCCTTCACGCACGAGTTCCTGTGGATGGCGGCCAAGGGCTACGTGGTTGTGTACACGAATCCGCGCGGGAGTTCGTCGTACGGGCGCGAGTTTGGCGACGGCATCCAGTACGCGTTCCCGGGCCCCGACTACGAGGATCTGATGGGCGGCGTCGACGCGGTGGTGAAGCGCGGCTATATAGATGAAGCGCGCATGGGGGTCACCGGCGGGAGCGGCGGCGGCATTCTCACCAACTGGATCATTACCAAGACCAACCGCTTCAAGGCCGCGGTGTCGCTGCGTTCCATCGCGGACTGGAGTTCGTTCTGGTACGTGTGCGACTTTACCCTCTTCCAACCGTACTGGTTCCGGGGTGCGCCGTGGGAAACGCCCGAGGAGTTCACGTCGCGCTCGCCGATCATGTTTGCGGACAAGATTGAAACGCCGCTCATGCTGATCGACGGCGATGCCGATCTCCGCACGCCCGCCGCGGCGGGTGGAGAGCAGATGTTCCGCGCACTCAAGTACCTGAAAAAGCCAACCGTCATGGTGCGTTTTCCGGGTGAGACGCACGAGCTCTCGCGCTCCGGCAAGCCGGGCCACCGGGTGGAGCGCCTTCGACACATCCTGGGCTGGTTTGACAAGTACCTGATGGGCACCGAGACCACGGTTTACGACGTGAAGTAGTGCAGCGCGCGCCACGCATTACCCGTGAAACGCTGATTGCCATCGCCGCGGTGGTGGCGATTGCGGCGCATCTGTTGCTGCGCTACGTGTTTCACGTCACCACGTGGGCGGGGCGCCTGCCGGTGGATGAGTTGCCGCTCATCGCGGTCCTCGTGCTGGGCGGGATTCCGCTCATCGTAGGCCTGGTGCGCGATCTGTTGAACCGCCGCTTTGGCTCCGATCTCCTCGCCGGCATCTCCATTGTCACGTCCATTGTGTTGCGTGAGTACCTTGCCGGGACGCTGGTGGTGCTCATGCTGTCGGGCGGGCAGGCGCTGGAGGCGTACGCGGTGCGGAGTGCCTCGTCGGCGCTGGGAGCACTCGCGCGCCGCATGCCGCAGGTGGCACACCGCAAGCGCGATGGGTCGATGGAAGACGTATCGCTCGACGACGTGGCGGTTGGCGATCATCTGGTGGTGTTTCCGCACGAAGTGTGTCCGGTGGACGGCATCGTGGTGGACGGTCATGGTTCGATGGACGAGTCGTACCTCACCGGTGAGCCGTATGTGATGTCAAAGGCGCCGGGTGTCAGCGTGCTCTCGGGTGCGGTTAATAGCGAGACGGCGCTCACGATTCGCGCGGAGCGGCGCGCGGTGGACTCGCGCTACGCCAAGATCATGCAGGTGATGCGCGAGTCGGAACAGCGCCGTCCCAAACTGCGCCGGCTTGGCGACCAGTTGGGCGCAATTTACACGCCCGTCGCGGTTGCCATCGCCGTGGTGGCGTGGGTGTCCAGCGGCGAAGCGATTCGCTTTCTTTCGGTCCTCGTGGTTGCAACGCCGTGCCCGCTGCTCATCGCCATCCCGGTTGCCATTGTCGGCTCTGTGTCGCTGGCGGCACGCCGCGGCATTATCATTCGCGACCCCGCCATTCTGGAGCGCATTGGCTCGTGCCGAACGGCCATCTTCGACAAGACGGGAACACTCACCTACGGCGAGCCGCACGTGACCGAGGTGCTGCCCGCGCCGGGGCGCGACGCAGCCAGCGTGCTCTCACTCACGGCAAGCCTCGAGCGCTACTCGCGCCATCCTCTGGCACACGCGATCCTCAAGCACGCAGAAAAACTGCGCGCGGCACCGCACGAAGCCACGGAAGTGGCCGAACGCCCGGGCGAGGGGCTGCGCGGGATCGTGGACGGGCGTCGTGTGCAAGTGACCAGCCGGGGCAAGCTGGCGTCGCGTCCGGAAATTGTGTCGCAACTTCCCGAGATGGTGGGGGGCATGGAATGCGTGGTTCTGGTGGACGACGCTTATGCCGGCACGCTCCGCTTCCGCGATGAACCGCGCACGGATGGTGTGTCATTTGTCGGCCACCTCACCCAACGCCACCGCTTTCAGCGCGTCATGCTGGTGTCGGGCGACCGCGAATCCGAAGTGCGCTACATCGCGGACAAGGTGGGCATCCAGGAAGTGCATGCGGGGCAGAGCCCGGAACAGAAGCTGGCACTGGTGCGAGCCGAGACCGCACGCGCCGACACCGTGTTCCTGGGCGACGGCATCAACGATGCACCCGCGCTCACCGCGGCCACGGTTGGCATCGCGTTTGGCCAGGCCAGCGATGTTACATCGGAAGCAGCGGGTGCCGTGATCCTGGAAAGCTCGCTGCAGCGTGTGGATGAACTCATGCACATCGGCAGGCGCATGCGCCGTATCGCGCTGCAGAGTGCCGTGGGCGGAATGGCGTTGAGCGTGATCGGGATGATTCTGGCAGCATTCGGCTACCTGCCGCCGGTGGCGGGTGCCCTGACGCAGGAAGGGATCGACGTCCTCACCATTGTAAACGCGCTGCGGGTGGCCGTGAAGCCGCGCGTTCTGACCGACTACTAGCCACGCTTCAGCAACGCAATCACGCGCCGCTCGATCTCGTTGCGCACCGCGCGAAACTCGTCCGGCTGCATCTGTTTGGGGTCCGGAATCTCCCAGTCCTCGCGCTGCCTCGCCGGTACCCACGGGCAAGCATCCCCGCAACCCATCGTGACCACGGCGTCGTAGGGCCCGGCCGGGATCTCCGCCAGGCTCTTGGACCCGTGCAGCGAGAGGTCGTACCCGATCTCGCGCATGGACGCGATGGCGCGCTCATTCACAACACCCGATGGTCGCGACCCCGCGCTCATCGCCTCCACGCTTGCGCCGCCGTGGATGCGCGCGAACGCCTCCGCCATCTGGCTGCGGCATGAGTTCTCGACGCACACAAAGAGCACGCGCATGGACGGATAATAAAACGTCGCCTCCACGCGCACAATGGGGCTAGAATGGCGGCAATGGGAGTCCCGCTACTCAAAGAAATCTTCATTGTCTTCGGGCTGGCCGTGGGTGTGGCACTTGTTTGCCACCGCTTTCGCATCCCCACCGTTGTAGGGTTGATCATCACGGGCGTGATCGCGGGTCCGTACGGACTCGGACTCGTCACCAAGGTGGAGGAAGTAGAGCACCTCGCCGAGATCGGCATCATCTTTCTCCTGTTCACGATCGGGCTCGAGTTCTCGATCGACTCCATCCGCCACGTGCGACGGCTGTTCCTCGTGGCCGGGCCTCTGCAGGTCGTGGTGACGGCGGGTGTCGTGTTTGCCGCTGCCGTGTCCTACGGCACCGACGCACCGCGCGCCACCCTTTACGGCATGGTGGCCGCTCTCTCCAGCACCGCCATCATTCTCAAGCTCTTGCAGAACCGCTCCGAGATCACAAGCCCGCACGGCAAGTCCGTCATGGCCATCCTCATATTTCAGGACATCATTTTTGTCATCATGATGATCCTGATTCCGTTCCTGGCGGGTGCGGCACAGGGAGCCACGTGGCGTGAAGCACTCGGGATGGTGGCGAAGGCGGCTGCCATTCTGCTCCTCGTGCTGGTGGCAGCGCCGCGTTTTGTGCCCAAAGTGATGACGGCCATCGCGCGCACCGGCAGCAACGAAATCTTCCTCCTCTCCACCGGTGTCCTGTGCTTTGCGGTGGCCTACCTCACGTCGCTGGTCGGGCTGTCGCTGGCACTGGGCGCGTTCCTGGCCGGGCTGGTTCTCTCCGACTCCGAGCACAGCCACCGCACGCTGGAGAACATGCTCCCGTTTCGCGACGCCTTCTCCAGCTTCTTCTTCATCTCGGTGGGCATGCTTCTCGACTCGCGCTTCCTGATCGGACACGGCCCAACCGTGCTGGCGGCGGTGTTGATCGTCCTGGTCATCAAGCTGTTCGCCACCACAGGTGTGATTCTCGCCGTCGGGTTGCCGTTCCGAATTGCCACACTGGCGGGACTGATGCTGGCGCAGACCGGCGAGTTCTCGCTGCTCCTCCTGGCAAGCGGACTCGCGCACGGCCTGTTGGATGCAGAGGCGTACCAGTTTGCACTCGCGGTGTGTCTCATTTCGATGTCGGCGGCACCGTTTCTGGTCGCACTCGCGCACCGGCTGGCCGACATCGGCATCCGCCTGCCCATGCCCACCCGCGTGCGCGAAGGCCGCTACTTTATCGCCGGCGACCCGGACGAAGGACTCAAGGATCATATCGTGGTGGTCGGCTACGGCGTCATCGGGGCCATGGTGGGGCACTCGGCGCGCCTGTGCGACATCGCCTATGAAGCCATCGAGATCAACTACGACATGGTGCGCGAACAGCGCGCGCGCGGTGTTCCCATCTTCTACGGCGACGCCACCCAGGAGGCGTCCCTGCTCAAGGCCAACATCCGTGCTGCGCGCGTGTGCGTGGTTGCCATCCCCGATCCCGTGGGCGCGGAACGCGTGGTGTCGCTTGCGCGGAGGCTCAACCCCGATGTGGAGATCGTCGCACGCGTTCGCTACGTGCGCGACATGGCACGCATGTACGCCCTGGGCGCAAACGAAATTGTGTCCGAAGAAACCGAAGCCTCCATCAAGATTTTCTCAATCGTTCTGGAGCGCTACGGCGTGGACCCCGATGTCATCGAAGGATTCGGTGGCGTTCCGGTTCGGCGTTCAGAAGACTGACCAGGGGGAAACATGCTCGCGGTACTGCGGGTCCTGAAGGTTGCGTTCATCGTGGGCTTCGTCGGTTTCGCAATCGGCTTCTTTGGCCCGTTGATGTGGGCGCCCGACGCCAACCAGGGACCACTCCTCGGGATCTTTTACACGGGGCCGCTCGCGTTCCTGATTGGTATAGTCATAGGCATCGTTCGCGAGTGGCGGCGTTCCTAGGTCGAGTGGGGAGGTGCAAAGGGAGGCGACATGCACTCGGTAATGAGGATTCTCAAGGTTGGGTTCATCGTCGGGTTCATCGGTATCTCAATCGGATTCCTTGTGTCGTTGATCTTGCCGGAAGGCCAGAAGGATCCGCTACTCGGCAGTCTCAACCATCCGCCCGGATCCTACTTGCTCGGACTTGTCATGGCAGTCGTGTATGCCGGCCCGGCGGCTTTCCTGCTTGGAATCGTGATCGGAGCTTACCGGGAGTGGCAACGGAAGCAGAAAGCGGAAGCGGCGCAGGGCACTGACCAAACACGATGACTATTCGTGAGCGTTTCCTACAGGTCTCCTTTCCGGTGGCACTCGGGCGCGCGCTCGCGCTGACGTTCCCCGGGACGGTGAGTGCGATTGGGTCGGGAGATGGGTTTCTTGCCTCGTGGTTGCCGCCTTTCGTCGTCATTGTGGCGTGCATGCTCGTTTTCATTCCGGTGTACCGCGTGCGCCCCACGCTCTTGCGCGTCCCCGCGTCGATCACCTGGTTGCGGCTTGTGATCCGGCTCATTGTGTGCGCCGTCATCACACTTCCTTCGTTGATGGTGCTGGCGGCCGGTGTGGCCATGATGCTGGACTCGCCGCGCCCCGATCCCAACAACCCGCAGGACATTCCGCTGTGGGTGTTTGCCGCTACCTACTATCCCGACGCGTGGGCGCCGGTTGCAACACTTGCGCTGACCGGCTGGACCCTGCGCGAAAAAACCGGGCGTTGACCGCCTCGTTGTCACGGTGGCGGGAACCATGTATTATCCGCCGAACGCTTCTGGCAAATGGAGGACTGCATGCAATCGGCTGAGACCAAATCACTCCCGGAGAACGCATACAAACCCCTGCAACCCGGCGAAACCTACCAGCCCGTCGTTGCCGCCTCCAGCAGCCCTCCGGAAGTGACCTTCCGCAGCATCTTCTGGGGCACTCTCCTCTGCATCATCTTTACCGTCGCGTCCGTTTACTCCGGCCTCAAGGTTGGCCAGGTGATGGAAGCGGCAATTCCGATTTCGATTCTTGCCATCGGGCTTGCGCGCATGTATCCGCGCCGCTCAACCATTCTGGAGAACGTCATCATCACGGGCATCGGCGGTGTGTCCGGTTCCGTGGTGGCAGGTGCGATTTTCACATTGCCCGCTCTATACATATTGAAGCTCGACCCGCACCCGTTGCAGACCACGTTCATCTGTCTCGCGGGCGGGTGTCTGGGTGTTCTCTTTCTCATTCCATTGCGTCGTTACTTTGTCCGCGACATGCACGGTCAGTACCCGTACCCGGAGGCAACCGCCATTACCGAGGTGCTGGTAACCGGTGAGAAGGGCGGGTCGCAGGCGCGTCTGCTCATTCAGGCCACCGTGCTGTCCGGCATTTACGACTTCTTCGTCACCACGTTCCACGTATGGGCCGAAGTCATCACGTTCCGTTTCATTCCCGTGGTTGAGAAAGTGGCGCAGCGCGCGCGTGTGGCCTTTGGCTTCGACGCCACCGTGTTCATCCTGGGCCTTGGCTACGTCATGGGCCTGCGCTCTTCCATGATCCTGTGCGCGGGCGGCGTGTTCTCAAACTTTGTGCTGGTGCCGCTGATCTGGATGATCGGGAAGAACTTCCCGGACATGGCCGTCCACCCGGGCCTCGTGCCCATCGCGGAGATGCAGGCCAACGACATCTTCCGCAGTTACGCGCGCTTCGTGGGCGTGGGTGCCATTGCCACCGCCGGCATCTTTGGCATTGTGAAGTCGCTGCGCGTCGTCGGCGGCTCGCTGCGTGTCGCTATGCAGGCCTTCCGCGGCGGCGAAGGCGCCCATGTCGCGCGCACGGATCGCGACATGAACATCATGGCGATTCTGATCGGCATCATCGTCAGTACCATCGGCGTTGCGATACTGTTCGCAACTCTCGGAACGTCGCCGGTGGTGGTTGTCATCGGCGTCCTCCTCGCCATTTTCTTTTCCTTCTTCTTTACCTCCGTCGCGGCGCTTTGTATCGCGACCACGGCGCGCAACCCGGTTTCCGGCATGACCATGCTGACCATCATCGTGTCGTCGGTGGTGCTCTTGCAGTTCGGTCTGTCGGGGACGACCGGGATGTTCTTTGTGATGGTGATCGCGGGCATGGTGTGTACGGCACTATCCGTGTCCGGCCAGACCATCACCGATCTCAAGACCGGTTACTGGCTGGGGTCCACGCCCGCGCGCCAGGAAATCGTGAAGTTCATCGGCGTGGTTGCGTCGGCCGTCGCGGCGGCACTCACCATCGCCGTGCTTGCGCGCGTCTTCCAGTTTGGCGAAGCCGCACCCGGCGACACGCGCCCCGTGCTGGATTCACCGCAGGCCGCCATCATGAAGGAACTCGTGCACAGCTTCATGAGCCGCGAGCCCGTGGCCTACATTCTGTTTGGCGCCGGTGCCATGGTGACCATCGTGATGGAGATGCTGGGCATCCCCGCGTTGATCTTCGCACTCGGCATGTACCTGCCGCTGTACCTGAACTCGCCCGCGCTGGTGGGCGGTGTTCTCGCGCACCTCTTGCACAAGCGCGCCGAGAAAGCGGGCAGCGTGCGCGGTGCGTCCATCCGCGAGCGCGGCATCGTGATCGCGTCGGGCTTGATGGCCGGCGGTGCACTGGGCGGCGTGATTGGTGCCGCCATGCGCCTGATTCCGGGCTACTCGGAAGACTGGGTGGTAACCCCGTTCTTCAGCAACGACGCCATTTCCCAGTGCGTCTCGCTGGTCGGGTTCATGGCTTTCGTGGCCTACGTCTGGTTCATGTCGCAGAGGAAAACTGAGTAGTCATGGCCGATAGAAGTCCGCGATACACGCTTGTGATGGCGGTTCTGTTCACCTTGGCGGCAGCGGCCCAACTCTGGCGTTGGAGCGTGAGCGGGGGCGAGTGGCGTCTTGTTTCCGCCGCTCTTTTTGCACTTGGCGCCGTTGTTAACTGGGTCTCCTACTTCCGCGGGCGACGAAAGGCTTTCTAGTTTCCGTTTCTCCCCATACGCCCGGGGTGCAGACCCACGCGCGCGCCGGCCTCGACGCGGTCAAACCAGAAGCCGCGTCCCGCCGTCTCCAGGTACAACCAGCGCCATTCCCCGCGCACGTACAGCCCGCCGTCCCACTCGCCATCCAGCGTGAGCAATCCGCCCACTTCGGTGCGCGCCCACGTCCACGCCGCGATGCGTTCCACCGCGAGGCCCAGACGCGCTTCGCCCGACTCGGCGGGGAAGAGTGTCGTCTCACCGCTTTGCCAGTCGGACGCGAGTGCCGCCATGTGCAGACTCATCCCAACGCGTGCAACCGGATACGTTCCCAGCGGGCACGGCGGCGATTCAAAGCCCGCGGACATCGAGAGAACCGCGTCACCCGTGCGCTGGTTGCCGGCCTGCAGGCCGGCTTCAAAACTGAATCGCCCGGTGAAGCTTGGCGGCAGCGGTCCCGCCGCCAGTCCCACCAGCCCGAGGTGCATCATGGTGGTGACGCGCGGCTTCTGCTTGTCGGTAAAATCTCCCGCGTGCGGCAGCGGGGTTTCGTTTGTAACCAGCGGAGGTACCGTTTCGCCGGACAGCATGCTCATCGCGTTTGCGACCTGATCGGCAATGATTCCGTGCGTACGATACGACGGATGCTGGAGGTCGGGGCTGAAATAGGGAGAAGCGCTGGAGCCGAACAGGGGATCCGCACTCAACGAATCCATGAGCGCGTCGATCGCGACCACCGTGAAACCATGCTCGCTTGCGACCGTGCGCACCGAGCGCGTGTACGCGCGCGCGAGTTCGCGCACCGTGTCCAGTTGTGCCGGCGTCCACACTTCGTCGGGCTGGTAGTGGTCCCGGTACGGCTCCAGGAAGGCCGACGTCATCGTGCCGGGCGGGTAATGACCGCCGTTACCGTCGTCCGCGTTTGCGGGCAGCGGCTGCAGAAAGGGAAGCCGGGTCACGTCCGGCAACGTGAGCACGATGAACTGCGCGGCCGGTGTTCCCGGCGCCATTCGTGCGAGCAGTCGCGATACCAGCTCGCGGTAGTGCTTTTCAAACTCATCCGGCTCTGGCGGCACCGCGTTGCCCACAATACCGAAGAATGCGAGCAGGTCGTTGGAACCGATGAAAAGCACAATCCACTCCGGGCGCTTCTGCCACTGTTCCACCGTTTCAATGGAAGTGAGCCCTTTGGGCAGCATCAGGTTGGCGAACGTCCAGCCGGCGGAATGCCGGTTGTACTCGCTCGACAAAGACGACTGCACCAGAACGTCCTCGAGGGTCTGTCCGGGAATTGCAAGCACCGCACGCTCGTCATCGGCGCCGTAGCGCGGGCCGCCTCGCATGAACGCGCGCCGCGCTTCCCACATGTAAGCGGTGCCGCCAACCGTGAATCCAAGTTGCGCAAGCCCGAGGTGGTTGATGGGATACGTGAGCGACTCGGGACCGCGCGGTGCTTCCAGCCCCAAGCGTCTCAGCAACTGGCCGGACCACGCCTGGCGCGCGGTGATGTCGTCCATGGAAAGAAAGTAGATGCCGGCGGTGATGCTGTCGCCGATCAGAAGAATGCGTGACGGGTCACGCGGAAGCGATGTGGCGTGAGCCATGCAGCACGCAGCGAGCAGAAACGCGGGCGCAAGAACGCCCGATACCACCGTACGCATCGGGGGCCTCGCAGTACGAGAACGCGGTGTCGTGTAGCGGAAAAGTCCGCGCGGCAAGCCGGTGGAAGCCTAGAAGCGCGTGGTTTGGGTGTCAAGTGCGCCGGTTTGACTTGCGAACCCCCGGGCACTAGATTAGGGCCAGCACCGACGCACGGTGAGACTGGAGACCCCTATGTCCATTAGACCTGTCAAGCGCATCATCGAAGCCAAGCCGACGCTGGAGGGCGCGGGCGTCAAGTTGCGCCGTGCCTTCGGGTTTGGTGATACCAAAGAGTTCGACCCGTTCCTCTTGTTCGACGACTTCCGCAACGACCAGCCCGCGGATTTTTTGGCCGGGTTCCCGTGGCACCCGCATCGCGGCATCGAGACCATTACCTATGTATTGACGGGAACCGTGGACCACGGCGACAGCCTTGGCAACCGCGGCAGTCTCGGCGCGGGCGACGTTCAGTGGATGACCGCGGGCAGCGGCATCATGCACCAGGAGATGCCCAAGGGTGACCCGCAGGGCCGCATGCACGGCTTTCAACTGTGGGCCAACCTGCCCGCGTCGCTGAAAATGACAAAGCCCCGCTATCAGGACATCACGTCCGGCGAAATTCCGGAGATCACCGACGACGACGGCACGCTGGTGCGCGTCGTGTCGGGAAGTTTCTGGGGCAAGACCGGACCGGTGGAGGGTGTTGCGGCGGATCCGCGCTACCTGGATGTGTGGGTTCCTGCGGGCAAGCGCAAGACGCTCCCGGTTGAGACAACGCGCCACGCGTTTGCGTACATCTTTGAGGGCGACGGCACCTTCCGCGGTTCTTCGGCACCGTTTGGCGTGCTGACCGAGAAAGACGGTCCGGTGGAAACCGTGGTGCGCGAGACCACCGGCAACCGCTCGCTGGTGTTGTTCGACAACGGTGATGAAGTCACCGTGCAGGCGGGCGAAAAGGGAATTCGTTTTCTGCTCGTGTCGGGCAAACCGCTCAAGGAGCCGGTTGCGTGGTACGGACCCATTGTCATGAACACGCCCGCTGAACTCCAGCAGGCCATGACGGATCTCAAGAATGGAACGTTCATTCGTGACAACTAAGGGCGACGTCACAACCCGGACAATCTCGGACGTGCTCCCGGAGGCCCGGCGTCAGGTACTGGAGGTACATCGCGTGCTGGTCGACGCCCAGCGTCGCGAGTACGAAAAGGTACACGGACGCCAGTCGCCGGGGGCATTGTTCGACAACCTCGTGCTGCACCCGTTGTTTGCGTGGCTGCGGCCGCTCACCAGCCTCATCGCGCACATGGACGAAGTGCTTGCTTCCGACGAACGCACGCCGCTTGCCGACGCGGAGTGCGTGGCTTTGGTGCGCGCCCTCCTGCGCCCGCTCGAAGACGGCGACGACTTCCAGCGCCGCTACGCCGAAATGATCCAGCGCGAACCGGCGGTTGCCTTCGCGCACGGAACGGTGTCGCAGGTGCTGGCACGCGCGGCCGCTCTCCAACCTTAAGTTCTTACAGGGATTCCAGAAACGCGATCAGGGCCTTGCGGTCCCAAGCGGAAAGCGCGCGCACGTATTCGCGCGACGCTTCCGCTTCGCCGCCGTGCCACAGCACCGCTTCCATCAGCGTGCGCGCGCGGCCGTCGTGCAGGAAGAGCGTGTGGCCGTTGACCACGTCGGTGAGGCCGATACCCCACAAAGGCGGTGTGCGCCACTCGCGCCCGTTGGCGAGAAACTCGTCGCGGTTGTCCGCGAGGCCCTCGCCCATGTCGTGGAGAAGCAGGTCGGTGTAGGGGAAGATGGTCTGGTTGGAAACCTGCGGCACGCCGGCCAGCACACCGGTGCGCAGCTCGGGCACGTGGCAGGACGTGCACTTCGCGGCCGCAAACAATCGTTCGCCGCGCTGGACCTCGGCATCGTTTACGTTGCGACGCGCCGGTACCGCCAGCGTCTGCACGTAGAACGTGGCCACCGCCAGCGTTTCCTCGTCGATCTCGGGCTCGTCGGCCGCACCGTCCCACAGCGGCGTGCCGTGTGAACTCTCCACGGTGAACAGCGGGTTGGTCACCCCGATGTCGCCGCGGTACGCGCCCGCCACCTGCTGGCGGAGCGTTGGATTGCCGGCCTTGAGACCAAAGCGTCCAATGCGCACGACACCCATCGCGTAGTCCCACACCCGATTTGGCCGCCCCGAGATCCCGTCGCCGTCCGCGTCGCTTTCGTCCGCGAGGCCGAGCAGCGTGTTGTCATCAATCGCTTCCAGCAACCCGCGCCCGAACACCGGCGGTGCGGCGCGCGGCGACGTGTGCACCGTGGCCGGCAGCGGCTGGTACGGGTTGGTGATCGTGTAGACCGGTTGCCGCAATGAGTACGGTTCGCCGTCGGCAAACTCGCCACCGGTTTCCGTGTACGCGATGTCAAAGCCGCCCATCGGCGTCACACCGAACAGCGCCTTGTCGAAGAGCTGGGTGCCAAAGCCCGGTACCGGCGCGGGGGAACCGCTGCCGTCACCGGCTGTGCCCGGTACGCTGATGCGCAGGAACATCGACGTTGCGGGCTGGCCCGCAAACGGCGGGCGACCGCGACCGTCGCGCGGGTGACACGCGATGCAGCCATTGTTGTTGAACACGGGACCCAGCCCCGCGTTGACCTGTGCGGGTGCGGAAACAAACGCGGCGTCGAATGCCGCGTCACCTTCCATGTGCCGCGCGAGGTCCTCGCCTCCCAGATTGGGAGCCGGCAACGAGTACGCGTTGCTGGACGCGTCAAAGACGGTGGTGGCTCCGCCCGCCAGGGGCACGGCGACGTCACCCGGCGGAGGTGCCGTGGTGTCGTCGCACGCGACCCCGATCAGGCAGAGTATGAGAAGCAACCGGCGCAAGCGAATCCTAGTTGGTGAGCAACGCCTTCACGTCGTTCTCCAGCGTGTTCTGCACCGTGATCATGGCGTCCTGTGCCGCCGTGATCTGTGCCGTGGCATCCAGGTTCAGTTCGAAGGGAACCGGGATGGCGGCGAGTGCGGTAATCGCGGCTTCGATCTCGGAGCGCAGCCGCGCATCCAGGGCCGCGTTCTTTTCGGCCACAAAGACATTGAGACCGGTGCCGTCGTTGCCCGCGTGGTAACCGCCCAGGTAGGCGTTCTGCACGCTGCGCATGTTGTTGGAGAAGTCGGTGATGGAATTGTAGCTGAACTGCGACTCCACCAGACGCACGTCCTGCTGCGACACCGGGTCGGCCACCTTGCCGTTGGCCACTTCATCCAGAATACCGCTCATGCCGTCGATGATCTCCACCACCGCGTCAAGCTGGTGCGCGTAGCGGCTGCCCGACTTGCCCGCGCGTGCGAACTCGTTGGCAAAGCCGCCCGTCCACTCGTCGGCCAGTGCGGCCGCGTCGTCGGCCAGCACCTGTGCCGCGGCGGCCAGGTACTCGCGCTCGCGCGCGGTCAGGTCGCCGGCGTCGCGCGGCGAACCGTCGCGGAACAAGAGGTACTCCACGGTGTGGAAACCGCGCAGTGCCGGGCCAAGGCCGTTGCGAATGAACTCGGGTGTGAGCTCAAAGCTGCTCGCGAGCACGTTGTCGAGCTGCTGGTGATCAACCGGCCAGCTATCCAGCGCCGGGTCCAGCGACAGAAAGTCGGCGGGGCCAAACAGGAACGCTTCGCTGGATTCCCACGGCTCGCGCATCGCGCGCCACGCCACACCCGCTGCATCCAGCTTGGACTGGTTGGAGGGATCCGCGTTGGACATCTGCACGGCCGCACTCAGGGCCGCACCCTTGGACTTCATGTCCTCGTAGGTGCCCACCACAACGTGCTCGCTGTAGTCCTCGAGCACCGCGGAGAAGTCGTACGTCTCCGTGGGTGCAACCGTGTCGTCGTCGGAACACCCGGCAATGACCGCGGCGGCGGCCAGCGCCAGAATCATGGCAATGGACTTGTTCATTCAGTGACCTCCTCGTGGTCGCTTTCGTGTTCAAAGAAAGTGCCGGAGAAACCCAGCGCGATGCTGAAGGTGTCCTCGGCGTTCAGGTTTTCGTCTCCAAAGGTTCGGTGGGCGTAGTCGGCCTTGAGCACGACGTCGGGTGTGAGAAACAGGTTGATGCCGCCCGTGATCAACGTGCGTTCAAAGCGGGGGTCGGCAAACACACCCGCGTCCACGTCTTCCATCGTGTTGTAGTACTCGTAGCGCGCAAACGGAAACAGGCGCAGGCGCGACGCGGGTGAGAGAAACGAAAGCACGTCGTAGCCAATTTCGCCCGACCACGCCATCGCGGTCTTTGCGACCGGTGTGCGCGGCACCTGCAGCGCGCGCGGCAGGATGCTGTTGCGCTGCGAAATAACGTCCGCGTTCTCGACGGTACCCACCATCACCATGCCGCGTGCGATGAGTGCTCCGCGCTCGACCACCGCGTGCACGTCGCCGATGGTCACGTGCCCGTCGATGCCCTCCATGTCGGGCTTGGGACGGTTGCCGGTGCTGTTGCCGTAGTAGCCCGAGGCACCCAGCGTGACGCCGTCGACACCCACAAAGTCCAGCCGGCCGACGAACGCCAGATCGGTGGCGCGCGTCTCTTCAAACTTGCCCTGGTGCCCGCCCACGATCCAGTACTTGGACCCAAAGCCGGTGGCGTCGAGTCCGTTCACGACCTGGGCGCGGTACGCAAAGCCGCTGGCTTCACCAAAGACTTCAGCACCGGTCTCGTGCCACGTGGTGGGGATGATGCCGACCTCGGACTCGGGACGCACCGCCGTGAAGAACTGGCCGGGGTCGTGCTCGGCGTTAATGAGACCGATGGGTAGAATGAAGTGCCCGATGCGCGCGTTGAAGCGGGGCGAGAACACCTTGGTGAGGTGAAACTCCTCCAGCAACACTTCGCCGCCTTTTTCGGATTCGAATTCGAATTCGCCAAACTCTTCGTACTCCAGTTCCAGCGCGGAACCGGTGCCGCCGTGCTCGTACTCGATTTCGCTCTCGATGTAGAGCCCGCGCGTGAACCAGTACTCCAGCTCCAGCACGAAGCGCGGCAGGTCCATGGTGGCGCGGCTGTCGTGGGGCGCGCCGTCGGGAGCGCTGGCCTGGTCGGGGCCGTAGTTGTAGTGCGAGTACAGGATCTCGCCGTAGCCTCCGATTTCAAACTTGTGACCGTCGGCGTGTGACGGTTGTGCGCTCAGTGCACCCGCGAGGGTTGCCACGGCGAGCGCACACGGAACCTTCCAGCCCATCTGCTTCCTTTCGTTCATTCGACAACAATGCCCTTCTCGCGCGGGCGGACACTCACGCTCTGTCCCACATGGAACGAGCAGCGGTAGTCGGCCCATACGTTCACCTTGAGGTCCGCAAAACTCACGCCCAGCGTGAGATCGTGGCCGTGGAAAGAACGGCTCACCACCGTGCCAACCGGTTCGTCGTCGGTGGGTGGCAGCAACTGCAGGTGCTCGGGACGAAGCGCCACCGTCACATCGCCAACCGATTCGCGGTCGATGGGAACGCGTCCCATCGCTGTCATCACGCAGTCGCCGCGTCCCTCGCCGGTGACGATGTTGGCACCTCCAATAAAGGCGGCGACAAATCGCGTGCGCGGACGACCGTAGAGTTCTTCCGGCGTTCCCACCTGCTCCACGCGTCCGTTGCGCATGACGCCGATGCGGTCGGCGAAGCCCAGCGCCTCGGCCTGATCGTGAGTCACGAACACGGCCGACATGGCGTGCTCGCGGAATACGCCCAAAATCTTGACGCGCGCATCCTCGCGCAGTTCGGGGTCCAGGCTCCCAAACGGCTCGTCCATCAGGATCACAGCCGGTCGCGGCGCCATGGCGCGCGCCAGCGCCACGCGCTGCTGCTGTCCGCCCGACAACTGTCGCGGCAGGCGGTTGGCCTCGGCGGAGAGTTGTGCGCGGTCCAGGATCTGCATGGCACGCGTGCGCTGTTCGGCACGCGGCAGCCGGTTCAACCCGAACATCACGTTTTCAATCACGGTGAGGTGGGGAAAGAGAGCGAAGTCCTGGAAGACGAAGCCCACGTTGCGCTTCTCGGGCGGAACGTGCGCACCGCTGGCCTCAATAATGTCACCGTCGAGCTCGATGCGGCCGCTGTCGGCGCGTTCGAAGCCGGCGATGATGCGCAGCGTCGATGTCTTGCCCGATCCGGATGGGCCCAGCAGGCCGAATATCTCACCCTTCTCGACCGAGAAGGAAACCCCCGCCACCGCGGCGCGCGTGGCACCGCGATACTTGAGCACCAGGTCATCGACGCGCAGCAGACTCATGCCTCGCCCGCTTTCCGGAACAGCACACTCGTGAGCAGCGCCGACAGGAGCACGATGGTGAGGGCGTAGGGTGCGGCCTCTGCGAACAGCGCTTCCGTGGCGTGGCCGTATACGTTGAGCGCCAGGGTTTCAAAATCAAGCGGTGCCAGAATGATGGTAAGCGGGAGTTCCTTGATGCAGGAGAGGAACACCAGCGTGGTGGCGGCAACCAGGCCCGGTTTGAGAATGGGGAGCGTCACCCTGCGAAACGTTGCGACGGGACCAAAGCCCAGCGAGCGCGACGCTTCTTCCACGCGCGGCGTGGCCACGTGCAGGCCGGCCCGCACCGGACCGATGGCCTGGGCCAGGAAGTGTACGGTGTACGCAAACACCAAAAGGCCGGCGGTCTGGTAGAACCAGGGTGTTGCGCGCAACACCACCACCACGAGTCCGAGGGCCAGGGTGAGCGCGGGTGTTGCGTACCCGATGTACGCGGAGCGCTCGAGCACGTGCGAGACACGGCCCGGGAAGCGGCGGGAGAGGTACGCGATGGGTACCGCCAGAAGGGTTGCAAGTGCAGCGGCCGGAGCGCTCACGCGCAACGACCCGAAGAGCGAACGCACGATCTCGCTCCCGTCCGCGAATGCTCCCGGTTGCCCGAGCCAGTAGAGGATCGACCACACCGGGACCACCACGCTGACCAGCGCCACCGCGGCGACAAACGCAAATGCCGCCGCCGACCACGGGCCGAGCCTCACTTCGCGACCCTCGGGCTGTGCGCCCAGCCCGCTGCGTTCCAGCGCCAGGTCACGCAGCAGGCGGAACTCCGCGATGACGAGGGTTGTGGTGATGGCAAGCAGCATGAGTGCGAGCCACGCCGCGTACACGCGATCAAACGACGCGATGTACTGCGAGTAGAGCGCGTAGCTGAAGGTTTCAAAACGCATCAGGCTCACGACACCGAAGTCGCCGAGAACATACAGCGACACCAAAAGCACCGACGACAGATAAGCCGGCCACAGCTGGGGGATCACCACGCGCCGGAAAGCACCGGCGGGGGAGTGCCCGAGCGAGCGCGCCGCGTCCACCAGGGATGCGTCCAGTCCCACAAACGCGGTCCGCAGGTGCAGGTAAACCAGCGGGAAGTTGTAGATCACGAGTGCCAGCGTGGCACCCAGAAAGCCGCCGACAGCGGGGACCTGAATCCCCAGCAGGCTCCGCAGCGGTCCTTCCGGTGACCCGAGACCGAGCAGCGCGTAGCCAACCACGTAACCCGGAATCGAGAGCGGGAGAATCGCGAGCAGCGTGATCACGAAACGCCCCCGCAGGTTGGTGCGCGTGGTGAGCCACGCGAGCGGGAGTGCAATCAGCGTGGAGAGCACGATGACGGCGCCGCCCAGTGCCAGCGTGTTGCCAAGCAGGCGCAGGTTGCGCGTGCGAAACACCAGCTCGCGCACCGTCTGCCCGTCTGCTTCCACCGCGCGCAGCACCAGGTACACGATGGGCACAACGACTCCCACGCACGCCACGAGGGCGGGCGCGAGCAGGTACCAGGGAGGAAGTCGCCGTGCGCTCATTATTGTGTTAGAGCAATCCCACCGCGCGCAGAAGTGCCAGCGTGCCGTCCAGATCGTCCAGATCGTCGAGTGTTACCGGCACCGCAATCTTCGTGAGGTCGGACAGCGGGAGCATGTGCTCGTTGGTGATGACGCCGTTCGTCACCGGGTACTCGGAGACTTCGCTGGCAAAATACTGCTGTGCGGTCGGAGAGAGCAGGAAGCGCACAAAGCTCTCCGCGGCGGCCGCGTTCCTGCCGGTGCGCAGGATTCCAACCCCGGCCACGTTCACCAGGTTGCCGGCGTCGCCGGCGGCAAAGAAGGTCTGTGCCACTTCAAAACGCGCTTCGCTTTTCTTGAAGTTGAGCAGGTAGTAGTGATTCACCAGCCCGTAGGAGATTTCGCCGCGCGCGATCGCCTGCAGCACCGCGACGTTGTTGGCCAGTGAGTGCGTGCCGTTGGCCTTCATGGCTTCCAGCCACGCGCGTGCCTTGTCCTCGCCCTGCGTGCGGCGCAATGCCGTGACAAAGGACTGGAAAGATGCGTTGGCGGGCGCCCAGCCCACCTTGCCCTTGAAGCGCGGCTCGGTGAGTTCAAAGACGCTGGCCGGGAGTTGCGATGCGTCCAGCTTGCTCGAGTAGGCGAGCGTGCGCGCGCGACCGCTCACCGCGGTCCACAGTCCGCCCGAGTGGCGGAACGACGCCGGGAGCGAGTCCGCGACACCGGCCGGGAGTTGCGTGAACAATCCCGCGCGTGCGATGGCACCCAGAGCACCCGCGTCCTGGGCCCAGAACACGTCGGCCTGACCGCGCTCGCCTTCCTCGCGCAGTGTGAGTGCGAGTTCCGGCGTGGAACCGTACTTCACCTGCACGTCGACGCCGGTGGTCTGCTCGAACAGCTTGATCACCGGTTCCACCAGGTCCTCGCTGCGTCCCGAGTAGAGGACCAGCGTTCCGCCCGCCTGCGCGGGCGTGGTCGACGCGGTCTCCGTGGCCGGTGTTTCCGTTTGCGCCGCCTGCTCCTGCTTTCCGCAGCCCGCCGCGGCGATAGCGACAAACGCCATCGCGGCAAGCGTGCTCAATTTCCTGCTGATCATGATTCCTCCGAGTTGAATGTCTTACAGGTCAAACTTGAGGCCCGCGATGAACGTGCGCGGCAAACCCGGACGCACTCCCGCGGGGAGACGCGAAGCGATGTAGGCTTCGTCGGTGACGTTCTGCATGGATGCGAACACGCGCGCGTGGGCGATCAGCTCGTACTCCGCGGTGAGGTCCAGCAGCGTGCGGGCGTCGGTGGCTTCGCTGGCGGGGATGTCGCCCTGGCCGGCCACGGCGCGCATCTCGCCCATGTAGCTCACGAGCGCTCCCGCGTAGAGACGCGAGGTCTCAATCCCCGCCGACGCCGACAGCGTGTGCGAAGGGATGTACGGCAGCTCGTCGCCGGCCTCCACCGAGCCCCACGGCTCGTACGTGCTCTCGAACGTGGACTTGAACTCCGCGTGTGAGTACGTGTACGCGGCCGACACCGGGATCGCAAACGAGCCCGCGTTGAACGCACGCTTCGCCGACGTCTCCAGCCCGTACGCTTCCACGGCACCCGCGTTGAAGAGGTCGCCGCTGCCCGAGCCGCCGGACGAGAACGTGTCCTTGCCGAGCAGGTTGGAGTAGTCGTTGTAGAAGGCGGTGACGGAGAAGTCGACGCTGCCGCGGCTGCCGCGAACACCGGTCTCGTAGTTGATGCTCTCCTCGGGCTCGGTTGCGTCGTCGGCACCCGGTCCCGGCGGCGCAAAGCCGCGGTGCACGCCGGCAAACGCGTGCAGCCACTGGGTTGCACGCCACGTGGCACCGATGCCCGGCACCACCGCGGTGGTGCTGCTCTCGGTGATGGTGGGTGCGATGGAGCGGTCGGGGTCGTTGGCCGCGTACTGCTCCACCTTGGTATCAATCCATTCCACGCGCAGGCCCGGCACCAGCGTCCAGTCGCCGCGACGCACGTCGCCCTGCGCAAACATCGCGACGGCACTCGCCGAACCCACGCGGTTGTCGCCGCCGCCGCTGCCACCGTCCACACCCGTCGTCGTCAGCTCCATGTTGCCGCCCTGCTGCATGGTGTAGCGGTCGGTGCGCTGAAAGCGGTCTTCCTCGTCCTCGTGGTAACGAACGCCGAACTCCACGTCATTGTTGAAGCCGCCGGCGTTGAACATGAATCCCACGATGGATTCGACACCCTGCGCCACGTACTCGCGGTTGTTCGCCTTTACGGCCATGGCGTTGTCGGGACTGGTGGAGTCGCCGGTGAGGTACGCGTACTCGGCGGCGTGCGCGGCAGGATCCTCCAGCACGTCGCCCAGGCCGACACCGTTGACACGGTCCAGCTTGTACCAGTTGCGCTCAAACTCGTTGCGATACACGCTGGTGGTCACGTCCACCACGTCGCTGGCCTCGATGAAGTGACGCACCAGACCCTGCACGTGGTCGTTCTCCATTACGTCGTGCTGAGACGCGGCGTAGCGACGGTAGGGATTGGCGTCAAAATCGGCGTCGGTGAGACCGAGGTAGGTTTCGTGCGAGGTCTCGTCCTTGTAGCCCGCTTTCAGCGTGACCTCCTGGTAGCGCGTGGCGTTCGGACCGGACGCGACGCGCACCTTGCCCACGTAGTCTTCCACGTCAAAGCCGGTCTCGCCGCCGGTGTCCAGGGTCTTGAAGCCGTCCGTGCGCGACTGGTAGGCCTCCAGCATCCACGACAGATTCTTCCACGCGTCGCCGTAGTTTGCGTGCAGCTTGCGCGAGTCGTTGCTGCCGGCGGAGACGCGCGCGTACGCCATGCGTTCTTCCGGAATCGACGTCGAGATCAAATTGAGGGCGCCGCCGTTGCTGCGCGGCCCGTACTTGATCTGGCTCGAGCCCTTGCGCACTTCCACACCTTCCATGCGTCCGGTGACGGGGAAGTAGTACGCGGCCGGGGCCGAGTAGGGCGCGGGAGCAGCCAGCACGCCGTCTTCCATGACGGTGATGTTGGCGCTGCGATCGGAGCCGGCGGCGCGCATGCCGATGTTGGGGCGCAGGCCGTAGCCGTCTTCCTCCAGAATCACGATGCCGGGCAGGCGCATGAGCGAGCGGTGAATGTCATCGTACGCCTGGTTCTGTCGCGACAGTTCCTCGGCGTTCAGCTTCTGCACGGCACCCGGAATGACACCCGCGCGCGCGGCGGAACCCACCACCGTGATGCGCTCGGTGGCGCGTACTTCTATTGGCTTCGGGGTTTCCTCGGCCATGACGGGAACGACGAAGCCGACCGAGAACAGGAACGCGCCTGCAATGCGGCTCAAGAATCTCAACATGGGAACGAACTCTCCTGGTTGACCGTTTGTAGGATGTGTCGGCGGAGTAGTTAGCTATGCCTAACTTCCGGCGGTGACAAAGACGCCCGCATGACCGCGCCGCGACCCGCGCTGCCTGTGCGCGGGACGGCCGGTATGGAGCAACTCAAGCCCAGTGGTCGTTGTGACGGGAGACGACGTTGGAAGGCGCCATCTCCAGCTTGAAGAGAAGTGCGAGATTTATGAAGTACACCGGGGACCTCCGTGCGCGCGGCACGAGACGCAGGCTTCGCCGCTTTCCACGCAATCCAGCCACTCGCCAAAGTGCGCGATGGTTTCGTTGGCTCCGCGCCCGCACACGTTCAAGAATTCGAGGAACGACGAGAGCCGTTCCAGAGTCTGCGTGCTCACCACGTGTTCCAGCGTGCACGCGTCGCGGTTGGCGGTGGCGGCGGGGATGCGCAGCACCTCCACCAGGAAACGGCGAATGAGGTCGTTGCGATCCTTGACCTCGCGCGCGACGCGACGTCCGTTGCTGGTGAGCTTCACGTCGCCGTAGCGGTCGTGTGCCACAAGACCGCGCCCCTGCAGCGTCTCGATGGCACCGGTGACCGACGGCATCTTGACGCCCAGACGGTCCGCGATGGTCTTGACGCGCGGCGACGCACCTTCATCGACGATCTCGTAGATCGTCTTGAGGTACATCTCCATGTTGGGAGTGAGGGGCTTGTTCATTTCGACTCCGCGTGTGCACGCAGCGACCGGCCTCGCGAGGGGCGGGCGTTAAGTTCGCCATGCCTAACTCGCGCGGCCGGACAATAGTCGATTGGCGGGAGGGTCGTCAATCCCCCGGGGGTGGATTTTTCGAAGCGACCGGTTCCGTGCTGCCGGCGCTGACCGCGCGGCGCGTCACACGGCTCATTGCGCCAGTACGGGCATGGGCTGCTTCACGGTAAGAACCGGGCAGGGTGCGCGCCTCACGAGGGCCTCGGCCACACTCCCCATCAGGGCATGGGAGATCCCGGTGCGCCCGTGCGTGTACGTAATGAGCAGGTCGCTGTTGTGGTCGCGCGCAAACTCGGCAATCGCCTCGGCCGGGTGGCCGTTGATGACATGCGCGGTGACCTTGACGTTGGCCGGGACGCGCTCACGCACGATCTTGTCGAGCAGGGTCTTTGCCTCCACCTGCCGGAGACCCTGCGACGCCATGGCGTCGCTGGCCACCCATCCCAGCTCGGACACCGGGAGCAGGGGCTCGTTCACGTGCACCACGTCCAGCGTGGCGTGGAAGCGCTCGGCCAGGTTGACGGCGTACGGAAGCGCCCGAAGTGACAGGTCGGAGAGGTCGGTGGTTACGACGATTGCGTGGAAGTTCAACATGGCAGGCTCCTTTCCGGAGGGGACCGGGGCTACCCGGCAACCGCGTCGGGCAACGCCCACACTGGAATGCTAGTACGCTGGCCGGGCGCAATCAACAGAAAAACAGAGTAAATTATCTGCTTCTGTAAGCTGTTATAGACAAGTCGCTTACGCAGGGGCGGCGGGACTGGGAATCCGATTGCCCGGGGCTTTGCGTTTTGAGTATGCTGGCCGCTCCGCCGGCGAGACCAGAGGCCCCGGCCCGGGCACCCCGCCCAAGTTTGGCCGGTTCCACAACCCAAGCCGCGCATTCAACTTACGTCCATGCCCATCGCCACACCGTTTCACCCCCGTACCTCCGCGCGATGCGTGAGCCTCTTCTATAAGGACTGGGCGGGTTACTGGGCGGTTCGTTCCTACGACACGACACACGAACGCGAGTACTTTGCGTTCCGTCACGCGTGCGGGCTGATTGACGTGACACCGCTTTACAAGTACGACGTGCGCGGACGCGACGCGGCCCGCGTGCTCGCGCGCGTAATGGCGCGCGACGTGCGCAAGCTCAAGGCCAACCAGGTTGCATACGTGTGCTGGTGCGACGACGACGGTCACGTGCTGGACGACGGTACTGTGACGCGTTTCGACGCCGACAACTTTCGCGTCACGTCGTCGGAGCCCGCGTTGCACTGGCTGCGCCGCGCGTCGCGCGGATTCCAGATCACCATTGAAGACGTAAGTCACCGTATCGCCGCGCTCTCCATTCAGGGGCCGACGTCGCGCGATGCCGTCAACGCCGCGTGCGGCGGCGATGTCGCCAAACTGGGATTCTTCCGGCTTGCGCAATCGCGCATCGACGGCGTCGACGTGCAGATCTCGCGCACGGGTTACACGGGGGATCTCGGCTACGAAATCTGGATGCTCAACGAAGACGCGTTGCGCGTATACGACGCGCTCATGGCGGCGGGGCGCGCCTACGGCATCGAGCCCGCGGGGCTGGATGCCATGGATGTGACGCGCGTGGAAGCCGGCTTCATCCTGAACGGCGTTGATTACTATCCGGCGACGCGCTGCCTCATTCCGTCGCGCAAGTCGACACCGTACGAGCTGGGGCTGGGGTGGATGGTGCACCTGGAGCGCGAACCGTTCTTTGGCCGCGACGCCCTGCAGCGCGAGAAGCAGCGCGGCAGCACGCGCATGCTGGTGGGTCTGGAGCTGGACTGGGACGAGTTTGAAGGGATGTTCCGCGCGCACGGGTTGCCGCCGGAAGTTCACCCGGGCGGCTGGCGCGACGCACGTCCCGTCTATGACACGCGCGGCCTCTTCATTGGCCAGGCCACGAGTGGCGCCTGGTCGCCAATCCTCAAGAAGAACCTGGCCCTTGCAACCGTGAAGTCCGACTACGCGGCACCCGGCACCACGGTGCGCATGGAAGTCACGGTTGAGTACGAACGCCGTGCGGTGCGCGCGACCGTGGTGGAGACTCCCTTCTTCAATCCGGAACGGAAGCGCGCCTGATGGCCAAACGTTACGACGCCATTATCGTGGGCGGCGGCCACAACGGCCTCGTCACCGCGGCCTACCTGGCCAAGGCCGGGCGGCGCGTGCTGGTGCTGGAGAAGCGCCACGTGCTGGGCGGAGCCGCCGTCACCGAAGAACTGTACCCGGGCTTCAAGTTTTCCGTGTGCTCTTACGTGGTGAGCCTGTTCCGGCCCCACATCATCCGCGAGCTGGAACTGACCAAGCACGGGATGCAACTAATTCCGCTCGAGTGTTCGTTCACGCCGCACCTGGAAGGGCCCGGGCTCGTGCGCTGGCCGGACGCCAACGTGACGCGGCGCGAAGTGTCGCGCTTCAGCCAGAAGGACGCGGAGATCTACCCCGAGTTCTCACTCGCGATGAGCAAGATGGGTTTCTTCGTGAAGCGCATCATCGATAATCCGCCGCCGGATGTGGGTTCGATGAACCCCGCGGAGTTGCAGAAGATCGCGAGCCTGTTTGGTCACCTAAAGGGACTCGGCCCGGACATGCTGGAGTTGCACGTGCAACTGCTCACCATGAGTGCGGTCGACTTCCTGCAGATGTGGTTTGAATCCGACGAACTGCTGGCACCGATGTCGTGCAGCGGCATCATCGGCACGTTTCTCGGCGTGCGATCGCCCGGCACCGCCTACGTGCTGCTTCACCACTACATGGGTGAAATCGACGGTGCTTTCCGTTCCTGGGGATTCTCGAAGGGCGGAACCGGCGGCATCAGTCTCGCGATTGCCAACGCGGCGCGCTCGTACGGGGCGGAAATCCGCACCGAAGCACCGGTGGCGCGCATCCTCATGAAGGGCAAACGCGCCACGGGGGTTGTGCTTGAGAACGGCGACGAGATCCACGCCAGGGTGGTGGTGTCCAACGCGGACCCGCGCCGCACGTTCCTCGAGATGGTGGGCGAGAAGGAGTTTGACCCCACGTTTGTTTCGCAGGTGAAGCGCTACAAGTTCCGCGGCAGCTCCGGCAAGGTGAACCTGGCGCTGGATCGTCTGCCCGACTTCACATGCCGTCCCGGCGACGGTGTGCACGTGCGCGGCGACATTGCGATAGCACCGTCCTTGGAGTATCTGGAACGCGCCTTCGACGACGCCAAGTACGGCAACTTCTCGCGTCGTCCGTATCTCAACGTGGTTGTGCCATCGCTCGTCGACCCGAGTGTCGCGCCGCCGGGCAAGCACGTGATGTCCATCTTTGTGCAGTACGCGCCCTACAACCTCGCGGAAGGTGCCGACGCGTGGCCCAAGCGCCGCGAGGAGTTTGGCGACACCGTGGTCGACACGCTGGCGGAGTACTGCCCCGGACTCAAGGAGTCCATCCTGTTCCGTCAGGTGCTGACACCGTGGGATCTCGAGCATGAGATTGGCTTGAGCGAAGGGAACATCTTCCAGGGTGAACTCTCGCTGGAGCAGTTGCTCTTCCTGCGTCCCGCGCCGGGCTGGTCGCGTTACCAGACGCCGGTGAACCGGCTGTGGCTGTGCGGTTCGGGCGCGCACCCGGGTGGCGGCATCATGGGTGCTCCGGGCGAGTTGTGCGCCAAGGCCCTCTTGCGTTCGGGGGAGGTGTAGCATGGCGGATCGCTTTGACGTGGTGGTGATTGGCGCCGGGCACAACGGACTGGCGGCCGCGTGCGTGCTCGCAAAGTCGGGGCGGCGCGTGCTGGTGCTGGAGCGGCGCGAGATCACGGGCGGGCTGTGCGCGGGCGAGGAGTTTCATAGCGGCTACCGCTCGGCCGGGCTCCTGCACGACACCGCACAGATTCGGCTGGGTCTGGTGGAAGCGCTCAATCTGGAACAGCACGGTCTGGAGCTTGCGGCTCCGGAGTCGGTGCTGTTCGCGGAGGCCAGCGGCCCCGGGCTTCTGCTGCACGCTGACAACGACGCCGCGGTGGAAGAGATCGCACGTCACTCGCTCAAGGACGCGTCGCGCTGGAGAGACTTCCGTGCCTTCACGGCGCGCGCGCGCACTATCGCCGAGCCGCTGCTCAACGAGATTCCTCCCGACCTGTCCCGCTCCGGTGGGCTGCCCGGCGGCATGCCGCTGGCGTCGCTCGCGCGCAGCGCCTGGGCACTGCAGAAGCTGGGGCGCTCCGAGATGGCGGAGCTCATCCGCGTCCCGCCCATGTGTATCGCCGACTGGCTCAACGAGTGGTTCGAGTCGGATCTCCTGAAGACGGGTCTCGCGCACGGCGCACTCGTTGGCCTGTGGGCCGGACCGTGGTCGCCGGGGACGGCGGCTAACCTCCTGCTTGCAGAATGCACGACCACCCGCTCCATCCGCGGCGGTGCGGCGGGGCTGGCGACCGCGCTGGAGCGCGCAGCCGTCAAGCTGGGGGTAACCATCCGCACCAGCGCCCGCGTCACCTCGCTGCGTCTGGACAGTGACGCCGTGGCGGCCGTGGTGCTGGAGTCGGGCGAGGAGATTGGAGCGCACCTGGTGGCGGCGTCTTGCGACCCGCGCACGGTGTTTCTGGACCTGATTGCACCGGGGCTCCTCCCGCTCACGGTGGAGCGGCGCGCCGAGACCATCCGCGCGCGCGGGACCACCGCCAAGGTGCACCTGGCGCTCGCCAAGCCGCTGGAGTTTGCGTCGCGGCCCGGCGAACGCGTCGAGCGCGCACGCGTGTCGGGACGCACGCTGGACGATCTGGAGCGCGCGTTCGACGCCGTCAAGTACGGCGAGGCGTCGCGCGTGCCCATGCTGGACGTCTTCGTGCCCACCGTGGCGCGGCCCGAGCTGGCGCCGTCGGGTGGCGACGTGGTGTCCATGCTTGTCCACTTTGCACCTCACGCCTTGAAGGGCGGCTGGGACGCCGCCGCGCGCGAGCGCCTGGGCGACGCCGCGGTGGAGGCGCTGGAAGCGGTGGCGCCGGGTGTCCGCGCCACGATCGTGGGGCGCGAGGTGCTCACACCTGCCGACATCGAGGTCCGCTACGCCGTCTCCGGCGGTCACATTCACCACGCCGAGCACGCGCTCGACCAGCTCGCCATCCGGCCCACGCTGGCGTGCGCGCGGTTCTCGACACCGGTGCGTGGCCTCTACCTCTGCGGCTCCGGATCCTTCCCCGGCGGCGGTGTCACGGGCGCTCCCGGGGCGCTCGGGGCGTCGGCCATCCTCCAGACGCGCTAGCGCGGCTTCCACTTTTTCTCTCCCTCGACCGTGCTCCGGCACGCGCGTTGCAAATTCTTGGCACTGTCGCGCGTTTTCGATTGCGCGGCTGTCTCCCAGGCGCTATACAGTGCTCCAATCGGTGCGCCAGCGCACCGTTCGGACGGGGCGCGTCAGGCGCCCGGACAACGCGCGAGTCGCGGAGGATGAAGAAGAAAATGTCTCGACGCAGCATGGCGGTTCAACCAACCGGTTACTGCTCCCCGAAACTCGAGGGACGCTTGATCAAGGCCAAGGGTGGCCGCGCCCTGTTTGCCCGCGAGCGGGTGAAGCAGGGGGAAGTGCTGCTGGTGTGGGGTGGCGAGGTGGTGACGGCGGACACGCTGAAGTGGATGTCCGAAGACAAGCGCCGCATCTCCGTGCAGATTGAGGAAGACCTGTACCTCGTCACGTCCAACGAAGGGCCGTCCGACTGGGTCAACCACTCGTGCGATCCCAACGCCGGCGTGGTCGGCCAGGTGGTGCTGGTGGCGCTGCGCGACGTGCGCGTTGGCGAAGAGATCTGTTTTGACTACGCCACCACGGACGGCTCCCCGTACGACGAATTCGAATGCGGCTGCGCAAGCCGGACCTGTCGCGGCCACGTGACGGGCGACGACTGGCGTCAGCCCGCGTTGCAGGCGCGTTACGCGGGGCATTTCTCCCCGTACATTCAGCGCCGTATCGACCGGCTGCGCACCAGCAAGAACACGCGCGCCGCGGCGACGGCCCGGAAATCCAGCCGTACGGCCAGCCGCAACGGCGAACGGCGCGTCTCGGCGGCCTCTCGCCGCAGCTAGTCCCCCCGGGAACCCGGGGGTTCAGCCAACCGCTTCCGTGTGCTAGCATGGGTGCCGCTGCGCGGCGCCGCCCATGCGTCTTTCCGCGTTCGCGGATGCCAGTCCCCATAGATCCCTTGCGAGGAGGAACCATGTCGCAGGCCACCCAGACCGGCTCGTCGAAGGCGGTCGACCAGATTCTGGACCACTATCGGTCCGACAACGCGGGCGTTCGCGCCAACCTGTACCGGATGCTCATGACCGGCCGGCTGGCGGGCACGGGCAAGATGGTCATCCTGCCGGTTGACCAGGGCTTCGAACACGGCCCGGCGCGCAGCTTCGCCGTGAACCCGAGTGGCTACGACCCCGCCTACCACGCGCAGCTTGCGGTGGACGCGGGGTGCAATGCGTACGCGGCACCGTATGGATTCATCCAGACGGTTGCCCACGACTACGCGGGCAAGATCCCGCTCATTCTCAAGGTCAACAACCATGATGTGCTGCACGACGAGGCCGACCCCGCGCCCGCGCTGACGTCGGGTGTGATGGACGCGCTTCGGCTGGGTTGTGTGGCGATTGGCTACACGATCTATCCCGGTTCCGCGCACTGGAAGGAAATGTATGAGCAGCTGCGCGAGATCTCCGAGGAAGCGCGCGAAGTGGGTCTCGCGGTCGTGGTGTGGTCGTATCCGCGCGGTTCGGGCTTGAGCAAAGACGGTGAAACGGCGATCGACGTGGTGGCCTACGCGGCGCAGATCGCGGCCCAGTTGGGTGCGCACATCATCAAGGTCAAGCTGCCCACCGCACACCTCGAGCAGGACGCGGCGAAGAAGGTCTACGTGTCGGAGAAGATTCCGGTCGCGACACTCACCGATCGCGTGCGCCACGTCATGCAGTCCACGTTTGACGGCAAGCGCATCGTGGTGTTCTCGGGTGGCGGCAAGAAGGGCGAAGACGCGATCTTCGAGGAGGCACTTGCCATCCGCGACGGCGGCGGCAACGGCTCCATCATTGGACGCAATTCGTTCCAGCGTCCGCGCGCCGAAGCGCTCAAGTTCCTCAACACGGTAATGGACATCTACGCCGGCAAGCGCGACTGAAGCGTTCTGCATAGGCGGAAAAGCAAAAGGGCCGGTCACTCGTGACCGGCCCTTTCTTGTTTCTGCTGAAGGGCGGGCGCTAGGGGCCGATGCCCAGGGTCATGCCCACGTGGAAGACCACACCGCCGATGTCGGCGCTCGCGTTGGAGCCTTCGACGTCGGTTTCAAGGTCCTGCCACTTCACCTCGCCAAAGACGCCGTTGCCACCCAGGGCCAGCTGGATGCCGGCCAGGAAGTACCAGCCAAAGTCGTTTTCGAGGTTGGCGTCTCCGCCCATGACGTAGTAGCCGTACCCGAGGCCACCGTAGAGCATGCCGAGTTTGGCCATGACCGTGGCCTCGAGCGGGATGGTATAGAAGTCGGTGTCGGTGAAGTTCACATAGCTCACGCGAAGGTCATACATGATGAGCGGTGTGAAGCTCTTGTTCAGGCGTACACCCGCGCCGTAGCCGTCGCTGTCACCTTCGTCGGGGTGCCACCAGATGCCGTAGGCGCCAATGGCGTGCCCGGCGGGTGCCATGACGGCCACAAGGGCCAGTGAACAGGCGAGAATCGCCAGCAGTTTCTTCATTCTGTGTTCCTCCAGTTTGAGCAGGCCCCCAAGACACTAGGCTGGCCGCCCCCCGGGGTCAAATCAGATTTCGCTTTCGCCACCGGTTGGCGCGTGGAACAATCCGGTGCGCATGGCCACGGATACCTACCGCAAACTGTTTCTGGGCGTCCTCGTCATCGGCGTCACCATTGCCTTTGTGCTGGTGATGCGGAAGTTCCTGATGACGCTGTTGCTCGCCGCCATTTTCAGCGCGCTCCTGGTGCCGCTCAACAAGCGCATGCTCAAGCTGACGCGAGGACGGTTGCGGCTGGCTTCGGTCACAACACTGGTGCTCGTGGTGCTCCTGATCGTGGTGCCACTCACGTTTTTTGTGGGGGTACTGGTCTCGCAGGCGGTAAGCATCACCCAGGGTGCCCATCCCTGGATTGAGTCGCAGTTGCAACAGCCGGATGCCCTGGAGCACTGGTTGTCCAGACTGCCCATGCACGAACGCATTCTCCCGTACCGCGATGAGATCCTGGTCTGGCTGGGCAACCTCACGCACAACATCGGCGGCTATGTGGTGGGGACGCTGTCGTCGGCAACCCGGGGCACGCTGACGTTCCTGCTCCAGCTCTTCATCATGCTGTACGCGATGTATTTCTTCCTGGTGGACGGACCGCGCATGCTCTCGCGCATTGGCACGTACCTCCCGCTCTCCGGCGACGAACGCGGGCAGATCATGGGTCGTTTTGTGACGGTGACGCGTGCCGCCCTCATGAGCACACTCGTGATCGGCGTCATTCAGGGCACGCTGGCCGGCATCGCGATGGCAATCGCGGGCATCCCCGGTTCCGTGTTCTGGGGCACCACCATGGCCGTGCTTTCCATGATTCCCGGGGTGGGTGCGGCCCTGGTGTGGGTGCCGGCGGGTATCTACCTGGTTGCGACGGATCGCCTGGTGGCGGCGATGTTCTTCCTCGCCTTCTGTGCTGTGGTCGTGGGCAGCGTTGACAACATCCTGCGCCCGCGCATCGTGGGCAAGGATACGCGCCTGCCCGAACTCGTCGTGTTGCTCTCCACGCTGGGCGGCATCATGCTCATGGGTGCCGTCGGCGTCATCATCGGGCCGGTCGTCGCAGCCCTCTTCATTACCGTTTGGGACATCTACGCGGCCGCGATGCGCGGCCCCGGCGCGCGCGCGCGCTGATCGCCCCGGTTCTCCGGGAAAGGACTGACATGAATTTCATCAAGACCGTCATTGCGGTGCTCGTGGCGCACATTCTGATCGCGTTCACGCTCCTGATCGGGTTCGGATTCTTCGGGGCTCTCCTGTCGGCGGAAGAACCCGTGCAGGTTACCGACGGGAGCTGGCTTGTGATGGACGTGTACGGCGAGATTCCGCCCTACAACCCGCCGGAGTCCATCGTGGGGTCGGTGCTGGGCGACGAGTCGCAGACACTGACAGCCATGCTGACCAACCTGGAGAAGGCGGCCGTCGATGCGCGCATCTCGGGTGTGGTGCTCAAGATCTCGAGCAGCAACTCGCTGGGGTACGCGTCGCTCGGCGAGATGCGCGAGGCCATCGAGCGCGTGCGCGATGCAGGCAAGATGGTGATCGCGTACTCCGACGCGCTGGACCGCAACGCGCTCTATCTCGCGTCGGCGTGCGACTCCATTTTCATGCCGCCGGTGGCGGATGTGGTGTTCACCGGCTACGGTGCCACCGAGGGTTTCATCAAGGGCACGCTGGACAAGCTGGGCATTCACCAGAACCTGCACAAGATCAAGGACTACAAGACCGCTGCCGAGCCGGTGATGTTTGACTCCATGTCCGTGGCCGCTAAGGAAATGGCCAACTGGATGATGGACGAGATGTGGGACATCGAGCTGGGCGCCATCGCGCGCGATCGCGGGCTGCCCGAGGACTCGCTGGTGGCGTGCATGCGTCTGGCCCTCTTCAACGCGGATGAAGCGGAGGCCGCCGGGCTGGTGGACGGCGTCATGTACTGGGACGAGCTGGAGACGCGGCTGGGCGAGGGTGAGGAACTCACCACCATTTCCTCCGAGTCATACAATGACGTGTCACGGCACGGGGCGGGGATCAAGGGCAAGGAACGCATCGCCGTGGTGCACGCGTACGGGATGATCGCCGGGCGCACGAGCCACGTGGATCCCACGCTGGGTGTCTTGATCGGACACGAGAGCGTGATTGCGGACCTGCGCGCCGCCGCCGAGGATTCGCATGTAAAGGCCATTCTGTTCCGCATCGACAGCCCTGGCGGCGAGAGCCTTGCGAGCGAATTGATCGCGCGTGAAGTGGGGAAGGTCGCGACCAAGAAGCCCGTGATTGTTTACATGGGTGACGTGGCGGCGTCGGGCGGATATGCGGTGGCGTATCGCGCCACCAAGATTGTGGGCGACTCGCTCACCATCACCGGTTCCATCGGGTCCATTTACGGCAAGATCAACCTGGGCGGCATGTGGAACAAGCTGGGCATGACGTTCGACTGGGTGACCAAGGGACCCAATGCGCTCCTGTGGTCCGATGTCCACGACTTCAGCCCCGAGCAGTGGGCGCGCGTCGAGGCACATCACAACGCCTCCTTCGAGCGCTGGCTGGTGGACATCGCGGAAGCGCGCAAGATCCCCGTGGACGAACTTCGCCCCCTCACCGAGGGCCGCGTGTGGACCGGCCGCCAGGCCCAACAGCGCGGGCTGATCGACGACGCCGGCGGCTATTCACGCGCCATTGAGCTGGCCAAGGAAGCCGCCAACATTCCGGCCGATGATCCCGTCGTGTTTGTGAACTACCCCAAGCAGCGCGGTCTCTACGAACTGATCCGGAGCGGCGACGCCCCCATCACCATCGCGCGCTACGTGATGTACCGCTTCATCCACCACGACGTGGCAACGGCCCTTCACTCACTGCGTTCCGGCGAGCTGCGTCTGTTTACAGGGAAGTTCGAATAGGCGAAGCGCACCCGACATGTCGGACGGAGTGCGAAATCACGAGGCGCGCTATAGACCAGGCGCGCGAAGTGCGTGAGCGCGGAGTCCGAGCATGTCGGGTGCGCTAGACGCTGAAGCGATCAATCGAAAACAGCGACAGATCAATCTCCGGTTTGCCGTCCACCATCCATTGCGCAACCGCTTCGCCAATCGCACTGGTCAGCTTGAAGCCGTGACCGGAGCAGGCGCTGACGATGGTTACGTTGTCGTGGTGGGGATGGCGGTCGATGACAAAGTGCAGGTCGGGTGTGTTGGTGTACATGCACACGGATCCGCGCGCGTGCCTTCCCATCACTCCGGGTAAATAAGACGAGAGCGCGAACTCCAGGGGACGGGTGTCTTCTTCACCCAGGGTGCGGTCCACGGAGTTGGGGTCGGTGGGAACACCGCCGTAGTGGATCGCGGCTTTGAGTCCGGTGCCGATGTCGGGGAAACCGTACAAGAGCCGTCCGCGCGCGATCTCGATGGCGTACACGCGGTCGGGGTAGTGCGGCCTATCGGGCGCGGCGTCAAACCAGTGCAGGGTCTGGCGCGTGACGGTGGCGCGAATGTCAAAGAGGGAGAGTAGCGACGTCATCCACGCTCCCATGCACACCACAATGGACTGCGCGTGAACGGTGCCGGCGGGTGTCTCAATCTTGACACCGGATCCGGATGCATCCCAGTTGCTGATGCCTTCTTCGTTGCGTACCACGGCACCGTACGCTTCGGCCCCGCGCAAGTGGGCTTCGATGCACGCCTCGGGGCGCAGAAATCCCGCGCGCGGTTCGGTGAGTGCGGCCATGGATCCGGGAATGGAGAGCCAGGGAAAGAGGCTCGCGCGTTCGTGGCGGTTCATGACGTCGATGGGAATGCCGTGTGCGCGCGCGGATTCGATGGCGCCGCGGATCAACTCGCCGTCGGGCGGTCCTGCAAACACGCCGCCGGTCTCCACGATGAGCTCGCGGTGCGCTTCTGCCGCAAGGTCGTGCCACAGCGTGTACGCGCGGCGCAGGAGCGGAACGTACCCGGGATCCTCATAGTAGGCTTCGCGGATCATGCGCGACTCGCCGTAGGACGAGCCGTGCGGGTGGGGCGGGGTGTGGGTGTCAAAGCCGATCACGCGCAGGCCGCGTTTGGCCAGGTGGTACAGGGTAGCACTCCCGGCGGCACCCAGGCCGGCAACCGCAACGTCGTAGCGATCAGGCATTCGGGGAGACTAGCGCGCCGCGGGCTTCGTGTCGAGGTGTGGTATCATCCCGGGGTCGATCGGAGATTGCAGCATGCGAACGGTTCTCCTTGCCGCCCTTTGTTTCCTCGCGGCGCCCGCTGCCAACGCCGAAGTCTTCACCGCGGTCATAGACGGTGCCAGCGCGGGCACGCCTTCGACCGGAACCGGCTTTGCGCAGTTCACGCTGTCGGACGATCTCACCTCCATCGAGTTCATCATCACGTTCAGCAATCTAATGGGCACGGAAGCGGCGGCGCACGTGCACCGTCCGCTGGGCGGCGTTATCTTTACATTCAACCTGGGCTCGCCCAAGGTGGGGACGTGGCTGTTTCCGCTTCCCGAGGACGTGGCGCGGCTTCGCAACGGTGAGCTGTACGTGAACATTCACACCAATCTGTATCCAGGCGGCGAGATTCGCGGCAATCTTGCCGCTCCCAATCCCGTGCGCAACACCACGTGGGGCGCCATCAAGGCGCTTTACGCCAACTGACATGGGCGACGCCTACACGCGGCCGACGCGCTGGTGGCACGCGCTGGAAGACGGCCGCGTCCAGTGCGACCTGTGCCCCCGTTTCTGCAAGCTGCGCGAGGGACAGCGCGGCATGTGCTTTGTACGCGCGCGCGAAGGCGACGCCGTGGTGCTCACCACCTACGGGCGCTCCAGCGGCTTTTGCATCGACCCGATCGCGAAGAAGCCACTCAATCATTTTCTGCCCGGCTCGGCCGTGCTCTCGTTTGGAACAGCAGGCTGCAATCTTGCGTGTGACTTCTGCCAGAACTGGGACATCTCAAAGTCGCGCGAAGTGGAGACGCTTTCCGAAGACGCAACCCCGCAGGCCATCGCGCGGGCCGCGGCGGAGACCGGGTGCCGAAGTGTGGCGTTCACGTACAACGATCCGGTCATTTTCATGGAGTACGCGGTGGACGTGGCCGACGCGTGCCACGAGCGCGGCATCCTTGCCGTCGCGGTGACCGCGGGCGAGATCTGCCCGGAGCCGCGTCGCGAGTTCTATCGCCACATGGACGCCGCCAACGTGGACCTCAAGGCGTTCACGCCCGAGTTCTATCGCAAGGTGTGCAAGGGCGACCTGCAAACGGTGCTCGATACACTCGTGTACCTCAAGCACGAGACGAGCGTGTGGTTTGAGATCACAACCCTGTTGATTCCGGGCAAGAACGATTCGTCGGAAGAGATCGAGAACGAGTGCGCGTGGATCCGGCGCGAGCTGGGTCCTGACGTGCCGCTCCATTTCTCGGCGTTTCATCCCGATTTCCGCATGCTGGATGTGCCCGCGACGCCGCATGAGACGCTCACGCGCGCGCGCCGTATCGCGCTGGACCAGGGGCTCAACCATGTCTATGTTGGAAACGTGCACGACGAGGCCGGGAGCAGCACGTACTGTCCATCGTGCGGTGCAAGGGTGATCGGGCGCGACTGGTACCGGCTTACGGCGTGGGAACTGAACGAACAGGGCGCGTGTAGCAGGTGCGGTACCGCTATCCCGGGCAAGTTCGAGGCGAAAGCGGGCAAATGGGGCGCCAAGCGAGCGATGGTAAACATGAGGCAGTTCGCAAGTTGAAGGTTCGTGCGAAACGGAAGGTCTCCGTGAGGTGCGCGCTGGCCCTCGGGGTTGCCATGCTGTTTCTGCTCGCGGCGTGCTCAAGGACCGTCGACGTGCCGCGCGAACGAGTTGAAGCCTCGTCGACCCTGGTTGAGCACACGCACCGTATCTGGACCGTCTCGGGCGATGAGTACTGCGTCGAAGCGTTCCGGGTCGTAGAGTCAACGGTGGTGATATCCAAATTGAATCCTTCCGATCCGCGCTATGACAAAGCCGACTTGCCGATCTCGGTCCCGCTCGACAGCGTGCAAACCGTGAAGCGTGTGGAGCACAAGCCCTCAACCTGGATGATTGTTGGCGCGGTGGGGGCTTTTGTCCTTGCAGCTGCCTGGCTCTCGGACGGCGAGGCGTTTACGGATTGATGGCACACCCCGCATATCGGAATGTCTCCGTGCGGCGCACGCTGGTTCTCTGCGTGGCCGTGGTGTTTCTCGCGGCGTGCTCAAAGACCGTGCGCATTCCGCCGACCGACTTTGCAACCGCGTCCCAGAAGAGCGGTCTCTATCGCGTGACCACCATCGACACGGAGATACTGGTTTCGCGATTCTCGATTACCGACTCAACCCTCGTCATTGACGAGTTTGCGGGCGACTCCACGGGTGTGGCGAGCGAGGCCATCGCGATTCCATTGCGTCACGTGACGGCGGTTGAGCGCATCGAGAGCCAGAAAAAGCGCGCGATGTGGGTGGGGCTGGGGGTTGTGCTGGGCGTGGCGGCGCTGATCATCGGTTATCAGGTTTTCTCGGACCTCCCGGAAGACGACTAGGCCCCGCCCTCGTTGATTTCCCCCTCCAAACCGCCTACAATGCCCCTATCCGGTACCGGCCACAGCCGGAGCCCCCGGTTAACCTCTTACGTAGGAGCCATTTCCCATGAAACCGTCGTTCAAGCTGCTGGGCTTTGACCATGTGACCTTTGCGGTCGGCAACGCCAAGCAGGCCGCTCATTATTACCAGTCTGTCTTCGGGTTCGACCTCGTGGGCTATCGTGGCCTCGAGCAGGGCGACCGCGAGACGGCCAGCTACGTGCTTCGTCAGAATCACGTCAATTTTGTTCTCAACACTCCCTACAAGGGTCACTCGCCGCTCAACGAAACTCTGAAGAAGCACGGCGACGCCGTCACCGACATCGCGTTTGCGGTGGACGATGCGGGCAAGGCGTGGGAGCACACCACCAAGCATGGTGCAAAGTCGGCGTTTGAACCGCGCACGATGGAAGACGAGCACGGCAAGGTCATCGTCTCCGGCATTCATACCTACGGCGACGTGACACACACGTTTGTGCAGCGCGACAAGTACAACGGCGTCTTTATGCCCGGCTACGCGCAGGCAAAGTCAAAGTACAAGGCGGTTTCCACGGGTCTTCTCTTCATCGACCATATCGTGGGCAACCAGCCCGAGAACGAGATGGAAGACGTGGTTCGCTTTTACGAGAACATCTTTGGCTTCCAGCGTCTGTGGACGGTGGACGACAAGGACATCTCGACGGATCACACAGCACTGCGCTCGGTCGTGGTGGCGGATGAGAACGAGACCATCAAGATGCCGATCAACGAGCCGGCGCAGGGCTTGAAGAAGTCACAGATTCAGGAGTACGTGGAGTTCAACTCGGGCGCCGGTGTGCAGCACATCGCGATGTCCACCAACGACATTGTGGCCACCATCAAGGCCCTGGTGGAGAACGGCACCGAGTTCCTGTACGTCCCCGACACCTACTACGACGACCTCAAGGCGCGCGTTGGCGTGATCGACGAGGACCTCGCGGTTCTGCGCAAGATGGGCATTCTGGTGGACCGCGACGACAGCGGCTACCTGCTCCAGCTCTTCACCAAGCCGGTGCAGGATCGTCCCACACTGTTCTTCGAGTTGATCCAGCGCAAGAACGCGCGTTCCTTCGGGAAGGGCAACTTCAAGGCACTCTTTGAGTCGATCGAGCGCGAACAGGCGCGGCGCGGAACGCTGTAAGGAGAACATCCATGGCCATCTACATGCAGCGCGGAAAGATCCCGGCGCGACGGCACGTCGTGTACCGAAACCCGGAAGGGGAGCACTACTTCGAGGAGCACATCAGCCGCCTCGGCTTCTCGGACATCTATTCCAACGTCTACCATATCCACATGCCCACGCGTGTGGCCAAGGTGGGCAAGTACCGCGCGCTGCCGATCAGCGCGATTGAAGGCGATCATCGTCACCGTCACCTGAAGACAACGATGCTCAAGCCCGAGGGCGACTGGGTGACGGGGCGCAAGCCGCTGATGTTCAACAGCGATCTCATTATCGGCGTCGCCAATCCCAAGCAGGGGCGCTCCGACTACTTCTACAAGAACGCCACGTGCGACGAAGTGATCTTCATCCACCACGGCAAGGGAACGGTGGAGAGCATGTTCGGCGCGCTCGAGTTTCACGAGGGCGACTACATCGTGCTACCGCGTGGCGTCATCCACCAGGTGGTGTTTGATACCGACGACAACCGCGTCTTCTACGTGGAGTCGTACGGCCCGGTGGACTGGCCCAAGCACTATCGCAACCAGTACGGCCAGCTCCTCGAGCACTCGCCGTATTGCGAGCGCGACATTCGCACGCCGGAATGGCGCGAGCCGGTGGACAAGGTCGGCGATTTCCCGATGCACATTCGCCTGCGCGACGGCATCCAGGAGTACGTGTGGGGTCACCACCCGTTTGATCTGGTGGGCTACGACGGCTACTACTACCCGTGGATCTTCAACATCAAGGACTACATGCCCAAGGTGGGCGGCATCCATCTGCCGCCGCCAACGCACCTCACGTTCACGGGACCGGGCTTTGTCCTGTGTTCGTTCTGCCCGCGTCCGTATGACTTCATGCCCGACACGGTTCCCATTCCGTACGCGCACTCCAACGTCGACAGCGACGAAGTGCTCTTCTACGTGGACGGGAATTTCATGAGCCGCAAGGGGATCGAGGCGGGCTCCATCACGCTGCACCCGTACGGCATCCCGCACGGACCGCAGCCGGGGCTGCTCGAGAAGTCGTTGAGTGCCAAAGAGACGCACGAGCTTGCGGTCATGGTCGACACGTTCCGCCCCCTCAAGGTGGCAAAGGCGTGCGAGTCCATCGACGACCCGGGTTACCCGTACAGCTGGCAGTACTAGCCCCGCGCGGGTAGACGGCGACGCGCATGATCATCGACCCGGCTGCTACGCCGCGCTCCGAGTTCTACGCGATGCTGATCCGTTGCATCGCACCGCGCCCCATTGCGTGGGTTTCCACGATTTCGCCCGCCGGCATTGCCAACCTGGCGCCGTTCTCGTTCTTTACCGCCATCTCCACCATTCCGCCCACGCTGTGCTTTGTCCCCGGGCGGCGCGACGATACGGGCGGCAAGAAGGACACGCTGCTCAACATCGAAGCCACCGGCGAGTTTGTGGTGAACCTGGTAACCGAGGAACACGCGGCCGCCATGAACGTCACCGCCACCGACTTTCCGCACGGCATGAGTGAGTTTGAGCAGGCGGGGCTCACACCGCTCGCGTCGGAGCGCGTGAAGGCGCCGCGGCTCAAGGAGTCGCCGGTGCAGTTTGAATGCGAGCGTTACGACATTGTTCATGTCGGTGTCGACGGGCCCGGCGGCGGTTCGCTGGTGATTGGCCGCATCCTCCTCGCGCACGTGGACGAATCCATACTCAAGGACGGCAAGGTGGACTACGAGAAGTACCACCCGGTGGGTCGCATGGGCGGCATGGAGTATTCGCGTACGCACGACCGCTTCCCGCTCATCCGCAAGAAGTACACGCCGGGGTCATGAGTGTCATGCGACCCCGGCTGCCGAGCATTCTGTTGCTGGCGGCACTGTTCACGTGCTCGTGTGACGACGATCCAACCCGTGTCGTCCCGCCACCGCCCACCGATTCCTGCATCGAGCTTGCCGAGCACACGGTCTCTCTGGCTGTCATTCGTCCTTCCGGGCGTGTTTTTGACTGTGACGCCAATCTGACCCACGTGTTTGCGAGCACCGAGAGTGACGGGGTTTTTGCCGCGTCAATCCTTGCCCCGGACGTGATCCTGCCGTCACCCGTGCTCGCCGCGCTCACAGACGCCCGCGCGGTGGATGTAAGAGACGAGCTCCTCTTCGTAGCGAACGGAAACGACGGGCTTGCCATCCTCGACGTTTCCAATCCCGCAAGCGCCGTGCTCCTGGGCAGTGTGGAAATGCCGGGCCGCGCGGTGGATGTGTTTGCCGGCGTTGAGTTCGTGTACGTGGCCAACGACGAGACCGGGCTCGTGATTGTGGACGCCGGCAACCCGGCCGAACCGGTCATTTCGGGTATCGAGAACACGCCGGGGCGCGCAGTGGGTGTTGCAGCGGAGGGGTCGATCGCGTACGTCGCCGATGAACTCCTCGGTGTACGCGTCGTGAACGTCGCCGATCCGTCGTCCCCCTTCCTGATCCGCGCGTTGAGTGTGGAGGGCACCGCGTTGGCCGTGGCAGTGGAGAATGACCACGTGGCGGTGGCAGCGCGCGAGGGCGGACTCACCCTGATCGATGCCACTGACCCGGCGTCCGCTTACGTCGCCAGTCAAACCTACTGGAACGTCGATGCGTTGGATGTGGCTTTTGCCAACGGTATCGCATACGTGGCGAGCGCTGGCGTGGGCGTTGACGTTGTGGACGTCACCCGCCTGAACGCTCCGCAGTTGGTGCACCGGATTGGAGTCGCGTCGTACGCACAGAGCGTGAAAGTTGCGGGCGATCAACTGGTGGTGGGGGATGATATCGCGGGCGTACGCGTGCTTGGCATTGGTCAAACCGCCACGAGCCCGAAGGTGATCTCCACTCCCGACGGCGGGAACGCCAACGCAATGGTTCCGTTCGGCGACCTGGTGGTCACGGCCGACGAGGGATTTGGTCTTCGCATCATCAACCCGGTAGCGGGTGCGGTGGTTGGAAGCGTTGCGATCGGGGGTGCACCCATTGACGTGTTCATCGCCGACACACTCGCGTACGTGACGACGCGCAACGCGGGAGTGGTCGAGGTCAGCATCGCCAACCCGGCAGTGCCGGTTGCGCTGCGCACGGTCCCGGGTTCGTTTGGTTACGACGCGTGCGTGGTTGCGGACGGCTTCATCTATCTGCTCGCAAGCTTTGGAACCGTTGTCGAACGACGCCTGGATGGCACCGGATTCCCGCGCGACTTCGTGGGGATCGACGCCTACTTCCCGTCCATCGCCGTGGACGGGCCCAACCTGTACCTTCCGGACCGGCGCGGCAACGTGTGGGTGGTCCTGCGGACTTCGATGACGCTGGCCGCCATCCTGCCGGTCGGCGGGTCTGCGGAGCGCGTGCTGATTCGTTACGAACAGGGACCGTTTATTCCTCTCCAGCGCGTGTATGTCGCGGTGTCGGGGCTCACCAACGGGCAGGCCGCGGTGGAGAAGTGGGACTTCACCGTGCTGTTTTCACCCGTGCTGTTGTCGCGCGTCGCTGTGGGAGGGAATGCGGTGGACATCGCAATCGAGGACGCGTTGATGCTGGTGGGTGAGGGAGAGGACGGGGCCGAACTGTTTGACCTTTCGGGCGGGGGTGCCACGGCTGTCGGCCTCCTGCTGGGACCCGTGGCACGCGTGGCGCTGGTGGACGGGCTCGTCGTCCTGGGCGCAGCAACCACGGGCGTCACCACCGTCAAGCCCGGCGAGTGCCTACGGTAGCTGCTTGTGCGTGCCGTCACAGAACGGGTTCTTGCCCGTCTGTTTGCACTGGCACAGCGCGTAGCGCTTCTTTTCGGTGATCGTGAACTTGAGCGGCTCGAACTCCGTGCCCACGTGCGACCCGTCGCAGAACGGCTGGTGGCGCGAACGGCCGCAGCGGCACCATTCGTACTCCCCGGGTTCCAGCTCGAGGACGACGGGCTGTTTGGCGGCAATTTGACCCTTCATGGCAACCTCCTGGTTCGCCGGACCATAGCCAGCAACCGAACTCCCCGTCAAACGGTTCCACCGCTTCCACACCGGGCGAGGGCATGATAGATTCAGTATCCCAATCAGGAGGCCATTGTGCGCTTTGATCCCAAGAGCTTTCGTCAGACGCTTCGCCGTGACGGCGGCGACGCCACTTACTTCAGTCTTCCCAAACTCGCCAAAGAGGCCGGCGTAGATCTCAATGCGTTGCCGTACTCCATCCGCGTGTTGCTCGAGAGTGCGCTTCGCAACAACGACGGGTTCAAGGTGACCGATACCGACGTCGAGCGTCTGCTGGCGTGGAGCCCCGCAACCGCGGGCAAGAACGAGATTGCCTTCAAGCCGGCGCGCGTGATCCTGCAGGATTTCACCGGGGTACCCGCGATGGTCGACCTCGCTGCCATGCGCGCCGCCATGGAGCGCATGGAAAAGGATCACAGCAAGATCAACCCGCTGGTTCCGTGCGACCTCGTCATCGATCACTCGGTGCAGGTGGATGCATGGGCGTCGCCGGATGCGCTGCGTATAAATGAGCAGATGGAGTTTGACCGCAACCGCGAGCGCTACGAGTTTCTCAAGTGGGGACAGACTGCTTTCAAGAATTTCAGCGTGGTGCCGCCCGCAACCGGCATCGTGCACCAGGTGAACCTGGAGTACCTGGCGCGCGGCGTGTTCCTGGAGAAGGGCGTTGCGTACCCCGACAGCGTGGTTGGAACCGACAGCCACACCACCATGATCAACGGGCTGGGTATCGTCGGGTGGGGTGTGGGTGGCATTGAAGCCGAAGCCGTCATGCTTGGCGAGCCCATCAACATGCTGATGCCGCACGTTGTTGGATTCCGGCTGACGGGATCGCTGCGCGAAGGGATCACCGCCACCGACCTCGTGCTCACGGTGACGCAGATCCTGCGCAAGACCGGTGTCGTCGACAAGTTTGTGGAGTTCTTTGGCCCCGGTTACGCGACGATGACGCTTCCGGACCGCGCCACCATTGGCAACATGGCGCCTGAATACGGTGCCACCATCGGCTTCTCGCCGGTGGATGACGAGACGCTGCGTTACTACCGCCTCACCGGTCGCGACGACGCGCAGGTGGAGCTCATCGGCGAGTACATGAAGGCGCAGGGCATGTACTTCACCAAGGACGCGCCCGAGCCCACGTACTCGCAGATCGTGAGTCTCGATCTTTCGTCCGTGGTGCCGTCGATCGCGGGGCCCAAGCGCCCGCAGGACCGCGTCGCCGTGCGCGACGTGGGCGATGTGTTTGGTGCGTCGCTGACCACCCCCGTCAAGGAAGGTGGGTTTGGCGTCGATCCCGCGGCGCGCCACACGTCAGCACACGTGGCCGTCAATGGCGGCGCCGACATGAAGCATGGTGCCACGGTGATTGCGGCGATTACGTCGTGCACCAATACGTCCAATCCGTCCGTGATGATCGGTGCGGGGCTCCTCGCCCGGAAGGCGTGCGAGCGCGGCCTGCACGTGAAGCCGTATGTAAAGACGTCGCTCGCGCCCGGTTCGCCGGTGGTAAGCGAGTACCTGGAAGAAAGCGGGCTCCAGCACTACCTCGACGAGCTCGGGTTCGAAGTCGTTGGTTATGGATGCACCACGTGCATTGGCAACAGTGGTCCGATCCCCGATGTGATTACGAACGCGGTTGAGAAGAGCAACCTTGTTGTTGCCGCCGTGTTGAGCGGCAATCGCAACTTTGAAGGACGCGTGCATCCCCTCACCAAGGCCAACTTCCTCGCCAGCCCTCCACTCGTGGTGGCCTACGCGCTGGCGGGAACCATGGATATCGATCTGGAGAACGAGCCGCTTGGCAACGGCTCCGACGGCGAGCCTGTGTTTCTGCGCGACATCTGGCCTTCGTCGGCCGAGATTCGCGACGTCGTGGCGCAGGTGGTTACCGCCAAGTCGTTCCGCGCCCGCTACCAGGATGTTTTCAAGGGCAGCGAAATGTGGAATGCGATTGAGAGCGACAACTCGGATCTGTACCGGTGGGATCCCATGAGCACCTATATCCGGGAGCCGTCGTTCTTTCAGCACGTCGCCAAGGAGCCCGAACCGATCGCCAACATTACCGGCGCGCGCGTGCTGGCGTGGCTGGGCGATTCCGTTACTACTGACCACATCTCACCCGCCGGGTCCATTGCGCAAAAATCGCCGGCGGCGCAGTACCTCATGGAACAGGGAGTCCGGCCCAAGGACTTCAATTCATACGGCGCGCGGCGTGGCAACTACGAGGTGATGGTGCGCGGCACCTTTGCCAACATTCGTCTGCGTAACAAGCTGACGCCGGGCACCGAGGGAACGTGGACCAAGTGCTTCGTGAACGGCAAAGAGATGTCCATCTATGATGCGTCCGTAAAATACGCCGCCGCGGGCGTGCCGCTGCTCGTGATCGCGGGCAAGGAATACGGCTCCGGTTCCTCGCGCGACTGGGCCGCCAAGGGCCCCGCGCTCCTCGGTGTTCGCGTCGTAATCGCCGAATCGTACGAGCGCATTCACCGCAGCAACCTTGTCGGCATGGGAATCCTTCCCCTCCAGTTCATGGACGGCGAAAACGGCGAGACCCTCGGCTTCCAGGGTGACGAAACTTTCGACGTGAAGGACCTCACCGACGGACTCGAGCCCGGCGAGATTGTGAAAGTGGCCGCCCGCAGCGCCTCCGGCGGTGCCCCCAAAATCTTCCAGACGCGCGCACGCGTCGACACGCCGGTCGAAGTGGAGTACTACCGCAACGGCGGCATTCTGCAGACAGTGCTACGGAGGCTGGCGAAGTAGGAGGCGTTGCACGATGCGTGAGATGCTTTCACTGTTCGCACGTGTTCTGTGATGACCGACCGAACATTGCATTTAGCAGCCATCCTGATTGGGGGAGCGCTGCCTATCTTTGTGGGGCTTCGCTGGCGATCATTTCGCTACGAGCTGCAACTCACGTACACAAAGAAGACCGCTCCGACACGTGCCTGATCCACTCGGGCAGTTGACTCAACTTGGCGACCGCTATGACGTGGTCGCCCCAATTGGCGCCGGTGCGGCCGCCGATGTACTCAAGGTGCGCGACCGGAACGACGGGACGCTTCGGGCTGCCAAGGTGCTGCGGCCCGAAAATGCGGCTAACCCCGACACCCTTGCGCGCTTCGAGGACGAGTTCCGGATTCTTCGAACCCTCCACCATCCTCATCTGCCCGAAGTCTATGACTACGGGTGGACCGAGAACGGCGGACGCTTCCTGGTTATGGAGTTGGTCGAAGGGCTGACCCTCGACGCCTACTTCCGCGAACATCCCGACGACCTCTGGGTCATCCTCTACGAACTCTGCGAGACCCTCGTTTTTGTCCACTCTCACAACCTGCTCCACCAGGACATCAAACCCTCGAACATCCTCGTTCGTCGGTCCGCAGCGTTCGGTCCCGAACTTCCCATCGTAAAGCTGATCGACTTCGGCCTGACCTTCCGCCGCGATGCGGGATCCGCCGTAAAGCTCGTCGGCACCCCCGAGTACGTGGCGCCCGAAGTTGTGCGCGGCGAGAAGTCGCTGACCCGTGCCGTTGACTACTACAGCCTCGGCGCCTCGCTGTATGAATTGTTGTGCGGACGTCCGCCCTTTGTTGGTCGACCCGCCGACGTGCTGCGAGCACACCTCGAACAGGAACCCCAGTTCGAGAATGAAATGCTCGAATGGGCGGAACTGTATCCGCACGTTCGCGCGCTCCTGACGAAGGACCGAAAGGCCAGGCTGTCAGCCTTCGAAGAAATGCGACGCGCCGTCGCGCGGCGCCTGACAGGGGGTATCGAAGAACTCGACAAGGCGTACGGGGTGGCGCGGGTCATGTCGCTGGTTCCGATCCGGCCCGAAAGCTGGACCACGCTGCTTGCCTGGATGCGTGGAATCAAGAGCCTAGATGCTGCACCGTTGGGTTGGTTAGACGTTGGGCAAGCGGATGACGCACGTGCAGTCTTGGAGTTCGTATCCTCCGAAGCTTGTCTTTGCGATCTGGCAATCGTATCGCCCGATACTGTCCTGGCACTGGGGCGAGAAACTGGATTAGACGCAGCTACGGTCGTGCGCCGTCTGATCGCGGATGCGAACCGCCAGATAGTGATCGTGATCGACGCCTGTGTTCCCGTTCGTGAGGAGCTCTTGCGCGTCATTCGCGTGATGGGGTCACAATGGGAGATCAACAGGGAATCGGCTGGCGGGTACGGCATCTGGTTTCTGGTTCTTAGAGGTCGTATCCCAAACACCGGGGTAGGCGAGGCTCTCCCGATCGACTTGGCAGTCGCATTGAATTCGCAGAACCCAATCGGGCTTGATACGTCGTTCCTAGCTGGCCAATTCCGCGGCAACCTCTTTGATAACAGGGACGCAAGTGCCATCGAGCGTTATTGCAAGTTGGCGAGTGATGCTCCAGGTTCCGTTCTTCTTGTGCGCCAGGCGCTTGTGCGCGGAAGCATTTCATACTCAGGGGGGATGTGGCACGTTGATAGAAGTGATCTCCTTGAATTGGCGCGCGGACTAGTAGCGGACATCGAAACCTATGGGGCGGGCAAGCTGGACGGCTTGGCCCTAAGGGTAGCGCAGCTCTTGGCGTTGCACCGAGAACCTACGCCATTGTCATGGGTCTCCGAGTACACCGATGTTCCAGTGGAACAGCTTCAACGAGAGATTGCGTCGAGCGCCCTTGCGTACGGGACGTCGAGCGACGGCAGCGATCGCGTCACGCTGGGTAGTTCCGTCATGCGCGCCGCGCTCACGGCCAGTATCCCCCCTCCCGAGAAAAGTCTAATACTGGCGTTCTTAGTCAAGAAGTTGAGTGTTGGGACGCACGGTGAGCAGTTGACGGCATCCCAGCAGTCGATGCTCGCGGACTATCTCTGGCAACTTGGCATGGCCCGAGAGGGGCTCCGTGCCCATCTTCGGCTGGCGCTGGAACAGCGGCTATTGCCGGCAAGACACAGAAACCACGAGCTGGTGGAGGCCGCTTGTCGGCACGGACTCGAACACCTTGAGCAAGGTCGCGGCCTTGGTATACGGAAACGGCGATTCGTCTTCTACACGTACCTGCGTGTATGGGTGGACGCCCTCTGGTCTCGGAATCTCTATGCTGAGGCTGGCGATGTTCTGACTACGTGGACACGAAGACTTGGTTACGATGTGCCACCAACCCTTCTTCCTTTTCTAATACGCGCGCAGTTGGAAACAGCGGGACCCAAGGCCGCCCTGACATCACTCCACGTGTTGCTCGAGCAACGAGTGAATCGGCAGCTCGGTTACAGATTGCTCCTTGAGAGGGCGCTTGGCCTTCTAATGATTCAGAATTATGAGGAGTCCCTTGGGGCGCTGCATGCGATTGGGTCATTAACAGTGCTAAGTAAGAAGGACCAGTATCGACACCTGATTTATCGGGTCATGAACTATGAGGAGTTGGATGATGTCGGTCGCGCTCAGACACTACTAAATGATTCAATGCCGAGGGCGCTGGCAGACAGATGCGTTGATGAGTTCGTACTTATGCGCGTTATCAAAGCGAGGACGCTAGTAGCAAACGGGCAACTGGCAGAAGCACTGACTGAAATCGCGCAGGGGCTGCGAGTTGCTCACTCAAATGGACTGCGCCTTCGCGAGAACAGCATGTATCGCATCGCCGCGTCGACGTATGCGCAGATTGGTGATTTGGGCCGCGCAAAGCGATGCCACGCGAATGCGATCTACCTTGCGGGCATGCTCGGTCTTAAGGCACTAAGTGGCATGAGTTGGAATAGATTGGCTAGTACGGAAGCGATTTCTGGACGCTACGGAAACGCAATGCGTTACGCCAGAAAAGCAGTTGAGTGCTTGTCTGAGGGAGGCGCAGACCGAGACCTGAACCAGGCAATGACGACAATGTACTCGGTGCAAGTGATAGTCGGTACTGATTCACGTACAAAGTACGCACGTGCCCTAGCCGCCCGCGAGAGAAACATGAGCGTAATAGAACGGGCGTTCTTGTCGTACTGGCGGGGTGTGGATCTCGCCAAGGATGACAAGATGGAACTTGCAGCGCGCGAAGTGAGCAAGGCGCGCTCCTTGTTCGAGCGCGCTGGCTACTGGCAGAACGCTGCATGGGCTGCATTGAGGGAAGCGCGGTTTTGCCTCGTGCGGCGTGACATGCGAGGCTATAAACGCGCCGTTTCGTTTAGCGAGCGGATGGTCGTGAACGGCGATGTCGTCCCATCACTCCTGTTTGAGCGTGATCTTGTAGAACTTCTATACCGGTATCAGTTGCGAATCAACGCGACCGACCGTAGTGCAGAGGAAAGACTTGAATCCGCTATCGAGTCGGAGACTGATGCGATGCTCGTTGGTGAGGCGCTCCGCGTGCTCATAAGAGTCAACGCACGGCGGGGTGCGAAGGGCAAGGCGCAGGACATGCTGGTGCGTTATCGAACCCACGCTGCGAGCATGATTGCGAACGCGGATTCAGAGAACCGTAGACGGGTTGCGACGATGTTGGAAGTTGGGGAAGTAGCGCGGGAGTCAGAGCTGCTGTTGCGGAGTTCCACGACCAGGGAGGGGGGCCCAGGAAGGCCCCCCCTCGAGGTCGCTAGCCATTGACGCTATCGCGATCGACTGCGTGCGACGGACCGTCGGTGGACAGACTGCTATCGGAGTCGGGGCCCATCGGGGACCCGGAGCAGCCAAGCGCGGTAAAGAGCAGAGCGGTGCAAGCAAGCAGAGCGATGAAGTTCAGTTTCAGATTCTTGCGGGACATTCTGTCCACCTCCTCCTATTGCCACAGTCAGGCGAGATGTACTAAGGCAACCGAGGTGCCGCGGATCGGGTGGGCCTATCGGCTAGGCGGCACGGGAGGCTGGAGTCGGTGTAACTGATTGATGCGCTTATAGATGAGGTTGCAGCATGGCCTGGGGTGGACGTGCCGGATGGGGTTGGTGCCCCGGAAAGAAACGGGGAATCCCACCACAATATCCCCCGTCGAGCGCCTGCTCTGCCGCTAACTCGAAATCAGAAAAGTGATTACAAGATAGTTGGCGTTACCAAGCCGCTATGACTCACGCCCCACTGTTCGACAGCCCGCACTTCCGATGTGCCTCGATCGCGGACGGTCGCGGTTCGCGACTCCGTCAACGCCCCATTGATTCCCTTTCACAAGTTGCGCATTGCTTCGTGTTGTTCCTCTCCGTTCCGTGAATGCTCGTTCATCTCTTCACAAGCGTGAGCTGCCTCACCAACGCTGGCCCAAAGTGGCTTGATTGACGGGGGTGGCGGGAGTAGTGTCGAAATATCGACACCTCCGGTGACCGCTGTTTTTGGACGCTGCTCTCGTTCTGACATGCGTTTGCGCGATTCATGAACGAAAGCGGTGTCGAAAACTCGACACCTGGTGACGTGATCCAGCGATGGATCGGGTGGTGTGGCGGATTGTCGGGGAACGCACGAGATGGAAGCGCAAAAGGCGCGCGGGTATCAAGCGGCGCGTTGACGCGTACAAAACGCGATGGTAAACTGATGTTCACCATTCGCTAAGGGCAAGCGAGGGGCAGACAGTTCGAGCCGGGGGAATCTCGGACGGAGAATGTTCCAAACGGTGCATCGCACAACGGATGACTTTACCGTGCTTGCTCACCTCCAATCATCGCTCCATCTCACTTGGCGTTTCCCCGTGGGGAGTCGAGTCACTTGCATAGTTCCCCCGCGAGGTTGAGTGTGATGAAACTAAAAACCTTCATTATTGGTCTGATTGCGGGCGTCCTTCTGCTCGGTAACGGCGCTGCGTCTCTGGCAGTCGCCGGCGACAGCGATGGTCTGCAAGGCCTTCGGCCGAACATCTGGGGCGAGGGCGGCGGTGGCCGCACTGACAACGGAACCGGGGGAATGCCTACCACTGGCATTAAGGCTCAAGTGCCGACATCTCTCGAGCAAAACGCACTGACGGAGTTCGATACCGCAAGTGGCGTTCTTAGGGTGTTTGTCAATCTCATGCACAACGCTTGGGTTATCTGGATCCGGTAGTTAGAGATTCCATTATGAGAAAGGCCAGGACGCTAACTCTTGAGTACTTGCTCAGCGCGGACGACAAGTTCGTCCACCTGCTGGCCGAGCCGCTCATCTACTCCGGGGACCTCGGAGAGAGTTTCTACTCCGACGTTGTGCGCATCGTTGGCCAGTCCTGTTCGGATCATGAGATCGCGGTCTGTGAGGTTGCAATCATTCTGGCGTCGAGTCGGTACTCGATCGTGACGACGGATGATCTGCTCCGTAGGATGGACCAGTTGCTGCCACGCCTGGCAGAACACTCACGATGGAGAGGACGCGTAGCTCGCGCACTCGTATGTCTGAATCGTGGTGTTGAGTACAGGGGTGTGGAAGCGGAGTTGGCGACATGCGAGCAGTCGCTTCGCACAAGCGACGATCACTTCACCTACGCGTTGTGTTCAAAAGGCCGCGCGGATGCTCTCCAAGTCTTGGGCCGGCACTCTGAGGCAGAGGAGTGTTACGAGAATGCGACAGCGACATTCAGACGATTCGGGCATGAGTTGTTGGCAGCGTTTTCGCAAAACAACTTGGGTGTTCTAAAGAAGCGGATTGGAGAGTACGAAGCGGCCCGTGCTTGCCTCAAACGCGCGCTAGCAGTTGAGTCCAAGCTGGACCTGCCGCACCTAGTCGTTGACGTTGTCGGAAATCTCGGAATTGTTGCATTCAAGGCAGGCGACTGGAGTGCGGCAGAAAAGTGGTTCCACGAAGCGCATCAGCTAGGGAAGGCCGGTTCGTCTGACGCGGAGCGGGTAATGGCTGCCAGCTCAGCGCCCGCGCATCTCCAACTAACCCAACGTCAGTTTGCGAATGCTCAAGTTCGGTTGCTCAGTATCATCACGAGGGATGACGGGAGTGTATCCAGTAGGAACAGGGCACTCGCGTACGAGTTTCTTGGCGAACTAAGTACTGAGCTCGGTGCGTATGACCAAGCGGCGATAGCACTGAACGAGGCCTATGTCCTCGCAGCAAGCGTTCTGCCTGAATCTGATCTGATGTCCGAAGTCCTCCGTCGACAGGCGCAGCTTCAGTTGGCGACAGGTGAGCTTGTGACGGCCAGGGCGACGGCGCTCCGGTGTATTCGGCTTTGTAGGAAGATTAGTGACCGGTATGAGCTTGGGGCGGCGGTGAGGGTTTTGGGTGAGATCTATGTCGCGCAGAAGAAGCCTAAACATGCGGAGGCGTGTTTCCGGTCGGCGGTGCGGACGCTCAAGGGGATCCATGAGTGTTACGAGCTGATGCGAACGCTCTACGCTCAGGGGCGGCTGCTGGCCGGCCTGAAGCAGCGCGCCGAGGCGGAGATTTCACTGCTTGAGGCCCGCCAGCTCTCGAAGAAGCTTGAGCTGGATTACTACCAGGCTCTGATTGCGATTGCGCTGGTCGACACGCTGGGTCCGCAGGACCGGTTTGAAGAGGCGCAGGTGTGGTTGCAGGAAGCGACGACGCTTCGGGATGGGTTGGAAGGTACGGATCGCGAACGGGTCGAGAGGGAGTTGAGTCTTTCCGCAAGCACGCTCCAGGATCGGATTACGAGTGCGAGTGTGAAGAGCGCGGAAACGATCCGCACGATGTGCCGGGTTTATGAAGACGCGCGCTTCCCGATTGAAGACATGAAGGCGGATCTGGCGTATCAGGTTGCGCAGAGTGTGGGCGGTGAAAGTCTCTGGCTGGTGGCGCGGAGCGGGGGCGGTTACCGGATCCCGCTGGTCTACAACATCGCGGTCAACGACGCTAAGTCGGTGGTGCGCGAGCTGGACACGGCGAAGGGCAACCTGCTGGGTGTAAACGGAGAGCCGCGGGTGCTGCGCACGTCGGCCAACCAGACGCTGGTTGCAACGCCGTGCCGCGACGCGAACGATCAGCACACGGGCTTCCTGACGTGCGTTCGCTTTGACGGTCTGGTGTCGGCCACGACGCGGCAGATCGAACTGATGTGCGCTGGCGCGGAGGCGCTGGTGCGGTTGGTTGAAGAGAATGAGCTGCGCAAGCCGTCGGGGGAAGTGGACGAGGAGCCGCCGGCCCGGCACCCCAAGGGGTCGTTCAAAGAGATCGTCACAATTGATACGGACATGATCCGGCTGATCAAGACGGCGGAGCGCGCGGCGGGCTCGGTGGCGCCCATTCTGCTCGAGGGCGAGACGGGTGTTGGCAAGGAGCTGTTTGCGCGCGCGATCCACGGTGCAAGTCAGCGGAAGAACGGTCCCTTCATCGCCCTGAACGCGGGCGGGATGTCGGTCTCGCTGCTTGAGAGCGAGTTGTTTGGACACGTACGCGGCGCGTTTACGGACGCGCGTTCGGAACGTGTCGGGCTGGTGGAGTCCGCGCGCGAGGGAACGCTGTTCCTAGACGAGATCGGAGAGATGGGCGAGGAAATGCAGGTAAAGCTCCTGCGCCTGCTCGAGAACGGCGAGTACCGTCGCCTGGGCGAGTCCACGATGCGCAAGGCGGACGTCCGCATCATTTCCGCAACAAACAGGAATCTCAAGGATCAGGCGGAGCAGGGGAAGTTCCGTTTCGACCTCTATTATAGACTCACCACGGTCAAGTTCACGGTGCCGCCGCTGCGGATGCGTCCCAACGACATCCAGCTGCTGGTGCGGCAGTTCCTGCGCGAGTGCGCGGCCATGAACGGCATCGCCGACCGCCACATCAGCATCGACGTGAAGGCAATGGAAGCCCTGGAGTTGTACAACTGGCCGGGCAACGTGCGTGAGTTGCACAACGAGATCCTTCGGGTCATCTCCCTCATTGGCAAGGGCGACCTGGTGAAGTTCTCGATGCTCTCGGATTCGGTGAAGGAGTATCTGCAGACGGCCAAGCGCGGCGAGGGGCTTCTGGACCGGAGTGTGGATCAGTTCGAGCGTCGCCTGATTCTGAAAGCGATGGACCGAAACGACTGGAACCGCATGCAAACCGCCGACTCGATTGGCGTCCCGCGCACAACGCTTCTTGCCAAGCTCAAGCGACTCAACGTCGCCTCCAAGTAGCTCCCCTAGAAATCCCTGGATCGGAACAGCCGCAGGCCCGCCACGACGGGCACGGCCGCGTAAACCAGCATGGCACCGGCCGCGAGCAGGATGCCTCCCGCCCCAAAGACGTTCCGGAATACCGCACCCGTGTAACCCATCAGCGCGGAGATGTCGAGCTGTAGCAGCACAACGATGCGGCCGAGGTCGATCGGGTTGATGAAGACGAGAGCCAGGAGACCGGTTTCGTAGGGGTAGTCACGAAACATGTGCACATAGAGCAGAATGACGCCGTCCCACACCACGGAGAGCAAGAACCACATCGTGAGTGCGGCTCCCAGTCCGCGGATACGGTCCTCAAACCGTGTTGCGACGTAGAAGGCAGCGGCGGAGAAGATCACGATGAAGGCACAGCCCACCATCAGCAAGGTGCCGACCTTGCCCACATACTCGCGAAGGCCGGCGGCGTGAAACAGAAACGGCACCCCGACGCCGACCAGATAGGCTCCGCACAGCGCGGCAGAGAACCCGGCCAGCTTGCCCAGGAAGATGCTGGTACGAGATACAGGCTGTGCCATCAGGAGTTCGTTGAACTCGCGCGCGTTGTAGAACGAAACCGTTCCAATCACGACGCTGACAAGCGGGATTACGATCAGCACAATGTTCATGAGGCTGGCGACGGCCCGGGCGGGATCGCTGCCAAACCGGAACAGCGCCTCGGTAACAATGAACAGCACCGCGGCGATCCCGATCAGCCACTTGCTGCGAACCAGGTTGTGCAATTCGTACTTGAGAATCCTACCGACGTGTTCCATGTCGTGACTCCTGCGCTTGTTCCATGAGATTGACGAGTGCCCGGTCCACGTGTCGCTCGGACGTCGCACGCTTGAGTTCGTCGGTGGTTCCGACGAAGAACGGCTTTCCATCCAGCAGGTAGACAATGCGGTCAGCCATCTCTTCCACTTCGTTGACCAGATGGGACGAGAGCACGATGGCGCGTCCGGCGTCGCGCTCCTTGCGGACCTTGTCTTTGAAGACGGTCGCGGAGACGGGGTCCAGTCCCACGGTTGGTTCATCGAGCACCAGAATCTGCGGTCCAAACAGAAACGCCACCGCGGCCAGAATCTTCTGACGCGTTCCGCCGGAGAGGGTGCCCAGCCGTTTGCCGCCGATCTCGCCCAGCTCGTAGCGCGCGAACACCTCGATGTCGATGTCGGTTCCGGGGCCGCGCAAGTCGCGCAGCATGCGGAACAGCTCGTCGACGGTGAGGTTCTCGGGGAAGCGCGCGATCTGCGGCATGTAACCAATCTTGGAGCGGTACTGCCAGCGACCCAATACGGGCTCTCCGTCGATCAGGATCCGCCCCTGGTCCGGGTGCACGAGGCCCAGCAGGCATTTGATCAGCGTGGACTTGCCTGATGCGTTCGGACCCAGAATGGCAGTCACCGTGCCGCGTTCCATCTCCAGCGAGACATCGTCGAGCACACGCAGGGTGTCAAAGGACTTGCTGACGTGTTGAATCTGAATCATGGCAGCCTCCCAACGGGTTCGGCAACGCGGGCCTGTACCGAGTGTGTGACGAGCACGGTCATGCTCGGGGAATGGTCGACGAGGGTCTCCGGCGTGAGAACCGGCATGACGCGCTCCGCCGTATCAATCAACCGCACAAACAGACTCCCCAGAAGAATGATTCCGGGGGGCGCCTGCTCGACGAGCAGCGCAAACAACCGCACCGGGTGGTGGGGAACGTCGCCCACGTTGTTTCGATCGAGATCGTATCCGTCGTACGCACTCCAATAGTTGGTGTCAAAGGTGCTGAAGCTGTGCCGGCTGTTGGTAACCACGTCAAAGGCGTTGCCCAGGAAGTTGTTGCGCGTGAACGTGTTGTCCATGGCGTTGGCCATGATCCGCACCGCGTGGCCGTTGTCGACAAAGTCGTTGCCCTCAACCATGAGGCGGGAGGAGCCCTCCGCATACAGCGCCACCGTATTGCCCACAAACCGATTGCCGCGGATGTCGCTGTCGCGGATGTCCTTGAGGAGCAGCCCGTACGAGCTGGCGCCGCGGTTGTTCTCGAACACATTGTTTGTCATCACGACGTGGTCGGTATACATGACCGCCACGCCCGCACCGTTCTCCGCAAACCGATTACTGTGATACGTGTTGCCGGGTGAGAACATGAAATGCAGGCCGTAGCGAATGTTGCCGGTGCTCACGTTGTTTCGGATCATGCTGTTCTCGACAAACTCAAAGTAGATTCCGTCGCGGTGTCCGCTGGCGGTGTTGCCCTCGATGAGTGCGTCTTTGCAGTACCAGAGGTGGATGCCGTTGCCGCTTGCGACCTCGCCCAGCGACGTCCCGGTCAGGCGATTGCCACGAACCACAACGCGCTGCGAGTGCTCGACGTAGATGCCGAAGAACGCGTTCTCAAACGTGTTGCCCTCGATGCACGCCCCGTCGACGTTCTTGACGCGGACCGCGGCGCGGTCCTCCAGGTACGACGTGCCCACATTGCGGAAGGTGAATCCGTAGACCGCGGCACCCGGTGCCGTAACGGTGAGAATCTCTCCGAGATTGGCGGCATCGAGAACGGGGTGGTCATCGCCGAGCAGCACGAGCGGCTTGTCGACGATCAGGCCGAACTCACGGTACAAGCCGGGTGCGACGCGCACGGTGTCGCCGGCCTGTGCGGCGGCAAGTCCCGCTGAAAGGGTGGGGCAGCGTCCGTTCTTTTCGACATGTACCTGGGCCGCATAGTCAGGTCCAGCCGTCAGAACGAACGCTACCCCGATCCCAAGTCCGCAGAGAAGTTGATTGCGTGTGCGTGCGGCCATCGCAATACCTCGTCAGGAGTTTACCCAGCGTTGCAGGTACGCGCTCATGGCAGCCCAGTCGTACACGTCGCCTCCGTGCGTCTCACGCAGGGCTTCCGCCGCTGCGCGGTCCGCGAAGCCCGAGAGATTGGCGCCCATCGGGCTTGGCACCCCCGGGCTCACCAGGTACGTTGCGTGCGCGGCGTCGATCAAGTGGCCGCGGTTCGCGTAGTCAACGACATGCCACGACGCCACGCTGACACCGGTGTGCTTCTCCCCCGCCATGACCGAACGAAGCATGCACTCGACGGAGTCGAACGGGTACGAACGCCCCTTCGCCGTCACGAAGACGGCTCCGTGCCGGTCGTCCGAGATGGTCATGGCGCAGTAGTCGCACACATCCGTACCAAAGTTGATCGTGCGTGGCCCGCGCGCGCACCCCATCATGCCCGGAATCGAAACCATGGTGAGCAGGACAAGGGCCGCGCGGACCACGGGTTTGCGCAACCGAACGCCTCTCGGTACGCAAACGGAGCAGATGCGGCGCATTTCGAGCAGCACGGCAACCCCGCCCAGCGCCACGGAAAGCATCGCGAGGACTCCACCAACGCCGGGCCACGCGGTGGTCCGGAAGTTGGCCAGCTGCTTTGTCCCAAACATGGGCGGCTGGTACGACACGCCCGGCAACTTGATCGCCGCCGACGGGTCGAGATCGTGCCCGTACCGGTACTCCCAGCGATAGAAGTCGATCACTCCAATGGTCGCCACGGAAACGGCGAGTGCGAACCAGGCCACCAGCGCCCATCGCCGGCGTGACCAGGCAGCCACCAGTCCGCACACGGACAGCCCCGCCGCGATGTACTTCATGTAGCGCAACTCCGCGATTGAATCCGGCTCAATACGCTGCATGCCAATGTAGTGATTGAGTCCGTTGATGTTCTGAAGATCGTGCGGCGTCATGCCCTCGATCCGATCCACGCGGATGATCAATCCCAACCCCTGCGGGTACTGGGGTGCGGAGAGCCGGATTGTCCAGAGCGGAAAGACAAACACCCCGAGTATCAGCACCGAGGCTGCCAGTAGCAGGATTCGCGACACGTGCGAAGTTCCGTGTGAGGCACTCATGGTTTCACCCTCGTTCAGTCACTACGCCGTGCGGTCCCCGGGGCACCGCGCCCCGGGGAGCCGCGTTTACCGGCTAGTTGCGTTGGTTGCTGGACAACTGCACGTTGCTGCTCTGTCCCGACACACGAACGTATCCGGACATCTCCTGGTGGAGAGCGGAGCAGAAGTCCGTGCAGTAGAACGGAAACACACCTTCCTGCGTGGGCTTCCACGTGATGGTGCGTGTCTGCCCGGGCATGACGAGCAGTTCCGAGTTGCCGGATCCCAGCACGGCGAAGCCGTGCGGAACGTCCCAGTCCTGTTCCAGGTTGGTGACGTGGAAATAAACGGTATCGCCCACCTTCACGCCCTCGATGTTGTCCGGCATGAAGTGCGTGCGGATGGTCGACATCTTTACGTGTACCTCGCGACCCTTGCGCGTCACACCCGCCTCGACCTCACTCTTGACGGCCCACGGGTGATTGTTTGCCGACAGCTCAAAGAACTTCTTTGAGTTGACCGTAATAAGGTCCGCGGGGATGGCCTGCGCGTAGTGCGGCTCACCGATGGTGGGGAAGTCGAGGAGCAGCTCCATCTTGTTCCCGGTGATGTCGATGAGCTGGGCCGACTGCGTGAGCTCCGGCCCGGTGGGCAGGTAACGGTCCTTGGTGACCTTGTTGAGGGCGATGACGTACTTGCCCCACGGCTTCATGGTGTCGCCGCCCGGGACCAGCAGATGCCCGATGGAGTAGTAGGTCGGGATGCGATCCACGACTTCCCACGTCCCGAGTTTCCACTTCACGATCTCGGACGAGATGAAGGCCGAGGTGTAGGCAAAGCCGTTGTCGTCGAACTCGGTGTGTAGCGGGCCCAGGCCCGGGTTCTGCACCTCGCCGGCAACCACGGCGTCGTACTTGAGAATGGGGATTCCGTCCAATTCGCCGTCAAACTGTTTGGCTTCGATGGCGGCCACCATCTTGCTGAACGAGTGAACCGGAATCACCGCCGCCAGCTTGCCGCCGGCCACGATGTACTCACCGCTCGGGTCGACGTCCACTCCGTGGGGTGATTTGGGTGTCGGAATGTAATAGATGACGCCGGGGCACTCGGCCGGATCGAGCACGCGAACGTGGTCGATCACTTCCGAGACGGCGCTTTGCGTTGACGCGTCCATGTGGTTGTGACGGTAGCGCGCCGGCCATTCCTTGAACTTGCCCTGCGCGACATACTCCTCGGCCTTCTTCCAGTTCACCGCGGCGATGAAGTCCTTGTCGTTCTTGGACGCATTCACTTCCAGAAGCGTGTTGGCCTTCTCGGAGTTGTAGCTCGTGAAGAATGCCCAGCCGTGCGAGACACCCTTGCCGCCGTGCGCCAGGTCGTAATTCAACCCGGGCACCAGGATCTGAAACGCGATCTCCATGTTCCCATCCGGGCCAATCTTGACCAGCGAGATCGTGCCCTTGAACTTCTGGGCGTATTCCGTGATGGACACGTCGGTCTGCGGAATGGGCACGCTGAAGCGCGTGGATGCCACCGCGTACTCGGTGTTCATCGTGATAAACGGCGAGGCGTGATTGCCGCCCGCGTTGGGAATCTCGATGATCTCGTCGGTCTCAAACGTGGACAGGTCGAGGCGGGCAATGCGGGGCGTGTTGTTGCCATTGATGAACAGCCAGCGACCATCCGCGACGCCGTTGGTTTGCGAGAGCTTGGGGTGATGGGCGTCGTCCCAGGGAACGAAGCCGTAGGACGTTTCCAGCATGGGCTTGGTCTCTTCGCTGTAGCCGTATGCATTCTCCGCATTCTGCGAGAACACGGGGATGACCTTCAGCATGCGGCCGGACGGAAGCCCGTACACGGCCACCTGGCCGCTGAAGCCGCCGGACATGAAGGCGTAGAACTCGTCGTACGTGCCGGGTGCCACGTAGACCTTCTCGGCACCGGATCCAAGCACCGTGGAAGACGGACGGCGCGCGCAGTGCGTGGAGAGCGCGACGACACCAATGGTCGCCAGGGCAAGACTCCAGTTACGCACGTTTCGGGGGATGATCATGACGAACCTCCTTTGGGTTCTATGTAAGGGTTATGATGTCAGTGGCTTGACGCGGTGGATGCTGAAGCATCGTCGTCGTCGTCGTCGTGCGAGTCCTCGCTGGCCTCTTCGTCGTACTCCAGGAAGTAGGCGAGGATGCTTTCGGCTTCCGAGCGCGCGAGGCTCTGGTTTGCCATCGGTGCCAGGTACTCCGCGAGCAACGCCTTGGCGGTGGGGTCTTCAACGATCATCTTTTCCGGATTCAGCATCATGTTGAGGATCCACTCCGGGCGCCGGCGCGTGGTGACACCCGCGAGTGCCGGACCGATGTAGCGTTCATCCAGCTTGTGGCAGGCGGAACACTTGGTGGTGAACAGCTGCTTGCCGCTGGCTGCGAGCGCGTCGTTGTCCAGGGTTGCGATGTCCACGTGATCAACGGGTCCAACGCCCTTGCTGCCGTCGGCTGCGGGCGGTGCAGCGGTGGGCGTCGCTACGGCGGTAGCCGGTGCGGAAGTGCCCTTATCAGCGGACCAGGAAGAATTGCTCTTTCCCGATCCACCACAGGCGGCGAGGGTGACGGATGAGGCCAGTACAAGGGGCAGAATGCGGCGCATCATGACAGGCTCCTTTCACAGTTTTTGAAGGGGACGGCGCACGCGGAAACAATGTTGGGTGTGGCTTCGTCGAACGACGCGGTTGCGGCCAGCTCGGCGAGTGATGTTTCGGTCAGAAGTGACAGGTAGGCGTCGCGGACGTGTGCCCACCGCGTGTGAAGCGGACAGGGCACGTTGGGTGTGCAGGCACGCGCGCCAAACGCGCAGTCGTTCCAGCGCTGGATATCTTCGATACCTTCCAGGATCTCGCGCAGCATGATTCTTTCCGGAGGCTTTGCGAGGCGAAATCCGCCGTGAACACCCTTCTGCGATTCCAGCAAGCCGGTACGCGCGAGGCGCAACAACAGCTTGCTCAGATAGGTGTGGGGCGCGCCGGTGAGTTTGGCGATGGAATGCGCGCCGCGGAACGCTCCCGGCTCGAGTGTCGCGAGAACCGTCATGGCCCTGATCGCATGCATTCCTGAACGTGTAAGCACCGTTGTCCTCCTTGGTCACTTATTACATATAATAGGATATTCATATCTGAATATAGTGACAAGGGAAAAAAGGATACCCCGGGCAGAAATTGCCTAACTCACTCAATTATAGTGGGATACGCAGATAGGTCGGGGGCCGGGCCGTTGCTGTACCAGCCGCGCCGCCGGGGCAGGAGGAGGGCTTTTAGCTCCCAGGAACCGTGCTCAGCGAGGTCGCCGGCCGGGCTTTCGAGTGCGCTTGATGGTACGCGCGGCACGCCCGGGAGCCCGCGTGGGTCTGGACAGACGACGCGCAGCATCAACGCCGAAGAGGTAACTGTTCACGCCAAACCCGCTGATGATGCCGCGACACGCGGTGGCGGTCACCGACCGCGCGCGTTCGGCGCCGCGTGCGTGCAGATTGCTCAGGTGCACTTCAATCACCGGTGTCTTCACCGCGCGAATCGCATCGGCAATGGCGAGGCTCGTGTGCGTGTACGCGCCCGGGTTCAGGACGATCGCGTCCACTTTCTCACGCTCCGAGCTTTGAATGTGGTCGATGATGTCGCCTTCGTGATTGGTCTGCACCGAACTCACATCCACACCGTGCTCGCGGCCGTACGCAACAATCATGGCGTCGATCTCCGCCAGCGAATGCTTGCCGTATATCTCCGGCTCGCGCGTTCCGAGTAGATTCAAATTGGGTCCGTGGATGACGAGGATCTTCATGGTCGCCGTCCTTGTGGTTCGGGTTGTCAGGCGTCGCGCATGGACGCGATGATCTCATCCTCGGTGACGTCGCTCTGAATGCGCACGTCGCCGGGGGCGATGGGTAGCACAAACGTGAGGCCCGTCACTCGCCGCTTTTTGTCCGCTCCCAGCGCGCGCCGCACGGCATCAACATCCACCTCGGGTGTCTCGACAGGTAACCCGCACGCCGCCAGGATGCCGCGCGTGGCGTTCAGGAAGTCTCGCGTTGCCAGCTTGCGGCCCATGGAAACCCGGATCGCGGTGAGAAGCCCAAGACCGACCGCCTCTCCGTGCGTCATGGTTCCATAGCCGGTGGCCTGTTCCAGCGCGTGTCCCAGTGTGTGACCCAGGTTGAGCACACGGCGCTGGTCGTGTTCGTACGGGTCTTTCTCAACGATGAGCGCCTTGATGGTGGCGCAGCCCGCAATGCACTCGTCCAGCAGGACGGCGTCGCGCAGGAACGGCACGCCCTCGTCGGCGCGTGCCACGAGGCGCGTGAACAACTCCGGCGCACCGATGATCGCCGTCTTTACAACCTCCGCCATGCCGCTTGCAAGGTTTCGGTCATCCAGCGTGGTAAGAAGGTCTGCGTCCGAGATGACCACCTGCGGCTGGTAGATGGCACCAATGAGATTTTTGGCGCGCGGGTGGTTGACGCCCACTTTGCCGCCGATGCTGGCGTCGATCTGCGCCAACAGCGTGGTTGGAATCTGAACGAACGGCATGCCGCGGAGATACGTGGCGGCGACAAACCCCGCCAGGTCGCCAATCACGCCACCACCCAGCGACACCACGGCACCGTCACGCGTGGCGTCGGCATCCATGAGTTCGTACAGCAGGCGCTCCGCCTGTTCGATGGACTTGGCGTCCTCCGCGTCGTCCACGGCGATGAAGTGGTGCGCAATGCGTTCCTTCTCGAGGACCGCCTTGAGTGACGCACCGTGATGACCGGCCACGCGTCGCGACGACATGACAAAGACGGTGCCTGCGACACCCACCTCGCGCAGCCACGCACCGGTGTGTGCGAGCGCCCCGCGGCCCACCACCACGCGCGACAGACGGGCTTCGCCGTCGCGCAGAACGTGGCCGGGGACCGGGCGCACATCGCCGCGCACGTGGATGATCCGATGGGGATGGCGCAGTTGCTCCGCGATCTCGAACGCCACATCTTCCGGCGAGCGATGCGTGGTGTCGATGCGTCGCGCCACACGATGATAGGCGGGACGGCGCTCGTTCATCAGGGTCACCGTGCGCGCGGCGTCCACCGAACCGTCGGCACCGCGCGGCAGGCGCGGGCGCGTGGGATCACCGGCGGTCCGGCGCAGAATGGCGCCCAGCGAGGCTTCGAGCAGGACAAGGGTTCCGCGCGACGAGAGGGCATCGAACGTGCGCGGGTCGAGGAGCGCGCCGCCACCGGTTGCCACCACCGCACCGCCGCCGACGTCGAGTGCCGTGCACGCGGCGGCTTCCAGGTCGCGAAAGCGCGCCTCGCCGTCGCGGGCAAAGATTTCGGCCACGGTTGCTCCCGCCTGCGCTTCAACGATGGAGTCGGTGTCGAGAAACGGGACGCCCAGCAGTTCTGCGAGCACCCGGCCCGCGGCCGACTTGCCGGTGCCCATGAAGCCGCACAGAATGATGACGGGTGCCGCGCTATCGGTACTGCGGGCTTTCATTTGCGCAACCTCTTTGCAATGCGTGATACGAGGTGCTTGCGCGCGGCAATCGCATCCTCCAGCGTGTCGCCTCCGAGCTTGTCGAGCATGGCACCCAGCATCTCCCAGGCGGCAACCGACTCCGCAATCACGGCCAGCACCGGGATCACGCAGATGTCGGAGCGGACATACGGGCTGTCGGCAGGCTCGAGTGTTTTCATGTCAAACGAGGGCGCGCGCCGCGCCGCCGTTGGGATGGGTTTTGCAAACAGGCGCAGCACCACGTCCTCGCCGTTCGTCATGCCGCCCTCGATGCCACCCGCGTGATTGCTCGCGCGCACCACCTTGCCGCGGCGCAGCGACAGCGCGTCGTGCGCGTCAACACCACGCGCGCGGTGGGTTGAAAGGCCGTCGCCCACTTCCACCGCCTTGACGCTGTGGATGCTCATCATGGCACCGGCGAGCCGGCCGTCCAGGCGGCGATCCCACTCCGCGTAACTCCCGATACCGGGGAAAAGACCGGTCACGATGACTTCCACGCACCCGCCCAGCGAGTTGCCTTCCGACTTGCCGCGCTGGATCTCCTCCACCATGCGTTTGCTTGCGGCCGTATCGGCGCAGTACACGGGCGACTTCTCCGCCCGTTCACGCAGCGTACGCGGCGCGAGGCCCGGGTGCCGCGCCTCGACACTTCCGATCGAGAGCACGTGTCCCACCGTGCTCACACCCAGCGGCGTGAGACACGCTTTTGCCACCGCACCGATGGCCACGCGCATCGCGGTGCTGCGCGCACTCGCACGCTCCGAGACCGGCGGAATTTCGTCCAGGTCATACTTGAGCACACCCGCGAGATCGGCGTGTCCGGGGCGGGGGATCGTACCCATCGCACCGCCCGGTTTGCCCTGCACCGTACGCGCGCGGTTGGGAAGGATGATCGCAAGCGGGGCACCGGTGGTGCGGCCCTTCCACAGGCCGCCGTGCAGCACCACCTCGTCCTGCTCGATCTTCTGGCGGCTGCTGCGCCCGTATGCATTGCGCCGGCGTGCGAGGTCGGCCTGAACCACGCGCTCGTCCAGCTTGACGCCGCTCGGCAGGCCTTCAATGATGCCGACGAGTGCATCGCCGTGCGAGTCGCCCGCGGTAAGGAAACGGATGCTCAATGCGACCGTCCTCCTTCCGGAGCCTCGGGACGCGAAAACAACTCCACCGCTTCCGCCATTTCTTTTACGTCAAAGCCCTGGTCGGTCCAGATGCGAAAGCTCTCTGACGCCTGTGCCACGAGGAGTGCCATGCCCCCCAGCGTGGTCGCGCCGCCGCGGCGTGCGGTTTCCAGGAATGCGGTGCGCCCGTGGTGGTACACAAAGTCGAAGAACGTCTGCCCGGGCTGAATCCACGCCGGATCTTCCACCAGCGCGTCCTCGGGGCGACCCTCCATGCCCACCGGTGTCGCGTTGATGACGATGTTGGCTCTTCGGATTGCATCACGCCGCGCGGCGACTCCCCCGGCTCCGCCCAGCACGACGAAGTCCACCGTCTGTTCGGGGAATGCATACTGAAAGCGGTCGATGGCCATCTCGCCGCGCTCGAGCGAGCGGGTCCCGAACGTGATGCGTTCGACACCACGCTCGAGCAGCCCGTACGCGGCCGCCCGCGCCGAACCGCCCGCGCCGAAGATGAACACGCGCGCGCTCTCCATCTGCGTGTCGGTGAATGTCTCGAGCGCGATCGCGGTGCCCTGAGCGTCGGTGTTGAATCCGTTCATTTCGCCTTCGTACACAGCCACCGTGTTTACGGCCTGAATCACTTCCACTTCGGCGGATATCGCGTGCACATGGTAGAGCACTTCTTCCTTATAAGGGAAGGTCACGTTGAGGCCGTCCACGCCCAGCGACACCAGCCCGGCCAGGGAAGGCGAGAGCAAGCGCGGCTCAACGCCGAAGGCAACGTACACGGCGTCCAGATTCAGCGCGTCAAAGGCCCGGTTCATGATAAACGGGGAGAGGCTGTGCGACACTGGGTCGCCCAGCAATCCAAACAAAGTGCTGCGTCCGTTGTTGCTCATGGTCAGCGCGAGAGTGCCCGGAGGTCGGCGAAGAAACGCGGGTACGAGATGGCGACGCAGTCCGCGTCTTCGATGTGCGTGTCGCCGTCGGCGATGAGCCCGGCCACGGCCAGCGCCATCGCGATGCGGTGGTCACCCGCGGAGGACACGGTGGCACCGCGCAACGCCGAGGGGCCCTCGATTGCAAGCCCGTCCTCGATCGCCTCGACGCGTGCGCCCATGGCCTGCAGTCCCGCAACCACGGTGGCGATTCGATCCGACTCCTTGTGGCGCAGTTCGGCAGCCCCGCGAATCACGGTGCGTCCCGTCGCCTGTGTTGCCGCAACCGCGAGCACGGGAATCTCGTCGATGAGCGACGCGATCACCGCCGGCTCGTCGACCTCCAGCGCGCGGAGCGCTGCGTGCGAAACGCTGATATCACCGGTCGGCTCGGCCCCGTGTTCGTGCGTTGCCTCCACGGAGATGGAAGCACCCATGCGCGCGAGCACGTCGAGCAAGGCGGTGCGGCGCGGATTGAGACCGGTGAAGGGCAGGTGAACGCGCGACCCGGGCACCAGCGTTGCCGCCACAATAAAAAAGGCGGCGGATGAAAAGTCTCCGGGGATTGTGATGTGCGCGCCGGTCAGCGCGGAGCTACCGCGCACGGAGACCGCGTTACCGTCGACGGTGACGTCGGCGCCCATCGCGCGCAGCATGATTTCAGTGTGGTCGCGCGTGGGGGCGGGTTCCACCACGGTGGTGATGCCGTCCGCAAACAGTCCGGCCAGTAGCACTGCCGACTTTACCTGTGCACTTGCCACCGTCATTTCATAACGGATGCCGCGCAGCGCGCCCCCTTCCACCACCGCGGGCAGGGTGCCGCCGTTGGCAAGCATCACGCGCGCACCCATGCGCGTCAGCGGCTCCGCCACGCGCGCCATGGGCCGTCTGCGCAGCGACGCGTCGCCGTCGATGCGGCAGCGCGTGATGCGCGCCGCCGCGAGACCCGTGAGAAGGCGCGCGGTTGTGCCCGAGTTGCCGGCGTCGATCTCACACTCGGATACGAGATGGTGAGAGAGAACCATGGTGCGTCCGTCCGGCATGTCCTCGACGAAGCAACCCATCGTGCGCAGTGCTGCTGCCGTGGACGCGACGTCGGCGGCATCTGAAAGACCGTCGATGATCTGGCGGCCGCGCGCGGCGGCTCCCAGGATGAGGGCGCGGTGGGATATCGACTTGTCGCCGGGGACTTTGACGACGCCTTCGAGGCGGGCGATGCGTTCGATCGTGCGCTTCATGCGTCCGTCATCGGTTTGACCCGCGACGCGGGCTACTCGTGCAGCGGACGGCCGATGGCATTGGCGATGGAACGAACGCCGGTCATCATGTCGTTGAACATTTCGAGCGAGAGGCTCTGTACGCCGTCGCACCACGCGGTTTCGGGGCAGGGATGGACTTCCACGATGATGCCGTCCGCGCCGGCCGCCACCGCGGCCAGTGCCAGCGGTACCACAAACTCCGTGTGACCGGCGGCATGGCTGGGATCGACGATGATGGGAAGGTGCGAGTTGCGCTTGATCACGGGTACCGCGGAGATGTCGAGCGTGTTGCGCGTCGCCTTCTCAAAGGTGCGAATGCCGCGCTCGCACAGGATCACCTGCTGGTTGCCGTTGGAGAGCACGTACTCCGCCGCCATCAGCAGCTCTTCAATAGTAGACATCATGCCGCGCTTGAGAAGCACGGGCTTGCGCACCTTTCCCACCGCCTCCAGCAGCGCATAGTTCTGCATGTTGCGCGCACCGATCTGGAGAACGTCGGCGTACTCGCTGACGAGCGGCACCAGCTCCGGCGAAATAACTTCCGTAACGATGGGCAGCCCCGTCTCGCGCTTGGCCGCGAGCAGGATTTTGAGCCCGTCTTCGCCGAGTCCCTGAAAGCTGTAGGGAGAGGTGCGGGGCTTGAAGGCACCGCCGCGCAGGATGCAGGCGCCGGATTGCTTGACGGCGCGCGCCGCGGTCAGCACCTGATCCCGGTTCTCGACCGCGCACGGCCCCGCCATCACCACAAACTTGTCGCCACCCACCGCAACGCCATTCACGTTTACCACCGTGTTCTCCGGCTTGAACTCGCGGCTCACCATCTTGTAGGCCTTGGTGATCGGGATCACCTGCTCGACGCCCTGGGCGCTCTCGAGCTGGCTGAAGTCGGCGCCTTCGCGCGCATCCACAACGCCGATAATGGTGCGATCCGCGCCGCGCGTCGGATGTGGCTTGTAGCCCATCGACTCGAGCGACTTGATGATGCTCGAGATGTCGGACATCGACGCGTCCGCCTTCATGACGACGATCATATCGGGGTGTGTCTCCTGGGGTGATGGGTCGGCGTGCCGAAAAGGCAGCGCCGGACCGCCATGTTATCACGATTCTAGGTTCCGTCCAACGTGCGGCGCACACCGGCGAGAAAGCCGCCCACGCGGTCCAGAGCGCCCTCCGGCGGGCCTTCCGCCACGAGGCTCAACAACCGGCTGCCAATGATGACGCCGTCCGCCATGCGTGCCACGGCACCCGCCTGCTCCGCGGAGGCAATGCCGAACCCGACGTAAACGGGCGCTGGCGATCGCTTGCGCACGGACTCCACAAATGCCGGCAGCGTGTCATCCAGGGTCGCCCGTGCGCCCGTGACACCCGTGACCGACACGAGGTACAAGAATCCGTCCGCATGCTCCGCGATGCGTGCGACGCGTTCGTTGCCGGACGTGGGTGCCACGAGGTCCACGTAAGAAAGCCCCGCTGCCCGTGCGGCGTTGCGCACGGGTTCCGACTCTTCAAACGAGACGTCGGGCAGAATCACGCCACGCACACCGGCAGCGACAGCACGCTTGCAGAAAGCATCCACACCCATGCGCAGGACGGGATTGACGTACGTCATCGCAACCAGTGGCGCCCGGATGTCGCGTGACAACCGCGCCGAAGCTTCCAGCGCGCCTTGCAACGTGGCCCCGCGCGCGAGTGCGGCGTGCGCCGCCGCCTGAATGACGGGGCCGTCGGCAATCGGGTCAGAGAAGGGAATGCCGATTTCGATTACGTCGGCGCCCGCGTTGTCGGCAACCCGAACCAGGGCTTCAAAGGTTGCCGCGTCCGGATAGCCAAAGGTGAAGTACGCCACCAGCGCCTTGTGGCCGCGTTCGCGGAGGGCCTTCGTGTGTGTCGTCAGCGCGTTCATCGCAGGTGCTCCGCGATGGCGTCGACGTCCTTGTCGCCGCGGCCGGAGAGATTGATCACCATCAGGTCGCGCTCCGCACGCGCGCGGGAAAGATTGCGCGCAACGAAGGCCAGCGCGTGAGAACTCTCAAGCGCTGGGAGTATGCCTTCGCTGCGCGCCAGTAGCTGAAAAGCAGCGAGCGCTTCGGCGTCGGTAACGCGCTGGTACGCGACGCGGCCCGCATCCTTGAGCGCGCTGTGTTCCGGCCCGACACCGGGGTAGTCGAGGCCGGCCGCGATGGAGTGCGCGGGCAGCACCTGTCCGTGCTCATCCTGCAGCAGATAACTGTACGCACCGTGCAGCACGCCGGGGTGCCCTTCGGAGAGGGTCGCGGCGTGGCCGTGCGCGGAGCCGCCCGCTTCCACACCGGTCAGGCGCACGTCTGCGTCGCCGAGAAACGCGCTGAAGATGCCGAGTGCATTGGAGCCTCCGCCCACGCAGGCCACCACGTCTCCGGGCAGGCGATCCTCGAGAGCCAGGATCTGTGCGCGCGTCTCGCGTCCGATCACGGATTGAAAGTCGCGCACGATGGTGGGGTACGGGTGCGGTCCCACCGTGGAGCCGATGATGTAGTGGGTGGTGCGCACGTGCGTGACCCAGTCGCGCAGCGTTTCATTGGTGGCGTCTTTGAGCGTTCGCGTGCCGGAAGTGACGGGCACCACGGTTGCGCCCAGCATGTGCATGCGAGTCACGTTGGGTTTCTGTCGCGCCATATCGACTTCACCCATGTACACCGTGCACTCCATGCCGAAGAGTGCCGCCACCGTGGCGGTTGCAACACCGTGCTGACCGGCACCCGTCTCGGCGACGATGCGGCGCTTGCCCATGCGTCGCGCGATGAGAGCCTGTCCGACGCAGTTGTTGATCTTGTGCGCACCGGTGTGGTTCAGGTCCTCGCGCTTGAGGTACACGCGGGCGTTGGTTCCAATCGCGGCGGCAAAGCGATCCGCGCGGTACAGCGGTGTGGGGCGACCCACGTAGTGCGTGAGCAAGTGCTCCAGCTCGGCCTGGAACGACGCGTCCTCGCGCGCGGCCGCGTACGCCGCTTCCAGCTCCAGCAACGCCGGCATCAGGGTTTCGGGCACAAAGCGCCCGCCGTACGCGCCAAAACGTCCGCTGCTCACGCGCGTGCCTCCGCGATGAAGCGCAGAACGGCGTCGGCGTCCTTGACACCGGGTGCCTGCTCCACGCCGCGGCACACGTCGACCGCAAAGGCATCCGTGCGGCGAATGGCGTCGCGCACGTTGTCCGCGTTCAGGGCACCCGCGACAAACACGCGGAAACCCAGGCGACGCTGGCGCGAGGCCTCGTCCCACACGCGCGATACATCGGGTGCGGCATCCGACTTGGCGGCGTCGAACAGAAAGTAGGAGGTGGTCTGGTACGCGGCGAGCTCCGGTGTGTCCGGCAGGTGCGCGGCGTCGAAGGCCTTGATGACCGGCTTGCCCGTGCGCGCGAGCACCTCGTCGCAGTATGCGGGTGATTCGGCGCCGTGCAGCTGCACAAGGTCCGCGCCGGATGCGATTACAAGGCGCACCACGTCATCCACCGGCTGGTCGCGGAACACGCCCACGAGTTGCAGCGACGGCACAGCGGCGCGGATGGCCTGCGCGCGTGCGAGGTCCACGCGCCGCGCGCTTTCCGCGAAGATCACACCCAGGTAGTCGGCTCCCGCCGCGGCGGCGAGGAGTGCGTCGCTTTCGGTGGTGATGCCGCAAATCTTGACCCGCGTGCGGTTCATGGGCGCGCCGCTCCTCCCCGGGATTCTGTTGCCGCCAGAACCATGGCGCGCAGCAGGGCTTCAGGGTTCTCGGCGTCGAGGAGACTGCCGCCCACCAGGAATGCCGAGACACCGTGCTCCGCAAGGTTGGCGATGTCGTCGGGGGTGCGAATCCCGCTTTCGGCCACCAGCACGGCGTCGCCCGGTACCACGCGGGCGAGGCGGCGCGTGGTGTCGAGCGACACGCGCATGGTGTCCAGGTCGCGGTTGTTGATGCCGATGATGCGGGCACCCGCTGCGACCGCGGCGAGAATCTCCATTTCACTGTGCGTTTCCACGAGCACGGCCATGCCCAGTTCGTGCGCCAGTGTGTGCATGTCGCGGAGCGCCGGGAGTTCCAGCAGGCGCGCGATCAAGAGTACGGCGTCGGCACCGGCGGCGCGCGCTTCCACAATTTGATACGGATCGATCACAAAGTCTTTTGCGATCACGGGCAACGCGACCTGCGCGCGCGTCGCTGTCACATCGGCAAGCGATGTGCCGAAGCGCTCGGCGTCGGTGACAATGCTGATGGCGGCAGCGCCGGCCCGCGCGTATCGCTCCGCCTGTTCGGGCAGTGATGCCGACTGCGCAAAGGCCGGGATGGTGGGTGTGCGCGCCTTGAGCTCCGCGATGACGGCACCACCGGTGGCAGTGGCCGCGAGAAAGTCGCGCACGGGGCCACCCTCGCCCACTTCCTCGCGAAGTTGCCCCAGCGGGCGTTGCACCCGTTTTGCCGCCACGTCGCGCTGCTTTGCGGCCACGATGTCGTCGAGGAAGCCCACGGTTCAGTTCTCCTGCGCGACGCGCGCGTCCGCTGCGATCTGCCTGGTGATCGCGCGCACGCTGTCGAGTGTGGCGCGGGCGCGACCGGTGTCGATGGTCTCGGCCGCCGCATACACGCCCTCTTCAATTGTTTCAACCAGACCGCTGGCGCAGATCACAAAGCCCGCGTTCAGAACCACCGCGTCGCGCGGGGCACCCAGCGCGCCCTCCAGCACCGCAAGAATCATCGCGGCGTTCTGCTCCGGCGTTCCGCCTGTCAGGGTGCTGCGCGGAGCGGGTGCTATCCCCACCGACGCCGGTTCAAACGTGAACGTCTCGACGCTGCCGTTGTTGACGACCGACACCCGCGTTTCACCCGAGATGGTGACCTCGTCGCTGCCGTCGCTTCCGTGCACCACGAACACCTTCTCGGACCCCAGCGATGCGAGCACGCGTGCCACCGTTTCCGTGAGGGCGCCGTCGAACACCCCCAGCAACTGCCGGCGCACAAAGGCAGGGTTTGCCATCGGGCCGACCAGATTGAACACGGTGCGCACGCCCAGCTCGCGACGCACGTTGGCCGCGTGCTTGAGCGCGGGGTGGTGAGCGGGGGCAAACATGAAGCCGATGCCGGCGCGGTCGATCACCTCGGCCACGCGTTCCGGAGGAACGGTGGTTACGTCGAGGGCATCGAGTACGTCGCTGCTCCCGCAGCGCGAGGACAGCGCGCGGTTACCGTGCTTGGCAATGCCAACGCCGGCGCCGGCGGCCACAAACGCCGCCGCGGTTGAGATGTTGAAGGTGTGGGTGCCGTCGCCGCCCGTGCCGCACGTATCCACCAGATTCTCGCGTTGCGGGGTAACGCGCACACAGCGCTCGCGCAGCGCGGTCACGATGCCCGCGATCTCGTCCACGGTCTCACCCTTGATGCGCAACGCGACGAGCACGCCTGCAATCTGCGCATCGGTGAGTGCGCCCGAAACAATTGCATCCATGAGGGCCGTGGCTTCGTCACGGCTCAGGTTGCTCCCGCCCAGCAAGCGTTCCAGCGTGTCGCGCATCATGCCGCCCGCTTGCGTGCGAAGCCGAAGAAGTTGGAGAGGAGCCGCGCACCTTCCGGTGTCAGGATCGACTCCGGATGAAACTGCACACCCTCGACGGGCGACCCCTTCAGGCGCACACCCATGACCTCTCCCTCCGACGTGTACGCGGAGATCTCGAGGAGGTCGGGAAGACTCCGTTCCGCGGCGATGAGGGAGTGGTAACGGGTGGCGCTGAAGGGGTTGGAGAGCCCGTCATAAACCGTGCGGCCGTCGTGATACACATTCGACACTTTGCCGTGCATCACGTGTCCGGCGCGTACCACCTGTCCGCCAAACACTTCCACGATGCACTGGTGACCGAGACACACACCGAGCACCGGGATGCGTCCGGCGAAATGCGCAATGAGAGCCTTGGAGACGCCGGCGTCGTCCGGACGACCCGGACCGGGCGAGATGATCAGCGACGCGGGCGCAAGCGCTTCTGCTCCCGCAATATCGATCTCGTCGTTTCGCACCACGCGCACGACCTCACCCAGCGTGCCGATGGCCTGTGCGATGTTGTACGTGAACGAATCGTAGTTGTCGATGAGGAGGTGCATTACAAACCCTCCTCCGCCATGGCCACGGCACTCACCAGCGCACGCGCCTTGTTGATGGTTTCCTCGTACTCGCGCGTTGGGTCGGAATCGGCCACGATACCCGCCCCCGCCTGCACCGCGTAGCGGCCGTCCCGCACCACAATCGTGCGAATCGTGATGCACATGTCCATGTCGCCCTGGCGTCCAAAATAGCCCAGCGCACCCGCGTATGGCCCGCGCTGGTCGCGTTCCAGCGACGCAATGATGTCCATGGCCTTGATCTTGGGGGCACCCGTCACGGTTCCCGCGGGGAAGCAGGCGCGCAAGAGGTCAAAGCCGTCCAGCTCCGGACGAAGCGTACCCGTCAGCGTGGAGACAATGTGCATGACATGCGAGTACTTCTCGACGTGCATCAGCGACTCCGCCTTCACACTCCCGATCTCGCATACGCGACCCAGATCGTTGCGCCCCAGGTCCACGAGCATGACGTGCTCGGCGCGCTCTTTCTCGTCGCGCAAGAGTTCGTCTTCCAGGCGCTGGTCGTCGTGCGCGGACTGACCGCGCGGGCGGGTACCTGCAATCGGAGAGAGCGTTGCCGTGCGTCGGTGCAACTTCACGAGCACTTCCGGCGAAGAGCCCACCAGCTGGAAGTCGCCGGCGTCGAAGAAGAACATGTAGGGCGAGGGATTCAGGATGCGAAGGGCGCGATAAATCTGGAACGGTGCGGCGTGGGTTGTGGCCGAGAAGCGCTGCGAGAGCACAATCTGGAAGGCATCGCCGGCCAGAATGTGCTCGCGCGCGAGGCGCACACCCGCTTCAAACTCGTCCTGTGTCAGGTTGGACTCGAGCGGGGATCGCACGCCTTCCGGCCGGTGTCCATTGCGCGAGGGAAGCGGCCCGGCGAGTGCAGCCAGCACCCGTTCAATCGCCGCGCGCGCCTGCTCGTACGCGTCGCCGCGGTCCCGCGCGGGAATGGCCACTACTTCCATTTCGCTGCGCACGTGGTCAAAGATCACGAGCACGCGCGGTACCAGAAAATAGTAATCGGGGAGGTCGAGGCCGTCGCCGTCCGCCATGCGCAGCCGCTCGTAGTGGCGCGCGACGTCGTACGAGAGGTAGCCCACCGCACCCGCAAACGGGCCCGGGATGTCGCCGGCGTCGATGCCGTCGCCCCGCGCGATTTCGTCGCGCACAAACGACAGCGGGTCCGCGCCCGCAAGCGGAGTCTCCGTGGTGCGACCGTCGCGCTCGATGCGCACCGTGTCGCCGTTCAGCTGCAGCGTTGCCGCGGGGGAGAGGCCGATAAAGCTGTACCGGCCGACCTGGATGCCGCGCTCAACGCTCTCGAGCAGAAAACGCGCCCGCTCGCCGTCGGGCAGGCTCGAGAGCTTGAGGAACGCGGAGACCGGAGTCTCCAGATCGGCCGGTATGCGTTGCCGAAGCGGCAGTACGCGGCCACCCGCCAAAGCGGCCGTGAATTCTTCCTTTGTCGGCTTGAGCATCGGTCCCATCCACCTTCCAGCAACGGAATTGAGTTCTTGAGCACCAAAACAAAAAACCCGCCATCCTGGGGATAGCGGGTTCAAAAAATCCGGCTTTGATATGTGCTTGGACCTGGTCCGCGCAAACGACGTCGCCCGCTACCCTATTTGAGGGAGCACCACCAGCGGCGAGCGTATGAGCGACAGGTCATCATGGTATTCGGGTCGCGGCATGAAATGGCGACACAAGAATGCTACGCCTTTGCCGGGGTGGTGTCAAGGGGGCCGTATCCATTGAGAACGCCGTTGAAGCCAACCGCCGCGATTGGCTACCATACGCGGAACCCTTTGGAGGCTACTAATGAGTCAGGGAGGCGTGGACGCCATGAAGGCGGGGCATTCGGTCATTGATACGGCCAGGGCCCATTTTGAGAAGCTGGTCCGGCAGCAGCTGGACCGGGTTGAGCGCATGCAGTCCGGCGAGGACTGGGTGGACTACAAGAAGCTCGGCAGCGTGAGCGTGGGGGTGCTGGGGGGCGACGGCATCGGTCCCGCGATTACCGCGCATTCGGTGACCGTGCTGCGCGCACTGCTCAAGGACGAGCTTGCGTCCGGCAAGGTGGTTTTCACCGACATCGAAGGCCTCACCATAGACAACCGCGCCAAACACAACGCGGCCATTCCGGAAGACGTGCTGGAAGAAATTCGCAAGCACCCGGTTCATCTCAAGGGGCCCACCACGACGCCGCGCAAGGGCGATCCGTGGCCCAACATCGAGTCGTGCAACGTCGCGATGCGGCGTTATCTGGATCTGTTTGCCAATGTGCGCCCGGTGAAAGTGCTGAGCGAGGGTATCGACTGGGTCTTCTTTCGCGAGAACACCGAGGGTGCTTACGTCCTGGGCTCCAGCGGCATCAACGTCACCGACGACCTGGCGTTTGATTTCACCGTGACCACAACTCCCGGCACCGAGCGCATCTGCCGCCTTGCGTTTGAGTACGCGAAGAAGAACGGCATCAAGCGCGTGACCGCGGTCACCAAAGCCAACGTGGTCAAGACCACCGACGGCAAGTTCCTCTCCATCGCGCAGAACATCGCGCGTGAGTACCCGGACATTTCCTTCGATGACTGGTACATCGACATCATGACCGCCAAACTCGTCGACCCCAAGCGTCGCACCGAGTTCAAGGTGTTCGTGCTGCCGAACCTGTACGGCGACATCCTGACCGACGAAGCAGCGGAGTTCCAGGGCGGGGTGGGGACGGCGGGAAGCGCCAACATCGGCAAGCGCTACGCCATGTTCGAAGCCATCCACGGCTCGGCACCGCGCATGGTGGAGGAGGGACGCGTTCAATACGCGGATCCGTCCAGCATGATTCGCGCGGGAGCCATGCTGCTGCGCCACATCGGTTACGAAGACCGCGCGACGCGCCTGGAGATGGCGCTCGATATCTGCGGCAGCTTTGAGAAGAAGCTGGTCGTGACGGGCCGCAACACCGGTGCCACGGCGGGCGAGTTTGTCGCCTACCTCACGGAAACGATGAACGACGGGAAACTGGCGGAGCGCTGGAAGGCTTATCAAGCATAACGCGTCGGCGACACGTGTTGTGTCTTCGCTTGCTCAGACAGTCCTCGCGCGACAACCACACTCGTTGGTAGTCGCGCTGCGGAACTCGCCGCGAAGACACAACACATATCACCGCCGCGTTAAGGTGAAGATACCACGCGTACCCGGGCCGTGAGCTCTTAGCTACTCAGCCGCTTCCGGCTGGCGACCGCCCAACTCGCGGTCGATCATCAGAATGGCGCCCGGCTCGTTCTTGGCGAGCTTCACCTGTTCGATCAGGTTTTGGGCGCTTGATTCTTCTTCCACCTGTTCCTCGACAAACCATTCCAGAATGACGCGCGTGGCGTGGTCTTTCTCGCTGATGGCCTGATCCATCAGGGAGTTGATCTGCCCGGTGTTCTTGACCTCGGCCGCGTAGGCGGCTTCGCACGCGGAGAGCGTGGTCTTCCACGACTTGGGTGGTGCGGGAATGGCCTCCACGGTCACGCTGCCGTTGCGACGAATGACGTAGTCGAACAGCTTGCCCGCGTGCACCAGTTCTTCCTGGTACTGGATGCGGAACCAGTGCGCAAAGCCATTCAGATTGGCCTGCGCGAAGTGTGCGGACATCTGCAAATACAACAGCGCGGAGTAGATCTCCAGGTTGATCTGGTGGTTGATCGCTGTTTCCATTTTCTTGCTGAGCATTCGCGAGCCTCCTGCGGTTGGGCTGAAGATACAGGAAGCCGGGTGCCGCGGCCAAGTCCGTTGTCCCACCGTTGACGCCGCCGCCGTGTGGCGGATACTGTCCCGTTTGAATGCGACGAATCCTCGGCGTTTTTGCACACCCCGATGACGAGTGCTACGGCCCGGGCGGAACCCTGGCCCGCTGCGTCCTGGAAGGCGGGGAGGTCTTTGTCACCTGCTTTACGGCCGGCGAGGCCGGAAGCATCGGGATTTCGCGCGAACTGGAGCGCGACGAACTGGCGCGGCGACGCCGCGTCGAGATGGCGGGCGCGTGCGCGGCACTGGGTGTCAGCGACTACCGGATTCTGGGCGTTCCGGACGGCGGGGTGGCGCGGGTGGACGCGGCCTGGGCCGTGCGCGAGATCCTTGCCGACATGGACCGCTATCGCCCCGACATCGTGGTCACCTTTCACCACGGCGGCGTTTCCGGGCACCCGGACCACATCGCCGTGGCGGGGTTTCTGCTGGCGGCGTTTGACGCCGCCGGCGAGTCCGGACCGCACCGCTACTTTGAATGGGGCATCACGAACAAGCAGGCCGCCTTGTACGACCGAACCACGCTGGTCCCGGTGAACGATGACGAGGTGGTAGCCCGCGTTACGATCAGTGATGCCGCCATGGATCGCAAGCTGGCGGCCATCCGCGCGCACGAAACGCAGATTGCTTTCTTCAACTCGCTCACGTTCGACTACCGCGCAATTTCGCGACCCGAGCACTTTGGGCTCCGGCGCTGGCGCGGCGAGCGTCCCGTGGCTGCGGTTTCCGACCTCTTCGAAGGGATGAGCGATGCGTAGGCAGGCCCTCGGCCTCATGGCACTGGTGCTCGCGGCGTGGTCGCTGCCCGTATTCGCGGTGGGGAGCGTGGCTGCGCCAAGCTCCAGCTTGTGGGACGGCCTTGGACGCCTGCACCCCGCGCTTGTTCACTTTCCGGTTGCGCTGTTGGTGACGGCGCTGGGTGCGGAGCTCATGTGCATCCTGCGTCGCGATGCGCGCTTTGCCGACGCCGCGCGCTTCATGGTGTCGGTTGCGGGTTGGACGGGTGTTGCGGCCGCACTCGCGGGGTTTGCGCGCGCGGACACAGTCGTCATTCCCACCGAACTTGAGGGAACTTTCGCCATTCATCGTGTGGCGGGCATCGTAACCCCCGTACTGGCCGTTCTGGCCGCCGGCCTTGCAGCCGGTGTGCGACGCAGCGGACAAATATGGGAACTCTTCCTCTATCGCATCGTACTCATCCTTGCCACCATCGCCGCCGTCGTGGCGGGATTTTGCGGCGGCGAGATTGTGCATGGCGCTGGTTTCTTTCCCCGATGGTAAACGGTTGACTCCAGCGCCATCCACGGCGTATGTTCCGTTCCTCTCGGTCGGCGGTGGATGTGGTGGAGGATGCCCCCAGGGGAGCCGCGCGGACCGGCCACAGGTACTGCCCATCTCGTTTCCGCGTTAGGCGACAAGCGCCCGTCGCGACTCGATCGGGTTATCGCACTGGAGTGTAAATGGACAAGAGCGCCCTCTCGGCGGTCGTCGCCAAGATTGACGGCTACCACGATGAAGTTATTCGTCTGCAGACAGAGTTGTGCAAGCGCCCCGCGTTGGATCCCACCAGCGGGGGGATCGGCGAGGAAGAAAAAGCAGCCTGGCTGGAATCCTATCTGAAGAAAATGGGACTCACGGTCGTGCGTTACGACGCACCCGATGACCGTGTTCCCAGCAAACGACGCCCCAACCTGGTTACGTACTATCCCGCGCGCGGGCAGGGCCCGCGCCTCTGGATCATCGCGCACACGGACGTTGTGCCGCCCGGTGACCCCGGTCTTTGGACCGGCGACCCGTGGACGCTGCGTGTCGACGGCGACAAGATGATCGGGCGCGGTGTCGAGGACAACCAGGGCGGTCTGACCGCCGCCGTCATGGCCGTCAAGGCGTTCATTGAAGCTGGCGTCACACCCAACCTGCCCATAGCCCTCGCCTTCGTCGCCGATGAAGAGACGAGCAGCAAGTACGGGCTGCGCTATCTGCTTGAGAAGCACAAGGACCTCTTCCACAAGGACGACCTCATTATCATTCCCGACTCCGGCAACCCGGACGGGACCGAGATCGAAGTCGCGGAGAAGAGCATCCTGTGGATCCGGTTTCGCACCCAGGGCAAGCAGACGCACGGTTCAACACCCGCCACGGGTATCAACGCCCACAAGGCGGCCGCGTGGCTCACGGTGCGCATGGAGACGCTGTACACGCGCTTCCGCAAGAAGGACCTGCTCTTCCATCCGCCCATTTCCACCTTCGAACCGACCAAGAAGGAAGCCAACGTCCCCAACGTGAACACCATTCCCGGTGAGGACGTCATTTACTTCGACTGCCGCATTCTGCCCTCCTACAAGGTGGACGACGTGCTGCGCGTGGTGAAGGGCTTTGTGCGCGAGACCGAGAAGAAGTTCAAGGTCAAGATTGAGATGACAATGACGCAGCGCGAAGTTGCGGCCCCGCCAACCGATCCCAATTGCCCCGTGGCGCTTGCCATCACGCGCGCGGTCAAGGAGCAGCGTCGCAAGAAACCGAAGACCATCGGCATTGGCGGTGGCACGGTGGCCAAGTACCTGCGCGAGCACGGCTTCCCGTGCGTGGTCTGGTCCACACTGGACGAGCGCGCGCACCGACCCGACGAGCATGCGTATGTCTCCCACCAGCTTGCCGATGCGCGCGTCTTTGCGCACGTGGCGCTGCAGGAGCGGAACGGCAGTCGTTGACATTTTAATTATATAGTTTACACTCACCTGGGAATTACAACGGAAGGGGTATTATCATGACAGGCATTGCATTCGGGCCCACCATCAGGCTGCTCCGCCAGGCCAAGGGCATCTCGCTGCGCGAGATGGCGCGCCAGCTGGGCGTGTCGCCCGCGTTCCTGAGCCAGATTGAAGCCGGGCGCCAGCACAAGATCCCCCGCGCACGCATCGTGCAGGTCGCGGAGATGCTGGGCGTGTCCGAAGCCCACCTGCTGGGCACCGCCAAGACCCTGCACCCGGATCTCATGAAGTTCATGAGCGAGACGCCGGAAGCGGCGGAGTTCATGCTCACCGCCATGCGCAGCGGCCTCGAGGCCCAGGACTTCACGCAGCTGCGGGAGATCGTATCGGACAAGAAGCGCCGCACGGGCGTGCTCAAGCCGGTATCGGCGGGCAAGAAGAAGGGTGCTACGCGCTATTCGCTGGACGAGTACACGGACGTGGCGCTGTGCCACGCCGGACTCGCGGTGCAGAACAAGGACCGCCTCCTGCAGCGCATCGTGGCCGATGTGACCAGGAAGGCCAAGAATGTGCCGGCCGACGCACTGCTGGCCCGTCTCCAGCGTCGCGAGGAGCAGGCGCCCACCAGCGTTGGGGGCGGTGTCGGCATTCCGCACGCGTTTGTGCCGGGTCTGGAGCGTCCCATCATTGGCGCCATGATTCTGCAGCGTGCAATTCCCTTTGGCCCGACCGACGCCGACAAGGTGAAGACCGTGTTCTTTCTGATCGGTCGCGAGGGCGACACGGAACACCACCTCCCGATTCTCGCGCGCATCGCGCGCCTGTGCTCGACCCCCGAGTTCCTTCAGGTCCTCGGCAAGGCCAAGTCGGGTCGCGACGTCCACAAGACGATTATGGCCTGGGACGCGCGCATCGGCAGCTAGTCGCGCCACCAAGCCTTGAGAACGCAGAACGGCCCGCGGCAACGCGGGCCGTTGCTGTTCTGGGCCTGCGGCTTTCGCGATTGCAGTGAGCCGGCCCGGGCTGCTATCCTCAAGTACCGCCAACCACTTACAACGGCACACCCTGAGTATTGCATGACACGCAGTTTTTCTCTCCGGCTCCGTGACGCGGCCGTTCGCTACCGGAACCGATTCCGTTACGAAGTGCGCCGCCCCGCACGTTCGCGTGCGCAGATCGAGGCTCAACTTGTCCCGGCGTCTGACTACAACCTGGGCGTGCCGGGTGGATTCTCCCGCGTGCTGGCGGCTCACCTCGCTTCGACGCCCACGACCTACTGGCGCAACGCTCCCGCCGCAACCGTGGGGGAGATCACGCGCGTGCGCCGGGGCGAATTCGACCTGCTCGGTCATTCCATCGTGGTAACACCCGCCACCGACTGGCACACCGACCCGGTGAACCACGTGCGCCGTGCCGTTCAGCACGTGGATTCCATGGCCGACTTTGGCGATGGCTCCGACCTGGTTCTGCTCTGGCACCTTAACAAGATGACATTTCTGATCGACCACGCCGCGGCCTGGCGTGCCACCCGCGACGAAGCAATCGCGCGCGGTGTCTACGACCTTATCGCGTCGTGGTGCGATGCGAATCCGTTCATGGTCGGGTCCAACTGGCGGAGCCCGATGGAGACGGGGACGCGACTGGTGGCGTGGAGCATGGCCCTTGCCGCCCTCGCCGACGCACCCTCACCCGACGACGCGACCGCCGAAAAAATCGTGCGTGCCGTCACGCGCCAGGCGGAGTTCCTGGCCGAGCATTTCTCGGAGTGGCCGATCCCCAACAACCACCTCGTTGGCGAGGCGGCGCAGTTGTACGCTTTCGCCGCGTACTGGCCTCTTCTGAAACAGGCGCCGGCGTGGATGGCGCGTTCGGAGGCAACCCTGGTTGCGGAGGCGGAGCGGCAGATCCTGAAGGACGGGTTCCAGTACGAGAACTCCGTCAACTACCACGCGTACTCGCTGGACTACTTTCTGGTGTACCTGCACGGCAAAGCACTGCGACAGGAGGCACCGCACCCGGTGATCCTGCGCTGCGTCACCGCCATGGCCGACGCACTCATCGCCCTGGTTTCACCCGCCGGCCGCATGCCCATGATTGGTGACGACAGCGTGGCGCGCTTTTTTGTGCTGCGGCACTGGTTTGACGAACGAGCGCTGCCGGCGGAGGGGGTCACGTTTGCGGACCTGGTGCAACCCGCGCAGGCGGCCCTGTTCCTGTCCACCCCGTGGGGACGCGACCTGCTCACGCGCCACACCCCGCTTGTCCACGCGCGCTCCTTCTCCGAGGCCGGCATTGATGTTGCGCGCGACGCCGACAGCCACCTCGTGTTTACCCACGGCCCGCAGCACCACCGTCTGGCCGCGCACGGACACCTGCACGCCGACGCCGGTTCGTTTGAACTCGAACTCGACGGCTCGCCCGTATTCATCGATGGAGGCACCGGACTCTACTCGCGTACGCGCGAACGCGAGCACCTGCGCTCCGCGAAAGCGCACAACACGCTTCTGGTGGACGGTGTTGAGCCGATGAAGAGCCTGCACACCTTCGCGTGGGAAACCGTCTCCGCTGGTGAGCACCTGGGGTTTGCGGCGTCGGGGGACGTGGTTGCGCTGGGCTGCCGGCGCAAGCTGCCCGGGACCGCCGCCAGCTCGTTCCTGCACACGCGCGTGCTGGTCAAGCTGGGCGGTGTACTGCTGGTTGCCGACGCCGTGACACCGCGCGGCGACGCCGCTGCGCACTGGGCCACGCTGTGGTTCCACACCCCGCTGGCCCCGGCGCTGGTCGCGAATGAAGACGCCCGCGTACGCCTCACCGACGCGAGCGCCTTCGCGCGCATCTTCGAGGTGCACGGCGCAACGCCACCTCGTGTGGACGTTGTGACGGCGCCCGACGATCCGCTTACGCTGTGGTCGCCCTGCTACGGCACGCTCCGCCACGGCAGCACCGTGCGCGTGAGCACCGAGTTTGAGAAACCGCTGGCTCTGTTGTGCGCGTTGCGGCCACCCGACGTGAGTATTGAGACCTCGTTGGTCACAGCGGGCGAAGTTGCGTGTGCGGTGGAAACGCACGGCCGCCGGCGCATCGTGGTCATTCACTTCGATCCGTTTTCGGTGAGCGTGGGCGGACGCACGCTGGCCGGGGCGGGGGTGCGACCCACGGCGGTTGCCAGCCCCACCCCCATGGATTGGCTGGACGAGCTGGAGCAGCCCCGTTCGTGAAGCGCGTTCTCGTTATCGCGTACTTCTTTCCGCCGGCCGGTGCGGTTGGTGTGTATCGCACGCTCAAGTTCGCCAAGTTTTTGCCCGAGTTCGGGTGGGAGCCGGTTGTGCTCGCGCCCTCGAACGGGAAGTTCCCCACCTACGACCCAACCCTGCTGGAACTGATCCCGCCCGGTGTTGTCGTGGAGCGCGCACGTTCCTTTGAGGCCCTGAATGAAGGTCTCGATCGACCGGCACCTAAAGGCCCGAGACGCAAGACACTGGCCTCGCGCATCCACACGCGCCTTTATCTGGCGTGGAACTGGCTGGCGCTCCCGGACACACGCATTGGCTGGGTGCCGGGTGCGGTCGCGGCCGCGCGCCGCATCGTGAAGCAGCGCGGGATTCGCGACGTGTACATTTCCGGCAGTCCCTTCTCCGCGTTCTTGATTGGCGCGCTGCTCAAACGGTCGACGGACGTGCGCGTGGCCATCGATTACCGCGACCCGTGGACGCAAAACCTGGACTACCCGCGTCGCACGCCGCTGCACCGCCGCATCGACCGGGCGCTGGAGGCGTGGGTGGTGCGCAAGAGCAACCTCGTCATCTCCAATACACGCCACAACGACGCGCGCATGGCGGAGGAATTCGGGCAGGGCGCCCCGCGCGAGAAGTTTGTGGCCATTCACAACGGGTTCGACGCCGGGGACTTTGACCCTCTGACGCGAACGCGCAACCATCGTTTCACGATTACCTACGCGGGCGCTTTCTACTACAGTATCGGTTCCAACTTCGCGGGCGGAGCGGGCGATGAAACCATGAAGACCTACTCGCCTTTGTACTTCTTCGAAGCGCTGGAAGCGTTCTTCAAGCGCCGCCCGGAGGCGAAGGCCCGCACGCACGTTCAGTTCATGGGTGTCCTGGGTGAGGGGTACGACCCCTTCATTCAGAAGCACGGGCTGGAATCCGTCATCGAGCGCCTGGGCTACATCGCGTACGATGCGCACCTGAGGGTGCTCAAGAACGCGGACCTGCTCCTCCTCGTACTGTCTCGGGGCGAGAAGAGCCGCGGCTGGATTCCGTCGAAGTTCTTTCAGTACCTGGGAACCGGCAACCCGATTCTGGCCCTGGCGCCGGAAGGGGAAGTGCGCGAGATCGTGCGCGAAACCGGGGCCGGGACGTGCGTGGAACCGGACGATGTTGCCGGGGCCTCGCGCGCGATCGAGGAGGCTTACGACCGCTGGGCGGCTGGTACGCCGGTTGCTGGTCGGTCCGGGGCGACAGGCGCCTACGAGCGCCGTGCGCTCACGGAACGGCTGGCCCGGGCGCTGGACCGGATGGACGCCTGACCACACACGAGGTAATGATGCGAATCGCCATTTTTGGACTAGGGTACGTCGGCTGTGTGTCGGCGGGATGCTTTGCGAAGAACGGCCACAACGTGGTTGGCGTCGACATTACTCCCGCCAAGCGCGAGATCCTGATGCAGGGTCGCTCGCCGGTGGTGGAGAAGGATCTGGACGAGATCATCGCGGAGGCGGTGCGCGCCGGAAAACTGACCGCGGCTGCGAGTGCCGGCGAAGCGGTTGCCGCCACCGACGTGTCGCTCATCTGCGTGGGTACGCCCAGCCGGCCCAACGCGAGCCTCAACCTGGATTACGTGGCGCGCGTGTGCGAAGAGATCGGTGCCGCACTCAAGGGGCGCAAGGAACGCCACATCGTGTGTGTGCGCAGCACCATGGTGCCGGGCAGCACGGAGAACGTGGTGATTCCCGCGCTGGTGCGCGGTTACGGCGCCGCACTGCCGGCTCACATTGGCGTGGCGGTGAACCCGGAATTCCTGCGCGAGGGCACCGCCGTGTACGACTTCTTCAATCCGCCCAAGACCGTCGTGGGCTCCGGGAGCGACGACACCGCCCAGGTGATCGTGGATCTCTACGCGGGCATCGAAGCCCCCGTGTTCAAGGTTCCCGTCAAGGTGGCGGAGATGGCGAAGTACGTGGACAACGTCTTTCACGCCGTGAAGATATCATTCGCCAACGAAATCGGAACCGTGTGCAAGGGTGTGGGAATCGACAGCCACGATGTGATGCGCATCTTCACCTCGGACCGAAAGCTCAACATCTCGCCGGCGTACCTGAAGCCGGGCTTCGCATTCGGCGGGTCATGCCTGCCCAAGGATGTGCGCGCGCTGTTATACCTCGGGCGTTCGATGGACCTCACGCTGCCGTTTCTGACATCGGTGCTTCCCAGCAACGACCTGCAGATCGAGCGCGCGCTTACCATGATTCTGGAGCGCGGGAAGAAGCGCCTCGCGTTTCTCGGCATGAGCTTCAAGCCCGACACCGACGACCTGCGCGAAAGCCCGTTTGTGCGCTTGATCGAGCTCTGCCTCGGCAAAGGCTACGACCTTCGCATCTACGACCACAGCGTGTCGCTGGCGCGCCTGATGGGCGCCAACAAGGCCTACATCGAGAAGGAGATCCCGCACATCTCGCGCCTGCTCTCAACGGATCTGAATGAAGTGGTGGAGTTTGGCGAGGTGGTGGTGGTGGGTCACCGTACAAAGGAATTCAGCGCCGCCGTGGCCGACGTGCCGGGGAAGACCATCATCGACCTCGCGCGCGTGTTTGACACGCCGCCCGCGGGTCCCGATTACGTGGGTTTCAACTGGTGATCAAGCGGCGCGCTTGCGCCAGGGATACAGGCTCGCGAAGCCGTCGTTGTACTTGATGACGATGATGCACGCGGCCAGCAGGCCCACGTTGCGCACGATCAGAATCCACGACGTGTTGGACCCGCCCTTCTCTCCAAAGCAGCCGCAGTCCACCACCATGCCACGCACCATCACGGTGATGATGGCCGCGATGAACACAACCAGCAGGATGGCAATGGCCGACGCCGCCTTGCGCGTGAGGATGCCAAGAATCAGCATCACCGCCGCGAACAACTCCGACCAAGACACCGCGATTGCAAACAAGTTGGAGAGCGAAAACGGGATGATTTTGTAACCGCGTACCGACATTGCAAACGCGGCCGCGTTCATGACCTTGGGATACGCCGCAACCAGGAACATCCCGCCCACCACCAGGCGGAGCGCGATCTGCAGCCAGCGGTTGGAGAGCAGCGTCTTCACGGCGTTGCCCCCGTGGTGACGGGGTGGCCGGCCGTTTTCCAGTGATCCATGCCGCCCGCGAACACGCGCACGTTGTTGTAGCCGAGAATCTTCATTTCGGTGGCCAGCAGGTCACTGAAGTCGCAGGTAAGGCTTCGGCAGTAGACGATGACTTCGGCATCCGTGGCAACGGTACCGGTGAGCATCTCTATGAATTCGGGCAGCCGGTCGTGGGGCACGTTGATGGCACCGGGGATGTGTCCCTCGGCGTACTCGGTGTCGCTGCGGGCGTCAATAATTGATGCAACGCCCGCGTCGAGGATCGCCTTCATTTCATCCACGCTGATGGCTCCCTCGGGCAGGGGAGCCGTTGCCGACGCCGAATCGGCACCCGCGGCCGGTTTCTGGTGGCTTGCGGTGGCCACCGGGGCGCCGGATTGAATCAAAGCCACGCCGTTGGGCCTGGCCGCGTTGACGGCGATTCCCACCAGGGTTGCGACCAGCATCAGGGCCAGGCCGCCTGCGATTTCAGACAGGATGGATTTCATGGGTGATGGATGGCCGCCATCGTAGAAGATGGTGGCCGGGTGTTCCAGCGTTATCTAACACCGGCCCGCGTCGCCGGGTTCCGACCGTGTTACAATGGGTGCCGCATGTGCGGAATTGCCGGTATCGTATACGCCGACCCCGGGGCGCGGGTATCCGAAGACCGCCTTCTGGCCATGTGCGACGCCATCCGCCACCGCGGCCCCGATGACCACGGGATCCACGTCGCAGGGCAGGCCGGGATCGGCATGCGCCGCCTCTCCATTATTGACGTGGCCGGTGGCCACCAACCCATCTTCAACGAGGACAAGAGCAAGGTCATCGTCTTCAACGGCGAGATCTACAACCACGCACGCGTGCGCGAGGAACTGGAGCGGCGTGGTCACCGCTACCAGACCCGCAGCGATACCGAGACCATTCTGCACGCGTACGAGGAGTACGGTACGGCGTGCGTCACGCACCTGCGTGGCATGTTTGGAATTGCGATCTGGGATTCGGCAAGCCGCCGGCTGTTTCTCGCGCGCGACCGCATGGGCAAGAAGCCCCTCTATTATAGCGAGACGAACGGGCGACTCGTCTTCGCGTCCGAACTCAAGGCGATCCTGGCACTGCCGGATGTCGCGCGCCGTGTTGACCCGCAGGCCATCGTGGACTACATGGCGTGGGGTTACGTGCCCGACCCCCTCACCGCGTTCGAAGGTATTTCCAAGCTGCCGCCCGCGCACTGGCTCACGTACGAAAACGGTCGCGTGCACATCGAGCGCTACTGGGACGTGGACTACACACGCCGCGAGCCCGCGCAGCCCGAAGCGCACTACGTCGAGAGAACGCTTGCGATTCTCGATGAAGCCGTGCGCATCCGCCTCATGAGCGAAGTGCCGCTCGGTGCGTTCTTGAGCGGCGGCACGGATTCCAGCGTGGTCGTGGCACTCATGGCCCGGCATTCAGCCACGCCGGTGAAGACGTTCTCAATCGGGTTCGAAGAACCCGAGTACAACGAGCTTGGCTACGCGCGACGCGTGGCGGATCACTTCAAGACCGAACACCACGAGGAGATCGTACGCCCCGATGCCCAGCGCGACGTGCTGGCCCTGGTTCGCCAGTTCGACGAACCGTTCGCGGATTCGTCCATGCTGCCCACGTACTATGTGTCGCGCATGGCGCGACGTCACGTCACGGTGGCGCTGTCGGGTGACGGGGGCGACGAGTTGTTTGCGGGCTACCTGCGTTACGTCGACCCGGCGTCGGTGCGTGCGGCCAACCACCTTCCGCCTATGCTCCGCCGCGCCGCAATCGCGCCGCTTCTGGCTTTGATGCCGGCCGGCGCGCGCGGTACAGACCGGCTGCGCGACATGCTGGGAAGTTCCGATGACCAGTATGTGCGACGAATGACGCGCGGCATGTCGGCGGTCCGGCGCGAAGTGTTCAGTGCGGCGACCCTCGCGCGTGCGGGCGCGGACCCGGCGCGAGTGGCGGCACCCTTCCTGAGCAACCTGCGGCACGCCGACGCACTTTCACGCCGGCAGTATCTCGATACGCACACCTATCTGCCGGGCGACATTCTCACCAAGGTGGACCGCACCAGCATGGCGGTTTCGCTGGAAGCGCGCGCACCCCTCCTGGACCACGAACTCGCGGAGTTTGCCGCCACCATTCCGCCTGAACTGCGTCTGCGCGGCATGACCACCAAGTACATTCTCAAGAAAGTTGCGGAGCGCCTGATGCCGGCGGAGTTGGTGCACCGGCCCAAGATGGGCTTTGGCGTTCCGGTTGCTTACTGGCTCAAGCGGGAATGGGCGAGCCACACCGACGAACTTGTGTTGGGAGAACGCGCGCTGGCGCGCGGCGTATTCAGACCCGAGTATCTCAAGCGTATTGTTGCGGAGCACCGACTGGGGAAGCGCGATAACTCCAGCCTGATCTGGAGTCTGATGGTGCTGGAATTGTGGTGGCGGGAGTTTATCGACGCGCCGTTGGATCGCTAGCTCCCGGACGCCGGGTCTTTCTCGATTTCGGTCTGGATGCGGCGGCGGCGATCGGCAGGGAGAACGCCCGGGCAGTGGTCGGTGGCGGAAATGCCGGCAGCCCGGGAAACACCCGTCACCATCCGCAACTGTGCCGCGTAAACCTGGCACAGGCGGCATAAGAACAGGTGGATCCGCAGCTCCACCCGCTTGCGCAAGGGGAGCGGGCGGTCATGCTGTTCAGACAGCAGGCGTGCCGATTCTCTGCATTTCATCGTGATCGGTCTCCTCACCGAACCTCAAACCAGTTGATCTCCAGGCAGCGCCGAAGTTTGGCGCGCGCTCGGTGCAGGATGACCCACAAGTTCGACGGGGTGATTTCTAGCACCTTACAGATTTCTTCTCCCGACATCCCGTCAAACTCCCGCAGCGAAAAGGCCCGGCGGTGGGCCTCCGGCAGGCCGCCCAGGCAGCGCTGAAATACTTCCCAGAACTCGCGGTTTTCAACCAGGCGCGACGGCGCCTCTTTCCAGGTGGTCAGCAGGCGGTCGGCGTGGTCGAGGTCCGCGCCTTCATTCTCCGTGCTCGTGTCTGTGGACAGCACTTCCACGCGGTGCTTGCGGTAGTGGTCGATGATCTTGTGCTTGAGAATGCCGATCAGCCACGTGCGCAGTGTGGATCCGCCGCGGAAGCCCTCGCGGGCGCGCAGTGCGGAAAGCAGGGTGTCCTGTACCAGGTCGCCCGCCAGTTCCGGATCGCGAACGCGGAGAACCGCATAGCGGTAAAGGGCGTCGCCGTGGTCGTCCACCCAGCGCGCCGGGTCCAGCGCCGGATCGGTTGGTTTGTCACTCATCCCGCGTCATTCTAGCTGCCGGAAGCACCCCGGTCGAGTCCGAGGTTCCGGTGCGGGCGCCGATCGGCTAGAATGGCCGCATGATCCAGCGTCCCTACGACCTCATCTGCTTCGATGTGGATGGGACCCTTGTCCGGCACCCGACCGGCAAAGTGATCTGGGAAGTCCTCAACCGGCGTTTTACCGGGGACGACACCGTCAACACCAAGCGCCATCGCTGGTACGACGAGGGCAAGATCACGTACTCGCAGTGGGTTGAAATGGATGTGCAGGGCTGGATGGACGCCGGTGCCACCCGCGCGGAAGTGGTGGACGCGGTTCGCGAGTTCGAACGGTTCGACGGCGCCCATTCCACGCTCTGGGAACTTAAGCGCCGCGGCGTGCGCCTTGCCATCATCTCAGGCACTCTGGACATTGTGATCGATACCCTGTTTCCGGAACACCCGTTCGACGACGTGTACTCAAACCGCCTCGAGTTTGACGACCGCGGCCGCCTGACGGGCTGGAAAGCCACCCCCTTCGACCTCGACGGCAAACCGCTCGCCCTGCACGAACTCTCAAAGAAGCACGCCGTGCCGCTCACGCGCGCGGCCTTTGTGGGCGATGGTGCCAACGACATCCCGATGGTGGGTGTCGCCGGTTGTGTGGTGGCGTTCAACCCTCGTTCCGCGGAACTCGAGCGCCGCGCCAACCACGTCGTGCGCGAACCCAACCTGTCCCGACTCCTCGAACTGATAGGGTGATATGGCAAAGAAAGAATTCGACACCCCGGAACGCGTCTTCGACGAACTTCGCGACATCTACGCCGATCCCGACCCCGACATCGCCACACGCCTGGTGCGCGAACTCATCGTACATGCACTCAAGTGCCGGCGCGACGAGCTGGAGGTGCTGGACCTCAAGGTCCTGAGCCGTGCCATGGCGGAGTTCCGCTATGCGGCCCGCGTGTTCAAGCCGTACCGCGACCGGCGCAAGGTGTCGATTTTCGGGAGTGCGCGCACGCCCGAGAGCGACCCCTACTACGCGCTCGCCGTGGACTTTGCGGCGCGACTTGCGGCCGAGGACTTCATGGTCATCACGGGTGCCGCCGAAGGCATCATGAAGGCGGGGAATCAGGGTGCTGGAGCGGATGCCAGTTTTGGTGTCAACATCCTGCTCCCGTTTGAGCAGTCCGCCAACACCGTCATCGGTGACGACCCCAAGCTGATCACGTTCAAGTATTTCTTCACCCGCAAACTCTTCTTCCTCATGGAAGCCAGTGCGGTGGCGCTGTTCCCGGGCGGCTTTGGCACGCACGACGAGGGTTTCGAGACGCTGACCCTGATTCAGACTGGCAAGACACCGCCCATGCCGTTTCTGTTGATGGAACTGCCGGGCGAGACGTACTGGGAGAGTTTCGACCGCTTCATCCGCGAGGAATTGCTGGAACGGCGGCTGATTTCAGAGAAGGACCTGGGGTTGTATCGCATCATGCACTCGCCGCAGGAAGGTGTGGAGTACATCAAGTTCTTCTACTCGACGTACCACTCGATGCGTTTTGTCCGCGACCGGCTGGTGATTCGTCTGGAACGCGAGCTGCCGGATGACGCGGTCCACGCGCTGGGCGATGAGTTTGGCGACCTGCTCAAGCGGGGCACCGTGGAAAAAGCGCGGGCGTTGCACGAAGAGTCCAACGAGCCCGACCTGCACGATAAGCCGCGGCTCGTCTTTGTGCTGAACCGGACCAGCGCCGCGCGCCTGAACGAGATGATCCTTCGCATCAACGAACTGGGGCGGGTGTAGCAATCTCCACTCCGCGCAAGAAGCTTCCTGCCGGTGCCGTCACCGGGGTTTCAGGCGATGACTACCAGCCCCTGGTGCGGGCGGATGAGACGCTCCCCGAGTTCACGTTCCGCTCGGTCGCCATGGGTGCGCTGTTCGGAATTCTGTTTGGTGCCGCCAACGCCTATCTCGGGCTCAAGGTTGGCATCACGGTGTCGACGTCCATACCCATCGCCGTCATGACGGTGGCCGCGCTGCACCTGACACGGCGTCGCGGATCGACGCTGCTCGAAGCCAACATGTCGCAGACCATCGGGTCCGCCAGCTCGTCGCTTGCGTCCGGCGTCATCTTCACAGTCCCGGCGTTGTTTCTGTGGGGTTTGTCTCCGTCGTTGCTGGAACTGACGCTGCTGGCGTTGTGCGGCGGCCTGCTGGGCACACTGGCGATGATTCCGCTGCGTCGCCCCCTCATCAAGAAGGAACACGGTCACCTGCCGTACCCGGAGGGAACCGCGTGCGCGGAGATCCTGGTCGCATCGGAAAGCGGCGGCAGTCAGTCGCGCACGGTGTTTTCGGCGCTGGGCATCGGTGCCGCGGTAAAGGCGTGCACCGACGTTTTCCATCTGTGGCCGGAAGACTTTGTGCAGAAGATTCCGCGCCTGCCCAAGGGTGTCTTCACGCTGGAAGCGGCCCCCATGTTCCTCGGCGTGGGTTACATCCTTGGCTACCAGGTTTCCGCGACGATGGTGGCCGGCAGCCTGGTCAGTGCCATGGTGTTCATTCCGTTCATCGCGCACTTTGGCCAGTACATCCTGTCGCCGCTGTTCCCGGAAACGGAGCTGCTCATCTCGCAAATGAGTGCCGATCAGATCTGGTCGCGCTACATCCGCTATGTGGGCGCGGGCGGTGTTGCAGCGGGCGGGCTCATCACGATCGCGCGCACGTTGCCCACCATGGTGCGCGCGTTTCACTCCGGCCTTCAGGAACTGGGCGACCGTACCGCGCGGCTAACCGGCACGGTGCGTACCGATGTGGACATCGCCTTCAAGTGGCTCCTGGTAGGTGTTGCCCTCATCATCGCCGTCATCGCGTTCGTGCCCAGCGTGCTCTCGCACGTGGACGGGGTGGGAATGCGGCTGGTGGCGGCGCTGTGCGTGGCCTTCTTTGCGTTCTTCTTCGTGACGGTGTCGTCCCGCATCGTCGGTTACGTGGGTGTTTCTTCCAACCCGACGTCGGGCATGACGATCGCAACCCTGATCGGCACCAGCGGCCTGTTCTACCTGCTGGGTTGGACCGACACAGCCGGCAAGGTGACGGCCCTCACGGTGGGGACCATTGTGTGCACGGCGGCGAGCATCGCCGGCGATACGTCGCAGGATATGAAGACCGGTTTTCTGCTGGGTGCCACACCGCGCCGCCAGCAGTGGGGACAGCTCATCGGCGTGCTCTCGTCCGCGAGTGCGGTGTGCCTGGCGGTGATCGTGCTCAACAATCAGTATGGCTTCGGGACCAAGGAACTGCCGGCGCCGCAGGCAACCCTCATGAAGACGGTCATCGAGGGAATTCTATCCGCCAACATTCCGTGGACACTGGTCTTCATCGGGGCACTCATGGCGCTCACGGTGGAGTTGATTGGAATTCGCGCGTTGCCGTTTGCGGTGGGACTCTATCTGCCGCTGTCGTCGATGAGTCCCATCTTTGTGGGCGGACTCTTCCGCTGGTGGGCGGAACGCAAGTACCGGCACAACACCGCCCGTCTGGACGAAGTGCGTGAATCGGGCGTTCTGTTTGGATCCGGGCTGGTAGCCGGCCAGGGCATCATGGGAGTGCTGGTGGCGGCACTCGCGTTCATTCTCGGGCACCGGCCCGAATGGGGTGGCCACGCCTGGATGGGTGCCGCGGGTCCCTACGTGGCGCTGGCCGTGTTTCTTGGCGTTGGATTCTGGATGCTGCGAACCGCGGAACGCGCGAGCCACGAGACCCCCTGACGAAAAGCGCCCCGCCTTCCTATTTTGACAGATGCAGTGTGGCGCCCGGGCCCACCGGGATGTCCAGCAGCATCCATCCCACAAACAGAATCGACCATCCGATCAGGAACACCACCGTGTACGGAAGCATGGTGGCGATGACCGTGCCCATGCCCGCACGCGGGTCGTACTTCTGCACGAACGCGATGATGAGTGCGAAGTAACTCATCATGGGTGAGATGATGTTGGTGGCCGAGTCGCCAATGCGATACGCGTTCTGCGTCACTTCCGGGGAGTACCCGAGAAGCATGAACATGGGTACGAACACCGGCGCCATGATGGCCCACTTGGCAGAGGCACTTCCCATCACCAGGTTGATGGTGGCGGAGAGCAGGATGAACGCGAGAAAGAGCGGCACGTGGTGCAGCCCCGCGGACTTGAGCACTTCCGCGCCTTCCACGGCGAGGATCAGCCCCAGATTGGTCCAGTTGAAGAACGCCACGAACTGGGCCGCGAAGAACACCAGCACCATGTAGCTGCCCATGGTGGACATGGCCGAGCTCATGCCCTTGATGACGTCGACTTCGGAGCGAACCGTGCGGGCTCCCACGCCATACGCGATGCCGAGCAACACGCCAATGGCGAAAATGAAGGCGACGATGTTGGCGAGAAACGGCGACTTCATGAGCGACCCGGTTTCGAGCTCACGCAGGAACCCGTTGCCCGGGAGAACGCCGGCCAGGATCACGGCCGTGATGACGAGAAGCGTGATGCCGGCAAAACGCAGGCCACGTTTCTCGGCCGGTGTCAGGGGGCCAAATTCCGCGCCCGCCGACTGCGCAGTTCCGGTCCACTTGCCCAGTCGCGGGGCCACAATCTTTTCTGTTACCCATGTGCCCAGCACGGTGAGCAGAAGTGTCGACGCCACCATGAAGTAGTAGTTGCAGGCGGGGCTCACCGCGTACTCCGGGTCCACGATGCGCGCTGCTTCCTGGGTGAGACCGGCGAGCAACGGGTCCACCGTACCCAGCACCAGGTTGGCGCTGTAGCCGCCGGAAACACCGGCAAACGCGGCTGCGATCCCAAGCAGGGGATGGCGTCCCGCGGCTGCAAAGATGAGCCCGCCCATGGGGACGAGCAGCACGTAACCCACTTCGCTCGCTGCGTTGGACATCACACCGGCGAAAACCATAACGCTGGTCAGGAGCCGCGCCGGGGCCGCGAGGACGAGGCGCCGCAACGCGGCACCCATGAGTCCGCTGGCTTCGCACACACCGATGCCAAGCATCGCAACCAGCACGGTACCCAGCGGAGCAAAGTTGGTGAAGTTGGTGACCAGCCCACCGAGGATGCGGTGAAGACCGGCGATGGACAAAAGCGAATCCGGTCGCACGGGTTCCCCCGTGGCCGGGTGCGTAACCACCAGGTCAAAGCGTGCGGCGATGCCGGAAATGACGACGATCACGCACGCGAGGATTGCAAACAGGCTGGCGGGGTGCGGCAACGCGTTGCCAACACGCTCCACCACGGAAAGAAATCGGTCGATCCAGCGGCTGCGGGGAGGCGTCTTCGGGTCCTGTTCGGGCTCGTTCATCGCAATCCGCACTCCTGGTTTGGCGTGGTTATGTCAGTTGGGAATCAGCGGAACGCGCCCGCATGCCACGAGCGCGCAAAGGTGGTTTCGAAGCGACCCTCGCGCAGATCGCCTACGGTTTGAACCGTGGGATCAAACACCGGGGTGTCGTCGGTGACCGTTCCGGCCGCGACCATGGCCTGGAAGTTCGCGCGCGATGCCGAGTGCACGGCACCGGCGGAGTCCCGGAAGAAGACAATCGAGCGGTCGAAGCCGTCAATGCGGTGTTCGCTGCGCAGATCCTTCATCACTCGCACCATGGAATCGGTGGAGCAGCCGGACACGCCGTCGCCCACAAAGCCCGCGATCAACACAAAGCGGTCCTCGAAGACGGTGTAGGCCCCCTGCACGGGTGTCCCGTGCGAGTTCCAACCGCGAAGAAACTCGTCGAGACGCTCGGTTACCAGCGCCCGCGCGCCGGGATCGAGTGCTTCCGCGAGCGGAAACACCCAGACCCTGGCGTCATCGGGAAATGCAAGCAGCCGGTTCATCGGACTAGCAGAACTGGTCGAAGGCTTCGACCAGGTCGTACGCGATCTCCTGCGGGCTGCGACCTTCAATCTGCCAGCGCTCCATCACGTAGACGGCCTTGCCGTCCTTGAAGAGTGCTATCGACGGCGACGAGGGCGGATAGCCCGGCATGTACTTGCGCGCCTGCTCGGTGGCCTCGCGGTCGACACCTGCAAACACGGTGGCAACCTTGCCCGGCAGCTTGGTGTGCTGCAAGGCCAGCTTGAGGCCCGGGCGCGCCATTCCGGCTGCGCATCCGCACACGGAGTTCACCATGACCAACACGGTGCCGGGGCTGTTCTTGAGCGCCATGTCGACGTCAACCGGCGTCCGAAGTTCGGAAACTCCGGCGCTGGTGAGATCGCGGCGACAGGGTTCGGTGATTTCAGGCGGGTACAACATGCTGCATCCTCCTCACAGGTTCAATTCGAGCCGGGCCGCCTCGGACATCATCTGCGGCGACCACGCTGGCTCCCACGTAATATCAACTTTCACGGACGCCACACCTTCCACCGACGCCACTTTCTTTTCCACGTCGACCGGCAGGGTCTCGGCGGCAGGGCAGTGCGGGGTGGTGAGCGTCATGGTCACGACCACATCGCTGGATTCCGAGATGTCGATGTCGTAGATCAGCCCCAGCTCCCAGATATCGATGGGAATCTCGGGGTCGTAGCACGTCTTGAGTGCTTCGATAATCTTCTCGCGCAACATCCGGCTCATTTTACTCCGTCGAGACGATTTTTGTCTCGTGCAGGGCGGCCTTCAGTGCGTGCCACGGCAGGGTGGCGCACTTCACGCGCACCGGGAATTCGCGCACGCCTTCAAACACGGCCAGCTTGCCCAGATCTTCCGCGGATTCGTCCGCGTCGTCGGTAACCAGGTGGTGAAAACGCTCGAACAACGCGTCGGCCTCCACCACGGTGTGGCCCTTGATCTCGTCCGTCATTACCGACGCGGCCGCCATGCAGATGGCGCACCCGCTGCCTTCGAACGAAACGTCGTCGATGACCCCGTTGTCCACGTGGGCGTGTACGGTGACGCGGTCGCCACACAGGGGGTTGAAGCCCTCGGCGTGACGGTTGGCGTTATCCAGCTTGCCGAAGTTGCGCGGGTGCCGGTGGTGGTCCAGGATGACTTCCTGGTAAAGCTCTCGCATGTCACTCATGGCTTCAGCTCTTGAACACCTTGCGCACGCTGTCCAGCCCGGCCACAAGACGATCAACGTCCTCGCGCGTGTTGTAGAACGCGAACGAGGCGCGGTTGGTGGCCGGAACTCCGTAGAAATCCATGACCGGCTGCGTGCAGTGGTGGCCGGCGCGGATCGCGATGCCGTCGTGGTCGAGAATCATGCCGACGTCGTGCGGGTGCACGCCTTCGAGCGTGAAGGAAACCACACCCGCGCGGTGCTTCGGCGTGCCAATCAGGGTGACACCCCGGGCGGCAGACAGGCGCTCCACCGCGTACGCAACCAGTTCCTGCTCGTAGGCCTCGATGGCCTCGAAGCCGAGGTTGTTCAAATAGTCGATGGCCGCTCCCAGTCCGACCACGGCGGCGATGTCGGGTGTGCCGGCTTCGAAGCGGTGTGGCAGTGTGTTGTAGGTGGTGCGCGTGAACGACACCGACGAGATCATGTCACCGCCGCCCTGCCACGGCGGGAGGGTCTCCAGCAGCGCGCGCTTGCCGTAGAGAACACCGGCACCGGTGGGCCCGAACATCTTGTGCCCCGAGAACGCGTAGAAGTCCGCACCCAGCGCCTGTACGTCAACGCGCTGGTGCGGGACGGCCTGGGCGCCGTCGACCAGCACGGGAATCTCCATCTCGTGGGCCGCTGCAATCATCTCGCGCACCGGGTTCACCGTGCCGAGAGAGTTGGATACGTGCGCAATCGAGACCAGTCGCGTGCGCTCGTTCAGGAGGCCGCGGTACTCGCCAAAGAAGAGGTCGCCGTCGCGTCCCATCGGGATCACGCGCAGGACCGCACCCGAGCGTTCGCACAGCATCTGCCAGGGCACGATGTTGGAGTGGTGCTCCATGGCGGAGATGACGATCTCGTCGCCCGCCTTTATGCGCGCGCCCAGCGTGTTGGCGACCAGATTGATGGCCTCGGTTGTGCCGCGCGTGAAAATGATCTCCGCGGTCTCGCGCGCGTTCACGAACGCCCGTACTTTTTCCCTGGCACCCTCGTACAGCTCGGTGGCACGCACGGAGAGCGCGTGTACGCCGCGGTGCACGTTGGCGTTCGACGTCTCGTAGTAGCGGGATGTCGCGTCGATCACCGCACGCGGCTTCTGCGACGTGGCGGCGTTGTCGAGGTATACGAGCGGGTGCCCGTTGACCGACATGGCCAGGGCGGGGAACTCCGCGCGGGCGGCGACGGGGTCAAAGGCAATGCGCGGCGGCGTCGAAGACATGGGTCGCTCCGTCATCGGGTTCATCGGGCAGCCGTGCGCGCCAGACGCGCGTTCTCCAGCCACGCAAACAGGTCGTCCTCCAGGCGGTGCTTCAGCGGCTCGGTGGTGATCCGCTCCAGCACCTCGCTCGCGAAGGCGTAGACCATGAGGTCGCGCGCATCACCAACCGGAATGCCACGCGAACGCAGGTAGAACAGCGCGTCGTCGTCGGTCTTGCCAATCGCGGCGCCGTGTGTGCACTTCACGTCGTCGGCAAAGATCTCGAGCTGGGGATTGGAATTGATGCGCGCATGGTCGGACAGGAGCATGCAGTTGTTTTCCTGCTTGGCGTCGGTCTTCTGCGCCACCGGGTCCACGTAGATTCGGCCGTTGAACACGCCGCGCGCGTGCCCGTCCAGAACACCCTTGTACAGCTCAAAGCTGTGGCAGTGCGGCTGTGCGTGGCGGATGAAGGTGTGGTTGTCGACGTGCTGCCGCTCTCCGGCCACGTAAAGACCGTCGACGCGCGCGTCGATGCCCGGGCCGGCCAGGATGGTGTGGACGTCGTTGCGCACCAGGGCACCCCCCATGGTGACGCCCAGCGTGGAGAAGCGGGAGTTGGCCGACAGGGTTGCGTGCTGCATCGCAATGTGGAAGGCACGCGCGCTCTCGCGCTGCACCTTCACGTGGTGCAGGGAAGCGTTCTCGCCGCACACGAACTCCGAAACCGAGTTGGTGAAGTAACCGCCCTCGGCCGTGGTGACGTGGCTCTCGATCAGGTTCACTTCCGCATTGCGACCCACCGCAACCAAAAGGCGCGGGTGCGTCATGGCGGGAGTTTCACCGGGAACGGTGACGTGCACGATATGCACCGTCTGCTCCACGACGGCACCGTCGGCAATGTCTATGAAGACGCCGTCGGAGAGAAACGCAGTGTTGAGTGCTGCAAAGCGCTGCTGTTCCAGGTCCACACCGCGTGCGATCAGGGCCTGCACGCGGTCGCCGCGCTCGGCCAGAGCGACGGCCAGCGACCCGATCCAGACCCCCTTGGGGAGCGAACGCGGCGTCGGTGCCAGCACGCGTCCGTTGACCAGCACCAGGCGCAGGCATGCGCCGTCGTCGAAGGTCAGCGACGCGATGCGCGCCGCATCCTGAGCGGCGCCACCCGGTGCCGGGCGGAAATCAACCTCGGCGATGGGACGGGTACGCGTGAAGCGCCAGTCCTCCTCGCGCAATGAGGGGAAGCCCAGCGCGCGGAAGTGATCCAGTCCGGTGCGGCGCAGGTCGTGCACCCAGGCGGGGCCGGCCTTCTTCAGCGCCGGCTCGAGTTCATTGAACGCGGATTCGTATACGGCGACTCCCGGCATGTCAGCGCGCGACCTCCGTGTAGCCTTCCTTCTCGAGCTCGAGTGCGAGCTCCTTGCCACCGGTCTTGATGATGCGACCGTCGACAAACACGTGCACGATGTCGGGCACGATATAGTTCAAGAGGCGCTGGTAGTGTGTGATGACCACCATGCCGCGCTCGGGGCCGCGCAGCGCATTGACGCCCGAGGCCACGATGCGCAATGCGTCGATGTCGAGGCCGGAATCGGTTTCGTCCATGATGCAGATGCGCGGGTCGAGAATGGCCATCTGCAGGATCTCGTTGCGCTTCTTCTCGCCGCCCGAGAAGCCCTCGTTGACGGATCGGTTCATGAAGCTCTCGTCGATCTTGAGCACCTTCATGCGTTCCTTGATGAGCTTCAGGAAGTCCATCGCGTCGAGTTCTTTTTCACCCCGCGCCTTGCGCAGCGCGTTGAGCGCGGTCTTCAGAAAGTAGCTGTTGCGCACACCCGGGATCTCGACCGGGTACTGGAACGCGAGGAACACGCCCTTTGCGGCGCGCTCTTCGGGGGACAGTTCCATGACACTCTCGCCGTTGATGAGGATATCGCCCTCGGTGACGTCGAAGGTGTCGCGCCCCGCCAGCACCTGGGCCAGCGTGCTCTTGCCCGAGCCGTTGGGGCCCATGATCGCGTGTACTTCGCCGGGTTTGACGACGAGATTGACGCCCTTGAGAATCTCTTTCTCATCCACGCGTGCGTGGAGATTTCTGATTTCCAACATGTCTTCTTCTTTCCTCCGTGCGGTCTAGCCGACTGACCCTTCCAGGCTCACCGCGAGGAGGCGCTGTGCCTCCACGGCGAATTCCATCGGGAGCTCCGCAAACACTTCGCGGCAGAACCCGTTGACGATCATGTGCACCGCGTCTTCGTTCGAGATGCCGCGTGCACGGCAATAAAACAACTGGTCTTCGCCGATCTTGGACGTGGTGGCCTCGTGCTCCGCGCGCGCCGTGGTGTTTCCCACCTCGATGTACGGAAACGTGTGCGCGCCGCACTTGTCGCCGATCAACATCGAATCGCACTGGGTAAAGTTGCGTGCGTTGGCCGCGTCCTTTTCGATCTTGACCAGTCCGCGATAGCTGTTCTGGCCGTGCCCGGCCGAGATGCCCTTGGACACAATGGTGGAACGCGTGTTCCTGCCCTTGTGGATCATCTTGGTGCCGGTGTCGGCCTGCTGATAGTTGTTGGTGAGCGCCACCGAGTAGAACTCGCCCACCGAGTCGTCGCCGGTCAGGATGCAGCTCGGGTACTTCCACGTGATGGCCGAACCCGTCTCCACCTGCGTCCACGATATCTTGGCGCGCGCACCGCGGCACTCGCCGCGCTTGGTGACGAAGTTGTAGATGCCGCCCTTGCCCTGCTTGTCGCCCGGGTACCAGTTCTGCACGGTGGAATACTTGATGGTGGCGCCCTCTTCGGCGACCAGTTCCACCACCGCAGCGTGCAACTGGTTCTCGTCGCGAATGGGGGCGGTGCAGCCCTCCAGGTAGCTCACATACGCGCCCTTTTCGGCCACGATGAGCGTGCGCTCGAACTGGCCCGTCTCGCGCGCGTTGATGCGGAAATACGTGGACAGCTCCATCGGGCAGCGAACGCCGGCCGGGACGTACACAAACGATCCGTCGCTGAAGACGGCCGAGTTCAGCGCGGCGTAGAAGTTGTCGTTGTGCGGAACCACCGTACCCAGCGCCTTCTTCACCAGCTCGGGGTGCGTCTCAACCGCTTCCGAGAAGGAACAGAACACGATGCCGAGTCCCGCGAGCTTCTCCTTGAACGTCGTCGCGACGGAAACGGAGTCGAACACGGCGTCCACCGCGACACCGGCCAGACGCATCTGCTCGACGAGCGGGATGCCCAGCTTGTCAAAGGTGCGGCGAATTTCCGGATCCACTTCGTCGAGCGACTTGGGACGATCTCCCGCCTGCTTGGGCGCGGAGTAATAATGAATGTCCTGGAAGTCGATCTTCGGGTGCTTGATGTTGGCCCACGTGGGCTCTTCTTCCGCCATGCGGATCCACGCGCGGTACGCGCGCAGGCGCCACTCGAGCAGCCACTCCGGCTCGTTCTTGCGCGCCGAAATGGCGCGGACAACGTCTTCGCTCAAGCCTTTGGGCGGCTTGTCTTCCTCGACGTCGGTGACGAACCCCCATTCATAGTCCCTGGAGATTCGCTCCTGGACAGGGGCCATCGAATCCGGAATCGGCTTGGCTTCGGCCATGGTTTCCTCGGGTAGTCGGGCGGGCAGGTGATTTAATCGCACTGATTTAGTCCGATTTGAAGAATACTCAATCCGGAGGCATTAATCAACCGGCTCGACCCGGGCCTGGCCGGGGCTTGCCGGTTGATTGTAACCTGTTGTCAGGTAATAGAATAACACGCCAGGGGGTGACCCCGGCCGGGGCTAGCGCGGGCGGGTGGTGTCGACCACGGCACTGTCGGGCATGGCCATCCGGGACTCCTCGAACGCAGCCCCGAACTTCCAGTCCCGGATCCGGCACGTGGCGTACACCATCCCTTGCTCATAAATGGTGTAGGCCGTGGGCACGTGCAGGCCGTTCACGGTCTCGAACGACTCGTAGACCAGCGTGTGCTCGGGTGTCGACTTTACACCCTCCGGCAGGAGGGCCCGGTAGGTCACCACGTAGTCGCACGCCTTGAGCCGCTTCGTGACCGGGTCGATGTAGAGACGGTAGTAATCATCGGGTGTGTCCCCCGTGCCGGGGGCAAACGTCATCATGACGATCTCGCACTGACTGGAGTCGACCGCCAGAACACCGGTCCCTTTCTGCGCAAGGTTGACGCCGGGATCGAGTGCCAGCCACGGGAGGTTCACAAAATAGTAATTGAGCAGCGCCAGAAAGCGCGGCGGGTACGGTGCGGTCCAGTTCACACCCCAGGCCTTGCGGCCGTCCCACGCGATGCTCATGTCGGTCCCCGGAAAGTCGATGTAGGCGCGGCGCGTGCGTTGATCGACCATCACGCGCGACACGGTTGCGGGACCGCCCGGGGTTGAGAACTCATCCTCAAACGATACCGTCGACGCATTGCGCCAGTTCACCATGCCTCCGTGCGCCTCGATCATGTCGAGCACGATAGACGGAACATCGGAGGCAGTCTCGAGTTGCGCGGGCTCCTGATTGTCCTGTTCGGCGGTTTTCTTCTCGCCGCAGCTGCTGGCGACCAGGGTCAAAAGGAGCAAACAGGCGCCGGTGAGGCGGAGATTCATGGGGTGGCCTCCTTTGAAGAGATTGCGGCCAGGGCCAGACGAGAGTAGAGTGACAGTATGCAAAAGAGCGATCAAGACTTTCTGGCCTTTGTGACCGACCAGTTGACGGGTCTGGTGTCGCTCTCGCCGCGCCCCATGTTTGGCGGAATCGGGCTCTATCAGGGCACCACGTTCTTCGGGATCATCGACGAGGGGCGTCTCTACTTTGTGACCGACGACGGAACCCGCTCCCGCTACGAAGCCCAGGGGATGAAACCGTTCCAGTACGCCCCGGGGAAAACCATCCACACCTACTACGAAGTTCCGGTCGACGTCCTCGAGAGCGACACCGATCTGCTCACGTGGGCGCGCGACGCGGTGGACGCGCAGAAGCGTCGCAACGAGAAGAACCCGGTGCCATCGCGCCGCAAGCGCGTTACCAAACGCACCCGCCGGCAGTAGTCCCAACCCCGGTCCGGATCAGTGCGTGACCACGAACTTGCGCGACAAGGTGCGCGAGCGCGTTGTCAGTTTCACAAAGTAAACGCCGCTTGCGATGCGCGAGGTGTCGAAGGCCACTTCGCCCGCTCCGCGCGGAGCGGACGCGGTACTGAACACGCGCTCCACCAGCCGGCCCGCAACGTCGTACACCGCCATCTCCACCGGCCCCTGCGCATCCAGTTCGTAACCAAAGCGCACCGCATTACTCGCCGGGTTGGGCGACGCGCTCAATCGGAACAGCGGCGCACGCGCCGGTCCGCCGTCCACCGGTGTTGCGGTGAGGTTGCAGGCGTGGAGGCGGTAGTGAAGCAGTTCGGTTGACGGGCCCCCCGCCGATTCTGCGTCGAGGACCGTCACTGTCCCGTACGCGGTGTACGGCAGGCCCGACGTGTCGTCCCAGGACGGCAACGCGGTCGAGTTGGCGATGTCGAACTCGATGTCGTAGTTGGTGCCCGTCTTGAACGAGGCCGCAACCGGGACGTCGTGCCAGCGCAATCCGTCCGCAACCGACACGATGGATCCGTACGTGATGCTGGAGCCGCGCGTGGTGCCCGTGGCTTCGTACACACCGGCGACGATCTCGGTGCCGGCCGGGATGTCGGCGTAGAGACCGGCCGAGTACACCTCCTGGTTGATCTCGGAGGTGATGAACACGCCGCGCACGCCCGGTCCGCCCGGCGAGTTCGTCGGTGGCGCACCCGGCTTTGCGAGGTCGAAGTGGTCGCCCGCGATGTCGGGGCTGGTGTGCAACGCGAGTTCAGGGACATCGGGGTGCACCGCGTTGCCGGCGCTGCCGGCCAGTACCTCGAACCAGTCCACGATGCGCGGCAACGTGTCGGCGGTGCGCAGCCGCACCGTGCTCGGCGTCGGAATAATGACGTTGATCAGATACTCCTCACCGGCCTGCAGCGGATACGACAGCGGAATCTCCAGCGTGTGCAGGCCCGAGGTTGCGACCAGCGCGTTGCCGGTCGCACCGTACATCTGCAGTACGAATCCCGACGTGTTCCAGACTTCCGCCTTCACCCGGGTTCCCGGCGGGACGTCGAGCGTAACTCCCACCGCGCACAGCTGGCGGGGTGCGTCGGGTTGGATGAAGACTCCGCGCGTGACCGGGGCGCCCCCGAAGCTCGTGTTGGAGGTCGTGACCAGGTCGGAGTCCCCGCAGGTTCGCGGTGCTTCCAGAATTGTCATGGGCGCCAGAATCGGCTGGCCTGCGTCTCCGCCCACGCTCCCGTCGCGAATGCGAATGCGCTGGTGCGAGTCGTACGGGAGATAGATGATGCCGTCGTTATAGGCCGGATACGTCCACGAGGACGGTGTCTGGACCACAATCTCGTACTCCTGACACGCGGTCAGTGATTGGGAGAGTGGAATTTGCACGAACGCAAACCCGGTCTGATAGATGTACGCGCTCCCGGACGCGAGCATGCCGCCGCGAGTGGTTCCGTTGGCTGCGTAGACGTAGGCAAAGACAGCGCCCGGCGTGCTCGAGTTCAAACCGATGCCGACCCCGCAGATGTCGATGTTTTCGATGGCCGTGATGAACACGCCCGGTTCTGTATCCGGGACGCTCGCATAGGATGGGAACGTTCCGCCGGGGAACAGGTAGAGAAGCGCGCTGGGGCATTCGGCGCCGGTTCGCACTGTCAGCGACAAGTCGGCGAGAAAGTCGCCGCCGCCCGAACAGTTGTCGATCACAAGGCTCCCCGGGTAATGACCGGGCAGAAGGCCGCTCGCTTCGCTCGTCACGTCGAGCGTGACGATCTGCTGCGTAAAGGGCGCGATGGTTCCGCTCAAGGCGGTCGTCTGCGCCCACGCCGGCATCGTTGTGATGCTCCAGTTGAGTGTTCCGGCCCCGGTATTCTGGAGCCGGAAGCGCAACTGGTCCGGGTCGAAGATCCCGCCCACGTCGCCGCCGGTTTGCAGTCCGTCCAGCGCGGTGACCGCGAGAGCGCTGAAGCCCGACGCGTTTGCGAGCGTGATGCGTGTTTCCCATGTGTCGGCGGGATTCAGCGATGCGATCGCGGTGTGCATCCAGAACGTGCGCTCGTCGAGCGGATCGCGCGCGGTGCCGGTCCAGTTGCCCCATCGATACGGCGGCGCGCCCGGGTTGTAGATCGCCTGTCCGCTGACGACGATCCCGCTCTCCACGACGACGAGCGGTGAGATGCGAAAGACCAGGTAGCGGCTCCCGATGAAATCCACCGTGCTGGTCGACGCGAAGCACATTCCGAAGCGGCCGTTGTCGTCGATGTCGATGCTCGGATGAAAACCGTGCCACGTCGGACTCCCGTGGGCGACGGCGGCCGAAGTGGATGTTGCCACCGTGACCTGTGTCGCGAGGACGGACGTGAAGGTGACGGCGGCGTTGTTGCGCACAGTGGACACACCCGTGACCTTCCCGTCGGCGTAGACCGCGTCTGCGATGCGGCAATCGGGCGTGCGCACGTTGTTCGGTCCCGGCTGCTGGATCTGCGGCGGCGTCGTGTAGGCCGCGGTCGGAATGCTGGCCGACGTCAGGATGCCGGCACCGGCAGCACCGGTCATGGTCCAGAGTGTCATGTTGTTGTTGGTCGCCGTGCGCGCGCCGAGGAAGTAAACCACGCCGGGATACGAGTGCATCTGCGCCGGGCGCGCGTTCGCGGCGGCGCTCGCATCGGACGCGTGCTGCAGGTTGCGGTGCGCGACCGGGATGAATGGTGCTCCGGAGTACGCGTCCGCCTTGTCGACTTCCAGGATCGTGGTTCCTTCGAACGCGAAGGTGACCAGGTCGAACTCCTGGCCCGACATGTAAATGCCATCGGGCGACAGAACCACCGCGCCGTCGTCGACGAGGTTGCCGACGAGCCCGAACTGAAGCTGGTAGACGGTCCAGTCGAGTGCCGTCTCGTCGTCGGAAACGCACAGGAACAGGTGCGACGTGGCGGGCGCCGACGACTTGTATGCGTGCCACGTCATGACAAAGCGGTTGTCCCACTCGTCGTACACCACACGTGGGTCATAGATCGTCGTGCCGGCGACAACCGGAAACAGCGCCGAGAAGGCGCCCGCGAACGTGAGGTTGCCGCAGCGGTCACGCACCTGCAGTACGTCGGTGGTGACGATCATCACGCGCGTCAGGCCCACCGCGATGTCGGGCGACGCCGGCGACAATCCCGTGTCGTCGATGCCCACCTGATTCTGACCGATGGGGAGTGACAACGAGGCGGCCGGGACGTATTGGGCTTCGGGCGCGGGTGTGCCAGCGACGAGCGAGGGTGTCGTCGCGACCTCGCTTCGAACGCGTTCCCATGCGGCGTCGAGTCTGGCCCTGAGCGCATCCGCATCGCCGGACGCGCCTCTTGTGGCATGAACACCCTGGAGTCGGAACCTGCCCAGTGGCGCGACCGGTTGCATGCGCGCGCCGCGCGAGACGACGCGCGTTCCCGGAATGGCAAGTGTGCGCGCCTCTGCGGCAGCCTGCTGCTCCGCGATGGCGCGCTCGCGTGCGGCCATGTCCTGCGGCAGCGGTGCGATCAGGTCGTCCCCCTGGCGGTGGACGGCGTTGGGATCGATGGAATCCGGACTCGAGGCATGGGATGGTACGGTCAGCACGCCCAGGCCGAGGGCAAGCGCGAGCAGGGGTCGGTACGCCACGGTGTTCCTCCCAGGGTTCGATCAGTTGGACATGGAGCGATTTTCCCCCATGCGCAAGCGCGACCGGAAGCCAAACTTTGCCGGTGGTTGCGCCCGGCGACGCGGTTCACTAGAGTATCCCCATGAAGTCCATTGTATGTGCGATGTGGATCACACTGGCCGCCGCGACGGCGGGTGCCGCGGACCTGGGCCCGTTCTGGCACGACGGCAAGGCGGAGGTAAGCGGATACCGCCTCACCGTTTCGCGCTACGGCGAGAACCGCGACGGCACGGCCGTGATGATCTTTGTGACCGAGCCGTTCAACATGGCCAAGCGCGTAAAGGAAGAACGGCCGCCGGCCAAACCCCGCGAAACCACGGGTGTTCTCAAATTGAACCTCGTACGTGATTTTCAAACCGGCATCTATGATTACAACACCATGGTGTCGGTGTTCGCGAGCGAAGAAACCCTGCAGCCGGTGAAGGTGTCCTTCTCGAGTGCCGAGTGGTGCGGACACGTGTATTCGGAAATGCGCGTGGACGCCGCGTCCATCCGAGGCACCTGTTCCAGCTATTTTGAGGACGAGTCGGGACCGATCTCGCTGGGCCGGCCAAGCGGCGGGATCATGGAAGACGAGTTGTTCATAGCGCTGCGCGGACTGAAGCAGGATTTTCTTGCACCCGGTGCATCCACCGCCGTTGCGTATCTGCCTGGCACCTTCTACGCCCGCCTGTCACACCAGCCGCTGGCGTGGACGCAGGCCACGATCACGCGCGCACCCAATGAAACCATCACCGTTCCCGCCGGTTCCTATGCGTGCAAGGTATACCAGCTTCGCATCGTGGATGACCGCACCGGCACCTTCTGGATTGAAGACGCGGCACCGCACCGCATCGTGAAGTGGACGCTGGCACCGGATGTGAATGGAGAACTGACGGGTTCGGCGCGCCTTGCCTACTGGCGACAGCACGCGGAAGGGGACGAGGCGGCGCTCAAGCAACTGGGACTCGAGCCGCAATAGTCAATCACGCGCGAGTTACTCCATTAGTAGGAAATGCCGGGAGCCTGCCGAAGGTACGGCGTGTCGCCGATCTGCCGCAACATGAACTCGGCCGTGTCGGCGCGTGAGATGCTGGCCGACCAGATGAAGTTGCCGACGCGCAGTCCGTGCTGGTACGACCCGCGTTTGCGTCCGTTGGTGAGTTGTGCGGGACGCACCAGGATCCACTCGAGATTGCTCTCGCGCACGACGCGCTCCTGGCGTCCCTTGTCGTACCAGTAGAAGGGGAGTATCAGCGGAATCGTGAAGAGGGTGTAGTAGAGACCCAGCCGCCCGGCGCTGTCGCCGACACCGAGTGCGGTTTCCACCACCAGTCGCCGCACGCCGGCTGTTTCCATCGCGCGCACGAGGTTGCGTGTTCCCTGCGACAGAATGTTCGACGGCCCCAGCCATCGCTTGTGCCCGAGTGCGCACACCACGGCGTCCTGGCCGCGTACGGCGTTCTCCAGCGAGGCCGGGTCCATCACGTCACCCTTCATCACGGTGAGCCGCTCGTGCGTGGTATTCACACGCGCGGGATTGCGCGCGAGGGCCGTCACGTGGTGACCCTGCTCGAGGGCCTGTTTGACCACTTCGCGGCCGGTCCCGCCGGTGGCGCCGATGACGAGGATACGCATGCGTGCAGCCTAGCCGCGGGCGGCGGTCCCCACAAGCCGCAGTGGCCGCCCCGCTTTGCTCCTTACAGAATGGAGCGATTTGTACTATCCTAGCCATGCTGCCGCCCTGGCCCATCGGTCTATCTAGCGGCAAGACAATAACTTACCAATGTATCGCATCGAATCCAAAGTCCAGACCGGTTCCGCCGCCTTCCAGGAGAACGCGGCCTTCCAGCGCGACGCGGTGGATAAGCTCCGCGACCAGCTGGGGCGGGTGCGCCAGGGCGGCTCGGCCGCGGCGGTCGAAAAGCACAAGGCGCGCGGCAAGCTGACCGCGCGCGAGCGCATCGCAAAGCTTCTGGATCCCGACACGCCGTTTCTCGAGTTCTCCGCACTGGCCGCCAATGGCATGTACGAGGACCAGGCCCCGAGTGCGGGCGTCATCACGGGTGCGGGTGTGGTTCACGGGCGCGAGGTGGTGATCGTTGCCAACGACGCGACGGTCAAGGGCGGCACGTATTTTCCGATGACGGTGCTCAAGCACGTGCGCGCGCAGCAGGTGGCGATTGAGAACCGGCTGCCGTGCGTCTATCTGGTGGACTCGGGCGGCGTCTTTCTGCCGCTGCAGGACGGTGTGTTCCCGGACAAGGATCACTTCGGCCGCATTTTCTACAACCAGGCCATCATGAGCGCGGAAGGCATTCCGCAGATCTGTGCCGTGATGGGGTCGTGCACGGCGGGTGGCGCGTACGTCCCCGCAATGAGCGACGAGAACGTGATCGTGAAGGATCAGGGCACCATCTTCATCGGCGGGCCGCCTCTGGTAAAAGCGGCCACCGGCGTGGATGTGACGCCCGAGGAACTGGGCGGTGCCGACGTGCACACGCGCATCTCGGGTGTCTCGGATCACTTTGCCGAGAACGACGAACACGCAATCCAGATTCTGCGCAACATCATCGAGGGGTTGGGACGGCAGGAGAAGACGGCACTCGAGATGCACGAACCCGAGGAGCCGCACTACGACCCTTCCGAGATTTATGGCATCATTCCAAAAGATCTCTCCAAACAGTTTGATTCGCGCGAGCTGATCGCACGCATCGTGGACGGCAGCCGCTTCCACGAGTTCAAGGCCCGCCACGGCACAACGCTGGTGACGGGCTTTGCCCGCATCATGGGCATGCCGGTGGGCATTGTGTCCAACAACGGCATTCTGTTTTCCGAGAGTGCCCGCAAGGGCGCGCACTTTGTGACGATGTGTGCGACGCGTCGTGTGCCGCTGGTGTTTCTGCAGAACATCACCGGGTTCATTGTGGGCAAGGAGTTCGAGCACGGCGGCATCGCGCGCGACGGTGCCAAGATGGTGCACGCGGTGGCCGCGGCCCAGGTGCCCAAGTTCACGGTAATCGTGGGCGGATCGTACGGGGCCGGCAATTACGCCATGTGCGGGCGCGGGTATTCGCCGCGCCTCCTGTGGATGTGGCCGACGGCCAAGATTTCCGTGATGGGCGGTCAGCAGGCGGCCGACGTTCTGTGGACCGTCAAGGCGGAGAGTGGCAAGTCGTCCGCTGCCGAGGAAGCCGCGTTCAAGAAACCGATTCTCGAGAAGTACGAGCGCGAGGGGAACGCGTACTACTCCACGGCACGCCTGTGGGACGACGGCGTCATCGACCCGCTCGACACGCGCACCGCACTGGGTCTCGCGCTCAGCCTGTCGCTCAACGCGCCCATCCCCGCGCACCGCTTCGGCGTCTTCCGAATGTAAGGGGTTTCATGGCCTTCACCACGTTGCGTCTCGAAAAAAAGGGAACGGTGGCGACACTCACGCTGGACCGTCCCGACGTCAAGAACGCCCTCGACGAAGCGATGATCGCGGAGATCACCGTGGCACTGGCCGATGTGGCCAAGGACGACGGCACGCGTGTTCTCATCTTCACGGGAGCGGGCGACGTGTTTTCCGCCGGCGCCGACCTCAACTGGATGAAGAAGGTGGGCGGCTACTCCTTTGACGAGAACGTTAAGGACGCGATGGTGTTTGCACGCATGATGGAAGCGCTGTACCGTTTGCCCAAGCCCACCATCGCACGCGTGAACGGCGCGTGCATGGGTGGGGGTGTGGGGATGATCAGCGCCTGCGACGTGGTGGTAAGCACCAGCGATGCAAAGTTCGGCCTGCGCGAGATTCTTCTCGGCATCGCACCCGCCGCAATTTCGCCCTACGTGCTGCGCAAGATTGGCGAGACACACGCACACGATCTGTTTCTCACCGGACGCACCTTTGATGCCGCCCACGCGCAGCGCGTGGGGCTCGTGAATGACACGGTTCCCGCCGCCGATCTGGACGCCGCCACCCAGGTATGGGTGAAGCGCTTCCTCAAGGCCGGCCCCAAGGCGATCGCCGCCACCAAGCTGCTCATGAACAAGGTGTCGTGGTCCGCGCTGGAAGACGTGCAGGAATACACCGCGCGCACGATTGCGGGACTGCGCGGTTCGCCGGAAGCAAAGGAAGGCTTTGCCGCCTTCTTTGAGAAGCGCAAGCCCAACTGGGACGTCGAGGGCTAGTGGTGGCCAGACAGCCGGTGGCGTCGGTGAAGGATTCGCGCGGGAAACTCAAAAACCCGCACGCGCACCCGGTAACCAGGGTCCTCGTCGCCAACCGCGGCGAGATTGCGGTGCGCGTGATGCGCGCGTGTCACGAACTCGGGATTCCCACCGTCGCTGTTTACTCCACCGCCGACCGCAAGGCATTGCACGTGCGGAGTGCGGACCAGGCGGTGCACATCGGGCCGCCCCCGGCGCTCGAGTCCTATCTCAATGTCGACGCCCTCATCGCCGCGGCGCGCGCCACTGGCGCCGACGCCATCCACCCCGGTTACGGTTTTCTTTCCGAGAACAGTGCGTTTGCGGAGCGCGTCGAGCGTGAAGGGCTGACGTTTGTCGGTCCGCCCGCGTCGGCCATGCGCGCGATGGGTGCCAAGATTGAGTCGCGTGCCATCATGCAGAGCGCGGGCGTTCCCATCGTGCCGGGCACCGACGGCAGCGATGACCCCGCGCAGATCGCGGCCGCTGCGCGTAAGATTGGCCTCCCGGTGTTCATCAAGGCCTCCGCGGGTGGCGGCGGTAAGGGCATGCGCGTGGTCACGGACGCGGCCCAGCTGGAGACGGCGGCGCGCGCGGCCATCGGCGAAGCAAGATCCGCGTTCGGCAACGGCACGGTGTACGTGGAGAAGCGCATCGAGCGCCCGCGCCACATTGAGTTCCAGGTGCTGGCCGACCGGCACGGAAGTGTCGTGCATCTCTTTGAGCGCGAGTGTTCCATCCAGCGCCGTCACCAGAAGGTGCTGGAGGAAACGCCGTCGCGCGCGCTGACGCCCGCGTTGCGTGCGAAGATGGGTGAGGCGGCCGTGGCGGCGGCAAAGGCCGTGGGCTACGTGAGTGCCGGCACCATCGAATTCATCGTGGATGCGGACGGCAATTTCTACTTTCTCGAGATGAACACACGCATCCAGGTGGAGCATCCGGTGACGGAGATGACCACCGGCATCGACCTGGTGCAGTGGCAGCTGCGCATCGCGCGCGGCGAACCGCTGGACTTTGTGCAGAAGGATCTTGCGCAGCGCGGCCACTCCATCGAGTGCCGCATCTACGCGGAGGACGAGGCGCACAACTTCATGCCGTCGTGCGGCGTGATCAATCTGCTGCGCCAGCCGGCAGGCCCCGGTATTCGCGTCGACAGCGGCGTGTACGAGGGCGTCGAAGTCACACCGTTCTACGACCCGATTCTGGCCAAGCTGGTGGTGCACGCGGAAGACCGCGATGGGGCGCGCCGGCGCATGCTGCGTGCACTCGACGAGTACGTCGTGCACGGCGTGCGCACCGGCGTCGACATGCACCGGCGTATTCTCAACCATCCCGCGTTCATGCGCGGCGACGTGACCACCGCATTCCTGGATGAGCACGCGGCCGACATTCTCTCGCCGGCTCCCGCGGACGTTCCCGACGAAGCATTTGTGGCCGCGGCCCTGGCCGAACAGCTGGGCGTGGGCCGCGCGACGCCGGGTGCAGCCGGCGGAAACGCGGGTGCAGCCGGCCCCGGGCCGTGGCAGCGCGTGGGTCGCTGGCAGGTGGGAGGCGACGCCTGATGGCTTCCGTTACGCTCAACGGTGTGACGCGCGAGGTGGCGATTGAGAAACTCGCGGACGGCACCCTGGCCGTCACGGTGGACGGGCGCCGGCACGTGGTGCGCGACGTGGACGCGTCGGCGCACGATCTGTCGTTTGTCGCCGGAGACGCGTTGACGGTGGCGGTTGTTTCGCGCACGCGGAGCGTCACGACCCTGTCGATCGCCGGACGCGAGTACACGCGGGCGCACGCAACCGCCGACAGCGACCGCCCCGCGGCTTCCGCCGGGGGCGGTAACGGCCAGCTCACCGCCCCCATGCCGGGTGCGATCATCGCGGTGCACGTGAAAGCGGGCGACGCGGTACACACCGGGCAGCCGCTGGTGGTGCTCGAGTCCATGAAGATGCACAACGAAATCGTCTCGTCCATCAACGGTGTCGTGGAGCGAATGAACTGCAAGGTGGGCGAGCAGGTGCCGTACGGTCACGTGCTTGTGGAGATTGGAGCGACGGAGCCATGAAGACGCATGCGGCGCCGGTAAGTACGGTTGTGCTGGTGATAAGCGTGGTGGCAACCCTCATCTGTCTGGGTGCGGGTGCGATCGTGTACATGCAGGCGGACGGAGATATTCGCATGCGCCCCCTGCTGGCGTTGCTGCCCGTGCTGGTTCTGGTGGTGGCGGCAATCTTCAGTGTGCGCGGTTACGTCATCACCGCCGACGAACTGCTGATCCGGCGCCTGCTGTGGAGCACGCGCTTGCGGCGCGCCGAACTGGAATCCGCCACCGCCGACCGCGAGGCGCTGCGCGGCAGCATCCGCCTGTTTGGAAACGGCGGACTGTACTCGTTTACCGGCCTGTTCCGCAGCCGCGCGCTGGGCAGGTACCACGCGTACGTCACCGACCCCGCGCGCACCGTCATTCTTCGTTTCAAGAACCGAACCATCGTTGTGTCGCCCGAGAACCCGGAAGCGTTCGTGCGCGACATCACGGCGCGCTGACGCCGACCCCGCATGCCCGTCGTCGTACTCGCCATTATTCTGGGGCTCGTGCAGGCACTCACCGAGTTTCTGCCCGTGTCGTCGTCGGGGCACTTGATCCTCGCGCGCACGTTCCTTGATTTTGACGTGGTTGACGGCCTCACGTTTGACGTTGCCGTCCACATTGGAACTCTGATGGCGCTGGTGGTCTACTTCCACAGGGACCTGGTGGACCTGACGCGCGGTTTTCTGGCCAGTATCGCGCGCCGCTCGCTGGACGCGCACCCGATGAGCCGGCTTGCGTGGTACGCGCTCGCCGCGTGCGTGCCGACGGGGCTCGCGGGCCTCTTGTTTGAAGCGCAGATCGAAGCCTATTTCCGGCATCCGTCCGTGATCGTCGTGACGCTGGTTGCGGGAGCGATCCTGTTTCTGTGGGTGGAGCGCGCGTTTCGGTCCGTGGGCGAGATGCGCTCGCTGTCGTTGCGGCACGCGGTGGCGATTGGACTGGCACAGGTACTTTCGCTGGTACCCGGTGTGTCGCGCTCCGGCATTACCATCGCGGTGGGAATGATGGCGGGGCTTCGGCGCGACGAAGCAGCTCGCTTCTCGTTTCTCATGGTGACACCCCTCTTGCTCGGCATCGGCCTCAAGAAGTCCTTCGATCTCACCAGCCAACCCATCTCCCCGGACGAACGCACAGCCCTCATCGTTGGCATCGTCACCTCGGGTCTCGCCGGCTGGCTGGTCATTCGTTTCCTCATCTCCTACCTGCGCAACAACAGCCTCAAGGGTTTCGCGTACTACCGCATCGCCCTCGCCGCCGTCGTGTTTGTCTGGATGCTGCGCGGCTGACGTCGCCATGGAAAGAAGCGCGTGGCGATCCGTCTCCTTCGCGTACCCGCGCGCGGTACCCACCATGCTCGCGACTGAGGAGAAGAAGTATCTCTTCTGGCTCGGCAAATCGGTCTGGAGCGGGCGCGGGCTGGTGGTGGAGATCGGGCCCTGGCTGGGCGGGAGCACGGTGTCGATGGCGGCGGGCATGCGCGCCTCCGGCCACGACGCGCGTGCGCGGCTGCACGCAGTTGACAACTATCGCTGGCGCACGTTCATGGCGGCGCGAGCCGAGCTCCCGCTTCGCGCCGGCGACTCCTTTGAGCCGCATTTTCTTGCCAACCTCTCCGCGTACTCCGACATCGTGGTGTCGCACGCACTCGCGCTGCCGGACGAAACCGTTGCAGGCGACCGCGAGGCCGGCGACAAGCGCGCCACCGATGCCGAGGCTGTGCCGGCCTTCGACGGCCTTCCCGGTGACGGGCCCATCGAGATCCTCTTCATCGACGGCGCCAAATCGTGGCGCGGCATGCGTCACCTGTTGATCACGCTCGCGCACCGATTGGAGCCGGGTGCACTGCTTGTCTGTCAGGATTTCAAGTACTGGGGAACGTACTGGGTGCCCATGATGATGGCGCGACTTTCCGCACACGTGGAGCCGGTGCACAACGTGCTGGGTGGAACCACGGTTGCGTTTCGGCTGACAAAGCCGCTCTCACCGGACACCCTGCGTGCATTCGAGGACCACGTGGCCGCGGTCGCGAGCGACGAGGGGCTGGACCGCATTGACCACGCGGCCGGTTGGCTAGCCGCCGACGGGGATCGTGCGGGTGCGGGAAATGTGTCGCTCGCGAAGGTCATGTTCCTGTGTCATCAAGAGCATGTGGATCGCGCCGTGAACGAGTTTGAGCGCATCCAGTCCGCCTGGCCAGCGCCGCGCGATGTCATCCAGCTGGTGCAGGCATCGCAGTACCTGCGCCACCAGCGCCGGCGCGTGGTCTCGCGTCCGCTTGCGGTTCGCATGGCCTGGCAGGTGTTGAAGCTGGAAGGCGCCTGGAAGAAACGCTTCGGCAAGGAGTAGGCATGGCAGCCATTCGACGCATCGCGATCAATACCGGCGGCGGCGACGCCCCCGGCCTCAACGCCGTGATTCACTCCGCGGTGTACGCAGCACGCAATCTGGGCTGGGAGATCGTCGGCATTCGCGATGGTTACGACGGGCTCCTGTTTCCGGAGCGCTACCAGAGTGGAGGACTGGTTCCGTTGCGGCGCGGCACGGTGCGCGACATCGCACACCTGGGTGGAACCATCCTGGGTACAACCAACCGCGGCAACCCGTTTCGTTCGCTTGCCAGGCAACCGGATGGAAGTGTGCGCGAGACGGACCGCTCGCAGGATGTGCTGGATGCCATGCGCGCGCACGGCATCGACGCCCTGATTGCCGTGGGCGGCGACGGTTCGCTGGGCATCGCACACCAGTTGCAGCAGCGCGGCTTGCGCGTGGTCGGTGTTCCCAAGACCATCGACAACGATCTCGAGTCCACCGTGATGACCTTTGGCTTTGACAGCGCGGTTTCATTTGCCACCGAATGCATCGACCGCCTGCACACAACCGCGTCCGCGCACCGGCGCGTGATGGTGGTGGAGACGATGGGGCGTTACGCGGGGTGGATCGCGCTGCACAGCGGGGTTGCGGGACGCGCCGACGTCATCCTGATCCCGGAGATTCCGTTCGATCTGGATCGCGCGGCGGAATGCATTGCGCGCGCCGCGTCACACGGCCGCAACTACGCGATCGTGGTGGTGGCGGAGGGCGCAGCACCCCGCGGTGGCAGCATGAGCATCAAGTCGGCGCAAACGGCCGGCAAGGCGGAGCAACTGGGCGGGATCGGCGATTTGGTGGCGTCCGGTCTGGGCGATCGCACGGGGATGGACGCACGCACCGTTGTGCTTGGTCACCTGCTGCGCGGTGGTTCTCCCACCGCTACCGATCGCCTGCTGGGGCTCGCGTTTGGCACCGCGGCCGTGCGCGCGCTGCGCGAAGGCATGGATGGTGTGATGGTGTCGATCGCACCGCCGCACGTGCGCTACGTGCCGCTGGCCGACGCGGTCGCCGCTTTGAAGCGCGTGCCACCCGACGGCGACATCATGCTGGCCGCGCGCACGCTGGGGATTTCGTTCGGGGACTAGCTACTGGCGCGTTGCGGAGTGCTCCGCCCACACCTCGGCCAGACGCACGATGGTCTCGGCCGCCTTCTCCATCACCTGAACCGGAACCCACTCCAGCGTGGAGTGAATGGCTTCGCCGCCGGCGAAGAGGTTGGGGCACGGGAGGCCCATGTACGACAGACGCGCGCCGTCGGTGCCACCGCGAATGATGGTGTGCTTGGCCTTCACACCGATGCGCTGGATGGCTTCTTCGGCATAGGCCACCAGGCGCGGCTCCTTCTCAATCTGGTAGCGCATGTTGCGGTACGACTCCTTGAACTCCACCGCAATCTTGGCCTTCGGGTGCATGGCACCCACTTCCTTGACCAGCGCTTCCAGTATCGCTTTCTGCTTCTCGATTCCGGTCATCTCAAAATCGCGCAGCAGCAGACGCAGCTTCACCGCTTCGTTCTGACCTTCGGTGACGTAGGGGTGAATGTAACCCTCGCGCGCGTCGGTGGTCTCCGGGCTCATCTGGTGCGGAAGGCGCGTGATGAAGTCGCCCAGTATGCGGATGGCATTGATGAGCTTGCCCTTGGCGTAGCCGGGGTGCACGCCGAAGCCTTCGATGGTGACGACGGCGCCAAATGCGTTGAAGGTTTCAAACTCAATCTCGCCCAGCGGGCCGCCGTCCATGGTGTACGCGAACTGCGCGCCAAACCTGGCCACGTCAAAGCGGTCGGCGCCGCGACCAATCTCTTCGTCGGGTGTAAACCCAACCTTGATGACGCCGCGCGGAATCTCCGGGTTCTGCAGGAACATGTCAACCGCGGTCATGATCTCCGCGACGCCCGCCTTGTCATCGGCGCCGAGCAGCGTGGTGCCGTCCGACGTCACGATGTCCATGCCCATATACATGCCCTCGAGGTTGGGGTACTCGGAAGGACGGATCACCTGGTTGGGTGCACCCGGAAGCACGATCTCGCCACCCGCGTACTTGCGGTGCACGATCGGCTTGACGCCGGTTCCGGTAATCGAGGGAGCGGTGTCGGCGTGCGCGAGGAACGCCACGACCGGCACGCGCTGCGCCTGATCCGGCGGCAGATTGGAGGGAACGGTTGCGAACACGTATCCGTTCTCGTCGATGGATGCGTCCTTGAGGCCGAGCCCCAGCAGCTCCTCGTGCAGAAGACGCAGGAGGTCCCACTGTTTTTCAGTTGAGGGACAGGTCTTTGAGTTCTCGTCGGAGCGCGTGTCGATCTTCACGTAGCGTAGAAACCGGTCGAGCAGAGCTTCCTTCGGGGGCCTCATGGTTGTTCCTCTTGCGGGCTGGGCCACGCACTTCGCGAGTGCGCGGGGTTATGGTAGCGTTGGTCTCGGAGCCGTTCGAGAATAGGCGGTTTCCCGGCCGTCGTCAACCCGCCCGTAAAGGAGTCACTCATGCACCGCGCCCTGTGTTTGTTGCTGCTCTTGGTTCCGCAGTCCGTGCCCGCGCTCACGGTGTCCGACGCGCGCCCCGTCCACACGTATTCCATTGTTGCGCGCGACTCCGTGACGGGCGAGATGGGCGTTGCCGTGCAATCACACTGGTTCTCGGTGGGATCGGTGGTGAGCTGGGCGGAGGCCGGTGTGGGTGCGGTCGCGACGCAGTCGTTTGCGGAAGTGTCGTACGGGCCGCTCGGCCTTGAGCTGATGCGCGCCGGAAAGACGGCACCCCAGGCGTTGGCGGCACTCCTTGCCACGGATCCGCAGGCCGCGGTGCGCCAGGTGGCGATGGTGGATGTGAAAGGCAACGTCGCCGTACACACCGGCGGCAAGTGCATTGCAGCCGCCGGCCATCATCGCGGTGCGCAGTATTCGGTGCAGGCGAACCTCATGGAGAAGGACACGGTGTGGGGTGCAATGTCGCGTGCGTTCGAAACCACGCAGGGTGATCTGACGGATCGCATGCTGGCGGCACTCGACGCCGCACAGGCCGAAGGCGGCGACATCCGCGGCAAGCAGAGTGCAGCCATTCTCATTGTGCCCGCCGAGTCGAAGGGACGGCCGTGGGCCGAGCGCACGATTGATCTGCGCGTGGAGGACCACGCGGAGCCGCTGGCGGAGTTGCGCCGTCTGGTGGGCGTGCACCGAGCGTATCAGCGCATGAACGAAGGCGACGAGAAGCTCGCGCACCAGGACGTGGCGGGTGCCATGGAGGCGTACGGCGCGGCGGCCAAACTGCTGCCGAACAACCCTGAAATAAAGTATTGGGCCGCCGTGACCATGATGACGTCGGGTCGCGAGGCGGAAGCAGCGGCCTACTTCAAGGACGTGTTTCGTCGCGACAAGAACTGGGTGGAAGTGACAAAGCGACTGCCCGCTTCGGGGCTTCTGCCGGATGACCCGGCGCTGATGGAGAAGATCCTGAAGTCGGCGCGCTAGGTGTGGTTGAGCACGATCTCGTCGCACTCAACAAATTCGATGTCGGCCAGTACGCGGCGCGCAGTGATCACGTCACGCACGGGTCCCTCCACGCGCCCCTTGCCGCGGAATTCGTAGGCATGAGACGGGGCGTAGACGCCGGGGCCGCCAGCCTCGTCCAACGTCTCCACGGGGGCAAAGCCCGACACAGCCGCAGCCAGCGGTAGTCCTGCCACGGCCGCGCGTACCTGGGCTGCCACCTTGCGGCTGGGTGTCTCCACCGCAAAGGTAAAATGCGCCGACGCCACGGCGTGTTCCCCCACGATCTCCAGCGTGTACGCGGGTGCCGCACCAGCAAGCGCGCGTTTCAACTCCGCGAGCGAGGACTCGCTCACGAGGACGTGAACGGTCTCGCCGTGGTGCTGCAGGCGCTCGCGCAGTCCCCTGGTGTGAACACCACTCTCATCCGCCACCAGGAGGTCGGACAATTGTCCGCTCCCTGTCGCGAAGCCGCGCAGGTAGGGAACCACCGTCCGGTCATCCCCACGAATCACAACGTCGAAATCCATGACTCCTCCCGGTGCTGCGTTAGCCGAAGAAGATGAACGTGGCAATAACGAACAATGGAATCAGAAACGGAATGGAATAGCGGAACATGTAGCCAAAGAACGACGGCATCTGCACGCCGGCTTCCTCGGCGATGCTCTTGACCATGAAGTTGGGCGCGTTGCCGATGTAGGTGTTGGCGCCCATGAACACCGCGCCACACGAGATGGCATGGAGGTAGTGGTGGTGCATGGCAATGAGCTGCGGAACGGCCTCGGCTTCCGGTATGCCGGGCAGAAGCGCTCCCAGCGCGGTGTTGAAGAACGTGAGGTACGTGGGCGCGTTGTCGAGGAAACTTGAGAGTCCGCCCGTCAGCCAGAAATAGCTCCGGGGAGACTGGGCCAGGTCGATGACGGGCTTGAGCGCACCGTGCTCGCCTGCTTTCAGGATCGCGAGCGCGGGGATGATCGTTACAAAGATGCCGGCAAACAGAATCGCGACTTCGCGAATGGGTCCCCACGAAAACTGGTTGGATTCGTGTATGGACTTGGACGTGAGTTTGAGCGACGCAATACCAGCCACGATCAGAATGCCGTCGCGCACCAGTCCCGCCACCGGGGTGTGAACGCCAAGCACGTTCACGTACCCCGCCTTCCACATCCCGCTCAGCAGCACGGCTCCGATGATGGCACCCAGCAGCGCAAAGTTGTACCAGCCCTGAATGCCCATGGCCGAGTCCGCGGTGTCGTGCTGCAGTGCCTCGCGCCGGTAGAAACGCATGTCGATCACATAGAAGATTGCCAGCAGCGGCACGGCCATGAACAGCATGGGCCAGAAGAGATGGAACGTCCAGAAGAAGGGCACATGGTGCAGGAACCCGAGAAACAAGGGCGGGTCGCCAAGGGGTGTCAGTGAGCCCCCGATGTTGCTCACCAGAAAGATGAAGAACACCACGATGTGCTCGCGACGCTTGCGCTTCTCGATCGCGCGCAACAGCGGGCGAATGAGCACCATGGAGGCGCCCGTGGTTCCGATCCATGACGCGAGCAGGGTGCCCGACGCCATGATCAGCACGAGTTGCAGCGGGGTCCCCTTGAGGGTTCCGGTGACCAGGATTCCTGACGCCACGGTGTAGAGAGCCCACAGGATGATGATGAAGGGCACGTAGTCCGCGAGCATCACGTGCGTGATCTCGTGCAGCGCGTCGCCGCGGTGCCGGATCAAAAACGGAATGGCCAGGGCCAGGGCCCAGAACGCGGCCACCTTGGGATAATGGTGGTGCCAGAAGCGCGCCGCAAACAGCGGGAACAGTGCTATGGAAAGCAGAATGCCGGCGAACGGGATCGTCCACCAGACGGGAAGAATCTCACCAAGGTTTGCGTGCATCTCGCCTCACCGTAGCGGAGTCGCGAGCGGGCGCGCAAGCGAAAATCAACGCCGTGTTGCCTCGTAGCGCGTGCGCAGCATGTTGCGAAACTCCGGGTGCACGGTGGAGCGGCGCAGCAGGGCCTCCACATCCTTGAGCGACAGGTCGGAGAGATAGTTCATCGAGACCGCAACGGGTGTCTGCGGGTTGGACAACAACGCGGTGCGCGCGTTGGGTGATGCAAACAGGTCGCGCTTGCGGCCGAGTCCGCGCAGTACCTCGGGATTGACGCGATGATTGCCCGCCACCAGCAACGCGCGGTCGCGCGTGGATGCGTGCGGCACGGTCTCGCGCGCGATCTTGGCAATCGGGTGCGCCACCAGTGTGTCCCAGAAATGGCCGTCGCGCGCGAGCTTGCGCAGCACCACCAGCGGCACCCCGTCAAAGCCCGGGGTCTCGTCGGCCACCGACCCCACGCGTTCCTTCTCGCGACGCACGCGGCCCATGTACTCCTTCAGGAGATCGTTGTTCATCCCGTACGCCGACTCCTTGGCTGCCACGTAGTCGAGCAATGCGGTGAGGCGGGCAAAGTAGCCGTCTTCCAGAAAGAAGTTGAGCTTCACGAAGATGCGCACGATGCCGCGCGCGTAAAGGACGTCGGAACGACTGGTCAGCGACAACAGGCGCCGGTAGACGGCGTCGAAGAAGATTTTGCGCTGGGCCGTGGTGTAACGGCTGGAACCCACCAGGCGCTCGAGGAGCGAGAGAATGGTGGCGCAGGGCACGTTTTCCGGCGTCACCACTTTCCAAATGGAGTTGATGTCGGCGCCGGTCGCGACAAAGCGGCGCACTTCGTAGTCGGGGTGGAGCATGAGGCAGCGCGCGATGCGGTCGCGCTGGGATTCGTGCACGGCGTCAAACGCGCGCGCCACGGCGTGCGCGGACTGCCCGGGCGCAAACAGGGCCGACAGCGTGTGCGCGGCACCGCGCGTGCGTTCGGCGGTGGACTGGCCCAGTACGTCCAGAAGACGCACCGGCTTGGCGTGCCCCCAGTAGTCGCCGGCCACCAGAAACTCCGGCCGGCGCCACAGGCCCACTTCAAGGTCGTCGATGTCTTTGGGGTGCGCCGCAATGTGCTCTGCAAACACATGACGCAGCGGACCCGTGAGCGACGCCATGGCGTCTTCCACGTCCAGTTCGTCGCCGCGCGCCAGTGCACTCAGCGCCTGTTCCAGTGCCGGCTGGTCGACATGACCCGGTACACGGTTGAGATAGGTGTCCCACGGGCGTGCAGCAACGTGCGACGCCCAGCGCGCGCGGAGGCTCGTGTAAACCTCTGCGACGCGTTCGCCGACGCGCTGCTTCAGGTGCGCATGAATGTCGTCGAGTGCGAGATTGGAGCGCGGAACGATGTTGGCATACGCGAGGCGTGTGGTTTGCGCGAAGGCGGCGTCGACGGTCTTCCACTGCGCGTAGGCGTGCTCGGCCATGCGGCACACGTCGTCGACGCGCGCACTGGTGTCGGGCCGGTCCAGTTCCTCGGCCGCCACGAACACCGCGTGGTACGCCTGGGTGAGCCGTGCTGCGGCCTGTTCGGTGGCTGCAAGGTCGCAACCCTCGCCGCGCGAAAGTTCGAGCGAGAGGACGATTTCGGCAGCAAGGTCGTCGACTCGATCGGCAACCGCCGGGCCGCCCGGCAAGAAACTGGCCATGCGCAACGCGCCTCCTGAAACGCCAACGTATTGTCGAATCGCAAGTTAGCGATTCGGTCGGCGTCTTCAGGGTTGGCTTCTGCAAGGCATGTGCCCCGCATCGGTGCTGGGGAGTGGGAAAGGGACGGGCCGGGATCTTGAGTGTGGGATATAGTGGTATTGGCTCACCGGTTGGTTGTTGGACTCCTCGGAGGCAAGCCATGAAAACGTGCTATCGGGTCCCGGTTGTGTTGCTGATTGTGAGTGCTGCGGTGTGTATGCCGCTCTTGGCAGGTGCGCAGTCGTCGGAGGTTGCGTTCTACGCGGATGCGGACCGCACCTCGTGTGCGGTTGCTGGCGACGGCTCCGGCATTGTGAACATCTACATGTTCCAGCTCGGAAGTCCCTCTACGGCTGTTCAGTTTGCCGGCTACCTGCCGGCCTGCTGGTCGGGGGCAACCTGGCTCGGCGAAACCATGTCCGAGCCGTTCCTGCAGATCGACAACACGCAGTCGGTGCGCGGCTTGAGTGTCGCGTACGGTTACTGCCGCTCCGGACCCATCTATCTCGGGTACATGACCATCCTGGGTGCCCCGGCGTCCGAGTGCTGCACGTTCGGGCCCTCGCGCCCCACCAACCTGGCCGGCAACGAACCCGCGGGCAACGCGCTCTCGGTGGACTGCAATTTTGAGTTCATGCCCACGGGTGCGACACCGACGACCATCAATGAGTCACCGTCGTGCAAGTGTCAGCAGCCCCTGTCGACGCGTCAGTCCACGTGGGGTGCGGTCAAGTCGCTGTACAACTAGAGAGGCGGTTACTTGATCCCGTGCTTCTTCTTGTACTCGAGCCAGTTTGCTTTCAAGTCCACGAAGGCATCGAAGTCGGGTTGCTGGAGGAAGGGATTGCTTTTCTTCTCATTGCCGATGGTTGAGGTCGGGGCGGACCCGTAGTTGTGCCCCGGCCATACCTCGGTCTCGTCGGGGAGCAGCATCAGTTTCTGCAAACTGTCCCACTCGCGGCGCGCTCCTGGACCCAGATCGGTCCCGCCCACTTTGCCCACAAACAGAATATCGCCGGTGATGACCTTGTCCTCGCACACCACGCACACGTGGTCGTCGGTGTGGCCGGGCGTGTAGATAAATCGAAGCGTCAGCGATCCCAGTGGCAGCGTGTCGCTCTCATCCACCTTAATATCCAGGCCAAAGTGCATGGACGAATGTCCCACCAACTTGCCGCCAAAGCGCTTCTTTGCGGGCACCGCACCCCACACATGATCGTTGTGGCCGTGCGTGATGATGACGTAGGCGACCGTAAGCTGGTTGTCAGCGATGAGCGACGCGTAGCGCTCGGGATCCGGCGGCGGGTCAACGATGGCGGCGGTGCCACCGCGCCTGTCCGCCATCAGGTAGGCAAAGTTGCGGTCACCGCCGGCGTCGATCTGGTGGAAGATCATGGGAGATCGTCCTCCAATCGTCGGCTGGACTCCAGCCGCCGCATGCGCAGCTGCTGGGCCGTGAGGTCTTCGTCGTGTGCGAGTGATACATCCACGAGTTCGCCGTTGTGCAGGACGGGTGTGAGGTGCGGGAACACAAAGGCCTTGAGCTTGGGAAGGCCCAGGCGCTCGCGGCGGCGGGTGACGCTGGCCTTCCAGGCCGGGTCAAGCTGGGTCCCGAATTCGTCAAAGATGCGCCGGGCGCCTTCGGCGTCGCCCGTGGACTTAACAATCTGCAGGCGCGTGAGCAGGTCCGCCACTCCGGCGTGGGCACGCTCCACATCGCGAACACGCACAAAGCAATCGCCGTCCTGCGTGATGATGTCGACGCCGTAGTCCTTGCCGTCGAAGCCGCCGCGCACGAGCCACATCAGAATGGCGTGGTGACCGCGGTCGTGCGCCTCGCGTACCTCATGACCCGGCACGTGGTCCATGCGCGACATCCAGCCCTGCAGGTACGTGATCAGCGCGGTTTCCACCACGGTGTCGCGCGCGGCGGCGTCGTACGCGCCGATCTCGACCAGCATGGGGTCTCCGATATAATAGAGCGCCACCAGGTCTGCGCGCGCTTCCTCGAGCGGCGAGTACACGCGCCCCAGGCTGGCGCGCGGGTCGGCGTTGAGCGCCGGGTCGGGTTTGCCCGAGCCGTGCCCGATGATCTCGTGCAGGTAGACCTTGAGCGGGCGGATGAGCGAGAACGCCAGCGCCATGACCGCTTCGCGGTACTCCGGCAGATAGAACTCGTTTACCACGGCGCGTTCCAGGGCTTCGCTGCGCGTGTTCTCAATGTTGTTGAGAATCACATTCTTGCTGCCGTGGTCGCGGCGGATGTCGTTGTAGTTGGGCAGATTGTAGGCTGCGGGTGACACCGGCCCGGCGTCACCGGTTTCAATCACGACGTTGACCACCGTGGCCACCGGGCGCGAGATGCCGGTGCGCTTGTATTGATCGGGCCACGGCATGCGCGCTTCAAAGTAAGGCGCTTTCTCTGCGATGCGCTCGATCAGGCCGCCGCCGGCGCGGAAGCTGGCGTTGGCTTCGAACTGTCCGATGGTGGACCGCGGGTCCATGTACGACTCGATGAAGCCGTTCAGGAAGTCCATGCGCGCGTCACTCTTGAGCCAGTGGATCATGTGCTCGCGAAAGTGCGCCTCGTCGCCGGTTTCGTAGAACGTGAGCAGGGAACGCAGGGCGGCGCGCTGCTCGTCGGACTCGGCGTACGGCATTGCAAGGCGAATGAAGTGCGAGATGGTCTCCAGTTCCTTTGAGTAGACCCCGCCAATGCGAAACACCTCGGGTACGGCACGGCCGTCGCGGCGCGCAAAGCGCACGTTTACGCGCCCCGTCCACTCCGGTCCCAGTGCCTCCACGTCCGCGCGCGTGAGGCCGCGGTCGTAGTAATTCACGGCACTGGTGGCAACGATGTCCGCACCCGCCGACTGGTTGGTCTGTACCGGCTCGAAGGCCGCGTCAAAGATGGTGGCGTGCAGTGCGGCCAGTGTTTCGGCCGCGGTGCCGCCCGCGAACCGCGCGCCCCGCTGCGCCGCGTGTTCGGCCGCGCGCGCCAGCATGTCGGGTGTCAGCGAGGGCGGCACAAACTTGCTGTGTGTGTGGTGGTGGTAGGGACCGTGGTGGATCCACACCAGCTTCAGGTATTCGTGCAGTGCCATGCGCACGGCGGGGTCCAGCCCGTCCGCGTGCTCAAAGCACGTCTCCAGGAAACGCACCAGCGGATACGCGTGCCGGTGAGCCTGGTGGTATGCAATCGGGTTGCCCGCAATCGCGGCGCGCGTCATCAGGTACGCAAAACGCCGCTCGCGCGGTGTCAGGGCCTCAAAGCCGGCGGCGTCGACGCCGATCACCAGCGCATCGCGCCCGCCCGGGCCGATGCGCTCGAGTTCGCCGACGCGCGGGGCTTCGGTGGATGAAGGAGTAGAGTGGGTCGCCATGGGTGTATTCTACTCGCTTCCCGGGGCGCGCGCGAGTCTGATAGTATGGACGCAACGGAGCCAACCGCATGCCCACCCGCAAGCCCACGCAAGCCGACGTCGAGACGCTTCGGCGCGAAATCGAACACCACAACTATCGCTACCACGTGCTTGACGACCCGTCGGTTGCCGACGCGGAGTACGACGCACTCATGCGCAAGCTCGAAGCCATCGAGACCGAGTGGCCCGACCTGCGCACGCCCGATTCACCCACGTTGCGCGTGGGGGCTCCGCCCTCGCAGGCTTTTGCGGTGGTCACGCGCCGCCTGCCCATGCTCTCGCTCGAGAATGCAATGGACGAAGCGGAACTGCGCGCGTGGCGCGAGCGATTGGTGCGCGCGGTGGGTGCCGCCGGCGAGCACGACTACGTGTGCGAACCCAAGATGGACGGGGTGGCCATCGAGCTGGTGTACGAGCGCGGTGTGCTGATGCAGGCGTCCACGCGCGGCGACGGCACCAACGGCGAGGATGTCACCGCCAACGTTCGCACCATCCGTGCTATTCCGCTCCGTCTTCAGAGTGAGAAGGACGCGGCGGTTCCCGCGAGTGTCAGCGTGCGCGGGGAGATCTACCTGGCGCTCGCCGACTTTGAGCGCATCAATCAGAAACAGGCCGACGCCGGCGAGAAACTGTACGCCAACCCGCGCAACACGGCCGCGGGGTCGCTCAAGCAGATCGATCCGCGCGTCACCGCGACGCGTCCGCTGCGCTTCTTCGCCTACGGGCTGGGCAGCACGGAAGGAATGAAACTCGCGTCGCAGTGGGATGTGCTGCAAGCCATGCGCGCGTGGGGGTTGCCGGTGAACCCTCTATCAACCCGTGTTGATTCCATCGAAGACGTCCTTGCCTTCCACGCCGACCTGGAAGCTCGTCGCGCCAAACTCAAGTATGAGATCGACGGTGTCGTGATCAAAGTGAACGATCTCGGCACGCAGGCCGAGGCCGGGACGCGCGCGCGGTCGCCGCGCTGGGCGATTGCCTGGAAGTTCCCGCCCCAGGAAGCGCGCACGCGCGTGCTCGATATCGAGGTGCAGGTGGGGCGTACGGGTGCGCTGACACCGGTGGCGCGCCTGGAGCCGGTGCGCGTGGGCGGTGTGACGGTGTCCAACGCAACCCTCCACAACCAGGATGAAGTCGACAAGAAGGACGTGCGCCCCGGCGACTGGGTGTTTGTGCGCCGCGCGGGCGACGTGATTCCGGAAGTGGTGGCGCCCATTCTGGATCTGCGCAAGGGCACGCTGCGCAAGTTCAAGATGCCGGAGAAGTGCCCGGAGTGCGGTACACCGGTGGTGCGTCCGGAAGGCGAAGCCGTCACGCGCTGTCCCAATGCGCTGTGTCCCGCGCAGGTGCTGGGGCGGTTGATTCATTTTGCATCGCGCGGGGCGATGGACATCGAGGGGCTGGGCGAGAAGCTCATCGAGCAACTTGTGACGACCGGCCTTGTGAAGACGCCCGCCGACTTCTACCGGCTTTCGCTCCAGGACCTGATCCCGCTGGAACGCATGGCGGAGAAGTCGGCGCAGAATGTGATCGACGCCATCGACCGCTCGCGCAGCACCACCCTTCCGCGTTTGATCTATGCGCTGGGGATTCGCAACGTGGGCGAGACGGTGGCGGAGTTTCTGGCCGAGCACGTCGAGTCGATTACATCCCTGATGGACGCGGACGAGGAACAGCTGGCATCGATACACGGCGTGGGGGACGTGATCGCGCGCGAGATTCGCACGTGGGCGTCGGTGGACACGAATCGCAAACTGGTGGAACAACTGCTCGCCGCCGGCGTGAGTCCTGCCCAGGCGCCACTCGCAAAGACCAGCGAGTTCGCGGGAAAAACCTTTGTGTTCACGGGCACCCTCACGCGCCTCACGCGCGAGGACGCCGAAACCGAAGTGAAACGCCGCGGGGGCAAGGCCGCGTCGTCGGTCTCCAAGAACACCACGTTCGTGGTGGCCGGCGAGAAGGCAGGCTCCAAGCTGGACAAGGCGACCCAGCTGGGTGTCGAGGTTATCGATGAAGACGCCTTCCTCAAGATGATCGGGCGCTAAACCGCAGCACGGTGTCGATAAGCTGACACCCCGCGCGCTTGACGCCCTTCCCAGCAATCTCAATCCACACAAGACGATAGGTCGCTACACCCGCGCGTGGATCCGTGCGCGCGCGGGCTGCCGTCGTGTGACCAGCCCCGGCCGTTTGACGCAACTTCATATAAGGAAGAACTTGTACGTCCTGGCTGCCCGGCACGCGGTATGCCCGTGCTGGTCTCGTCCCCGCAATCGTTCATGCAGTGTGTGGTGGCGAAAGGGAGGAAGAACCATGAAACGGATTGCTGTGCTGTTGCTGATGGCGATGTGGCTGGGTGCGTGTGCGGACACGACCACGGACGTGGTGGACCGCGGCGGTGGAGGCGGCGGCGACGACACGATTGTCCCGCCCGACACAACGATTCGAGACGGGTCGTTTACGACCAACGTGTACGGCCAGGACAACGCGCTGGCACGCCAGAAGGAAGCTGCACTCCTGCTGGATGCAACCATCCAGGATCGCATCGAGACGCTTGCGGCGTACGACTACGTGTACGAACCGGGCAACACGAGGGTGCTGACGGCGACCGCGGCTGATGGACGCTCCGTGACGTTGTCGATTGTGACGCTGCGCCCCACAACCGGCACCCCGCTCGCGGCGCACGTTGTCGATCTGCGCGTGGGGAGTGACCGGGCCGTGCGTGCGGTTCGCGGCGTTGAGAACGCCGGCGCCATCACGACGGAGACGCTTGCGGAAGGCAAGCGCGATGCCGGCACGCCGGAACTATCCCCGCTCATGGGCAAGCTGGTTAATGACTTGATGATGTGCTTGTCCATCGTGCTGGCCGATGTGCAGGCGTGCCTCATGAACTGCTGCCTGGAAAGCGGCGGGAGTATCTATACCTACAATAGCTGTGCCCGGGTGTGCCTGCAGGAGGCATTCCGTGCGTTTGCGCAGTGCCTGATGTTGCGGTTCTCCAGCCTGTAGAAAGGTGTCATGACCCGTTCACGAATCATCATCGGAGCCTTTCTCCTCGCCTCGGCGGCGCTCCAGGTGTACGTGCATGCGAGCCGGGAGCCGCTCTTCCGTGAGTCGCCCGTGCGATTCGGGAAGGCGGCTCCCTCCTTCCAGGGCGACCTCCTGGATCACGGCACCGTGTCGCTGGATAGTCTGCGCGGCAACGTTGTCATTCTGGACTTCTTTGCAACATGGTGCGGTCCGTGCCGTGCGGAGTTTGCGGCACTCGAGAAATGGTGGAAGGCGCAGTCAGAGACGGGGCTTCTGGAGAATGTTTCGCTCTATGCGATCAATATGGGCGAGCCGCGCGAGCTGGTGCGCCGCTTCCGGGACAAGCACGCCCTTCGCTGGCCCATCGTTCTGGATCCGGACCTCAAGATCGCGGACGCGTACGATGTCGATGCGCTGCCCACCCTGGTGGTCTGCGACGAACGCGGACGCGTGATCTACAAGAACCAGGGTTTCTCGCCGTCGCTCGAACGCGAGCTGACCGCGGCGTTGACCGTGCACCTCGGCTGGAAGGAGCGCGCGCTGCCATGACGGCGTACCTGGCGGCAAATGGTCTCACCAAGGTGTTCGGTGCAAGGCGGTGGCGTAGTGGCACGGTGACCGCACTCACGGACGTGACCTTCGAGTTGCGTCCGGGTGAAGTCCTGGCGTTTCTCGGGCCCAATGGTGCCGGAAAGACAACCGCCATCAACCTGCTTCTGGGCTTCCTGCGGCCCACCCACGGCACGGCGCAATTGTTTGGCTACTCGGCCGGGGACCGGCGTGCCCGCGCGCGTCTCGGGTATCTGCCGGAGACGTACGCGTTCTACGGTTTTCTGACGGCACCCCAGCTGCTGCACCTGTTTGGACGGATGCACGGCATCGAAAAGCGGGAGCGACAACGGCGCGTGGATGAGTTGATCGAGACCGTGGGTCTCGCGCACGCGCGACATCGTCCGATTGGCCAGTTCTCGCGCGGGATGCGCCAGCGCGTGGGCATCGCGCAGGCACTCATCAATCAGCCCGATCTCCTGATACTGGATGAGCCGACATCCGGCTTCGATCCCGTGGGTCGGCGCATGGTGCGCGATCTGTTGCTCGGTCTCAAGCAACGCGGCACCGCCATTCTCCTGTGCTCACACATCCTGTCCGAAGTGGAAACCCTGTGCGACCGCGTCCTGATCTTGAACCAGGGTCGCGTTGTGAGGAATGGAACGCTGTCCGACGTACGGTCCGGCACGCGCACGCTGGAAGATGTCTTTATCGACGACGTGACCGGCCGCAACGAGAGCGTGGGAGGAGACTAGCCATGCGCGTACTGGTGATGACAGACCTTGCCTGGCGACGGCTGATGCGCAGCCGCTTCCTGTGGGTGGCCGTCGGAGTCTCGGTGATGGGCATGTTCACGCTCATCTCCGGCATCTCACTCATGCTTGGCATGCAGAAGGACGGCGACGCGGCGGGTGCAGCCTGGGTGATGCAGGGCCTGCTTGCCGCATCCATCACCATGCAGGGAGTGCTGGTTCAGCTCGTGGCCTTCGTTCTGGGGATCAACGTGGTTCGACGCGATCTGGTTGAGGGCACGGTGGCGAGTGTTCTGTCCAAGCCGGTGTCGCGCGGTGAGTACATGGCGGGTTGCGTGCTCGCGTCGGGCCTCTTTCTCCTCCTGATGTGGGCGGTGTTCACCTTACTCCTCCAGGCACTCGTGGTCTCGTTGGGTGGTGGACTTGGCTGGGAGCACATCACGGCCATCCTGTCGCGCGTGCTGGTCAGCTGGATGGCGTTTGCAATCGCACTCCTGGTGTCGATGCGACTGCCCGCATGGCCCGCCCTGTTTGTGGCCGTCCTGATCACCAACGGCACCGGCGTTCTGCAGGCACTGGTCGCTGTCTTCAAGGCTGTTGGGTTCACGCTGCCCGCGGGAACCTCGTTCATCCCGGCCATTCCGTTTCCGATCACCGACGAACTCGACCAGCTCACCGAACAGCTCGTGTCCGGGGTGGTTGACGCCGAGCCGGTCTGGCTGGGTGTTCTGCACATTGCGGACTACACGGTCGTCATGATCGTGCTGGCCTGGCTGTGGTTCCGGCACGTGGAGCTCTCGAAAGCACGCGAGTAGAGCGCCGACTCCGTGCTACCCTTTCCGGCGTGCGCTACGAGCACCACAGCAGCCGCCCCATTTCAAACCGGCGTTTTGTCGTTCGTCTGGCCAAGCACATCATGGTGGCCAACGGCGTCATCGCGTTTTCCCTCGCGGGCGGCATGCTCGGGTACGAGTACTTCGAAAAGCTTCCCTGGCGCGACGCGTTTCTCAATACCGCTATGCTCCTGAGCGGGATGGGTCCGGTGAATCCGCCGCAGACGCCGGGTGGCAAGTTGTTCGCCGGCATCTTTGCGCTGTACGCGGGGCTCGTGTTCATCGCGCTGACGGGTGTTGTGCTGGCGCCGGTGGGGCATCGCGTCCTGCACCATCTGAACTGGCAGTCGAACGACCGGCCGGCGAAGAAATAAAGAAGGCCGCGCCCATCGGGCACGGCCTTCCTGTGAAACCAATCAGACGCGCTGCGTTACTTCTTGTCAGCCGCGTCCTTGCGATACGCCTTCTTGATGGTGACCGTCTCGACCGGCACATCTGCCATGCCGTTCTTCTGCCCGGTCTTTACCTTGCCAATTGCGTCCACCACGTCCATGCCCTTCGTTACCTTGCCAAACACGGCGTAGCCAAACTTGGCCTGGCCCGCGTGGTCGAGGAACGCGTTGTCCTTGGTGTTGATGAAGAACTGGCTGGTCGCACTGTTGATCTCGTTGGTGCGCGCCATCGCGATGGTGTACTTCGCGTTCTTGAGGCCGTTGGTGGCTTCGTTTTCGATCGGGGGCTTGCCGGACTTCTGCGCCATCTCGGGGGTGAAGCCGCCGCCCTGAATCATGAAGTCGGGAATGACCCGGTGGAAGATGAGGCCGTCGTAGAACTTGTTGTCCACGTACCAGAGGAAGTTCTGCACCGTAATGGGTGCCTTGGCCTCGTTGAGTTCGATCTCGATATTGCCCTTCGACGTCTCCAGAACCACCATCGGGTTAACCTTCTTTGTCGTTTGGGCGGCTGCGGATCCGGTCGCAAGAGCGAGGAGCGCCACCACTGCCATAAGCCGTTTCATGTACCATCCTCCACGGGGTAGACACGCAAAATCGGCGGGCTTCGGGCCCGCCGCTCGCTGCAATGTATCGGATGAGAGGGGCCACGTCAAGGCGCCCGCCCGGCTCCGGGGCTAGTGCTTTCCGCGCAGGTTCAAGAGCAGGGTCAGGACCAGGCTTATAAGGAGGCCGGTGGCGAGGGGGAAGTAGACCGTAAAGTTCCCCTTCTTTACCATGAAGTCCCCGGGAAGGCGCCCGAGGAACGGGATTCGGTCGGCAAAGGTCAGCGCCAGGCCGGCCACCAGCGCCACGACACCCACCACAATCAAGATGCGACCCAGTTCCTGCGGCAAAATACATACTCCATTTGTGTGAGCCGTTTCATTGCACGCTCGCTCTAGCTTCTATATCATAGCCCCATGGGCAATCCGCGCAACCGCAGACTGGTGGGGTGGTGGCTGGTTTTGTGGGGTGTGCTGCTCTCGCTGGTCAGCAACCACGTGCTGCTGGGCTGGGAAAACCTGTGGCCGCTCATCATGACCACAAGCGGTGTTATCGTCCTGCGCGTGTTCCAGCAACGACTCAGTTTTGGCGTGGTCTTCGGCGCCACCTGGGCCATCCTGCTGGGCGGATTCTTAACCCTCTTTGCGGCGGGCATCCTGGACTGGGGCCGCATGTCCATGCTGTGGCCCATCATCCCCCTCATCATCGGTACGTCGTTCATCGTGGCGGGTGCAAGCTGTCCGCCAGGCAACACGGCCATCATTGTGGGCGGTATGGTGGTGGCGCTGAGTTCCGCGAGTTTCTTGTACGAGTACGGACTCATCAGCTCGCGCGCGGCCGCACCGTTCCTGCGCTTCTGGCCGCTGACCCTCGTGCTGGCCGGCTTCGTGTTGATGAAGCGGGACGCCGTGCGCAATCGTGACGCGTCTCCACCGGGGGGGCACCGCTCCAATCCCTACGACGCGGGCGCACTCTCCGAAGACGTCGAGAACGACATTCTGCGCCGCGTGCGCTCCGCGCGCGATCCCGGCGATGCCACCATCGCCCTCGTGCGCGAACTCAAGACGCGCTTCGATCGTTTTTCGTGGGTGGGTGTGTACCGCCTGCAGGGCGACACGCTGATTCTCGACGACGCCGAGTTCCTGGGTCTTTCTCCCGAGCACCGGCGCATACATCTTGATGAAGGGGTGTGTGGTGCGGCCGCGCGCGTGCGCGAGACGCAGGTGGTTCCCGACGTGTGTGCGGACGACCGCTACCTGGCGTGCAGTCCCACCGTGAAGTCGGAAATCGTGGTCCCAATTCTGGCGGGCGGCAATGTCATTGGCGTTCTCGACATCGACAGCGACCTGCCCGACGCATTCTCGGAAGATGACCGCCGGTTCCTGGAGTCACTGGTGGCCAAAGCATCGCGCCTCATCCACCGGCGGCATATCTCCCCCGCCTAGCCCTCCAGACGTCCCAGCAATTCCTTTGCACGCATCAGGCGCTGCGGACGCTCGGTCGCAAAGCGCCGTATTCCTTCCAGCAGCCACTTGGGCGAGAGGTGCGCTTCCTCGATCACTTCGTCCACGGTGCCACCGGTGCGCCAGCGGTTGTCAAAGTCACTCGACATCCAGTACTCGCCGGTGATGCCAACGTCCAGCCAGTCCACCATGAGCCGGCGTGCGCGGTTGGTAATGGCCATGGCGTCCATGCGCTCGTGCGCGGGGAAGACGCGGTCGTGGTAGGCCGCGTCCTGCAGCGCAAACAACTGCGGGCTGATGGCGGCCACGATCTTGACGTTCAGCTTCTCCTCGTCCAGCTTGGGTAGCAGTTTGACCACGTTGTTGGTGGTCGACGTCCCCTGCACCACGACAACACCCATTCTGGGCTGGCCGTCGCGGTAGGGGCGCAACACATAGGCGCCGCGCGCGGCGTCAAAGTGCGACGCCATCCCCAGTTTCTCGCGGTCCGGAATTTCCACCGAGGGACGCGTGAGGTGCAACGCGATGATGTGTGCCCCCGACTTGAAGGCCGCTGCCAGCACCACCGGCACCTCGTTGTACTCCCAGGGGTGCAGGTCAATCACCAGGCCGTCGGGGAAGAGCTGTGTTACACCCGGCTCAAAGATGCCAAAGTGCGTGCGCGAATCCTCCGCGGTCTCGGGGCCGCTGTGCCCGGCAATCCACAGCACCTTGCCCACCTTGATCTGCGAATCCTGCGCGAGCTGGCTGAAGAGCCGCATCGGACCGTACTTCAAGTACGAGAACGATCCGTACGTGGAGCACGCGCCGTAGAAGCCGTTAAAGTCCTCGTACGGCGTGCGCGAGAAATTCACGCTCGCAATGCCGGTGGCGATGCCGGAGTTTGTAAACTCGGTGATCCCCTGCGGCAGCAGCACGCCTTCCGGGTTGGTGTCGCGGTTGAACCAGCCCAGACCCTTCTGGTCGCCAAAGTCCTTTGCAAAGCCGGCGATGTTGGTGGACTCCGCGAGGTCGGCACTCATCGCAATCACCAGCGGCCGGCCATAGTTCTTCTGGCTCCAGGCGTTGGCCCACGCACCCCATTTGGCGAGTGCCGCGCGGTTGGGCTGCTTGTCGCCGGGCCTGGCCCACATCTCCGCCGGATAGTTGCGGAAATCGGTGAGTGCTGGATCGGTTGCGGGGTTCTTGGACACATCCAGGCGGAACGTCTTGATATCGTCCGGCACCGAATCGCCCACTTCCATGAGACGCTCGGTGACGTACTCCACGAGGTCCGCATCGTTGCGAATCACGTCGGCCACAATGGCCAGATTCGCGCGCGCCTGGGCCGCAAGGGCGGGGGACTCCTTGGGCGCCGGCTCGCCGTAACCCTCGAAGCGCACGCCGTACTTCTCCATGAACGGCTGCTTGGTGCCCCAGAACAACTCGCTGTTCATGGCGTGCGGGGTTCCGTGCGACTTGTTGTCGTACTTCAGGTACTCGCGCCCCTTGCGCGTGTGCATGAACATCATGCTCGGGCGATTCTCGGAGTTGTCGCCCGTCACCATGTCGATCAGGGCGCGCGTCACCGATTCCCAGTTGGAACCGTCCTTTGCCTCCACCACGCGCCAGCCGTGCGACGCAAACCAGTCGTGCGGCGAACCGTACACAAAGTGGCTGTACGGGTTGTCGTCGATGCCAAAGTCATTCCAGTCGATGAGATAATGGAAATTGCCGAGGCCCAGTCCGTACGCCGAGTTCAGCGTTTCGTGCGCGGCACCCGGTGTCAGCCCGCCTTCGCCCTCCACCGCAAACACGCGCACGCCGTTTGCGCCCGCGCGCTTGAGCGCCAGCGCCTGTCCCGCGGCCGGCGGCGAGCCGTGCCCGGAGGGACCGGTGTTGGCCTTCACGAAGAGCGTCTTGCCCTCCATCTCGGCGTGCCCCGGCAGCCCGTGCTGGCGTCGCAGCTTGAGCAGATCCTCCCACCACACCATGCGGTCTTCGGGGATGAAATACTTGCGGTCTTTGGTGCGTTCGTACTTGAGACGGAACGGTTCCGCGAGGACGGGGAGGGTTGCGTAGATCAGCGGGACGGTGTGACCCGCGACGAGTGCGAAGCGGTCACCAAACCGTTTCTCCGGGTGACGAATGTCCCAGCGCATCGTCCCGCTCAAGAGCAGCGACAGCATCGCGTGCACCTTGGAGCGCGAACCCCCCGGGTGCCCGCTCTGGCGGTAGTTCAGCATGAGGTCGATGTACTGGTCGACGCAGTCCTTGAGCTTTTCCCAGCGGGGGAAGTGTTCCGACTGTGTGCGGAGCGAACTCTCGATGGGAAGTCGCGAATCGACGGGCATGGATGACTCCGGAGATGAATGATGTTGATGCGAGATAAGCGATTGGAGTCTATCCCGTTGGATTCGGAGTGTCAAACCGTGGCCGGTGCCACAGCCGGTACAGTGCCGGCAATACCACCAGCGTCAGCAAGGTCGACGAAAGAATCCCGCCGATGACCACGGTGGCGAGCGGACGCTGCACTTCGGCCCCGCTGCCGTGCGAGAGCGCCATCGGGACAAAGCCCAGCGACGCCACCAGGGCCGTCATCAGCACGGGCCGGAGCCGCGACAGGGCTCCCTCGGTGATGGCGTCGTCCAGCGAGTGGCCGTCGCGCCGGAGCGAGTTGATGAAGCTCACCATCACAAGGCCGTTCAGCACCGCGATGCCGGAGAGTGCTATGAAGCCGACCGCGGCCGAGATGGAAAAGGGAAGGCCGCGCAGCCACAGGGCGAGGATGCCGCCCGTGAGTGCCAGCGGAATGCCGGTGAACACCAGGGTCGCCTGGCGCGCCGACTTGAAGGTTGCGAACAGGAGGACAAAGATGAGTGCCAGCGACAGCGGGATCACGAGCATCAGTCGCTTGCGGGCGGCGATCAGGTTTTCAAACTGTCCGCCCCACTCCACCCAGTATCCCGGCGGCAATTCCATGCCGCCCTCCAGGCGCTCCTGCGCATCCGCCACGAACGATCCAATGTCGCGGCCGCGCACATTGGCCTCCACCACGACGCGGCGCTTCGCGTTCTCGCGGCTCACCTGGTTGGGTCCCTCGGTCACCCCGATGCTCGCCACCGCACCCAGCGGCACGTAGCCCGAACCGGTGGTTGTGCTCGCGGGCTGGACGCCGTGCGGTGCGATGCGTCCCTCCGGAAGCGGGATGGGCAGAAACTCCAGTGCGCGCAGGTCGGAGCGCAGCGCTTCCGGCAGCCGCACCACGAGATCGTAGCGACGGTCGCCCTCGATCACCTGGCCGGCGGTTCGCCCGCCCACCGCGATGGCGACGACTTCCTGCACGTCCACCACATTGAGTCCGTAGCGCGCGATGGCACCGCGATCAATGTCAACGGTGAGCAAGGGGAGTCCGGTGGTCTGCTCAACCTTCACGTCCTCGGCACCCGGGACGTCGCGCAGGACGGCTTCGATGCGGCGGGCGTGCTGGAGCATGACGTCCAGGTCGTCGCCAAACACCTTCACCGCGACGTCGCTGCGAACACCGGCGATGAGTTCGTTGAAGCGCATCTCCACCGGCTGCGTGAACTCGTAGTTGTTGCCGGGTACGGTGGCGGCCGCGGCCGCCAGCTCGTCCAGGAATACCGACTTGGGTTTGCGAGGGTCGGGCCAGTGTTTGCGCTCCTTCAGGATGACAAACACGTCCGCCACCGAGGGAGGCATCGGGTCGGTCGCCACGTCGGCGGTGCCAATTTTTGCAAAAACCCGTTCCACCTCGGGAAGTTCGCGGAACGCGCGCTCCAGGTCCTCCTGCATACTGACGGCCTGGGTGAGACTCGTGGACGGAATGCGCAGTGCGTGCACCGCAATGTCGCCCTCGTCAAGCGACGGAATGAACTCGGTGCCAAGCCGGGAGCCGAGAAAGAGCGAGAAGGCGAGAAAGCCCGCGGCCGCCACGACCACCGGACCGCGCTGTGCGATGGCCACGCGCAGCACGGGCGCGTACGCACGCCGGGCCCCGCGCACCACAATACTTTCGCGCTCGGAAACCCGGCCGCGCAAGAGAAGTGCTACACCCGCGGGCACGAACGTGAACGTCAGAATAAAGGCACCCGCAAGTGCCAGCAGCACCGTCCGCGCCATGGGCAGAAACATCTTTCCCTCGATGCCGCTCAAGGTAAGGATGGGCAGGTACACGATCATGATGATCGCAACACCGAACGCGGTGGGCGTTGCCACCTCGCGCGCGCTGTCGAAGGCCTCGCGCAGGCGTTCGTCGCGCGTGAGGGTGCGGCCCACCAGGCTTTGCGCGTGCGCAAAGCGGCGCACGATGTTCTCCACCATCACCACCGCTCCATCCACGATGATGCCAAAGTCGATGGCACCCAGACTCATCAGGTTGCCGCTGATCCCGTAGCGAACCATGCCGCTCACGGCGAAGAGCATCGAGAGCGGAATGGTGAGTGCGACCAGCAATGCCGCGCGCGCGTTGCCAAGGAGCAGGAACAGCACCACGATCACGAAGATCGCACCCAGCGTCAGGTTCTCGCGCACGGTTTCCAGGGTCGCGTCCACCAGCTTGGTGCGGTCGTACACGGTGCGCGCGGTAATGCCGGGCGGAAGCGTCTTGCGAATCTCCTGCATGCGGTCGGAGACGCGGTGCGACACGGTGCGGCTGTTCTCACCCATAAGCATGAACACCGTACCGAGCACCACCTCCGCGCCGTTCTCGGTGGCGGCCCCGGTGCGCAGCTCCGTGCCCAGTCCGACGCTGGCGATGTCGCGCACGCGCACGGGTGTACCGTCCACTTCATCGATAAGAATGTTCTCCACATCCTCGCTGGTGGCCACAACACCCGGCGCACGCACCAGGTACTGCTCACCCTTGTGCTCGATGTAGCCCGCACCCGCGTTGGAGTTGTTGGACAGGAGCGCGTCGATGACGTCGTGCAGCGTCAGCCCGTACGCGACCAGGCGCGAGGGATCCGGAGTCACGTGGTACTGGCGCGTGTAGCCGCCGATGGTTCCCACTTCCGTGACACCGGGGACGGTGCGCAGCTGCGGCTTGACGATCCAGTCCTGCGCGTCGCGCAGATCGGTGGGTGTCCACGGCGTGCCGTCGGGTTTCACGGCACCCGAATCGGCTTCGACGGTCCACATGTAGATCTCGCCCAGCCCGGTCGCGATGGGCCCCAGCGCGGGCTGGGCCAGCCCCGGCGGCAGCGACTCGGCGGCCTCGCGCAGGCGCTCGGTCACGAGCTGGCGCGCAAAGTAGATGTTGGTGCCGTCGCGAAACACCACCGTGACCTGCGACAGACCGTAGCGCGAGAGCGAGCGAACCTGTTCAACTGCGGGCATGCCGCCCATGGCCGTCTCAATGGGAAAGGTGACCTGGCTCTCCACTTCGAGCGGCGACATGCCGGGCGCTTCCGTGTTGACCTGTACCTGCACGTTGGTGATGTCCGGTACGGCGTCAATCGGCAGCCGGTTGAAGTTGTAGATGCCGAACAACGCGACGCCAACCGCGGCCAGGACCACCAGCCAGCGGTTCGCGATCGAGAATGCAATGATGCGTTCCAGCATGGTGTGCTCCTAGTGATCGTGCGTGGCTTCGGACTTGCCGAGCTCGGCCTTGAGAATGAAGGTCCCGGTGGCGGCGTAGGTCTCGCCCTTGCCCAGGCCGCTCTGCACTTCCCTGTGCCGGCCGTCGCTGGCGCCGGTCTCAATGTGGCGCGCCATGAAGCCGCCCTTTGTCATCACGAACACCGTTGGAACACTCTCCACGGTTTGTATCGCGGATTCCGGCACCACGATGGGTGCGCGCAGTTCGTCCACCAGCACACGAGCGGTCACAAACAGGCCGGGTTGCCACTGCCCCTCGCGGTTGGGCAGGACGACGCGCGCAATCGCGGTGCGCGTGCTCTCGCCGATGATGGGGCCCACGTAATCGATGCGCGCGAGCGCGGGCGTATCCACGCCCGGCGAGTGAATCTCAACCGGCAGACCCTTCTTCACGCGCGGGAGGTAGCGCGAGTACACGCTCACGTTCACCCACACCGTGGTGAGGTCGGCGATCACGAACAGGTCGTGGTCGTCGCGCACAAACTCTCCCGCCGTCACGTGCTTGCGAATGATCGTGCCCTGCAGCGGCGAACGAATCTCGTACGGCGCCACACTCATGTTGCTCTGCACGACCGCCAGCAGGTCGCCCGCGTTCACGCGATCGCCCAGGGTTGCGGTCACGCGCTCCACGATTCCCGGAAAGCGCGGTACCACGTGCGTCAACCGCTCCTCGTTGAGCACCACTTCACCCGGCAGGTCGATTCCGACGCGCAGGGTGCCTTCGCCCGCGATGGCAAGCGTGATGCCGTTGGCTTTCTGCGCCGCTTCGTCGAGTACCAGGACGGGTTCGCCATGCGACTCCCCGGTGTGCTCGTCGTCGTGTCCGTGCGCGTGGCCGTGGCTCGCGCCTGCGGCGGGACGTTCGTTGCGTGACGCAAAGTAGGCGATGCCCGAAAGCAGAATCAGAACCGCGCCCACGGCGGCCCAGGCCAATCTAGTCTTCATGACGGATTTCCTCCATGCCCAGTAGTTCGTCGATGGCAATGGCGATGTCGCGCGCCTCGCGTTGCATCGCGGCTTCGCGCATGCGCAGGTGCAGCAGGTCGCGCTGGACTTCGAGCAGGTCGGAGTAGCTGGCGCGCCCCAGCAGGTAGGCGTCGCGGAGTGTGGCCAGCGCCTGCGACTGCTCGGGCAGCATGCGGGTGGCTATAAAGTTGCGTTCGTAATCCACCCGCGCGTGTTCCGCAACCAGGTTGCGCAGGGCAGCTTCAGTTGCAATGCGCACGCTGTCCACCACGGCCTCGGATGCCGAGATGCGCACCTGCGACGCCGCGATGCTGCCCTGGCGGCGATCCCAGATCGGGAGTGGCACCGCGACGCCGACCAGAAACGTGGTGGCGTCGTCAGCTTCCACACGACGAACGCCGCCCGAGATGTCGATGTCGAGGCCGCGCAGGCTCTGCGTCGCGCCGGCCGCGGCGCGCTCGGTTGCAACATCCGCCGACGCGGTGCGAACGGCCGGGCTCTCCGGGATACGCGCGAGCAGGGAGTCGAGAGGCGGCACGGGTGCCGGCGTGAAACGGAACGCGATGCGCTCGTCAAAGCCGTCGGCGTCACCCCACAGGGCCGACAGCGCGCGACGCGATCCCTCGCGGTGCTGATCGGCAACCCGGACCGCCAGTTCGGCGTCGGCGTGTGCGACGAGACTCAAATGCCGGTCGGCGAGCAGTGCTGCACCGCTCTCGACGCGGCGTTTGGCGGCGTTGGTCAGTTCCTCCGAGATGCGCAGGTTGGCGCGCGCGAGCTCCAGCTCGTTCTCGCTGAACGCGGCCTGGTTGAAACGCCGCGCGGTTTCCGCGCGCAGTGCAATGCCCCCGGTGGCGATGCGCAGTGCCGCCGCTTCCGCAACGGCTTGCGAGGCAGTGCTGCGCGCGCCCCGTTTGCCGCCCAGCTCGATCGTCTGCGTGAAGCCAAGCGTGAGTTCGCTCTGGTCGAACGCGTTGTAGTCTCCGCCAATATTTTCGGCGTCGAATGTGAGCACGGGGTTGATCCGCCGCCGGGCCTGATTCACGGAGTGGCGGGCGGCTTCCTCGCGCAGTCTGAGCGCGCGCAGACCGGCACTGGACTGTTCGACGCGCGCGATGGCGTCGGAAAGCGTCAGCGAATCGGTGGGAGCCGCATGGGTGGACACGGGAATCGCCGCCGCAATCGCGGCCGCGATCCAGAAAGACAACGTGCGCATGGTCGTTTCTCCAGCTTGCAAACAAGAACAAACACCCGTGCGTCGCGCACTCTGCGCGGCGACGGAAGCGTGTCGGTCAGGTCGCGGGGGAAACGATCAGCAGCGAATGACGGTGGACGCAAGCGCGCTGGCGCCGGATACGGACGCGCGCGGGAGTGCATCGAAGATCGGGAGCAGGCGGGTCGAGTGCGCCGGGAGGACGCAGGCCACCGGTGCCGCCAGCGGCATGGCGCCGGTCAGTTGGAGTGCCGCGTCGCGACGGCCGGCCAGCGAGTCGCGGTCCAGCGCGATGTCGGAGCAGTCGCCGCAGCCGTTGTCGGCGGGGCATGCTTCGATCCCCGTGCAATCGGAGTGGATGGGGATGGCGCAGCACTCATCGTTCAGGAACTCAAACTCAATGTGACCCGTGGCGCCAATGCACAGCACCGGAGCGACCGGCAGCACAAAGGCGGCCAGCCACAGGGCGACGGCAAATCGACGGAGGGTGCGCATGGCAGTGTTCAACGTCACCCCGGCAGGATAGTTCCACCGGGGTGGGGTTGCAAGCCCGGGCTGCACAAAACGTGCCGCCCTGCTTGCCGAAAGCGTCCGCGGATGGCATGCTCCGCGTCGCTCAATGGCGAGGAGGAGCAAGGCATGAATCTGCTGGTGACCGCCCTGATGCTGGCCGCTTCGAACATCTTCATGACGTTCGCGTGGTACGGCCATCTCAAGAACATGAACAGCAAGCCGTGGTTTGTCGCAGCACTGGTGAGCTGGGGGATCGCGCTGTTCGAATACTTGATCCAGGTGCCGGCCAACCGCTACGGCTACCGCACGCTGGACGTGGCCCAGCTCAAGATCCTGCAGGAAGTGGTGACGCTCACGGTGTTCGTACCGTTCGCGATTTTTTTCATGAAGGAGAAGCTGCGCTGGGATTTCCTGTGGGCGGGATTGTGTCTGGTGGGTGCGGCTTACTTCATGTTCAGGCGTTCGTAGTCACTCGCGTTTCTAGAATCGGCGCGAAACGGTGACGCCGGTGTAGTCGCTGCCGCTCTGAAGTCCGAAGTGCCACTCGTCGGCGTCGGGGTCGTCGTCTCCGGGTGCGGTTTTCTTGTGGGCGGCGATGACCTGACGCGCGCACCCGTACCCCAGAAGCCCTCCCATCACCACGTCCGAAAACCAGTGCGCACCCACCACGATGCGCGAGTAACTCATCGCGGCTGCCGAACCATACGCGATCACGGGTACGACACCGTGCTCCGGATACTGGTGGGCAAGCACCGTGGCCAGCGCCCACGTTCCGCTGGAATGCCCGGAGGGGAACGAGCGCAGACCCCGGCCCACGGAGTCGTCGCTGTCGTCGAACAGCTCGCCCGGTCCGGTCCAGTCGGAGACACTGCCTTCCATTTCGCGCGGGCGCTCGCGCCCGGTGGCGCGCTTGAGTACGTCGGTCCACAACGCGGATGTCAGTACCGCTTCGGTCATCATGAGGCTGGTTTGTTTTTCGCGGCTCGAGCCGCCGATGATTCCAATGGCACCGATGCCGAGCACAAACACCGCCGTGTTGCGACCATTGGCGATGCTGGAGAACGCCTGGGCCTCGTGCTGGATGGATTCCTTGACCGATGTCGACGCCATCATGTCGCGCGTGTGCGTGTCGGTGGCGATCATGGCCCCCAGTCCCAGCGCGCCGACGAGGAAGTGGAACGGGCGCTCCTGTGCCAGGCGAAACGGGTAGCCGGCCTGCGTCTTCAGGTCGAAGGCCAGGTTGCCGACGAAATCGGAAGCCGCGCCAAAAGCGCCGCCACGAGCGTCATTGAAGTATGGAGGGGGAACGGTGCCGTCGGCAGGGACGTCGTCACCGGAGGCCGCGACCGAAGCCCCGGCGGCGAACAAAACAGCCCCGAACAGGGCCGCTTTCAGGAACTGCATATGACTGTCGACCCTTCGGTGACAGGGGTTGTTCACGGGCTGGTGAACCAAGTATAAGCGGGCCGATGCACGCCGCGCAAGCGGCGTGGGGCAGCTCAACGGGCGGCCTCGCGTGCGAAGCTCGCAAAGTTGTCCACCTGACGGTCGGCGTAGGCTCGCAAGTCGGTACACACTCCACCCAGCAGGTCCCGTGCCGCGGAAGCGGGAAAACGGGCCACGGTGTCCGCGGCGCGCTCCAAATGCCTCGCAATGACCTGGTGTGTCTGCCCGATGGCCCCGTACTCGAGGCAAAGCTCCACCACAAACCGCTCACTTTCGGCATTGATGTCGCCGGTTTCGATAATGCGAACCAGGCGGTCGCGGTGGCCGTCGCGGAGGGCCGCCAGCACCCGGATCATGGGGAGCGACAGGTAGCCATTGCGCAGGTCGCAGTCGTAGGAGCGCTGCGGCGAATCCAGCATGTCGTCCAGGTCGTCGATCATCTGGAAGGCCATGCCCAGGTTCCACCCGAAGTGGCCCAGCGTATCCACCAGATCCGACCCGCGCGCGAGCGCCCCCGCCTTGCATGAGAGAGCAAACAGCGACGCGCTCTTTTCCGAGATGATCTCGTAGTACTGGGCTTCCTTGAGATTGAAGTCGTACTTGTGTGTGGTTTCCAGGCTCTCGCCGCGAACCAGCACGCGCAGGGTGCGGATGAACTCGGGCATCGCACCCGGCACGCTACTCTTCTGCACCAGGTCCAGCGCTTCGGCGAGCGCAAAATCGCCCGTCAGCACCGACGCATAGTTGCCGTACTTGAGGCGCGCCGACAACTTGGAGCGGCGCTGGTCCACCTGGTCGATGACGTCGTCGTGGAACAGGGTGGCGAGGTGAACGAGTTCCACCGCACCAGCAAGGCGGATGAGGGTGTCGTCCACGGTGTCCAGCGGGCTTCCGTCGTGTGCCTTGGCCGACAGCACGAGCAGGATGGGGCGCAGGCGCTTGCCCCCGTTGTTGAAGCTTTCGAGTGCGATGTTCGCTTCCTGAATGGAGTTTTCGCGAATGCGATCGGTGACCATCGTGTTGCAACGGTCAACGACCTCCAGCATGGCGTCGTATTTTTTCAGAGCCTGGATCATAGGTTCTAGGAGAGCCTTTCCTTGACTCGGATCACGTTGGCGAGGCTACGGGGGTCCGCCTCGCCGCCTACGAACGCATGAAAGATCGCGTTCACGAAGTCCATGTGCCGTTTGAGTTCGGACAGGCGCGCAACGGTCGCCTCGTCTGAATTTGCGTCGGCGGACGCGAGTGCCTTGTCCACGATCTCCATGGCCGGGTCCAGCTCCTTGCGCTTCTTGGCCAGAGCCAGGAGCTTGGCGACCTTGGTGATGTCTTCTTCCGCGGCGTAGTAGTCCTTGCGTTCACCGCGCACGACGACCTTGTGCACCACACCGAGGTCCACCAGCATCCGGACATTCGTGCTGATGTTGCTCCGGCTGGTGGCCAGCCTGGTTGACATGGCTTCGAGGGTTTGCGGTGTGACGCTCACATAGAGGAGGGCGTAAATCTCCGCCATCATCTTGCTGATACCCCAGGAGGGTCCCAGACGACCCCAGCCCTGGATGAAGATGTCGTGCGTGGCTGCGCGGCGAGCGGTCATGTATGTGCTTGAAAAGGTTGGTGATTACAGAACAGTCTGAACGTTTCGAATTTAATGACAACGGGCCGCGGGGTGTCAAGCGACATCGCTCCCGCGGCCCGTTTTTCGGTGGAAAAGCCGGAGTCTGCTATTGCTTGGGGGCCTGCTTGAGCCGCTCCACGCGCCGCTTCAGCCACTCGTCATCGGGAGCGAGTGCCAGCGCCTTGTCAAACGAGGCCATGGCGGCCTTGGTGTCGCCCATCGCGTGCTGGGTCTCACCGAGGCGTGCGTACGTCCCCGCCGACTCCGGGTAGTACTCGAGATTGAGGTTCAGGAGGGCAATGGCCGCCTTTTGCTGTTCGGGCTTGCGCGACATGCCTTCCGCGATGGAGATCAGCGACCACTCGCTGAAGTCGTAGGTCGCGGCGCCGTAGAAGTCTCCGCGCAGGCGCTTGTAGGCGACCACGGTGGAGTCGATGCCGTCGCGGTTCAGGACCGCGGTCAGCGACTGTTCCAGCGTTTCGGGCCGGGCGTTGCCGTGGTGACAGGTATAGCAACCCACTTCCAACCGGTCCGGGCGCATGGACCCGATCTCGGTGGTCAGTGTCTGGTTGATACCGGCGGTCATCAGCGCCATCTTGCGCGCGATTTTCTTGGCGTCCTTGTCGTCCGCCGCCCAGTCGAAGGTCTTCAGGTCGTGCGGGTCGGTTCCCACGTGGCAATGGGCACAGCGCACGCCGAGTGCTCCCGAGAAGCCGCGCATGACCTGCATGAGGGCCTGCTTGTCGATATCCTTGGGCAGGACCTCGAGGTTGGTGAATTTATCCGGAATCTGCGCGTAGGAGTCGCGGGGCTGGAATGCGGCCGCGAGCGCCAGGACAAGGACGAGCACGAAACCCATCGATGGGCTCCTTTCGGGGAAACGACGGAGGGGCCGGGGGCTTGGTCGCGTGGGGCGCGAACGCCGTATTGTCGGATGCCGTGCCGCAGACCGTCAAGAGCCACGGCACGGCTTGGAGAACAAGGCCGGACAAGGCCCGTCTAATTGACGCCATCGCGGGCGGGACGTAGACTGGCGCGGCTACGGAGGTCCACCAGTGAACTCATGCTCCCGAACCCTTGTGAGGACCCTTGCCGCGCTTGTGCTCGGCGGCGTCATTCTGTGCCCGATTGCCGCGGGGGCGCAGGCCGAGCTGCCCGCGGTCATGCTGGAGCGCACGACCGAGCCGGGGGTCGAGCAGTTGCTGGTTGGCAACCGCGCGGTCTTTGAGTTCCGCGCTACCGTACTCGGGTACTCACCCGAGCAACGGGCAAACCTCGCGCGCGAACGAATCCGCACCGTCATGAGCAGCAAGCAGCGCGGGACCAGGACCGTGACGGTCACAACGTTGCTGGTCGGTGACCTGACACAGGTTCTGGCCGACGGCAACCTCCTGTTCATGATCGCACCCGTGGACGTGAATCAGCTCCGCGGCGAAACCTACGACGACCTGGTATCGCAAACCACCCTCCGGCTCAAGGCAGGGCTCGAGGCCTATCTCGCGCAACGCGCTGTTCCACAGCTGATTCGCTCCATCGCGCTCGCGCTCGCGGCGACCGCCATGCTGGTCGCCATCTTCGTGGCCGCAAGACGTCTCTCGCGCCGCCTCATGGCGCGTCTTGAAACGGTGGCCAGCACGCGCGTCGGGAAACTGAACCTCCCGGAGACTCCCATCACAACCCAGATCCTGCCATTGGTGCGGCTGGTTGTTCGCGTGGTTTCGGTGGTGCTGGGGCTGCTCCTGATCAATATCTGGGCAACGTTTGTCCTCAAGCAGTTCCCCTACACCTACCCGTGGGGGGACCAGTTTGACGACTACCTGATCCAGCTCGGGACGGCGGTTGGCATGGCCATTCTGCATGCCATCCCGCACCTCGCCATCCTCACGGTCATTTTCCTGATCACGCGCGCGGTCGTGCAGTGGATCAAGCATTTCTTCCGGCACGTCCAGGCCGGCACCGTCCAGATGGGAGGGATCGACTCGGATACCGCGATCCCGGCGCAACGACTGGTCGTGGTTTTCGTATACTTTCTAGCCCTCGCCATCGCCTTCCCCTACATCCCCGGGAGCGACGGCACCGCATTCAAGGGCTTGAGCGTTCTGTTCGGTGTGATGCTCTCGCTGGGGTCGTCCAACGTGGTCAGCCAGGCCGCCAGCGGGTACATTCTGGTCTTCTCGCGCGCGCTGCGCGTTGGGGACTACGTTCGAGTGGCTGAGTTTGAAGGGACGGTCGTGTCGCTGGGAGCCCTGTCCGCCAAGTTGCGAACGGCCGCCGAAGAAGAGATCAATGTTCCCAACTCGGTCTTCGTTGGCAGCATCACGCGCAACTTCACGCGCTTGAGCGGGGCAAACGGGGCGCCGCTTACGACGACCGTGACCATCGGCTACGGAACGCCGTGGCGGCAGGTACACGCGATGTTGAAGGACGCGGCCCTGCGCACCAAAGGCTTGCGCCGGGTGGCGGAGCCGGTGGTACTGCAACGATCGCTCTCTGATTTCTACATCGAGTATGCGCTGGTGGTGCGTCTTGAAGATGCATCGACGCGCTACCAGGTGTTGAGTGATCTGCACGCGAACGTGCAGGACTGTTTTAACGAGAACGGTGTACAGATCATGTCGCCGCACTATGAAGCCGACCCCGCGGCCCCGGTCTGGGTGCCGCGCGACAAGTGGCACGATTCGCCGGCGCCGCCGCCGTCAAGCCAGAGCTAGTTCAATTACGGAAGGAAACAGCAGTGAGTACCTCCCGAACTCTGCAACCTGAAGATCTGATCGCCCAGTACCGCGTGGTTGGCCCGCTTGGAGCCGGCGGTATGGGTGAGGTTTATCTCGCCCAGGACCAGACACTCGAGCGCAACGTCGCGCTCAAGGTGCTGCCCAACGACGTGACGCGCAGCGAAGACCGCGTGCGCCGCTTCGTGCAGGAAGCCAAGTCGGCGTCGTCGTTGAACCATCCCAACATTGTCACCATTTATGAAATTGGTCAGGACCCGGTGCGCTCCTCTTCCGGGAGTCCCGACAGCGGACCGCTCCACTACATCTCGATGGAGCTGATCAGCGGCAAGACGCTGGGTGCCAAGATCCACGAAGAGAAGACCGACCTGCGCACGTTGTGCGGGTATCTGGCGCAGGCGGCGGAAGGTATTGCCAAAGCACACGCGGCCGGGATTGTGCACCGCGATCTCAAGCCCGGTAACATCATGGTCAGCGACGACGGCTTTGCCAAGGTACTCGACTTCGGTCTCGCCAAGCTGACGGAGAAGAGCGGCATGAGCGGTCCCAACGAGGCCACGGAGATTTCGGGTCGCACGGTGGAAGGCACCGTCATGGGCACGGTGCATTACATGTCGCCGGAGCAGGTGCAGGGCAAGACCGTCGACGCGCGCTCCGACATCTTCTCGTTTGGTTGCCTGCTGTATGAAGCGGCCACGCGCGTGCGCCCCTTCACGGCGGACTCCAACGTGGAGACGATGCACAAGATTCTGCACGAGAAGCCGCAGCCCATCGAAGACATCAACCCGGCGGCGCCCGCGGAGTTGCGGCGTCTGATTCGTCGCTGTCTGGCCAAGACGCCGGACCAGCGCGCGCAGTCCATGAAGGACATCGCCATCGAACTGCGCGAGATCGTGGAGGAGTACGACGCGTTGTCGGCGTCGGCCACGTCGGCGAGTGGTGTCACGGCGGCCATGCCAGCTGCTCGTGCCGCCGCGCCGAAGAAGCGCTCGCCGATGGTGCCAATTCTGATCGGAGTGTCCGTTGTGGCCGCGGCCGCGGTGGCGTTTGGGCTGTGGGGACTCAAGCGCGGCGGCGATGATTCCGCCCTGCAGTCGTTCCAGAACATGCGCATCACGACAACAACCAATCGCGGCGACGTGAACGCGTGCGCGATTTCGCGCGACGGTCGCTTCCTCGCGTACGTGGCGGGTCGTGGTGGACAGGTGACGCTGCGCGTGCGCCAGATCGCAACCGGGAGCGATGTGGAGATTCTGCCCGTGCAGCAGGGTCCGATCGAGTTCCCTGTCTTCACGCCGGACGGCAACTACCTGTTCTACTGCAAACGCAAGCCGGGAGCACAACTCTACCGTTCGCTCACCAGCATACCGTCGCTCGGGGGGCAGGAGCAGGAACGCGCGTTCGACGTGGACTCACCCGTCACGTTTTCTCCCGACGGGAAGCGCGCGTGCTATGTGCGTGGTGTGCCGCAGGAGCAGCGCACGGCGATCGTCATCCTCAATCTGGACACGCGCGAGGAGAAGGAACTCGCTTCCATCGGGATGCCGGGTGGTCCGGGCGCGCCTGCGTGGTCGCCGGATGGCAAGTTCATCGCGATGCCCCTGATCATGCCGCCGCCCAATGGCAGCACCACGATTGCGCTCTTCAACCCGGAGAACGGTGAGCGGCGCGACTTCTTCAAGCGCGACGCAACGTTCATGGAAGACGTGGCGTGGACTCCGGATGGCAAGGGGTTGATCATGTCCGGCTTCATGCTCGGGACGACGCTCAGCAATCAGGTGTTCCGCCTCACGTACCCGGGCGGGCAACTCGTGCGTGTGACCAATGACATCAACAACTATTTCAATGTCAGTGCGGGTGCCGGTGAAGACGCGATTGCCACGCTGCGCGCCAGCCAGCTGTCGAACCTGTATGTGGTCGACGCCGGGGGTGCGGCTCCGCCCAGAGCACTCACGAATGCCACCAGCGCCGAGCACGCGCCGTTCGGTCTGACGACGGACGGGGACAACGTGTATTACACGAGCTTGCGCGGTGATTTTAACGGGTTGTTCTCCATCCCCCTCGCGGGCGGCGAGCCGGCCGTGATCGAGAGCGGGAAGGGTTTTGTTGGCCGGGTCGCGGCGGGCGGAGGAGTCGTCTTGTTTGATCGCATCGATACCGACCAGCGCCGCAGTGTCTGGCGCGTGCAAGCGGGTGCTCCCCCGCGCGCGATGACAAGGGGCGGAAAAGAGGGGCTTCTCGACATTTCTCCGGACGGCAGCCTGTTCACGTATGTCACGTCGGATTCGACCCGCGGGGTCTGGATTGCCTCCACGGAGACTGGCGAGGCACGAATGCTTTCGCCCACGGCACTCACCCAAGTGGCGGTCTTCTCCTATGACGGTCGTTTTGTGGTGTGCATCGAGCTCAAGACGGATGCAGCGGGGTTGATTCAGAACGAGTACCGTGTCCTGGACGCCGCCACCGGCGAGCTTTCCGCGACGCTGACGCCGCCGCAGACGGCACTCGACTACCGCGGTGTGCCGGGCATGCGAGGCGCGAGCTATATTGAGCGGTCGGACCCGGCGGGAAACCTGTTCATGATGGATGCCATCGAGGGATCGAAGCCGAAAAAGATCACGAAGTTCACGGACCTGCGCGTGACCGGGCACAATTGGACGACGGACGGCAAGCGCCTGCTCATCACGCGCCGGGCTCCGGATGGCTCCGAGAACCTGTGGGTCATGAATGCGGACGGGTCGGGGCTCAAGCAACTGACGACGTTCACAGGTCAGGAAATTTTCCAGGCCGCCTGGACGACGGACAACAAGAATATCGTTTTGAACGTCGGCGTTGGCACCACCGACGTGGCGCTGATCAAGAACTTCCGCTAGCTAGAGGACGCGGCGCGCGGTGACGTAGCGGTTGGCGAAGTACTTGTTGTCGAGGCGGTCGAAGCGCACGCTGCGCGCGCGCGTGGAAGCGTGGATGAACTCGCCGTCGCCGGCGTAGATGCCCACGTGCGAGATGCTGGTGCCGCCGGAGCCAAAGAACACCAGGTCGCCCGGCGAGAGTTCACTGCGTGCAATGGCTTCGCCAACACGCGCCTGGTCGCTGGATGAGCGCGGCAACCGGATTCCCACCGACTGAAACACCGAATAGGTGAGACCCGAGCAGTCCACACCGGACGGGGACGTTCCACCGTTGCGATACGGTGTGCCCAGGTAATCCTCCGCGCGATCCACCACACTCTCACCGCGTTCGCTCGTGACCCCGGAATCCTGCCACGCCGGCGCTTCGGCGCGTTCCGGTGCGGGTTCGGTGGGGTGTCCGGTGAAACGGGGCGCACTGGTGCATCCTCCTTCTATAAGGAGTGCTGCGATCAGCACGATCCAGGCACTTCCGCGCATGCTTCCCATGGATTCCCGGTTGTTCTTTCGCGTGGTCCGATTGTTGCAGTTGATTGCGGGCACGCCGCGCTCGCAACGTGGCCTCAATGCATGTGTTGGCAAGTGTCGTGCCTCTCTGTCCCCGGGGTGATTGACAGGCGGGGCGGACCTGCGTATAGCTTGCACGTCTGGCTAGTTGACGGTTTCCCAAGGAGTTCGCGTTGGGCTACAGGATCGATCGGGCCGCGGTTATCGGCTCCGGAGTGATGGGGAGTGCCCTCGCCGCGCACCTCGCCAATGCCGGGATTCCGATCATTCTGCTCGACATTGTTCCGCCCGCCGGCTCCGCTGTAAAGGGCGATCCTGCCTCCCGCACGTACCGCGACGCGTTTGCGCGCGCGGGGCTGGAGCGCGTGAGCAAGGCAAAGCCCGCCGGGTTCTTCTCCGCGGCGCGCGCGCGCCGCGTGACCATCGGCAACCTGGAAGACGACCTCGCCCTGCTCAAGGGCTGCGACTGGATCCTGGAAGCGGTGGTGGAAAAGCTGGACGTGAAGCGCACGTTGTTTGAGCGCATAGCACCCTTTGTCCACGAACGCGCCATTCTCTCCACCAACACGTCCGGGCTTTCGATCACGGAAATGGCGGCGGCCATGCCGGAAGCGCTTCGACCGCGCTTCCTCGGCACGCACTTCTTCAACCCGCCGCGCTACCTGCACCTCCTGGAGTTGATTCCGCACGCGGGCACGGACCCCGCCGTGCTGGAGTTCATTCGCGACTTTGGCGACGAGCAGCTGGGCAAGGGCGTCGTGGTTGCGAAGGACACGCCCAACTTTATTGCCAACCGAATCGGCACGTTCTCGGTGATGAGTGCCATCCGCGTCATGCTGGACGGCGGCTACACACCGGAGGAAGTGGACGCGCTCACGGGGCCGCTTCTGGGCCGGCCCAAGAGTGCCACGTTCCGCACGGCGGACCTGGTGGGGCTGGACATCCTGGTGCACGCCGCGACAACGGTGTACGACCGGGCCACGAACGACGAGAAGCGCGACTATTTTGCGGCGCCCGAGCTTCTGAAGAAGATGCTCGCGGGCGGCATGCTGGGCGACAAGACGGGCAAGGGCTTCTACCAGAAGGTCAAGTCGGCGGAGGGAACCAGCATTCAGACGCTGGACACCGCAACGCTCGCGTACCGCGAGCGCAAGAGTGCAAAGTTCGCGTCGCTCGAGATCGCAAAGCCGATTGAGAACCTGGGCGAGCGCGTGCGCACGGTGCTGGCCGCAAGGGATCGCGCGGGCGAGTTTGCGTGGAAGACGATGTCGGAAACTTGGGCTTACGCCGCATCGCGCCTGGGTGAGATTGCGGACGACGTGGTCGCGATCGATCGTGCCATGCGCTGGGGCTTTGGTTGGGAGATGGGGCCGTTTGAGCTGTGGGATGCGGTGGGTGTCGAAAAGACCGCGGAGCGCATGCGCGCCGACGGGATGACGCTCCCGCAGGCGGTTGAAGACGTGCTCAAGACGCCGAGCAAGTCGTTCTACAAACGCGACGACGCGGCCGCAAAGACGTTTCACTTTGTGCGCGGCGACTGGCGCGCGGTTGAAGAGGTGCCGGGCGTGATTGACCTGGCCGCTCTCAAGTCGCGCGGCAAGGTTGTGAAGAAGAACGCGGGTGCCAGTCTCATCGACATCGGCGACGGTGCGGTGTGCCTGGAGTTCCACTCCAAGATGAACGCGATCGGCGCGGACATTCTGTCCATGATCACCGCGGGCGTGAAGGAGACGGAAGCCAACTTCGAGGCACTGGTGGTTGGCAATCAGGGCACCAACTTCTCGGTCGGCGCCAACATCATGCTGCTCCTCCTGGAAGCGCGCGAAGGCAACTGGGACGAGATCGACCTGGTGGTTCGTCAGTTCCAGAAAGCGATGATGGCGCTCAAGTATTCGAAGAAGCCGGTGGTGGCGGCCCCGTTTGGCATGACGCTGGGCGGTGGCTGCGAGGTGGTGCTGGGCGCGCAGCACGCGGTGGCAAGTGCGGAAACGTACATGGGGCTCGTGGAAGTGGGCGTGGGTTTGATTCCCGCCGGTGGTGGCTGCAAGGAACTGGTGCTTCGCAATCTGGAAGGCCTGCCCAACGTGGACGGCGTCGATGTGTTTCCGGCGGCGCGTGCGGCGTTTGAGACCATCGGACTCGCGAAGGTGTCCATGAGTGCCGAAGAAGCGTTCGCGTCGCGCATCCTGCGCGGCGGCGACTCGTTTGTCATGAATCCGGACCGCTTGCTGCATGCGGCCAAAGCGCACGCGCTGGGGCTTGCACGGCGCGGCTACCAGGCGCCCGACCCGATGGTCGAGATCACGGTGGCCGGCGAGAGCGGGATTGCCGCCATGCGCGCCTCGCTCTACAACATGCGCGAAGGAAAATACATCTCCGAGTACGACGAGCACGTGGGAACCCTGCTCGCCCGCGTGCTTTGCGGCGGCGACGTGCCCTCCGGCACGCGCGTATCAGAACAGTACTTGCTGGACCTCGAGCGGGAGGTTTTCTTGAAACTGTGCGGCCAGAAGAAGACGCTGGAGCGCATGGCGTTCATGCTGAAGGAAGGCAAGCCGCTACGGAACTGATATGAAAGACGCTTACATCATATCCGCGGTACGAACGGCGGTCGGCAAGGCCTTCAAGGGGTCGCTGCGCAACGTGCGCCCCGATGAGATGGCGGCACTGGTCATCCGCGAGGCGCTTGCGCGCGCCAAGGGTCTGGATGCGTCCAGGATCGACGACGTCGTGCTGGGGTGCGCCATGCCGGAAGGTGAGCAGGGGCTGAACGTCGCGCGTCTGGCATTGCTGCGTGCGGGGCTTCCGTACACGGTTCCCGGTGTAACGGTGAACCGGTTTTGCGCGTCGGGCCTGGAGGCCATTCACGCCGCCACCGCGCGCATCCGTCTGGGCGAAATCGACGTGGCCATCGCGGGTGGCGTGGAGTCGATGAGCATGATTCCGATGAGCGGCGGCAAGCCGTCGCCCAATCCGGCTCTCATGGGCGACATGCCGGCCGCGTACGTGAGCATGGGCAACACAGCGGAGAACGTGGCCGAGAAGTACGGTGTCACGCGCGCGGAGCAGGATGCGTTTGCGCTGCGCTCGCACCAGCGCGGAGCCGCGGCCAACGCGGCGGGACGCTTTGCCGACGAGATCGCGACGGTGCGCGTGGTCGAGAAGACCATCAACGCGAAGAACAAGGTGGAGTCGCGCGAGATCGAGTTCAAGGTGGACGAAGGCGTTCGTGCCGACACGTCGCTGGAGGCGCTGGGTGCGCTCAAGCCCGCGTTCCGCATGGGCGGGTCGGTCACGGCCGGCAACTCGTCGCAGATGAGCGACGGCGCCAGCGCGATTGTCGTGGTTTCCGAAGCCGTGATGAACGCACTGGAAGCCAAGCCGCTCGGACGCCTGATCGCGTACGCCACGGCGGGTGTGGAGCCGGAGTTGATGGGCATCGGTCCCGCACTCGCGATTCCCAAGGCCCTCCAGCAGGCGGGACTCTCGCTGGCCGACATCGGCCTGTTTGAGATCAACGAAGCCTTTGCGTCGCAGGCCGTGTACGTCGCCAAAACACTCGGCATCCCGGACGACAAGCTCAATGTGAATGGCGGAGCCATCGCACTCGGTCACCCGCTGGGGTGCACCGGAAGCAAGCTCACCACGTCGCTTCTGTATGAAATGAAGCGGCGCAATGTGGAATACGGAATCGTTTCGATGTGCATCGGCGGCGGCATGGGTGCTGCCGGTGTGTTTCAGCGTAGTTGAAGGAAGGAAGCAGTATGAAGACCGTCACCATCAAGAAGGGCGCGAGCTTTCTGGTTGATAACACCGAGCCCGCCGATGTGTTTACGCCCGAGGATTTCAACGAAGAGCAGCGCATGTTCGTGAAGACCGCGGAGGATTTCATCCTCAACGAGGTCCTCGCCAACATCGAGAAGTCCGAGCACAAGGAAGAGGGCGTGATGGTGAGCCTGCTCAAGAAGGCGGGCGAGCTGGGCCTGCTCATGATCGACGTGCCCGAGGCGTACGGTGGCCTGGGCCTGGACAAGGCCACGTCCATGGCGGTCACCGAGGTCATCTCCAAGGGCGGGGCGTTTGCCACCACGTACGGCGGCCACGCGGGCATCGGCACGCTGCCCATCGTTTACTTCGGCACCGACGCGCAGAAGCAAAAGTACCTGCCGCGCCTGGCGACCGGCGAGATTGTTTCCTGCTACGCCCTCACCGAACCCGGTTCCGGTTCCGACGCGCTGGCCGCGCGCTCACGCGCGGACCTCTCCAAGGACGGCAAGCACTACGTGCTGAACGGTGACAAGACGTTCATCACCAACGGCGGCTTCGCCGATCTCTTCATTGTGTTCGCCAAGATTGACGGCGACAAGTTCTCCGCGTTCATTGTGGAGCGCGGCTACGAAGGCCTCTCCACCGGTGCCGAAGAAAAGAAGATGGGCATCAAGGGTTCGTCCACCGTGCAGGTGTTCATGGAGAACATGAAAGTGCCGGTTGAGAACCTGCTCGGCGAAGTGGGCAAGGGCCACAAGATTGCCTTCAACATTCTCAACATGGGCCGCTTCAAGCTGGGCGGCGGTTGTATTGGTGCCGGCAAGATCGCGTTTGACGACGCCGTCAAGTACGCCAACGAGCGCCATCAGTTTGGCAAGTCGATCGCGAGCTTCGGGATGATCCAGTCCAAGATCGGCAATATGGCCACACAAATCTACGTGGTTGAGTCCATGTCGTACCGCACCGCCGGACTTCTCGACGCCATTCTCCAGCCCATCGACAAGAGTGCCGCCGACTTTGCGCAGAAGACCATGGCCGGCATCGAAGAGTACGTGGGCGAGTGCTCCATCATGAAGATCAAGGGCAGCGAGGCACTGGGCTCCGTCGTTGACGACACCGTGCAGATCTTTGGTGGCTACGGCTTCATCAACGATTACCCCGCCGAACGCCACTTCCGGGATGCGCGCGTCACGCGTATTTACGAGGGAACCAACGAAATCAATCGCATGCTCCTCACCGGGATGCTGCTCAAGCGCTCCGTGAAGGGCGAATTGCCGCTCTTGCTCGCCGCCAAGAAACTTGCTGACGAGCTGCTCGAGGGCCCATCCGTGTCCGAAGGCGGCGACAGCAGCGGGCCCCTCTCCACCGAACGCGATCTCATCGCCAACGCCAAGAAGCTGTCCCTCCTTGCACTCGGCGTCGCCGCGCAGAAGTTTGGCGCCAAAGTGGACGAAGAGCAGATGGTGCTTGGCAACATCGCCGACATCATCATCGAAACCTACGGCATGGAGAGCGCCTACCTCCGCACCATGAAACTCGTAGCCGCCGGCAGCGACGCCGCCCCCACCGCCGTCAGCATGACCCGCCTCTACGTCAACGAAGCCATGGGCAAAATGGACCTCTGGTCGCGCGAACTCCTGGCCGCCTGCTCCGAAGGCGACGAACTCCGCACCATGCTCGCCGCGGCGCGCCGCCTCACCAAGTACACCCCCATCGACTCCGTCCACCTCCGCCAGGAGATCGGCCGTCACTTTGCTGAAAAAGGAAAATGGGAGTTCTAATCAACGACCTGCGAAGCAAAATCTGTGAGTTTCGATCGAGGCCCCACCCGAGATGGTGGGGCCTTGTCGTTTTTCTGGCTTTCATGGGAATCACCAGCCAGGGACGCAGCTCGGGCCGCGCACAAGAGATCCTCATAATTCGAGAATCGGAGCGCTTGGTTGACTTCGACGCACCCTCATCGCCGGTTGTTTCGGTAGGACTGATCCAACGAGGTCATGGCGACGTTCAGTTTGGCGAGCGAGCAGCCCGCAGGTCGAATAGTGACTACGCGTCTATCAATATCAAGGTCAGGGGTGCGACCGATAATCGAACGCAGGTGACTGGACTCGGGTACCGGGTCCACTACGTGGACGGAGCATTGCCGAATGGTTTGCGTATGCCATCGGCTCCGCTGATCGCCAATCATGGTGACCTGTTTCTCGGCTGGGCCGACGGAAGAACCTGGGAGCAAGAGCCGTTTGCTTTTCGGCTCTACGTGACGGCAATGGACCTCGCCGGCAACGAGAGCGTTCCTTCGGACACTATCGTGGTTTCACACGATGGTGACATGAGCAAACTCAAAGCACTCCAGGTTCGCAGCCTGCGCCTCGCGGACATGCAGACGGTTTCGGCGGACACACCTGAAGATGCGCCATTCGTTGAGACGATTCGCCAGTATGTGGCCGCACTGACGTCAGGTCATGTCGAAGATGCATTCAACCTGATGAGTAGCACGTCAGTTAGCGTCGTCAACGGCGACGGTACGACCGTGGACATACCCGCGAGACCAGCGTGGACCGTGTATCAGGTGGAGGCGCGGGCCTGGGCCGGCCGCTCGCTCGACTCGATCGAGCGAGTGCATCTGTTCACCGCGGAGGAGGGAGAGGCGACGGAAGTACTCGGCATCAAGAATTACCTCGTGAGGCTCAAGCAGCCGACTGGATCCGGTCTGCGGTTCCACACATTCCTTCTGGCGCGTGGTAGCGACGGTCGAGTTCGCATCCTTCAGATCCGCCCACCCAGTTGACACCGTTCTGCTGTGCACGATCGAGGCCCTGGCAAATCGCGGGGCCTTGTCGTCTCCGGGTAATGTTTGGGTGTCGTCCGGCCAGGTCTTGCGCAAGAGGCCCTCGTTTTGTGCGATACTCTGGAGCCTCCCACGTGCAGACGCGAGGGAGGCAAAGCCTGTGAATCGCCCAACCCATCCAATAATGCTCCCTGTAGCGGCGGCGTTGCTCCTCGCTGTCGGTTACGCATGCGGCAACGACAGTGTCGTCGTTCCTCCACTACCTACCGAAGCCGGGTGTACGAGCCACGCAAACCGACTGCGAATGGTAAGTGGAGTAAAGACGGTGGGCAGGGCATACGGGGTGACGCTCATGGGGTCACACGCCTACCTTTCCGATATTAACCACGGAATTCAGGTCGTCGATATCTCTAATCCCTTGTCGCCGCGGGTTACCGGCAGCATCAATCTCCCCGGGGGAGAAGCAGCCCTCAGAATCGACGGTCATTACGCCTATCTGGCCGCAGGGTTCAGTGGTGTTTACGTCCTCGACCTTTCGGCTCCCGAGGCTCCTGTCATGGTCGCCCACGTTGACGTTCCTCCTGAAGTCAGCTACCTGGCGGTGGATGGATCGTTCGCCTATGTCACGAACAGCTACGGCCTTGTCATCCTAGACATAAGCGTTCCAACCGCGCCTGTGGTTGTCGGAAGCGTCGATGTGTCCGGAGGTGGCGGGGATGTTGCGCTACGAGGGCCACACCTGTTCATGTCGAATCGTTATTCCGGATTCAAGGTGGTCGACGTGTCCGTGCCAACAGCTCCCAAGGTTGTCGGGGGCGTCGAGACGCCCGGATTCGCGCGGGATGTGGAGCTTGCCGGCTCTTATGCATACCTGGCCGACGGGGAAACGGGCGTGCTTGTGTTTGATGTCTCGAACCCCGCCGCGCCCTCACTTGTCGGGAGCGTCGATACCCCGGGAGCCGCGATCTGCCTGGACATTGTTGGTTCGCTCGCATACGTGGCCGACTATGAATCGGGAGTACAAGTTCTCGACCTGGCGTCGCCCGAGTCGCCGATACTTGTGGGGGGAATAGACACGCCCGATGCCGCCATTGATATTGCAGTTGCGGGGCGATACGCGTTCACGGCAGATCACTACTCCGGACTGAAGATAATCGACGTTGAGGAGTCGGCATCGCCTTCCGCCGGTATGCACGTCCCAACAAGGGGCGTTTCCGACGGTGTCGATGTGGAAGGCAATCATATTTTCGTTGCCGACGGGTGGTTCGCGGGCCTGCAAGTGTTTGACGTGACGACAACACCACCTGCGCTCATTGGTTCACTTATTACACCCGGCGCTGCAGTCGATGTTTCCGTCCAGGGGTCATACGCGTACATTGCCGACGAGGCGTCGGGCTTGCAAGTTGTCGACGTCAGTGACCCAAGGACTCCAATGCTCGTCGGGGATGTTGCCACTTCGTCGTTTCCGCAGGCAGTGACCGTGACCGGCTCACAAGCGCTCATAGCAGATTACTCAGCCGGGTTGTCCGTGATCGACGTTCGCAACCCGATCGCCCCTCGGGTTGTTGGTGTCGTGGATACGCCCGGCCTCGCGTTTGATGTCGCTGTTTTTGGGTTCCGCGCCTATGTTGCCGATGGCGAGGGCGGACTTCACGTGATTGACGTGGAAGATCCCGCGTTGCCCCAAGTTATCGCTACGGTTGAAACACCGGGCGTGGCCGGGGGTGTGGCAGTCGCCGGTTCCTACGCGTACGTGGCATGTGGGGAGGCGGGGCTCTTGGTACTGGATGTGACGCCGGCCAACTCACCCACCATTGTGGCGCACCTGGATACGCCTGGGTATGCCGCTGGCGTTGCGCTTGGCGGCCAGGTCGTGTACATCGCAGACGGAGAGTTTGGAGTACAAGTTATCCGTGTTGTCGCTCCGACCGCACCCATGCTCATAGGCACGGTTCCCACGCAAAACCCGGCGACCAGAGCAGTAGTGGCTGGCTCGGCTGTTTACGTGATCGATACGGACTTGTTTGTGATCCCATCCCAGTGTAGGTAGTCCGTTCGTCCCAATCGAGGCCGCACTCGCGATGGTAGGGCCTTCTTGTCTTTGGGGCTGTTGGCTCGGGCTCAGGACGGGGGGATGGCGGCGAGCCTGACCCGGTTGACACGCCAGTTGTGTCATGCGAGCCTTGACGCATGCGGCGTGCTTTCCTGCTACTTGCATGTTCGTTACCACTGCTGCTCGCGCCACGTTGGGCCACTCATGTTGTAGACACGCGGAGCTGGAAGCGGTTCCACGGTGTCAACGGACGACTGCAACTCTCCTATCCGGCTGACCGCTTGGTCGTAGAGGGCGACAACACGAGAGTTGTCCTTTCGCATTCCACGCCTTATCGACACAGCAACCCGTGCGACTCTAGTGGCACAGCACCAGTGCTCGAGCGTTTCGTTGACATGGCGGTGGAGTTCTGGCTGGAGGACCGCCCGCTGATGGAAGCGATAGCGGCGAGGCACCCGTTCATGGTGAGGGGTGATTCGATACTCACTGACGGCGAGGAAACGCGGATGGTGTACTTCGAATGGCGACCGGGCGTTCGCGTACAATTGGGGACACAGAACTGCGGCCAAGCAGAGTACTTGCTTGCGGATGCCAACGGCACGTTGATCGCCCGCCGCCAGATCGTTGCCGAATGGTATTGGGAGAGGGAAGACACGCTACGGTTGCTGCCCGGTGTGATCTTGCCGGAGCAGGAGGAAGAATTGTTTCAGTCCATCCTGCTGACGGTGTCCAGCGTGCCGCCACGCAACGTCCGCCTTGAACCCACCAGCGATACGGAGCGGCGGCTGGATCGCGAACCCCCGTCAACTCCAGTACTGAGTCTAAGGCAAATCTGGCGTGGTAGGGGGGCGGTAGGGTTGCCCAATGGAACGGGCATGCACGGGGCCCATGATGACGATGGATCGATTGCCCTCGATATTCTTGGCGCCTCGGACAACCGCACTTCTCCCGACAGTCTTCGTTACCGTTTCCATGTTGTTGACGGGGATCTTCCACAGGGGCTGCAAGTTCCGGCAGGGGATCGTGGCGGTTCGCGCCAGGGCCTGCGATGGGCAGACGGGCGGACGTGGACCCAGGACGCGTTCTCGTTTCGCCTGTCGGTTAGCGTCGTCGACAATGCTGGAAACGAGAGTGCTCGGTCGAACATCATCGAAGTCTCTGACGACGGCGCGATGGAGGAAGCCAAGAAGCGGGTGCGACAGGAACACGGCGCTGTCACGTTCATGGATCAGCCACCACGCGTGCTTTACTTGGACGAACCATTCGTGATTCATCCCTGGAAGTCAGAATAGGTGAGCGGCGCTCAATGACTCGCTTCATCGTTATCGCACTCATCCTTCTATTCAGCGCTACCACTGTCAGCGCCGAACCACCGCGTTGGAGCAAGCCTCGCCTCGTTGAAACGGTTCGGATTGGCGAGCTCGACGGCGATGACGAGTATCTGTTTGGAAGGATTGCCTTCGTTGCCGTTGGCAACGACAGTTCTATCTACGTGGCCGACACGCAGAGAAAGATCATACGCCGCTACGGAGCGTCTGGCATGTATCTCAACGATATCGGAAGGCACGGGGAGGGGCCCGGAGAGTACCGGGGCATCGAGGGGCTTGAGTGCCTTCGCGACGGCAGAGTGGTTGTCCGTTCCGGACAGCCGGGGCGAGTAACGTACTTCCTGCCCGACGGCACGATTGATGACGAGTTCGCGTTTCAGTCAGGACTGGGTGCACAGCGCCTGTTCGAATACGACGTCCACGGTAATGTCTATCTGCTGGATACCGCGGAACTGCCGGTCCCGGATCAGGAATGGAAGTTCATTCTGCGCAAGACGCGCGATGGAGACGTGTATCAAACAATCACGCTCCCGCAGAAGAACACTGTGGGCTCCTCCGGTGTGGTATACACCGCTGACGGTACCCTTGTACCGTGTCCAACCAAGACGTTGCACGCGTGGAGTCCTCTGGGGTTTCTCATCGTTGGCCGCAACGACAAGTACGACCTGGCTGTAACCGAACCGGATGGAAGAGTCGTGCGCAGGATCGTTCACACGTGCGAGGCGGTCAGTCTCACTGACGGGGAGCGGGATCAGTGGACGGCGTGGTTGGGCGACGAAGCAAAGCTGCCGGACAAGAAGCCATGCTTCCGCGATTTGTTGGTCGGAGATGATGGTCGCATCTGGGTGTTGCGCCACCTGCCCGCCGTGGAGCGCCCGGTGGTGCGCGCTCCCGGAGATGAACGTCCCAAGTTTGCTTGGCGCGAACCGCAGACGTTTGATGTCTTTGAGCCGGAAGGGCATTTCCTCGGTACGGTCACGTTTCCGTGGGGGGCAATGCTGGCGGCTATGCGCGGAGAAGAGGCGTGGGCCGTCGCCAGTGGTGACGAAGGACCTCAGGTTGTGGGTTACAAGATCGTGACGGAGTAGCCGTGTTCGTCGCGATCGTTGGCTTGACGTGCTCATGACGCTTGCTTCGCGCCCAAGTGCATGCCTCGCCGGTCTCGTTCTCGTCGCGCTGGCGGGCGGATGTACGGTTGTTGGGACCACGGTCCCGCCGGCGGAGTATTCGGAACTTGGGGACTCACGAAACTACCGGGTCACGGCGCGTGCGACGCGCTACGAGGCTGGCCGTATCAGGGTCGAGGACTCAACGCTTGTCATACTGGGTCCGAACGACCCGTTGCACGACCCGCACCGGTATCCGGTCGTGGTTCCGTTGAGCGAGGTTCAGTCGATCGAGACACTCCGGATGGAGAACCTCGTTTACGTGGAAGCAGGTGTTCAGTTTCCATCCGCGCAGGGTGGTGTCGCCGCCCCGGCTGCCGATGACCTGATCGCCGAACTGGAGTTCGGTCACATTACGGGGCAGCGTCTTGGAGTCCGGCCCAGTCGCTGGGGATTCGGCGGCACGATCGGTGTCCTCGTTGGTAACGAGACCGAGTCCCACGCAGCCCTCAAAGCACGCGTTCGCTACCGGTTCCATCGTCATTTTTCCACGGACCTGTTTGCGGGGCCCATGATGCATTCCTGGGGCGATGGCCCCTGGGATGGATTCACGGTGGGTGTGGGGCTGAACCTCGGGCCTTACTTCTCGTTGAAGTCCGAGTTTGTTTCTGTCGAGCAACCGTCGTGGCGCACATTCAACTCGGATGGCCATACCACCGAAGTGTTTCCCGCCGGCCACGCCAAGACGTGGTACAACGGGGTTGCTTTGCGGGGAGGTCCAGCGTGGATCACGCTCGGCGCTGGATCCGCGGCGCTGATCCTTCTCACCGTTGTAGTTATCGTTTCTCTGCAAGGTGCCAGTTTCGGATCGTGACGCTGGGCGGATTCACGTCGCCCCGCAGGCATTCGACCGCCGCTACAAACGACTGTGCTATAATCCGCGCTCCCCACGCACCCGACCCGGGAGGCGTTTCCATTTACTCACGAATAGTTGTCACAAGTGTCCTCGCCCTGGTCTTCGGCGCTGCTGAAGTCCGCGCGGCCGAGCCGTTTGCGCGCATCATTTCCATTTCCCTTTTGGAAATTCAGCGGGGGATTCGGAACGTCGGAATGGGCGGGACGGGTACCGCCAGTCTCACACACCCGACAACCGGCTACTACAACCCGGCCACGCTCGCCTGGGCGGAGGGCGCGACTTTTTCTTTTGCCCACGAAGAGTGGGTGTCGGACATCACATCGATTGACTCACGTCTCGTATTGGGCAAGCCCTTTGATACGGATTCAACCTCGAGCAACTGGCGCCTTGGTGGAGTGATTGGGTACACGGCGGAAGATTGGGAAGTCGAGGAGCGGACGGTCTTCCAACCAGAAGGGACCGGGACGATCCTTAACATTCGCGATTACTACCTGACCTCGGCCGTCGCGGCTGCCTGGCAGGATGGCCGCGAGTCCCTCGGCATTGGAGCATCAGTAAAGTATCTGGATTTGCACAACGGCGACGCGTCAACGTGGCTCATTGATTTCGGGGTCGTCGCCGCCATGGACTTTGCCGTCAACGAATCCGCGATCCGACCGCGCCTGGGCTTTTCCACCAACAATCACAGCAGCGGGCTGGACTTCGACCAGGCCCATTACGAGTTTGACGATCTCATGCGGGTGGGTCTCGGAGTCGACTTGGCGACAGCGAGAACCGTTCATGCGGGGCGCGACGTGGCAGCGGTCTCGGCATCCGTGGATGCGGATTACGTGGGACGTGACAGGCTGACCTCGTACTGGGCGTTTGGGTGGGAGCTGTCGGTACTGGAACTCATCCAATTTCGAGCTGGCTATCAGATGTTCGAAGGCGACTACACCACGACATCATTGGGCGCGGGACTTGGGTGGGAGTTCGGGCGCTGGATGCTCCGTGCGGACTATGCCCACCAGGAGGTACCAACCCCGTCGTTCTTCGACGAGGACCTCGACCGGGATGTCTTTGGCGGGTCGGTCGGGAGGGAGTTCTAGTTCCTAGAAACAAACCTTCATCAAGTGGTTGGGCTGTGCGTACTCGACCGCGGGATGAAGGCCGAGGTCCGCGCACAGGGCGTAAAAGTCGCTGGGGTCCAGCCATGCAACTTCGTAGACGGCGCGGTCGGGGTCTTCGGCGCGCTCGCTGATGAGTGTGGCGTTCGCTGCTTCCAGAATGGCCAGGACCTCGGGATGGGTCCGGTTTCCCCTCAGGATGATCTGATTGGTGGGTGCGGCCCAGCCGCAGGATATGGGGCCGAACACGGGGCCAACGTATTCAATCGTTCGCGAGCGTGCCAGAGCGGGTGCTTGCGCGAAGGTGTTCTGGCTCTGCACCACTTTCATCCGAAACTTGCTGGATTCCCCGATGAGTTCAAGGTCCTGCGCGACCAGGAACGCTTCGATCTCTTGTTCTGATACCTCGTCGTTGAAAACGAGCGCCAGCAGGGTGGCGCTGGTTTGGTACGGAATCGGAAGGTTGTTGGGGTCGTACACGACATACTGCGGTTCGAGTACAAACGCGGGTTGCGCCGCCCCGGGGCCGGTTGGGTCATCGTCGGAGCATCCAATGAGGCACGCAAACACGAGTGCTATCGCAAGCAGTCTCTTCATGATCTTACCTTCCAGGTCTTGAGCGCTTCGCCTTCATGAACATGCCCAGTCCCAAGAGACCCACGGCCAGGAAAACCAGCGCCGGGATGCCGAGCGCATACAGGGGCGGGAGGTTGAACCCGAAGATCACGGTCAGCATGGCGAAGGTGAGTCCCAGCGAGAGGCAGACGAACGCAACCGCGGTCCAGATCAGCATCGACACGACGCGCAGAATGCGCGCTTCGACATCGGCGGAAAAGGTGTCGATGCGGGCGCGGGTGGTGCCGATCACGCCGGCGGCGTAGGTCTTGATGCGATCGATCACGCCGGGGCGGGCTTGTGACTCAGCTTCCATGGGTCGTCCTTTCGGGTTCGCGTCAAGGGCAAGGATAACACGAAAAAGTGGAGCGGGAGGCGGGCGCCTGAGCGCCCGCCCACGACGCCCCGGACTTGGCGTATACTCACGGGCATGAAAACACTCGCCATGTGGATCCTCGGGATTGCCGCCGGGATGTTGTCTCTCTCGCAGCCGGCCCTCGCACACGAGGACGGCGAGGATTGCAAGAAACCCACCACGACAATCATCGTTGTGCGCCACGCGGAGCGGGCGGGTCAGGCCGACTCGCTGACGGCGGAGGGACGCGCGCGCGCGAAAGAGTTGATTCATATCGTGGGTGAAGCGGTGCGCGCGGTCTATCACAGCGACACGCGCCGCACCAAGGACACGGGTGAACCAGTGGCTACCGAGGTTCGCGTTCCGCTGGTGGAGTACCCCGCCAAGGATGTCGACGCACTGATCGCGCGCATCTTTGCGGAGCGCGAAGGGGAAACGGTACTCATCATTGGACACAGCAACACGGTGCCGTTGATCATTGCCGCCGCGGGTGGTCCCGCCATTGAAGAGTTGTCGGAGAAAGAGTTCGACCGTATGTTTGTGGTCGAAGTCCCGCCGTGCCGCAAGGGGCCTGTAAAACTGATCTCGCTCCAGTACGGCGCTGAATCCCCCTGACAGGAGATCCGCAATGCACTGGCTTGTACTCACCGTCTCGCTTCTCACCCACTCCACCCTCGCGCAAACACCCACCCGTCCTCCGTGCTGGCACTCGGAGTTCGCGGCGTTTTCGTTTCTGGAAGGGGAGTGGAAGATAGCCGCAGAGGACCGTCTGGGAAACGGGACGTGGGAAAAGTCCAACGCGCGCGCGTGGATCTCGCGTGACCTGCAGGGCTGCGCCCTGGTTGAAAACTTTGGCGGCACGCGCGAGAACAAGCCCTTCAGCGGCCGCGCCTACTACGGCTTCAACAGCGTCACCGGACAACTCCAGCGCGTGTGGGTCGACAGCGAACACGGCATGTACACGCCGCACGAGGGCGCCAAGGCGGGCGACGAGATCGCGTTGGATTACAGCATGACGCTGCGCGGCCAGCCCGTCATTCTGCGCGACGCGTTCTTTGACATCACGCCCGCCGCCTTCAAGTTTGAGAGCCGTCGTTCCAACGACGGGGGCAAGACGTGGGACGTGACGTCAAAGCTCACCTACACGCGGGTTGTGCAGGAGCCCGTGGCGCCGCTGCCGTCGGTGGAACTCCCGGCGGAACTGGCGCGCGTGCTCACCGACTACGAAGTGGCGTGGGCCGCGAAAGACGCGAAGGCCCTGGCCGCGTTGTTCACCGAGGACGGCTTTGTTCTTTCCAGCGGCCAGATGCCGGTGCGCGGTCGCGAGGCCATCGCGAAACGCTACGAAGGTGCAGGCGGACCGCTTTCCTTGCGCGGACTCGCGTGGTCGGTCAATGGTGACACGGGCTACATCATCGGTGGCTACGCGGGTGAAGAGGGCAAGGACGACGACGGCAAGTTCACCCTCACCCTGAAGAAGCACACCGACGGCCGCTGGCTTATCATGTCCGACATGGACAACACAAACCGGCGGCGATGAAGCGGGACTGGCCGCCTCCTCACCTGACGCCAGCGGATTATCGGGGCATCACGCGCGACTGGTGCTATACTGCGCCCACCTATGGCTGAACTGAACGAACAGAAACGCCGAATCATCGGTCTCTACAATCTCGTCGCCACCGGGTACGACAAGCCGGCGGTGCGCTTCTTCCGTCTGGGTGCGGATCACCTGGTGAAGTTTGCGGGCATCAAGGCGGGGCAGTCCGTGCTGGATATTGCAACCGGCACAGGGGCTGCGGCCATCGCGGCGGCGCACGAGGTGGGGGTCAACGGGAGTGTGGTGGGCATCGACCTCGCGCGCGACATGCTGCGCCAGGCCGAGCGCAACGTCAACGCTGCGGGCCTGACCAACGTGGATGTTCGTGAGGGTGACGCGGAGCAGCTGCCGTTCGAAGACGGAACCTTCGATGCCGTCATCTGTGCGTCGGCCATTTATTTTCTGCCCGACATGACGGCGGGCCTGCGCGAGTGGAAGCGCGTGGTCAAGCCGGGTGGAGTGGTTGCGTTCTCGGGCTACGGCGACAGCGCCTTTCAGCCCCTTGCCGAAAAGTTTCTGGACCGCATCCGCGACTACGACGAGACGCTGCTCCCCGGCGAGCGCCCGTTTCCGTGGCAGCGCATGACGGGCATCGCGCAGCACCGCGAGATCCTGAAGGACGCGGGTCTCGAGAACATCGCCGTAGAATCGGTGCAGCTTGGCTACCACCTGCAGTCCGCGGACGAGTGGTGGGACATCGTGTGGAACACGGGCTTCCGCACGCCGGTGGGAAAACTCCCGGTGGAAGAACTCCCCGAGTTCCGTCGCGAGCACACCAACGAAGTCAACTCTCTCGCCAAAGACCCCGGCATCTGGCTTGACTGCCTCACCACCTTCGCAAAAGGCACACGCGCACGATGAGTGGTGCTGTGCCGCGCCCGGCCGGGAAATCCGCGGTCATCTTCATTTTCATCACGGTACTGGTCGACACGATCGGCTTTGGCATCATCATTCCGGTGGTGCCCGCACTCATCATGGAACTCACCGGTGAGGGCTTGAGCCGTGCGGCGCTGTACGGCGGCTGGCTGTGGTTTGCGTACGCGCTGGTGCAGTTCTTTGCGGCCCCCGTGCTGGGCAACTTGAGCGATCGCGTGGGACGCCGCCCGGTGATTCTCTTTGCGCTCGCGGCCCTGGGCATCGACTACATGGTCATGGGATTCTCGCGCACATTGACGTGGCTCTTCGTGGGCCGCGCCATCGCGGGCCTTGCCGGCGCCTCCTTCACACCCGCGTACGCGTACCTCGCCGACGTAAGCGCGCCCGAGAAGCGCGCGCAGAACTTCGGGCTGGTGGGCGCCGCGTTTGGCATGGGCTTCATCATCGGCCCCGCGATCGGTGGCCTGCTGGGCGAACTGGGCCACCGCGTGCCGTTCTTCTTCGCGGCGGGGCTCGCCCTCGTCAACCTCACCTTTGGATTCTTCGTGCTGCCGGAGTCCCTGCCGCGCGAATCGCGGCGTCCGTTTGAGATTCGGCGCGCAAACCCGGTGGGCACGCTGGTGCAGATTCGCAAGTACCCCGCCGTGCTTGGAATTCTGGGTGCCATCTTCCTCTGGCAGCTCGCGCATCAGTCGTTTCCGTCCACGTGGTCGTACTACACGATGCTCAAGTTTGGATGGAGCGAGGCGATTGTGGGGGCGTCGCTCGCCACCGTGGGTGTGGTGATGGCGATCAGCCAGGGTCTGCTCACACGCGTGCTGGTCCCCAAACTCCACGAGCGGCGCGCGGCGGTCATCGGGCTTGCAACCGGAGCCGTGGCGTACCTGAGCTACGCACTGGCGACGCGCGGCTGGATGATGTTTGCGCTTCTCGGTGCGTGGCTCATGGCCGCACTCGTTTACCCCTCGATGAATGCACTCATGTCACAGCAGGTTCCGGCCAACGCGCAGGGCGAACTTCAGGGTGCCGTCACCGGGCTCTACAGCCTGGCCGCGATCATTGGCCCGCCCGTGATGACACAGCTCTTTGGCTACTTCTCCGATGCCGGTGCCCCCGTCCACTTTCCGGGTGCCGCGTTTCTGTTTGCAGCGGTGCTGGTGGTGTGCGCGCTGGGAGTCTTTCTGCGCGCCATTTCGGCCCGCGCACACGCGCCCGCCGCGTAGTCCGTTGCGCCACGCGCGCAATCTCCTTATAATTGTGGCGTACGACCGCGCCAAAGCATGCGTTTCTCATCCTTTCTTATTGTTTCTCTTTGTGTTGCCGTGGCGGCTTCGTCCGCGCACGCAGCCACCCCGCGCAAGGCCTCGCCGGCACTCGAGCGCGCGCTGTGGGCCGCTCCCGCGTCGCGGCCCGTGGCGGCCTGGGTGTTCTTCGCCGACAAGGGCGACGCCCCCGCGCTGTTCACCGTGGAGTCCCGGCTGACCCCGAAGGCCCGCGAGCGGCGCGAACGCAACCGCGGAACCGGGAACCTGGTGGGTCCGCACGACATCCCGGTGAGTGCCCGCTACGTGGATGCAATCCGAAACCGTGGCGCCGACATTCGACACATCTCGCGCTGGCTGAACGCTGTTTCCGTGAACGCCGACGCCGCAACCCTGGCCCGCATTGCCGAACTGGGCTATGTGCAACGCATGGATGTGGTGCGCGCTTCGCGCGAACCCATGCCGCAGCCGGTTGCACTGCCCGCGCCGTCCAAGGCGCAGGGACCGCAGAGCGCGTACACCCTGGATTACGGAACCTCGCTCACCCAGAACCTGTTGATCAACGTTCCCGCCCTGCACGACGCCGGCTTGAGCGGCAACGGCGTGCTGGTGGCCATGTTCGATTCCGGATTCAACAACCTGACCCACAACGCACTGATCGGCATCGACGTTCAGGTCACGCGCGACTTCGTCAACGGTGACAGCGTGGTTTCGAACGAAGTGGGGCAGATGGGCAACGGCAACCACGGCACCTACACGTTGAGCACCATCGCCGGTTACGCGCCCGGCCAGCTCATCGGTCCCGCGTTTGGCGCCACCTACATCCTGTGCAAGACCGAGAACACGGAGTGGGAACGCTACGTGGAAGAGGATGCGTGGGTGGCGGCCGCGGAGTGGGTGGATTCGCTGGGTGCGGACATCATCTCCAGTTCGCTCAGTTATCTGGACGGCTACACGCACAGCGAACTCGGCTACACGTGGGAAGACATGGACGGCAACACCACCATCGTCACCATCGGTGCCGACATTGCAGCAAGCAACGGCATCCTGGTGGTGAATTCCGCCGGCAACGGCGGCTTTGTGTCGCTGCCGGAAAACACGCTGGGTGGCCCCGCCGATGGCGACGACGTGCTCGCGGTGGGTGCGGTGGATGGGACTGGTGTTCGCTCCAACTTCAGTTCCGTGGGTCCCACGTCCGATGGACGCATCAAACCCGACGTGATGGCGATGGGGTCGCTGGTCAAAGTGGCCAGCACCCTTGACGCCGGAAGTTACTTTGGAAACAGCGGGACATCGTTTTCGTGCCCGCTCACCGCGGGTGTGTGTGCGCTTCTGCTGGAAGCGCGTCCCAACGCGAGCAACACGCTGATCATGTCGGCGATCCGCCAGACCGCCAGCCAGTCCGGCGCGCCCGACCGTCTGATGGGATGGGGCATCGTCAACGCGGCCGCGGCTGCGGACGTCATTCCCACCGGTGTTGGCGATGCGCCGCTGGCCGTGCGCACCATATTGCACCCCGCACACCCCAACCCCTTCAACCCCACGACCACCATCGACTACGAAATCGCGGCGCGGGCAAACGTGGACCTCACGGTCTACGACGTTCGCGGCGCGCGCGTGGCCAACCTTGTCAACGAAACCCAGGACGCGGGCCGCCACCGGTACACCTGGAACGCGCGCGACGCGCGCGGCGGCACCCTTGCGTCCGGCGTATACTTCTATCGACTCACCGTCGGCGGCGTGGCATACTCCCGCAAGATGGTTCTGCTCAAGTAGTCCGGCGCCCCCCCCGCGCCTTTCCCACCCATTTCATTTAGGAGGCAGTCATGGCTGCAATTCAGCGCACCGCCACCGGTACCTGGCGCGGAGACCTCATGTCTGGCAAGGGGTCCATCGACGCCACCAGCGGCGTCCTTCAGGGCACACCCTATTCGTTTGCGACGCGTTTTGAGAACGCGCGCGGCACCAATCCCGAAGAGTTGATCGCGGCCGCACACGCCGCGTGCTACAGCATGGCGTTCTCGCACCACCTGGCCGAGCAGGGTCACAAACCCGACGAGATCATCACCCGGGCCACCATCTCGATGGAGCACGGCAAGATTCACACCATGCACCTCGAGACGCGCGGTCGCGTGGCCGGCGTGGATGGACCCACCTTCAAGCGTTTCGCGGAAGAAGCCGAGAAGAAGTGTCCGGTGTCCAACCTGTTGCGTCCCGGACTCACCATTACCCTCGACGCGGCACTCCTCTAACACGCGATGACCCCCGTCGCCATTCAGGATCTGTACCCCGAGGACTTTGCGCACTGCTTCGGGTGCGGAAAGCACAATGCCGCCGGTCACCGTCTGAAGAGCTTTGCCGACGGCGATGCGGTGACCGCGCGCTTTGCACCCGCGCCGCACCACATGGCGGTGCCCGGCTTTGTGTACGGGGGGCTGGTGGCGTCGCTCATCGATTGCCACGCCATGGCCACCGCGGCCGCGGCTTCCGTGATTGCGGAAGGGCGCCAGGTGGGCGATGGACCCACGCCGCGATTTGTCACCGCGTCACTCAACGTGGATTACTTGAAGCCCACGCCGCTTGGGCCCGAGCTCACGCTCCACGCGCGCGTTGCGGAACGCAGCGAGCGCAAGGCCGTGGTGGACGTCGAACTTTCGAGCAATGGAATCGTGACCGCGCGCGGCCGCGTGATTGCGGTGCGCATGCCGTCCAGCATGCAACAGACTCAACGCTAGTTTCAGGGAGGCACACCAATGAAGACCGTTCTTGTCACAATCGCCCTGCTTCTCGTGGCCGGCACCGCCGGTGCCGTCGTGAAGATGGAACCCGTGGAGTACAAGGTGGGCGACACCACACTCCGCGGCCAGATCGCGTATGACGACGCGGTCAAGGGCAAGCGTCCCGGCGTTATCGTCGTGCACGAATGGTGGGGACTGAACGAGTACGCCAAGGCGCGTGCAACCATGCTGGCCGAGAAGGGGTACGTCGCGTTCGCCGTCGACATGTTTGGCGAAGGCAAGACCACCACGCACCCCGAGGAAGCGGGTGCCTGGGCAACGGCGATCCGGCAGAACGCGGCGCTGGGTGCGGAACGTTTCAACGCGGCCCTCGATGTCTTCAAGAAGAACCCCCGCGTTGACGCCGCGCACATCGCTGCCATCGGCTACTGCTTTGGCGGCGGCACCGTGCTGGGCATGGCGCTCGCGGGTGCCGACCTTGACGGCGTCGTGAGCTTCCACGGCGGTCTCCCGCAGGACGCGCCGACGGGCAAAGTGACCGCCAGCATCCTGGTGTGTCACGGTGCCGCGGATTCGTTCATCCCAACCAAGGACGTGGACACCTTTGTCAAGAACGTCACCGACGCCGGTGCCGACTGGCAGTTCATCTCCTACGCGGGTGCCAGGCACGGATTCACCAATCCCAAAGCCGGCGATTTTGGGCTCCCGGGGCTTGCGTACAACGAGAAGGCCGACAAGCGTTCCTGGGAAACGACGCTGAACTTTCTCGCCGAAGTGACAAAGTAGTGGCACACGCGCGCTATCTTCACGTCGACGTCTTCACGTCGCAGCGCCTCGCGGGCAACCAGCTCGCCGTGTACGACGACGGCCGCGGCATCGACCCCGTGACCATGCAGGCCATCGCGCTGGAGATGAACTTCTCCGAGACCACGTTTGTGCTCCCGCGCGAGCGCGACAACACCGACGCGCGCGTGCGCATTTTTACGCCGCGCACGGAGCTGCCGCTGGCGGGACATCCCGTTATTGGCACCGCGTTCGCACTGGCGCACTCGGGTGCCATCCCGCCGGGGACCGGCACGTTTGTCATGGAACTCGGTGTGGGCCCCACGGCGGTGACGCTGGAGTGGAACGGCGGGCGCTTGCGCTTTGCGTGGATGCAGCAGCCGGTGCCCGTCACCGGTGCGGAGTTGAAAGCGCGCGACCGAGTTGCCGCCGCACTCGGCGTGTCGGTGCGCGACCTCGTGCCCGATCTCCCGGTGCAGGTTGTGTCCTCCGGGACGCCGTACCTGTTCGTGCCGCTCGCCACGCGCGCCGCGGTGGATGCGTCCTGGCTCGATGGGAAGTCGCTCGCGTCCGTGTTCGCGGATGCCGGCGAGGAAGAAACGCCCGCGTACGTCTTTTCAACCGAACCCCATGGCGACGGTGCCACCACCTACAGCCGCATGTTCGCGCCCAGCTTTGGCATCGCGGAAGACCCCGCCACCGGGGGTGCCTGCGGCCCACTGGGTGCGTACCTCGTGCAACACGGGCTCGTGGTTCCGGAGCGCGCGCACGCGATTGTGAACAAGCAGGGATTCTGCATGGGCCGCCCGAGCGTCATTCACATCAAGGTCGAGTGCGCCGGCAACCGGGTGCGCGACGTGCGAGTGGGCGGGGAAGCGGTGGTGGTAGGCGAGGGGACACTGCATTTCGACTGATGCTGGCGCGCGGCTGCGCGGCGTGCTAGTCTCCCCGCCAACGGCGCGGATGATCCTCACAGGGCCGCCCGTCCATCCAATCAGAGGAGGAACCCCGTCATGTTTCGTCGTTTGGTATTGGCGACCCTGCTGGTCGTAAGCGTTGCCGGCTCGGCCACGGCAGGCGAGTTGGGCGCGTTCACCGATCGCGCTCGCAAATGGGACTTCAGTCTGCAGACCCGCTACACCGGGTCAACCGAGTTTGATGGCGACTTCGGGTCCAAGGTGTCGCTTGATGACGATCTGGGTTGGGGCTTTGGATTCGGGTACAACCTGAACGAGCGCCTCAACCTGGGCTTCCTGATGAGCTGGCGCTCCGTTGGTTACAGCGCGTCGGTCACGGATGCCAACGATCTCACCCAGCAGCAGTTCTACTCGAGCTGGCTGGACACGGGAACGTTCGCGGTGAGTGCCGACTGGAACATCCTGCCCAAGCGCTTCACACCGTACGTGAGCGGTTCGCTGGGCTGGGTCATGATCGACACCAACATCGCCGCGGATTACGACACCGGCTGCTGGTGGGACCCCTGGTGGGGCTACGTGTGCGACACCTTCGTGTCCACCTACGGCACCGACGAAGCCTGCTACGGCTTCGGCGTGGGTGGCCGCATCGAAGTGTCGCCCACCATGTTCATCAAGGCGGGTTACGAAAAGAACTTTATCAACACGGACGGGCTGGACGGATTTGACATGTTCCGTCTGGACATCGGCGCCATCTATTGATCCAACGGGCGGGGCCGCGGCAACGCGGCCCCGCACCTTTTCCGCACCATGCATCCGCGCGTCGTTCTGGCACTGCTTCTTCTCATCGGCAGCGCACTCGCGTGCGACGAAGGCACCACCGACCCCGACGACACCGTCGTCTTCCGACCCACATCGCCCCGTGTGCTTTCCACCGGCAGCCCCGGCAAGGATGAGGACCCCTCTGTTCTGCGCGCGCGCGACGGGATGCTGTACGTGGCGTGGTTTTCAGAGCGCTCGGGCAACTCCGACATCTATCTGACGCGCACGCGCGACGGCGTCACGTGGGAGGGAGCCAGGCGCATCACCACCCACGCCGATCGCGACCACTACCCGTCGCTCATGCAGAGCGCCGACGGTGCGCTGCACCTCGTGTGGTTCCGCTGGACCGCCGGGTTTGCGGGCACGATCTGGCACGCGCGTTCGGCCGACGGAACGACGTGGGGCGCCGAGGAGCCGGTTACCAGCGATGCCAACGTGGACGACTGGGTGCCCACCATGGCGCAGACGCTGAACGGCACCCTGCGTGTGTACTTCGTGAGCGACGCACGCAATGCCATGAGCCCTGCAAGCGACCTGTACGTTGCCAGCCAGGCCGCCGGCTCATCCACGTGGACGGCACCCACACCGGTGGTTGGTGTGAACAGCAACGCCGAACACGACCACCTTCCGGCTGCGGCGCGCGTCAACAACGAGATTGCTCTCCTGTGGGTGCGTCACGACACCTCGGTACCGCAACCCTGGCTCAACCCCAAGTCGCAGGTCTGGTACGCGACGTCCGCCGACGGATTCACGTTTTCGTCCGCGTTCCCCGTCACCAACGACGCGGGTAACGTGGTGAACCTGTTTCCCACATTTTATACTGCCACCAATGGAACCTCGCGCGCGCTGTGGATTACAACCCGCACGGGCTCGCCGTCGGTTGTTGAATTGCCGGTGAGCGGGTTGTTGTCCTACCCGACCGGCCTCAAGACCCTGACCGCGCTGCCCGGCGCCGGATACTCGCACCGCGTGGCGCGGACCAGTACACCCGGCGTGTATCTCGCGGCGTGGGTGCAGGGAGCGGAGGGTATTCAGGACGTCTACACGCGTTTCTTCGAAAACTGATTCCCTTACCCCGAGGTTGTGCATGATCCCCGGACTGCTCACGGCTCTCCTGCTTGCCGCGCCATTGTCATCGGCGCCCTTCACCTGCACCGGTCCCGCGTACCTCACCGACGACAGCCACCCCAATCACCCGGGTGACTTTCGCCGCTACGACGTGACGTTTCGCTTCCACGCCGATCCGCGCACCGGCGAAGCCGTGATCGAGTGCGAATCCGGCGAGGGCGTCGAGAAAGACACCGATCGCTACTTCTGGCGCCGCGGTCGCATCTTCCAGGCCGACGAGAACAACGCGGAAACTCCCGCCGGGCCGCTGGGCGACTTGTCGCCCGCAACCCTGGCGGCGCTGCACCCGGCTCTCGTAACCCTTGCCATGGAGGAGCGCCGCGATGCCGTGCGATCGGCGGGGCGGGACCGCTACCTGTTTGCGTGGAACGATGAGCTGTGGACCGTTGCCACGGAAGGAAGGCCCGCGCGCCCGCGCTCGCTGGAGCGGCGCGTGTTTCACGACCTCTACGGCGACGGCGTGGAAATCATTCGCTACGACGCAAGTTCCGACGGCTCATTCGTCACCACCGTGAACCTGCGCGGACGCGAGACCGCACGCCTCGACGTGGGGGTTCCCGCTGCCACCGCACCGCCCGTCCTGCCAGTAGCGGCGAACGAACGCGACCGCGCGCGCCTGATCGCGCCCGAAGAGATCGTGTTCACCGAACGCGCGCCGTCGCTCTTCACGATCGATCTCGTGTCCATGAGCACGCGCGTGACCGTCGCGGAGTTCGACGACTTTGTTTTCGTCATCGAGGGCGTGTACAACGCGCGCAACGGCGACCTGGTTGTGGAGAGCATCCGGAACCGCTTCAAGAAGCCGGTTCGGTACTTCTCCTTCAGCCACCTGCACGGGCAGTACATCGGCAGCGTTCGCAGTTACGTCTACGCCGGGGCCACCGTTCTGGTGCCGCCCACAACCCAGCCCATGGTTGAGCAACTGGCAAAGGCCGACCACGATCTCCGTCCCGACGCGCTTGCGCGCGACCACAAGCGGCTCCTGGTCGAGGCCGTCAAGGAGCGCTGGCAGTACGAAGACGACACCAACACCATCGACATTTACAATATTCCATCCGGGCACACCGACGAGTACCTGGTGTTCTACTTCCCGCGCCAGAAGGTACTCCTCACCGGAGACCTGCTCTTCTTCCGTCCCGAGAAGCCGCTGACCGGGCGCTCAAAGCAACTGTGCGGCACGCTCGCAAAGCTGGACGTCGACGTGGACGCGTACTGGGCCACGTGGCCGCTGGAGGGGTACGGCACCCGCAATGTGGTGACCGGCGACGAAATGCGCGCCAAGTGCGCGGAGCCCTGATCCGTGCGCATTCTGTTTCTCAATTCAATTCAGATGTGGGGAGGAGCCGAGGTCTGGCTCATGGACGTCATGCACGGACTTGCGCACCGCGGCCACGAGGTGGCGCTGGTGTGCCGGCCCGGCACCATCCTGGAGAAGAACGCGCGCGAACGCGGCTTCGACGTGATCACACTCCCGATGCGCGGCGACTTTGACCCGTCCACGATTGCCGCGGTGCGCGCGATCCTGCGCGAGCGCGACATCGAACTCATCACCACCAACATGGACAAGGAACTGCGCTTTGGCGGGATGGCAGCGCGCCTCTCCGGGCGCGTGGCGGTGGTTCCGTCGCGCGAAGTGGATTATCCCCTGAAGAACAACCTGCGCTACCGCTTCACCTACAACGTGCTCGCGGACCACGTGCTTGCCAACTCGGAGTGCACGCGGCAGACGCTGCTCAAGAGTGCACCGTGGCTCTCACCGGCGCGGGTGGAGGTTGTCTACAAGGGCATCGACCCGGAGCCGTTTCTGCACAACGAGGACGCGGGTGCGCGCCTGCGGGCGGAACTTGGCATCGCACCCGATGCGCGCGTGGTCGGTTTTGTGGGGCAGATCATCGAGCGCAAGGGCATTCCGGACCTGCTGGAGGCCATGCCCGCGGTGGTTGCGCAGTTGCCGGACGTACGCTTCCTGTTTGCGGGAGAAGGCAAGCTCTCCGAGTTGGTACAGTCGCGCGCGCGCGAACTCGGAATCCAGGACCACGTGGTGATGGCGGGATTTCGTCGCGATGTCCCCGCAGTGATGCACGCGCTGGACGTTCTGGTGCTTCCTTCCGTGGTTGAGGGATTTGGCTACGTTCTGGTGGAAGCGATGGCGGCGGGGAAGCCGGTGGTGGCGACGCGTGCCAGCAGCATCCCCGAAATCGTGCGTCACGAAGAAAGCGGGCTCCTCGTGGATGTCCACGACCCCGCCGCACTCGCGACATCACTGGTGTCCATTCTTGCAAATCGTGACCGGGCTCACAGTCTGGGTGCACGCGGTCGCGCCATTGTGCAGGCTGAGTTTACGCTGGCGCGCATGCTGGATCGTACCGAAGCCGCATTCGCGCGTCAGGTCGTGAAAAAGCGCGGGCGCCAATCCTCTTCTTGACGAAAGGCACCCCAAGGTAGCAACCTCGCCAACGAGTGACCCGCAAAGAGGCCCCACGCGGCCCCGGCGGCTGCGCTCATTCAGTTCGTAACGATGAGGAGAACGACGATGCGTATACGAAACTTGTTTCTCGCGGGCGCGCTTTGTGCCGTCTCCGCGGGTGTTGTCGCACAGTCGGCCAACGCCATGAGCATTGGCGGCGGCGTGCACTACCTGCGCACGCTCGGTGACATCAAGGATGAAGGGTACAAGCAGGACTCTTTCTCCATTCTCGGGTCGCTCCAGTTCCCGCTGGGACCGCTCACCATGGAGGGTACGGTCGACTACATTTTCGACCTGGCGGGAACCGACGAAGCGGCGATCCAGCCCCAGGTGTGGGCCCTTATCGGCGGGTTCATCTACGGCGGTGCCGGCATCGGCTGGACGCACGTGAACGACGATTGGCTCGACGATCCGTTCTATGCCCTGCGCGGCGGCGTCAACCTGCCGCTCTCGATCTTCACGCTGGATCTGTACGCGACCTGGAATTTCCAGAGCGACGAGGACTTCGAGAACCTGACCGGCGAGGATCTGGACTCACTCACGTTTGCTGCCGTGGCCCGCTTCCCGCTGGGCGGAGGCGGCGAGTAGCCCGGAAACTGCATGCACCGGCTCCGTCGTTGGTTTGTCCCCGTCGCACTCCTGCTGGTGCTCGCCGCCGTGGCGGGCTGCGGCGTGCGGGGCAAACGGGCGACGGAGCCGTTGCCTCCCCCCGTGGGTGAGGGTGTGCTGCCCGCACCCGGCAACCTCAAGTTCACGCTTACCGTGACCCCGCGCCGCTTCGCCGTGGGCGAGCGCGTCACGTTCGAAGCCAGCATGTTCAACGAGAGCAAGGAAGTCTTCGAGCGCGATTGCCCCAACGACTGCGTGTGGGACTACGACGTGGTAGCGGCCGACGGAACGCACATTGGCCCGCGGCGTGACTGCATTCCCACCGAAACCGAACTCAAGCTGGAGGGCGGCGAGTTGCGCATGATCATTCGCAACTGGAACCGCAAGGAAGGCTACTTTGGCGCGGGCGGCTCCGTCGCACCCGGCCGCTACGTGATCAACGCTGGTTTCGTGGACGAAACCGGCAAGGTGCAGCCGATGGCGGAACCCGCGATCGTCGAGGTCCTGCCCGCGCGCTGATCTTCATCCGGAGGCGACATGCCCGCCTACATCATCGTCAACATCGAGATCAAGGATCCGGTTCGCTACGCCGAGTACATCAAGATGGCGCCGGCCTCCATCGCGCACTACGGTGGCCGCTACATTGCGCGCGGTGGCAACACCGAGCGTCTGGAGGGAACCTGGGAACCGAAGCGCGTCGTGATCCTCGAGTTCCCGAGTTTTCAGCGGGCGCGGCAGTGGTGGGCGTGCGACGAATACGCGGAGGCAAGACGCCTGCGCCAGAGTTGCGCGGTTACCGAGATGGTCCTGGTGGACGGCTTCGAGGGCTTCTAACCGCTATCCGCGCGGCTCGCGGCCAAACCGTTCGGCCGAACGCGCCCGCGCCTTCTCCGCCTCCACCTCACGGTTGCGCGGCGGCGACGACGTCACCAGCGAGTACACCAGAATGCGCGCCGCCGCGGTGACTTCATCCACCGCGCGGTTGAACGCAGCCTCGTTGGCGCGCGACGGAGCCGTGGTCCCCGAGATCTTGCGCACGAACTGCAGCGACGCCGCGCGAATCTCGTCTTCGGTTGCAGGCGGATCAAAATTGAACAGCGGTCGAATGTTGCGACACATGGCGTTCTCCTTGAATGTCGCCATCAATATACACCTGTGGCACACGCGAATCCAGCCGGGCGGGGAAACTTGGATTTCGCTGTTCCGGCGCGGGTTGATCGGCTAGATTCTGGAAGCATCCGCGAGCCAGCGATTCCCCTGGAGGCCATCCGTGCTCATCCATCGTGGTGCTCTGCTGTCATTCATTTGTCTGTCGTTCCTGCTGCCATCCCTCGCACACGCCCAGGCCACTCCGCCGCCGCTTCCGCCCGAAGCCGCCCAGTTTGATTTCTGGGTGGGTGAGTGGAACGTGTCCTGGAAGGAAAACCAGCGCGGTGTCAATCGCATCACAAAGCGCTGGGACTCGGTCATCGTGGAAGAATTTGACGGGCGCCCGGAGTCGCCGCTCGAAGGCCACAGCGTTTCCGTGTACGACGCCGGTGCCGGGCTGTGGAAGCAGACCTGGGTGGACAACCAGGGCGGTTACCTGGATTTCACCGGAAAGTTTGCCGACGGCAAGATGACGCTGTCGCGCTCCTTCCAGAAGGATGGCAAGACCGTGCACCAGCGCATGGTCTGGTACGATATCGCTCGCGACGCCTTCACGTGGAACTGGGAGCGATCGCTGGACGAAGGCAAGACCTGGGAAGTGGTGTGGAAAATCGATTACACCCGTCGCAAGTAGAGGAGAACACTGTGAACCGAAGTGCCCCCGATCCTTCCGAGTACACCGAATACTACGGCCGCTACATCCAGCAGGTCCCGGCCGGCGACATTGTGGTCACGCTTCGCGACCAGCTCGCGAGCACAACCCGGCTCCTGCGTTCGGTGCCGGCGGATCGCGTGGAGTTCCGTTACGCGCCCGGCAAGTGGACGTTGCGCGAGGTGCTGGGACACGTGACCGACATGGAATGGGTGTTCGGTGCGCGCGCCATTCACTTTGCGCGCGCGGTGGAGGGGGCACTCCCCGGTTTCGAACAGGACGACGCCATGCGCGTTGCGACATTCCCGGCCTGGAACGACCTGATCGACCAGTTTGCGCACGCACGCGCGGGGTTCATCTCGTTTGCGGAAGCGCTGGATGCAGCCGCGTGGAATCGCAAGGGTGTGATGTCGGGGAACGCGGCCAGCGTACGCGCGGTTGCGTACGTTCTCGCGGGGCACGAACGCCACCACGTGGCAGTGATTCAGGAGCGTTATCTGCGGTAGTCAGCGCGCCGCGACGGTGGGCGCACCGTACATGGCGTCGATGCGGGCGCGGAAGTGTTCTTCCACGATCTTGCGCTTCACCTTGAGCGTCGGGGTCAGGTCTCCGTCGGCGATGGTCAGCTCACGGTCCAAGAGCTCGAACGACTTGATGCGTTCAAACGGGGCCAACTCCGCGTTGATGGAATCCACCACGCGCTGGTAGAGTTCGCGCGCCGCCGGCAGGGCCGCGAGTTCGGCGTGGCCGGTTGCCGCGTGACCGCCCGCACTGGCCCACGCCGCGAGACGCTCGAAATTTGGAACAATGAGGAGTGCAATGAACGGGCGGCGGTTGCCCACCAGCACCGCTTCCGCCACCAGCGGATCCTGCTTCAATCGCAGCTCGATGGGTTGCGGCGCCACCTTCTTGCCACCCGCGGTGGCAATCAGGTCCTTCTTGCGATCGGTGATGACGAGGTAGCCGTCCGCATCCAGGTGCCCGATGTCGCCGGTGTGGAACCATCCGTCCACGATGGCCTCCGCGGTTTCCACGGGCTTGCGGAAATATCCCTGCATCACGTTGTCGCCCCGCGCGAGGATTTCTCCGTCTTCCGCGATGTGAATCTCTACACCCGGCAGCGGCTTGCCGACCGAGCCAAAGCGAAACGCACCGAAAACGTTGACCGTCAGCACGGGCGACGTCTCGGTGAGGCCGTAGCCCTCCAGCACCGGTAACCCCGCCGCGTAAAAGAACTCCGCAATCTCGCGCGCAAGCGGGGCACCGCCGGATACAAAGAAGCGCAGCCGTCCACCCACGCGCGCCTGCACTTTCTTGAGAACCAGTGCGTTGGCCAGATTGCGCTGTGCGGTGAGTAACGGGCTGGTGCGGCCCGCGAGGTGTGCCGTAACCCAGGCGCGTCCCGTGCGCACGGCCCACTGGAAGAGCGCGTACTTGACCTTCCCGCCTTTTGCCGCTGTGTCGAAGATGCGCGTGTACATTTTTTCGTAAACGCGCGGCACGCTGCACACCACGGTGGGGTGCACATCCTGAAGATCCTGCGGTACGGTTTCGATGGACTCGGCAAATGCGATCGTGACGCCCGCGGTCATCATGGTATAGAAGCCCGCCGTGCGCTCGAACACGTGGCTCAAGGGGAGAAACGACAGGCAGCTGTCGGAGGGCCCGAGATCGAACACCTCAAGACACTGGCGAATGTTGGTGGTGAAGTTGCCGTGGGTCAGGATCGCACCCTTGGGCTCACCCGTCGTCCCCGACGTATAGATGATGCTGGCCCAGTCGGTGGGGCTCACCTGGCCGATCAGTTCCCGGTAGTCCGTGGTGGCGGCCAGAGCGCGTCCGTCCGCAAGAAGTGTCTCGAAGGCGCGGACACCGTCGCCGGTGGCGTCGGCGTCAAACGCGATCACGTGTTCGAGGTGCGGGAGACGGCTGCGAATGGCGGTGATCTTGGCCAGCTGCGAACGAGACGACACGAACACCACGCGGGCTTCGGCGTCGCGCAGGATGTACTCGATCTGCGAAGCCGGCAGCGTGGAATAAATGGGAACGTTCACGCACCCGCAGGAAAGAATGGCCAGATCGGAGATGATCCACTCCAGCCGGTTCTCGGACAGGAGTGCCACCCGGTCGGCGCGCGCGACGCGGAGCGACTGCAGCGCGCACGCCAGGGCATGGACGCGGTTGAGCACGTCGCTGTGCGCGACGTCCTCGTAGCGACCCGCGCGCCGGACGCGAAACGCATCCGGCTTGCGGTACGATTCCACCGCCTCCAGGAACTGGCGGGGGATGGTGTTGTGAAACGTCACGGCCATTGGGTCACCTGCTGGAATACCAAGCACGCACGGTGCCAGTTCCGGCCCCCGTCGCCCCACGCCGGGGCAGCATGGGGAAGAATTCCCGACCGGCCTCCCGGTTGTTGCCGCGCGCAAGGGCCCGCTCCCGGCGGTTCCGAGGCGCCGCTGGGCGGTATTATCCGGCCCGGTGCCTCACGCGTGTCAACCGGCTTTAATTCCATTTGAATTCCCCCTCCCAGGCAGGTAAATTTAGCCCTCGTTCAGCGAATCCACCGGCCCGCCATCCGGCGCGCCGACGAACCAACGCTTTTTATCAGGTCAGGACACGGAGGTCTCCAGGTGCACGGTGCCGATTTTCTCAAGCGGCTCGACGAAACGGTCGCCCGCCACGCGCTTCTTTCCCACCCGTTCTATCAGTTGTGGAACGACGGCGCGCTGTCCCGCGAGACGCTGTGCGAGTACGCCAAGCAGTACTACGCCCATGTCCGCTTTTTCCCGCGCTACGTGAGTGCTGCGCACGCCGCGTGCGATGACATTCGCGTGCGCCAGCTCCTGCTCGAGAACCTGACCGACGAGGACAAGGGTCCCGACAACCACCCCGAGCTGTGGCTTCGCTTCTCGGACGGCCTGGGTGTGGCGCGCGACGACGTTCGCAACGCCGAGTTGCTCCCCAAGACGGTGGAGTCGGTGGAGCGCATGGTGAACATCACGCGCAGCGAAGACTTCCGCGACGGTCTGGCCGCCTTGTACGCCTACGAGTCGCAGGTCCCGATGGTCGCGCGCACCAAGCGTGAGGGGCTCGCAAAGTTCTACCAGCTCGATGACGCGCGCTCGGTGCAGTTCTTCACCGTGCACGAGGATGCCGACATCATCCACAGCCAGGTCGAGCGTGACCTGCTGGCCGAGCACTGTGCCACACCCGAGCAACAGGAGCGCGCCATCGCCGCGGCCGACGAAGCCGCCAGGGCGCTGTGGCACTTCCTGGACGGCGTGTACGACGCGTACTGTCACGGCGCCTGCGCGTCGCACTAGACTTCACAGGACCGCGTGGCCAAACACATCGGCATCGTCGCGTGCAGCGCGGAAGGCGCGGCACTCTGCTACACCACCGTCTGCACGGAAGCACCCGAGTTGATGGGGAAGAAGCACGCCCACCCCGAGGTGAGCATGCACACGCATCCCTTCAGCGACTACGTGCGCCTGATCGAGGCGGGTCGCTGGGACGGTGTCGCAGCCCTCATGCTGTCGTCGGAAGCCAAGCTGGCGCGGGCCGGCGCCGAGCTCGTGATCTGCCCGGACAACACGATCCATCTCGTCTTCGAGCAGGTGATGAAGCAGGCGACGCTGCCGTGGCTGCACATCGCGGAGGAAGTTGCCCGCGAGGCGGGCGGGCACGGGTTTACGCGCCTGGGCCTGATTGGCACCGCGGTCACGATGGAGAGTTCCTTCTATAAGGAAAAGCTCGCGGCCTACGACATCGAGGTCGTGATACCCGAGGATAAGGACCGCAAGCTCATCAACCGGATCATCTTTGATGAGCTGGTGTCGGCGCAGTTCACGGCCGAGTCGCGTGCGTACTTCACGGGCATCATCAACGGCATGCGCGGGCAGGGGTGCGACGGCGTCATTCTGGGGTGCACCGAGGTGCCGCTGATCATTACACCCGAGAACTCGCCGTTGCCGGTACTGGACTCCACGCGCCTTCTGGCACGTGCCGCACTGAAATCGGCGCTGGTCTAGTTTTAAGGGGCAGAATTGCCGGAAGGGCGCGTCGCAGTGCGGCGCGCCCTTTTTATTTGTCCCAGTCGTCGGGGGAGAGAAAGTAGAAATGGTGACCCGGCGGGTGGCCGTGACCCACGGCCGGCGCGCTCTCGATCACGCGCGTGACGTAGCGCTTGGCAGCACTCACCGCGTCGCGAATGGAATCTCCCAGCGCCAGGCGCGCGGTGATGGCGGCCGAAAGCGTGCAGCCGGTACCGTGGACGCTGCGTTCGCGCGGCGGCACGTGCGGGTGCAACTCGGTAAAGGTTCCGTCCGCTTCCCACAGGATGTCGACCGCCAGTGCAAAGGCGGCGTGTCCGCCCTTCACCAGCACGGCGCGCGGACCGCGGGCACCAATGGTTTCCGCGGCGCGGCGCATGTCGTCCAGTGATTCAATGGGGAATCCCGCCAGCAGTGCGGCTTCGTGCAGATTGGGCGTCACCACGCGCGCCAGCGGAACCAGCTCGTCCATGAGGGCCGACACCGCGTCCTCGCGCAGGAGCCGGTGCCCGCTCTTGGACACCATGACGGGGTCCACCACCAGACTCTTCACCCCGTGGGTTTCCCACGCGGAAGCCACCGCCAGGATGATCTCCGCATCCGCCAGCATCCCGGTTTTCGCGGCCGCGATCTGAAAATCCGATAGCACGGCTTCGATCTGCTGGCCCACAAACGCGGCCGGCAGTGCGAGGGAGCCTTCCACGGCCCGTGTGTTCTGGGCCGTGACGGCCGTGATCACCGACGTGCCGTAGACGCCCAGCGCCGCGAAGGTCTTGAGGTCGGCCTGGATTCCGGCGCCGCCGCCGGAGTCGGAGCCGGCGATGGTCAACGCTTGTTTCATGCGGGTGCCACTCACGGGCAAAGTCTAGCACAGGCATTCGACCGCGGAGTGCCGTGCGGTGTATAGTGGGCGCAGCGGCTCCGCGCAGGGGCGCGTGAGCCGGTTGCACTCGGCCGCTGGAAAGGAACTCTCAATGTCCGAGCATCGGGCCCTCATCGCGTGGACGAGAACCACCGACTCGTTTGGTTACAAGGATTACAAGCGCGAGCACACGTGGACCTTCAAGAACGGTGCCGTGGTGCAGGCGTCTGCCGCACCGCGCTACCTCGGGAGTGCCGACTGCATTGACCCGGAAGAGGCGTTTGTCGCGTCCGTTTCCAGTTGCCATATGCTGACGTTCCTGGCCCTCTGTGCGCGCCGCGGTATCGTGGTGGACCGTTACACCGACGACGCGGTGGGCACGCTGGCGCCCAACCAGAACAAGAAGCTCGCGGTCACGCGCGTGGTGCTGCGCCCGCGCATCGAGTTCGCACCCGGTCACACGCCGGACGAGGCAACCCTGAAACAGATTCACGAGGAGTCACACCACGAATGTTTTATCGCCAACTCGGTCCTGACAACCATCACGGTCGAAGCACCGTCGGACGCGGCGCCATGATGCGCTGGATAACGCTGGCACTGGTGCTCGGGTGTGCGACACCCGCGGCCGCACAGCAGCAGGCAACACCAGCCCCCGCCGCGCGCGCGGAAGCCGCGCTCGACGCCGGCAAGCCCAAAGAGGCCATTGCGATTGCGGAGCAGGCCATCAAGGAAAACGGCAGCGATGCCCACGCGTGGTTCGTGCTGGCGCGCGCGCGTCAGGCCAACGGCGACATGAAGGGTGCGATTGCGGCCGGTCACTCTGCCACCGAGTTTGCCGCCGTGCGCGCGAGTGCTTTCTACAACCTGGCCTGCGCGTACGCACTTTCCGGCAACAAGGACGACGCGTTTCGCGCGCTGCAGGGTGCCAAGCTTGCGGGCTTCGCCGACCGCGACCTCATGGCCAAGGACGCAGACCTCGCGTCACTGCGCTCCGACCCGCGCTTTGTGCTGCCGATGGAGCGCAATTACTTTACGCTGAAACTCAAGAGCGGGCAGGAGCTCGCGTACTCGGTGGATCTGCCCGCGGGCTTTGATCCGCGCAAGGCGCACCCCGTGCTGGTGGCACCCGGTCACGGCCGCAAGGTGGACGGAAACTGGGGCGGACTCTTCTGGGGCGAAGACACCGCCCAGCGCGGATGGATCACGGTGGAAACCGCGTCCTTCCTGTCGGAAGAACCCATCCACTCCACGCACGAACTCTTTGACGACCTCGCCAAGCGCTACCGCGTGGCGGGCGGCAAGTTCCACCTCGCGTGCTACGGCCCCACCTCGGGGCCCGCGTTTGGCATCGCAATTGGAGCACCCACCCGTGTTGCAAGCCTTTGGGCGCTGCCCGGCTTTCCCACCACCGACAAGGAAGCCGACCTCAAGAAGCTCGTGGGCATCAAGGTTACGTTCATCGTGGGTGACCGCGACCCGTACTGGTACCAGGAAACGACGATCGCGCACGATCGCCTGAAACGGCTGGGCGTGGAGTGTTATCTTGAAGTGGTTCCCGGGGCCGGGCACCTGCTGCAGGAAATGTTCGGCGGCGAGTTTGCCAAGCGACTCGATCTCATGCGGGGGACACCATGATTCAAAAACGAAATCTCTTTACCGGCGTTGGCAAGGAACTGCACCGCGAGCACATGGAAGTCCTCGCGCGCGAGGGGCGCACCCGCATCGAGCGCGTCGTGTCCCACGGCGAAGCCTCACCCCCGGGCTACTGGTACGACCAGGATGAGTCCGAGTGGGTATTGATGGTGCGCGGCCACGCGCGTGTGCGCTTCGAAGCCGAGGACCAGGTCCTCGAGTTGAGTGCGGGCGACAACTTCCTGATCCCACCCCACGTACGTCACCGAGTGGACTGGACCGCACCCGACGAGGACACAATCTGGCTCGTCGTGTTCTTCTAACCCGAGGAGTTGACCGTCATGGAGATGCCAAAGCACGCAGTGCAGTGGTTTGAGATCCCGGTGAGAGACTTTGCGCGTGCGCGCAAGTTCTACGAGGCTATTTTCGACTATCAGATGCCCGAGATGGAAATGGGCCCCACGCGTATGGGTATCCTGCTCCACGACCAGCCCGGTGGCGGCGTCGGGGGTGCCATCGTGCACAGCGAGGGCTGCGAGCCCTCGAAGCAGGGGACCATCGTGTATCTGAGCGGTGGCAACGACCTCTCCGTCGTGCTAAACCGCGTCGCGCAGGCAGGCGGCCAGGTCGTCGTCCCCAAGACCGCGATCACCCCCGAGCACGGGTTCTTCGGCCACTTCCTGGACACCGAAGGCAACCGCGTCGGCCTGCATTCCATGAAGTAGCGCCTACGCCCCGTCGATGGCTGCGCGCAGTGCTCGCGTGGCGGCTTCGGGGTTGTCAGACTTAACAACCGCTCCGATCACGGCCACTCCCCACGCGCCGGCTCGAATCACGTCGCGCGCGTTGGTGGCGTTGATGCCGCCGATGGCGATGAGGGGAATGCCGGCACCCGCGGTGGCGGCGCGGACGGCGTCGAGGCCGAGCGGGGGACCGCTCTTCTGTTTGGACGACGTCGCAAACACGTGGCCGAATCCGGCGTAGTCAGCACCCGCGGCCTGTGCGGCGCGCACTTCATCGGGTGACGACGCGGTGGTTCCGATGCAAGCTTCCGCTCCCAGCGCACGGCGCGCATCAGCTATTGGCGTGTCGTCGCGGCCAACGTGCACGCCGATACCGCACGCGCGCGCCACATCCACGCGGTCGTTCATGATCATCACCACACCGTACCGTTCGCAGATCGCACGCACACGGCGTGCAACGGCCAAAAGGTCGTTGTCGGAAAGTTGCTTGTCGCGGAGCTGAATGACGTCGGCACCGCCCGCACACGCAAGCAGGGCGAGGTCCTCGTGCGAGAATCGCTTCTGGATGGACGTGTCCGTAATGACGTGGAGGCTGAAATCGCGCGCGTGACTCACAGGCCACCCATCGCGTCTGCAAACTCGCGCACGGCACGGCGTGCACTGGTTGCTTCCATGACGGCGCGCACGACGGCCACACCGTGTGCTCCGGCGTCGCGGCAGGACATGGCGTTCTCGGCCGTGATCCCACCCACTGCAAACACCGGGGCCGTGGTTGCGGCACACGCGGCCGTGAGTCCTTCCAGACCGTGCGCTTTTCCGTGCTTGCCCGGTGTCCCGAAGATGGTTCCAAACACCACGAAGTCGGCCCCCAGGTCCACAGCCGCGCGGACACCGTCCGCGCTGTGCGCACTGGCACCGATCAGGAGTTTGGGAAACAACGAGCGCACGTGCTTGAGAAGTTCCGGGTCGTCGGGGACGTGGAAGCCGTCCACGCCCGGGCTGCCCGCGATCAACTGCGCGGTGGTGTCCTCGATGGACGCCACGTTCACCAGGAGGCGCGCGTTGTACGGGCGCATCGTGTCCATCAGGCGCGTTGCGCAGGCCACGGTGTCGTTGTCACTGAAGTCCTTCTCGCGCAGTTGCACCGCGCGCGCACCACTCACCACGGCGTCGTGGACAATGGACGCCAGCGAACGCGGCGCGCACAGCGTGCGGTCGGTAATGAGGTAGAACCGAAAATCGATCATTCGTTGCGTCCAATCACGCCCTCGATGGGGCTGGAGGCGGTTGCGTACAGTTTCATGGGAATGCGGCCGGCGCCGCGCGCGAGCCGGCCGGCTTCCGCGGCCAGGCGCATGGCGCGCGCCATCTCCACCGGCTTCTCGGCCTGTGCCACCGCGGTGTTGAGCAGAATGCCGTCGACACCCAGCTCCATCGCAAGCGCCACGTCCGACGCAGTACCCACACCGGCATCCACAATGAGCGGGACGGCGCACTGCTCACGGATGATGCGCAGGTTGTAGGGATTGCGAATGCCCATGCCGGATCCAATGGGTGCACCAAGCGGCATGACTGCGGCACAGCCCATGTCCGCCAACTTGCGGCACGTCACCGGGTCGTCGTTCACGTAGGGCAGCACCACAAAGCCGTCGGCCAGCAATTGCTCGGCTGCGCGCAAGAGTTCCGGCACGTCGGGGAAGAGCGTGTCTTCGTCGCCGATCACCTCGAGCTTCACCCAGTGGGTCCCAAGTGCCTCGCGTGCAAGGTGTGCCGTGAGCACCGCTTCCTTTGCGGTGAAGCAACCCGCGGTGTTGGGCAAAAGCGTGTAGCGCTCGCGCAGCATCGCGATGAGGTTCTGCTTTGAGTGGTCGTCGAGATTCACGCGCCGAATGGCCACCGTGACCATCTCGGTGCCGCTTGCTTCCAGTGCCGCCATCAACGTGGCGGGATCCGGATAGCGCGAGGTGCCCAGGATGAGGCGCGAACTGAACGCGCGCCCGGCGATGATGAGAGGATCGTTTGCGTTCATGATCAGCCGCCCTGCACGGCGCGCACGATTTCCACGCGGTCGCCGGCTTGAAGTCGGTGTGCCTTCCACGCGGCGCGGGGAATCACGGTGTCGTTCACCGCGACCGCAATCCCGCTGGTGTCGGCGTCCAGGCCCGCGTCGCGGAGTACCGTTTCCAGCGAAGCGCCGGAGGGTACCGCGTGCGGTGTTCCATTCAAATGTATAGGTACCGACGTCATCATGCGGTGGCAAAGCGCGCGGGTGAGAAGGCCGCGGCCCCGTAGTCACCGGTCAACAGGCCCTCGCACACCACATCCGCGGTGGCCGGCGCCAGCAGGATGCCGTGCCGGAAGTGACCGGTCGCCATCACCAGCCCGTGCACGCGCGTGGGGCCGATCACCGGCCGATGGTCGCGCGCGCCGGGGCGCAGGCCCACGTCGACCGCGAGAAGCGGCAGGTCGTGAATGGAAGGAACGGCCTCCCACGCGCCATCCAGTATCTCGCGCACACCGCCCGCGGTGGGGCGCATGTCGAATCCGGCCTCTTCCTGGGTTGCGCCCACCACAACGGTTCCATCCGCGCGCGGCACCAGGTAGGCGCGCGGTGCGCGCACCGCGTGTGCGAGGGCAAAGTCGGGTGTAGCCATGAGGCGAAGTATCTGTCCCTTGACCGGTCGCACGGGCGGAAGCGCGTCTTCTGGTATTCCATCGAGGTGTGCGGACCATGCGCCCGCTGCCACCACCGCGACACCCGATTGCACAACGCCGTCGCGCGTGCGCACGCCTTTGACGCGGTCGTCTTCAATTACAACGCCGGTCACCGGCGTCTCCTCGTGCAATGCCACGCCGCGCCGTCTGCACGCCTCCGCGAGGGCGTCGACCAGCGCGCGTGTGTCCACGTGTCCGTCGCCCGGAATCCACATCGCGGCCGACACGCGCGGCGTCAGCACCGGTTCGATCTCGCGCGCCTGCGATCCGGTAAGCCACTCGACCGGGAGTCCGATCGACAGCCGGTAGTCGCACGTGCGCCGGAGTGCCGCCACGTCGTCGCGATGGATGGCGACCACCAGGGTGCCGCGCGCGTCGAACGCGACGCGGGTTCCGGAGTCGGCTTCCAGCTCGGCGAGAAACGACGGGTAGCGCAGGAGACTCTTCTGGCCGAAGGCGGTGAAGGCCCGGTCATCAAAACCGGTTTCCGCCACCGGGGCCAGCATGCCCGCGGCCACGCGGCTGGTCCCGGCGCCGGCGCGGTTGCGTTCGTACACGCTCACCGACTTGCCGGCGCGCGCGAGACGCCACGCCACCGAGAGTCCGATGACCCCGCCTCCAATGACAACCATGGGGGAGTGTGTTTCCGTCATGCAATCGAATCGCGCGGGGGAAAAAAATCGCCGACCCGGATCCGGGCGGCGGCTACCAAGGCGGACCACTCGCGGGAGGGATTCCCTTCGCCGGCATTACCCGGATCAGGTGCGTCGGGTCTGATCTCAGCCCGCCTGCTGGCGAGCACCCCGTTGGACTTGTCTGCACGATACGCCCGCGCCAGGGCTCTGTCAAGGCGCCGCCGCTCGTGTATAATGCGCCGGTTCCGCACAAGGAGGCCGTCGCGCCGCTCCAGGAGGTTCCACATGCACACCCATCGGACGCGCCCTGTCGCCGTCGCACTCGCGGTTTTCTCCGTGGTCGCGCTGGTCACCGTGGTCGCAGGTAACAACTCTGTGTTGGCAAAAAAATACAAATATCCCGAGGCGCCCAAGCAGGATGTCGTGGAGAACTACCACGGCACCAAGGTTGCCGACCCCTATCGCTGGCTTGAGGATCCGGATTCTCCGGAGACGCAGGCGTGGGTTGGCAAGGAGAACGAACTCACGCGCGAGTACATCGACTCGTACGAGAAGCGCGAGGTCATCGAGGAGCGCCTGCGGAAACTCTGGAACTACGCGCGCTACACACTGCCCGAGAAGCAGGGTGACCGTTACTTCTTCACCAAGAACGACGGGTTGCAGAACCAGGCCGTCATCTACATGCAGAAGGCCGGCGGCGAACCCACGGTTGTGCTCGATCCCAATACGCTGTCGGCGGACGGCACGATCGCGGTCAGCACAACCAGCTACACGCAGGATGGAACCCTCATGGCGTACGGTGCCTCCACCAGCGGCAGCGACTGGCAGGAGATCCGCATTCGCAACGTGGACACCGGCAAGGACTACGACGAAGTTCTGAAGTGGTGCAAGTTCTCGAGTGTGGCGTGGAAGAAGGACAATAGCGGCTTCTGGTACAACCGCTTCCCGGGCGCGGGCGAGCCGGGCCACGAGGAGCAGGGAACGCGGAGCCGCGTGTGCTGGCACAAGCTGGGGACGCCGCAGTCAGAGGACGTCATCGTCCATCAGGACGAGGCCAACATTGAACTCGGCTTCAGCCCCAGCGTTTCCGACGACGGCCAGTACATCTTCCTCGTGGTCTGGCATGGGACCGACCCCAAGAACGGCGTCTACTACCGCAAGACCGACAGCAACGACGCCTTCACGCGCTTGATCGCGCACGACATCGCGTCGTTCGACCCGATTGATAATGTTGGCAGCGTGGTCTACCTGCGAACCGACCTTGATGCTCCGCGCAGCCGGCTGATTGCGATCGACCTCAACAACGCGGCGCGCGAGAACTGGAAGGAGATCATTCCCCAGAAGACCGAGGTGATGGACGCCATCTCGATGGTGAATGACCAGTTCGTCGCCACCTATTCCAAGGATGCGCGCCACCAGCTCATGATCTTCGGCCAGGACGGCACGTTCGTGCGCGAACTCGCGCTGCCGACGATCGGCGCCGTCCTGGGCACCACGGGCGATCGCGCCGACTCGGAGCTGTTTTACTCGTTCACGTCGTATACGTATCCCACCACGTCGTTCCGTTACGACTTCAAGACCGACAAGACGGAAGTCTTCCGAAAATCGGAGCTCGATTTCGACGGGGCGCAGTACGAGACCAAGCAGGTTTTCTACGCGTCCAAGGACGGCACCAAGATCCCGATGTTCGTCACGTACAAGAAGGGTACGAAGATGAACGGCAAGAACCCCACCCTGCTGTACGGGTACGGCGGTTTCAACATCAGCATGACGCCCAATTTCTCGCCTTCGCGCATCGTGTGGCTGGAGAACGGCGGTGTGTACGCGGTTGCCTGCCTGCGCGGCGGCAACGAGTATGGCGAAGAGTGGCACCAGCAGGGTGTCCTCGACCGCAAGCAGAACGTCTTTGACGACTTCATCGCCGCGGGCGAGTACCTGATCAAGGAGAAGTACACGGAGTCGCGGCTCCTGGCCATTCAGGGCGGCAGCAACGGCGGACTCCTGACGGCGGCGTGCACCGTGCAGCGCCCGGACCTGTGGGGTGCGGTGCTGTGCCAGGTGCCCGTCATCGACATGTTGCGCTACCACATGTTCACGATCGGCAAGTACTGGGTCTCCGACTACGGCAACGCCGAGGAGAATCCCAAGGACTTCGAGTACATGATCAAGTATTCGCCGCTCCACAACGTGAAGCCGGGCTTCAAGAGCCCGCCCATTCTCATTACCAGCGCGGATTCGGATGACCGCGTGGTGCCCGCGCACGCCAAGAAGTTTGCGGCGACGCTGCAGGCCAACGACGTGGGCGACAACCCGATTCTGTTGCGCGTGGAGTTGAAGGCGGGGCACGGCGCCGGCAAGCCGACGTCCAAGCTCATCGAAGAGGCGGCCGACATCTATACGTTCCTCTTCAAGACCTTCGGCATGAAGCCGCCCACCGTGTAAGGGTTGCGCGGCACGGTTGCAATTGGTAGATTCGGGGCGGCTCCAGACGGGAGCCGCCCCGCTTTGTTTCCGACAGGAGTCACGCCATGCAGGACGCGCTCCGCGCAGACACCTTTGACGCCCGGGTCGCACAGGTTACCGGCGGCCCTCTCACCGCGGAACGCGTCAGTACCGTCCAGGTCAACATCGGGCTTACCTGCAACCTCACGTGTACTCACTGCCACGTCTCGTCGTCGCCGCGCCGCAAGGAGCAGATGAGCTGGGATACCATGGAGCACGTGTTGCGCGTGGCGCGGGAGTGCGGCGCCTCCGTGATCGACATCACCGGTGGTGCGCCCGAGATGAACCCGCACTTTCGCCGCCTGGTGAGTGCCGCGCGTGCAGCCGGACACAAGGTGCTGGTGCGCACCAACCTCACCATACTTCTGGAAGACGGTTATACCGACCTGCCGGAGTTCTTTCGCGACGAGCGCGTGCACTTGATCGCGTCACTCCCGTGCTACACGATTGAGAACGTGGACCGCCAGCGCGGTGATGGTGTGTATGCGGGATCCGTGGAAGCGATGCGGCGGTTGAACGCGCTCGGCTACGGATCTGACGCGTCACTCCCGCTCGATCTGGTTTACAACCCGGGCGGACCATCGCTGCCCGGTAACCAGGCGGTGCTGGAGGCGGACTACCGGCGCGAGCTGTGGACGCGGCACGGACTGGTCTTCACGCGCCTCTACACGCTGGCCAACATGGCCATCGGTCGTTTTGCCGCCGATCTCAAGCACGATGCCGCGCTGCACACGTACCGCGACTTGCTGCTGCACGCGTTCAACCCCGACACCGTGGCACCGCTCATGTGCCGTCACCAGATCAGTGTCGACTGGAACGGAACGCTGTACGACTGCGACTTCAACCTGGCACTCCGCCTGCCGGTGGGCGGGCGCGCGCCGCGCACCGTGCGTGACTTTGACGCAACCCTGCACACGCGTCGCATCGTCACCGGCGAGCACTGTTTTGGTTGCACGGCCGGAAGCGGTTCGTCGTGCGGCGGGGCGCTGGTGTAGGCCGCGCCGCCGGCCATCCCATGCCGCTCTGGCAGTCAACCGTTGTCATCTGCTACTTCGCCATCCTGGCGCTGTTGTCCCTGTACGGGCTGCACCGCTACCTGATCCTGTTTCTCTTCTATCGCCATTACAAACGTGGCGCCCGTGCTCCCCGGCCGTCCTTTGACGCCGCCAATGCGCCGCGGGTCACCGTGCAGCTGCCCCTCTACAATGAGCGTTACGTGGCGGCACGCGTGATCGAAGCCGCGGCCGTCATGCGCTATCCGGCCGGCAGGTTGCGCTTGCAGGTGCTGGATGATTCGACCGATGACACGGGCGATATTGCGCGTGCGACCGTGGCGCGGTTGCGCGCAAGCGGCGCCACGGTTGACTACCTGCACCGCGACGATCGCACCGGCTTCAAGGCGGGGGCGCTGGCGGCGGGACTGGATGCAACCCCGGACGAACTCGTCGCCATCTTCGACGCCGACTTCGTCCCGCCGGTTGATTTCCTCGAGAACACCGTACCGCAGTTCGTCGATCCCTCGGTGGGGATGGTGCAGACGCGCTGGAGCTATCTCAATCGCGACTACTCGCTTTTGACGCGCGTGCAGGCGCTCCTGCTCGACGGCCACTTCATGCTCGAACACACCGCGCGCAGCTGTTCCGGGCGCTACTTCAACTTCAACGGCACCGGCGGCGTGTTTCGCAAGGCCGCGATCCTGGACGCCGGCGGCTGGCAGGGGGATACCCTCACCGAGGACCTCGATCTTTCCTATCGCACGCAGTTGTGCGGCTGGCGCTTTGTTTTTCTTCCCGATGTCGAGTGCCCCAGCGAACTGCCTGTCGACATCCACGGCCTCAAGAACCAGCAGTATCGCTGGACCAAGGGGTCCATCCAGGTGGGACGCAAGCTCCTGCCGCGTATCTGGAAGAGCCGGGCGTCGCTCACCGTCAAGCTGGAGGCCACGTTTCATTTGAGCGCCAACTTGAGCTACCTCCTGCTGGTTGCACTTTCGGTGCTGATGCCATTTGCCGTGGTGGCGCGTTCCACGGCACTTCGCGAAGGCCCCGTGTGGCTGGAGGCCGTCGCATTTGGCGTGACCTCGGCATCGATCTTTCTCTTCTACTGTGTGGCACAGCGCGAACTCTCGCGCGCGTGGAAGCTCCGCGTGCGCGATGTACCCTTCATCCTCGCCATCGGTGTGGGCATGTGCATCAACAACGCGTGGGCCGTGGTAGAGGCGCTCGTGGGCCACGAAACACCGTTTGTACGCACGGCCAAGTACCGCATCGAAACGCTCCGCGACAAATGGAAAGAGAAGCGCTATCGCCCGGTGCCCAAGCCTTCGTTCCTCCTCGAAGCCGCACTCGCGGTCTATAGTATTGCCGGCTTTGTCACCATCCTGTGGCTCGGTGAGTGGGCAGCACTCCCGTACGTGGCGCTCTTTCTCGCCGGGTACCTCTACGTGTTCGGTCTGTCCGTGGCGCACTCGCGCCGGTAACCGGTGCGGGGTCTCTCCGGTCTGATTGTCGCGGGCGGGCTGCTGGTTGTCGCGATGGCGGCAATCGCGTGGCAGCCGGAACCCCACCGTCATGTGCCGGCGTTTCTTGCGTGGTACGCACTCGCCTTCGTGGCGTATCTCCTCGCGCTGCGCGTGGTCTTCCGCGGTTCGGCAAGCGGATCACGCGCGCTGGTTGTGATGCTCGTGGTGGCGGTGGCAGGGCGCGCGCTGCTGGTGCCATCGACACCCGACCTTTCCACCGATATTTACCGCTACGTGTGGGAAGGCCGCGTCGTCCTCAAGGGCGAGAACCCGTTTGCAATCACGCCCGCCGATACCGCACTGGCCCCGCTGCGCGACGCAACGTGGGAACGCGTGAGCCACAAGCACCTGGCCACCATTTACCCGCCGCTTGCGCAGGGTGTGTTTGCGCTCGGGGTGCGGATCCACGATGACGCGCGCACGCTGAAACTCCTGTTTGTTCTCTGTGATCTTGCGACACTGGCGTGCGTGCTGGTGCTCCTCAAGCGAAGAGGACTGCCGCGCGAGCGCGCGCTGGTGTACGCGTGGAGTCCGCTGGTGATGGTGGAGACCGCGCACTCCGGGCATCTCGACGCCCTCGGCATCCTCGGTCTCGTGCTCGCGTTGCTCGCGCTTTCGGAAGCAAAGCGCGTGCGCGCGGGCGTTGCGCTGGGTGCCTCGGTGCTCTCCAAGTACCTGGCACTCGTGTTTGTGCCCTGGTTGCTGGTGAGGCGCCGGTGGGTCACCGCGGCCGTGACGGTGATGGTGTGCGGCGCCGGCTATCTTCTGTTTTTCGACGCGGGCCTGGCACTGGTCGCGAGCCTGCGCGCCTACGGCGACGGCTGGTGGTTCAACGGCCCGCCCTTCATGGCACTCTCGGGTTTGCTCGGAGACGCAACCCTGGTCCGACGCCTGCTCACGGGATTTGGCGTGCTGTTCGCGGTGATCGCGGCGTTGCGCACGCCGGATCCCGTGCGCTATGCCTACCTCGTGATCGGTGCGGCCGTGCTGGTGTCACCCACGGTGTATCCGTGGTACGTGACGTGGCTGGTGCCCGTGTTGTGCGTGTTTCCGAATCCGGCATGGATCGCGTTCACCGCACTCGTGGCGCTGTCGTACCTGGTGTGGGACGCGTACGCGCAACGGGGTGCCTGGCTTCTGCCCGGCTGGGTGCTGGCGCTCGAGTATCTTCCTTTCTACGCGTTGCTGGCGTGGGGTGCGTTGCGAAAGCGTGCGACAGATGCGTGACCTCACCGTGGTCGTGATCATCCCGGCGCGCAACGAAGCCGCGTCGATCGGGCTCGTGCTGGACGAGATCCCGCGCGCCGGTGTGCGCCAGGTGGTGGTGGTCGACAACGGCAGCACGGATGCCACCGCGGACGTGGCGCGCCGCCACGGTGCGCTGGTCACCTACGAAGGCGAGCCCGGCTACGGTGCCGCCTGCCTGGCCGGTATCGAATGCACGCGCGACGAAGACGACGTGGTGGTGATTCTCGACGGCGACCACTCCGACTTTCCGGAAGACCTGCCGGCGCTCCTCGCACCGATTGCGTCCAACGAAGCCGATCTGGTGATCGGTTCGCGTGTGCTGGGAAACGCGGAGCCGGGAGCCCTCCCGTGGAACCAGCGCTTCGGCAACCGACTGGCGTGCACGCTGATGCGCCTGCTGTACGGAGCAAGCTTCTCCGATCTGGGACCGTTTCGCGCCATTCGCCGCGATGCCCTCCTGGACCTCGGGATGAAGGACCGCACCTTTGGTTGGAATGTGGAGATGCAGGCCAGGGCGCTGGCGCTGGACTTGAGAATCCGCGAAGTGCCTGTCCGTTACCGAAAGCGGATAGGCAGGTCCAAGATTTCCGGCACTGTTCGCGGCACCGTCCGCGCAGGGGTGCGGATCATCGGGACGATCCTGGTGTATTATCCCGAGGTACGCCGCGCGCGAAGGAGAACCTCGTCATGATCAACGTTGTCCTGTTCACCATCCTGCTCTCCCTGGGCGGAGGTTCCGGGAGTACAACCCCCGCCGACCCGTATGCACACGTGCTTGCAACCCACGTGAATGCGGAGGGGCTTGTGGACTACGCCGCCCTCAAGGCCGACCGCGCGCCGCTGGATGCCTGCGTGGCGTCGCTCGCGGCTGCAAGCACCGCCGCCTACGAAAGCATGTCCGAGAAGGAGCGCGTTGCGTTCTGGATCAACGCGTACAACGCCCTCACCCTCAAGACCATTGTTGATCACTACCCGATACAGCCCGCGCGGCCGACCACCGGTATCCCGAAGAACAGCATTCGACAGATTCCCGGCGTGTGGGATCAGAACAAGTTCACGGTGATGGGGAAGCCGCGCACGCTGGATGAGATCGAGCACAAGGTTCTGCGCGCGGACTTCAAGGAGCCGCGAATCCATGTGGCACTGGTGTGCGCGGCCCTGTCGTGTCCCAAGTTGCGGCGCGAGCCTTATGCGGGTGCCCGGCTGGACGCGCAACTCGACGACCAGGCGCGTGCGTTCTTCAAGGACCTGCGCCACCTCCACATCGACCGCGAGGCGGGCGAGGTGTGGACGTCGCGCATTCTCGATTGGTTCGCGGATGACTTCGCACCGGAAGTAGCGGGTAAGGCGGAGAGTCACGACGTAAAGCGGCGCGCCCTGGTCAACTTTGCGGGCCGCTACGTGAGCGACGCCGATCGCGCCTACCTGGAGGCGGGGAAGTACGCCGTGCAGTATTTCGACTACGACTGGACGCTCAACGAGCAGGTAAAATGACGCGCGTACACGTGGTGCAGCACGTGCCCTTCGAACCCGGCGCGCGCATTGCGGCCGAGGCGGCGCGGTACGGCCCCGTCACCACGACCCGCGTGTTTGCGGGTGATTCCTTTCCCCTCTCGAAAGACTTTGACGCGCTGGTGGTGATGGGTGGGCCAATGGGTGTCCACGACGACGCCGTGCACGCGTGGCTCGCGGACGAAAAACGCTTCCTCGTCGGTGCCCTGCACGACGGCAAGCCGGTGCTCGGAGTGTGTCTGGGCGCGCAGCTTCTCGCGCACGTCCTGGGGGCGCGCGTTTACCGGAACCCGCACAAGGAAATTGGCTGGTTCGACGTGACCGCGCTGCCGGTGTCGCGCGCCAACGCCGCGGGCGGGGTTCCAGAACGCCTGCGCGTGTTTCACTGGCACGGCGATACCTTCGAACTTCCGCGCGGCGCCGTGAACCTCATGCGCAGCGAGGCGTGCGAAAACCAGTGGTTTGCGCTGGGAGCATCCGTGCAGGGGATTCAGTTTCATCTCGAAGTCAGCATGGAAACCGTGCGCGGCATGCTGGACGCGGGCGCGGACGACCTGACGCCGGGTCCGTTTGTGCAATCGCGCGACGAGTTGCTCTCCGGCGGCGCGCACCTTCCCGCCGCCCACGCCCTGCTCGATCGCACGCTGGAAACCTGGCTCGCACGCTGACCTGCCGCTGGCGCGCGGCGCGCGGGCGTCGTATGGTATGCAGGCAGGCCGCCACCTCAACCCCGCTCTGGAAAGGCCCATCATGAGACGACACGCGCTCACGCCGGTTCGCGCAGCCGTACTGCTGGGAGCACTGCTGCTCGCGGCGTGCGACGATGAACCCGCCGATCCGGGCAACGGTGGCGGCAACGGCGACACGCACTATGAACTCGTGGACGCGTTTCCCAACCTGACCTTCTCGTCGCCGGTCGACATTCGCCACGCGGGCGACGGCAGCAATCGCCTGTTCGTGGTGGAGCAGGCGGGTCGCATTCTGGTGTTCCCGAACAGCGCCAGCGCCGACACGGTGCTCGAGTACCTCGACATCCGCGCGCGCGTCCGCTACGGAACCAACAGCGAGATGGGGCTTCTGGGACTCGCGTTTCATCCCGACTACGAGAGCAACGGGTACTTCTACGTCTACTACACGTCGGGACCAACCAACGATCTCAAGGGACGCCTGTGCCGCTTCAGCGTCTCCGCCGGCAATGACGATGCCGCCGACGACGCGAGCGAGGCGCTCCTGCTCGAGATTGCGCAGCCGTACACCAACCACAACGGCGGGTCGCTCTTCTTCGGGACTGACGGCTACCTGTACCTGGGGCTTGGCGACGGCGGCAGCCAGGGCGATCCGAACGGCTACGCGCAGAATCGCTCCGCACTGCTTGGAAAGCTCCTGCGCGTGGATGTGGATCAGAACGTGAACACGATTCCGTATCACGGCATCCCCAACGACAACCCGTACGTGGGTAACGGCAACGGGTGGCGTGAAGAAATCTACGCGCTCGGCTTCCGCAACCCGTGGCGTGTAACCCAGGACCCCGCGACCGGCGTCATCTGGGCCGGCGATGTGGGTGCGGGCGCGTGGGAGGAGATCGATCACGTGGTGAAAGGCGGCAACTACGGATGGGACTGCCGCGAAGGCGCGCACGCCGCACCCGCCGGTGTACCGGACGCAGCCTGCGTTGGGGCCACCGGTTTGATCGACCCCGTGTTCGAGTACTCGCACTCGCTCGGACGATCCATCACGGGCGGTTATGTGTACCGCGGCTCCGCCGTGCCGTCGCTGCAGGGGCGTTACATCTACGCGGACTTCAACGAGGGAACCATCTGGTCTCTCTCCGCGTCGGGTGCCAATGACAACCAGGAACTCCTGCCCGGGGCGCACTTCATTTCCACCTTCGGCGTGGACCAGGCCAACGACCTGCTCGTCGCCGGCTACTTTGGCAACGCAAGCCCCAGCAAGCTCTGGCGCATCCGTGAACTGGAGAACGAATGAGTCGTCTGGTGGGTGTGATCGGCACTGCGGTCGCGCTTTTCGCGCCGGCCGTGGCGGTTGCGGAGCCGCCGTACCGCGTCGTTCCCGCATTTGAGAAGCTGGAGTTTCGCCGGCCCGTCGATTTGCAATCGCCGCGCGACGGAAGCAAGCGCCTGTTCGTGGTGGAGCAGGATGGCGTGATCCGCGTGTTCGAGAACCGCGCCGACGCGAGCGCGTCGACCGTGTATCTCGACATCAAGGACCGTGTGGATCGTGGCGGCAATGAGATGGGGCTTCTGGGGCTCGCGTTTGCACCCGACTTTGCCACCTCGCGCCGATTCTACGTGGACTACACCGCGTCTCGTTTCACGCGTCGGGTTACGCGCATCGCGCGTTTTCGCGCCGACGCAACCGGCAACGTGCCGCCCGCGAGCGAGAAGGTGCTGCTCGAGATCGGTCAGCCGTACTCCAACCACAACGGCGGTCAGGTCGCGTTTGGCCCCGACGGCTTCCTCTACATCGCGATGGGCGACGGCGGCTCCGGCGGAGACCCCAAAGGCAACGCACAGAGCGGCGCGTCGCTGCTCGGCAAGATCCTGCGCATCGACGTAAGCGGCGACGACTACGCGATTCCGAGCGACAACCCGTTTCGCGGGAACGCCGGCTGGAAGGGCGAGATCTGGGCGTGGGGGCTTCGCAACCCGTGGCGCTTCTCGTTCGACCGCACGACCGGCACGCTGTGGACGGGCGATGTGGGGCAGAACGCTTACGAGGAGATCGACATCATCGAGCGCGGCCGCAACTACGGGTGGGACTGCCGCGAAGGCAAGCACGCCTACGACGCCGACGAGCAAACTCCGTCGTGCGCAACCACCGACAACCTGGTGGATCCCGTCTGGGAGTACGGCCGCGATCAGGGCATGAGTGTGACCGGCGGCTACGTCTACCGCGGAAAGGCATTGCCGGATCTGGTGGGCTGGTACGTGTACGCCGACTACGTGAGCGGAAACGTGTGGGCGCTGCGCATGCACGAGGGTCGCGCCGAGAACCGACTGATTGCAGAGGCGCGCATCCTGATCTCCAGTTTCGGCGTCGACGAGAACGACGAGCTGATTCTGTGCGCACACGACCCGTCCAACGGACCCACAAAACTCTACAAGCTGGTGCCGCGATGACCGCTCCGGAAACGCGCCAGCGCGTTCAGGACATCGTGGCGGATCGCACGCGCACGCCGCGCATGTTCAACGCCATTGCACCGCGCTACGACCTCTTGAACCACGTGTTGAGTTTCAACGTGGACCACGCCTGGCGGCGCGCGATGGTGTCGGCCGCAGCGGTGCGCGACGGCGACGCGGTGCTGGACGTCGCCACCGGTACCGGCGACGTCGCGATTCGGTTTGCGCGCACCACGCGCGCGGGTACCATCACCGGTGTGGATCTGTCGCCCGGGATGCTGGAGGTGGGGCGCACAAAGCTCTCGCGCCTGGGTCTCCAGGACCGCGTGCGCCTGGATGAAGCCGACGCCCTCGCGCTTCCGTACCCCGACGCGTCGTTTGATGTGGTGACGATTGCGTTCGGGCTCCGCAACCTGCCCGACTACGCGCGCGGTGTCGCCGAGATGGCGCGCGTGCTGCGCCCGGGCGGGCGCCTGGTCGTGCTGGAGTTTTTGCCCCCGCGCGGTCCCGCGCTGGTTGCGTACCGCGCCTACCTCTCGGCGTACCTGCCGCTGGTGGGGCGCCTGTTGTCCAGCTCCGGCGAGGCGTACGGCTACCTGGCCGCTTCCATTCGCGACTTCATCGGCGAGGCCGAGGTGGTCGCCCTCTTCCAGCGCGCTGAACTTCGCGACGCGCACGCCCGCCGTCTCTCCGGTGGCATCGCGGGATTGTACGTTGGCGTGAAGTCGTGATACGGTGGCCCGCGCGCGGCCTTCCGCGCGTCTCGCAATGACACATCCTCCCCACAAGACCCGCATCCTGTTTGTCTGCATCGGCAACATGTGTCGTTCGCCGATGGCGGAGGGCTTTGCCCGCGAGCTGGGCGGCGACTTCGTCGAGGTGTACAGCGCCGGCACGCACCCGACCGGTGTTGTGAGCGAGGACTCCATCGAGATGATGCACGAGGTGAAAATCGACATTTCGCGCCAGGCATCCAAGGGCCTCAAGGACGTGCCGCTTGCCGACATGGACATCGTCATTTCCATGGCGCCGGCGCGCGCCGCAACCCTGGTGCCGCGCGGATTCAAGGGGCGCACGCTGGACTGGGACATCGATGATCCCGTTGGCCGGTCGCTCTCCGTGTTTCGTCGCGTGCGGGGCGAGATCGAGACGCACGTACGCGACCTCCTGGCCGGTATTGGCGACGTGAAGCGGCGCTGATCGCATGCAATCCCTGGACGCCATCTTCAAACCGCGTTCCATTGCCGTCGTGGGGGCTACCCCGCGTGCCGGCAGCCTCGGTCGCGAGATCCTGAACAACCTCTTCGCGTACGAGTTCAACGGGAAGATCTTCCCGGTCAATCCGCGCTACGAGTACATCCACAGCACCAAGGCGTATCCGTCGGTGGAGGCCATTCCCGATCCCGTCGACCTCGCGGTCATCGTGGTGCCGGCGGCCCACGTGCAGAAGGTGGTTGAGGAGTGCGGGCGCAAGGGTGTGCGCGGACTCGTCATTATTACGGCGGGCTTTCGCGAAACCGGGGAAGAAGGGGCCCGCCGCGAAGACGCCATCATCGAGATCGCGAAGCGCCACGGCATGCGCATGATCGGACCCAACTGCATGGGTGTCATCGACGCGACACCGGGCGTGCACATGAACGCCACCTTCTCGCCCGGCGTGCCGCCGGAAGGCACGGTTGCCTTCATGACGCAAAGCGGTGCGCTGGGGGTTGCCATTCTGCTCGCCGCACAGAAGCTGGGCCTGGGCTTTTCCTACTTTGCGAGTGTCGGCAACAAGGCCGACATCGGTGCCATGGACGTTCTCGAGTACTGGGAGCACGACCCGCACACGCGCATCATCGCGATGTACCTGGAATCATTTGGTGACCCGCGCCGCTTCACCGAGTTGTCCAAGCGCATCACGCGCGAGAAGCCGGTGGTGGTGGTGAAGTCGGGCACGTCGGCGGCCGGTGCGCGCGCCGCGTCGTCGCACACGGGATCGCTGGCCGGGCGCGAGGTGGCGTCGGAGGCGTTGCTGCAACAGTGCGGCGTGAATCGCGTCTCGAGCATCGAGGAAATGATCCACGTGGTGGCCGGCTTTGCCGGTGCACCCGTACCGCGCGGCAATCGCCTGTGCATCGTGACCAACGCGGGCGGCCCCGCCATCATGGCCGCCGACGCCGCCGACGGGCACGGCCTGGTCATTACCGCTACGTCGCCCGCCACGCGCGCCGCAATGCGCGCGGTGCTGCCGCCAGAGGCCAGCGTCGAGAATCCCATCGACATGATTGCGAGCGCGGGCCCCGAACAATACGAAAAAGTACTGACACTCGCGCTCGACGACGACAACGTCGACATCGCCATCGCGATCTTTGTGCCGCCCATCATGGTGGACCCGCTGGACGCGATTCGGCGCATCACGACGGTGGCGCGGGCGCGTTCCAAGCCCGTGTTTGTGGTGTTGATGGCGGAAGAGACCTGGTACGAGCGCATCCCGCGCGAAGTGGAGCACGCCGTTCCCATCTTCCGTTTCCCGGAGGAAGCGGTGAAGGTGGCGGAACACCTCAACCGCTACCGGTTGTGGCGCGAGCGCCCCGCCGGCGAGACGCGCGTGTTCAAGGCCGACGCCGCGCGCGCGCGCGCCATCGTGGACGCAAAACGGCGCGCGGGTGGTGGCTATCTGTCACCTGATGACGCCCACGCGCTTCTCGATGCGTACGGCTTCCCATTGTGCCGCCAGGTTGTGGTGCCGGTTGCGGGTGACGTGGCGGCAAGCGCGCGTGGTATGCGCTACCCGCTGGTGCTCAAGGTGGTGGGGGAGACGATCGTGCACAAGTCCGACGTGGGCGGTGTCATTACCGGCATCGCGGACGAGAAAGCGCTGGTTCTCGCGCGCGCCAGCATGGAGAAGCGCCTGCGCGACGCGGGGGTGTTTGAACGCGCGAGCGGCTTTCTGGTGCAGGAGATGGTCACGGGGGCCGGGGGACAGGAAGTCATCCTCGGTGTGGCCGAGGACCCGCGCTTCGGGCCCCTGCTCATGTTCGGCATGGGCGGCCGTTACGTGGAGATTCTGCGCGATGTCGCCTTCCGCGTGCTGCCGATGACCGATATCGACGCCGCGGAAATGGTGCGCAGCATTCGCTCCTTCCCGATGCTGGAAGGTGTCCGCGGCGACGCCGCCGTGGACATCGCGTTCGTGGAAGAGGCGGTGCTCCGGCTCGCGCAACTGGTGCACGACGTCGAAGGCATCGAAGAACTGGATCTCAACCCGGTGATTGTGACCCCGCGCCGCGAAGACTGCCGCGTCGCCGACATGCGCGTCAAGGTTGCCGCCCCCGCGTGACCGTCAGCGCGCCGCCTTGGTTTCCGCGCGCATCGTCTCCAGAAACTTCTTCACCAGCTTCTCGTTCTCTTCCATCGCGTCCTGGTCGCCGCGCGCAATGTCATTCTGCAGCGACGCCGAGAGTCCACCCAGACGCGTCATTTCATCGCAGCGTGCGAGCTGCGACTTGCGCTCCTTGCTCTCCACATTGGACGGGTGCTTGCCCGTGGACGGGATCACATCGCCCAAACCCGACTGCATCGGACGCTCACCGCGGTTCATGAGGCGCGCGCGCCGGATGCGGGCCTGGTCGACCTCGCGCTCCATGGCCTCCAGCACACGCGTGTTCAACGAACGGTACTGTTCGCTGCCGCGGTCTTCACTGGCGGCCAGCATCTCGGACACCAGGGTCTCGAACTGGCGCAGTTCGGAAGCATCCCGCGCCTGCTCGGCGGCGGGAATGGCCACCGCGGGTGCGACCGTGGGGGTTTCATTTGTTGATGTGGGACGGGCGAGTGCACTTGCAGTCGGCACGACCGCAACGAACCCTGCAAGAACCAGAATACAGCGCAATGTCACATGCTTCCTCATGGGTGCCTCCGGGGTTGGGCCGGGTCCGGGAGGGCACCTCGGCCTGTCGTACTCTGCAAGCCCCGGACCGGAGGCAGAAATCCTCTGCAACCTGCCCCGGCTTTTGCGCGTAGAACTCCGCAGAGTCACTCAATCCGAACCGGAACGCCCCCTCCGTCGTTGACGCTGGGGGCGTTTTGGGCTATACAGTGAGCCACAACCAACCCGCGCACCCAACCCGCCTTACCCCTTTTTAGAGCTCGGTTTTCGGGGGCGTGATTTCGCGATTCAAGGACAGCGGAGGTACCAAGGCATGAAGCGCCTTTACTGGGCAGCAGTATGCGTCGCCCTCGCGGTGGCGGTCGCCACCACCGGTTACGCCAAGAAAGACTCTGCCGCCGGCCAGATTGTGTACGAGGAGCACACCCTCGACAACGGCCTGCGGGTTGTTCTCTCGGAGGACCACTCGGTCCCCGTCGTGGCGGTCAATGTGTGGTATCACGTTGGCAGCGCCAACGAAGAGAAGGGTCGCAGCGGGTTCGCTCACCTCTTCGAGCACATGATGTTCCAGGGTTCCGAGAATGTGGCCAAGGGTGACCACATGAAGCACGTGTCCGAGTCGGGCGGAACCGTCAACGGTTCCACCACCACGGACCGTACCAACTACTTTGAGACGCTGCCGTCAAACCGGCTAAACATGGGTCTGTGGCTCGAGGCCGACCGCATGCGCTCGCTCGTCATCAGCAAGGAAAACTTTGAGAACCAGCGCGAGACGGTCAAGGAAGAGCGCCGCCAGGGCATCGACAACCAGCCCTACGGCGAGGCCTTCCTGGTGTCAGACACGCTGGGCTACGACGGATGGCCCTACGACCACACCGTCATCGGCAGCATGGACGACCTGAACGCCGCCAAGCTGGAAGACGTTCAGAAGTTCTTCAACCGCTACTACTGCCCCGCCAACGCGGTGCTGGTCGTGGTTGGCGACATCGATCCCTCCAAGACCATGAAGCTCGTGAAGGAGTACTTCGGGGACATCCCCGCCGGCCAGCGCAGCGCCTTCCCGACCTGGGACGAGCCCTTCAACAAGGGCGAGCGGCGCAAGAACGTCGACGCACCCAAGGCCAACGTCCCGGCCCTGTTTGCCACCTACCAGATTCCGCCGCACGCGCACGCGGACTCGCCCGCCCTCGAGCTGCTCAACAGCCTGCTCGTGGACGGAGAGTCGAGCCGCCTGCACAAGCGCCTCGTCAAGGACGAGGAAGCCGCGTTCGGCGCCTTTGGTTTTGTTGACGGCCGCATGGGACCCAGCCAGTTCCGGATCATCGTTGCGTCCAACGCCGGTGTCGACATCGCCACCTGCGAGAAGTTGATGGACGAGGAAGTAACGAAGGTCGTGAACGAGGGCATTACGCCCGAAGAGCTGCAGAAGGTGAAGACCAAGATGAAGACCGACTTCATCAGTGCCCGCCAGACCGTGATGGGCAAGGCAGAGTCGATCCATCACTACATCCGGCTCCACAACGACCTGGCCATGATCAACAGCGATCTCGATCGCTACATGGCCGTGACGCCGCAGGACATCCAGCGCGTCGCCAAACAATACCTGGTGCCGAACAACCGTACGCTCGTGGTGGCAGCGCCGCCGAAGAGCAGCTAATGCGCAGCAACCGTCGCAAGGAGGAACAGGCAATGAATCGTATTCTCTCGACCGGTGTGGCTGCAGCCCTCGTGCTCGCGGTCGCCGCGTCGTCGTCGCTCGCGGCCAAGCAGTCGCCGCCGGCGCCGGAACCCATCAAGAAGCTGGCCTTCCCGACCTACAAGGAGTTCGTTCTCAAGAACGGGCTCGAGACCGTCATCGTGGAGCACCACGAGCAGCCCATGGCCACAGTGTGGCTTGCGGTTCGCGCGGGCTCGACGCTGGATCCGGAAGGCAAGGCGTCGCTCGCGTCCTACACCGGGACCCTCCTCAACAAGGGAACCACGTCCAAGGACTCCAAGAAGCTCGCGGAGTGGATCGAGTCGGTGGGCGGCACGTTTTCCGCGTCGACCGACCGTGACGCCACCATTCTGACGGTGACGCTCCTGAGCGAGTATCTGCCGACGGCGTACGAGTACCTCGCCGACATCATTCTCAATCCGACATTCCCCGAGGACGAACTCGTGGAAGAGCGCAAGCGCGCCGTCACGGGCATCGAGTTCGAGAAGTCGGATCCGGACGCCATGGCGGATCGTCATTTTGACACGGTGGTATACGGCAACCATCCGTACGCCATTCACCCGACGACGGAGACGGTGGAAGCCGTCACGCGTGACGACGTGGTTGCGTTCCACAAGAAGAACTACGTCGCCAACAACGCGCTCCTGTTCGTGGCGGGCGACGTGAGTGAGAAGCAGTTCAAGAAGGACGCCGAGAAGTACTTTGGCTCCTGGGCCAAGGGCACGCCGGACAAGCCCAACTATGCGGCCGCCCCCGAGCGCAGTGCCAAGAACATCGCGCTCTATCACCGCCCGGGCAGCGTACAGACCAACGTTCGCGTGGGCATGCTGGGTCTGCGTCCCAACGATCCCGACTGGGCATCGGTGGCCGTGGGCAACCGCATCCTGGGCGGCGGTGGTGGAACCGGCCGCCTGTTCCTGAACCTGCGCGAGAAGCACGGGTGGACGTATGGCGCGTATTCGGCGTTCACCAAGCCGAAGGATCTCGGCTACTTCGTGGCGGAGGCCAATTGCCGCACCGAGGTCACCGACAGTGCCCTGACGGAGTTGATGGGCGAACTCAATCGCATCACCAAGGAGCCGGTTAGCGACGCGGAGCTCACGACCGCCAAGTCGTACCTGGTGGGGAACTTCCCGACCACGATCGAGACGCCGGGACAGATCGCGGCCCAGATCGGCCAGGTCAAGCTGCTCGGCCTCGACAAGAGCTACCTCGAGAACTACCGCAAGGAAGTTGCGGAGGTCACACCGGCCAAGGTGCAGGCGGCGATGAGCAAGCACATCAAGCCGGACCAGGTGGCCATCGTGCTGGTGGGTGACGCGGCCGCCATCAAGGACAAGGTGGAGCCGATTGCGTCGGTCACCACGTATGACATCGACGGCAACGCAGTCTCGCTGGACGAGCTTGCGGTAACCGGCACCGACTTCGACTACGACACGTCGGCGCTCAAGAACACGCAGGCCACCTACGCCGTCAAGTACGGCGAGATGAACCTGGGTGACATGAACGTGACACTCGAGAAGAAGGGTGCCGAGTTTGCCTCCACGTCGGCTATCTCCGGCATGCTCACCATGAACGAGAGCATGAAGTTTGGAGCCGACTTCGAGCCGATGGACTACACGTTCTCGATGAGCGCGGGTCCGCAGCAGATGAGTGCCGACATCGACTTCGCGGACGGTACGGCCAAGGGCCGCGTCGAAGGCGGCAAGGACGGTCCCAAGGACATCAACGTGTCGATGGTGAAGGGAACCATTCTCAAGAACGCCATCGACATCCTGATCACGACGCTGCCGCTGGCCGCCGGTCAGACGTACAAGTTCCCGGTCCTCGACGCCCAGTCGGGAACGATGGAGAACGTGACGATCGACGTGGTCGGTGAGCAGGACCTGCTCGTGCCCGCGGGCACCTACGCCACCTTCAAGCTCAAGGTCAAGAGCGGCGAGGGTGAGCAGGTCATGTACGTCCAGAAGACGGCTCCCCATCTCCTGGTCAAGCAGGAGATGCCGGCGCAGGGCCTCAACATCGAGCTGAAGAGCATCAAGATGTAGGGATTCGCGACCCTGGTTGTCGCGAGCCAGACCGGGCCGGTCGGAGCGGGATTATCCCGGTTCCGGCCGGCCCGGTTGCTTTGCCCCGCGCCTCGGGTTTCGGGGGAACGACCCCACGCGCCAGGGTCGTTTGAGGAGCTAATGGGTCGAGCCGCCCGGGGCGACCACATTTCCGCTATACCGTTGCCAATGCGGAATGATGATCGTTGCCCGTGGGACTATGTTTATACTGTACAAGCAATTACGGGCTCTGGTAAAATCATTGTCACCTTGGGTTCGGCACCGTGCGTGCATTTGCAAATCGCCGGTGAATAACATTCGCTCTATCGAGCCTGGGGAAAGGAACATCCGATGAAAGCCCGTATTGCACTCTTTTTGACTCTCGCATGGATCATGGTCGCCGCACAGGCGTCCGCGACCGTGCTGTCGTCGTCCGGCCAGACCGTACGCACGCAGCCCGCAAGTGAGGTCGACTACTTCGACGTCACCACCATGCAGAACAACCTCAACGATTCGATGCGCGGTCTCAAGGGCCACGACGCCAATGGCGCGGCCGGGATCAGCATCATCACGCTCCGCAATTCGCTGGATCCGAAGGGTGGCGCGGGCGACACCTACCTGCCGCGCGATCTGGCCGACACCCACGGTGGCGGTCTGATTAACCACGGCAACGGCAACCGGGGCATCGGCAACCGTGGCAATGGCAACGGCGGCGGCAATGGCGGCGGCAACGGCGGCGGCAATGGCGGCGGCAATGGCGGCGGCAACGGCGGTGGCAATGGCGGCGGCAACGGCGGCGGCAACGGCGGCGGCAATGGTGGCCACAAGGGTGGCGCACACGCCGCTCCCGAACCGTCCACCTGGATCCTGCTGGGCGTCGGCCTCGCGGTGACGGGCGTGTACCTGCGCCGGCAATCGCTCTAAGACAATCCCCCCAGGGAAATTTCATCGGGAAGGGCTCGCCTCCGGGCGGGCCCTTCGTCTTTCCGGGGCTTCGTTGGCACACCCCGTGCTGAATCAAGAACGAAGACCCATGCCAGCCGGAACCCTTTATTACGTCCTGCGCGAAGGCTCCACCCGCGAAGAGCAGTGGTCCTGGAGCGAGATCGAGGACCTGTGCAAGAGCGGAGAGCTCACGCCCGGGGCCCGGATCTTTTTGCCGGATGAGGATCGCTGGGCGCAACTGGGTGAGACCCGTGCCGCCGCGTCACTCGCGCCCGGCCGCGGTCGCGCGCCCGAAGACACCGATGAACAGGAAGTCGATCAGGCACAGCTCCAGAAAGACTACGCTGCTGCCATCGAGCGCATGGAGGAAGAGCCCGGCGCGCTGGAAGCGCACCTCGACGCCGGCATTCTTGCGTTGCAGCTCGGCCTTCGTGACGAAGCCCGCGCCCACTTTCAGACCGTTCTGCATCGTTACCCCTACCATGCCCGCGCCGCGCACGAGATCAAGCGCCGCTTCTCCAAGACCGAGGTCAGGGCGTTCCGCTATCTGGAGCGTCCCGCGCCCGCGTGGGAGGACCTGGGAGAGTTGGTCGCCATGCCGCTCGCGCGCGGACCGCTCTACGTGATCATTCCCGCCGCGGTGCTCGCCGCACTCGGGCTGGTTCCGTTCGGGGGTATCGCCGTGTTTGTACTCACGGCACTGTGGGTGTTCCAGGTCATGGAGTACACCGCGCGGGGTGCCACCAGGCCCGCCGAGTGGAACCGGTCGCTCAAGGATCCGTGGAAGAAGTTGCTGCGCCCGGCCCTGCTGGTGGGGCTCGTGGTTGCGCAGTGGGTGGCACTGTTCGCCGGCGTCACGCGGCTCTCGCTCCTCGCGCAGGGGCGCGGCGACGAGGCCTTGTTGCCGTTCATGGCGCAGAGCCCGGTGGTGCTGGTGCTGGGTGCGGTGGTGGCGGTGACGTGGCTGCCCGCCGCGATGGTGTCAATTGGTGGGTTTACAGGGTCGGTGGGAAAGACGCTGGACCCGCGCCGCCTCGTACGCACCATTGTGCGCATGGAGCACGAGTACATTTACACCGTGGCGCTGCTGTCGGGTATCGCGGTGGCGGTTGTCATTCCAAGCCTGCTCACCGCACGGGTACCGGTTCTGGGCGACCTGCTTCTGGGTGCGGCCCTCGCCTACGCGGCCCCGCTGGCCGGCCTGGTCCTGGGACGGCTCCTGGGCCGCATGGGCCACGTCATCGAGTAGGCGCGGCCGTTCGCGTCAGGAAGCGGCCGCGAGCAGTTCGTTGGCGGTGAAGATCGACTCCAGGCGAATACCCTCGGCCGCGAGTGCCGCACGCCCCCCTTCCTCCCGATCCACCACTGCCAGCACGCGTCGCACGTCGCACCCCAGCGCGCGTACGGCTTCGATGGCCTGCATCGACGATCCACCGGTCGTCACCACGTCCTCCACGATCACCACACGGTCCTTCTCGCGCAGGGCACCCTCCACCAGCGACTTGGTGCCGTGTTCCTTGGCCTGCTTGCGCACGATGAAGCCGCGCAGCGGCAGGTCTTCCATCCCGGCCAGCGAGAGCATGGCGCCGATGATCGGGTCCGCGCCCAGCGTCAGTCCGCCCACGGCGTCGGGAACGTCGTCCGCCACCAGCGCCAGGAAGGTGCGCCCCACCAGGTACGCGCCGCGCGCGTCCAGCGTGGTCAGTTTGCCGTTGATGTAGTACTTGCTCTTGCGACCCGACGCGAGCGTAAAGTCGCCGGTCTTGAAGGAATGCGCGAGCAGATGCTGGAGAAGCTCGTCCCGGAGCGTCATTGCGTATCTCCCGAATGTGAAACGTGGACAGGGTCGGCGGGTACGCCGCGAGTCAAACAGCGTAGGCGCGGGTACCACGCGTGGTCAAGGGGGATTCCCTTGCGGGAGGTATCGGCATGCGCTAGTTTGCGCACGTGATGATGACCCGCACCGCCATCGAGGCTGCACTCGCCCGCGCCGACCGTGCCCTCGCCTCTGGCCGCAAGGCGCCGCTCATCCTGTTTGCCGCAGCACTCCTGCTCAAGCTCATCTATGTGGTTGCGAGTTCCGATGCACTGTTCGTGCGCGTGCCCATCATGGACTCGCGCTACTACGACCAGATGGCGCAGACGATTGCGGGCGGGCAACTGGTGCAAGACGACGCATTCTTCATGGGCCCGCTCTATCCATACTTTCTTGGACTGGTCTATTCCGTCTTTGGCCGCGACTTTCTCCTCGTGCGCGTGCTGCAGGTCATGGTGGGAGCCGGAACGGTCATGCTGGCGTTTCTTCTCGGACGGCAAATGTTCCGTCCCGTGGCCGCCCTCGCGGGAGCGGTGCTCCTCACACTCTACGGTGCGATGACGTTCTACGAGAGCCAGTTGCTCATGGAATGGATGGGGGCCTTCCTGAACTGCGCGGCACTGCTGGCTTTGCTGCGCGCGCGCGACACCGGGTCGCGCCGGACGAGTGCTGTGGCAGGCGCGTTGCTCGGTCTCTCCGCGCTGGCGCGCGCCAGCATCCTGGTGTTCGCACTGGCGGCCCTGGCGTGGATCGCGTGGGAGGAACGCGTGCGCGGACGCTATGCGCGTTCGGCGTCGTTTGCGGGGGCACTCCTGCTGGTGCTCCTCCCGGCCATGATCCACAACGGTGTCGTGAGCCGCGACTTTCTGCCCGTCACTTCCAACGCCGGCGTCAATTTCTATATCGGAAACGGCACACGCGCCAACGGCACCTTCGTCCCCATCCAGGACGTGGATGTAATTGACGACGTCACCACGCGCGACTACGTGGAGCGCCAGACCGGGCGCGCGATGAGCCCCGCCGACGTGTCGTCGTACTGGTTTCACCGCACCTTCGAAGAGATCGACGGCAACTGGGCGCGCGTGCTCGAGCTCACGGTGCGCAAGACGGCGATGTTCTTCAACGGCTATGAGGTCCCGCAGATCGAAAACTTTGGCACGCAGCGCGCCGAGTTTCGCTCCCTCGGGATCCTGTTTGTTCCGCTCTGGTTCGTGATGGTGTTTGGTGTGCTGGGGATGCTGTTCGCGGTACGCCAGGTACCGCGTTCGCGTCTGCTCGCGGCTTTCGTCGCCATCTACGCCGCGTCGATCGTCGTGTTCTTCGTGACGGGTCGCTATCGCGCGCAGGTGGCACCCGAACTGTGCCTGTTTGCTGGCTACGCGCTGGTGTCGTTGCCGGGACGGCTGGCGTCGCTGCGCTCGGCTGCCGCGGTGGGTGTTGCGGTGGTGGCACTCGCACTCGCCACGAGCCCCGACCTCTTTCGCATCGACCCCGACATGATTCGATTCCGCGAGCTTGTGCGCAACGCGCGCCGCTTGAGCGAGCTCAAGAGCTACGCGCCCGCACTGCGCGAAGCCGGCAAGGCCATCGCCGTCTACCCCAAAGAACCGGAGGGTTACCTGCAGCGCGCGATCGTGCACAAGGAGTCGGGCAACGACTTCAAGGCGGTCGAGGATTACCAGCGCGCGCTCGCCATCGACCGCGCGCAGCCGTCGGTGCACTACGACCTGGCGCAGGCCCTGCGCCGGCTCAATTTACTCGAGGAGGCGGTGCGCGAGTACCGCGCGGCCACCGAGGTGGACCCGCGCATGGCGCAGGCCTTCAACAACATGGGTGTCACGTACCGCGAGATGGGGAAGTACGCCGACGCGGTGTCCGCGTTTCAGCAGGCGATTGCAGTGGCACCCCGGCACGTGCGTGCGCGCAACAACCTGGGCGCGTGTTATGCCGAGATGGGGCGCGAGGAAGAAGCCATCGCCACGTTTGAGGCCACCGCGCGCGAGTTTCCCGACTACGCCAATACGTGGCGCAACCTGGCCATGACCTACGCATCGCAGCGCAAGCCGCGCCCCGCGCTGGACGCGATGCGGCGTTACGCGGCCCTGAACCCGGCCGACCTGTCGGCCGCGGATGCGATTCGGAAACTGGAGATTGCGGTACTGGCCGATTCGACCACGCCTGAAAACTAGCGCAGGTCGATGGTAACGCCGGCCGCGATGCAGGTGATGATGGGGTTTCCGGCGCCGTCTGTGAACGAGTAGTAGAGATCGCGCGCTTCCTTGTCGACGCTGAACCAGTGCACGGTGCCGTTGAACTCGATGCACACGCTCTTGGAAACGCGGCGCGAGACGCCGAAGCCGCCGTTGGCACCCAGGTGCTGGTCGCTGAAGTCAAAGGCCTGGATGGCGGACTCAAACTTGATGCTCACCGAATACACGCCCAGCCCCGCACTCGCATAACCCGTCCACGCCCCACCCAGCGGAAACCCGAAGATGGGTCCGGCACTGAAATAGAAATTCTGCAGATTGGATGTGACACCCGGCGTGCCCGTCAGCTGGTCGTCGAGTTCTGTGTCCTTGGCCTCGCCCAGATACGTGGCACCCAGGCGTATGTCGAGCAGGAGCCAGGAGAAGAGGCCTTCGGTGAAGAAGAGAGTGGCGTCCCATCCGTCGCCGTACGCCTCGTTCAGGCCCTCGTACGTCATGACGGGGCCGATGCGAACACCGATGCGCTCTTTTGCAGCCAGCTCGTCCACGGCCGAGGCGGGACGCGCGAATGCAAGCAGTAACGTGCCCGCGAGCAGGCACAGGGCGATACGGGACGTCATGTTTGCAATGTAGGTGCGGTACGCCGGCCGGTAAAGAAGAGAATGGTGCTACTTGAGGAGGACCATCTTGCGCGTGTCGATTTCGCGCCCATCGAGCTGGAAGCGGTAGAAGTACACGCCGGACGCCATGCCGTTGCCGCGGGCGTCGGTGCCGTTCCATTCCACGGTGTGCCGACCCGCTGGCTGCGGCCCGTCGACGAGCGTGGCGACCAGGAGGCCACCCGCCGAGAATACGTCGATGCGCGCACGACCCGTTCGTGGCAGCTCAAACGAGATGGCGGTGGACGGATTGAACGGGTTGGGCGAGTTACCGACAAGCCGCGCCGGTCCGGGGGCGGGTGTCGGCGCGGGTTCGAGGTCGGAGGATATGCCCGGTGTGCGGCGGCTGCGTCCATTGCCGCTGCCTTCGACGCCGCTGCCAGGCAGAATGTCGTAGGACTCGACGATTTCATCCACGGCGATGTGTCCAAACGTGCCCGTGGCCAGATCGGCCATCTCGATATACACCGTCTTGCCGATATGGGGGCGCAGGTCCCAGTAGCGCTTGTCCATCACGTCGCTGTTCTTCCCCGTCTCGGTGAAGAGCACTTCCGTGGTTTGCGCGTCGACGAGTGCCACGTAGCATTCGTTGGGGTAGTTGCCGCCGCCCACCAGCAGGTTCATCGAGTTGCCCTGGATTGAAAACGTGTTGGATCGCATCTTACCCGTGCGCGTTTCACCAAACGCGGAGCCGGGCGACCCGAAGCCCATGGGGCCGGTGTAGTACTCGTAGGTGTTGATCCAGCCGTCGCCCACAAACGACGTGGGGTAGCCCTGGTTGCGAACGAACGCGTTGTTGCCGAATGTGGGCTGGTAGAAGAACGCCTCCGGCTGCACCTGCGTCCACTGTCCCGTCAGCGGGAGCGGCTTGGGTACCACAGCAAGGTCATTCACCCACGTCATGGGTGAGAAGCGCAGCACGTAGCGGAGCGTCCCGTGCGCGTCGTTGTACACGGCGTGGCGCGAGAACATCTGCCCGAGGTGGGTTTCGGTGACCTGCGGAGCATGTCCGCCGTCTATGATGCGCCGGTTGAACATGTCCCAGCCCGTGAGCAGGTTGTCCGAGTACATGTGCGAGGTTCCGTTCACAGCTTCTTCGGTGAAGAACATGTGAAACTTGCCCTCGCGCTCCAGGATGTATACCGACTCCAGAACGTGCCAGTTGCTGTTCACGAAGATCGGACCGATGTCGGTCCAGTTGAGCAGGTCGGTGGAAACCGCGGCCGCGACCGCACCCAGTCCGGTGGCGGTCTTTGCCGTTACGAACATGTAGTAGTTGCCCTCGTACTCCATCACGTGCGGATCACGACCATGCGAGAACGCGGTGCTGCTCCACAGGGCCCACGTGGTGGCCGGGTGATAGAGCGGGTCGGCCCACTTGAACCAGTCGTTCAGGTTGGGCGAGTACGCAACCCCGCTCTGCTGCGACCCGGGCAGGTTGACCCCGGTGTAGTACATGAGCCAGCCACCCGGCGGGTTTGGGATCAACTGCGGCGCCCACAGCTTGCCGTCCCAGGTGCCGGGCGACAGCACGGGGGTGTGCGTTGTCCAGTGAATGAAGTCCGTGGTGGTCGCGTGACCGATGTTGACGGCGGGGTTACCGCGCAGGTAGAAGAGGTGGTAGACCCCATCCTGCTCGACCACGCAGTGGTCGAGAACGGGCTGGGGTGCCTCGCTGAAGATGGCCTGCTCGAAATCGTAGCGAACCAGGGCACCGGCCGAACCGGTTCCGAGGGCCATGGCCAGAGCGAGTAATGTGGTAACCTGGAAGAGCTTATGCATTAATCCGGGGGCCCCGGCGGGTTGGTGCTAACGGTGTCAAGTTGAGTTCGGGGCGCGGGGACGCTGGTGCGAATTTTAGCACAGGCCCGCCCGCCCGGCAACCGGCGCGACAGGAGGCTTTTGCGTTATACCGTCGGCCTCGGCCGCTACTTTGGGATCCCGCTGCGCGTCCATGCGACCTTCCCGCTGGTGCTGGTGGTTTATGCCGTCGACGCCGGACGGGGCGGGGACCTCAAGGCGGCGCTGGCGGCCGCGGCACTGGTTCTGTGTGTGTTCGCGTGCGTGGTATTGCACGAACTGGGGCACAGCCTGGCCATGCGGCGCTACGGCATTCGGGTGCGCGATATCATCCTGTTTCCGATCGGCGGTGTTGCGCGCGCCGAATCCATCCCCGCCAACCCGCGCCACGAGATCGTGGTGGCCATCGCGGGGCCCGCTGTCAACTTTGCCATCGCGTTGATCCTGTACACCGTCCTCTTCCTCCGGCATCGCCCGCTTCTGGGCGACGACTTTCTCGCCAGTGCTGCTTTTGTGAATCTGGCTCTCGGTTGCTTCAACCTGATTCCCGGCTATCCGATGGACGGCGGGCGCATTCTGCGCGGGGCCCTCGCGACGCGCATGCCCTACGTGGAGGCGACGCGCCGTGCGCGCGACGTCGGCCAGCTGGTCGCCCTCGCGTTTCTCGGTCTCGCGTTTGTCGACATTGCGTTCATCATGCTCGCAGTCATCGCCGTGTTCGTGATTGCGGGCGGCATGATGGAGGAGCGCATGGTGAGCGCACGCGTGCGCCTGAACGGGCGCAACGTTGGCGACGTGGTTGACTTTGCCGCACCCGTGTTCTCCGCCAGCGACCCGGTGGAGCGTGCGGCCGAGAGTGCCTTTGCCCCCGGCGCCGGAGCGTTCGCCATTGCGGCCGAGTCGGGCTCGCTGGCGGGGGTCGTCATTACGTCGGATGTCTTGAGTGCCGTGCGCGACGGCCGCCAGCGCGATCCGCTGGCGACACTCGCGCGCCACGACTTCCCGGTGGCCGACGCCACCACCGACGCCACGCGCGTGTTTCGTTACCTGCGCGAGACGCGCAAGCCCTTTGCCGCCGTCGTCGACGGCGACCGCTTTGTGGGGCTCTTCCATGCCGACGAGACACTTCGCGACTTCCCGCGCGGTGTCACGATTCCCTGATCCGCCCGACACGCGCGCGAACGCGCGCACGCTGCCTCGTTGCTTCCCGGTACATGACTTGCTCGCATTTCGTGCGGCCTCATTCCAGCCTCGATTTTGATGCAGTTCGCATCACCGGCCGCCGATCCAAACATTCACGGGAGCGTACGCATGAGCAGCGTCGGGACATTGGAAGAAATTGACGTCAACAAGGGCACCCACGAATCCAACGTTCTGTTCAATCGTGCACTTGAGTTGTTGAATCGCAACCGGGTGGCACCCGCGCGCAAGCACCTGGAGCAGGCGCTCCAGATTTGCCCGACGCACCCCGGGTACCTGTCGCTGTACGGCCTCATCGTGGCGGTGGGCAGCGAGGACTACGACGCCGCGCGCAAGTTGTGCGAGCGCGCGGTGAAGATGCAGCCCAACGATCCGCTGAACCACGTCAACCTGGGCAAGGTCATGCGGCTGCAGGGTCTGAACCAGGAGGCCTACGAGGAGTTTTTGGCCGCCTGGAAGATCGACAAGTCGCACCCGGCCCCGGCTTCCGAACTGTCGCGCATGGGAATCCGGCGCCCGGCCGTGCTGCGATTTCTCCCGCGCGGACACTGGCTCAACATCCGCCTGGGGCGCGCGCGCACCAGTCTGATCCGGCTCCGCTCCGGCCTGTAAGCCCACGCCACGTTTGCCCGTCACCGCCCCCGCGGGATATAGTTCCCGTGATGGTCCGGTCGCATTTCTCCAGTCTGTTGCTTGTGATGCTGGTGGCCTGCCTCGCGTGCGCCTCCACGGCGCGCCGCGAGAGCGAGGCCCAGGATGTGTCGCGCAACGAGGCGAGGCAGAAGGGAGCCGCACTCATCGAGGCGGGCGCCTACGCCGACGCGGCGACGGAACTGGAAGCGCTCACGCGCGCGATGCCCAAAGACGACCAGGCCTTCGTGATGCTCGGCGACGCGTACCGCGGCACCGGAGACTTCGCGCGATCGGTGGCCGCGTACGAGCAGGCCATCCGTCTCGACTACGGCGACTACCTCGCGCACCGCAAGCTGGGCGTCGTTCTCATGGAAAACGGCAAGACCGGGCGCGCGCTTACGGAGTTTGAAGTAGCCCTCCGGTTTGGCAAGGACGACGCGCTCTCGCACTACAACTACGGCCTCGCCCTGCACGAGCTGGGTCGTCCCGCCGAAGCCCTCACGCAGTGGAAGCTCGCGCGCGAACTCGAACCCGAGAACGCGGAGTTTGCGGAGGCAATGGGCATCGGGCTCGCGGGTGTGGATGACGCGGCGTCGCTGGAAGCCTTCCGCGACGCAGAGCGTCTGGGTGCAAAGGACGCGGCCTTCTCCAACAACTACGGTCTCGCCCTCGAACGCATGCACAAGGACGCCGACGCCGAGCAATGGTTTCGTGCGGCCATCGACGACACCGACGACCGGCGCGAGAACGAGTACCGGCGCAACCTCGCGCTCAACTTTCTACGCCGCAATCTGAACGCGGATGCAGCGCGCGAGTTCGAGCAACTCGCGACGCGCGATGGCGGTGTGTGGAGTACGGCGGTGTACCTGGCGCGCGCGCGCGTCGCCATCGAAGAATGGGACAAAGCCATCGCCGGACTCGAGGCGTTTGCACTGGATGTAGAGACCGGCAAGGTTGAACGCACGTCGCCGCGCATCGACCGTATGCCCCCGACCCTCTCGGAAGCGCTGGACGTGCTGGGGATGGCGTACCGCGGCCGCAAGGAGCGAAAGCGGGCCGTGGAGTACCTCCAGCGAGCGGTGGCGCTGGAGCCGGACGACCCGGCGCGGCTCAATAACTATGGCGTCGTGCTCGCCGAAAATGGTAGCCTCGCCGAGGCACGTTCCCAGTGGCTCCGGGTGCTGGAACTGGACCCGGAAAATGCCACTGCCAAAGCCAATCTGGCCGCATTCGGACGGTAACAATCCGCGCCGGAACCCCGTAGATTCCACTGGTGCCCGGATTCACTCCGACCAGCTCGAAGGCGGTAAATCATGTACTGCAAATACTGCGGACACGGCGTCGATCAAAAGAGCGAAATCTGCGTCAATTGCGGGCGTCGGATCCGTAGCTCCGTGTCGACGTTCCTCGAAAACAGCGAGTGGACCCGGCTGAAACCCCAGCGCGAAGCCAAGAGCCCCGGACTGGCCGGTTTCCTGGGTTTTGTCCTGGGCTGGATCCCCCTCGTCGGGCCGGTAGGCTACCTCTACCTTGGCCAGTGGAACTGGTTCTTCGTCTCGCTCGTCATCCTTGCCATTGCCTACCTCTTGACGTTTGGCGTCGCCTGGGTGCTGTTTCCGTTCATCTTCGCGTTCCACCAGTATCAGATGGCGCGCGAGCTGAACGAAATGCTGGTGGCGCAAAGCAAGCCCTCGGTGTCGGGGATTGAGTCGCCCACCGGCGGCTCGGGTCCGGTCTAGCGGCGCGCCGTCCGCATGGAGCGCAACCTCGCCCTCGAACTCGTTCGTGTGACTGAAGCCGCCGCCCTCGCGTCGGCGCGCTGGATGGGAAAGGGTGAGGCGGCCGCCGCCGATCACGCGGCACGCGACGCGGTCACCCTGGTCATGCGCTCCATCAAGATGGCGGCGCGCGGTGTCATCGGCGACGTGGAAACCGTGACGGCGCGACGCGGCGCGCGCACCAGCGACACCCCCGAAGTCGACGTTGCCATAGACGCGCTGCAATCCACCGAGTCGGTGGCTTACGGACGCAACTACGCCATCTCTACCCTGGCTGTCGCCGTGCGCGACGCCTTCCTGGTTCCTCCCGTTCCCTACATGAACAAGATAGCGGTGGGCCCGGATGCGGCCGGCTGCATCAATATCAAAGCCTCGCCGCTTGAGAATCTGGTCAACATCGCCGACGCGCGCCGCTGCTACGTGGAAGACCTCACCGTGTGCATCCTGGATCGCGAACGCCACCGTGCCTTGATCGACGAGGTGCGCGCCGCGGGCGCGCGCATTCTGCTCGTGCCCGACGGAGACCTGACCGCGATGCTCGCCACCGCGGCGGGCGGCCGCGGCGTCGACGTGGTGATGGGGATCGGCGGCAGCAGTGAGGGTGTGCTGGCGGCCGCGGCACTGCATTGTGTGGGTGGCGACATGCAGGCGCAGTTTCATGTGCGCGGCGACGAAGATGCCGAGGCGCTGCGTGCGGCCGGGTATGCGCGTCGCGACCGCGTGATCAAGATCAGCGACCTCGTCAGCGGCGAAGGCACCATGTTTGCCGCCACCGGGGTGACCAACAGCGACGTGCTGGAAGGTGTACAATTCGTTCCGGGCGGAGCCATCACGCATTCGGTCGTGATGCGCAGCAAGTCCGGCACGGTGCGCCACATCACGGCCCACCACCGCTTCGACCGCAAGCCCGTCTACAAGTAAACCCGCCGCGCGCGCGCGGTCCGTTGTCATGGACGAATTCTTCAGTCTGCAACCCCAGGACGCGACCCCGTCGCGGTCGGCACCGCTGGCCGAGCGCATGCGCCCGCGCACGCTGGAAGAAATGGCGGGGCAGGGCGCGATCGTGGGCGGGGGCACACTCCTGCGCGCCGCACTCGAAGCCGGTGAACTCACGCAGTCCATGATTCTGTGGGGGCCGCCCGGGTGCGGCAAGACGACGCTGGCGCGCCTGATCGCGTCGCGCGTGAAGAACCGCTTTGTGCCCTTCAGTGCGGTTACCTCCAGCATCACGGATGTAAAGCGCGTGATCGAAGACGCGCGCAAACTGCGCGCGGTGGAGAACCGCCCGCTCCTGTTGTTCGTGGACGAGATTCACCGCTTCAACCGCGCGCAGCAGGACGCGTTTCTCCCCTATATCGAGGACGGCACCATCGTGTTCATCGGCGCCACCACCGAGAACCCGAGTTTCGAGGTGATCGGGCCGCTGTTGTCGCGCTCGCGTGTGTTCGTGTTGCAGCCGCTGGCGCTCACCGACGTGACCGCCATTCTCGACCGCGCGCTCACCGACCCCGATCGCGGGCTGGGGAAGGCGGCGATCGCCGCGGAACCCGGCGTGCTGGAGTTCATGGCCGACCTGGCGCAGGGCGACGCGCGCGTCGCGCTGAACGCGCTCGAGTATGCGGGCAGTGTTCTCGCCCGCCAGGCCGCGCCCCGCGTGCTGACACGCAAGCTCGCCGAAGACGCGCTGCAGCGGCGTGTGGTGGGCACCGACAAGTCGGGTGAGTCACACTTCAATTTGATCTCGGCGCTGCACAAATCGCTGCGTGGCGGTGACGCCGATGCGTCGCTGTACTGGCTGGCGCGCATGTGCGAAGCGGGCGAGGATCCCCTGTACATCGCGCGCCGACTGGTGCGTTTTGCCTCCGAGGACGTCGGCAACGCCGACCCGCAGGCGCTGACGCTGTCGGTGGCGGCGCGCGACGCGGCGGACTTCATCGGCTACCCGGAATGCAAGCTCGCACTCGCGCAGTGCGTGGTGTATCTCGCACTCGCGCCCAAGAGTGTCGCCGTCTACAAGGCTTACGGGGCGGCCGCTGATACCGTGAACAACACGCCGCCCTATTCCGTGCCGCTGCACATCCGCAATGCTCCCACGCCCCTCATGAAAGACCTCGGGTACGGAAAAGACTACGTGTACCCGCCCGACCAGCCGCAGGCGGCACCCCAGTCGTTCCTGCCCGATGAACTCAAGGACCGCCGCTTCTACCAGCCGCCCGGCGCGGGCTTCGAGGCCGAGCTGGTGGCGCGCCTGAAGGCGTTTCTCGAGCGCAAGCGCGAGCCCTGATCATCTGCTACTATGCGCGGACCATGTCCGCGCCGCGCACCGCCGCCCAGTTCATCGACAGCCCACCCGCGCACACGCGCGTCCTCGGGACACCCGGCAGCGGCAAGACCACACTTCTGGTTGAGCGCTACCACGCGCTGGTTGCGCACGGGCACCACCCGCTGGTGATTGCGTTCGGAAGAGAACAGCGTGACGGGTTGCTCGAGCGGGTGATCGCGGATGGGACGGCCCTGCTTGGCCCCGTTCCGGTCACCACGCACGGCCTGCTGGCTTCCAATATTCTTGATCGTGCCCCCGCCGCGCGTGCGCGCACGCTGCGCGATGTGGATGAGCGCGTGGTGCTGGACCGCGTGCTTGCCAGACTCGAACTCGAGAGCGATCTCCGCGCCATAGCGCACTCGGCCGCGTTTCGCGACGACGTGCTGAACCTCCTGCACGCGCTCCTGCAGAATGGCGTCTCGACCGACGCCGCCACGCGCGCCCGCGGGCGCACGCGTGACCCGCGCGCGCGCGATGTGCTGCATCTGTACGGGGCTTACCGCACCACCCTCGACGATCGCGGCCTTGTCACGTTCTACGACGCCGCGTGGGCCGCCGCGCGCGCGCTGCGCGAAGCGCGCGCTGCGGCGCCGCACGCGTTCGACGTGCTCCTGATCGACGACTTCCACGACCTCGACCGCGGGCAATTCGCGCTGATCCAGGCTCTGGCGCCACCGGAAGCGGCGGTGGCGGTGGAAGTCTTCGGCGACCCGACGGGCGCGCGTTTTGGGTTTCGCGGCACCAGCGACCGTTTTCTTACGAGCGAGTTCGCGGCCACGTACCGCGCCACCGACGTCACGCTCGTGCCGCGCGCTTTTGCGCCGGTTGCCGCGCCAAAGAACGCGGGCGACCTGCCGCTGTTTGCCGCTGCTGCGCCGGCGGGTGGCGGCGAGTGGGCGCGCAACACGCGCGCGCGGGAAGCCGCCGACGAGATTGCCGAAGCGCAGCAGGCCGCGCTCGTGGTGCGCGACTGGCTGAGCGACTCGGCGGCGCACCAGGTTGCCGTCATCGCCCTCGACGCCGACGCGTACCGCTCGGTCTTGCTGCTGGCGTTCGAGGAGCGTGGCGTGCGCGTGCACGCGGGCGGTCCGGGCGCCAACGCCACCGACGAGTTGATTCGCGCCATCGTGGGCGTGCTGGGGCGCGACGCCGACGGTCGCTTTCTGGAGTCGCTGCTGTCGTCGCCGCTGTGGCCATCACTCGCGCCCACCTTTGGCGACGACCCGGTGCGCCGCCTGCGCGCCGCCGCCGGCGAACGCGGCGAAACGCTCGAGACGCTCCTGCGCGAGCACGTGCTCCCGCCCGCGCGCGCGGCCGGGGATGAAGCCGTCTCCTCAGCCGATCATGCAATAGAGGAGTGGCGTCGCTACCGCGAGGTGTCCGGGCTGCTCGGCGGTTCGGGCTCCTACGACGAGTTTCGCGACGCGTATCTCGACGCCGGTGCGCCGCGCGCCGCCGGTGCGGGTGCGGTGTGCGTGCTCTCGCCGCGTGAAGCCGCCGGGCGCGCGTTCGCCCGCGCGGTGGTGGTGGGGTGCGCGGACGGCGTGCTCGCGCGCGAGATGGCGCGCGAGGGCTACCTGCCGGTGGGTGAGATGGCACGCGCGCTGGGGGGGATCGACGACCACGCCGCGGAGGCACTCGCCCGCCGCGTGGACCGCGAGGCCTCGCTCCGCACCGCGGAAGCACTCCTGCTCACCGCCCTCACGCGCGCGCACGAGTCGCTGGTAGTCCTGTCGCCGCGGAAGCTCGGGGGCGAGGTCATGACGCCCGCGCCGCAGGTGCGGGCGTTGTTCGATGCCGCGCAGGACCCGCTGCCGCGTACCGTATCGCCGGCGCTGGCCGTGGCTCGCGCCCTGCACGCCACCGCGCGCAGTGAGGCCGCCGCCGCGCAGGTGCGCGCGCACGACAAGGCCCTCGCGTGGCGCGTGTCACCGGAAGCCCCCGCGCGCCTGCCCGAGATACCCGACTTCCGCTTGAGCCCGTCGGGCATGGAGACGTACAGCGACTGCGCGCGCAAGTTCTTCTACTCCAAGGTGCTTTATCTCGATGACCCCGAGAGCATCTTCCTCGCCGTGGGCGGCGTGTTCCACGACGTGATGAAGCGCCTCGTAAAGCCCGGCATGCATCGCGAGCAGGTTGTCGCGGCGGTGTTGCACGCCGACCGCGCGCCCGTCATCGACGCGGTCATCGCCGACGCGATGACCACGCACGGCCCTTGGATGCGCGAGCTCACGCGCATCCACGTCTCGCAGATGCTCGACCAAGTGGCCACCGTGGAACGCTCGCGAAGCACCGACTTCATCGTGGCGTCGGTGGAGCAGAACGGCGAGTTGAAAGACGGCGAGCGTTTGCTGGTGCGCGGGCGGCTCGACCGCGTGGACGAGGTGCCGGGCGTGGGTAGCGTGGTGATCGACTACAAGACGTCGGGCACGTTTGCAAAGTCGGCTAGCAAGCTCGTCGAGAACATCGAGTCGGAGGAATCGCGCGGCAACTGGCAGGTGCCGCTGTACGCCGCTATGGCCGCCGACGGCGGCACCGCGCCCGCGGCGTTCCTCTATTATGTGGTGCCAGTGGGTGCCCCCGCGTTTGCCACCGGGCTCCAGCTTTCGACCGGCAGCATGGAGCCGCCGGTTCCGCTCGGGCGGCGCCCGCACCTGCGCTTTCTCGCCATCGAGCCAGCGTCCATCGTGGCCGCACTGGACGAAGCCTTCCAGGTGCACGCGGACATCACCGCGGGGCACCACCCGTTTCCGCGCACCGACGACGTCGAGGAGTGCAAGCGCTGCGACTACCGCATTGCGTGCCGGAGGTCCAACGAATGAGAGTGCTCGATCCCACGCAGACTCGGGCTGCGCACGCGCCCGTCGACCGCTCTCTCAACGTGCTCGCCGGGGCGGGCACTGGCAAGACCAGTGTGTTGGTGGAGCGCTTCATTACCTTTGTGGAGCGCGATGGCGTGGCACTCGATCGCGTACTGGCGCTGACCTTCACCCTCAAGGCCGCGGGCGAAATGCGCGAACGCGTGCGCGAGCAGATTGGCAAACGCGTACCGCACCTCGCGACGTCGTTCCCGAGCGCGTGGATCATGAACTTCCACCAGTTTGGCTACCGCTTTATCAAGGAGAACGCGCCCGCGCTTGGCATCGACCCCGGCATCGACGTGGTGTCCACCGCGGAGTTCAAGCGCATCGAGGCACGACTCAAGGCGCGCTTCGAGCACGGCACCATCCCCGGCGTGCCTCCGGGCTTTGGCGGCGCACCACCCGCGCCAACCAAACTCGGGTCGGTGTTCGATCTGCTCTTGCGCGTGGTGCACCACTGTCGCGGCAATCTGGTGGCACCGGAAGAACTGCGCGCCAGGGTGCGCGGTGATGATGTGCCGTTCTACGCCGCGTACGTGGACACCGTGCTCGCACTCGCCGGCGAGTACGAGGCGGAGTTGCGGCGCCGGAACCTGCTGGACTTCAGCGACATGATCTCCATCCCCGTGCGCGCCCTGCAGAGCGACCCCGCACTCGCCGCGCGCTACCGCGACCTGTTCGAGCACATCCTGGTGGACGAGTTTCAGGACACCAGCCGCGCGCAGAACGAGATGCTGCGTGCCATCGCCGGCGACGACTTTGCGCGCGTCACCGTGGTGGGGGACGTCAAGCAGTCCATCTATAGATGGCGCGACGCGCGCGTGGAGAACATCATCGAGTTTCCCGCGCCGCGCGAGGAGCTCGGTGTGAACTATCGCTCGCGCCGCGCCGTGCTTGACCTCGCGCACGCGCTCGTGGCCGATACGCCCGAGCTCGCGGACTTTGCCATTCCGCTCGCACCCCACCGCGGCGAAGCCACACACCCCGTGCTGTTGTTTCATCCCCGCGACACCAGGTCCAGCTACGAGCAGGAAGCGCGTGCGCTGGCCGCGTGGGTCGAGTACCTGCTTGGCCGCAAGCCCGCACCCGAGGCGTGGGGACTCGCGCCCATCGAGAAGGCGCTCGAACCCGGCGACGTGTGTGTGCTCCTGCGCCGCATGACCTCCACGTCCGACACCCGCAAGGCCATCGAAGCCGAGTTTGCCGCGCGCGGCATTCCTTACGCCATCATCGGCGGCGCCAACCGTGCCGAAGCGCGGGCGCTCGACCAGTGGCACGCCTTCATGTCGCTTCTCCTGCCCGGCAAGCGTGGGGTGGACCTCCTCGCCGTGCTCGAGAACGAACCCTTTCGTGTGCGCGAGGCATCACTCACCGAACTCCTGCGCCACCGACCGCGCGGCACCATCGCGGCCTGGGATCTCCTGGCCGAAGCACGCATCGCACTTGTGCAGGATGCGCGCGATGCCGCCCTGCTGCGCGACCTGCGCGCGCTCCTGATGGAAATCGAAGGTGCCAGCGCGCGGCTTGGCTTTCGCGAGTTCATCGTGTACGCGTTCGACAAGAGTGCCTTGCGCATGCACCTCGTGGACGCCGGCGTGTCACCCGAAGCCAGCGACGAACTCCTGCGCGAACTTCTCGAACTCGCCGATCTCCTCGCGCGCCGCGGCGGAGCCACCCTCGCCGTGTACCTCGAGCACCTGCGCGCTGCGCTCGACGACCGCAAGTTCCGCGAAGACGGAGACGTGCGCCTGCCCAGGGATCGCGTCGCCATCATGACTGTCCACCAGGCCAAAGGCCTCCAGTTCCCCGCCGTTGCCGTCCCCGGCCTCGAGCCCTTCCGGCCCCGCTCCGAAGGATTCCTCGTTTCCGAAGAACAGGGCGTGTTTTTCGGCGGTGATCTATGGGAAGGCGAAGATCGGCAGCGCAAGAACGCCCCCAACTACAAGAGCGAAGAAGCCATGAAGGCCCTCGAAGAGCGCTGCATCGTGTACGTTGCCCTCACCCGCGCCATGGACCACCTGTGGGTCAGCTCTCCCGTGGCCGACGGCGCGCACTTAAAGAAGGACGGTCGCAACGAATCCGAGTTCACCCGCCTCCTCGCTTGCGCGCAAGCCCGCCAACTAGCCGTCCAACTGCGCGAGGCGCCCGCGGAGGAACCCACCTCTAGTACAGAAGACACAAGACAAGTCTCCGACGCCGACCTCGATGCCGCACTCTCCCAGTGGGGCGCAGCGCGCGCCGCTGCAGAAGCCGCTCCCACTCGCGCCGCCGGCGAGCTGACCACCATGACCTGGAGCGATCTGTACGCCGCATCCCACACTGGCGTTCCCATGGCTATGGATGATGCGCCCACAGCCGGGCTGCCAAGGGGCATCGACGCCGCAGCGTTCGGCGCCTTCGTCCACGCCGCACTCGAGGCCCTGGCACTCGGCGCCCCAGGTGTGGACGACGCCCTCCAGCGCGCTCTCCCACGCTTCGACTTTGGGAAGAGAAATGATGATGCACTGGCCGCCGCGCGTCTCCGCATCCAGCCCGTACTCACCGCACTCCCGTTCACCAAGACCACGCGCACCGAACTCCCCTTCGCCGTCCGCATCGGCAACACCCTCATCCAGGGTATAATCGACCGCCTCGACCAAACCCCCGACGGCTACCTCGTCACCGACTACAAAGTAGGCGAGAAATCCGACGCCCACTCCTTCCAGGCCAGCCTCTACGCCTGGGCCATCGATAAGGCGCTGGGGCAATCAGGAACGAAGGCGCAAGTGGTCTACTTGAGGGATGGGGGAGTGGAGGTGGTGGGGGTGGAGAAACAGTTTGCTCCGAAACGCGAAGTGGAAAGCGGCGATTGAGGCGTTAACATGGAACCCATTCCCTGGTACACGTTCCCGATCCTCTACGGGGTGGGGCTGCTGAACATCGCCCTCGCTGTGCCGCTGATTCGTCGCCGTATTAAACCGAACGGTAGCTACGGGGTTCGTTTTCCGTCCACATTGGAAGATGAATCGGTGTGGTACGACATCAACGCCCGCGGCGGACGGCACCTGGTTTGGATATCGGTCGTCTACGTGGCAGCGCTCACGGTCTCGCTGGTCTTCGGACGAACCTGGAATGCCACGGTAAGATTCTTGGTTCCGACCGGCCTGCTTGTCTTTGCTCTCGTGTGTGACGCGATTGTTCTTGGGATTGCCTCCAGTCGGCTGCTGGCGCAGCGTCGCGCAACCCGTGCACCATGAACAGCGACCTCCCGCCATCGCTCACCCGGGTTGATCAACGCATCACGCGCTGGATGGCGCAGCACGGACTGCTTCTTCTGCGCGTGAGTCTGGGTATCGTGTTTTTCTGGTTTGGTGTGCTCAAGTTTTTTCCGGGGTTGAGCCCCGCGCAGGAACTGGCCGCACGCACCATCGAGCAATTGAGTTTCGGGCTCGTGGGCCCCGGCGTCTCGGTACCGGTTCTGGCGGCGTGGGAGTGTTTGATCGGGCTGGGGCTGCTCACCGGCTGGTTCATGCGCGTTACTCTGTTGCTGCTGGCACTGCAGATGCTGGGAACGCTCTCGCCGCTGGTACTGTTTCCCAACGAAGTCTTCACGCGCGTTCCCTATGCACCCACGCTGGAAGGGCAGTACATCATCAAGAACATGGTCTTGATCAGTGCGGCGATTGTGCTGGGAGCAACGGTGCGCGGCGGGCGCCTGGAGTCCGAACCGGGGAAGTAGAAATCAGGCGAACACGCGGCGCGTGAGGTCGATCAGCTCGGCGTGCGAATCGACGATCAAGTCGGCGCCGCGGAATTCGATGTGATGCGTCTCCGGTGTCTTCACCACAATCACCGGCATGGCCGCCGCGATGGCGGCTCCCACACCCTTCTCCGCATCCTCGAACACCACCGCCTCGCCTGCCGCGAAACCCAGCGTGTCGATCACGTGGTTGAACACATCGGGTGCGGGCTTGAGAGCCGGAATCACGTCGCTTCCCACGACCAGCGCAAACCGGTCGGTCAGTTTCTCGTGGCCCAGGATCGCCAGCAGGTCGGGGGTTGGCGAACCGCTGGCGATGGCGAGCGTCTTGCCCGCACCGTGCAGCCGTTCCACCAGTTCGCGCGCCTCCGGAAAGAAGCGAATGTCGCCGCGCTGGCAGTAGCCGGAGAAGATCGGGCGCTTCCTGTCGCGGATCATTTGCGGATCCAGCGGAAGGTTGTGGCGCTCGATCTCACCTTTTGGCCCCAGGCCCTGCGACGTCCAGTAGGTGGCGTATTCGCTCTCGTCGATGGTGTGCCCGAACTGCTGGAAGATCTCGTTGTACGCGCGGTAGTGAAAACGCTCGCTGTCGACGAGCAGACCGTCGAAGTCGAAGATGACAAGCGGCGCCGACATCAGGGCGCGAAAGCGCTCGAGGCGCGCGTCAGCCAAGGTAGCGCGCCTCGTCGCGGATGGGGATCAAACGGCGCAGGAACACATAGATCGCGTAGCTCTCGATGATGAAGGGCATGAACCCCAGAAATCCCAGCACCGGCATTTCGAACAGCTTGATGTGACCGAGGTAGGGAACCTCGTACTCCCACTTGGTGATCGCCCAGTAATTCCAGAACTCCCACAGAACACCCGCAACCAGTCCGGCCAGAAAGAAGATGAGCATGGAGCGAAACTGCCCGGTGAAGAACTCGGAAAGAATGGATCGTTCGCCCATGCGGCCGTTGATGGGGTCGAGAAAGAACGCGAAACCCATCCAGACCAGCGGTGTCATCCAGGTGGACGGCCAGATCAACGGAATCACCAGACACGCGGCCCCGAAAACAACAAACGGCCAGAACACGGGATTCGGGAGCCGGGGGTGGGTAACCCGGTCGGTACCGGGCAACCAATCGGACAGGGTTTCGTAGATGAGGAACATTCCGGGCGAGATGGTCGCGAACGCCCAGACGTACCCGGGGTAGCGAAGCCACGGGTTATCGGGCAGGCCGACATACGTCCAGTTGCCCAGAAGCAGGTTGTAAGCCTCGAACACCAGCCAGCTCACCACCGAGATGGCGGCGAGGATCAGCATTTCTTTCGGGTGGTCGGAGAGCAGGGATTTACCAGCCCTGCGCTTGCGCAGACCGTCCAGAAAGAGGATCAAGCCGGTCCACTGGATCGGGGTATAAAAGAGCCCGATCCACACGCTGTCGGTGGTGAAGAGAGCCACCTGGAACACCACCAGCGACACCAGTCCCACCCAGCCGTACCACGGCATGGGTGCGGACCGACGCGCTAGCGCGTTGCCGCGGCTTGACTTGGGAACTGGTTGGGGTATCATGGCGCTCCGTCCCGCACGCCGCAATCCCCGACAGGACTTCCGGGTTCGACGCCGAGCAAGGTGCCGATCCTAGCGCATGGGCGCCGGCGGAGCAACCGCCCAGGGGAGGAACCCGTTTCACTGGACGTGGTTCAATACCGCACGGCCGGCCCGGTCCCGGTCGCCATTCGGAGGACATGAATGCAATACGATATCCAGGCTATCAATGAGCGCGTCGAGCGCGAGAGTCGCTTTGTCCCGATCCTGCAGAAGTCCATCCAGCGCTCCATTGTTGGACAGCGCTACCTGGTGGACCGGCTGCTGGTGGGCCTTCTGTGCGACGGCCACGTCCTGATCGAGGGCGTGCCCGGCCTCGCCAAGACACTCGCGGTGAAAACACTGGCGCAGTCGGTTTCGACCACGTTCCGGCGCATCCAGTTTACCCCCGACCTCCTGCCGGCCGACCTGGTGGGCACCGAGGTCTACAACCCGCGCGATCACTCGTTCACCGCCAAGCGCGGACCGATTTTCGCAAACTTCATTCTGGCGGATGAAATCAACCGTGCGCCGGCCAAGGTGCAGAGTGCGCTTCTCGAGTGCATGCAGGAGCGCCAGGTCACCATTGGCGACACCACCTACCCGCTTGCGTATCCGTTCCTCGTGCTCGCGACGCAGAACCCGATCGAGCAGCAGGGCACGTACCCGCTCCCGGAAGCACAGGTCGACCGCTTCATGCTGAAGCTCAAGGTCACCTATCCCTCGCGCGAGGAAGAAAAGCAAATCATGGAGATGGTGACGTCGGGCGACATACCGGCCATCACCCCGGTGATCGATCCCAACGTCCTCAAGACGGCACAGCAGGTTGTGCGCGAGATCTACATGGACGAGAAAGTGAAGAACTACGTCCTCGACATCGTGTTCGCAACCCGCGACCCGGAGGCGTTCAAACTCCCCATCAAGCACCTGATCGCGTACGGCGGCTCGCCGCGCGCCACCATCTTCCTCGCCCAGGCGGCGCGCGCGCACGCGTTTCTGCGCGGGCGCGGCTACGTCACACCCGAAGACGTGAAGGCGGTCGGTTTTGACGTGCTCCGCCATCGCGTCATCGTCACGTATGAAGCGGAAGCGGAAGGCCTCGACTCCGAAGCCGTCCTGCAGCGCATCTTCGACTCGATCGAGGTCCCCTGACCGCGATGGCGAAGCCGCTTCGCTATTCCTCACCCGCGCCCGGCGACGACCGCAGCATCGTGGAGGTGCTGCGCAAGGTTCGCCGTGTCGAGATCACCACGCGCCGCCTTGTGAACGACGTGTTCGGCGGCGAGTATCACAGCGTGTTCAAGGGGCAGGGGATGGAGTTCGACGAGGTGCGCGAGTACCAGCCGGGTGACGACATTCGCACCATCGACTGGAACGTCACCGCGCGCATGGGTGTGCCCTACATCAAGCGCTTCGCGGAAGAGCGCGAGCTGGTGGTGTTGTTTCTGCTCGACGTGAGTGCGTCGGGGCGCTTTGGCTCGCGCGACAAGACCAAGCTGGATACCGCGGCGGAAATCTGCTCGGTGCTCGCGTTCAGCGCCATTCAGAACAACGACAAGGTGGGTGCGGTTGTCTTCACGGACAGTGTCGAGGAATACATCCCGCCCGACAAGGGACGCCGCCACGTGCTGCACCTGGTGCGCGAGATGCTGTTCTACCAGCCGGAGGGCCACCACACCAACATTGCCACCGCGCTGGAGTTCCTGCTGCGCGTGCAGAAGCGGCGCGCGATCGTGTTTGTGGTGAGCGACTTCCTCTCACCGGACTTCGAGCGCCCGCTGGCGATGGCGGCGCGCCGCCACGACGTGGTGGCGGTCCAGCTGGCCGACCCGCGCGAACAGCGCATCGACGGGTCGGGACTGGTGCGCGTGTGGGACCAGGAAGCCCGGGTGGAGCGCGTGATTGACTTGAGTTCGCAGCGCGCGCGCGACCGCTTTGCCGCCCACGCAGAGGCGCGCGACGCCCGGCTCAAGAGCCTCTTCCGCCGCAACGGTGTCGACTGCGTTCGCATCGATGCGGGCGACGACTACATCGTCCCGCTCTCCGTCTTCTTCAAGTCGCGGGCACGGCGGCGCTAACCGGAATCCGCATGCGCGCGTTCAAGACGGCAGGAGTAGTGGGCTGGATTGTGCTGGCATCCGCGGCGCTGGCGCAGGCGCCGGCGCAGGGGCCGGTCGAGCTGGTGACCGATGCCGCGATCGACACGCTCACGGTGGGCCAGCGCTTTCACGTTGCGTATCGTTTCAGCTACCCCGACTCGCTGACCCCGATCGTCCCCGAGCAACTCGACGCCGGCACGTGCCGCGCACTCCTCGTGCAGTGGAGCGAGACGACGGACGCCAATCGCGTGACGCGCGTCGCCGATGTCACCTTCATTCCGGTCGACATCGACTCCGCGGTCGTGCCGTCCAATGTATTTCAGTTTCTGGCGCCGTCGGGCGACACGCTGGCCGTGGCAAGCGATGAAATCCCGGTTCCCATCCGGCGCATTGCGGACAAGTCGGAGGGCGCGCGTCCGCTCAAGGAACAGTGGGCGCCGCCGCCCAACTACCTGAAGTGGGCGCTGATCGCACTCGGGGTTATCGCGGCCGTGGCGCTGCTGGTGTGGTGGATCCGGCGCCGTCGCGCGCGACGCGCAGCGATCATCGCCCCCGAGGTACGCTTGCCACCGGAGGCGATCGCGTTCATGGAACTGGATCGTATCGCGGGACTCGACCTGCCCGGGCGCGGCGAGTTCAAGACGCACTACACGCTCGTGGTGGACGTCGTGCGTCACTACCTGGAGGCGCGCTACGGGGTTCTCGCGATGGATCGTACCACCTGGGAATTGCTGGGCGACCTGGCCGCGCGCGACGTGCGCATCGACGGCCTGTCGGTCCTGCTGGAAGAGGCGGACCTGGTGAAGTTTGCCAAGCATGTGCCGGCGCGCGAGGACGCGTCGCGTGCCATCGAGCGCGCGCGTGAAATCGTCCGGGCCACCACCCCGCGCGCGGAGCCTCTGCCCGCGGCGGACGTCTCACCCGCTTCGGAGGTCCCGTGATCCGCTTCGCGTATCCGTGGCTCCTGGCGTTGCTCGCGCTTCTGCCGCTTCTCGCGTGGGCAACGCTCCGGCGCGGCCGGCGTCGCAGCGTGGCGTACTCGTCGCTCGACATCCTGCTGGGCGCGGGACTCGAAGCGCCGGTATGGAAACGCCACGCGTTGCTCGCACTGCGCCTCCTGGCACTTGCGCTGCTCATCCTCGCGATCGCGCGCCCGCAGACCGGGCGTTCGCAGCACAAGACGTACACCGAGGGCATTGACATCATGCTGGTGCTGGATACGAGTGGCAGCATGCAGGCGCAGGATTTCGAGCCGAAGAACCGTTTGTTCGTGGCCAAGGAAGTGGTGAAGGAGTTTGTCGCGAAGCGAACGCGTGATCGCATCGGACTGGTGGTGTTTGCCGCCGACGCCATCACGCAGTGCCCGCTCACATTGGACTACGCACTGTTGACCAAGCTGGTGGACGGCGTTGATTTTGGCATGCTGGAGGACGGTACCGCCATTGGCGTTGCACTCGCCACCGCGTGCAACCGACTGCGCACGAGCGAGGCCACCAGCAAAGTGGCGATTCTCCTCACCGACGGCCAGAACAACGCCGGCATGGTGGATCCGGTGACGGCGGCGCGCGTGGCCCAGTCGCTGGGCATCAAGGTGTACACGATTGCGGTGGGAACCCACGGACGCGCACCGATGCCAATTGACGACCCGGTGTTTGGCCGGCGTTTGATTTCGGTGGAAGTGGCCATCGACGAAGAAACGCTCCGGCGCATTGCGCAGACAACCGGCGGGGAGTACTTCCGCGCCACCGACCGCCGAGAGCTGTCGGCCATCTATGCAAAGATCGACGAACTCGAGCGTTCGAAGCTGGAATCGGAAACGTTTGTGGAATACACCGACCGCTTCCTGTGGCTCTTGATTCCCGCGATTGCCTTTCTGTTGCTCGAACTGGGACTGGGTGAAACGGTCCTGCGAGAAAGTCCGTAGGTACGGGGTACCATGGTTGAGTTCCTGAGACCCATGTGGCTGTGGGGGCTGGCGGCCCTGCCGCTGGTGGCGCTGGCGCTGGCGCTGGGTGCGCGCGCGCGCCGGTCGTCGCTCGCGCGCTTTGTGGGCAGCGATCTCGAGCCAACCCTTGCCCCGGGTCGCAGCTGGCGTCGTCACCTGGCGCGCGGAACGTTGCGCACGCTGGCACTGGGTCTTCTGGTGGTGGCGGCCGCGGGTCCGCGTTTTGGAAGCCATCTGGTGAAGGTGGAGCGCGAGGGTATCGACCTCATCATCGCGCTCGACACCTCGCTCTCGATGCTGGCGGAGGACGTTCCGCCCAACCGCCTCGACAGCGCGCGGCGCGAGATCAGTGACCTGATCGAGGGTCTCAACGGTGACCGCGTGGGCATCGTGGCGTTCGCGGGCGACGCGGTGGCGTTGTGCCCGCTGACGGTGGACTACGACGCGGCCCTCATGCTGGTGCGAACCGCCGACGTCTACACCATCTCCGAGCCGGGGTCGTCGATTGCGGAGGCAATCAATGTCTCGCTCGCCATGTTCGAAGGGTCGCAGGGTGGCGACAAGGCCATCATCCTGGTGACCGACGGCGAGAACCAGGAAGGCGACCCCGTGGCCGCCGCGCGCGCAGCACACCAGAAGGGTGTGCGCGTGTTCGCGATCGGAATGGGGACCACGCGGGGCGAGCTGATTCCCGAGCGGGGAACAGAGGGGAACGTCACCGGGTACAAGAAGGACAACAAGGGCCAGACGGTGCTGAGCCGCCTCGACGAGGCCGTGCTGGAACGGGTTGCGAGCGCTGCGGGAGGACGTTACCTTCCAGCCACCCCCGAGGGGATCGAGCTCAAGATCCTCTACGACGAGATCTCCGGCATGCAGCAGAAACTCATCAAAGGCGAGTTTGTGGAGCGCAAGAAAGACCGCTTCCTGATTCCGCTGGCACTCGCGTTCGGGTTGCTCGCGGGCGAGACGCTCATTGGAACGCGCGGCCGTCGCCGGCGCGATGATCGTGCGCGCGTCGTGCACACGGGTGCCGCGCTGTTCGTATTGATGATCGCCCTGGTGGCATCGCCCGCGCTGGCCGCCAAACAGGTGAACAAGGGATCGGTGCGCTCCGGCAACAAGGCCTACAAGGAGGGCGAATGGGCGCGGGCCTTTTCGCTCTACCGCGAGGCGGTGGGGGACACGGCACACCCGCTCGATAACGCGCAGGGTGCTTTCTATAATGGAGGCAACGCGCTCTACCAGCAGAAGCAGTACGGGCGTGCGGTCGACTACTACCAGCGCAGCTTCTCGCCCGACAGCGCGCTCACAGGCCGCATGCTCTACAACCGCGGCAACGCGCTCATGAAGGGTGCCAAGCTCGGCGAAGCCATCGAGTCGTACATCCAGGCGCTGCAGTATCTCCCCGACGACGAAGACGCGCGCCACAATCTGGAGATGGCGCTGGCGCTGCGCCAGCAGAACAAGCAACAGCAGCAACAGAAGCAGCCGTCGTCGGGCAACCAGGGCGATGAGCAGAACGAGTCGGAGCAGGGATCGGGGCAGGACTCCACGCAAACCGACCCCAACCAGCAGGAACAGAAGCCGGGCGACCAGAACCAGCAGAAGCCCGACTCGTCACAAACGCAGCCGTCGCAGCCGGACTCAACCCAGATGCGCGAGCCACAGCCGGCCGACTCAACCGGTCAGCTGTCGCCGGATCAGATGCAGCAGATTTCCCCCGAAGATGCGATGCGCATTCTGCAGGCCCTCGCGGACCGCGAGGAGCAGTTGCAGAAGGAGCGGCGCAAGGCTGCTTTCCGCAAGTTGAAGCGCTCGGGCAAGGACTGGTAGGCTCCGACGATGAAGCACCTGTGGTTATGCCTGATGCTCTTGCTGGTGTGCGTTGCGCCCGTGGTGCGCGCGGACGACATCACCGTGCGCGCCGGCATCGAGCCCAACACGGTGGAAGTGGGCGGACAGGTCATGCTTTCCATCGAAGTGGCGGGCAAGTTCCGGCGCAGTTCGCCGCCCGAGTTGCCGCCGCTCCCCGATTTTGACGTGTTCGAAGCCGGCACGTCGCAGAACTTCAGTTTCGTCAACGGCCAGGCGCACTCGTCGGTCACGTTTTCCTACGTGCTCTCGCCGCGCAAGGAAGGCACGTTCAAGCTCGAGCCCATTCGCATTTCACTCGGGGACAAACAGTACAGCGCCAACCCCGTGACCCTCACCGTGGTGTCGGCGGGTGCCGCCATTACCGCGCCGGGGACCGCACCCGGCGGCTCGCCCACCACAGACCTCCCGGGTTCCGACGAGAGCATCTTTGTGGCTGCGTCGGTGGACCGTGACACGGTTTATGTGAACCAGCAGGTGACGTGGACGCTCGGTTACTACACCGACGGACGTGTGGAACTCCTGCGTGCGCCCAACTACGCCCCGCCCGAGGCGGAAGGATTCTGGGTTGAGGACCTGCCGCCGCAGAACAAGTACTACACCAACCTGCACAACCGGAAGTATCTCGTGTCCGAGATCAAACGCGGGTATTTCCCAACCGCGCCCGGGACGTACACGGTCGGCGAAGCGCGTGTCGACATCGTGCTCGACGACATGCGGGGCGGAAACGTAAACGACTTCTTCAACCGCGGGCTGCGCGGTGGATTCGGGCAGCCGCGGGCACTCACCACCAAGCCCATTGCGATCACGGTGCTGCCGCTGCCGGCGTCGGGCAAACCCACCGGGTTTGACGGCGCCATCGCGGGCGATCTCAAGGTGTCGATGGCGGTGGACAAGCAGGTCGCACAGGTGGGTCAGCCCATCAATGTCACTGTCGAGTTGAGCGGAACCGGCAACATGCGCACGCTGGCGCTGCCAAAGTTCAAGGGCCTCGACACCTTCAAGATGTACGAGTCGGGCAACGCCACCAACTCGTTCAAGCAGGACTACGTGGTGTCGGGGCGGCGCAAGTTCGACCTGGTGCTGGTGCCGCAGGCCGAGGGCAAGTACACGATTCCGGCGGTGCGCATCCCGTACTTCGACCCCGTCAAGAAGCGCTACGACGTGGCGCAGTCACAGGCCCTTCCGGTGGAAGTCATGGCCGGAACCAACGAGGACGGACGCAAGCTCATCTACGCGGGCGGCGATGGCTTTGAAGTACTGAACCGTGACATCCGGTTCATTCACGCCGCACCCGCGGCCCTCACCGCGGCCCCGCGGCCTTTCCACACCACCAGCTTGTTCTATGTGCTACACGCTCTGCCGGCACTGGCGGTGGCAGCGTCGCTGGTGCTCGAGCGCCGGCGCCGGCGCTTGAGCGAGGATGTTGGGTTTGCACGCGCGAGCCGCGCGCTGCGCGACGCGGAGAAGCGGTTTGCGGAGGCCGACAAGGCGTTTGCAAAGGGAAGCATCGAGCCCGGATTTGCCGCGGTGCACACCGGGGTCATGGGCTACCTTGCCGATCGCATGAACGTCGCCACGGCATCACTCACGGGGGACTCCATCGACGCATTCCTGCGCGAGCGCAGCACGGCCGACGACATCGCGAGCGGCGTACGACGCGTCCTGGCGGCGTGCGAGGCCGCGCGCTATGCGGCCGGACTGGCAACGCTGGACAGCGGGCGCAGTCTCGTGCGCGACGCGCGCGCCGCGGTGGCTGCAGTAGAAAAGGGGCTCCGCTGATGCGCGCGCGCCTCGTCATGGCGGCAACGCTGGTTGCACTTCTGGCCGGAGTGCCGGCGCACGCCATTGACACCGCAACCGCACCCCCGGAGTCGCTCTTCGCCGCCGGCAGTGCGGCCTACGAGAGCGGCGACTATCCGGGTGCCGCCGACGCCTGGAAAGCGCTGGAGGAACGGGGCATTTCCGCACCGGCGGTGTCGTACAACCTGGGCAATGCCTACTTCAAGTCGGGCGATCTGGGACGCGCCGTGCTCTGGTACGAGCGGGCGCGCCGCGCGACACCGCGCGATGAAGACCTGCGTGAGAACCTGGCCCTGGTGCGCACGCTGCTGCGGGACAAACAGCTCATCCCGGAACCGGGTCGTGTGCGTCGTGCGCTGACGGCGTGGCACAACGACTTGAGCACCGCGGAGTCCGTGGCGATCGCCAGCGCGCTGTATGTGCTGTTGTGTCTGGTCGCGATTCTGGTGGTGTGCCGGCGCGCTCCGTGGGTAAACGCCTGGTACCGGCGCGCGTCGGTGGTTTCGCCCGCCCGCTTCTTTGGCCTCGACATGACGCAGGACCTGGTGCTCGCGCTGTCGCTGGTGTTTGTGGTGGGGGGATTGTTCGCGGGTTCCGCGTACCTCAAGGTGCGCGCGGAAAGCGCGCGATCCGAGGCCGTGGTGGTGGCGGAGGAAGTGCCCGTTTTCAGCGGCCCCAGTCGCGACGCCACCGTGCAGTTCAACGTCCACGAAGGAACCCGCGTGTCGGTGCGCGATGCGCGTGCGGGATGGGTGCGCATCGATCTGCCGGGCGAACTCACCGGCTGGATGAGTGCCGAAGCAATGGAGCGAATCTAGCCCGCGGAGCGCGTCCCGGCGGTCCACTCAAAGTCGATCGCCAGTTCCGTCTGTCCCACCCGGATCACGTCGCCCTGCGCAAGGATCGTGCGCCGCGCACGCTGCCCGTTCACCCAGGTTCCCGTCGTGCTCTCCATATCCTCGATCACGTAGCGGCCGCGTTCGCACAGAATGCGCGCGTGGTAGCGCGCCACGTCCGCGTCCTTGATCTCGATGTTGTTGTCGTGCTCGCGTCCGATCGTGAGCGTGGTCGGAAGCAGCGGAATCGACTGCCCGGCGTGGACACCACTCACAAACACGAGGCTCGGAAGCCGCGCGGGGACGGGCGGCTGGGTTGCGGTTGCCGTGGCGCTGGATGCGGGCGCCGGTTTCGGTTCGCTGGCGCGGTGGCCGTGCGTCAGGTCGCGTCCGATCTCGTCGATCCAGTCGTGCGGATTCTCGAAGGCGGGCGCAACCGGCACGGGCGCCGGCTCCATCTCCAGCTCGGGTATGGCAAGGTCGGCAACGGATTCCAGTTCAACCATCGGGGCAACCACGGCCGTCACGGGCTCGTCGGGCCCGGGGGGCACGGGTCGCGCTGTGCGCAACACGGGCCGGCGTTCGGCGACTGGCTCGGGGGCCGGATCGTCCGCCAGATCCTCCGGCTGTGGCGCGGCGGTTTCCGCTGGGCGCACGCCGACGTGGTCGGGGTTCTGCATGGCGTCCAGGGTGGCGAGTGTCTCGCGCAACGCCGCCGCCTCCCCGCGCACGCCGTCGATGCGTGTGTTCATTTCCGCGCGGCGCGTGGTCAGGGCGTCGTCGTTCACTTCACCCACGCGATGGCGGAACGTGAGCTCGGCCAGCTCGTCTTCCTGCGCCGCCAGGCGCGCGTCCACTTCCCGCAACTGTACTTCGAAGCGCGCACGCGTGGACTCCAGTGCTTCACGCAACGGCGACATGCTGGCGCGAATCGCGTCCAGCTCACGGTCATAGTCGTTGCGCACGCGCTCGTAAACGCGACGATTCACCGTATGCCGGTGTTCCTCCGCCATGCGCAGGCGGTCGCGTACCCGTTCGAACTGCGATTGCAGTTCGCGGTAGCGGGCGAGCGTTTCGTCGATTCGTTCCAGCGTGATGTCCGTCGTGTCGGTCATCCCGACGACCTCCCTGAACGGGTATCCGCGTATGCCGGGTCGCATGCGGTCATGTCGCCCCTGACTCGGAATTCCGGGCGCGGGGGCCGGGGCAGCACCCCCATCGCGCGTGGCCAACTTGCGTAAAACGTGCCAGTTTCACGTGATGGGAGATTCTTGGCATTGTTTAAGCACCGGCCAGGATGCCGGGTTGACCGGCGACGGTCTTATTCCGTAGTCTCCTAGCCCGCGACCGGCCTGCCGGGAGCGCAACCTGATGCTGACACTCGATTTTTCGTCATTGTCCGACCGCGGCCGCGTCCGCATGAACAACGAGGATTCATGCGGGCAATTTGTGCCCACCACCGACGATCAGATGAACGACATCGGGGCGGTGTTCGTGGTGGCGGACGGCATGGGCGGGCACCGGGGCGGCGAGATCGCAAGCCGCATTGCGGTGCGTACCATTCTGGCGTTCTACTCCGCGAGCGGTGCTGAAGACCGCACCCAGGCGCTCACACGCGCGTTCCGCGAAGCCAACACCACCATCATTCAGGAATCTGTAAACGACTCGACGCTGTTCGGGATGGGGACCACGTGCACCGCGGTGGCGTTCCACGGAACGCGCGGCTACTTTGCACACGTGGGGGATTCGCGCGCCTATCTGATGCGCCGCGGCAAGATCACGCAGATAACCGCCGACCATTCCATCGTGGGCGAAATGGTTCGCTCGGGCATCCTGAGCGACGAGGACGCCCGCAATCACCCCAAGCGCAACGTGATCACGCGCTCGCTAGGGGCCCAGGACGACATCGCCGCCGACACGCCCGCGCAGCCCATCATTCTGGAGAAGGGCGACACCTTCCTCCTGTGCTCGGACGGACTCACGACCTATCTCACGGATAGTGACATCGCGGTTGTGCTCGCGACGAGCACACCCGACGAAGCCTGCAAGAAGCTGGTCAAGATGGCGAACGAGCAGGGCGGGCGGGACAATATCACGGTGCAGGTCATCACCGTGCGCGGCACCTGATCGGTCGCCGCTTTCTTCCTGAAGACCCGCCGCGCTACAGCGCGGCGTTGAATCCCAGCAAGAACATCTCGTCGATACCCGCGTGGAAGGCTGCAAAGATGCTTCCGTTGCGGATGATTTCGGCTCCGACACCCAGGCGCAACTCCACGTCCACTTCCGTGTCGGTGGCGCTGGTGTAGTCGGTGTAGCCGATGGTCAGGAACACGCCGCCGTACGGCACAATGCGGCGCCCGTCCTTGAGAATAAAGTCGCGGCTTGCGGTCCCGCCAAGGGGAACGCGCACGTGGAGAAAATCGGAGCGCACCTGGAACCCCGCGCCGCCCCCCAGCGAGATGTCGAGCGGTGCAGACTCGTTCTGCTCCACGATCAGATAGCGGAAGTCCACGCCACCACCCCAAAAGCCCAGGCCGTCGGTTTCAAAGTCACTCTCGACGTCGTCGTATACGACCTCCAACCCCAGATCCGAGTAGTCGCTGAAGTTGAAGCGCGCGAACGCGGCCAGGCGAATGATGTTGTCGCCAAATCCGGCCACGGCACCCAGCGCTGGCGAGCTGTCCGTCACGGGCTTCGCACCGGGGGTGGAGTAGAAGACCTGTGCCCGCGCGGGAAGCCCCGCGCACACGATGATCATGGTGACAAGAAACAGCGCGCGCACGCGTGCGGCACCGGTATGAAGTGTGATGCGCATGAGGTCTTATAGCAGCGCCCTGTCCGTCCGGACAACTGCGAATTCCCCCCGGTGGCTTGGAACTTGCTGTTCCCGCCACGGGGGAACTCCCTCAAGTCATAAGCTTATGCCCTGAAAGCAGTTACGGTTGCAGCAGGGTGGGGCCCGTTCGTGCATTCGGGAAGGGCGTGCAAATGGCAATTCAGGTCGAGATCGAGGGTTACGAGCAGCTCGAGCAGATCGGTGTCGGCGGCATGGCCGCCGTCTACCGTGCTCGCCGCTCGTCCATCGACAAGACCGTCGCCATCAAGGTCCTCTTCCCCTACCTGGCAACCGATGCCGAGTTCATCGATCGCTTTCAGCGCGAAGCGCGCTCCGCCGCCAGCATCTCACACGAGAACATCGTGAACGTGATTGATTGCGGCGAGAGCAACGGCTCGTTCTACATCGTCATGGACTACTACGACGGGCACACGCTGGAAGCGCTGATGCTCGAACGCCCCGGGCTTCCCACCGACATCGCCGTGCAGGTTGTGCTGGAGGTTGCGATCGGCCTGGAAGCCGCGCACGCGCGCGATATCGTGCACCGCGACATCAAGCCCGCCAACATCATCTTCACCAGCCAGGGCGGAATCAAGATCGCCGACTTTGGCCTGGCGAGAAAAGCCGACGCCATCTCGGTGACGCAGGAAGGCAAGGTCATCGGAACGCCGGCGTACATGTCCCCCGAGCAGGCGGCCGGACGCCCGATCGGCCCGGCCAGCGACGTGTTCTCGCTGGGCGTGGTTGCGTACGAACTCCTGAGCCGCCGCAAGCCGTTTGAAGGCCGCACGTACTCCGAGGTGCTGGAGAGGATTCAGACCTGGAACCCGCCCACGCTTGCGCACGTCAATCCCCTCATCGACGCCGACCTGGAGGCGATTGTCGCGCGCATGCTCGCCAAGAACGAGAGCGAGCGCTACTCCGACGCGCACGCGCTGGTTGCGGATCTGGAAGCCGCGATGGATCGTCTCAAGATTCCGCGCGACCGGCGACGCCTGGCCGCGTACGCGCGCGACCCGCAAGCCTACGAAGCCTCGTTTCAGGAGAAAGTGGTGACGGAGAGTCTGTCGCGCGGCTCGTTCTTCATGCAGAAAGGCGAGTCGCACTTTGACGACGCCGCCCTCGAGTTCCGCCGCATTCTGTTTGTGGACCCGGCGAACGAGCGCGCGCGCAAGAACCTCGACCGCATCCACAGCAAGCAGGGCGGAGCCAACCGTACGATAGCAATCGACGCCATGCAGGCGCTCCCCGGCAACGCGCGCACCATTGATGCCGCGCCGGCGGACGGGTCGGGGTCATCGAGGCCGCGGCGCGGCGTTCCGTCGTGGGTGTACGGAGCCGGAGCCGGGGCACTGTTGCTGGTTGCGGTGGTGTGGTGGCTCAACGCGGAACACGAACCGGCCATGACCGAACAGGCACGTCCCGCAGAGGAGCCGTCGCAGGCGGCGACGCTGGATGCCAATGGTGCCGGAGTACTTTCACTCCACGATGGAGAGAACGTCGGGCGTGCCGCGGATACGACGCGCACGGAGATCTCCCGCCCCACGCGCAAGCCCGTTCCCGCGCCGGTAAAGAAGGATCCGGTGCAGATCGCAAAGCCGGTGAAGGACACACAGGACACGCGCGCGGACAACACGCGCACATCGCAGGGCACCGAACCGCGTCGCGCGGCGTCGGAGCCGGAGAAAGCCGCGCGCACCGGATCGCTGTCGGTGTTCTTTCTGGGTGGGGTGGGCGAGATCACGGTGGACGGAAGACCGTTCGGGCACCAGCCCCCGTTCGAAGCCGTGAGCCTCGCAGCCGGAACGTATCGCGTCGCATGCCGCATGGCGGGCGACACGGAGCCGCGCGAAGTCACGATTCGCATCGTGCCGGGCGTCACCACCACCATCGAATACGAACGCGGTGGCGACCCGGTCGTCACCACCAGTCTGTAACCGAGAGGCGTCCCATGCTGAACCGATCCGCGCTTCGACGCGCCATCGCCACCGTACTCCTCGCAACTCTCGTGGTGAGTGCACTCGCACCCGTCGCGCAGGCCGGAAGCCCGGTCGATGATCTCAAGCAGATCGAGTACACATACTACTTCCGCGGGCGCTATCAGCAGGCCATCGAATCCCTGCAGACGTACCTCGCGCGTGTGGACCTCACAGCCGCCGACAGGCTGCGTGCGCGCGAGTTTCTGGCCGCGTCGTACGTGCTGGGCGGTGCGCCGGCCATGGGTCAGCAGGTGTTCCTGCAGATCATGGGCGAGGATCCGACCTACGTGGGACCCGACCCCGGTGTGTTCAAGCTCGACGTGATGAACGCGTACGCCGAGGCGCGTACGCAGGCGGTGGCCCGGTCGCTGCGCGACGCCCCCGTCACCGACACCCCGACTGAGAACGACAAGGAGCCGGCGTCGACCGTGCTCACGGAGTCTGCGGCCTCCAAACCCATCTACAAGAAATGGTGGCTGTACGCGGGAGCCGCCGCCGTTGCCATTGCCGCGGGTGTGCTGGCCGGTGGCGGCGACGACGCCACCGACCCCTCCGAGCGCGGCACGGTGGTCGTGGGGGTGCAGGTGAAGTGAGTGCGGTGCGACCGCATCTGCGCATGATTGCGTGCGCCTTGCTGCTTGGCGTCGCGTGCGCAACCCCGCAGGAGACGTCGTCCGTGGACGGGCGCGTGGTGCTCCGCTTCGCTCCGAGTGGTCCCGCGCAGGCTCCCAGGCCGACGCTCGCGGCACCGCTGGATTCCGTCGTGGTGCGCGTGTTTCGTTCCGGCAATCCGCCCCGTCAGGAGGTTTCAAAGGGTGCTGCAGTTGGAGTCGAGCCGGTGGAACTGTCGCTCGGCTGCATCGCCGAGCCCGGCAAGCGCGTGAGTGTGGAACTCTTTGCGGAAGGTGTCATGACACACCACGGATATGATACCGGTGTGGATGTCACGCCGGGTGCGCAGACGACAGTTGCAATCGACGCCTATCCGTTTCTGGTCGACAGCGTTGACGTCGCGCCCACCATCGTGAGTGACGGCGAAGCGTTCCAATTGGAGTGGACCCGTGCGCCCGCCGCGACCAACTACGTGGTGCAGGCCAGTCCCACCGCGGACTTTGCGAGCATCGCATGGGAACAGTCCGCCACCGACACCGTACTCGACGCGAACCACGACCCGGGGTCGCACTACTTCCGCGTCATCCCGAAAACACCCTACGCGCAGGGCGCACCCACGCGCGCGCGGTTTGGTTACGTAACCGGCGGAGCCGGCGCCCTCAACGTCACCGGTTTCAATACTCCCGCTGTGATTCCGCTCGAGACCGTTTCGATCCTCGGCGAGAACCTGGACTATCCAGGTACCACCGTCTCCATCGGGGGACGCCCGTGCCTGGTGTTGTCGGTATCGTGGGGAAAGCTCGACGTTCGGGTGCCGCGTAACGCACTGACCAACCTGGTCACGGTGACGAGTGGGTTGGGAACCGACTTTTCGCCGGTTCCGCTGGTGGTGCAACGCGTCGCGTATGTGACGTCGACCGGGCAGTTCGCGACCGGCTACAGCAACGTGCTCACGCAGCACAACGATGACTTTGGCGGCAGCGGCGTGGTTGTGCTTCCCGTCAGTGATCTCGATACGCGCGACATGACCGTGTTCGACATCATTCTCGTGGCCCGGGATACCGGCAACAGCAAGGGGAGCTGGGGCGGCAACTCCGCGCGAGCAACGAAGATTGTAGAAAGCGGCGCAGGTGTTGTGGCCATTGGAAGCGGGGGTGCCACGTTCCTATCGCTCGCTGTGCCGGCCCTGTCTTCGCTGGTCACGGTTTCGAGTTCACTCACGTCGTACTACGCCACACAGTCCAACGCGACAGTCTTTCGGTCACCGCACGCGATTACCAATGGAACCGGACTCTCGCAGTGGGTTGACATCACGGTGAACAACGTCAGCACGGTGGCGCTTGATATTGACGCGATGGCCGGTGCGACGCTCTATGCCGCCACCACCGGCGTCTTGACCAACCAGCGTTGGGCGCTGGCCGACTTCACGCTGAACGATGCGCTTGGCAGCCGGCGGTTTGTTTTCCTTGGATGCAATGGCGATCCCGCGAGCTTCACCACCAGCGGCGGCGACCTTCTGGGCAACATCATGTCGCTTCTTTACAAGGAGCGCCCGGTGACCCCGGTGTCGTTGCGCTAGATACCGTCTGACCGCCGGCCGGGTTGTCCGCCCGCAGCCGCTTGACACCCGCCGCACCTTCGCGCAAAATTCCCGCTTCCTGCGCCGGCAAAGCGTTTCCGCGCCCGGCGCCACCCATCTACCACGCGAGGAATATCGACCATGCGCATCTCCCATGTGATCCTGTTCGGCGGGCTCATCGTGCTTGCCGGCTGCGGCAAGAAGGACTCACAAAAGACAACCGGTGACGCCAACGGCAAGGACAGCACGGCTGCGGTGTCCGGCAGCACCGAAGGCGAGATCAATGTCTCCAACGCTCCCTTTGGCGCAGTCGTCACCGGACGCGGTTTCAAGGTTGTGCAGGCGCGTGAGTTTCCTGCGCAGCTCACGTCGCGCCGGGGTGCGGTTGTGGTGTACCAGTCCGCCGACGCCACCAACGGGGGCATCGTCTACACGATGAGCATGCCGGGTCAGCCGGACAAAGTGGTGTGGCACTGGCGCTTCACCGACCAGGCGCCCGACTCGATTGCAGCACTGGAACTGAACGGCGACGGGCTCTGGGACGTGCGCGTCTACATGCGCGGCGGCAAGACGGTGGACATGGAGCAGGACCGCGACTTTTGCTTCCGTGGTCCGGAGCGGGACGCGCTTGCAGCCATGAACGGGCCCGCCTCCGCGCCGGAATTGTGGAAAGCGTTTGACGGCGATACCGCGACGGCCTGGTCGTCGCCGGCTGCCAATGCGTATATCGAGATGGCAAATCCGTTTGGATTGACGGCGGGTGAGCTGGCGGTTCGTCTGGCCGGTGGCAACCGGCCCGGCAAGTTGACGCTGACGGGTGGAAGTGCCAGTCAGTCCCTCGACCTCGAGCCCACCGCGGAAGAGCAGCGCTTCACGCTGGACGCGGGCTTCAAGGAAGCGCCAACCATTCGTGTCGAGTTCGACGCGAAGGGCGCGAACGTGGCGCTCAGCGAGCTGGGGATCCGGTAGAGACGGCGGCTGTCGGCGAGTTCTCCGTCGCCGGCACGATGTCCTTCAGCACTTCCAGGAACGCCTCCGCCACGCGCGCATCGATCTTGATGCCGCTGGCGCCCAAGATTTCCTCCACCGCAAACTGGTGGCTCCTGCGCTTGCGGTACGGACGGTCCGACGTCATGGCGTCGTACATGTCCGCCACCGCGATGATGCGCGAGATGAGCGGAATCTGTTCGCCCTTCAACCCGTCCGGATAGCCCGACCCATCCACGCACTCGTGGTGGTGGCGGATCAACGGGACAATCGGGTGCATCTCGCCCAGCATCTCGATCATGGAGGCACCCACCTGGACGTGGCTCCGCACGCGCTCCATTTCTTCTTCTGACAGCTTGCCCGGACGATTCAAGAGGTCGTCGGGTACGCCAATCTTTCCGATGTCATGCAGCATCGCCGCCAGGTACAGCCAGTGCTTTTCCTTGGCCGAGAGCCCCAGCTTGTCCGCGATCATGAGCGAGTAGCGGCTCACGCGTGTGGAGTGACCGGCCGTGTACTGGTCCTTGGCCTGAATGGTGCGCACCAGCGTTTCCACCGTGTTGTAGAAGAGGCCGCGCAGGTCGTCGTAGAGGCGAGCGTTGTCGACCGCGATGGCCACCTTCAGCGCCAGCGCGGAGAGGAGCCCCAGGTCGCGGCGCGAAAATGAATTGGCCTTGTGCGAGTCCACGTACACGAGACCCAGCACCTGGTTGCGGTTGACGAGCGGTGCGCACATGGCACTGCGCACGTCGAGGGCTGCAACACTGCGTGAGTGAATGAAGCGCTCGTCCACCAGCGCGTCGCTGGAAATAATGGACGTCTTCTGCCGCACCGCGGTCTGGATGATGGTCTGGCTCACCACGATCTCGCCGTCGCCCGCGTCATTGCCCAGTCCCACCGGACGGCGGGCGTAGGGGAGCAGCGCACCGGTGTCGCGCTGGATCAGAAACACGAAGCCGCGCGAGGCCGGAATGCTCTCCATGATGATGGCGAGCAGGTTGTCGAGCAACAGCTGCAGGTCTTCGATATTGCGGAAAGCCGTGTCGGCCTTGTACAGGACCTGCAGCGCGCGCTGGGCGGTGCGCGGATCGGAGCCGATGCCTTCCAGGAAATCTTCCGTGCCGCTTGCTTCCGCGGAGTTGGACACCGTGACCGACGCCTTCCGCGGCTGCGCGTCAATGGAAACGGTGACGTTCATGGGCGGATGCGCGTCGTGAATGGTGGACTGCGACGCCTCCATCACCATACCGATGTTGGCGACGATCAGTTCGTCGCCCGGGCTCAATTTTTCTTTGGTAATGCGGCGACCGTTCAGGTACGTGCCGTTGGTGCTGCCCAGGTCCTGCGCGTAGTACTGCCCGTTCTCACTGGTGATGCGACAGTGATAGCGGGAGATGGCCGTGTGGTCGAGAACGATGGAGTTCTCCGCGTCGCGCCCGATGGTGAGCGGGAGACTGGCCGGCTCGAGGGCGATGAAGCGGCCCTTCGAGTTGCCGGAGATGATGCGCAGGTGAAGCATGTCAGGCCTTTCAATGTGGTGCCCGGCACATGCGCCGGGCGGGCTTACCGGACAAAGCAAGAATCAGTGCAAATCCCCACCCGGGCCGGTCCCGGCCCTGGTATGTAACCTGTTGCCATGTAAACTGTTATACGGACGGGTAGGGATCGGCACGGCTTGCCGGGGAGCGGGATTCCCAGGTGTTTCCCCGGACTCAAGGCGGTGTCGCTAGCGGGGCGTTGCGTTCGGCAAGTCGTCGAGGCTTCGGTAGACGGGCCGGCCCAGGCCCGCGATCAGGTCGCGCTCGCGGTTTGCTCCCGGCGACTCGGCGATCACGAGGATGGCGTCGCACTTGCCCACCACGGCCAGCGAAATGGCCATGATGACGTCGTAGTCGTTGTCCGGTCGCAGGGCCTCAAGCACGGGCAGGGCCGCATTCACACCGATGACGGGGATGTGCCCGCGCCGGTAAACCTCGGCCGCGGCGCGGTTCATCGCGGCCAGGTTCTCCGCGCGCTTCTCGGGTGTCGGCGCGGAGTACGGTCCGGCCACGGCGATCAGTAACCGGCTTTTCGCGGGCGTGTGCACGGCGCGTATTCTCCCCTCCGGGGTGGTACGCGTCAATAGGAGGCGTGGGGACGCCACCGGCGCCACCGGCTTGCCGTGCCGTTAACGCTGTGCTATCGTCCCGTCGTTCCGTGCAGCCGGCCGGTTTCCGGCCCCGGCCCGCGGAAACGTGTTCGACCCACAACGGACGCGAAACAATCCCAACCAACCACCCTGAATTGGAGAGTGAGTCTGATGCGACATTTCTGTACCACCCTGCTTCTCGCAGCACTGTGCGCCCTTGCCACGGTCGCGATTGCAGAGGACAAGCCAGCCGGCGGAATGGACCCCGCCGCGATGCAGGCCATGATGGCTGCCATGACCCCGGGCGAACACCACGCGCACATTGCCAAGCTCGCGGGCAACTTTGACTACACGATCAAGACCTGGATGGACCCGGCTGCTCCCCCGATGGAAGCCACCGGCAAGCGCACGGCGAGCATGACGCTCGGCGGCCGCTTCCTGGAAGAGAAGTACTCGGGTGACTTCATGGGCATGCCCTTCGAAGGCATCGGCATGATGGGCTACGACAACGTGGGCAAGCAGTACGTCGGCTCGTGGATCGACAACATGGGCACGGGCATGATGACCATGAAGGGCACCTGCGACGGCAAGGGCACGTGGACGATGGAAGGCGAGAGCCTGGACCCGACCACCGGCAAGCCGTGGAAGTCGCGGAGCGTCACGCACATGATTGACGATAACAACGTCAAGATGGAGATGTTCACGCCCGGCCCGGACGGCAAGGAAATGAAGATGATGGAAATCACGATGAAGCGCTCCAAGTAGCGTTCACCGCAATCTTCCCATCAAGAATGGAGAAGCCGCTCCCGGAAACGGGGGCGGCTTTTTCTTGTGAAGCTAGATCGCGCCGGGGAGGCCGGAGAGGCGTCGCAACAGTCCCAGCTGGCCCACGTGGTAGCCCTCGTGGAAGGCAAGGAACGCGAGGCGCTCGCCCATCGTCTGCGGATCCTTGTAGACGGCGGAGAGGGCGTCGGCGTCCAGGGCTTCGATGCGCGCGCACAGGAGTTCGCCGTAGCGTGCGAGGTCGTGCAGCAGGTCCGGCATGGAGAGTGGCGTTTCCACCGCACCGTTGGTTCCGCGCGCATACGCGGCCACGGTTGCTTCCGGCCAGAAGCCTTCGCCACCCAGCATCTTGAGAATGCCGTGGCGCGTTGAAACAATGTGACCCACCACCCAGTTGATGCAGTTGCCGCCCTCGTGCGGGCGCTTGAGGCTGGCTTCGGGGCTGATGCCGTCGACGTTCAGTTTGATGGCGCGTTCGTGGAACGCAAACTGCCAGGCGAGAAGGTGGCCGTTGAGCGAGGGCATGGCCGCGCCTACACGGCGGCGTGCGCGCGCGCCTGTTCCTTGGCGAGGTGCGACGTGGGAATCTTGAGACCCACCATGTCCCACGGAAGGATTTCATCGGTGGAACGCGCGCGCAGCGCGTACCAGTCGGGGTCGAAGCCGGAGTCCTGGAACACTTCGTCCCACTTGCGCATGCTGAAGGTCTCGGACCACGCATCCATGCGCAGCCCCGCCTCGCGGGCCTTCAGGAGTGCGGCGGAGAGGCGGCGGTCACCGCGCGAGAACACCGCTTCCAGGTAGCTCACGTCCACGTCGTGGAACTTGAGCTGAATCTGCGATGAGCGGTTGTACGACTTGAGGTAGCGCTGCTTGGCGCGCAGTTCCTCGCGCGTGTTCATGGGCTCCCACTGGAACGGCGTGTGCGGCTTGGGGATGTGCGACGACACCGAACAATTGATCTGGGCACTCTTGCCCGTCATCTGGCGGCGAAGCTGGCTTGCGTCACTCGCAAGGTCCACGATGCCGCGCAGGTCTTCCTCGCGCTCCGTCGGCGCCCCAATCAGGAAGTAGAACTTCACCAGGCGATAGCCGGCTTCATACGCGGCGGCGCACCCCGCCATCAGGTCTTCGTTCTTGATGGGCTTGCGAATCACTTCCCGCAGGCGGTCGGTGGCCACTTCCGGCGCCATCGTGAGGCCGGCCTTGCGCACGGTGCTGGTGAGTCCCGGCAGGCGCTTGAGTTCCGGACCCACGCGCAGGGAGGGCAGAGACACGTTCACGCGCCGCTCCTTGAAGCGCTCCGAAATGGCCGTCAGCAACTCGATGATGCCGGGGTAGTCGGCGGTCGAGAGGCTGGTGAGACTGATCTCGTCGTAACCGGTTTCACGGTACGACGCCTCGGCCAGCTCCAGCACCTTCTCGATCGACCGCATCTTGAGCGGGCGGTAGTGCTGGACGGCCTGACAGAAGCGGCACTGGTTGGGGCAGCCGCGCATGATCTCGATGTTGATGCGGTCGTGGATCACTTCCACGTTGGGGAGAACCGGGCGCGTTGGGAACGGCGCGTTCTCGAGGTCCCACACCGTCGTCTTCGGGATGCTCGTGGCTGCGGGCGGCAGGCTCTCAATCCGGGCAATGGTGCCGTCATCGTTGTAATCAATGTTGTAGAGCGACGGCACGTACATGCCGGGAATCGCGGCCAGGAGCGCGTGCAATTCGGTGCGCGGGCGTCCGGAGCGCTTCCACGCCTTGATGGTGTCGAGGGCGCGGTTCATCACGTCTTCGGCGTCGCCCACGAGGATGGCGTCGAAGAACGGAGCCACCGGTTCCATCGCCAGCGTGATCGATCCGCCGCCGAGAATCACGGGGTCGCCCAGCGAGCGGTCCGTGGTGAGGCGGGGGACACGCGCCAGCTCGAGCATGTTGAGCAGGTTGGTGAACCCCAGCTCGTACTGCATGGAGAAGCCGATGACGTCGAAACGATCCAGCGGCGTAAACGTCTCCAGTGTGACAAGCGGGAGTTCGCGCTTGCGCAGCTCGTCTTCCATGTCGGTCCAGGGCGCAAACACGCGCTCGGCGCAGGCGTCGGGGCGCGCGTTGATCATGTGATAGAGGATGCGCAGGCCCAGGTGCGACATTCCAATGGAGTAGGTGTCAGGGAACGCCAGCGCCACCTTGATATCCACCGAGGCGTGGTCCTTCACGATGATGTTGCGTTCGCCGCCGGCGTACTGGCCGGGGCGCTGGACGCGCGGGAGGACCTCGTCAAAAAGAATGTCGCGATAGTTGGCCATGAGTCGCCCATTCTAGCCGGTCTGCGGGTGCCTGTCCACGTGGTGTATACTGCGCCGAAATGCCGGAACTTCCAGAAGTAGAGACGGTTGTGCGCGAGCTGCGGGCGGTCCTGCCCGGGCGCGAGGTGGTCCGCGCGCGCCTCACCGCACCCGACCTGTACCGCCGCGACAGCCGCCCGGTGGCAAGGCTTGCGGGGACCACACTGGCCGCGGTCGAGCGCCGCGGCAAGGCCATTGTGGTGCGCGGCAACGCAGCCGGAACGCCCAATCTGGTTGTTCATCTCGGCATGACCGGACAGTTGCAGTGGGTGGACGCCGGAGACACGCGCCGGCGCGAGCCGCACCTGCACGCCCGCTTTCATTTTCGCGACGGCTCCGAGCTTCGTTACGTGGACCCGCGCCGCTTTGGCTTCATCTTTGTGGGCGACGACGCGGCGTGCGACGCGTCGCTGCGCATGGGACCGGATCCCTTTCAACTGGACGCGCGCGATCTTGCGACCCGGCTTGGCGCGCGTCGCGCACCGGTGAAGGCACTGCTCCTCGACCAGCACCTCATCTCCGGCATGGGCAACATCTACGTGGACGAAGCCCTGCACGCCATTGGACTACACCCGCTGACACCCGGGCACCGCGCGGCAGCGCGCGCTGGCGATCTGCTGGCCGCGGCGCGCGACGTGCTCACGCGTGCAATCGACGCGCGCGGCACGACACTGCGCGACTATCGCCGTCCGGACGGTTCCGAGGGTGAGTTTCAGATCAGGCTGTCGGTTTATGGAAGAGAAGGAGAACCGTGTCCGCGCTGCGGCGGAAAGATCGTGAAGTTTGAAGTGGCACAGCGCGGCACGCACGTGTGTCCGCGTTGTCAAAGGCGCCCGCGCCTCAGTGCTTCGACCCGAACGCGATCCGCGGGTCGCTAGCGTCGCGCAATCCCTCGCCCAGCAGGTTGTACGCGGTCACGCTGAGAAAGATCGCAAGCCCCGGAAACACCGTCAGCCACCACGCAAAGTCCTGTTCGCGCGCACTCGCTAGAATGCCGCCCCAGCTTGGCGTGGGCGGTTGCGTCCCCAACCCGAGAAAACTCAAACCCGCTTCAATCAGGATTGCGTTGGCAATGCCGAACGTCGCCGTCACCAGCACCGGTGCCAGCGAGTTGGGCAGGATGTGGCGCATGATGATCTTCCGATCCGACGCCCCCAGCGCGCGCGCGGCCTCGGTAAACTCGCGCGCCTTTAGCCGCACAAACTCGGCGCGCGTGTAGCGCGCGATGTCGGTCCAGCGCGTGATGCCGATTACGATCATGATGTTGTAGATGCTGGGGGGCAGAAAAGCGATCACAGCCAGGATCAGGAACAGGAACGGAAAGCAGATCACAATCTCGATCAACCGCGACAGCAGCACGTCCGCGATGCCGCCGTAGTATCCGGCGAGAGCACCGATGCAGAGCCCGATCAAGAGTGAGATGCCGGTGGCCACCAGTCCCACCTTGAGTGAGATGCCGGCGCCGTGAATGATGCGCGCCATCACGTCGCGCCCGAGTTCGTCGGTGCCGAGGAGGTGCTGGTTGCCGGGCGGCATGAGGCGGTGGTCGAGTGCTGTCGAGACCGGCGAGTACGGGATGGGCGGCATCATCATCGCCACCCCGGCGTCGTGGCGAACCAGGTCAAAGTCCACACCGCTCAAAGACGGGTAGCGCATCAGCCAGCGAAACGGCGCCATCTCGGCCACGGCGGGGAACAGCGTGCGGTCGTCCCAGCGCATGATAAGCGGCTTGTTGTTGGCGAGTACCGGTGCGAAGTACGACACCACGAACAGCAGCGCGATGATACCCAGGCTCGCCATCGCGTAGCGATCGCGGCGCAGACGCCGCCACACGATCTCCACAAAACCCGGGCTTCGCTGCCCGGGGTCGTGGCGGTTGCCATCGCTGCCGTTGGGGGTGTCACGCAGTGCGAAGCTCACTGGTACGTCACCCGCGGATCTGCCCACGCGTACAGGAGGTCGGCCAGGAGCGTGCTGACCAGCACCAGCAGTGCCGTAATGAAGCTCAACCCCATGACGACGGGATAGTCGCGGGCGAGCACGGCGGTAAAGAACAGGTTGCCGATGCCCGGCCACGAGAAAATGGACTCCAGGATGATGCTCCCGCTGATGAGTGTCGGGAGCAGGAGGCCCAGCAGCGTCAGCACCGGAATCATCGTGTTGCGAAACACGTGGTGAAACACGATGCGCCGTTCATCCAGTCCCTTGGCGCGCGCGGTGCGCACGAAGTCCTGACGGATGACTTCCAGCGACGAGCCGCGCACGAAACGCGAGAGGAACGCGAGCGAGCCATAGGTGAGGCACACCACCGGCAGCACCATGTGCAGCAGGCGGTCCTTCCAGTAACCAAAGAAACCCATGTCGCGCGCGTCCATGGACTCGAGCCCGTGGAAGGGAAGCAGCTTGAGTTCGACGCCGAACAACATGATCAGGAGCAGGGCCACCCAGAACTCGGGGAGCGAGTACAGGAGGTAGAGGCCGGTGCCGGCCAGCTTGTCGAGACGCGAATGCTGGCGCATCGCGGCGTACAGCCCCAGCGGCACCGCGAGCACCAGCGATATCACGAGTGACACCACGTTGAGCCACAGGGTGGCCGGCAGTCGCTCCATGATCTTCTCGGTGACCGGGCGGTAGTCGAGGAACGATGTGCCGAAATCAAACGTGACCAGGCGCTTGAGCCAGGTCACGTAGCGCACGTGCAGGGGGTCGTCGAGGCCGTAGAGGTGCAGCATCTGCCGGTAGGACTCCGGAGAGATGCGCGAATCCATCTGCCCGCGGTTGATGAGCTCCACCGGGTCGCCCGGCGCCAGGTTCACCACCACAAACGTCACGATGGTGATGCCGAGCAGCGTGGGGATCAGGTAAAGCAGGCGGCGCAGTGTGTACTGCAGCATCGCACGATCAGTTCCCCGTGGCGACGCTTCCCGCGCCCTCGTCAATCCACCAGTAGCTGGCACCGGGCCAGAAGTCGTAGGGACCCATGGGCGACAGTGTGACGCCGTGGATCTTGCGCGCGATGGGGCGTTTCTCCGGCACCGCGTTTACAAACGTGTAGGGCTGCTCCTCGTGCAGGATGCGGTGTACCTGGTGATAGATGGCGGCGCGCTTGTTCTGGTCGAACTCGCGGCGTCCCGCCACCAGCAGACTGTCCACGGTTGGGTTGATGTAGTGGACGTGGTTGAGGCCGCTGGGCGGCGTCATGCTGGAATGGAACGTGTCGAATACGTCCGGATCCAGGTCGAGGCGCCACGCGGTGACGGCCGCGGAGAAGTCGCCCTTGTCGACCTTGTCAAAGAAGGTGGATCCCTCCACCTGGCGGATGTTCACACGCACGCCCGCCTTCCCGCATTCCTCCTGCATGAGCTGTGCAAACTGGGCCGCCGTGTTGCTGCCGCTCGCGATCATCAACTCGAACTCAAACTTCTTGCCGTCGCGCATGCGCACGCCGTCGCGGGCACCCAGCTTCCAGCCCGCCTCGTCCAGCAGCGCCTGCGCGGCCTGCGGATCAAACGGGTGGGGCTTGATCGTCTTGTCGTAGGCCCATGAGTTCACATAGAAGGGCCCGCTCACCATGCGTGCGAAACCGGAATAGATTTTGGTGTTGATGCTCTCGCGGTCGAACAGGAGCGTCATGGCGCGACGGACACGCACGTCGGAGAAGAACGGCGACTTGCAATTCCAGCCGATGTAGTTGTAGCCAGGAACGTAGAAGCTGTACTTCTCGTAGCTCGCTTCAAACTCGGGCGTGCTCATCTGCTTTTCCCACTGCACCTGGGTTGCGCGCATCTCGTCCAGCTCGCCGGCCTTGAGCATGTTGAGCGCCACGGCGTCATCCTCGACCACCTTGAAGATGATGCGATCCAGGTTGGCCTTCTTGCCGTGGTAGTTCTCGTTGCGAACGAGCTTGATGTAGGTGGATGAACTCCACTCTTCCAGTACGAACGGCCCGCTGCCTACCGGCATACGGTTGGCGGGGTGGGTCAGGAAATCGCCCTGCCCGTACACGTGTGCCGGGATGGGCCAGAGTTGGGTGATGGCGTAGATGGAGGGGGCAAACGGCTCCTTCCACACAAAACGCAGGGTATGGTCGTCCAGCACCTCCATCCGATCCAGCTTCTGGAAGTAGGCTTCCTTGTTGATGGCCGGGATGTTGGGGTCCTGCACCTTGTCGAGCGTGAACTTGCAGTCGTGCGCGGTGATGGGCTTGCCATCCTGCCAGAAGATGTCGTTGCGCAGGCGCACGACAATCTGCAGGTGGTCGCTGCTCACTTCCGGCAGCGATGCCGCCAGTACCGGGATCAGTTCACCCTTTTCGTTGTAGTCGTAGATCGGGTCGTAGAGGTAGCGCAGCACGAAGTTTTCATACGCGGTCGTATAGAGGACCCAGTTCAGCGTCTTGCACTCCGACTCCAGGCGCCGGATGACCGTTCCACCGGGCCGCGGCGTCGACGCCGCGACCTGGGTGCTGTCAGAGGCGGTGCTGCCGTCCGATCGGTTGCCTTTGTTACCGCACCCGGTCGTCAGTGCCGCAATCGCCGCAATGATCCCGATCGTGACTGTTCGCCGCATGTGAATCCTCCTGGACTCGCCTTCGTGGTTCGCCGTTGCCCTTGACGCGGCAGTGTAGCACCGGGTGTGCCGGGCGAGAAGAAGAACCCCGGCCCGTTACCGAGGGTGGTGCCTATGTGTAAAGCCTTGATGTATATGTTGTTATGATATTGGCGTGAACCCCCGTTCGCCCCTGTTAACGGGGTGGCTACTTCCCGACCACCCGCCGCCCGTGCTATAATGATGCGCAATTGAAAGCAGTACTTCGGGTTCTGCAACCGTTGGCGAGGTTGCGGGTCCGTCGATCGATCGACACCACTCGACAGGCATCAACGAAAAACTAAGCGAGTTTTTCGGGTCGACAGCAAGGGCCGGAGGAATCTTATGAAGAGCACGAAAAAGGGCATCGTGCTTTCGTTTGTTCTGGCGCTCGCAGCTACCTCCGTGGCCGCGGCCGAACCCACCTATCTCATCTATCCCAACGCTCCCACCACGTTCCGCTTCGACGCGAGCCGCTATGAGCTTGTGACGCCGGGGAACGCCAGGTTTGACGCGGCGTATGCGATCGGGAATCAGATGCTGTGGGATCGCTCCGAGAACCGGGTGCCGATTGAGATTTACCGCGCTCCGTTCATCCAGGCCTTCGAACAATCGCCCACCGGCCAAAACGAGTACGTGGTGTTCTCCAACGACTTCAACATCATCGTGGACGGCTTTGCACACCAGCCGCGCACGATCGGGAGCCTCTGCCTGCGATTCTGGCCGGAACCGGCCTTCGCCGGCGTGCAGCTCTCCATCAGCGGACAGTCGCTGCAGCGCCTTGTGTATCCGCTTCCGTCCATCGACGTGACGACCCCGTTTGGTCCCGGCTACTTCTCCGACACGGCCGCCCTGCCGTTCGGTTGGCTCGGCGCCACAACGCTCCGCATCATCGCCTTCTCGGACAAGGACGGCGATGGCTCCTACAGCGGAACCCCGCTCTACAGCATCGTGGCGCGCGACGTCGCGGTCCCCGTCGGCGAAACGACGTGGGGCAGGGTCAAGTCGCTGTACCGGGACTAGGGGAGCTTCAGCGCGCGGTCGCGCGCACAATCGCGAGGATTTCTTCGTCGCTTAGAATGTGGTCCACCGACTTCGCGTGCGCGAAGATGCGGTCGACAAGATCGTCGCTCGCGGTAATGCCGCGCGACTCCAGCCAGTAACGCACGTTCGATTTCCCGCTCATCGGTCCCACCTCGATCACCTGGCTCAACCCGAACTCGTCGGCGGGTACTCCGCTGTAGATGCGGTTGGCAAGCCAGGCGTCGCCTTTCTTGTAGGCCTTCACAATGGCGTCGGCGTGCACACCGGTCTGCGTCCTGAAGGCGTCGCGCCCCAGCACGGGGTAGTTGTCGGGGATGGTGACGCGGCAGGCGTCGGCCACCTTGCGCGCGTACGCGGGGAGCCTGGTTAGATCGCGATCGAACAACCCCATCAGTTTGAAGTTCACCATCAGCATGTCGATGGGGGTATTGCCCACGCGCTCGCCGATGCCCAGCATGGAGCCGTGCACGCGGTCAGCGCCCGCCAGGTGGGCCGCAATGGAGTTGGCGACACCCAGGTCGCGATCGCGGTGCCCGTGCCAGTCCACACCCGTGGGCTTGCCCGATTTTTCCACCAGTCCGCGCACGAAACGCACTACGGCGGCCGCGCCGTCCGGTGTGGCGTGTCCCACCGTGTCCGAGATGCACAGGCGTTCCACGTCATGGTCGATCGCCATCTGGTACAGGCGCTGGAGCGTCTCCGGCCGTGAGCGCGTTGTGTCCTCCGTGACGTACATCACGGGCACCTCGTGCTTGTGCGCAAACTCGATCGCGGTTTCGCTGACCGACAGCATGCGATCGACACTCCAGTCTTCCGCAAACTGGCGGATGGGGCTGGAGAAGATGAACAGGGCCGCCTGCACCTTGATGCCGGACTTCTGCTGAATCTCGGCAATGGGGATGATGTCGTTGGGGTGGGTGCGTGCCGCACAGTACGGATAGATGGAGAGACGCGCGCCGGCGATCTCATTTGCAATGGCAAGGACGTCGGCATAAGCGTGCGGCCCCGCGGCCGGAAGTCCGATGGCGGCGGAGTACGCGCCCAGGTCCTCCATGAAATGCAGGATCTCCAGTTTGTCCGGGATGCTGGGGTTGAACACCGACGGCGACTGCAGCCCGTCGCGCAACGTCTCGTCGTTGAGCTTGAGCGGGTAGCGGGGAGCCGCGACCCTGGGGTTCCAGTCGTGGATGAGATCGTTCTCGCGTGATTCCGACATGTGGTGTCCACGCTAACAGACTCGCCCGCGTGCATCAATAGGGTTGGCTGCGCTATACTGCGCGCATGGCGTGGCTGGATACGCGCAATTCGGCGGCTGCCTCACAGCTGCAACGGACCCTCCGCTCCGGCACCGAGCACGTGCGCACCCGCGACCCGGTGGTGGCGCGGCTGGTGGAGCGCGTGGGGCCGGTGGAGATGCGCGCCACGCGCAGCCCCTACCAGGTCATGCTGGAGACGATCGTCTCGCAGCAGTTGAGCACACACGCCGCGCGCGCCATTTACGGCCGGCTCGCAAAGGCAGCCGGTGGCCGTGTTCCGCGCCCGGATGCGATCCTGGCGCTTACCGACAGCGAGCTGATTGCGTGCGGGCTCTCGCGTTCCAAGGCCGTGTATGTTCGCAACATTTCGTCGGCGTTTGCGGCCGGCGGGTTTGAGCGGCGCGCGTTCACCCGGCGCAACGACGCCGAGGTGTCGCAGACTCTCACCGCGATCAAGGGCGTTGGACCCTGGTCGGCGCACATGTTTCTGATCTTTGCGCTGCACCGCATGGACGTGTTTCCCATCGGGGACCTGGGGCTTCGCAACGCGATGGCGGCGCAGTACGGGTTGCGCCGCAACACGCCCGAGCGACGCTACCACGCCATCGCCGAGGCCTGGCGGCCGTATCGCACGGTCGGCTCCCTGTATCTCTGGCGTTCCTACGACGGACTCTGATCCGCCTCATGCCGCGCCCGCCCCTCTTCTACAAGCGCGTCGCACTCTCCGCGGCCCTGCTGTTGTTCGCCCTTTGTTTGTGGTTCGTCGACCCCGTGCCCGCACGCCCCGAGGTGGGGAGGACGCTCGCCGTCGCCGTCTTGATGGCGGTGTGCTGGCTCACCGAGGCGCTGCCGCTCGCGGTCACGGCGCTGATGCCGGTGGTGCTGTTCCCGCTGCTGGGTGTGATGAGTGCCGGGGAGACCGCGGGCGAGTACACCAACGATCTCATCTTTCTGTTTCTGGGCGGCTTTCTGCTTGCGATTGCGATGGAGCAGTGGGGGCTGCACCGGCGCATTGCGCTGCGCATCCTGTCGTGGATCGGGCGAAGCCCGGCGACCCTGCTGTTCGGCATGATGACGGCAACGTGGTTCATCTCGTGGTGGGTGAACAACACCGCGACGATGCTCATGATGCTGCCCATTGCACTCTCCCTCGCGGTTCGTCTGGAGGGACACGGCCCGGCGGCACAGCGCTTCAACACGGCGATGCTGCTGGGTGTTGCCTACGCTGCTTCCATTGGCGGCATGGCCACGCTGATTGGAACCGCCCCCAACCTGGTGTTCGCGCGCGCGTACGCGGGAGCGTTTCCGGATGCGGAGCCGGTAACGTTTCTGGCCTGGATGGCAATGGCCGGACCCATCTCCGCCCTCATTCTGCTCCTCATGTTTGTGCACTTCCGCGTCACCGCCCTCAAGGGGTGCGTGTTTCCGGTGGACCGCGCGCTGGTGCGCGACGAACACCGTGCGCTGGGACGGACGTCGTATGAAGAGCGCGTGGTGTTCTTCGTGTTTCTGGCCTTCGTCATCCTGATCGTGACCCGCGCGGACGTGTCGTTCGGCGACGTGCTGATTCGCGGCTGGGCCAGCCGGATCGGTGTGGAGAGTCGCGTTGCGGATGGAACCGTCGCGATTGCCATGGCGCTGGTCCTGTTTGTAATCCCGGCGCGGTCGCGCCCCGGCTTTGTGCTGGACGCGACTGCACTCCCGCGCCTGCCGTGGGACATCGTGGTGTTGTTCGGAGGCGGCTTTGCGCTGGCGGCCGCGTTTCAGACCTCGGGGCTCTCGGAGTTCCTGGGCGGAAAGCTGGGTTCGCTGCTGGGCGGGCACCCGCTGACCACGCTGCTCGTGCTCGTCACCGTGATCTGTCTCTTGAGTGAACTCGCGTCCAACACGGCACTCTCGCAGGTCTCGATGCCGGTGCTGGCGTCCATGGCCGGGTCGGCCGGCATGCACCCGCTGGCGGTGATGGTCCCAGCGGCACTCGCGTGCTCGTGCGGGTTCATGCTCCCGGTGGCGACGCCACCCAACACCATCGTCTACGGAACGCGGCGCGTACGCACGGTTGACATGATTCGCGCGGGTGTGGTGGTGGATGCAATCGGGATCGGGGTGACGGTGCTGGGCTTCTACGCCTGGGGTCGCTGGATCCTGGGGATTACGGCGTCAACGCCGCCGTGAAGAACGAAACTACCAGCCGGACCACGCCAGGCCAACACCCAGCGTGGCGGAGTTCCAGACTTCACCTTCACCGGAGACGTACTGGCCGGACGAAAACGCGTGGTTGTAGCGCGCACTCACATACAGTTCCACTGAACCCATCGGGACCTGAACACCCAGTTCGGGTGCCAGCGTGAAGTGCCACTCGCCGTTCTCAAAATCGAACACGCCGATCCCGAAACTCTGAATCACGTACGTCGGGCCGATACCGCCGCCCGCAAAGACGCGGACACCCTCTTTGGGTCCGAAGTACCAGTGCCCGGTAAAGAGAATGGGGAACGTGTTGAGGTAGCGCCGCTGCGTTCCGCTGATGGTGCCGTTGTCGAACTGGAGGGGGTCGTCCGATTCGCTGTGGAACACCTGCCACCCCATGTTGACGCCGATCAGAAAGGGCGTGCCGTAGAAGGGCGGAAGCCGGAGAAACAACTCGCCGCCCAGAAAACTGGGCTCGTCGATGAACGTCTCGGTTTCGGAACCGGGGAGGGACATGAGGTAGGCGAAGCCCGCCACCTTGTCCTGCGCGCGCGCAGTGCCGCCAATCGCGGTAGCCAGCGCGATCGCAGCAATCAAGACAACCCGTAGCAACGAACGCATGGGTTACTCGCCCCGCAGATACGGCGACTGCGCGAACGCCTGTTGCACGCCGTCAAGCGCGCGTGCGCGCACGTCCGCCTGTTGGTCGTCCATAACACCGTTGATGGCGGCGACCCAGCGTACCGTGTAGGTCTGCGTGGCCGGATCCGCCGACGCCACGTCGGTCATCAGGATTGCCAGAGTTCCCACCGTGTAGTTGTAGGTGACGACGGGGTACGGGTAGTACCAGCTCCACGTGGGTGCGTACGGGTAGTACCAGCCCCAGTAGCCGTACCAGGAGAGGTAGCTGGTGTCAATTCGCGCGCGCGCGCCCACCAGCACCACCACATCGGCCAGCGTTGGATCCGTGCGGCGCGTCCACCCCAGTGCGCTCAACTGCGACGCCACCTCGGCCAGAATCTCGTCGTCGAAGTCGCGCGACAGACGTGGTGAGTCGGGGTCGCCGATGCCGGTGAAATGGACGATGGAGTCCGCGAGTGCGTACGAGGTCACGGTACCGAAACCGAAGTTGGTGTCGTACAGCGTGGCCACGGCATCCGATTCCTCGGCGCTGATGTCGGTGCCGGGGGTGCACGACATCAGCGCCGGGAACAGCGCCAGCGCAACCAGCGCGGGGATCAGGCGCACCTGACGCAGGGTCGGATGAATCATCTCGCGGTTACTTGTCTACTTGATGAGGGGTAGCTCCGACGCCACCTGGACGTCGATCATGGTGTCGATCGCATGCTCGGCCTGAACCCAGCGCGCGGCGACAACCGGTGTCAGCGCCTTCTCGAACTTGCCGTGATACTTCTTCATGAGCTTGGTGCGGTCTTCCTGCCACTTGAAGGAACGCTTCACCAGGTCTTTGGCGACGACATCCGTCATGGTGTTATAGTTCGCGCCGTATTCCTTGATGATCGCCACGCGCGCGTCGTTCACCTTGATGATCTCGGCCTCATACTCATTGTAGATGGGCCAGAAGGCGTCGCTCTCGGCCTCGGAGAGCGCCAGCGCCTGCGTGAGGATGGCCTTCTTCTGCGTGCGCAGGTCGGAGCGCAGGATCTCGATGATGTCGCGCTGCGCGTACGCCGCACCCGCACCCAGCATGACGCTGCACGCAACAACCGATAGCAAGAAACGTTTCAGCATGACTTGATACTCCCTTGGGATAGTGGTTAGAGACCGATGATGATACCGGCACCGACGTCGAACTGGCCGACGCCCGTACCGCCGATGGAGGTGAAGCACCCGCCGCCACCGCAACTGATGGAACCGCCACCGTCCACGAACGTGAACGGGAACGTGGCCTGAACCTGCAGGCCGAAGCGCCCGGATGAGTACACCTTGGCACCCAGCCCGGCAATCATGGAGAACTTCCAGATGTCGTCATCGTTGACCAGAAAGCGGGTTCCACCCAGCGTGAGTGAGAAGTACGGGAAGACGTTGCCGCGCGGCATGCCGGTGAGGCCGCCGATCTGCCAGTACTCCAGCGCGCCGTCAACCGTCGTGCGCGCCCCCAGCGAGGTGAACTGCGCCTCGGTATCCTGACGCCGGTACTGCAGGCGTGCCTGCGCGCCCTGGCGCACATTGATGTCGAGATTCACGCCAAAGTAACCGGAGTCCTTCATGTCCAGCTCACCGCTGGCGATTCCGTAGTAGAACTCCTTGCTGAACGTGAACGCGTACCCTCCGAACGGCACGAGTTCCACGCGGCTCTGTCGGTCGTTGTAGCGATAGACCTTCATCTGCTGGGCGCTGGTGCCCGTGGCCGCGAAGCACGCGAGGGCCAGCGTGGCCGCAAAGACTGTGCGCTTGTTCATCGATTATTGCCTTCCGTTGGCGGTTCCGGCCGCCGTTTCCGGTGAAAGCAGGCGGCCAATTAAGAGGACACACGCTATCACGGATGCGCCCGCCCGGCAAGGGCAGCCGCCCGATAGCTCTATTTGACAGAGACGCCTTTTCCTCGCCAGAATACCGCCTCACGTCATGCACGATAACGGCATCAAGATTGGGCTGGTTCTGGGCGGCGGCGGCGCGCGCGGGTTCGCGCACGTCGGCGTACTGCGTTCCCTCGAGAACCACGGTGTTCAGGTGTGCGCTGTGGCTGCCTGCTCGATCGGGGGCATCATCGGCGCCCTGCACGCGTCCGGTCAGTCGGCGACCCGGATTCAGACGATGTTTGAAAGCATCGATCTCATCCGGTTGCTGGACCGCAGCAAGATGGGGGGGCTCCTGGGAGGGGCCCGCGTCTCGGGGCTCCTGCAGCGTTACCTGCCGCGCACGTTCGAGGAACTTGCCATTCCGCTCGCGGTGACAGCCGTGGATGTGCAGCGCGGCAAGCTGGTGGTGCTCAACAAGGGGGAACTGGTTCCGGCGCTCCTGGGATCGAGTGCCCTGCCCGGTATCTTTGCCGCAGTGCGCCACTCGGGCCGGGTACTGGTGGATGGGGGACTGCTCAACAACCTTCCCGTAGACGTGATTCGAACCATGACGCTTGCACCGGTTGTGGCGGTGGATACCACCGAGCCCGCCGACCGTCACCTGGTTTTCAGCGACGAACGCCCGGTGTGGGAGAAAGTTCGCCGCCCGGTTCTGCGCGGCAAGCGCCCGCTGATGTTTGAAATGATGATGAAGGCAATCGACATCCCGCGCGCACCGCTGAACTCCATGCGTCTCTCGCTGCACCCGCCCGAGGTGCTGATCCGTCCGCCGCTGGACCCCGATCTCAAAGTGGAAGACTACCTGCGTTTTCGCGAAGCGATGGAATGCGGATACGCGGCCACCGAGCGGCACCTGCAGGAAGACCTGCCCATTCTGGCTGATAATCAGTAGAAGAATTGCTGATAAGCGCACTGGCTCGCCCGACATGTCGGACGTAGTGGGAGATCACGAGGCGCGCTTTAGACCAGGCGCGCGAAGTGCGCGACCACGAGTCCGAGCATGTCGGGCGAGCCGGTCCAGTCCGACATGTCGGGCGGGCCGTCTTGCTTCCGGTTACTTTCCGCCGAGCATGGCGTCGCGTACGCGCTTGAATTCGCTCTTCTCGCTCCACTGCGGCATGCGGTCCGATGTTGCCAGTTTGAAGCCCAGCTCGTACAGAATCGTCATGTCTTCGGCGGCACCGGACAGATCCCAGGTGTCGTCCAATTCATCCTGCGGCTTGTGGTAGCGCTCGGCCACGTACTCGCGCCGGCGCTCCGCGCCGTAACCCGCGGGGCGGTCGCGGAAGTCGCTGCCGCTGTCGGAGTAGAGCGCGGGAACGCCCTTCTTCGCGAAGGGGAAGTGGTCCGACCGGTAATAGAAGCCTTTCTCGGGTTCGGTGTCGGGAGTGAGGGTGCGCCCGCGTGCCTTGTTGACCTCAGCCAGCATGTCATCAAGGTCTGACTGACCGAAGCCGACCACCACCATGTCCCTGGTGCGGCCCCATACGTTGAGCGCGTCAATATTAATGGCGGCCACCGTGCTGGCCAGCGGGTAGAGCGGGTTCTCCGCGTAGTGTGCCGACCCCAGGAGGCCGCTTTCCTCGGCGGTTGTGAATACGAACAGAACGGACCGCTTGAGTTCCTGCTTGCGCGCGGCAAACGCGCGCGCAATCGCCATGACACCGGCGACACCCGAGGCGTTGTCGATCGCACCGTTGTAGATTGAGTCGCCGTCCGTGGGCTTGCCAATGCCGAGGTGATCCCAGTGCGCGCAGTAGAGAACGGTTTCGCCGGCGCGTGCGGCGTCCTGGCCCGGTACGCGCGCCACGATGTTGTGCGAGGTCACCGTACGGCTCTTGATCTGGATGCTGGCGGAACCCTTGAGCCCCAGCGGGTAGGGGCGGAAGTCGCGGGAGAGAGCGTCCAGTTTGGCAGCGTCGAAGGAACGCCCCGTGCTCTGGAATAGTTTGCGAGCAGCGTCTTCGGTGATCCACGACTCCAGCACGCAACGCGCCTCGCCGCGGTCGGCGCGCACGACGTCGAACTGCTCGCCCGACCAGCTGTTCTCGACGACGGCCCACGGGTAACCCGCGGCTTCGGTATTGTGCACGAGGATGGCACCAGCGGCCCCCTTCTCGGCAGCTTTCTCGAACTTGTACGTCCAGCGTCCGTAGTACGTCATCGCGCGCCCGCCAAACAGCGATTCGTCGGCGGAAGGCGGATCGTTGACCAGCATCACGATGACCTTCCCGCGCACGTCGACATCCTTATAGTCGTTCCAACCGTACTCGGGCGCTTCCACGCCGTAGCCAACAAACACGAGGTCCGCATTGCTCAGCTCCGCACCCGCGCCCTGGCGCAGCGTCCAGCCCACGAACTCGCTGCCATTGGCCAGCGTGGGAGCGGCACCGCCATCGCTCTTCACGAGCGTGAGTGCGGGCGCGTTGCTGACCGTGAAGCCGTACATGGGGACTTCCTGCACGAAGGTTCCGTTGGGATTCCCCGGTTCGCACCCCGCCTCCTTGAGCACGCGCGTGACGTGCGCGATGACCTGCTTCTCGGCCCGGGTGGCGGGTGCGCGTCCGGCCAGCGCGTCGGAAGAGAGGAACTCCACGTCGGCCCGCATCTGGTCCGCGGATATCGGCAGGTCATCCGCGGCTACCGTGTGCGACAACGGCAACACGAGTGAGAGGCACAGGGCGATGACAACGAAGCGCGAGGCAGGCATGAGAGTCCCCCTTGGAAGAATCAGGCGCGTCAGTTGATGAGTTGCGCGCGCATGCGGCGCGCGGCCAGCGGGAGTAACAGTGCCGCCATGCCGAGCAGGACGAGCACATTGACGAGCGGAAACGGCGCCGACGGTCCCAGCGCCAACATGTTGGAAAAGGCATCCATGGCCTGCCCCGTCGGGAGCACGCGCGCGACCGCGCGCATGGCCGGAGGCACGATTTCAAGCGGCCACCAGCAGCCGCCCAGGGCAGCCATCGTAAGCGAAATCATGACACCCACCGCGGTGGCCTTTTCGCTGGTCTTGAAGAAGGAGCCGGCGAACATTCCCAGAGCGGCGGCGGTCAGCATGAACGACCCCAGCACAACCGCCATGTGGACCCAGTTGAGATTGAGTCGAATGCCCATCACAAGCGATCCGGCGCCCAGAATCACGACCACCTGCAGGACCGCCCACACCAGCCGCGCCACCAGTTGCCCGACGAGCAGGTCGGTTGTGCGTGTGGGGCTCATGGCGATGCGTTTGATCTTGCCCGTGCGCAGGTCCTCCACCCACAACTGCAGAAAGAAAGTCATGACCTGGAACATTACGAACATGATGAGCATCGCGAGCAGCGTGCGTTCCCGCCCGTCGGGGACACGCGGCGCCACGCCGAGGGTTTGCGTGGTGAGCCAGAGCGGACCGCGTTCGGAGAGATCAAGTTTTGCGTTGTCGGGCGACGCGTGCGTTACCGTCCCGGCCTGGAACACCGCGCGGTAGAGCCCTTCGCGCACCCGCGCGCTCACCGCGCGTGCGCGGTTGTCGGAGGCATCGCCCTGCAGCACCTTCACGTTGACGCTGTCGCCCGACGCCAGTTTCTCCATCAGACTGTCGGGGAACTCCACGTGGATGCCGTCGTCACCGACGACAAAGCCCTCGCGGGTGAAAAGCTCCGCAAACCCGTCGCGCACGTAGACCGGGTTGGCGCCGGCGTCGATCGCGACCCGCGTCGGTTGCGGGGGTTTGGAATCGAACATTGATCCAAAGATCCACGCCATTGCGATGGGTGCAACCAGAGACCACATCAACGACTCGCGGTCGCGGAAGGCGAGAGTGAGTTCCAGCTTTGCGATCTTCCACCAGGCGCCCACCTACATCACCCGCCTGCGGGTTCCAACGATGCCGAGTGCGAAGAACGCGAACGAGTACGCGTACAGCGTTGGGATCGAGATGCCGGGGTCGCGGCCGGTGAGGCAGTGCGTGAGCGCCAGATTCGCCATCCCGGTTGGAATCCATTTCACGATGGCCTGGAACGCGGGCGGCGTCAGCTCCGCGGGGAAAAAGCCGCCCCCGAGCATCGCGAGAAATATCATGGTGATGGAACTGATGGCACCGACGGCGCGCTGCGAGTTGGACAGAGAAAAGATGAAGCCGTTGATGCCGGACACAAAGATGGCGAGTGCAATGATGATGAGGTTGGCGGTCGCGAGGCCCATCGGGGGCACGCGCCAGATGATTCCGGCCAGAACCCCGGATATCACACCCACGACATAGATGAAGGACGCCGTGTAGATACGCTGTTCGAGAGCCACGCGCCACGGTGCTACCGGCGCCATCACGAAGCGGCGGGTGACGTCGCGGTTGCGATCCACCAGAAAACGGTGCTCGAGGTGCAGCGACACCGAGAGCAGTCCGAACATCACAAGACCGGGGAAGAACAACGCGGCGAGGTTGAAGTCGTCCTCCGCGGACTCTTCTTCATCCTTTACCAGGGTGACGCCGATCAACGGGATCGCGCGCAGCCCGCGGGTGCCGCGGCCCGCGTCGAAGAACTGGGTGGAGATGCCGCCAACTTCGTCGCGCGTCGGGCCCTGCTCGCGTTCCACCATTCCGGACACCGTGCGCATGGGATCGGCAAACTGTGCCAGGAGCCCATTACCCATGGTCACCATGCCGCCCACGATGCCGTCGACGATCTGCGGGCCGATGATGTGGCGGGGGTTTGTATACAGGAGCAAAGAGTCGCCCTGGCTTCGGAGCACGCGGTTGCCAAAGCCCTTCGGGATCACCAGGGCGGCGGATGCGTCGCCGCTCTTGAAGAGTTTCTCCACGGCCAGCGAATCGCGCGCGGGGCGGGCGTCGAGAAACTCACCGGCCGGTCCCTGTTCAAATGCACCCGCCACAAACTGCGACACCATCGAGCTGTCATGATCCACCACGGCCATGCCGATGCGCGGCGTCTCCGACGGGTCGTTGCCAAATACCATCGTGTAGATGGTCATGAACAGAAACGGAATGGAGAGCCACAGCAGCACCGAACCCGGCCGCTTGAGCACGCGCGTCCAGTACATGCGAAAGAGAGGCATGCTAGGCGGGCTCCACGATGGTGCCGGCGTCGCCGGTCACGATGCGCCCGATTTCCTCGAGCGATCCAATGGCGGCGCGCTTGCCGGTTTCCTCCACGAAGGCGATGGCTGCCTCGACCTTGGGTCCCATCGACCCGGACGCGAAGCGCAGAGCGCGCAATTCATCCGGTGTCGTGTGGCGCAGGAGACGGTGCTTCGAGGTGCCCCAGTCGAGGAACACGCCCTGCACGTCGGTGGCCATCACAAACAGGTCCGCGCCAATTTCGCGCGCGAGCACGGCACTGGCGCGGTCCTTGTCGATCACAACTTCAGCACCCATTAACTTGCCGTCGGGTCCGTACACGGTGGGAATGCCGCCCCCGCCGCCGCAGATCACGATGGTGTTCTTCTCGAGCAGCCAGCGAATGGGGCGCAGTTCAAAGATGCGCCGCGGCAGCGGAGAGGGAACCACGCGCCGCCAGCCGTTGCCGTCGGGTGCAACCGACCAGCCGCGTTCGGCGGCGAGTTGCTTTGCCTCGGCTTCGCTGTACATGGGCCCGATGGGCTTGGTCGGGTTGGTGAACGCCGGGTCGTCCGGATTCACTTCCACCATCGTCAGCATGGTGGCGAAGGGGCGCTCGAATGGAACCAGGTTTCCCAGTTCCTGTTCGATCATGTAGCCGATCATGCCCTCGGTCTCGGCTCCCAGCACGTCGAGTGGCGTGTGGTTGCCGGCCTGCGCCGCCTGCAGAGCCAGCATGCCCACCTGCGGGCCGTTGCCGTGCGAGATCACGATGTCGTTGCCCTCCGTGATGGGGGCCACCGCCTGTGCTGCAACACGAACGTTGCGACGCTGGTTCTCGACGGTCAGGGGTTCGCCGCGACGAAGCAGCGCGTTGCCACCGAGTGCTACGACAATGCGTTGGCGTGGCATCGCGTCAGACGGGGTCGCGCAAGAGCGGACAGGTGAGGCAGTGGCCGCCGCCGCGGCCGCGTCCGAGTTCGGAGCCTTCGATCGTGAGCACGGTGACACCCGCGCGCCGCAGCTGACGGTTCGTGAGGCGGTTCTTCGCGTACGCAACCACGACACCGGGCTCGATGGCGAGCAGGTTGTTGGCGTCGTCCCACTGCTCGCGCTCGGCCTGGTAGGGGTTGCCGGCGGTTGATATCACGCGCAGTTTCTCGACGCCGAGCGCGTTGGCCACGGCCTCGAGGAACGAGGACTCCTCGGTGATCTCCAGCTCGCCCTGTCCGGAGGGGCGCAGGCTGTATGCGCGCACCTTGTCGGCGACGGGCGGGTACAGCGTGCACGCATCGCGGTCCACCATCGTGAACACGGTGTCGAGGTGCATGTGCGCGCGGTCGCGCGACATCACGCACGCGATGACGCGCTCGGCCGCACCATGACGGAAGAGCGATTGCGCCAGTCGTTCCACCATCTGGGCGGTGGTGCGCTCGCCGACACCGATCAGGACCGTCTTGTTGCCGATGGGCATGATGTCGCCGCCCTCGATGGAGCCGCGGCCGGCGTCGTCCTGTTCGAAGTCATCCGGGTACCAGATCTCGAAGTCGGCGTCGGCAAACATCGGGTGCCAGTTGTAGATGGCTGCCACGCGCGTGACCTCGAGCTGGCGCGCCTTGTAGAACATCGGGTTCAGTGAGACACCGTTGTAGATCCACGAGGATGAATCGCGCGTGAACATGGAGTTGGGCAGCGGCGGGAGCACAAAGTCGGTGCCGCCCATCGTGGCCAGAGTCAGCGAATGGGTGCGGAGCAGCGTGTCGGTCAGCTCCGAGCGCGCCATGCCGCCGATCAGGACCGTGGCCAGCCGGCGCGGATCCAGTTCCGACAGGTAGGCGCGGAAGTCCTTCACCAGGGCCGCCCCCACGGTAAAGGCCGTCACCTCCTTGTTGAGCACGAAGGAACGCGCCTCCGAGTTCTTGAGCGTGTCGGCGAGCAGGTCGTCCAGGTAGTAAACCTCGATGCCGCGCTTCTCCAGCAGGGTGACGAACCGGTCGTGCTCGCGCCGCGCGCCGTACACCCAGGGCACGTCGTCGAAGAGGAGTTCCTCGCGGTTGGAGGGTGTGATGCGGTCGAGGCTCAACTCGGGGCGGTGCACGAGCACCTTCCGGAGTTTGCCGACTTCGGAATCAACTCGAAACTGCGTCATCCCGTCACTCCCGGAGCTCGCGCCCGGTCAGCCGGATGAACAGGCTCTCGAGCGAAGGTGGCTTCACTGTAACTTCGCGAACGTTTTCAAGGGCCGCGGCGATCTCGAGGAGCCGCGCGGAGCGGCTCCCGTCGCGCGGTACCGCGATGACAACTTCCTCGGGCGTATCCAGCACCGTCTCCACGTCGGGGAGTGCCGCAAGCGAGCGCTTCAGCGCCTCGCGCGAAAAGTCTCCCTTGAGACCAAAGAGCTGCACGTCCTGGACTTCCGCGCGCAACTTGTCCAGCGTGCCTTCCTTGATGATGTGGCCGCCGTCGATGATCGCAATCCGATGGCACAGACGCTCCGCCTCTTCCAGATGGTGCGTTGTCAGCACCACGGCCGTTCCGCGCGACGCGACATCGCGAATGCGGTCGAGCAACAGGAGGCGCGTCTGCGGGTCGAGGCCGGTGGTGGGCTCGTCCAGAATGAGTGCCTTTGGCTCATGCAGAATGGCGAGCACGAGCGTCAACCGGCGCAGCATGCCGCCCGACAGCGCCCCGGCCGGCTTCTTCGCGTGGTCGGACAGTTCGATCCAGTCGAGGAGGGCCAGCGACCGCTCGCGCAGCGCCTTCTTGTCCACTCCGTAGAGCGATCCAAAGAACATGCAGTTGGCCAGGGCACTCAACTCTTCAATGACGACCGACTGCTGCGGCACGACGCCCAGAATGCGCTTGGCCTCGATGGGGTGGGTCACGATGTCGTGACCGCCCACGCGCGCCGTCCCTGACGAGGCCGCGACCAGGCCGCACAGGATGTTGATCGTGGTCGACTTGCCGGCCCCGTTGGGGCCCAGCAGGCCAAAGATCTCGGAGGGTGCCACCGAAAAGGACACCCCACGGACCGCCTCGACTTTTCCGTAGGATTTTGTTAGGTTCGTAACTTCTATCATGATTTGAACTTGCCCGGCCCGGGCGTCCGCGGAGTATAGGCGGACGGGCCGAGGCGGGTCAAGCAAACCAACCCGCGGGCGGCCACCAGGAGTCGCTCACCCCATGCCCCGTAAGCACTTGCGCTATCAGATTCTGACCCCGCCGGTCGCGACGTGACCCCTCCCCTCAAGATTCTCTTTGAGGACAACCACCTGCTGGCCATCGTGAAGCCGGCGGGATTGCTTGCGCAGGGGGACCGTACCGGCGACATTACCGCGCTGGAACTGGCGAAGCAGTACATCAAGGCCGAGCACAACCGGCCGGGCAACGTGTTCCTCGGGCTGGTCCACCGGCTTGATCGCCCGGTGTCGGGCGTCATGGTGTTTGCGCGCACCTCCAAGGCTGCGTCGCGACTCGCTCGCGCGTTCCACGACCGCGAAGTCGAGAAGACGTATCTGGCCGTGGTACTGGGACAGGTGGAAGCGGAAGACGGCGAGCTGTCGGGTTTCGTGGAGCGGGCGCACACGCGTTCGCGTCTCGCAACCCGTCCCGGCGCGCGCGCCAAAGAGGCGACCCTGGGTTACCACGTGCTGGCGCGGACGGGGGGCGTGTCGCTCCTGGAGGTAACACCGCGCACGGGCCGCCACCATCAGATCCGGTTGCAACTGTCGGCCGCCGGACACCCGATCGTGGGGGACATGAAGTACCGCGCACGCGACCCGCTGCCCGACAAGTCCATCGCATTGCACGCCGTGCGCCTGGTGTTTCCACACCCGGTGCGCGAAGAAACCATCACGATCTCCGCCCCTCCGCCCGCCGGTCCGCCCTGGGATCGCTTTGCGACGCGCACCGCGCGCTACGTGAAGTAGGCGAGCAACACACCCTCGCGCAGCCCGCCGTCGTTGACGGTGAGCGAGCGCTTTCCACACACGCGCAGGAGTGCGAGCACCACCGCAACACCGGCCGGCATGATCTCGGCACGGTCGGCCGGGAGGCCCGGGAGTCGCATGCGTTGCGCGATGGTGCGGGAGAGACAGGCATCCAGAATCTGCTCCAGATCGGCGCGCGTGAGCGTGGGACCCGAGGATCCGCGTGCGTGGTGCGCCATCGCGAGTGCGGTCGTGGACGCACCCCCGGAGACCACCAGCGCCATGTTCGCCGCGGGTGTGTCTGCAAACGGCGACCATGCGCGCGCGAGGCGCGTGGTGGCGTCGCGCACGAGGGCGGTAAACTCTCCGGCGTCGATCGGGTCCGTCGTGAGGTGAAGGCCGGTCAGGTGCAAGGCACCCAGCGGGAGCGAACGCGCGCGCAAGACGCGATCCGCGCGCGCGACGACCAGCTCCGCGGAGCCACCGCCGACATCCAGCATCACGGTGACGGGAAGGCGGCGCCGCAGGTGGGCGCGCGCGGAGCGAAAGGCCGCCAACGCTTCTTCGCTGCCGGACAGAATGCTCACGCGGAGGCCCGTGGCACGCTCCAGGCGCTTCGCAACCTCGCGGCCGTTGTGCGCGGCGCGGAAGGCGTGCGTGCCCACCGCGATGACGTCGCCGGCGCCGAGGCGGCGCGCGTCGGCCGTGAAGCGCTTGAGCGCGCGCAGGGTGCGCAACTCGGCGGCGTTGTCGATGCGGTGGGTGCGGACGAGTGACGCGCCCAGTCGCGTGGTGGCGCGGTCGAAGTGCAGGGGGTGTACGCGTCCCGACTGTACGCGCGCAACCAGCAGCTTGACGGAGTTGGTACCGATGTCGATGACGGCGACGGGGGACGCCGTCGCGCGGCGTCGCACACGCGTGTTCATCGCAGCGAGTTCAGGAGCCCCTGGATGGCGGGGTCGTTGGGCTGCGAGTAGACTTGTGCGCGCGAGACGGCCGTGGTGGCGGCCGCTTTGTCGCCCAGTTCGCGGTACAGCTCCGCCACCGCGATCCACCCCACGCGTTCGTAACCAGTCAGCTTTGCAACCAGCTGGTAGCTGGCGAGCGCTTCCGCCTTCTTGCCCTGCGCGCGCTGCACTTCGGCCAATGCGATCAGGGACGGCGGGTACACCGCGCGCTCGGGGTCGACAATCTGGTTCAGCATGTACTCCGCACGCGCAAGGTCGCCGGTCATCGCGGCGCAGCGGGCGAGGCCCGTGACAGCGCGCTGGTCGGACGGCGACAGGCGCATCATTTCTTCGAACACACGCTGCGCGTTGGCGACGTCGCGGCGCTTGAGGTAGCAATCGCCCAGGCAGTCGAGTGCGTTGACGGCAAACTCGTCGTTGCCTCCCACGCGCTCCAGCACCTCGATGGCGCGCGAACACAGCCCCTGCTCCCACAACAGTGCGCCCAGGTTGTAATCCACTTCGCGCTGGATAAGCCGGTAGGCCGGGGTCGGATGCGACCGGTTCAGTTCCTCCGCGCGCGAATAGTGCGTGAGGGCGGTGCTGCGCAGTCCCATTTTCAGGTACGCGTTGCCGAGCGTGTAGTTGGAGAAGGCCTCGGAGTACGTGCGCATCTGTTTCTGGTACAGATAGTCGGAGTTCACAAGCAACCCCGCCAGCATCAAGACCACCAGGCTTGTCACCACATCGAAACGTTTCTCGCGGAACGATCGCACCAGGCTCACGCTTGCGTAGGCCGCGAACAGCGTGAGCACAGGGATGATGGGGAGCCGGAAGCGCGCGTTCACGAAGAACACGATCACGCCAATGGAATACAGCGCCACAAACAGGTAGAACAGCGACAGCTCCGCCCGGCGCCGCCACAAGAGTACGCCGCCCAGAATGGCCAGAGGTGCCACCAGCCAGAAGCCTGGCAGCGGGATGTGCTTCATCCCGGCCAGGTGCCAGAAGAAGTAGATGTACTTGTCGTTGGCGCGCTCGCCGGCACCCCAGAACATGAGTGCCTTCTTGCCCATCAGAGCGCGTGCTTCCGCGGGTTGGGTGCGGATGAAGTTCATGCCGCGCTTGAAGTAGAAGTCGGAGACTTCAGCCAGCGTCAGCTTGCGGCCGAGATCACGCTCCGCAATGGTGATGGCGTCGGTATAGCCACCCCACCAGTCCGCCCGCGTGCCGGGCACGATGGCGGTGGATCCGTCCGACGACGGGTTGTTGCCGATGTAGAAGTTGACGCCGCCCGAAGCACCCACCGGCACGATCGCGTGCGCGACGCGGTAGTTGCGGACCATCACCGGCAGAATCGGCAACGCGCACGCCACGGCGGTGACCACGGTGCGCGTGATCCAGCCGCGCGTCCCCGCGGGTCGTGTGCGTGCCGCAAGCCAGATTGCCAGCGGGATGACGGGAAAAACCGCCATGATGCTGGGACGGTCGATGGTGGCGAGACCCAGCACCAGGCCTCCGGCCGCGAACATCCACAGCTTGTGCCGCTTCATCGCCATGGTGAGCAGGAGCAGGCTCACCTGGTTCAGGAAGATGAACGTGGTTTCCAGCAGGAGGTCGCCCTCCATGTAAACGAGCACCCAGTACAGAGCCGTTGTGAGGCCCGCCACCAGTGCCACCGGGCGCGCAAACAGTTCGCGCCCGGTCAGGTACACAACACCTGCCGTGAGTGCACCGATGATGTGCTGCACGAAGATCGCGAACGAAATGCTGTTGCCGGAGATCTTGTAGAGCAGGGCCAGGAAGTACGGGTACAGCGGGCCGCGAAAGAATGCGTCGGTGCCCGGTGTGCCGCCTCCCACAATGTCCAGGGCCCACTCGTGGTGATAGAGCGAGTCCATGATGGGGAAGTTGAAGGTGGGATTGCGCGCCTGGTTCAGGAAGTAGAACCCGATGCGCAGCACCAGGGCCACGGCCAGCACGATGCCGAGGTCCATCCAGTCGCGGCGGCTTTTCCAGCCGAAGGGCTGCGCCGCGTCCAAATTCAGTCGCGGCGCACGGGCCGAAGCGCGCGCGGTGTCGCCGGTGTCTTTGCGCCGGCGCTCTTTTCTGCTTTCCGCCATGCCACCTTTCCCGCGCCGGCCAGTCCGGCCGGTCGCGCGAACCGCCAGTCTAGCATACGGTTACACGCGGCACAATCGGCGGGGCGTTGGAACGCTTCGTGCAGTTCGGTAAACCAGGCGTCCGCCCGGAAGCTGACGCCGCGATACGACACACCAGTCCGCGCGGGGAAACAACAGGCGCGTATCCGGCATGCGAGAACCCAAAGAAGGAACTTCAACCACCACCCGCCTCAACGCGGAACTGCTGGCCATGGTGCGCATTGCGAGCACCATTCTGCAGTATACCGAGCTGGACGACATCCTGGCGGCAATCACGCGCGAGGTATCCCAGCTCGTCAAGTTTGACCGCTCGAGTGTGGCGCTGCTCGCCACCGATCGCGAGTCGCTGGTGCTGCGCCACGTGTACCGGGGTGAGAACTCGCCCATGCTACCGGGCGATGTACGCAGCATTCCCGTGAGTGAACGCACGGTCATTGGCTGGGTATTCCTGAACCGGCGTGCCACACTGCGTCACGACGCGCTGAACGACAGCCGTTTTGTGGAGGTTGTTGGCGACGACAGCCTGCGCAGCGACATGGTTGCGCCGCTGGTTGCGCGCGGCAACGTCATCGGGACCCTCAACGTCGGCAGCCACCAGCCCAACGCCTTCGACGACACCGATCTCGAAAAACTCGTCAATTGCGCCAACATTGCCAGCGGTGTGATCGAACACGCCATGCTGCTGGCCGAAGCCAAGGATCTGGGCGAGCGCTACCGCACGCTGACGCGCGACGCGAGCGACATCATCATGCTGCTGGATCGCAACAGCGGTCGTCTCATCGAAGTGAACCGGCAGTGCTGCGAAGTGCTGGGTGTCGCTGAAGACGACCTGCTGCGCAAGTCGTACTTCGACCTGTTCCCGGCCGAGGACCAGTTCCAGGCCCGGCGTGACTTCGTCAACATCATGAGCCAGAAGACGAAGCGCTTCGTGGACCGGCGCCTCGCGCGCCGCGACGGCACGGTCATCTACGTCGACATCAGCGCCAGTTTGATTCAGATCAAGTCCGACACCTTCATCCAGGTGCTGGTGCACGACATCTCGCAGCGCAAGCACCTGGAGCAGCAGATCATCCTGCAGAACAAGAACCTGCAGGAAGCCAACCAGCGCCTGCGCGAAGTGGACCAGATGAAGACCGAGTTTCTTGCCAACATCAGCCACGAGCTGCGAACACCCCTGTCCGTGATCATTGCGTACACGGAGGCCATGCAGGACGGGCTGGTGGGCGAAACCGATCGCGCGCATTTTCTGGACGTCATCGCAGAAAATGGCGAGAACCTCATGCGCCTCATCAACGACCTCCTCGACCTCTCCAAGCTGGAGGTGACGGGGGCCATGTTGAGCTTCAGTCTGTCGCACATTCACGATGTGGTGCGCTCCCTGTGGCCCAAGGTTACCGAGGCGGCCGAGGCCAAAGGAATCGAGGTCACGTTCAAGCCCGGGTATGAAGTACCCGTGGTCTACATCGACAACCGGCGCATCAGCCAGGTGGTGGGATGTCTCGCGCAGAACGCCGTCAAATTCACCGACCGCGGCGGGAGCGTGGAGATCAGCACGCGCCGCGAAGGAGACGGTGTCGTTGTGGAAGTGAAGGACACCGGTTCCGGCATCGCGAAAGAACAGCTGGCAAAAATCTTCGACACGTTCCGCCAGATCGACGGTTCCTCGACGCGTCGCTGGGGCGGGCTCGGCATCGGACTCGCGATCGCCAAGCACATCGTGGAACTGCACGGCGGGCGCATCTGGGTGGAAAGCGAACAGGGGCGCGGCAGCACGTTCGCGTTCTCGATCCCCGTCGAAACCGACGAGATCATGCGCGCAACGCCGGATGTATTCGCAGGTGGCATGCGCCCCGGCACACTGCCGTTGTCGGCGCTCCAGGGTCTCCCCGACGCCGCCTGGGACGACCTGCCGGAGACTGCTTGAAAGGATTCATTTGTTTGTGCTAGACTGATCCAGCCCCAATGCCTCGCCCCGAACGGAGACCAGACATGCTGTCTCGTTCCCGCCCCGCGATTCGACACCTCTTCGGCACTCTCACAGCGCGCCTCTTGCTCCTGACACTGCTCATCACGCTCATGCGGGTGACGCCGGCCCCGGCCGAGCCGACGTGGAGCGTTCGTTACGGGGGTGCGCAGGGCGATCGCGGTGCTGCTGTGGCACTGGGTGTCGCCGGCGATGTCTTCGTTGCTGCCGGAGCAAACCAGGTGGCGACACCGGCCCCCGGGTTGCAGGATCTGTGGCTGGGCCGGTACGGGGCCGCTGGAAACCTTCTCTGGAACCAGACCTTCGATTGCACAGGATGGGTGGAGTGCGGAGGCATCGCGTGCGACGCGGACGGGAACGTCTACGCAACGGGCTGGCTTCGCGGTTCGATTGATTTCGGCGGCGGACCGCTGACCTCACTCGGTCCGCCCTATCACGACATTTTCCTGGTGAGCTTCAGCGCCTCGGGCACGCACCGGTGGAGCAGGGCGATGGGCGCGGAATGGTACGACGGCGGTACGGGCATAACATTCGATACGGATGGCAACGTCGTCGTGGCGGGTTACTTTCAGAACCCCGTGGATTTTGGCGGTGGACCCCTGGCGACCACCGGCTACTCGGATCAATTCATCGCGCGGTATCAAACGGATGGTTCCTTCGTGGACGCGATTGCGTACGGGAGCAACGCCGCCACCGCCGACGCTGCCAACAGCGTTGTGATCGACGCCTCCGGCTTCGTCTATGTTGCCGCGTACTCGGAGCTCGCCGAGTTTTCGTGTTGCGCTCACGGGAGCTTCCGCAAGCACTCATCCGATGGTCAGGTGGTGTGGCAACACCAGGTTCCCGGTGGGCAATCGCATGCTTCCGAAGTGGCCCTGAGTCCGTCCGGTCTGGTCTACGCGGCGGGACGTAACGCAAGTTGCGGTGGAGGCCTGGAGGGAACCTGTTACGAATACATGTCGGCCCGAACCACCGACGGGGCGCTGGTGTGGGAGAAGCCACAGATCTCCGCCAACCACTCCCTCGAGGATGTCGCAACCGACCCGTACGACAACGTACTCGTTTCGGGATATTTTTCTGGCACGGCAACCCTGGGGGGTGTGGCGCTTCCGAGCCAGGGATTGCACGACATTCTCATCTGCGCGCTGGATTCGGAGGGCGACCCAATCGCGGGCTATTCATTCGGTGGCCCTGGAAACGACAGAGCGCATGACATCGTCGTCGCTCCCGACGGCAGCGTGTTCGTCGTCGGGGAGTTCGAGGGCACGGTGTCGTTCGGACAACCGCTCACGTCGCAAGGCGGCACCGATGGATTCCTGATCAAGATGCCCCCCGTCACAACCCCGAACACGGTCGCCATCACGTCGTTTGATGCCACCGCCGGTACGGGAAGCGTAACGCTACTGGCGACGTTTCGTTCCGATCTCGGAGTGTCACGGGTGCACGTCTATCGTGGGCCGGCGAACACGGACGAATTCAACCGGATCGCGACCGTCGACGGTCCATTCGAGGATGAGTTTGCCTACGAAGATCACACGGTCGTGCCCGGCGGTTCCTATCGTTACCGCATCGGTGTAATCGACGGAGACGGCGAATTTCCTTCTCCCACCGTTTCGGTTTCCCTGGACCGCCTCCAGCGCGTGCTCGAGCAGAACAAACCCAACCCGTTCAACCCCGCCACGACGATCTCGTTTGTCGTCGCAGAACCCGGGCACGTGACGCTATCGATCTTCGACTCCGCGGGCCGGCTGGTGCGCACGCTGATTGATGGGACGAGTACCGCCGGCAGGCGTGAGGTGATCTGGGACGGGCGAACAAATGACGGGCTTGCGGCACCCTCCGGCGTTTACTTCTACCGACTGACTGCAGGGAAGTCGTCGGAATCGAAAAAGATGGTGCTCCTCAAGTAGCGCGACTGCTCGAGACCAGAAACGCCGACAACGCCCGCGGCAGCGGCATCCCGCTCACCTCATTGAAGAACCTGCCCGACGCCGCCTTGGAGGACCTGCCGGAATCCGCATAGCGTGGCCGGGACCGTGACACGCAGGGGCCTCCTTCGTCCCATTGGACAGGAACCAGCCGACCGTCGGCTGTCCGAACTCCCGTCCCGGAGGAACCCATGCTCTCTGCCCTGCGACACGTCGCGCTGGTTACGCTTACGGCCACTGCTGCGACCGCCGGCGCGCACGCCGGCACCACGCTCCCTTCAGTTCCCGGGTCCGCGTACCCGTATTATCAAACGCTCAAGCACTACACATTCGACAACGGCGCCAGTCCGGATACGCAGGGTTGGTCGACTCACGACTTGACCATGCAGCACGGCACGTTCTGGCGGGTTGCGTTCTTCCCCGACTTCGCGGGCAAGTCGATGTGGTGCGGCGTGCAGCCGGGAGAGCTCACCGACCCGGTCATTCAGTATGCGCCGGGTTATGGAGACGTGTGGCTGCAGATTCTGGAAACGAACCTGCTGCCGATAACACCGTTCGACGACCTCCTGTTCGGCGGGGTCATGAGCATGGACCTGCAGCCCGGAGACCGGCTGGATATCGAGTACCGCACGGCCGCCTCGGGACCGTGGACCAACCTGGAGTCATACACCGGGTCGAGCTACGGGCCGTCGAGCTTTCAGTCGCCGGTCTTTCCGGGGCCCGCGTCCGTGATCCAGTTCCGTGTCGTGCTCTCGTCCGACTTGACGGGATCGGATGAGTCCGGGCCGAACACCAACGGTGCGGTTGCCTTCGACGAGATCGGCGTGTATCAGCCGGTCACGCTCACGCCGATCTACGTCGACACGTTCGAGTCATCCAGCGTTGGCGACACCACGACGCCGCTGTTTCACGCTGTCGTGCCGTCGCCCTTCGGCAACTACGCGGGCCTCGTTTCTGGCGCGGGCGTGGTACAGAATGGAACCGCAAACACGTCGCACGTGTGGTCGTTCTTCAACGGCTCCAGCGCCACCTATGCGTGCGGCGGACACCCGTCGCAGGCGGCCGTGCCCAAGACCTCGAGTCCCGGATCGACGCGCCCCGGCGACTACCTCTGCAACGAGGTTCGTTCGCCCTTCATCGATCTTTCGGTCGACCAGAACTCACAGCCCGTCGATGTCAGCATGAACGCGGTGGCGATGGAGTTCGACGTCTACGCCGACCTCCCGTTGCCGGGCAATGGCGTGCGTTACACATACCGTTACCGTTTCATGGTCGACGGCGCTGTGCAGGAATGGCACGCGGATGAAACGTTGCGCTACTCGAACACCGCGCAGTGGGTGCACGAAACCGTGTTCCTGCAGGGCGGAGCGCCGATTCCGGATGGAGCCACGCACGTGCAGGTTTCGCTGGTGGCGCTGGACTCGGCGTACATCTCGGGCGCGACGGGGCACTGTCACTCGCAGTCGCCGCTGTTCGACAACGTCGAGGTCCATCGCCTGTACGCACCCGTGATCGTGACCAACACGAACCCGAACGGCCCCGGATCCCTCTACGAAGCGATCACCGCGGCAAATTCGGATCCCGGTTTCAACTCGGTCCTGTTCGACATCGCGGGGGCGGGTCCGCACACGATCCAGCAGTCGTCGCAGTTGCCGACGATCACGAGTCCGATCTGGATCGACGGTTTCTCGCAGACAGGATCGTCGGCCAACCTGTACGGATTTCCGTTCAACACCGCCGTGATCAAGATCGGCGTGGATGGCACGACGGGCGGTGGGGGCGACATCGGGCTTTCATTTGCATCCACCGGATATGGACAGCTGCGTGGCATCTCGATCGGCGGGTTCGACGAAGGGATTCGGACCGAGGCGACGTCGTTCATCGTCACGGGCTGCAACCTCGGGACGGATGCCACCGGAACGGTCGCGGTTCCCAACGGTATCGGTATCAACGCGTTGTCGGTGGCCAGCATCGGAGGTCCCGCCAACTCGGAACGCATGCACATCTGCGCGAGCCAGAGCGACGGCGTGCGCGTGGCCGCAGGGAACGTCATCATTTTCAACAGCCACTTCGGATTCGACGTACTCGGATACGAGATGGCAAACGGAACTGCGGATGTTCACGTCTTTGGTGGTACGTCCTGTCAGATCGGTCAACAGCATGTCACGCCGTGCGGGTTCCCGTACACCGACCGCGTGCGCGTCGGAATCGCCGGAATCGTGGTCGAGCCGGGTGCGTCCGGCGTCACGGTCGCGCAGGCAGCCATGAACTATCCATACATCGATCTCGGCTTCGACGGGCCCACGGCGAACGATCCGTTGGACGCCGACACCGGCGCCAACGACCTGCAGAACTTCCCCGTGCTCGCGAGTGCGGACGGAACCACGATTCTCGGCGACATGGACGGGCTGCCCAATCAGCTCCACCGCATCGAGTTCTTTGCCTTGAGCCCGTACGAGACGAAGTATCTCGGCTACCAGGAAGTTACAACCGACGGATCCGGGCACGCGGACATCAGTTTCACCTGCGATCCCATTCCACCGGCCACCGTGCTGACGGCGACCGCGACCGCCGGGTTCAACACCTCGGAGCTGGCGGCGTTTATTACGTCGATGAACACGCCGCCGGGTTCTCCGCTCGTGTTTCTCCGCGACAGCGCGAACATTCTCCGCGCCAACGTCAACTTCGACGACGTGCTGATCGGCGGCAACACGTTCATCGCGCCAGGCTCGCCGCCCGCACCTCCGCCGAGCTGGGATGTCGGCCCGACGCCACAGTACTGGGACATCACCACCGATGCGGGCTACGACGGGTCCGTGCAGGTCACGCTGCACTACGATCCCAACCTGATCCCGGCGCCCGAGAGCATGCTCCGCTTGCTGCACTACGACAACGGGTCGTGGATCGACATCACCACCACCGTGGATCACGACGGCAACACGATCGGCGGCGTCACCAACTCTCTCTCTCCGTTCGTCCTCGCCGTACCCACGGGAGCGACGGGAGTCGACGATGCGTCGACGCCCAAGTCGTTCGCGCTGCACGCCAATGTGCCCAACCCGTTCAACCCGGTGACGACGATTGCGTACGACGTCCCGTCCGGTGGCGCCGAGGTCATGATCGCCGTCTTCGACGTGCGCGGAGGACTGGTGCGCACGCTGGTCAGCGGACAGCGCGCGCCGGGTCACTACACCGCGCACTGGGACGGCGCGGACCGCCGCGGCGCACCGGCCGCGTCGGGCGTGTACTTCTACCGCATGACCGCGGGGGCATTTGCAGAGACGCGGAAGATGATTCTGCTGAAGTAGTCCGACACGCCGGGAGGCGTATTGTTCTTCCAGGTTGTGACGTAGTAAGATGAGCGCCCGAGTGCAGCAGCCAGCAACTCGATTCAAAGAGAGGCGACTCATGCCGCGCGTCACCCTGACCCTGGCGTTGTTCCTGTCCCTCGTCGCGAGTGCGTCATCTACATGGGCGCAGCCGATGCCCCCGCCCCCGGGGCACGAGGTTCCGGCTTCCATTCGCGACGCCTTCACCAGAGACAAGACTAAGTTCCAGTTCAAGCACGCCTGGATTGAGAAGGCGCGACTCGCGAAGGAGAATCGCGAGCGCTTCATCGAAGAACGCGGCTTCTACAAGCGCGACATGATGGCGTCGTACCAGCATGCGCAACACGCCGTGACCGGCACGCTCTCCGTACCGGTGTTCTGCGTGAGGTACAGCGACTCCCCGCCAGGCAACCCGTTCCCGATCTCGCAGCTCCAGGCCAAACTCTTCACCGGGCCGTACTCGCCCCAGACGTTGACCCAGTATTACAACGAGATTTCCTTCGGGGATCTGAACCTGACGGGGACGGTCTACGGTTGGTACACGCTGCCCCAGACGAACGAGTACTACGCGGGTCCCGGAACGTGCTACGGCCTTTGCGAAACCGCCCACATGTATCAACTGGTCCAGTCGACGATTGCCGCCAGCGACGCGGCGGTGAACTTCGGCCAGTATGACAACGACGGTCCGGACGGCATTCCGAATTCCGGCGACGACGATGGCTACGTCGATTTTGCAGCGTTCGTTCATCCCGAAATGTCTGGAGCGTGTAACGGAGGCACGCCGGGCAACATCTGGTCGCACCGCTCCGCGTTCAACCCCGGCATTCTCACCAATGACGCGCGCGCAGGCGGCGGTCTAATCCGGGTCTCCGATTACGTCATTCAGCCCGTCTACAACTGCGACAACTCAACCCTGATCGAGATTGGCGTCTTCTGCCACGAATTCGGCCACGCGCTTGGCCTCCCCGACCTGTATGACATCGACGGTGGATCGAGGGGCGTGGGCTACTGGTGCCTGATGGGTGAAGGCATGTGGAACACGCCATCGCAGCCCGCGCACATGGGCGCCTGGTCCCTGGGCGAAATGGGGTGGGCCGACGTGGACGAAGTGCAGGGGCCCCTGTCGGACTATCTCCTTACGCCGGTGGCAAACAGTCGCACCGTCTGGCGCGTGAACAATCCTGCGCAGAAATTTCGCTGGGCTGCGTGTGGGATCGGGGCTGACAAGGCATTGAGTTGCAATCTCACGCTATCGGAAGCGAACAAGCGAAACTGGGCATCCCCGGGTTACGGCAACGAGTGGGACGTCTCCGCATCACGGGATTTCAATTACAACGGATCGGGGGCGGTCTATCTCGACTATGACTGTGAATTCGACCTCGAGCCAAACTACGACTGGGCGCTCGTGAACATCACCGTCGGGAACACCACGACCACACTGGCGACATACACGGGGGAGGGGTCGTCCGATGTCGAGCACCCGATCAACATCACGCCGTACCTGACACCGGCCGGTCCGTACACGATCTCGTTCCATGTACAATCGGACGTTTCCAACTCGGACGAAGATGGCGGTAACCCGACGAACTGTGGTGTGCTGAATGTCTGGCACGTCTCGGTTTACGGTGGTGGCGAGAACTACTCCACGCTGTTCCAGGACCACGCGGGCGGCTGGGCGCAGGACCCTCTGTACACCGAGTACTTCCTGGTCGAGAACCGGCAGCCGATCGGTTCCGACATCCATCTTCCCGGGTCGGGGCTGTTGATCTGGCATGTCGATCAGGCGAGCCAGTCGGGCGGGATCGCCAACAATCGCCCGCGCGGCGTGGAAGTCGAGCAGGCCGACGGCCTCGGACATCTCGAGGCGGACGTCAACAGCGGAGACGCGGGAGACCCGTTCCCGGGCACGTCGAACAAGATGCTCTTCGCCGGGGGGACGACTCCCAACAGCACGAGTCACAGCAATGGGTCCTCGGTCTGGATCCAGCTCCTGACCGGAAATGGCAACAACATGATCGCCCGGATGTTCGGTGGCTTCGGGCCGCCCGACCCGGTGGAAGTCGATCCGCCCGCCGGCGAAAGCGGCGATGTCGTGCAACTTCAGATCGACGGGTCGAGTTTCGTGAAGACTCCGACAGTTGAACTGGTGCTGTACGTTCCGGAGGAGGAAGAGCTGCAGCACGGCGTGGTGACCGTCGTTCCGATTCCGGCGTTCTCGGTCGAATGGCTGGGACACAATCGCATCCTCGCGAACTTCGATCTGACGGATGCACCGAACGGACTCTTCAACATCGTCGTGCACAATCCGGGCGGGACAACGGGAGTGATCGAGGCTGTCTTCACGATCTCGGGTGCGATCCCGACGCCGGCCGGCAAATCGCCGCTCGAGTTCTCGTTGTCTCCTGCGTACCCGAATCCGTTCAATCCCACGACCACGATTCGCTTCGAAGTGCCGACGCGGGAGCACGTGGCTCTCACGGTGTACGACGTGGGCGGCGCGCTCGTGCGCAAGCTGGTCAACGAGGAGAAGGCGCCGGGATCGTACTCCCTGCAATGGAACGGCACCGACGACAAGGGCAGACGGGTGAGCTCGGGTGTGTACTTCTACAAGATCACGGCCGGCGAGTTTACCGACGTGCGCAAGATGACACTGTTGAAGTGACTCTGGAGAGGTCGTCAGCCTCCGGGGTGCGAAGAAAAACGGCCCGCTCGTTTGAGCGGGCCGTTTTTTTTGTGAGTCTGCGGGCGGCGGCTACTCTTCCGTAATCGACTCCGTCAGGAGTACCGCCTGGTTGTGCGCAACCTTCAGGAGCCCGCGCCCGATGCGATAGTGCGCCACGCGGTTGTCCGCAAAGCGCACCGTCAGGTCACCGTCGCGCAGCGTTGTAATGAGCGGCGCGTGGTGAGCGAGCACGCCCAGGTAGCCTGCGCCGCCCGGGGCCACGATTGACACCACGGCACCGTCGAACGCGGTGCGGTTGGGTGTCAGCATCTTGAAGTTGAAGGTTGCCTGGGTTGCCATGGTGACTCCCGCTGCTTACATCTTCTTGGCGCGCTCGACAACTTCGTCGATCGAACCGGCCATGTAGAACGCCTGCTCCGGAATGTCATCGTGCTTGCCCTCGATGATCTCCTTGAAGCCGCGGACCGTGTCAGCGATGCGAACGTACTTGCCGGGCGAACCGGTGAATACTTCCGCCACGAAGAACGGCTGCGACAGGAAGCGCTGAATCTTGCGTGCGCGGTTCACAACCAGCTTGTCCTCTTCGGACAGCTCGTCCATGCCGAGAATCGCGATGATGTCCTGCAGCTCCTTGTTGCGCTGCAGAATCTCCTGCACCTGTCGGGCCACATTGAAGTGCTCTTCGCCCACCACGTTGGCGGAGAGGATGCGCGACGTCGAGGCCAGCGGGTCGACGGCGGGGTAGATGCCGAGCTCGGCGATCTGGCGCGACAGCACCGTCGTCGCATCCAGATGCGAGAAGGTGGTGGCGGGCGCCGGGTCGGTGATGTCGTCGGCGGGCACGTAAATGGCCTGCACCGAGGTGATGGAGCCCTTCTTCGTGGAGCAGATGCGCTCCTGCAGACCGCCCATTTCCGTGCCCAGCGTGGGCTGGTAACCCACGGCACTCGGCATGCGGCCGAGCAGTGCGGATACTTCGGAGCCCGCCTGCACGAAGCGGAAGATGTTGTCCACGAACAAAAGCACGTCCTGGTTCTCCTCGTCGCGGAAGTACTCCGCAATCGATACGCCGGTCAGGCCGACGCGCAGACGCGCACCAGGCGGCTCGTTCATCTGGCCAAACACGAGGCAGGTCTTGTTGACCACACCGGACTCGTTCATTTCCAGCCAGAGGTCGTTGCCTTCGCGCGTACGCTCGCCCACACCCGCGAAAACGGAGTAGCCGCCGTGCTCGGTGGCGATGTTGCGGATGAGTTCCTGAATGAGCACCGTCTTGCCCACGCCGGCGCCGCCGAAGAGGCCGATCTTTCCGCCCTTGGCGTAGGGAGCCAGCAGGTCGACGACCTTGATGCCGGTCTCGAGCTGCTCGATCTCCGACGCCTGATCCTCGAGCTTGGGCGCGTCGCGATGGATGGGGTAGCGCTTGTTCGGGTCCGCGATGGGGCCCTTGCCGTCGATGGCTTCGCCGAGCACGTTGAAAATACGGCCCAGCGCCTGCGCGCCCACCGGCACGCTGATGGGGCCGCCCAGGTCGACGACGTCCATGCCGCGCACGAGTCCGTCCGTGGACTTCATCGCGATGGCACGCACCACGTTGTCGCCCACGTGCAGCGAGACTTCGCACGTCAGGTCGATGCCGCCTTTGGCGTCCTCGATCTTGAGCGCGTTGTAAATGGCGGGCAACTTGCCGGAGGGGAATTCGACGTCGAGCGTCGGTCCGATCACCTGCGTGATCTTGCCGACGTTGCGCGATCCCGTCGCGGTCTTCACATTCGCATCCATGTTCATCCTCTCCCGTTCGAGTGACTACTTGAGAGCTTCTGCGCCGCCGACGATCTCGGCGAGTTCCTTGGTAATGGTCGCCTGACGGAGGCGGTTGCGGTCGATGACGAGCGCATCCAGCTTCTCGTTGGCGTTCTTGGTGGCCTGCTGCATGGCGGACATGCGCGCACCATATTCCGACGCGAACGAATCCGCGAGCATCGAGAATACCAGCGACGTTGCATACAGCGGGATCAGGTCCGCGAACAGCTCGTTACGGCTCGGCTCGATGATGTAGTTGTCGTCCGCGCGCTCACCCGCCACCGGCGGAATGCTCAAGAAACGCTGCGTGGTGATCCGGTACAGGCCGGCGCGCAGCGATTTGGCGTAGATAAAGTAGATCGCGTCCACGTCGCCGTTCTCGTACAGCTCGATCAGGCGCCCGGTGATCTCCTTGATCTCCGCGAGCTCGAGTTTGTCGCTCAAGCCGCTCATATGATGGACCGTCGGAACGGTATGGCGCCGGAACGCGGCGTGGCCCTTCTTGCCGATCGTGATGAGCTTGCACTCCTTGTCGGCGTTTTCCTTCAGAAAGAGGTTGGCCGCGCGCACCAGGTTGGTGTTGAAAGCACCGCACAGGCCGCGGTCCGCGGTGAGCAGAACCACACCGGGCTTCTTCACCTCGTGCTGCGAGAAGATCCGCCCGAGTGTCGTGCGCACGGGAGGCTTCCCGTCCGCAAACGTGAACTCGACCGGAACATCCGCCGCATCCTCGATACCGCCGCCGGCCAGTCCGCCCAGCACGCGGTCCAGTTCCTCCGCGAACGGACGCACCGCCTGCGCGCGCGTCTGGGCCCGGTTGAGCTTTGCCGCCGCCACGAGCTGCATGGCCCGTGTGATCTTGCGGATGTTCTCAACCGCGCGGATGCGCTGTTTAAGATCGAGAAGTGTCGCCATGGTTCAGCCGGTTATGCCTTGAAGACGGCCTTGAACGCGGCGCACGCCTTGCGCGCCTCGTCCTCGGTTGCCTTGTCGAACGCCATCTTGTCGCGCAACTGCCGCACCACGTCCGGGTACTTGTCGTCCATGAACGTGAAGAACTCGGACTCGAAGCGCTTGAGCGATTCGGTCGGAAGCTCGTCAAGCAGACCCTCGTTGGCGCAGAAGATGAGCAGAACCTGTTTCTCGGTCGGGAGCGGCACGTTTTCATCCTGCTTCAGGATTTCAACCATGCGCGCACCGCGCGTGAGCTGGGCCTGGGTTGACTTGTCCAGGTCCGAGCCGAAGCGCGCAAACGCAGCCAGCTCGCGGTACTGCGCCAGCGAAAGGCGCAGACGCCCGGCAACCTGCTTCATCATCTTCGTCTGCGCATTGGAACCCACGCGCGAGACCGAGATACCGACGTTCACCGCGGGGCGGATGCCGGAGTAGAAGAGGTCGCCTTCCAGAAAGATCTGACCGTCGGTGATGGAAATCACGTTGGTCGGAATGTACGCCGTCACGTCGCCAAGCTGCGTCTCGATGATCGGCAGCGCCGTCAGGGAGCCCCCGCCCAGCTGGTCGTTGAGCTTGGCCGCGCGCTCGAGCAGGCGCGAGTGAACGTAGAAGACGTCGCCCGGGTAGGCTTCGCGACCCGGCGGGCGGCGGAGCAGCAGCGACATCTGACGGTACGACTGCGCGTGCTTGGATAGATCGTCGTAGAAACACACAGCGTGCTTGCCCTTGTCGCGGAAGTACTCGCCCATGGCGCAACCCGCGTAGGGTGCGAGGTACTGGAGCGGAGCCGGGTCGCTGGCGGATGCACTCACGATGGTGGTGTATTCCATCGCACCGTGTTTCTCGAGTGTGCGCACCAGCTGCGCCACCGTGGACTCCTTCTGTCCCACGGCGACATAGATGCAGTACACGCCCGAGTTCTTCTGGTTGATGATGGTGTCGACGCAGATCGCGGTCTTGCCGGTCTGGCGGTCGCCGATGATGAGTTCGCGCTGGCCGCGACCGATGGGAATCATCGAGTCGATGGCCTTGAGACCGGTCTGGAGCGGCTCCTTCACCGGCTGGCGCTGCACCACGTTGGGTACAACCGCTTCGATCGGGTTGAAGGTGTTGGTTGCGATGGGGCCCTTGCCGTCGATGGGAACACCCAGCGAATTCACGACGCGACCCAGGAGTGCCTCGCCCACCGGAACGCGCGCCACGCTGCCGGTGCGCTTGACGGTGTCGCCTTCCTTGATCTTGGTGTCGGAGCCGAACAGCACCGCACCCACGTTGTCCTCTTCGAGGTTGAGCACCATGCCCATGACGCCACCGGGGAACTCGAGGAGTTCGCCGGACATCGCGTCCTGCAGGCCCCAGATGCGCGCGATACCGTCGCCCACCTGCAGAATGGTGCCGACAGACTCCATCTCGAGCTTCAGATTGGACTTCTGAAGCTGGGCCTGGATTATTGAACTAACTTCTTCGGGTCGAAACGCCATTATCTGACTCCTGAAGTTTGCTATCGATCAATGCACGCGGACCGCGAGCAGCTCTTTGCGCAGCTCGCCAAGCCGGTTGCGAATACTTCCATCCAGAATGCGGTCGCCGGCGATCATGATCATTCCACCGATGATCGACGGGTCGACGCGCTTTACAAGGGTTGCTTTCTTGCCGGTCCGCTGCTCGATGGTCGCGCGGGCCTTTCGCTCCAACTCGGCGTCCAGTTCGACGGCCGTGATGACGCTGACGCGGACAATGCCCGCGTGCTGCTCGTAGAGGCGCTGGAAAGATTCTGACATCTCTTCGAAGTCGAAGTCGTCCAGGCGCCGCTTGTCGTTCAAGAGGAGCAGGAGCTTTACAAACAGGCCGGAGGCCCGCTCGCCGAGAACGCGCACGATCAGGTCCTTCTTCTCTTCGGGCGTCACGCGCAGGGACGAGAGGAAACGGCCCAGGGCCGGCTCGCTCTCCAGCAAACGCGTAAAGCTCACGACATCGTCGTTGACCTGCTCCAGCACGTCCTCCGCGACCGCCGCGTCAAAGAGTGCCAGCGCGTAACGCTTGCCAATGCCGCCGAACGCCATCGTCTACCGTCCCGTGGGTCGCGCGGCGACCTCGTCGAGGTAATCGTTGATGAGACGTCGGTGCTGCGCATCATCCAGCTTGGTGCGGATGAGCTTCTCGGTTGCCGCAACCACGGAGTTCACCATGTGGTCGCGGAACGCGGCGTTGGCCTTGTCCATCTCGAGGCTGATGTCCTGCCCCGCCTTGGTGCGCAGTTCCACCGTCTCGCGGCGTGCCTCGTCGCGAATTTGACTCGCGAGATTGGTGGCCTCATGGACGGCTTCCTGAATACGCACCCGGCGCGTGTTCTCGATGCCCGCCAGCTCCTCGTCGTACTTGCGACGAAGGCCATCGACATCGACACGCTCCTTCTCGATGCTCGCGAACTCACCCTTGATGAACTCCCGGCGCTTCTCCGTGAAGTCGAGCAGCTTGGACCACGCATACTTGCGCAGAAGCCACAGGACGACGATGAAACCGACAGCCTGGGTGAGTAATGCTTTCCACTGAAGCTCCATCACACACTCCTCGACACCCGCCACCGCTCACTCCGCGGGGGAGTGTGGGCGGGGTCGTATCTCGGGTCTGGATTACTGGATCTTGCCCATGAGCAGGAAGACCGTCACGAACGCGTAGATCGTGAGCGCCTCGATGAGGCCGGCGCCGATGATCATGGCGGTCTGAATCTTCCCGGAAGCCTCCGGCTGGCGGCCGATTGCCTCCATGGCCGAGCCGATGGCGCGGCTGAAGCCGATGCCCGAGCCGATGGCGGCCAGGCCGAGACCGATGGGAAGTGCGAAGCCGAGAGCGGTTGAAGCGTCCATTTCTACTTTCCTCCTGGTTAAGTGACCGCTTGCCTACAGAATCAATATCAATGCGAATGGTCCGCCGCGGCGTGCCCGTGCTCATGCTCGTCATGATGCTCGTGGGGCAGCCACAGCAGGATGTAAATGGTGCTAAGGAGCGTGAACACGAGTGCCTGAATGAAGCTCGTGAGCAGCGCCAGGAAAATGAACGGAATCTGGAACGGGATGCCGATGGGCGAATCCGCAAACGAGAGTGCGGTGACGCCCAGGCTGCAGAACGCGAACAGGAGCACGTCCTCGCCCGACACGTTTCCAAACAGTCGAAGCGACAGGCTCACGGGACGCGCGATTTCGCCGAGAACGTGAATCGGGAGCATGATGGGCACGAACGCCCATTCCACCGGGCTCTGCGGGTTGCCCATCAAGTGTTTGAGGTAACCAACCGGGCCGTTCTTGGTGAAGCCGACGTAATGCACGTACGCGAACACGCACAGGGCCAGTGCCACGGTGGTGTTGGGGCTCGCAGTGGGCGACTTGCCCAGCGGGAAGGCACCGGCGACGTTCATCGCGTAGATATAGATGAAGAGGGAACCCAGGAAGGGAACGAACTGTTTTCCCTCCGGGCCCAGAATCCCCAGAATGAAATTGGAGAGGCCCTCCACCACCATTTCAACCGCGTTCTGAAAGCGGCCCGGGATCATCTGCGGGTTCTTCGCGGCGCGCTGCGCCAGGACGATGATCAGGGTGGCGATGCCGAGAGCCCAGATGATGCCCTCCCACTCGTGCAGGAAGCGCCCGAGCGGCGTGTCGCCGATGAACAGGTTGAGAAGGGTGATCCAGTTGGGCAGCTCGTGGACGGCGTGCCCGCCCTCGGCGGCACCGTGGGCCGCGTCACCCGCCGCTTCCGTCAGAAGACGGAGCGGGCCCTGACTCCCGAATTGGTCGAAGAGGTTCATCGAGAACACGAACGCGTCCTTTTCAGCGAGAGCGGTTCAGGGTGCGCGCGGTGCGCGTCCCCTCATCGAGGCCAAGGTACAGGCGGCCCAGCGACTTCATCACGGCCACAAACAGGGGCCAGGTGAAACCGGCCGCCCACCACAGGGCGGGAAGCTTGAGCACGCCGAGCATGACAAAGCCGGCTCCATACAGAAGCGGAAACTTGATGGCTGAGACGGCGGTGATGGCCGCGCGGTCGGTCTTGTCGGCCATAACCATGCGGACCAGCGATGCCAGTGCTGCGAGATTGAAGAGGGACCAGGCGATGCCGGCGAGCCAGCCCGCCGCGGCCATGAGTCCAAAGGTGGTGGCGAGGGGGGCTGCCATCACGAGCCCCAGAATGATCGACGTCTTGCGCACGCGGTTCAACAAACCGGCGTCGACAGCCGCTATGGCGGCTCCCGCGACGCTATGGCGCACTTCGATCACGCTTGTCCTTGTCGTCCGGGGCGTTCGCCTTTTTCAGAACGAGCGCGACTTCGCGCACTCCGGCGGCGAACCCCAGCAAGAGGAAGACGATGGTGAAAAGGGGTTGAACGTTGAGCTTTTTGTCGAGAAATCGCCCGAACAGAAGTCCGGCGATGGGAGGCACGGCCATCAGGAAGGGGATGGTTGAAAGCAACCCCGCCTGTCGCGCCCATGGGTATCGGTCCTTATCCGGTTTCACGGCTTGGACCCCCCCGTTGCTCGGTCAGGAACTCGTCGTTTGATGGGCCCATTCCTCAACGGGTCGCCCGACTGTATCCGAACCGATTGCCTCCAGCAACCGCAAAGAGACTATGTGAATCGTTTAGCAAAGTCAACGCGGGAATCCGGATCGTCCCCACAATTCGATTAAGTTTATTATTAACAATGCCTTGCGTTACTCGCCCACCGGGGTCGGGTTACGGCGCCGCACCGCGTCCAGGTCCTTTTGCAGCTCTTCGACCTGGCGCTTGAGATCCTTGATGTCCGCGCTCTGGTCGGTGCGGGCTGACATCTTTGAAGCCTCCGCTTCCACGCGGTCCGCCGCGCGCGCGGCGCGCGCGCGCACCGCCTGCAGCGGATCGTTGCTTGCGCTGCGTCGCAACGCCGGCACCGACGACGGGTGCGCGATGGAAATCAGGGCGTCGATGGTGGCCTCGCGCGTGCGCAGGTGCCAGTCGTTGATGCCGGCGGCGATGAAGTCGGATGCATCGCGTCGCGCGCCTTCTTTCTCCAGTTCCTTCGCGAGTTTTCCGTAGGCGGAAATGGCCACGTGGCGGCACTCGCGCGGTGTGCCGCTGCTGCAGTACTTCCGGATCTTCGGCAAAGCCGATGTGTCCTTCAACTCGACAAAGCCGTTGATGGCGGCGTTGCGCACGATGGAGCGGTCGGACTCCTGTGCGAGCGCTTTTGTGCACACGTCCGCCGCGCGCGCGGCGCGAATCTTGACGATGCTGGTCACCGCTTCGGCGCGCACACCGTAGGCGCGGTCGTTGTCTACAAATCTGGCGAGTTGTGCCGCCGCGCTTTCGTTTCCATAGAAACTGCCCATGGCTTCGGCAACGGCGAGGCGCACCATGGCGTCCTCGGTGGTCGCACCGGCGGTAAGGGCCTCCAGCGCCGGGGCCGTGCCCACGCGGCCCAGCGCGAGTGCCGCTTCGCGGCGAAGCCCGTAGTGCCCGCCGCCCAGAAGAACCTTCTGGAGCGCGGGGACGGTGCGGTCGTCGGAGCCCTTGCTGGCCAGTGCCTCCACCGCGCGGATCTTGGTCATGGTGTCGGCGTGGTCCAGTTCGTACACCAGTTCCGACACCGACTTGGTGAAGTCGAGCGTCTTCAGGATCCAGTCGCCCTTGTCGAAGATCACCATTTTGGGCTCGGACGGGAGCGAGAAGTAGAAGTCCTGCGACGCCTCTTCAATGGTGATGCGCTGGGTGGACTTGCCGCCTTCCCACGTGAGCTCAATGTCGAGCGGCACGCGGAACACCGGCACCAGTGTCGTGGTCTTCTGCGTCTGCTCCACCTTGAGGCGCAGTACCTTGTTGTCGCCGTCCCACGACTTGGTCACCTTGAAGTCCGGGTGTCCGGCCAGGAACGCCCACTGCTCGAAGAACCAGTCCAGGTTTTCGCCCGTCACGTCCTTGACCGCGCGCATCAGATCGGACGTCTCCACCACGTCAAACTTGTGCGTCTCGCCGTAGTGGCGGATGACGTCGTGGTAGAGGGCGTCGCCGAGCAGGAAGCGCAGCATGTGCAGCACGCTGGCACCCTTCACGTACACGTGGGCGTTGTTGCGGGCGTCGGTGCGGTTGAAGAAGTCGACCACCATGGGGCGCGGGTCGGAGGCGTCGGCCCTTGTCACGTCCAGTTGGGCGGAGCGCATCTGGTAGCGGAAGGCGTCATCGCCGTCGTGGTGCTCTTTATAGAGGTAGGCGTAGTAGGTGGCAAACCCCTCGTTGAGCCACATGTGACTCCACTCGCGGCAGGTGAGCATGTCGCCCCACCACTGGTGGGCAAGTTCGTGCGCAACCAGGTTCTGCTCGGTGCGGGTGAGTTCGCAGCGCTCGTCGTACAGCGTGCGCATGTTCATCACGGTGGCGGTCGTGTTTTCCATGCCGCCGTAGATGTAGTCCTGCACCACGACCTGCGCGTATTTGGCGTACGGGTACTTGATGCCGATGGTCTTCTCAAAGAAGTCCATCATGTCCGGCGTGAGTCCGTAGCCGCGCAGGATGGTGGCGTCGTCGGTGTCGGGCGGCACCACGTACGTGATGGGGATGTCGCCGTGCTTCTGCTCGTAGATCTTGTACTTTGCCACGGCGAGCATGATGAGGTAGCTCACCTGCGGCTGGTCGAGCTTCCAGTGGAATTCGTCGCGACCGTTCACCTCGCGCGTGCCCATGAGCGCGCCGTTGGAAATGGCGGTGTAGCCCTTTGCCACGCGGAAGCGCCCCTCAAAGGTGGACTTGTCGTTGGGGTAGTCGTGGCAGGGAATCCAGTAGCGGTTGTCTTCGCCTTCTCCCTGCGACCACACCTCCCAGCGTTTCTTCGGCTGTCCCTTCTCGGTCGGGATCCAGTACAGGCCGATCTTGGGCTCGCCGCGGTAGTGAATGGTCACGGAGGTCTCGGCGTCGCGTGCGAGCGGCTGTGCCAGACGGATCACGAGCAGGTCATCGGCGGTTGTCTCGCCGGCGCCGGCAATCCACGAGGTGCTGGTGCCCGCGCTCACCGGGTAGTCGTAGGCCGCGCGCGCACCGTTCACAAACACGGAGTCAATCTTGAGCTCCACGCAATTCAGTTCAAGGCGCGTCACACCGTCGCGCAGGGAGCGGACCGTGTGCGTAACGCTGCCGGCGATGCGCTGCTTCTCGACGTCGACGTCCAGGTCGACGGCCGTGTGGAGGGTGCGGAACGGCCGGCTGGGCGACACGTAGCGAAGCGGGTCCGGCGTCAGCGGTCCGGCCGACACCACGGAACCCGCCAGCCCCGCCGCCAGAAACAAAGTTGCGAATACGCGCCGGGCCCGCGGGTAACCAGCGTCAAGTCCGCCCGTCAGGCGGGCCGGAAAGGGGGCCGACATGGAAGTCCTGGTTGCGGTGGCGGCGGTGGCGGCGGGAGTGCTTGCGTTCCTCGTCGTCGGGTTCATCGTGCTTCACGTCCTTGTGGGATTGGTGCTGCTGCCGTTCCAGATCGGTTTTGCACTGCTGAAGGGGATGTTTGCCCTGTTGTGTTTTCTGCCGGTGTTGCTGGTTGTGTTTGTCCTGGGTGTCGCCGCACTGATTGCCACGCTGGCCATCGGCGGCGCGTGTCTCTTCTTCATGTAGTGTCCGGGCGGCGCGACCCCAGGTAGCGCGCCAGCGCATCGCGCCAGTCCGGCAGCGGTGCAATCCCGAGTGACGCAAACTTGACGTTGTTCAGCACGGAACGCGCCGGGCGTCTGGCCGGTGCCTTCCACTCCGCGGCGAGAATGGGCTCGACGGTGGTGTTGATGCCGGCAATGCGCACGATCTCGCGTGCGAACTCGTACCACGAACAGTGACCCGCGTTGGTGACGTGGTAGATGCCCTCGGGAGCGTCGCGCTCGATCATTGCGGCCATCGCTCCCGCAAGATCCTCGGTGAACGTCGGCGTCAGCACTTCGTCCGACACCACGCGCAGGGGACCCGCCGCGGCGCGTGTCAGCATCGTCTCCACAAAATTGGTTCCCTTGCCCCGGCAGATGTGGCGGCCGTAGAGACCGCTGCTGCGGACCACGAGCGGGCGTGTGCGCGACGCGCGCACGGCCCACTCGCCCGCGAGTTTGCTCATGCCGTAGGTGTTGATGGGGTTGGGGGGATCGGTTTCGGTGTAGGCACCCGTGGTGGCGCCGTCGAACACATAGTCGGTGCTGACGTGCAGCATCCGCGCGCCCGCGGCGTCCGCGGCGTCCGCAATGGACGCGGCACCGAGTGCATTGACCTCGAACGCCAGCAGCGATTCGGTCTCGCAGCGGTCGACGTGCGTCATGGCGGCGCAGTTGATGACCCAGGCGGGCCTGGCGGCGGCCACAGCGGCGCGCACGGCGTCGGGGTCGCGCAGGTCGGCGACCGAGTGGTCGATGGGAAGGACGTCGTGACGCGCGAATGTCGCGGCGACATCGCGGCCGAGCTGTCCGCTGACCCCGAAGATCGCAATCTTCACGGTAAGGGATCCGCCTTGTCGGTCAGGACGCTGGGTGAGTAGTGCGCGGACCCGTGTTGCGAATCCGCCCGGCGAGCACCAGGAGGCCTATTCTTACCACATCGAGCGCGAAAAATAAAGGAATGGTGAGCCAGTGCCACGGCCTTGCGTGCGTGCAGAAGAAGCGGCGCGTACTGGCCAGTTTGCGGCGAACCTTGCGCGCCGAGAGCTGGCCGCCGGTGCTGGCGGAGATGCGGTGCCACACGTGCGCCGTGGGTACAAAACGAATGCGAAAGCCCGCGTTGCGCGCGCGCAGGCACAGGTCGGTGTCTTCGAAGTAGGCCTGGTATGCCGGGTCCAGAAGCCCCGCGCGTTCAAACACCGCGCGGCGCGCGAAGAGAGCGCATCCGCTCGCGTAGTCAATGTCGTGCGGCGTGTCGTACTGGCCGCGATCCATCTCGCGAATGCCGGTGTGGCGCGCGGTACCGCGCCACAGGTGCACTTCGCCGCCCGCAAACCAGATCTGGTCGCGCGGATCACTGAAATAGATTTTGGGAGCCGCAATGCCAACCGCGGCGTCGGTGTTCATGGCTGCGAGCAGCTCATCCACAAAGAGTGGGTCCACCAGCGTGTCGTTGTTGAGAAGGAGAATGTAGTCGGCACCGTCGGACAGTGCCTGCCGGATGCCGGCGTTGTTGCCGGCCGCGTAGCCAAGGTTGGCGCCATTCTCGAGAACACTCACCCGGGTGTCCCCGAGTGCGCGCACCGCACCCACGGTGTCATCGCTGGATCCATTGTCGACAAGGAGGATGTGCAGGTTGCCGGTTTTGACCGCCGCGAGGGAACGCAGGCAGTCCAGTGTCAGGTCGCGGCCGTTCCAGGCAAGAACGACAACCGCGATATGGGGCGATGGGGCCGGCATGCGCTCATTATAGAGAGCGACGGCTGCACCCGCCATCCGCTTTCGCCGCGACTTGACGCACCACCGCTTGCACCGTAGGCTTGGGGTGCCGCGACGCAGTCATGCCCGCCGCCTTACCCATGAAACGACTACGCCTTCTTATTGTTGCGGCAATCGCGCTCGCCATCCTGGCCGCGGTTGCCGGGCTGCGCCGCGTCCCGCCGGGCTTTGAGGCCGTGCGCATCGCGCGCGACGGCTCGGTGGCACCGGTTGGTTCCGGCTGGCAGTTTGTGGGCCCGGGCGTCCGGCTGGTGCGCTACCCGGTGGGCGACGTGACGCTGCGTGTGCCGGAAAGCGGCACGGCACCGGTGCTGTTCGCAAGCGGCGACTCCGCGTCGGTTGCCTACGATGTTGCCCTCACCGTTCCCGCCGGCTCCGCACTTCCGCTCTACCAGGCGTTCTCAAGCGACTTCCAGGCGTCGCTGCGCAAGCTCGTCGTTTCCGCGGCCGAGATCGAAGCCGCGGCCGTGGAGTCGTCGGTGGGCGCGGACGCGTTGCAGGCACGGGTGTCGTCGCGCGTGGGCGAGCAACTGGCACCCTTCAAGATTGACGTGCGAAGCCTCACACCCGCGGGGTCGGCAAGTGCCGGAGGGGTTGCGCGCACGCCCGCGCCGCGGCGTCTCATCGTGGTGGGTGTGGACGGTGGCGACTGGCTGAACCTTCGCCCGCTCATCGACGCCGGCAAGCTTCCCAACTTTGCGCGGCTGGTGCGCGAGGGGGCGAGCGGCCCGTTGCGCTCGGAAGAGCCCATGCTGTCGCCGCTGCTCTGGACCACCATGGCAACCGGCCGTCTCCCGGAACAGCACGGAGTTCTCAATTTTACCGTGGTTGATCCCAAGACCGGTGCGCGCGTGCCCATCAGCCGCCATTACCGCCGCGTGGATGCGTTCTGGAACATGCTCTCCGACGCGGGTCGCACGGTGGATGTCATCGGCTGGCTGGCCACCGATCCCGCCGAAACGATCAACGGTGTGATGATCACCGACAAGTTTGGTTACCTTGCCTACGCTCCCGAAGACACGGCGCGCGCAGAGGCGCACAGCGTCTCGCCGGCTGCGCGCGCGGCCGAGCTGTCGGAGCGTGTCGTGCACGCGGACGCGGTGCGCGACGAGGAGATTGCGCGCTTCGTGCGCCTTCCCGCCGGCGAGATGGCGCGTCACCGCGGCAGCTTTGACCCGCAGGACCCGGTCAACAATTTGATCCACCTGGTGGCGTCAACGCAGTCGTTTGAGAAACTCGCGCTGCACCTGCTCGAAACCGACCAGCCGGACGTTCTCGCGGTCTACTTTGAACTGGTCGACGCAGTGAGCCACCTCTTCATGCTGCACACGCCCCCGCGCATGCCCGACGTTCCCGCCGCGGAGTTCGAGCGCTACCAGAACGCGGTGGAGCAGGCGTACATGGCACAGGACGCAATTCTGGGCCGGATCATGGAGCGCATGGATGAGCGCACGGTCCTGATGGTCATCTCGGACCACGGGTTCAAGAGCGGCGACGCACGCCTCAAGAATCGTCCCGAGATCTGGGCCGGCAACGCGGCCAAGTGGCACCGCCCGGACGGTATCGTCGCGTTTCTCGGTGCGGGCGTGAAGCCCGGTGCCAGCATTGCGGGGGCGTCGATTCGCGACGTGACGCCCACGATTCTGGCGCTCATGGGGCTGCCGCACGCCGCCGACATGGCGGGCCAGGCGCTGCGTAGTGCCTTCGACGACGCCACCCTGGCCACGTTCAGTACGGAAATCGTTGCAACACTGGATCGCAAGCGCGCGCCGGATGAAACCGCTGCCTCGGGTGCCAGCGAAGAAACCATGAAGAAGCTGGAAGCGCTGGGCTACCTGACGCCCGACAACGCCGACGCACTCAACAATCTCGGCCAGCGCTACCAGCAGCAGCGCGAATACCAGAAGGCCATCGAGGAGTACAAGAAGGCCATCGCGATGCGGCCCAATTTCCACAGCGCGTACAACAATCTCGCAGTGTGCTATGGCAACTTGAAGATGTATCCGGAAGCGGAAGCGGCGCTGATGGAGTGCATTCGCCTCAAGCCGGATGACTTCTATGCGATGAACAACCTGGCGGTCATGAAGATCGAGACCAACAACCTGGCCGCCGCGGAAACGTGGGCGAAGCGCGCGGTGGCCACCGAGCCGGGCTACGCCAATGGCCACGTCACGCTGGGCACGGTATACGCGATGAATCGGCGCTGGGACGATGCCGAGCGCCAGTTCCGCGAGGCGCTGCGCATCGAGCCCGGCAATGCGACAGCCACCGACAACCTCGAGCGTCTGGCCGCGGCGCGCCGGGCACCGTGATGTCGAACCGCCGCAAGGTTCTGCTCCTGATCCTCGATGGGTGGGGCTATCGCGAAGAGCGCGAGGGCAATGCCGTCCTGCTCGCCGACACGCCCAATGTCGATCGCCTGTGGGCGCGTTATCCGCACACGCTGATCCAGGCCTCGGGCCCCTGGGTGGGACTGCCGGAAGGCCAGATGGGGAACAGCGAGGTGGGGCATCTCAATATTGGCGCGGGGCGCGTCGTGTATCAGGACATCGTGCGCATCGATCGCGCGATCCGCGACGGCTCGTTCTTCAACAACACGGTCATCGCCGATTGCATGGAGCGCGTGCGCGCGAGCGGGACGCTGCACCTTGCGGGGCTGCTCTCGGACGGCGGCGTACACAGCCACCAGACCCACCTGCACGCACTCGTCGACATGGCAAAGCAGCGCGGCGTGCGCAATGTCGTGATCCACGCCATCCTGGATGGTCGCGATACTGCACCCGACGGCGGGGTGCGCTACCTGGCGGCGCTGGAAGCGCACCTGCGCGCCACCGGTGTCGGGCGCGTGGGCAGCGTCATCGGGCGCTACTACGCGATGGACCGCGACAAGCGCTGGGAGCGCACGCAACTGGCATGGGATCTGTGGACCCGCGGTGACGGCGAGCGATTCACAAGCCCGGTGGATGCTGTGCGCCAGTCGTACGCAGCCGGCGTCACCGACGAATTTGTGAAGCCGGTGCTCATCGATTCTCCGGGCGACGAGCCCGGGCTGGTTCGCGACGGCGACGCCTTCTTCTTCTTCAACTTTCGCGCCGACCGCGCGCGCCAGATCACACGCGCGTTCGTGGACGACGCCTTCGCCGGGTTCGAGCGCAGCGTGCGGCCGCGTGTACACTACGCCGGCATGTCGCGCTACGACGAATCCCTCCCGGTCCCGGCCGCATTTGCACCCGAGTCACGCCGGGATATCCTGGCGGACACCGCCGCGGCCCATTCGCTCCGCACCCTGCGCATTGCCGAGACCGAGAAGTATGCGCACGTCACCTACTTCTTCAACGGGGGCGAGGAGCACGAGTTTCCCGGAGAGACGCGCGTGCTGATTCCATCGCCGAAAGTGCCGACCTACGACCTGCAGCCCGAAATGAGTGCCGCCGGAGTCTGTGATGCGTTGCTTCGTGAAATCGAAGCCGATCGTCACGACTATCTGGTGTGCAATTTTGCGAATCCCGACATGGTGGGGCACACGGGGGTGCTGGAAGCGGCCATCCGCGCCTGCGAAACCGTGGACGCGTGCGTGGGAAGAATCATGGAGAAGCTGGATCCGGCCCGCTACGTGGCCATCGTGATCGCGGACCACGGCAACGCGGAACTCATGATCGACCCCGTCACCGGCGGACCGCACACCGCGCACACCACCAACCCCGTTCCGTGCATTCTCGTGGACCCGGAGTGGCGTGGTTCGCTCATCGCGGACGGGTCACTGCGCGACATCGCGCCCACGATTCTGGCGTATCTGGAAGTGGAACGGCCGGCGGCCATGACCGGTCGCGATCTGCGCGCGCGACCCTGACGCGGACGTCAGGTAGCTTCGGCGTCGCCGGCGGCGCGGCGTTTGTCGAGCAGGACCCAGATTCCGTACATCGCCACCAGCACGATCAGCGGTTCAACCGGCAACCGCGCGCGATCGCTCCCCCCGTACCACCCGCACACAATCGCGTACGCCAGCGTGGCCCCCGACATCACGAGTGCCGCGCGGTGCCGGCGTCGCACAGCCCCCACCACACCCACCACCAGGAAGGGCAGCAGGATGCCGTAGTTGAGCAGGCTCACGGCGTTGTGGCGGCGCGACCACGCGAGTTCGGGTGCCAGACCGCGTGCCGGATCGCCTGCGAAGTCGCGCACGCGCACCGCGCGCCAGAACTCGCTCCAGTTGTGCACAAAGCCGGGGCGCTTCACCACCACCGCTTCCGGTCCCGGGGCCGGCGGGGGTGGAGTCTCCAGCAGCAGTCGTGCGACGGGTGCGGTGTAACGCTGCGCCTCGAGTGAAATAGGAACCAGTTCCCGGCGCACGATATAGTTGCGCGCGGTCCACGGCAGGCTCAGGAAGAGCAGGGCCGTCATGAACAGAAAGACGTACTGCGCGCTCAACGCGCGATGGTGGGTGGACCACAGCGCGAGAAACACAATCACCAGCGGCAGCAGCACCAGGAAGCGCGGCTCGGTGTAAATGAGCAGCGCGTACAGCACGGCCGATCCCACCGCACCGCGCATGCGGTGGAACGGTTTGACCAGCGAGTACACAAACCAGACAAAGAGGAACGTGGTCATGACGTCGCGCATCGCGATGCTGGCGAAGTGCATGGGGTGGATGGACGTCGCCAGCCAGAGGGCGGCCACCAGCCCGAAGTGCCGCCCGATGCGCTTCTCGCCGATGCGGTACAGGAAGAGTGCCGTCACCGCGCCGAGAGCCGCGTTCAGTAGAACCGCGGTCCACCACGCGGTGCCGAGCACGCCAAAGGCCGCGGCCAGTGTCAGCAGGTATCCGGGGGCGTTGGGAGAGAACGGTGTGGCGATCCAGTTGAGGCCGGCCGCGATGCGCGCCGCCACGCGAAAGTCATAGGTCTCCTGCACCGGAAGTAATTCCGGCGACGAGCCCACCAGCACGGCGTACAGAATGCGCAGGCCGAACGCGAGCGAGAATATGGCGAGAAGTGTTCGCCGGTCAGGAGTCAATCGGCCGTTACCTTTATCCCCGGGTCAACGATCAGCGGCCAGTCTACGGACCGACGCGCACGGGTGTCAACATCGCTCGCGTTGAAGTGTGCACTTCCCGCTGCCGGTGGGGCTATTGCCGGTCAACGCAGGGCTGTGGTACCATCGACGGACTTTTTGCCGACCGCATCCGCGGTTTTTTCTCCGCGCCGCGCACCCATCCTAAGGTTGCAGCCGCTCTCCTGATCCCGAGGTTTGCCAAGATGCCGATCCCGTTTCTCGACCTGAAGGCCCAGTACGCCTCCATCAAGCCCGAAATCGATGCTGCCGTCATGAACGTGCTGGAGAATTGCTCGTTCATTGGCGGTGAGAACCTCAAGCGTTTCGAGACCAACTTTGCTGCCTACTCCGGGGCCAAACATGCGGTCGGGTCGTGCAGCGGCACGTCCGCCCTGCATCTGGCGCTCCTCGGCGCCGGCGTGAAGCGCGGGGACGAGGTCATCACGGCCGTCAACACGTTCATCGCCACCACCGAGGCCATCGCGCACGCCGGTGCCAGGCCGGTTCTGGTCGATGTGCTGGAAGACTCGCAGCTCATCGACCCGGCCCGCGTGGAGGCCGCCATCACGCCCAGGACGACGGCGATTGTGCCCGTTCACCTTTACGGCCAGCCCGCCGACATGGACGCCATCCGTGACATCGCGCGCCGGCACAAGCTCAAGGTGATCGCAGACGCGGCCCAGTCCCACGGTTCCGCCATCGGCGGCGACCGCGCCCGGACACTGGGTGACACCACCGCGTTCAGCTTCTACCCGGGCAAGAACCTGGGTGCCGCGGGTGACGCCGGGCTTGTCGCCACCGACGATCCGGAAGTTGCCACGTACATGCGTGCACTCGGCGACCACGGCAGCAAGGAGAAGTACCACCACCTTTACGAAGGCTGGAACTATCGCCTCGACGCGCTGCAGGCCGCCATTCTGGACGTGAAGCTGAAGCACCTCGACAAGTGGACGGAGGCGCGTCGCGCGCACGCTGCGCGTTATGACAAGGTGTTCGCGGGTACGGCGGTCACGCCGATTCGCGCAGAGGCCGGCCGCACGCACGTCTATCACCTGTACGTCGTGCAGGTGCCGGACCGTGACCGCACCATTTCCTACCTGAAGGATCGTGGTATCGGCAGCGGCATTCACTACCCGACGCCGCTGCACTTGCAGCCGGCGTACGCGCACCTCGGTCTCAAGAAGGGATCCTTCCCGGTGGCCGAGAAGGTGGTGGCACGCATCGTGTCGCTCCCGATGTACGCGGAGCTCACGGGTGCCATGGTGGACGAGGCCGCGGAAGCGGTCGTTGCGTCCACGCGCTGACGGTTTCTAGAAGGTTGCGTTCAGGCTGAAGAGGTAGCGCCAGTCGAGTTTGTCGGACTCGGCGTTCACTTCCGGGTTGCTGACCCAGAACGGCACGTCGAAGCGCCACGTGAAGTTCCAGAACGGCCACGCCACCGACGAACGGATACCCACGCCGGCGTCCTGCAGTGCCGCGTCCAGGACGCCGTCCTCCACCAGTGACGCCACGCGCGCGCTCTGCGCCAGCGGGTTCTCGCTGTCGATGATCCAGCCCACATCGAAGAAGCCCACCAGCGACGGTCGGCCAATCACCGTGTGCACCTTGCCGAGGGCACCCGGCAGGCGGAAACTCCGGGCGAGTTCCACGTTGGTGGCAAACAGACGGTTCACGCCAAACGTACCCGCCGCGTAGCCGCGCAGGTTGCCGTCACCCGGTTCCAGGTAGTGCAAGTCGTCGGGCACGGCACCCGGTGCGCGCAGCCAGAAGCGTTCGCCGGCCGCGATCGGCCCCGCACCCGCCAGGTTGAACTTGCGCGACGTCGGCACCCCGCCTCCCGCAAAGCCGCCAAACAGCCGCACGCGCAGGTCCACGTTGGCCACCTCCGGGCGCGAGTGAATGGTGAGCGACGTGGCCAGGTGTTCGTAGTCGTAGTTGCCGGCGAACCAGTCGCGTCCCATGCGGAAGTCGGCGCCAAATCGCACCGTCGCCACATCGATCTGCGGTTCGATCGAGAAGCCAAAGAACGGGCCCGTGTCGGCCTGTGACGTGTCGTAGATCTCGGGCGACGTCAGGTACACCGGGTCGCGCAGCTCGTGGTACCCGTAACCGGCCACGAACGTGGTGGTCGGGGGCTTCAGCAACTCCGTGCGGCGCACGAACTCCATCTTGAGCTTCCAGTCCGCGCGGCCCTCCATCTTGAATCCGGAGGCACTCAGCGTGCCGTTGCTCCCGAACATCGTAAACGGTTCTGCGATCGACGCCGAGAAGTCCCAGACGTCGCTCTCGACGCCGTAGTACACACCCACCTGCGCGCGGTGCTTCCAGCCGTGCTTGCTTCCGCGCAGGTGCAGTCCCAGCTTGGCGCCGTCCACGTCGTTGTACCAGGCCCCGGGACGCCAGCGAATCTGGTACGCGTCCTCGGGATAGTAGGCGTTGTTGGGCCAGTCAAACTGCAGGTCGCGCTTGCGCGGCGACACGTTGTTGGTCATGTCGACGTCGAAGATCTCGTTGTCGGGATTGATGGTGGCGCGCCTGGGTTTGGCCGGCAGCGAAACCCGGTGGCGCATGCTGCGGTCGCGCGCGTCAAAGCGCTTCGTTACCGACGTTCCGTTCTCCAGTTCGAACACGACGTCGATGGGGCAGTACAGCTCGCCGATGCGCCGGATCTCAATTTCAGTCGTGACCCCGTTGCTGTCCGGGCGCGAGCGCATGCGCGTGAGGTCGTAGTCCACGGTCTTGCGCGTGTGCAGCCACTGCTCGAAGGGGCGCGTCAGGTCGCGCTGGGTGGTGCCTTCGAACGCGGCGCGGAGCCGGTCTTCGTTCACGTGTTTGAACTTCCATCGCTCGTAGAAGGCATTGATGGACGCGTCAAACAGACTGTCGCCGGCGGCGTTGCGCAAAGCACCGTAAACGAGTGACGCCTTGTCGTACACGTTCAGGCGGTACGAGTGCTTGTATTCGGTGGAGTTGAACGACACGCGCTCGTCGTAACCGCGCCGGTGCAGGTCAAAAATCTTGCGGCGTGCTTCGCCGGCCAGCGTGTACTGGGGCGTCATGCGCTGGTACCAGTTCAGGCGGCTCCTGTTGCCGTACTTACCATACACCGACTCCAGGTACCACCGCGACTGCGCCGTCGCCATGCCTTCGTCGATCCACGCCTCGGTGCGCTCGTTGTTGCCGAGGATCCCGAAGAAGTAGATGTGTGCAAACTCGTGCACCACAAGCCCGTCCGACGCGCGCCCGTTCATGACGAACATCGGGTACTCCATGCCGCCGGTTCGCAGCATCTCGCACACAGTGGCCTGCGGGTACGGATAACGCCCGATGCGCCGGTCCAGCCACTCGAGTGCGCGCACCGCGTGGGCCAGGGTTGAGTCTTCCCACGCCTTCGCGCTGGAGCGCCGGTAAACGCTCCGCACCTCGATCCCGTTCCAGGTGGTGTCCTGCACCACGTAGGACGGATCCGCACACCACGCAAAGTCGTGCACCTGCTCGGCGTGGAAGTGCACCACCTTGGTCTCTTTGGTCTTCTCGCGCCGGGGTGCGTTGGGCTGTTTGGGCGGGTTGTAGTCCCAGCCCGCGTCGCCGTTCATGACCATGCCCGTGCCCGCCACCACGAAGTGCGCGGGGAGTTCGATGTGCACGTCGAAATTCCCGAATTCGCCGTAGAACTCGCCGGTCGCAAACTTGTCGAGGTGAAAGCCGTTCTCGTCGTACGTGACGACCTTGGGGTACCACTGCGCCATGTCGTAGTGGTCGCCGCGATAGCCGGAGCGGTCGACGGCCTTGCGTACCTTGCCGTCGAAGGCAAAGTCGAGGCGGAGCGTGTCGCCCGGCAGGAGCGGCGACGCCAGTGCAATGCGCGCCAGCGTGTCGTCGACGCGCACCTCGGCCGCCGCACCGTTCACCTTCATGTCGGACAGATCCAGCCAGCCGCGGTGGTCTTTGGGGATGTCGCGCAGCACGGCGTTGTACTGGCGGTTCTTGTCCTTCTGGTAGACCGTGTTCTTGTTACGGAAGGCGTTGGGGTAGAGGTGGAGCCAGAATTCGCGCAGCGTGTCGGGCGACGCGTTGACGTACACGATGTTCTGGGTGCCCGTGATCCACTTGCGCTCGTTGTCCAGCTTCACGCGGATGGTGGTGTGGTGCCACTGCTGGAAATAGTCCGCGCCGCGCGCGGGGAAGACTCCCGCGATGATGATGATTGCAGCGATGAAAAAACTCGCGCGTCGCATGCCGGCTCCTTGCTCTGGACGTCAAGACGAATGAAGGCGGGAGGTTAGCAGAAAACGAGGGGGACGGCCACGGGCCTAATCTGCGCCAGATTCGTCCTCGGGGACAATACCGAACTTTTTCATGCGGTAGAGCAGGATGTGGCGCGCGATGCCCAGGCGCCGCGCCGCGCGCGAGCGGTTCCAGCCGGCCGCGCGCAGTGCGGCCACGATGGCGGCCCGCTCGATATCGGGCAGCGTGGTGCCGGGTGCCGCGGGTGCTTCACTCGCCAGGGCGGCGAGCGGTGCTGCCAGTGACGCGGCGTCGATCCGGTTGGACGCACGCATGAGCACCGCGCGCTCGCAAAAGTTCTCCAGTTCGCGCACGTTGCCCGGCCAGCGGTATCCCTCGAGGGCCGCGAGTGCGTCGGGGGTGAGTGTCACCGCGGCCTCACCCGCAAAGCGGGCCACAAAGTGGCGCGCGAGGAGCGGGATGTCACCCGTGCGCTCGCGCAGCGGGGGGATGCGCACGGGTACCACGTTCAACCGGTAGAAGAGATCTTCGCGGAACGCACCCGACGATACCAATGTCGCGAGCGGCCGGTTGGTGGCCGCCACCACGCGCACGTCCAGTTGCACCGGCCCGTCGCCACCCACGCGTTCGATCTCGCGTTCCTGCAGCGCGCGCAGGAGCTTGGCCTGCAGGTGCACGGGCATGGACCCGATCTCGTCCAGAAAGAGGGTTCCACCCTCGGCCAGTTCGAACTTGCCCGTCTTGTCGCGGATGGCACCGGTGAACGCCCCGCGCACGTGACCGAACAACTCGCTCTCCAGCAGTTCCTGCGGAATCGCCGCACAGTTTACGGCCACCAGCCGCCGCTCGCGGCGCGGGCTGTTGAAATGGAGCGCGCGTGCAATCAGTTCCTTGCCGGTGCCGCTCTCACCCGTGATCAACACGGTGGCGTCGGTGCCCGCCACCTTGCGCAGCGTGTCGAACACGGCCACCATCGCGGGCGACAGCCCCACGATGCTCTCAAAACGAAAGCGCTCGCGCAGTGTCTCGCGCAGGTCCTCGTTCTCCGCCTCCAGGCGCAGCAGCTTGAGTGTCTTGGCCACCGTCATGAGCAGGTCGTCGCGCGCGATGGGCTTGGTGAGGTAGTCCGCGGCCCCGCGCTTCATGGCTTCCACCGCCGTCTCCACCGTGCCGAACGCGGTGAGAATGATCACGGGGAGTGCGGGGTTCCGCGCCTTGATGTCGGCGAGGAGCGCGATCCCGTCCTTCTTTGGCATCTTGATGTCGGAGAGCACGAGGTCGGGCGCGGATTCCGCCACGGCGCGCAGCGCCGCCTCGGCGTTGGAGGCCGTTTCCACCGTGTAGCCCGCCTCCTGCAGCATGTAGCCAAGCACGGTGCGAATGCTCTGGTCGTCGTCTACGACAAGAATGCGGCTAGCGGCCACGGGTTCCTCCGGGGAGCGGGATCAATACCGTGGCCGTGGTGCCGTGGCCGGGCGTGGACACGAGGTCGATCCACCCACCGTGCTCCTGCACGATGGTGTGTGAAATCGAGAGGCCGAGGCCGGTGCCGTTCTCGCGTGTTGTGAAGAAGGGATCGAACACGCGCGCCAGGGTTTCGGGCGGGATGCCCGTGCCTTCGTCGCGCACGGACACGGACCCGCACGCAACACCGCCGCGTTCGCCGCGAGCGCTGGTGACCACCACACGCGCGCCGTCGGGGCTTGCGGCGACCGCATTCAAGACCAGGTTCAGAAACACCTGGTGCAGGCGCTCCGCGTCGGCGTTGACGGCGGGCAGGTCGCGCGCGAGCTGCTGCTCGATGGTGATGCGGCGCGCGGCGGCGTCGATGGCAATCTGGGCCGCGGCGCGTTCCGCAACCTGCGACAGATTCGTGGGCGCAAGCGAGAGCGGGCGCGGGCGTGCGAACCCGAGGAAGTCGTCGACAACCGCACCCAGGCGGCGCGACTCCTTGCGCAGAATGTCGAACAGTTCGCGCTGGCGCGAACCCGCGGGCGTGTTGTCGCCCAGCATCTCGGCCGCACCCTGAATGGAGCCAAGCGGGTTCTTGATCTCGTGCGCCAGCCCCGCCGCCATCTGTCCCAGCGACGAGAGTTTCTCGCTGCGCGCGAGTTCCAGCTGGAGTGCGGCGCTGCGTTCGCGTTCGCGCCACTGCCGCTCGATCAGCACACCGGTCATGAGGCCGATGGCGACATAGAAAACCATCTCCGTGTACTCGCCGATGAGGGCGTGCGGGTCGGTGATCCCGCGCACGCGCGGGTAGGGGAGTGTCAGCAGGGTGATGGCGATCGCGGTCCCCACGCCGCCCCGCACCCCGAACCAGATGGCGGCCAGCAGGATCGGCATATAACAGAGGCGGCCGTGAATGGCGTGCAGAAGGCTGCCGTGACCCATCCCGGGCGGCAAAAGGAAACCGTAATGAAATGAGACGGTTGCGGCGGTCAGCAGGGCCACCGCGACGATGCGCCAGCGGGTCTTGGACGGGGCAGGCATACGCACAAAATAGTACAACGACTGTAGAATTTTCAACACCCGAGGTTGCCGTGGTAACAAGTGCACATTGCACGACACGGCGGCCCGTCATTGCGGAGTGACGGGCACTCGCGGGTCGATCGTGCCGTCATACACCCCCAACGGGAAGTTGCTGCCGCCGTGGTCAACCGTCGGTAACCGGCGGTTCATCGCGTCGCAACGCCATCTTCCTCCCTCGCGCGCCCTCGCGCGCAATCACTCGCCCGTACTGGAACGTCGCTTGCCTTGCGCGGCACCGGAGAGAGTGCGCCCGTGCGTCCCGCTCGGGGGCCTCTCCTCCCTATGTCTCTAACGAGGAGGTTCACATTGCGTCGCGCCGTGTTTTTCTCGGCTCTCATTGCCGGGCTTATCACATCGCTCGCCGCAGTCGCCGCCGGTCCCGTGTCGGGCACGATTGAGGCCCACAAGGTGATCGTCGGGGAGAGCGGAGAGGAATTCCGTCCCGCGGACGAAGCTCGTCCCACGGACGTCATTGAATATCGCCTGAAGTACGCCAACAACGGCAGCACTTCAGTTCGCAATCTGTCGGTTGTCGATCCCATTCCAGCCGGCGTCGCCTACGTCGGCAAGTCCGCGATTGCACCGAAGTCGGGTGCGGTCGAGTTCAGCATCGACAACGGCAAGTCCTACCATGCGTGGCCGGTCCGCTATAAGACCACCGACGCGAACGGCCGCGAGGTCGAACGCGAGGCAACGGCCGGCATGGTCACCCACATCCGCTGGACGCTGTCCGGCGACCTGGCGCCCGAGCACGAGATGGATGTCTCGTATCGCGCCACGGTGAAGTAGGAGGCCGGCGATGAAGGCGAAACATCTCCTCCTCCCCCTGATGCTGACCGCGGTGCTCTCCCTCCCGGTGGCGTCCGCGTTCGCGCAGACGACTCCGGCCGGAACACAGATCCGGAATCGCGCGTCGGCCACGTATCAGGACCTGAGCGGCAATACGTACACCTCCTTGTCGAATGAAGTCATCACGGTCGTGCTGCCGGTGTACGGCATCTCGATCCTGCCGGACGACTCGGGCGAAACTCCGCCCGCGACGCCGGCGCTGGCGCAGAATGCGATCGGCGGCCAGACCATGTTCTACAGCTACACGCTGACGAACACGGGTAACGACGCCGACAGCTATACGCTGGCTCCGCTCATCGATGCGGCCAACACGACGATGACGCTGGGCCTCGCCAATGTGTCGATCTATCACGACGTGAACGGCAACGGCGTTGTGAACGCCGGCGAGCCGGTCATTTCGAGCGGCGGTGTGCCGGGCAACTTTGGCCCGCTCGCGGCCAACGCATCGGCCAGCCTCATTGTCACCTACCAGGTGCCGGGAACGGCGGCGGCGGGCGAACTCGCCTACGTCGGTGTCCAGGGTACGTCGGTGGGCGACGGTGGCGAAGTCGACACGCGCAACTATCACCTGACCACGGTCGTGGCCGACGCGGTGCTGACGGCGAATCTCGCCGGCGCGCCCGCACTCGTCTACGAAGGTGATCAGATCACGTACACGTTCACCGGTTCCAACGCGGGCACGCAGAGCGCCAACGGCGTCAACGTCGCTTCCGTCGGTCTGACCGGTGTTCTCATGTACGACGTCATCCCGACCAACCCTGCCTCGGGTAACCCGCTGCCGATCTTCGGCGTTCCGGCGGGCGCTCCGGCGGGTGGCACGGCCGTGTATCTCCCGAGCGGAAGTTCGCTCGCGGGCAGTGCTGAGACGTGGGCGTGGAGCACCACGCCGGCTGCCGGTGACATCGCGGTTGGTTACATCACGACCGGTGTCCTGGTTGCGGGACAGAACTACTCGTTCATCTACCAGGTTACGGTTCCGGTCGGCATGACGCCGGGTGTCCTCAACAACACGGCTTCGGTTGTGTACGTGGACAACAACGTCGTCACGACGGATCCCACCCTGGTGGTGTCCAACAACGCGCCCGTCACGGTGGGCACGATTGCCAACGTGCTGATCGGCCCCGCGGGCAACCCGGGCGCCGGTACGGGTCCGAACTTTGACGACGACGTGCAGTCGGTCGCCACGGCGTACGCCAACACGGCGGTCGACTTCACCAACACCGTTCGCAATGACGGCAACACCACCGATGCGATCAACGTCCTCCTGGACGGCTCGTCGACGGTGCCCGGCACGTGGTCGGTGCTCTTCTATCAATCCGACGGTGTGACGCCCCTCTCGGACACGGACTTCGACGGCAATCAGGACGTCGGTCCGCTGGCTCCGGGTGCAACGGCTGACATCGTTGTGCGTCTTCTCATCCCCGGCTCGCAGGCGGCGGGTGGTCCCTTCGACGCGGTCGTGCGTGCCCAGTCGGCAATCGATCCGTTGGAGACCAACCTGACGACGGATCGCGTTCTCGCGGTTCTGCCGGCGGGCGTCGACATCGGTAACTTTGATGGTGTGGCGGGCACGACGAACAACGCGTTGCTGAACCAGAACACCAATCCGGCTACGACGGTCGACTTCGCGCTCGACGTCATCAACAACGGTGGCTCGAGTGACAACTACGCGCTGTCCTCGTCCGTTCCGGGCGGCTGGACGGCAACCTTCTACCTCGACGCGAACTCGAACGGCGTGCTTGACGCCCCCGAGTTGACGCCGGTCGTTGCGACCGGTCCGCTTGCAGCGGGCGCCGAAGCCAATCTGATCGCGCGCGTCGCGGTTCCCGTGGGAGCCGCGCCGGGTGTGAATCCGACGTCCTTCACGGCCACGTCCTCGGTCAACGCGACGCAGAGCGACACCATTGCCAACACGGTGACGGTGAACGCGTTTGCGAGCGTGCTCTTCGACCCGGACAACGCCGGCAACGCCACCGCGGGCGGAACGATCTCGTATCCGCATACGGTGACGAACAACGGCAACGTGGGCGACACGTTCGACCTCACGTATGCGTCATCGCAGGGCTGGGGCTACGTGTTCCTGGATGCCACCAACACACCGATCGCGAGCGTCACGCTCGGTACCGGAGCAAGCGCCAACATCACGGTGCGGCTCACGGTGCCGGCAGGTACGGCTCTCGGCACGGTGGAGGTGGGCGTTCTGACCGCAACCGGTCAGGTGACGTTCGCCACCGACAACGCGACCGACGTCACGACCATCGTGGCGGGCAATCTGTCGCTGACCAAGTCGGTCAATCCGGGTGGCGCACAGGTTCCCGGCACCGACCTCACGTACACGGTGGACTACCAGAATCTGGGCGCTTCGACGTTGACCACGATCGTCATCTATGACGCCGTGCCGACGTGGACGCAGTTCCAGGTCGGGTCGGCCACATCGGGTACGGCACCCGCCAGCATCACGGGCATCACCATCGAGTACTCCGATGACAACGGAGCGACGTGGACGTATGCGCCGGCGAGTGGCGGCGGCGGAGCCCCCGCGGGCTATGACGCGAACGTCACCAACGTTCGCTGGGTGTTCGCGGGCAATCTGCTGTCGGGCGCAAGCTCGACGGCGGGGATCGGTTTCACGGTCCGCATTCAGTAGTACGTCGCGTCTCACGACGCGGACGAGTTCGAGCCGGCCGCGCAGCGGGAAGGAGCAAACACTCCTCCCGCTGCGCTGGCCTCTCGTGTTTTCAAGCGATGAAGCGAAACCAGGGGAATACTCGCAACCGGCGGGCGCCATCCAGCGTCAGGGATGGCCTCGCCCTTTTTCGTTTCATGACAGCGTGTTGGGCCGCCCTGGTGGCGCTGATTGCGGGCCTGGTCGCGGACATTCCTGCCGCCCGCGCGCAATCCACACCCGCCGGTACTAACGTACGCAACGTGGCCGGTGCCTCGTTCACGAGCGGGGGACTGCCGGACACGAGTGCATCCAACGCCACTGACACACCCGTGCGCGCCGTGTTTGGGCTGCGCGTTCTGCCACCCGGCAGTGTCGCAGCACCCGCGTTCTCGCTCACGGGTTCACCCGGCGACACACTGCTGTGCCGTCTCACCGTCGACAACCTTGGCAATGCGCCCGACTCCGTGGGGATGTCGTTCTCCGGCGTGCCGCCCTCCGCGTTTGCGGTGGCGGATGTTATTTACTTCCGCGACGCCAACAACAACGCGCGTTTTGATCCCGGAGAGGATGATCCCGCGTTCCTTGCGTTGGCCGCCGGTGCATCCACACCGGTGGATGCCGCGATTATCCTTCCGCCAGCACTCACGGGCAGCGCGTTTGTCGAGCTGCGCGCGACGTCGCTTGTGGACCCGAACCTTCGCGCGCGCGTTTATAGTAACGCGCGCGTTCCTGGTAGCGCGCACGCGCGCGCGCCCGCGAGCGACGCAACGGTTGTGCGCGTCACCAGCCTTGCCGTGCCGCTGGCGCTGAACTTCGGTCCGGTGGGCAACGCGCAGGCGCTGCCGGCCGGCGACGGTTCTCCCGACGACGAGAGTGCGGTGGCGGTGGGGCTCTTCGACGAATCGCTGGCCCTCACCGGCGACATCGAGAACGCGCAAGCGGCCGACAGCCTCGAGGTCTTCGTGCTCGACCCGGCGCAGTTGCCGCCTGGTGTTGCCATCGCCTGCACTGACGCCGGCGGTGTTCCATTCCCGGCCTCGCCACGACCGGGGCGCTTTCTGCTCGGCGCGTTTGCGGCCGGCGAAACGCGCACGGTGCGCATGGTGCTCACAAGCCCCGGCATTCCCATCCGGCAGGCACTGGCGGCGACACCGCGCTTGCGCCTGGCCGCGCAGTCGTTGACCGACACGCTCGTCGTCAACGCCACCGCGTTCCAGCTCGGGCTGCCGGACGTGGATCCGCGCACCATGCTCGGGCTCGACCAGACCTTCCGCCAGGCAGCCGGATCGCTGGGCGACGTGGTGACGATGATCGTCACCGTGACCAACCGCACCGACTCCGTGCGCGTGGACAACGTGCGTGTGAGCGAGAGTGTAGCGCCCGGACTGGACTTCCTGTCCGGCGACGGTGTTGTGCGCTCCGGCAACACGTTCGTGTGGGCCGCCGGTTCTCTCGCACCCGGTGAGTCCCGCGACACCGCACTCAAGTTCGCCGTCAACAGCCGCGAGACGCGCGGCTGGGCGCGTGTGTCCGGCAGTGCCAGCGCGCGCGCATCCACCGGGGACGACGTTGTTGCGGGTCCGGTGGCTGCGGCCATTCGCATCGACAACGAGGAAGTGGGCATCGAGGGCTTTCTCCTCGGCGATGTGTTCGTCGACGCCGACGGCAACGGCGAGCGCGACGAGGGCGAGCGCGGGCTTGGCAATGTGTCGGTGTATCTCGAGAGCGGCGAGCACGTGGTCACCGACTCGCTGGGCGTGTTTTCGATTCCGCACGTGTTCGAAGGCTGGCGCATGGTGCGCCTTGACGAAGGCACCCTGCCGGCCGGCGTGGAGTTCGCGACACCGCTCGCGGGAGACTCGCACGCGCCGCGCGCCAACGAACGGCTCGTGCATCTCCTGGCACCCGCGCACGCACGCGTCGGCTTTGCGCTGCGCGAGATCGTGCCGCCGCCGGTGCAACGCACCGCACTGGTTGCGGTCGCGGAACGCGTTGCCAGCGTCACGCGCCAGCGTCCACCCGCGATCACGCTGCCAAGTTCGTACTTTGCACTCGGCAAGGCCGCCATCCGGGTTGGCACCGGAGAAGAACTGGTGCCGGTTGCCGAGTTCCTGAACGCCAACCCGGGATGGGTGGCGCTCATCGAGGGCCACACCGACAACGTGCCCATTCGCACGCGGACGTTCCCGTCCAACACCGAGCTTTCGCAGGCACGCGCGGAGTCGGTGCGCGCGGCACTCGTTGCACTCGGCGTCGCGGGTGACCGCTTCCTGGTGCGCGGGTACGGCGACACGCGCCCCGTCTCCAGCAACGCCACCGCCGACGGACGCACGCTCAACCGGCGCGTGGAAGTGAGTTTCATCCCGCCCGACGCTGATCGTGCCGACCCGGCCGCGCGCATCGGTACGGCGATTCGCGATCTGTCGCACCTGCCCGATTCCGTACGCACGGTGGTGAGCTGGCAGTTCACGACCAGCAGCGATGTGGCCCAGCGCGGCGCGCTTCGTCTGGACCTGCCGGCGCCGATGGCGCGCGCCGCGGTGAGTGCGCGACACGAGCGGGTCGCGTTGCGCCGCGAGGGCGGTGCCTTTGTGTTCGACGGTTTTGTGCGCGGCCACACCATCGACGTGCGCATCGCCGTGACGTTGAGTGCGACTGACACCAGTGTCGTGCGCGATCTCGCGGCCACGCTCTCGCTCGCCGACCACGACAGCACCGCGGTGGCCGGTGTGTCGCGGGCGCGCACCACGGTGCTGCGGCCGTTCGCCAACGGCGACTCGCGCGTGGGTCACGTGTTTGACGCCCTCACGTGGACGGAAGTAGTGCCGGCACCCGTGGCAGCACCGTTGCCCGTGGCCACGGTTCCCCCGGGTGACTCCGCACCCGCGGAGACGGCTCCCGCGGTGGCGATCATGGAGCCGCTCGACGGCTTCGTTGCAACCGACCGCGACCAGGTGCGCGTTCACGTCGTGCACCCGCTGGGAAGCCGCGTGACGCTGCGCGTGAATGGTGAAGTCGTGGACGACGAGCAGGTGGGTCGTCGCACGGTGGACGTCGCGCACGGTCAGGAGTCGACCACGTGGTACGCCGTGCACGTACGCGCGGGGTGGAACTCCATCCACGCCACGGCAGCACTGCTGAAGGGCGGCGAAGCCACGGACAGCGTGCGCGTCGCGCGTTCCTCGCGTCCGGCCGAAATCGTGCCGCTGGACGCGCGCGTGCTGGTACCCGCCGACGGTCGCAGTGCGGGCGTCATGCGCTTCGCCGTGCGCGACGGATTTGGATTGCCGGTGATGGACGGTTTTACGGTGACCATCGCGGAGGGCGGGGCGCTGGTGGCAGTGGCCGACGCGCGTCCGGGCGACCGCGGACTGCAGGTGCTCACGAGCGAAGGCTTGATCTCGATTCCAATCGCGGCCCGGCACACCACCGGCAGCGGTATCATCGCGGTGGAGGCGGAAGGCATGCGTGCCGCCACCGAGGTTGTGTTCGTGAATCCGGAGCGACCGTTCCTCGCGACCGGCATCGTCGACATGCGACTCAGCGTGAACGACGCGCGCGGCGAGGGCAGCGGGCACGGTGTCGAGAATTTCCAGGATGGCTTTGACGCCGACGCCGAGTCACGCCTGTTCGTGCAGGGTGCGGTGCCGGGCGGCTTCCACGTCACCGGGCGACTCGACACACGCAAGCGCTACGACGACCCGCTGCTCAAGCAGCCCGACGTAAACAAGCAGTACCCGATCTACGGCGACGCGTCGTCGTTGCACTACGCGGCACCCGCGCGCGGCGGCAACTACGTCTCCGTGGATCGCGGACAGTCTTTCCTGCGCTATGGCGACTTCCGGACACCGGTTGATCGCGGCGAGTTTTTGACTTATCAGCAGGCGGTGACCGGGCTCTCGGCGTCGCTCACCAACGGCGCCAACAGTGTGCGCGGTTTTGTAACCCGCACCGACTTTGTCACACGCACGGACGAGATTCCGGCCGACGGCACCAGCGGCTTCTACTACCTGTCGCGCGCCCCCATCGTGGAAAACTCGGAGCGCGTGATCGTGGAGACGCGCGACCGCTTCCAGCCCGAGAAGGTGCTGGAGGCGCGCGTGATGATTCGCCAGCGCGACTACACCATCAACCCGTACGACGGGTCGATCCTGTTCATGGAACCGGTGGCGGTGACGGACCGCGAGTTGAATCCCAACCGCATCGCGGTCACCTACGAGAACGAGTCGGAGGGTGAGGGTATCTACCTGTTTGGCGTGCGCGGCGACACGCAGCGCGGACGGCGCTATCGCGCCGGGCTCACCGCGGTGTCCAACGGCGGCGACGCGCCGGGCTACGCGCTCTACGGTGTTGACGGCGAGGTGCGCCTGGGTGCGATTCGTCTGGGCGGCGAGATCGCACGCAGCGACGACGAAGTAGCCGGGCACGGCGACGCGTACAAGTTCGCGGCCGGGATTGCGCAGGGCAAGTCCTCGCTCGACATGTATCTGCGCCGCGTCGACGGCGACTTCTCCAACCCGTCTTTCCGTGGCGCCGACAGTGAACTTGCAAGCCTCAAGGCCGGGTTCGACGGCAAGGTGGCGCTGCGCAAATCGCTGACACTCCGCGCCGACGGTTACACGCACGAGCTGCAGCGCACCGACGAGCGGCGCGAGACCGCGCGCACGGTGCTGGATTACCGGCGGCGCATGTTTGAGTTTTCGGCCGGCCTGCGGGTTGCGCGCCACGACGAACCCGAGCACGACGCGCGCGGGTTGCTGACACTCGCCGGTCTCACCGTGGGAAGCCGCGGTACGGCTGGCATCTCGACCACGTGGGAGCAGAACGTGGGCGATGAAATCGTGGACGACTACCCGAATCGCCTGAAGACCGTGCTGGCGGTACCGCTGTCACAGCGCTTCCGGGCCATCGCGACGCACGAGTACCTCACGGCGAGCGGGCGCACGTCGACGCACCAGATCACGGCGGGTGTCGAAGGAACCACGACGTCCGGGCTGCAGGCATACTCGCGCTACGCGCTGGACCGCGCCGCATCCGATGAACGCATGGGGGCGGTGAGCGGGCTGCGCCAGAAGCTGCGCCTGAATTCGCGCACGTCGGCCACACTGGGTGTCGAAACCTTCACGTCGCTGCACGGCCGCAACGAGGAAGAGTACGTGTCGCTCACCAGCGGTCTGGGTGCGAAGCGGCCGCACGAGTACTTCGTGGACGGCGGTTACGAGTACCGCTGGGAGCATCTGGGTGACCGGCACCTGGTGCGGTTGAGCGCGGCCCAGGAACTCGACGGCGGTTTCGCGTGGCTCACGAAGCAGACGCTGGGCCTCGGCGAACGCAACGCGGAGCACGACGAGACGCAGTACTACGCCACCTTCGCGGGAGCGTACCGGTCGCCGCACGCGCCGGTGCAGTCGCTGTTCATGCTGCGCAGCTTTTACGACCGCTACGCGCCGGTTGATCGCGACGCCATCCGCTGGCGCCTGGTGGCGTCGACCGACGTGAACGTGCACCCGGCGCCCGCGCACGAGATCCGCCTCAAGTACGCGTACAAGCGCGTGGAGGACTGGAGCTACGGGGTGGCGAAGACCACCAACGCCGACATCGGGCTCTTGCAATACGTGTGGCACTTCGGTGGCGGGTGGGACGTCGACACGTGGGGACGCGTGGTTTCGCTTCGCAACGGCGGCACGATGGAAGCCGGTTACGGCATCGAGGTGGGGCGCGTCGTGTATCGCTCGGTCCGTATCGCCGCGGGTTACAGCGTCAACGGCTACGACGACCCGGATGTCCTGGGCACCGACGCCTGGAGTGCGGGCTTCGGGATTCGCATTCAGATGCTGCTCTCGGAGTGGCTCCTCGCGGACTTCGAACAGCTGAAGTAGGTCTGCTTTGCGGCTGGCACGAGATGTCGGACGGAGTGCGAAATCACGAGGCGCGCTATAGACCAGGCGCGCGAAGTGCGTGAGCGCGGAGTCCGACATCTCGTGCCAGCCGCAAAGCTTCCAAAGTGTCCTAATTTTTACTCCCAGTACTGGGTGTAAAAAAGAGGACACATTGGCAAAGCCCGTTTCGCGCCTTGGGTTGGGGACGCCCGGACGACCCACTGGCCAAGAGCCGCCCATTCCGCTACAATGCTCCGTCGAATTCCCGAAACATTGCGGCAGCACCCATCGCCCCGGCGCCGCACCGGGGCCCAGTCAATTTTCATACGACTATTATGGAGGTCTCGATGTCACACAGCGAGTTTTCACCGAAGGTCGGGCTCGACGCGGTCGGCCTGGTCAACCTCGGTGGCGTCATGTGGAACCCCACGCCCGCGGCTCTCTACGAAGAGTTTGTGCTGGGCGGCGAAGGGGTCATTGCGGAGTACGGTCCCATGTGCGCGGCCACCGGCAAGTACACCGGCCGCAGCCCGGACGACAAGTTCGTCGTGGAGGAATCGTCCAGCAAGTCGCGTATCTGGTGGGGCAAGGTCAACCGCCCCGTCAGCGAAGAAATGTTCAACCGCCTCATGCACCGCGTACAGGCGTACCTGCAGGACGGCATGGTCTACGTGCAGGACTGCTGGGTCGGCGCCGACAAGCAGGAGCGTCTCCCAATCCGTGTGGTGACGCAGTTTGCGTGGCACTCGCTTTTCGCGCGCAACATGTTCATCCCGGTCAAGCCGGAAGAGCAGCAGAACCACACGCCGCAGTTCACCATCATCAATGCGCCCGGGTTCCACGCGGACCCCGCCATTGACGGCACGCGCAGCGAGGCGTTTATTCTCGCGCACTTTGGTCGCGGCATCATTTTGATCGGCGGCACGCAATACGCGGGCGAGATCAAGAAGTCCATCTTCACGGTTATGAACTACGTGCTGCCGCAGCGCGGTGTGCTGTCCATGCACTGCAGCGCCAACGAGGGGCCAAACGGCGACACGGCGGTCTTCTTTGGCCTGTCGGGCACCGGCAAGACCACGCTGTCGGCCGATCCCAGGCGGCGTCTCATCGGTGACGACGAGCACGGCTGGACGGACAACGGCATTTTTAACTTCGAGGGTGGCTGCTACGCCAAGGTGATTCGTCTTTCCGCGGAAGCGGAGCCCGAGATCTATGCCACGACCAGACGCTTTGGCACCGTGCTGGAGAACGTGGTGGTGGACGAGCACACGCACGCCATTGATCTCAACGACGCGCGTCTCACCGAGAACACACGCGCCTCGTACCCGATCGAGCAGATTCCGAACGCCAAGCTGGACGGGGTTGGCGGGCATCCCAAGCACATCGTGTTTCTCACCTGCGACGCGTTCGGCGTGATGCCTCCGGTTTCGCGCCTGACGCCGGAACAGGCCAGCTATCACTTCCTGTCCGGCTACACGGCCAAGGTGGCGGGCACGGAGCGCGGCATGGGCAAGGAGCCGCAGGCAACGTTCTCCACCTGCTTTGGTGCGCCGTTCCTGGCGCTGCCGCCTACGACGTACAGTGACTTGCTCGCTAAAAAGATGCAGCAGCACGGCGCCAAGTGCTGGCTCATCAACACGGGCTGGAGTGGTGGCGGCTTTGGCGTGGGTTCGCGCGTCAAGATCGCGTACTCGCGCGCCATGGTGAACGCGGCGCTCGAGGGCAAGCTGGATTCGGTGAAGTACACGAAGGACCCGATCTTCGGGCTCGACGTTCCCACCGAAGTCCCGGGTGTGCCGTCGGAGATCCTGAACCCCCGCAACACGTGGGCCGACAAGTCGGCATACGACGCCAAGGCAAAGGAACTGGTGGCGCTGTTCGATAAGAACTTCCAGCAGTTCGCGGAGGCGGTGTCGGCGGAAGTGCGCGCGGCGGGGATGAGGTAGCCTGTCGCAAGAGACGTTCTTGCTCTGAAACAAAAAGGGGTGACGGAAGCTTCCGTCACCCCTTTTTCATGTCCGGCTGTGCCGCGATGCTACTGCGGTATCTCCCACGTGATGCCGAGGCGGAACGGAATGACTTCGGTGTTGACCTTCTGCTCGGTGCGCTCGCGCGTCTGGCCGTTGACGTACCGGCCTTCGATGAACAAGAGCCGGTTCTCGCCGATGGCAAACTCGACGCCGGCCCCGGCGCCATATCCGATCACATTCTCGGTGTAATCCAGGTCCACGATCCACGTGCGGTACAGGCCACCGCACACCAGAACGTACGGGCGTACGGTGGTGTTGACGGGCACGTAGCGCAGGTCGCCGAAGAGCATGAGTACGTTGAGATCATTGGTTTCGGTGCCGGCGGAGAAGAAGAAGTTGTAGTCGGCCGTGGCGGTGATGGTGACACCCCAGCGGCGGATGCCGCCGCTCAGCATCATGCCGAGAGACGGGTCATAGCCGTCGGCAAATGAATCCGGCGCGTAGTTGACCGCGGACCCGAGACCCAGCGAGATCACGACACTGGTTGGCTGCGTCTTGGCCGCCGCGCGACGCGAGCGTGCACCTGCGGCCGCCGTGTCGGCGGCTGCTTCGGCTTCGGCCGGTTTTTCCTGGAGCCCTGTGGTCAGCGTGTCGCCAGAAGCTTCCACCGGCGCCTGGGCCTCGACGGTCGCAAACGACGCGGCCACGAATAGAGACAAGAGTGCCCAGAACGCCAAGGTGCGCTTCATTCTTCGCTCCCGGAAAAAGTCAAAACGGTATGTTACGCGAGATGAGAGTCGGAGCCGGCTGCGCGATTACGCGCGACCTGCCAGCGGGTCCGAGGGGCGCTGGCAAAATTATCGGCTAATTCTAGTCGGCAACGGGTCAAAGTCAAGGGCCTTCTCCGGCGCCTGACGGAGCCCGGCAGGGCATTTGGGCTTGCTCCCGCGCGCATGTTCGGCCCACAATTGGCTGCTCGCGACGCCCCCCATCCCATGCGTTCTCTCCAACCCAACGCCACGTTTCTCCGCCGCATCGAACTGCACGACGGCCTCATGCTGGTTCATCTGGCCCCCGATGGCGGCGTGTTTCCGCCGTTCAAGCCGGGGCAGTATGTATCGGTGGGTCGCGTGGTGGACGACACGGGCACGCCGCAGCTTGTCAAACGCTCCTATTCGATTGGCTCGTCGGCGAACGAGCGCGCGTTCGTGGAGTTGTTTGTCGTACACGTGGACGACGGTTCGTTCACCGAGTGGTTGTTCCGGCAGCGCGAAGGCGATCGCGTGTGGCTTTCGCCGCGAGCCGCCGGTGGCTTTACGCTGGACGGTTTTGCGCACGGGCGCGACCTGGTGCTGGTCTCCACGGGTACGGGTGTGGCTCCGTACGTGTCGATGCTGCGTACGCACGGCGAGAACCCGCCCTGGCGCCGAATCGCGATCGTCAATGGTGTGCGACGCGCGGGTGACCTGGGTTACCGCGCCGAACTGGAAGCCGCTGCCGCGCGCGATCCCAATTTTATTTACCTGCCGCTAACGACGCGCGAGCCCGAGGGCAGCGACTGGCCGGGCGAGCGCGGCCGCGTGGGGGACATGCTGGAACCGGACCGGTTTGAGCGCCGGACCGGTATTGCACTGGACCCGGCGCGGTGCCACGTTTACCTGTGCGGAAACCCGGAAATGGTGGAATCACTGGACCACGCGATGACCGCGCGCGGGTTCCACCGCCACACACGGGCCCACCCCGGCAACCTCCACATGGAGAAATACTGGACCGACTGACGCACCCGCGCGATTGACGCAACGCGTTGTATCTCGTATCGTTACCGGGATGAGTATGACCCGTGACGAAAAAGCGGCCGAGTCCCGCGCCGCAACACCCGAAGACAAGCCCGCCTCCGACCCGGCGCCCGCGGAAACGCCCGGCGCCGAAACGACCCGTCCGCGCCAGGACCCCGCCGAAGAACGGCAGGAAACGCGCGAGTGGCTGGAGTCGCTGGATTACGTCTATCAGGAAGAAGGCCCCGAGCGCGTGCAGGAGTTGCTGCAGCGCTTGCAGGACCGGGCCACGTCGTACGGTGTGCGCACGCAGTTCCCCGGCGACACGCCTTACATCAACACCATTCCCCTCGCACAGCAGCCGCGCTATCCGGGCGACCGCGCGATCGAGCGGCGCATCAAGAGCTACATTCGCTGGAACGCAATGGCGATGGTGGTGCGCGCAAACCGCGAGGACCCAGGCATCGGCGGTCACATCTCCACCTTTGCGTCGTCGGCAACGCTGTACGAAGTGGGATTCAATCACTGCTGGAAGGGGAAGAATCACCCCGAGGGCGGCGACATCATTTACTACCAGGGACACGGCGCACCCGGCATCTACGCACGCGCGTACCTGGAAGATCGTCTCACGGAAAACCATCTCGTCAATTTTCGGCACGAGCTGCCGGGCGAAGGCGGCTTGTCTTCGTATCCGCACCCGTGGTTGATGCCGACGTTCTGGGAGTACCCCACGGTTTCCATGGGGCTCACCGCGTTGCTCGCCATCTACCAGGCGCGTTTCAATCGCTACCTGGAAGCACGCAGCGTGCTGCCTGCGTCCTCGCGCAAGGTATGGGCGTTTCTCGGCGACGGCGAGATGGACGAGCCGGAATCGCTGGGTGCCATCACACTGGCGCCGCGCGAGCGTCTGGACAATCTGATCTTTGTCGTGAACTGCAACCTGCAGCGTCTCGACGGCCCGGTGCGCGGCAACGGCAAGATCATTCAGGAACTGGGTGCCGCATTCCGCGGTGCCGGTTGGAACGTCATCAAGCTCATCACCGGCAGCGACTGGGACCCGCTGCTCACCGCCGATCGCGAAGGTGTGCTGATCAAGCGTCTTTCGGAAGTGGTGGACGGGCAGTTCCAGAAGTACGCCACCGAGAGTGGCGACTACGTGCGCCGCGATTTCTTTGGTGCCGATCCGCGCCTGCTCAAACTGGTGGAGCACCTTACCGACGAACAGGTGCGCATGCTGAACCGCGGCGGTCACGACCCCGAGAAGGTGTACGCCGCGTACAAGGCCGCGATGGAGCACAAGGGTCAGCCCACGGTGATTCTGGCGTGGACCATCAAGGGTTACGGTCTGGGCGAGAGCGGCGAAGGCAAGAACATCACGCACCAGCAGAAGAAGCTCAACGAAGAAGAGCTGCGCGCGTTCCGCAACAAGTTTGCAATTCCAATTTCCGACGAGGACGTGGCGGAGGCACCCTTCTACAAGCCGCCCGTCGACAGCGAAGACATGACGTACCTGCACGAGCGCCGGCAGGCGCTGGGTGGTTTCATCCCGGAACGGCGCGACATCGCCCCCGCGCTGGTGACGCCGGAACTCTCCGCGTTCAAGGACATGCTGGCCGGAAGCGGCGAGCGCGAAGTGGCCACCACCATGGCCTTCGTGCAGATGCTGTCGGCACTCTTGAAGGACAAGAAGATCGGCAAGCACGTCGTCCCAATTGTTCCCGACGAAGCGCGCACGTTCGGCATGGAGTCGTTGTTCCGCCAGGTCGGCATCTACTCCAGCCTCGGCCAGCTCTACGAGCCGGTCGACAAGGAAACCCTCCTCTACTATAAGGAGGCCAAGGACGGGCAGATCCTCGAGGAAGGCATCAACGAGGCCGGTTCGATGGCGTCGTACATCGCCGCCGGGACGTCGTATGCAACCCACGGCGTCAACATGATCCCGTTCTTCATCTTCTATTCCATGTTTGGATTTCAGCGCATCGGCGACTTCATCTGGGCCGCAGGCGACATGCGCTGCAAGGGCTTCCTGCTCGGCGGTACATCCGGTCGCACCACGCTGGCGGGCGAGGGGCTTCAGCACGAGGACGGGCACAGCCACGTCCTGGCGCTCACGCACCCCACCCTCAAGGCATACGATCCCACGTTCGCGTACGAGCTGGCCGTCATTATTCAGGACGGCATGCAGCGCATGTACCGCGACAACGAGCAGATCTTCTACTACATCACCGTGATGAACGAGACCTACAAGATGCCGCCCATGCCGGAAGGTGTGGAAGAGGGCATCCTGCGCGGCCTGTACCGCGTGCGTTCGTCGGGCAAGCCGGATGCGAAGAACAAGGTCCACCTGTTTGGCAGCGGCGCCATTTTGAACGAGGCACTCCGCGCCCAGCGCATCCTCGAGGATGCCTACGACGTTCCCGTCGATGTCTACTCATTGACCAGCTACAAGGAGCTCTACTCGGACGCCACCGAGTGCGAGCGCTGGAACCTGCTGCACCCCGGCGAGCCCGAGCGCGTGCCGTACGTGGCGCAGGTCCTCAAGGGCACCCAGGGCGTGTACATCGCGGCGTCCGACTACATGAAGGCCCTGCCTGCATCCCTTGCACGCTGGATTCCGGGCCGCTTTGATTTTCTTGGCACCGACGGCTTTGGCCGCTCCAGCAACCGCGCGGGCTTGCGCGACTTCTTTGAAGTCGACGCGCGCTACATAGCACTCGCGTCGCTGCGCGCCCTCGCCGCCGAAGGCCACATCAAGAAGTCCGTGCTGAAGGACGCCGTGCAAGACTTCGGCATCAACCCCGAAAAAGCCAACCCGCATAGGGACTAGACCCCATGACGCAACCGGGTTTTGACGCGGCCCGCGCCGAAGCCTTCTCCGGCCGTCTCCTGTCCGCGCTGAACGACGGTGCGCTTTGTCTCATGATTTCAATTGGCCACCGCGCCGGGTTGTTTGACAGCCTGCGCGGTCAGCCGGCTTCCACATCCGAAGAGATCGCGCGCCGCGCGAACCTGAACGAACGCTACGTGCGCGAGTGGCTGGGTGCGATGTGCACGGGTGGGGTCGTGGAAGTGGATGAGACGTCCACGCGTTACCGGCTCCCGGATGAGCACGCCGCGTTTCTCACGCGTGTCGCGGCCGCCGACAACATGGCGGCGTTTGCGCAGTACATTCCCATCCTGGGCAACGTCGAAGACGATATTCTGGCGTGCTTCAAGCACGGCGGGGGAGTTCCGTACGAGAAGTTCCCGCGCTTTCACGCCGTGATGGCGGAGGACAGCGGGCAGTCGGTGATGTCGTCTTTGGAAAAGCACATCATCCCGCTGGTACCCGGACTGGCGGCGCGGTTTGAACGCGGCATTGATGTGCTGGACGTGGGGTGCGGGCGCGGCATGGCGCTCACGCGCCTGGCACAGTTGTACCCCAAGTCGCGCTTCACGGGCTTTGACCTCTCGCAGGAGGCCATCGGCTGGGCGCGCGACCACGCCGCATCACACGGACTTTCCAACGCCACGTTCACGGTGCGCGACCTGACCGACTTTGACGAAACCGCGCCACCGCGCGCGTTCGACTTCATCACCACCTTCGACGCCGTGCACGATCAGGCTCGCCCGCTTAGCGTATTGCGGGGCATCCACCGCGCGCTCCGGGACGACGGCGTCTATCTGATGCAGGACATCAAGGGCTCCAGCTTTGTGCACAAGAATCTCTCGCACCCGCTGGGCAGTCTGCTGTATACGGTGTCGTGTCTGCATTGCATGACGGTGTCGCTGGCACAGGATGGCGAAGGGCTGGGTGCGATGTGGGGCGAAGAGAAGACGCGCGAGTATCTGGCGCGCGCGGGATTTGCAAACGTCGAGAAGCGCGAGCTTGCACACGACATTCAGAACAACTGGTACATCGTCCACAAGGCCGCGGGAGGGTAGTCATGCTCAAGAAGATTGTCATCGGGGTTGCCATCCTCTTTCTTGCGCTGCAGGCCGTCCCGTACGGGCGCGATCACAGCAATCCCCCCGTCACCGGTGAGCCCAACTGGAACTCGCCCGAAACGCGCGCCACCTTTGAACGCGCGTGCGCCGACTGCCACAGTCACGCCACCCGGTGGCCGTGGTACAGCCACGTGGCCCCCGTGTCGTGGCTGATTCAAAAGGATGTCGACCACGGTCGCTCCGAGTTCAACGTCTCCACATACGGCGCCGACCCGGAAGTGGGAAAGGACGCGGCCGAGGAAGTGGAGAAGGGCAAGATGCCGCTGCCCAAGTACCTGCGCCTGCACCCGGAGGCCAAACTGACCGACGAAGAACGCGTGGCGTTCGCGCGCGGGCTGGACGCCACCTTCCGGGCCGGGGCGCCAAAGCCGGGCAGCGATGTGGGGGAGAAGTCCGGCTATTACGAATGAAGCGCCACAGTTGCGAGCACGCGCCATCTCGTGCATAATCCGTCGCACGGGCCCACCGGGCCCGCCACACCATGATTGTCGAAATCAAACTCCCTGAAATCTCCGAGAACGTCCACGAAGGCGACGTGATCAAGCTCCTGGTCGCCGTGGGCGACACGGTGGCGGTTGATCAGCCGATCATCGAGCTGGAAACCGAGAAGGCCGTCTTTGAGGTTCCGTCCACAGCCGCCGGTGTTGTTACGGAGATCCTGGTTGGACAGGGTGCGACGGTTGCGGTCGGTGGCGTGATCGCTCGCATCGAGACGGAAGCAAAGCAGGGAGCTTCGGCACCGGCTCCCGCTCCCGCTCCCGCGCAACCGGCTGCACCCGCTGCACCGGCTGCACCCAAAGCAGCCGCCCCCACTCCGGCTCCCAAAGCAGAAGCACCGCGTTCCGCACCAGCGCCCGCGGCGCCGGTCACGCCAACGCCAACGCCGCGCGAGTCGGTGGCTTCGGCGGTGTCGTCCACAGCAGAGGCGGTTGTTGCGGTGGCGCAGGAACAGGGTGTGCCGGCAGCGGCATCTCCCACGGTGCGACGTCTCGCACGCGAACTCGGCGTCGACATCAACCGGGTGCAGGGCACGGGTTCCGGCGGTCGCATCAGTTCCGAAGACGTGCAGGCGTTTGCCAAATCGATCATCACCGGAGCCGCGCAGGGTGGCACGCCGGCCGCGGCCATGCCCGCCGCCGCATCCGCATCCGCTGTGGCCATGCGACCGCTTCCCGACTTCACGCGCTTTGGCGCCATCGAGCGCGTGCCCATGACCAAGATTCGCCAGGTCACGGCGTCGCACATGGCGTACGCCTGGGCGTCGGTCCCGCACGTGACGCAACACGACGAGGCCGACATCACCGAACTGGAAGCCGCGCGGAAGACCTACGCGCCGCGTGTCGAAGCCGCGGGCGGCAAGCTCACCATGACGGCGATCCTCGCCAGGGTGAGTGCGTCGGCCGTCACACGCTTCCCCGATTTCAACGCCAGCATCGACATGGCCAGGCAGGAGATCGTGTACAAGAAGTTCGTGCACATCGGCATTGCCGTCGATACCGACCGCGGTTTGCTGGTTCCCGTCATCAAGAATGCGGACACCAAGAACATTGCGCTGCTCTCCGCCGAGATCGGCACGCTGGCCGAGAAGGCGCGCTCAAAGAAGATCATGCCGGACGAGATGGAAGGTGCGGGTTTCACCATCTCCAACCTGGGCGGCATTGGCGGCACGTCGTTCACGCCCATCGTGAACACGCCGGAGGTTGCCATCCTGGGTGTGTCGCGCGGTGTCATGAAGCCCGTCTGGAAAGACGGCGAGTTCCAGCCGCGCCTGATGCTCCCGCTTTCTCTCTCCTACGACCATCGCCTCATCGATGGCGCCGCCGCCGCGCGTTTCCTGCGCTGGGTCTGCGACGCACTCGAACATCCCATCCTGCTCGCCCTCGAAGGTTAGCCGCGTGGCGACGGAAACGTTCCAGCTCGTCGTGCTGGGCGCGGGTCCCGGCGGCTATGCCGCGGCGTTTCTCGCCGCCGACCTTGGCCTTCGCACCGCCCTTGTTGATGTGGAAGAGAACCCCGGTGGCGTATGTCTGTACCGCGGGTGCATTCCTTCCAAAGCACTCCTGCACGTCGCCAAAGTTCTCCACGAGGCCGACGCGGCAAAGACCATGGGCGTCACGTTTGGCACGCCGGATATTTCGCTAGACGGTGTGCGCACGTGGAAGGACGGCGTCGTCAGGAAGCTCACGAGTGGCGTGGGGCAGGTGGCCAAGTTTCGCAAGGTTACCTACGTGCGTGGGCGCGGAAGTTTTGTGAACGCCAACACGCTGAACGTTCAACTCGTCGCGGGCGGCACACAGACAATCCAGTTTGAGCACGCCATCGTGGCCACGGGTTCGCGTCCCGCGACGATCCCGATGTTCGATGCAAAATCTCCGCGCGTGCTGGATTCCACCAGTGCTCTCGATCTTCCAAATCTCCCCAAGACACTGCTCGTCGTGGGCGGAGGCTACATCGGCCTCGAGCTGGGAAGCGTGTACGCCGCACTCGGTTCAAAAGTCACTGTGGTGGAAATGCTGCCGGGTTTGTGTCCGGGTGCAGACCGCGATCTGGTTGCCGTGCTCGAGAAGCGCCTCGCCAGGTCGTTTGCACGCATCCTCGTGAACACCAGAGTGACCGCCGCCAGGCAATCGGCCGACGGCGTCACCGTTACCTTTGACGGTGCTGTCAAGGAAGACGCCACCTACGAAAAAGTGCTCGTCTCCGTGGGTCGCAAACCCAACACCAGCGGCTTTGGCCTCGAGAACACCAAAGTGCGCGTGAACGCGCGCGGCTTCATTGAAGTGGACGCGCAGCGCCGCACCGCGGAGCCATCCATCTTTGCCATCGGCGACGTGACCGGCGACCCCATGCTCGCGCACAAGGCGTCGCACGAAGGACGCACCGCGGTGGAAGTCATCGCGGGTCACAAAGTGGCGTTCGAACCCGCCGCGATCCCCGCCGTCATGTTCACCGACCCCGAGATCGCGTGGTGCGGCCTCACCGAGACGCAGGCAAAGGAAAAGGGAATGGACGTGGCGGTCGCCAAGTTTCCGTGGGGAGCGTCCGGGCGCGCGATGTCCATTGAACGCACCGACGGCCTCACCAAGCTCATCATCGATCCCAAGACCGAGCGCGTGCTCGGTGTCGGCATCGTGGGCCCCGGTGCGGGTGATCTTATCTCGGAGGGAACGCTCGCCATCGAGATGGGTGCACTGGCGGCCGACGTGAAACTCACCATCCACCCGCACCCGACGCTCTCGGAAACCGTGATGGAAGCGGCCGAAGTTTTCTTCGGCCAGAGCACGCACGTCTACCGGCCCAAAAAGTAGCCCCGTCCCGCCCCCGTCTGTGCGAAACTCGCCCCGAATAGGCGGCCACCCGCCCGGGTATCCAGTCCGTCTATCCCGCTCTCTGAAGGAGGGAGTTCCCAATGCAAGGTTTTATCGGCCCGGCCATTCTTGTGGTCGTTTTCATCTTTCTGGCTGGCGTGCGTGTCGTGCGTCCGACCCACCGTGGTCTGGTGGAGCGCCTCGGTCGCTACCACCGCTTTACGAACCCTGGTTTCAACTGGGTCATTCCCATCATCGACAAGGTGTATCAGGTCAACATCACCGAGCAGATGATTGACGCGGCGGCGCAGGAGATCATCACCAATGACAACCTGAATGCGATGGTTGACGCGCAGATCTACTTCAAGATCAAGTCCGACGAGGAGAGTGTGAAGAGTTCGCAATACAATGTGAACAACGTCAACTTTCAGATCGTCAATCTGGCGCGCACCACGCTGCGTAACATCATCGGCACCCTGACCCTCAAGTCGGCCAACAGCGAGCGCGGCAAGATCAACGAGGAGCTGGTCAAGGTGCTGGTCAAGGAGACCCACACCTGGGGGATCGAGATTGTGCGTGCGGAGCTAAAGCAGATTGACCCGCCCAAAGACGTGCAGGAGACGATGAACAAGATCGTCAAGGCGGAGAACGAGAAGGTGGCCGCGGTTGACTATGCGACCGCCGCCGAGACGGCCGCCGACGGTGAGAAGCGCGCGGCCATCAAGAAGGCCGAGGGAATCCGGCAGGCGCGCATTCTGGCCGCTGAGGGTGAGGCCGAGGCGATCCGCCTGGTCAACGAGTCCGCCAACAAGTACTTCGTCGGCAACGCCCAGTTGCTCAAGCGCATCGAGGCCACCGAGAGCTCGCTCCGGAACAACACCAAGGTGGTTGTGCCGGGCAACACCGACCTCGTCAACGTCATCGGCGACATGGCCGGGGTGGTACCGCTGGGCAAGGGCGGAATCTAACTCTAATAAAGACACTGTGTTCCGGGCCCTGGGGGCGGGCAAGGTTGCCCGCCCCCGTGGCTGCGGTTACAATTCACCCCGTTCCTGTCCGAATAGCCACCCCGGGGACGGGTAGACGGGGCACACCTCGCGAAAATCATCGCGTGATTTTCACGGAACCGAACTCCGCTTCGGGCCGTAAGGTACACATACATTCTGATCCCCTCACCTCGTCAGGAGCGAGGCCATCCATGAAGCAAGACATGCACAAGAACGTCTGGTACCGGCTGTGGCGGGTTGCCGCAGTCAGCGTTGCGGTCCTGGTGGCGGTCGTCGCGACGCGCTCGCACGCCGGCACCTTTCAGGGCAAGGTCACGACCGCCAATGGCGTGCAGACCGTGACCAGCCCGGCCACCGGGTTTGCGGCGGCGGCCACGGTCAAGCTCCCGGAGCTGTGGCGCGTGGGTGGCGACATCGATGACGAAGAGAACCTGTTTGGCGTCATCGCCGATATCGACATCGACGCCCAGGGCAACGTGTACCTGCTCGACAGCCAGTTGTCCGAGCTCAAGATTTACAACGGCGACGGTGAGCTCTTGCGCAGCATCGGCCGCGAAGGCGAGGGCCCGGGCGAGTTTCGTCGTCCCATGGCATCGTTTTTTACCAAGGACGACCACGTCGCCGTCGTGCAGTTGATGCCGGGCAAGATCGTCAAGCTCGCGAAGGACGGCAAGCCGGCCGGGGACATGCCCATTCCGCAGGCACCCGATGGCGGTTTCCAGATCCTGCAGGGTGCGGATTCGCGCGGCGGCAACACCGTGCTCTTCATGTCGCGCCAGTCAATGAACCAGGCCGAGGGCAAGTGGTCGCGCACGAGCTTCCTGGCCTCGGTGGACGCGGCGGGCAAGCAGTTGGCCGAGTATGCGTCCAAGACCAACACCATCACCATGGCCGCGGCCGCGATGGTGGATTCGGACTGGGACACGTTTGAGCGCCGCTGGGAAGTGGGTCCGGACGGCAAGGTTTACGCCTGCATGTCGTATCCCAACTACGAGATCACCGTGTATACGCCGGCCGGCAAGATCGACAAGGTGATTACGCGCGCGTACAAGCACGTGCCGCGTTCGGCCGACGAAAAGAAGTACATGAACACGATGATGGGACACTTTGCCAAGATGGCGGGCAACGCCAAGGTGACCATCAACGAGAACAACAAGGACATCGAGAGCATTTACGTCCGTGAAGACGGCTCGCTGTGGGTGCTCTCCAGCGCCGGCGCGCGCAACCTTCCCAAGGGAACGATGGGCACCTTTGATGTGTTCAACCCGCAGGGCCAGTTTGTCAAGACGGTGACGCTGCAGGGCCAGGGCAGTCCGCTCGAAGACCTGTACGTGTTTGAAGGCAACCGCCTGTATGTCGTGACAAGCTTCCTGCAGGCGGCGATGTCGGCGCAGGGTATCGAAGGTCTCTACGACGAGGCCGACGAGCCGGAACCGATGGCTGTCATCTGCTACAAGCTGGAAGGCGATACGATCGCGGCGCGCTAAGCGCAAGGCCGCCCATCGCCAGACTCCACCAGTACGGCGCCGGTGCTGCGCGGCCCCAGAGCCCCGCGGTACCGGCGCCCTAACGTTCATCAGGGAGAACGCCCCCGTGACCTCTCTTATCCCCAACCCGCGCGTGCTGCACAAGCTGGTGCTTGTCACCGTCCTTGCCCTGGCCCTTGCGTCGTGCGGCAAGAAGGGCGAGAACACAGGCTCCGCCGATTCCACCGCCACCGATTCTACGTCGCTCGCTGCCGCCGACGGTTCCATGGAGAGCGAAGGCGAGAACTACGGCGGCGACGCGCAGGCCGCGTCTTCGGGAGATTCGTCGGCAGCGAAACCAAAGCGTGAGCGGTCCACCACGGTCAATGCGTGCCGCGCCGTTCGCGCCGATCTGGTGCGCCCGGTGGTGGCCGAGGGCCGCGTGCGCGCGCGCCACTCCGCGGAGATTCACACCGAGGTGGCGGGCAAGATCATGCAGATCGCGGTGGAGGAAGGCCAGCGCGTCAAGCGCGGGCAGCTCATGCTCAAGATCGACGACCGCGAATACGAGATGGCCGCCGAAGAGGCGCGCGCCCGCTACCTGCAGGCGTTGAGTCTGCTCACCATCGAGGATGAGGACGTGGATACCGCACTCGTCGCAAACGCGCGCGACATGCGCGATCAACTGGCCGACCTCGAGCGTTTGGAGCAGAGCGGAAAGATTACGCGCGACGAGCGTCTGGCGCGCGAGATTGCGCTGGATGTCCAGGCACTCAAGGAAGGCAAGTTTCGCGGCGAGATCGCGGCCGCCCGCAGCGGTGTGTCCATGGCGCGCGCCGACCTTGAGCGCGCGCGATTGAATCTCGAGCGCACGCAGATTCGCGCGCCCTTCGAGGGCGTCATCACGGGTCTCAAGTTGAGCCGTGGCGAGCAGCTCAAGGTGAACCAGGCCCTGTGCACGCTGGTCGACAACGTCAACATCGAGGCGGAAGTGGGCGTGCTGGAAGCGGACGTCGGCAAAATCGCGTCGGGCGGGGCGGCCATCCTGGCCGTGCCGGCACTGGGCGACACCTTCGACGTGGTGGTGGATGTGGTGAGCCCGCAGTTTGACCCGGAAACGCGCACGTGCGAAGTGCTGATTCGGCTCAAGAACGAAGACGGGCGCCTGCGCCCCGGTATGTTCGCGCGCGCATTGATTGCGGGCGAGCGCTTCACCGACCGCCTGCTGGTTCCGCGCGAGGCCATCCTCATGCGCGACGGCCGCCCGCTGGTTTTCAAGGTGGAAGACGGACGCGCCAAGTGGCTGTACGTGGAAGTCGGGCAGAGCAACGACCACATGGTGGAGATAACCAGCGTGCTGCAAGGCGGTACTCTGGAACCCGATGACCGCGTCATCGTGTCCGACCATCTGACGCTCGCGCACGACGCCAAGATCAAGGTCCGCAAGACCGTGCCGGTGGGCGATCCCTGGATCCGCGCCTCCGCAAGCGAGTCTACACAGGGCAACTGATGATCCGGTTCGCGATTCATCGCCCGGTCGCGATCACCATGCTCTTCCTGGCCCTCGTGCTCGTGGGCCTCGTGAGCATGAAGCGCATTCCCGTCGACCTCCTGCCGTCGATTACCTACCCGCGCCTCACCGTCGTCACGACGTACGAGGACCTGCCCGCCGAGGATCTGGAACGACTCGTCACCGAACCACTGGAAGAAGTGGTGACGGCCCTCACCGGCGTGCGCCGCGTCATGTCGCGCACGCGCGAGGGTGTGTCCATGATCACGGTGGAGTACGAGTGGGGCACGGAGATGGACTTCGCGAACCTGCACCTGCGCGAAGCCGTCGACCGTGTTGCGTTCCGCGAAGACTTCCCCGACGCCGCCGAGCGCCCGGTGCTCCTGCGCTGGGACCCCACATCGCGACCCATTTCCATTCTGGCGCTGCGCGGCACAGCACCGATGCAGGAGCTCACCGAGTTTGCGGACGAAGTGGTGAAGCCCGCGCTGCAGCAGGTGGACGGCATCAGCAAGGCGGAAGTGGTGGGAGGCCTGGAGCGCGAGGTGCTGGTGCAGCCCGACGCGCGCAAGTTGGCCATCTACGGCATCACCGTGGAACAGATTCAGGCCGCCCTCGTGCGCAGCAACGTGTCGTTCCCGGGCGGTCGCATCAAGCAGGGTCCGCTGCAGATGAGTCTGCGTATCGACGGCGAGTACGCCACCATCGCCGACATCGCCGCGACCGACATCGTGCGCCCCGGGCAGTCGCCGGTGCGCGTGTCCGACGTGGCGGAGGTCATCGACACCACCAAGGAACCGGAGGGCATGACGCTTCTCGGCGACCAGACGGTGGTGTCGCTGCTCATTTATAAGGAGCCGGAAGCCAATACCATCCAGGTCACGGATGAAGTGGACAAGGCACTGACCGTCCTCAAGGACGACTACGCCGACTTTGCCTACAACTACGTGTACCGCGACGCCGACTACGTGAAGGAGTCGTTCAGCAGCCTGGTGCAGTCGCTGATTCTGGGTTCGGTGCTCGCGGTGCTGGTGCTGTTTGTGTTCCTGAATGATGTGCGCAGCTCGCTGGTGGTGGCCGTCTCCATCCCGGTCTCGATGATTGTCACCTTTGTGTTCCTGTATCTCGCCAAGGTGAAGATCAACCTGATGAGCCTGGGTGGTCTGTCGCTCGCGGCGGGGCTCTTGCTCGACAACGCCATTATTGTGATCGAGAACGTGAACCGGCGCTTGCAGGAGCGACGCGAACGCGAGCCCGGGCTTACGGGCCTTGCGGCCAAGCGCGCCATCGCGGAAGTGTCGGAGAGTGGTACGCGCGAAATGGGCAACGCGGTGGTCGCGTCCACGCTCACCAACATCGCAGTGTTCTTCCCGGTGGTGTATGTGCCGGGGATCGCGGGTGCCTTCTTCCGCGACCAGGCCCTCACGGTCACCATCTCGCTGGTGGTGTCGATCGCGACCGCGCTGTGGCTGCAACCCATGCTGTCGTCGCGCACACTCAAGTACAAGCAGGAGACGCGGCGCGGACCCTTCACCTTCTTCGACCGCGGCTTCTCGCGTTTCACGCACTGGTACCACGGCCTCCTGATCCGTGCCCTGAAGCACCCCCGGCCGCTGTTGGTCGGACTTCTGGTCGGCTTGATCGTGGCCGGCTTGGTGGGGTGGAAGATGCCGCGCTCGCTCATGCCCGAGCGTACGTCGGGCGATCTGCGTCTCGACATCGAGCTTCCCACCGGAACACCCCTGCAGGAAACCGGTAGTGCGATTGCCAACATCGCGGGGCGCATCGGCGACGAGCCGTCGGTGGCCAGTGTGTTCTCGCAGGTGGGCACCACCGAGCGCACGCTTGCCGCCATGCAGGACTACACCGCACCCAACACCGCGCGTCTGCGCATCATCATGAAGCCCGGGCGCGGCGCGCACGAGGCGTCGGAGCGGTTGCAGGAGAAGGTGTCGGCACAGCTGGACTCGCTGTCCGGTGTTGCGTACTCGTTCCGCGCGGAAGGTGTGGGGCTCGCGGAGATTCTGTCCACCGGCGAAGCCCCCTTCAGCATTGGCATCGTGGCCGACGACCCGGAGGAAGCGGTGGCGGTGGCCGACGAAGTGGTGGCGGCACTGCGCGCGTCCAACCGGCTCTCGGAGCTGCGCGCCGACCGCGTGCTGGGCGCACCCAATGTGGTGCTGCACCTGGACTCGGAGGAGATTCTCCGCGCGGGACTCGATCCGGACATGATTGCGCGCGACGTTCGCAACCGCATCGCGGGTGTGGAAGCCACCACCTTCAACGAGGTGGAGAAGCGCATCGACATTTCCGTGCGTTTCCCGGAGGCCGAGCGCTACGAGTTGGCCGGCGTGCTGAATTCACCCGTCGCGGTGGCAAACGGCGAGACCGTTCCCCTCAAGCGCTTCCTGACCCTGCACGAGGAGCGGCCGGTGCGCGAGCTCCTGCGCTCCAACCAGCGGCGCATGGTGACGGTGTCGGGCGACATTGTGAACGGTTCCATTGCCGACGCGTGGCGGGAGGCAAGTGCCGCCATCGACAAGATCGATCTCCCGCCCGACGTGCGCCTGGTAACGGGCGGCGAGCGCGCCGAGATGGCGAGTAGTTTTCAGGCGCTGGCGTGGGCCATGCTGCTGGCAACGCTCCTGGTGTACATGATCCTCGCGGCACAGTTCGAGTCGTTCATCGATCCGTTGCACATCGCGATCACCATTCCCATCGGTGCGGCCGGTACCATCATCGCGCTGTGGCTGACGGGAAACACGATCAACATTCTCTCGATGATCGGTGCCATCGCCCTCCTGGGTGTGGCGGTGGACGACGCCATCGTGAAGACCGACGCCATTCGCCAGCTTCGCGCGGAGGGCATGGACCCGTACCAGGCCATCCTGCGCGCGGGTGAGCTGCGCATCCGTCCCATCATCATGAACAGCCTCACGGCCATCCTGGGGCTTATCCCGATGGCCATCGGCATTGGCGGCGGTGAACAAATCCAGCGTCCGCTGGCCGTCACCATCATCGGCGGCCTCACCCTGACAACGGCGTTGACTCTCATTTATACGCCGCTCTTCTACATGATCATGCACCGCATCCGGAGACCGGCGTCGTGACACGTTTCTTCGTACGGCACCCGGTTGCGACGTGGATGATCTTCATCGCGTTCGTGGTCCTCGGCGCGTACTCCATTCCGCGCCTCAAGATCGAGGCCATCCCCGACGTCAACCTTCCCACCCTCACCGTCAACACATCCTGGAACGGCGCGTCGCCGCAGGCGGTGCAGCGCTCCATCACGATTCCGATCGAGGAATCGGTGCAGGACGTGCACGGCATCGAGAAGATCGAGTCCACCAGCCGCGCGGGAACGTCGACGGTAACCATCTCGTTTCGCCGCGACGTCAACATCGACTTCGCGCGTCTGGATCTGAACGAGCAACTGGGCGACGTGCGTCGCAACCTGCCGCTGGGTGCCATGCAGCCGCAGATCCTGCCGTTTGTACCGGAAGAGTTCCGCACCGAGGACTTCTTCACGTTCAGCATCGAGTCCGATTTGTCGCCCAACGAGCTGCGCGAGCTGTCGGAGACGTGGGTGGTGCCGCAGGTGGTGGCCGTCGCGGGCGTTGCCGACGCCGAGGTGCTGGGCGGTGCGCGTCCGCTGGTGAAGCTGGTGCTGGACAGGCGTCTGCTAGAGCTCTACGGCATTCGCGCCGACGAGGTGTTCCGCTCCGTGGATCGTCTCGACGAGTTCGAAGGCGCCGGTGTCATCCGCGAGCACGGGCTGGAGCGGCTGGTGTCGCTGCGCCGGCCGGTGAACCTTGCGGAGTTGCGCGAGAGCATCGTGGCGCGGCGCGGCGGGCAGACGTTCACGCTGGGCATGCTGGGCGAGGTGCGCGCCGACTTTGAAGACCCCGTGTACTACGTGCGCGCCAACGGCAGAAACGTGATTCAGATCGCGGTCGACAAGCGCAGCGGTGCCAACGCGGTGGGGGTTAGCCGTGACCTGCGCGCGGCACTGCCGAGAATCCAGGAAACCATCCCGGCCGACGTGGGCTTCCACATCGACGAAGACCAGGGCAAGGATCTGGAAGAGAAGCTCCGCGACCTCGTGATCCGGTCCTTCATTATTCTGGCCATTCTGTTCGGGATGATGGCGCTCTCGGTGCGGAACCTGAAGCTCACCACCATTGTCACCGCGTCGATCCTGTTTGCCACCCTGATTTCGCTCTCGCTGTTCTACTTCCTGCGCCTGTCGGTGAATTTCATCACCATCAGCGGGCTCGCGGTGAGCTTTGGCCTGATCATCGACAACAGCATTCTGGTGCTGGACTCGGTGCACCGGCGCCTGGACGCGCTCAAGCGCGCCGAACACCTGGGCCTCTCGCGCCGCGCCAAGCTGGAAGTGGCGTACCGCGCCATCATCGACGGCACCAGCGACATTGTGAATCCCGCGCTGGCGACAACGCTGACCACGGTCGTCGTTTTCGCATCGTTTGTGTTTCTTTCCGGGCGGCTCGCACTTTACTACGTGCCGCTCGCCATCTCCGTCACCACGGCCATGGCGGCGTCGCTGTTTGTGGCGTTTGGCTGGGTGCCCATGGTGTTGCACGCGATGTGGGCCAAACCGCTGGTGGCAAAGCTTCCCGACGGCCCGCGCGACGTGATCGACAGCGAAGAACTGGACCGTCTGGTGGCGGAATCGCCCGCCACCGAGGACGCCGTGACGCGCACCGACCGCATGTTTGGTTTCCTGCAGCGCGCATGGTGGCTGGTGGTGCCGGTGACGCTCGCCATCTTTGTGGGGAGCTGGTGGGCGTACGAGAACAAGGTGATCAAGGGCGGCTTCTGGCGTTTCCCGGAGGAGGAGGAACTGTTCCTTTATCTCGAGATGCCGTCGGGGACAGATCTGGAAGTCACGTCGGAAACGTTGCGCGACTTTGAGCAGGACCTGATGCCGGTGCCGGAGGGCGCACGCATGGCGGCGCGCGCGTTTGGCAACCAGGCCATCCTGCGCATCGAGTTTGACGAAGCGCTGCGCAAGACGCCGTTGCCGCTGTACTGGCGCGAGCTGCTCATCGCCAAGGCCGACGTAACGGGCGGCTCCAGCGTGTTCATTCGTGGTTTCTCCGACCGACCCTACTTCAAGGGTGCCTTTGGCGGATCGGCGCTCAATTCGCTGGTGAAGATCACGGGCTACAATTCCAAGCGCCTCAATGAAATCGCCGACAAGACCCTGGCCCGCATCGAGAAGAACCGGCGCGTGCGCAACGCGCGCGTGACCACCGGTGCGCAATTCGAGCGCGTGCGCCAGGAGGAGATGGTGATTCGCATTCGCCGCGACCAGCTCGCGGCGCACGACTTCACCGTCACCGACCTCACCAGCCAGGTGCGGCGCATGCTGGGTGTCGACATTCCGTGGACCATGCTCATCGACGGCGATCAGGAACGCGTGCAGATGTCGTACGGCGACGCCGACAACATCTCCTACGCCGAGATCGCGGAACTGGTGGTTCAGAGCCCGCGCGGTGAGCGGGTGCGGCTGGGCGATCTGATCGAAATTGAAACGCGCGAGGTGTCGCGCTCCGTCACGCGCGAGAACCAGAAGTACACGACGCACGTGAACTGGGAGTACCTGGGCACCGACCAGATGCGCCAGAAGTTCATCAAGGACACCATGGCCGGCATCGAACTGCCGTACGGCTACAAGGCGGAGGAAGCGCGCCAGGAGTTCCTGTCAGACGAAGAAGAAGAGCAGATCGGGCTCACCCTGTGGCTCGCGGTGGTGTTCATCTTTATTGTGCTCGCGGCGTTGATGGAGAGTCTGGCGCTGCCGCTCTTGATCTTGCTGTCGATCCCGATGGCGCTGGTGGGTGTGGTTGGTATTTTCTGGCTGTCCAACTCGGTGTTTGATTCTTCGGCGCAGATCGGACTGGTGCTGTTGTTCGGTGTCGCGGTGGCCAACGCGATTCTTCTGGTGAGCCGCTATCGCGTGGAAGCGGCCCTCATCTTGAAGGCCAAGCGCGGCGGCGATCCGGAAGTGGAAGCGTCGCTGTTCCCGCCGCTCCGGCGCTCACTGGGCGGTGTGGACCTCTACGTGCTTCCGAAGGAAGAGCGCGTGGCACTGCTGGGGCGTGCGGTGGCGCGCGGCAGCCGTGCGCGCATGCGTTCCATTCTGCTCACGTGCGGCACCACCATCATCGGCCTCGCACCCCTTCTCGTGCATCTGAACGACACGTCCGACAAGGACATCTGGGAGAACCTGGCACTCGCCACCATCGGCGGGCTGACCTCCAGTCTGATCATGCTGCTCTTCGCCGTGCCCGGCATCTACTCCGGATCGGTGCGCCTCTCGTGGGCGATACGCGACCTGCGCGCGTGGATCGTGCGCAAGTTCCGGAAGAACCGCGTCGCGCCGCCCGAGCCCGCGCCCGAACCCTCGCTGTAACGCGCCCGCATTGCGCACCGGGGCACCGGCGGTGTACATTCAAGGCACCCCGCATTCCCGGAGCCTTCGTGTTTCGTTCATTTCGACACCTTCTCGTAATCCCAGCCCTCGCCGTAACTGCCTGCCTGGCAGCCTGTTCCGGTGATGGGGGCGGCGACGTCATTGTTCCGCCGCCCGACGAGCCCTCCTTCCACTGGATGAACCCGGTGTCGGAGGGTGTCACCCTGGTTGACGTGTGGGGTCCGACGCCCGACAACCTGTTTGCCACCGGTGCCGGCGGCACCATCCTCCGCTACGACGGGAAATGGCGCAAGACGCAGGCGCCCACCACCGAAAATCTCACCGGCATCTGGGGTACGTCCGCCAGCCACATCATCGCGGTGGGCGCGCGCGGCACCATTCTCAAGTGGAACGGCAGCGCGTGGAGCGATGAGAGCACGCTCGAATCACTTTTCTTTCAGGACGTGTGGGGCTCAAGTCCCAACGACGTGTTTGCCGTCGGAACGGAACCCGGCGTGACGGGTCGCGTGGTGGTGCACTACAACGGAGCGTCGTGGACGCGCATGACAGTCCCCGCGGGGTTTGAACCGCTGACGTCGGTGTGGGGAAGCGGACCGACCAACGTGTATTGCACCGGTCTCGGAAAGAGTCTCTTTCATTACGACGGCGTCGACTGGGAACCGGTTCTCACCGCATCCACGTTTGCGCTCACGGCGGTGTACGGCTTCAGCGCGACGGACGTGTTCGCAGTGGGCGGAAACGGAGCCGCGGTGCACTGGGACGGCGTGCAGTGGACGCCCATCGATATCGGCGTCTCCGTGTTCATGCAATCCGTGTGGGGAACCTCGGGCACGGATCTCTACGCCGTGGGTCTCGCGGGTGCCGCGTACCACTACAACGGTGCCACGTGGAGCCCCATCGAGCTGCGCAGTTTCAAGGCCCTCTCGCGCGTGTTTGGCGTCGAAGAGCACGTTGTGGCAGTGGGCGAAGGCGGCACCATTCACCGCACCACCGGCGGCGGATGGGACCCCGGGGAAGGCTGCATGACGCGCCGCTTGAACGACGTGTGGGTTTCACCCGACGGCACGCGCGCTTTCGCGGTGGGTGACATGGGGACGTTTCTCCACTTCGAGAACGGCGTCTGGAACGAAATCAACGGCCTCACCACCCAGGACATGCGCGGGCTCTCCGGGACCGCGGCCGACGACGTCATGGCCGTGGGTGCGGCGGGGACCGTGTTTCACTGGAACGGCGGCACCTGGTTCGACATCTCGACCGGCGTACCGCTCGGACTGAACGACGTGTGGATGGACGGCACGTACACCGCCTACGCAGTGGGCGAACAGTTGAGCGTGTTCCGCTGGGACGGCGGGTCGTGGAACCAGACCTCGCTGGGCGTAACCGTGGAACCGTTGTTTGGCGTGTGGGGCTCCTCCTTCGAGGACATCTGGGTTACCGGCTACACCGACGCCGCGTTCCGCTGGAACGGCCTGCAGTGGAAACTCGTAACCATCGACGCCTTCAACACGCACCAGTTTCACGACGTTCACGGCACCGGTCCCAACGACGTGTACGTGGCCACCGAATACATTGGACCGCGCGGCACCCTGGTGGCCGACGCGGGCGATGGCGCGTACCGCGCACCCCTCCACGCCGGTGGCTACATCTTTCGCTGGAATGGCCTGCAGTGGCAGCCCGTGTATCAGGACGGCATCCACGATGTTCTCGCCATCTGGCGCTCGGGTGTGGAGCGAGGCTTCGCAACCGGCGACGCCGGTTCCATCTTGCTCGACACCGAGACCGGAGCGGCCAGCTTTCAGCGTCTGTTCGATTTCCCCAACCTGCCCTTCCTCGTAACCGGCGTGTGGGGCTCGTCCAACAGCAATGTGTTTGTGGTCGGGGACAACGGCACCATTTTGCGCTACAGTCCCTGATATGAGTGCCCCTCCTGGTGGAGCCGTCATGAAGTTCGCGTCCGTGTGCGTCAGCGATCCCAATCTCGACGTCATTCTGGACGAGATCGGCAAGGCCATGATCTCGCGCCTTGGCGAGAGCGCGGACATTGCACTCGTTTTCTCCAGCATGCACTTTGCCAAGCGCGCCGACGGCTTTGCGCGCGACCTCAAGATGGCCATCGGTGCGCGCAGCATGATTGGCTGCTGCGCCGAAGGCGTCATCGGCCCCGACCACGAGGTGGAAGACGAGCCCGCTATCTCGGTGGTCGCCGCCCAGCTTCCCGGTGTGGACGTCCAGGCCTTCTCGCTTCCCGCGGCCAACGTGATGCGCCTCGCGCAGGATCCGTTTCACATGAACAAGGTGTACGCGCCGCCCGCCGATACCAAATTCATGGTCATGATGGCCGACCCGTTCACGTGCCCGATGGATGGTGTGCTGCGCGCGTTCAACATCGGGTGCCAGGGCATTCCCATCATCGGCGGCATGGCAAGTGGTGCGCGCCAGAAGGGCGACAGCGTCCTGTTTATCAATGATCGGCCCATTCGCGAGGGGCTGGTGGGCGTGTCGTTTGGCGGTGCCATCGATGTCGACATCATCGTGTCGCAGGGGTGCCGCCCCATTGGTCCCGTGTTTGAAGTCACCGACGCCACCGCCAACATCATCGACAAGCTGGGCGACCGCTCGGCACTGGAGCAGATCGGCGACCTCGTGGATTCGCTGGACGAGACCGACCGCGAACTCCTCAACAACGGCCTCTTCCTCGGGCGCGCCATCAACTCCAAGAAGGAAACCATCGGGCGCGGCGACTTTCTGATCCGCGGCGTGATCGGTGCCGACAGCGAAACCGGCGCCATCGCCATCGGCGACGTCATCGAAACCGGCGAACGCGTGCAGTTCCACGTGCGCGACGCGCGCACCGCCCGCGAAGACCTGGAGATGATGCTGAGCCCGCACGCCCTCTTCGGCGAACCCAGCGGTGCCTTCCTCTTCTCCTGCAACGGGCGCGGCACCCACCTCTACGACGAACCCGATGGCGACATCAGCGCCATCACCTCCTTCTTTCGCGGCCTCGACGTCGCCGGCTTCTTCTGCGCCGGTGAAATCGGCCCCATCGGCGGAAAAAACTTTCTGCACGGCCACACCGCAAGCCTGGCACTCATCCGACCGTCAGGACGGGCACGGGGGTAGTGGAATGTCTGGCGAACTGTTGTGGGTGCTAGTCGTTGCACGACTGGTGCTCGGCGGCACGATGGGTGGGCACGAAGATGGTCTTGAAACCCGGGCACGGGTGTCCGCGATCGCGGAAGTTGAACGAATGCCGGCTCGGGTCTCCACGGTTGCGGGGGCATCCCCATTCGGAATTACAGATGCCGAAGTTCTAGCCGCTGCTGTACTTGGCGATCCATTTTCCTACTACTGGCCTGACAGCACGTTTGCGGCCTACGAGTTCGCCGAGCCTTCTGCTTTGCTGGAGCACGTGAACAACTCGTGTGTGTGCTTTCCTGTTTACTCAGGTAGCCGCATTCTCGGAACCATCAACATGCAGGAAGAAGATGACGGTGGGTTCTCCGTCACGATGTTTGTCGGGGATGGACTCGTTCGTAGGTACCTCCTATGCCTGAGCGCGGTCTCGCTTAGTGAGCACGAAAGAGTATCTGTGGTTGCGACACCTGTCGGTGAGTTTGCGGTAGTCGATAGTGGCCGCGCGGTTCGGGCAATGGTGGGACTCCGCGGGTTGGAAGTAGTGCAGTGGAAAACGCCTGATGAAGTGGCGCCGGCTATTCAGGCTGCATTGAAGGCTATGCGAAGCCAACACGGTGTCTCGCCGGAGCAAATGGAGACTCTCGGGAACTAGTTCAAATGGGATGAGATGATGCGTATCAGGTGGGCTATCCTACCTGCTTTTCACGCTGTGCGAGGACGCAAACGAGAAGATGCTTACAAATTCTGATATCCAGGCCGCTCTCGACTCCGTTGACGATGTTTACGGGGTGGGGAGCATTGTGGCCCAGAACCGCGTCGAGAAGATCGGTGTCACGGGGGACATCGTGACGTTGTCGCTCAACCTGCCGGTGGATGATGCGCGCGTGAAGTCGCGCATCGAAGATGAGTGTCGTGTCGCCGTGAAGAAGCTCAAGGGCGTGCGAGAGGTCATCATCATGACCAAAGGTGCCAAGCCCAAGCTCGCGGCGACGGGTCCGGTGCGCAATACGGGCCCGGGGCCTGTGCGCGGGGGGCCGGGGCAGAGCCCGTTTGAGGGGCAGGCGCCGATTGAGGGCGTCAAACGCATCATCGCGGTGTCGTCGGCCAAGGGGGGTGTCGGCAAGTCCACGGTGTGCGTGAATCTGGCACTCGCACTCGCGGCGCGCGGTGCGAGCGTGGGTCTCATGGACGCCGACGTCTACGGCCCGAGCATTCATGTTCTCATGGGTGCTGACGCGCGACCCACCAAGGGCACCACCAAGGAAATCGCACCGGTCGAGAAAGACGGGCTCAAGCTGATGTCGCTTGGATTCCTGACCGAGCGCGGTCAGCCGGTGATCTGGCGCGGCCCGATTGTGATGGGTGTGGTGCAGAAGTTCCTGAAGGAAGTGGACTGGGGTGCGCTGGACTACCTGATGATTGACATGCCGCCGGGGACGGGCGACGCGCAGCTGACGCTGGTGCAAACGGTCCCGCTCACGGGTGCCATCATCGTGACGACGCCGTCCGAGTTGTCACTGGTGGACGCCGAGAAGGGCCTTGAGATGTACCGCACGGTGAACGCACCGGTGCTGGGCATCATCGAGAACATGAGCTACTTCATCTGCCCGCATTGCAACGAGCGCACAGAGATCTTTGCGCACGGTGGCGGGCGCAAGATCAGCGAACGCCTGGGGGTTCCCTTCCTGGGCGAGATCCCGCTGGACGCCACGGTTCGTCGCGTGGGTGATGAGGGCAACCCCATCGTAAAGCACGACCCCGGGTCGCCCATTGCCCAGTCGTTCTTTGCCATCGCCGACCAACTGCTGGCACTTCGACCCTAGTCAGGCACGCCGCCTGCAATTCTCCTCATTAGAGTGAAGTTCGCCCCGGATTTCGCGGGCGATTGGACGAAGTCCGTCCATTTCAGCGGCAGGAAGCATGGCAATGCGGCTCGGAATCACGCACGCCCTCGCGTTGGCTGCCCTCGTCACGGTTGCGTGCGGGGGAGACCCCGCTTCGCCCCCGGTGGACGAGACCACGGCCCTGGACCGGGCGGTTGCCGCGCAGGCGGAGCAGGTGCGTGCCGCCGCGCGTGCCTACCGCGACGAATACGGCGCGTGGCCGGACTACCCGTGCGACGACCTGATTGCACTCCTGCCCGGCGGCGAGCGCCTCGCACATCCCGTCAACGGGAACCCCACGGAGCCGTGCGCGTATGAACCTGCAAGTGTCGGCGCCACGTCGTACCGCGTGCTGGCGGACACCGACGCTGGCGGCAACCGGCGGGTACTTGGCTACTACATTCTGGGTCGCGGCGAAACGCGCGACGTCGTGTTGACCAATTTGAACGACGCGCAGAAGCACCTGGACCGCGAAGCCATCGTGCAGGCCAACTGCTACTACCTCTTGGTTGCGGGGCTCGCGTACGGCGACGACAACAACGGCGTGTGCGCGCCCAACGGGGACATGGTGAACGCAGCGGGGAAGACACTCATGGATTACCTGCCCAACGGCACCAAACTTCTGAACCCGTACACGGGGCTCAAGAGCGAGCCGTCGATGTGGGAACAGGACGCCACCGGCATGGGGCAGCTTTCGTATACGGCGCTGGACCTGGAGGATGACGACGTGATGGAGGGGTTTGAGATCCAGGCCGCGGGCGGCTATGCGCCCACCCCGATCTTCCGCTACCGCTACCTTGCGGGCGACACCTGGCAGCGAACCGGCGCGGACTTCTTTACGTCGGATCGCCCCTGCGTGGCTCCCTGACGCGACATTTCTACCGTCGCTTTTCGTTCTCTTACTCTCATCTTGACTTTTTGTGCGTAGTAATAGAAGCATGGACGTTCTACACCTTGTTCCGGAGACTGAATTGACCACCGATCGACAACTATTGCTCGCGCGGGCGCGGGAAGTGGAACTTCTTTCCGCCGCCAGCCGCACCCTGAACGCCCACCTCGAGTTTGGCGAGCTCCTGAAGAGCCTGCTGAAGATCGTAAAGACGGGGTTGCGCGCCGAGGCGGTGTTGCTCGCCGTCCTCGACGAGCGCGACCGCATGGTGTTTGAGCGCGCCATCGGTGTGCCCGACGAGGAGATGCGCGGGACGATCATCGCCAAGGGTTCCGGAGTACTGGGCAAGGTCTGGGAGAAGCGCGAGCCGCTCATTATTACGGATCGCAAGCACGCGGAGGCCACCCCGGCCATCGCCAAAAAGCTGGGCATCAAGGTCAACTCGCTCATCGCCATCCCGCTGATCCGCCGCGGGCTGGTGCGCGGCATTCTGGAAGTGGTGAACCGCAAGAACGACGAGCCGTTCACGGAGGCCGATCTCTCGCTCCTGACGCCGCTGGGCGAGCACGTGGCGGTGGCGGTTGCCAACGCGCGGCTTCGCGAGCAGGCACAAAGGCGCCGGCTCGAGTACTCGCTTCTCGCCGATATCAGCGTGGATGTGGGCAAGACGCTGACGCGCGAAGAGGTGCTGGACCGCATCCTGGTCAATCTGAACAAGGTTGTCCCGTTTGACGCCGCGGCCATTTTTCTTTACCACAAGAAGACCGACACGATCTCCAGCGTGCTGCACTCGGGCTACCCGCGCGCGGCCCAGGAGAAGATCCAGCTCAAGTCCAGCGAGGGTCTGGTGGGTGTGGTCGCGCGCTCCAAGCAGGGCATCATCGTGCCCGACGTCCGCAACCACGCCGACTACCGTAATGTTCGCTCGCGCACGCGCTCCGAGATGGTGGCCCCCATGATCCTGCGCGGTCAGGTGCTGGGGCTTTTCAATCTGGAGAACGACAAGCTGGACGCGTACACCGAGAACGACCTGCGCCTGCTGGAGGCGTTTGCCGCCCAGGCCGCCGTGTCCATCGACCGCGCGTATCTGTTTGAGGAGCGCAAGGTCAAGCTCGAGATCGAAGAAGAGCTTCGCATCGCGCGCACCGTGCAGGAGTTCCTGACGCCGCGCAAGTCGCTGGTCTCGGGGGCATTCCGGGTTGCGGGGGCCAACTATCCGTCGCTGGAAGTAAGCGGCGACTACTACGACTTCTTCCCGGCCATGAACCGGTTGATCGCGTTTGCGGTGGCGGACGTGGCGGGCAAGGGTGTCCCGGCCTCACTCATCATGGCGAGCTTCCGAGCGGCACTGCGCACCGTGGCACCCTACATGACGAGTGCGCGCCAGATTGCGGTGCGCATGAATTCAATTCTGCTGGAGACCGTACGCCCGCAGGATTTTGTGACCGCGTTCATTGGCGTGCTGAACCCGGACACGGGCGAGATCACGTACTGCAACGCGGGCCAGAACCCGCCCATCCTGATGGCACCCGACGGCACCTCGCGCCAGCTCGACACCGGCGGCCCGCCGCTGGGCATCATGGCCGAGGCGGAATACTTTGAGGGCCGGCTTCGTCTCACGGATGAAGTGCTGGTCTGTTACACCGACGGTGCCACCGAAGCCGCCAACCCCGAGGGCCAGGACTTTGGCGAAGCCCGCCTCTCCGAGGCTATCCACGCCAACCTCTCGCTCCCGCCCTACCGCCTGTGCACGGCCCTGTACGCGGCGGTGCGCGAGTTCATGCACAACGCCAAACAGGTGGACGACACGACGTTTCTGGTGATGCGCCGCGTTGAGAAAGCGGCGGAGTAGCTCCGGTTACTCGACACCGGTTGCGGTGAGGGGAATCAAGATCGCGGCTTCGTTGTTGCGGAGCTGAATCTCGGAGACCGTGGCCCCCAGCGTGCCGTCCGCGTTCAGTACTGCGTGCGGTTCGGGCAGCGTGTGCGTCGTGATGCTGCGGTCGTCGGTGACCGATCCCTCCGGCAGCATCTTCACCATTACCAGCGCATTTGCGAAGCGGCGCGCCAGCACGCGGTAGGTCAGGGCCGGCGCGTACGGATCGCTGCCCGTCGCCATCACGTAGTGCTCAACCGTCCCGCTGTTGCCCGCAAAGTCCACGCTGCCATTGGGAATCGGCGCCGGCTGTCCGATGTCATACTGAACGGCCGGGTTCCAGCCCCACATGGAGATGTGGTTGCCGTTGCCGTGGCCGCTCAAGGTCTCGTACATGTAGTACGTGTGGCGGTTGTGGAGCAGGTAGTAGAGCCCCAGCGTGAACAGCTTGCCGCGGTCCGTACCCAGGTTGCCATTTGCGGTGTCGCGCGCGCCCACGATGCGGCGCCCGCCCGAGCGCGTCTGCTCCACGATCTCGCGCACCGCGTTCACGTAATCTTTCTCATACGTGATGCAGCGCGTGCCGCCGCTGGTGGGCGACCACGTGCCCGTGTACGTCACCCACACCTCGCCCCAGATCCACGGTGTCGTGGTCTGCACCTGTGCCGCCACCTGGTTAGGATAATTCAAGAACAGGACGTGCCCGTAGTTGGGCATCACGTCCTTGGTGCTCGAAAACTCCGTCAGCATCTTGGTGGCGAGTTCCGGGTACAGCGTCCCGAACGCCTGCGCGTACGGGTGCGAGTCGGTGAGGTTGATGCCCCAGTACTCGGCCGTGCGCGTGATGATGCCTTCATTGAACGCCGGGTAATAGATGGCGTTGTCGCACATGACACCGTCGATGGGGCCGGTGGTGAAGCCGGACGTCCAGTAGGTTCCGTTCAAGAGTTCGGTGACGTGATCCGCGAGGAACGCACGGTACTGCGGGTTTGCGACGTTGGCCAGGTACCACGGCGACGTGAGGCCGTTGGCAAAACCCGGCACGCGCGACTGGCTGCGCGCCGTGGCGTGCGACTGCATCGTGTTGGGGGGATCCCAGCCCGGAACCTGTCCCACCGGGAAGCCCGGTACCAGTTGCGTTGTCTCCCAGCCCGGCACCGTGGTGTCGAGCTTGTAATGGAGATAAAAGTCTTCGATGTTGGCACCATGCGCGCCGGCCCACTCTGCGGCAGCGCTGGTATTGATGAGATAGCGCGTATTGAAATAGTCGAACAGGCGCAGGTTCGGGTTGTGCGCGCGCAGTTCGTCGGCGCGAACCTGACCGATCAGAAGGTCAAAGTGCTCGGCACGCCACTCGAGCTCGCCGTCGTCCAGGTAGGTGCGCAAGAGCGCGGACGCAGTCTGAATGTGCGTGTAGATTCCGGGCGCAATCGGCGCGCAGCCGCCGCCCTGGCATTCCTCACCATAGTCGCACGTGAGGTCGGTGACGCACGGCGCCGCATTGGGGTTGGGGCCGCCGTTGTCGACGGGCTCTGTGGCCTGCGAGCACGCGAGCGCGAATGCCGCCAGTGCTGACAGCCACGGCATATGCCGGTAAGTTCGCATGGTAATCGGTAGAAACCGTGCAACCCACATGCCGCTGTGCCGGGTGCCAGGGGGCGCCCGGGCGTTTGCGGTGCGTGGTGGCGCGGTGTTTCCGGGCAGGGGGCATACGAGCACAAAATAGCTGGTCGCCTGCCCGCGGGCGCCAGTACAATTCGCCGCGTTGCGCGGATTTCGTGTGGCAAGGTGCCACGCCCTCGCACAAGTCTCTCCGAGCCGATGGATCCCAAGCGAATCCTGTTTGTTTCGTCGATGCGCCGCTATGGCGGCGGCGAACGCTGGATGCTCGACACCGCTGCCGGGCTCCGCGATCGCGGTCACGACGCCCGCCTGGTGGCCCGGCCCGGGAGCGTTCTGGCCGCCCGGGCATCCGTGCGTCGCATCCCGCTCATCTCGATGGAACTGCGCGGCGACGTGGACCCCGTGGCCATGACGCAACTCGCGGCCCACATCCGCCGCTTCCAGCCCAACGCCGTCTGCCCCAATCTCGACAACGATATTCGCCTCGCGGCCGCCGCCATTCGCACCTCGCGCGCGCTGCGGCCGCGCCCGGCGCGTGCGCGCCTCATCCCGCGTCGCGGCAGCGGCATGCCGCTGCGCGCCAAGCGCCGCTACCGGCTGCTGTACGTTTTTGACGTCGACCGCATGATCGTGAACTCCGAGGCCACCAAGCGCTCCATGCTGCGCGATGCGCCGTGGTTTCCGGAGCAGAAGGCGCGCGTCGTCTACAACGGGATCGACACGGCACCCTACGCGGCACTCATTCCGCAGCGCGACGCGCTGCGGCGCAAGCTGCGCGCAACCATCGGTGCTCCCGCCGATGCACCCGTGGTCGTGCTGGTCGGTGAACTGGACGAGCGCAAGCAGCAGCGCGCTGTGATCGAGGCCGTGCCGCAGGTGCTGGAGCGTTTTCCGGCCGCGCGCGTCGTGTTCGTGGGCGAGGGACCTGATCGCCCCGTGATCGAGAAGGCCATCCGCGAGCGCGGGTTGGAGTCATCCGTGACATTGCTTGGGTTTCGTTCCGAGATTCCCGAGATTCTGGTGGGCGCCGACGCGCTGGTGTTGCCGTCGCGCGTGGAGGGCTTTGGCTATGTGCTGGTTGAGGCCATGGCGGCCGGCATTCCCACCATCGCTTCCAACATCAGCAGTATTCCGGAAGTGGTGGAGGACGGTGTGACCGGCATTCTGCACCCGGTGGGAGATTCGGGTGCCATCGCGAGCGCGATCCAGTTTGTGATCGCCAATCCGGAAGCGGCGCGCGCCATGGGCGACGCCGGTGCGCGCGTGGTTGCGCTCAAGTTTTCGTACGCGCGCATGCTCGACGAACTGGAGAACATGTTCTTCGTGGACAACCAACAGGAGGCTGTATGAGTAAGTACGTCGCGGAGTTTGTCGGGACGTTTACGCTGATCTTCAGCGGTGTCGGTGCGATTGCGGCCGACAGCCTCACCGGAGGTGCCCTTGGGCTCACCGGTATTGCCCTTGCGCACGGGCTCGCCATCGCCGTCATGGTGTCGGCCACCGCGGCCGCCAGCGGCGGGCACCTGAACCCGGCCGTCACGGTTGCTGTTCTGGCGATCGGCAAGCTCAAGCCCGCCGTCGCCGCGGGCTACATTGTGTCGCAGTGCGCGGGTGCCGTTGTAGCGGCAGGCCTCCTCAAGATGGCGATTCCGGCCGCGACCCTGGCCACCATTGGGATGGGAACGCCAGCGCCCGGCGCCGGAATCGGCACGAGTGCCGTGCTCGTCATGGAAATCGTGCTCACGTTCTTCTTGATGTTCGTCGTGTACGGCACAGCCGTGGACGCGCGTGCTCCCAAAATGGGCGGGCTTTTTATCGGACTCACGGTGGCACTCGACATCATGTGCGGCGGCCCCATCTCAGGCGGGTGCATGAACCCGGCGCGCCACTTCGGTCCTGCCCTCATGGGTGGTGGGACGGGCAACATCGGATTGTACTGGCTGGGACCCATCATCGGCGCGGTACTGGCCGGTCTCGTCTACAAGCACACCATCGAGGCCAGGAAGTAAAGTCGCTTCGTACCAGCATCACCGCAACGGGCGCGGCGCACAGGCGTCGCGCCCGTTTTGTTTGCAGGATCAGTTGGCGAAGAGGTTCACCAGCACGAGGCTCAACGCCGGCGCATAGGTGATGATGAGGAGTGCCACCAGCATGAGGAGCAGGAACGGCACACTGGCGCGGTACAGGCCGACGACGGGCTCGCGGAATCGGTATGAGGAAATGAACAGGTTCAGGCCCACCGGCGGCGTCAGGTATCCGATCTCGAGGTTGGTGAGGAAGATGATCCCCAGGTGCACCGGGTCGACGCCGAATCCCACGGCCACCGGCGCAATCAAAGGCACCACCACAATCAGCGCCGAGAAGATGTCCATCAGGCAGCCGACAATGAGCAGGAAGATGTTCAGAATGAGCAGGAAGGTGTATTTGCTCGTGATATACGACTGCATCCACTCCAGGATGCGCATGGGTACCTCGGCGTCGATCAGGTAGTTCACGAAGCCGAACGAGCACATGATGATGACCAGGATGCCGCCCACCAGCGTCATGCTCTCCGCGACGATCTCCGGGAGTCTGCGCACCGCAATGTCGCGGTACACAAACACCTCGACGATGAGTGCGTAGAGGGCGGTGACGGCGGCGGCTTCCATGACCGTAATAAACCCGCCGTAAATCCCGCCCAGCACGATGATCGGCAGCGGCACCTCCCATGCCGCGCCGCGCAGGGCCGCACCCGCCTCCTTGAGAGAAAACTTCGCCGCCTTCACACCCAGCTTGCGGCCCTTGCGCACGCCGTAGAGGGCGAGCATCAGCACCAGGATGACTCCGGGGATGATGCCGGCGATGAACAACTTGTCGATTTCAACTTCCGCGACATAGCCGTAGATGATGAGCGGCAGACTGGGTGGGAACAGCAACCCCAGGCTCCCCGACGCCGTCACCAGGCCCAGGCTGAAGCGGCGGTCGTAGCCTTCCGAAATCAGCGCGGGCAGGAGCAACCCGCCCATCGCGACAATCGTGACACCCGACGCACCCGTGAACGCCGTGAAGACCGCACACGCGACCAGTGCCACCACCGCAAGGCCGCCGGGGAAGAGCGCGCGCGACACGCGCACCAGACGGTCCGGTGCCTTGCTGTGCGCAAACAGGTAGCCCGCGAACGTGAACAGCGGCACCGCGACGAGCAGCGGCGAACCCGCAATGGAGTACATCGAGACGGCCACCGATGAAATGTCGATTTGAGCGACGAAGAACAGCGCGAGAGCGAGGGCGCCGAAGACCGCAAACAGCGGCATGCCGTAGAGCGCCAGGACGCCAAGGGCCAGACCGAGCACGGCCAGCATGCTAGAGCTCCTCTCCCAGTTCGGCTGGCTCGCGTGCGAGGAAGATGGCCACCAGCGACCGGTAGGTCACGATGGCAAACGCGACCGGGAGAATGACCTGCAGCACCCAGGTCGGGATGCCGAGAAACGCGATCTCTCCGTAGCTGCGCTCGTCGCGAACCAGGCGCAGCGCGGCGATGGTGAGAACCCACGCGGCGAGGGCGGTGGCTCCGTACACCAGAAAGCGCCGCGCCGGTTTGAAGCGCGCCGGCATGACGCGTGAGAGCGCGTCCACCGTGATGTGGTTCATGCGCGCCGAGGCCAGTGCCGCGCCCAGTGCGCCCAGCCACAGCACGATGTGGCGCATGAGCGGGTCGGCCCACAGGAGGCCGGAGTCAAAGGCATTCCGAAGAAAAATCTGGGCGGCGCCGAGGACGATCAGCGTGATGAGCAGGAGGGCGACCAGCCCGATCTCGATTGCGTGCGTGGTGTCGGTTACGCGGCGCGCGGCACGGTTGCCGTCCAGGCGCGCTCGCAGCCACGCGAGTGTGAGCACGATCACGAAGCCAACGCTGCCGGAGACGAGAGGCGTCACGTCTTCAGGGGGTCTTGCTGCCGCGCGACGCGCGGTGGGTGGCAACGATGCCTTTCACACGGTCCAGCAGTTCCTGCGAGTACAGCGTACCCACGCCGTCGCCCCACGCGGCGCGGCCGCGGTCGCTGAACTCCTTGCGCGCGGCGGCGTCGACGGCGACGAGCTGCACCCCTTCCTTCTTGATCTCCGCGATGGCCTCCGTGTTCTGGATGCGCGTCTTGGCGGTGAGGTCGGCGAGGTGACGCACGCACAGCTCTCTCACGAGCGCGCGATCGGCGGCACTCACGCCCGCGAGAGACTTCTCCGTGATGACCACCGCACTCAAGCCGTGCGTGATGGGCATGTCGGTCATGTACTTGACGCGCGTGAACCACTGCAGCGCCACACACGCGAGCGGCGATGAGTACACCGCGTCGATTACACCGGTTTGCAGCGACGTCAGCACGTCGGGTGCGGCGAGCGGAATGGGTGTGATGCGGAAGGCCTTGAAGAATATTTCCGCCAGCTGGTCGCCGGACCAGATCCACCAGCGCGGGCCGGCCATGTCGGCGGGCGACTTCACGGGTGTCTTGGTGAAGAGGTACACGAAGCCCACGTCGGTCCAGCCCAGCAGGGCGAAGCCCTTGTCGGCGAACGCCTTCTCATAGTAGCCGTGGGTTTCGTTGCGCGCGTGGTCCAGTTCATCCAGCGACTCGAACATGAAGGGGAGTTCCAGCACGCGCGTCTCCGGCGCGATGCTGCCGAGCCCGAAGCCGGTGAAGGCGGCGCCGTGCAGCTGCCCCGAACGCATCTTGCGGATGACATCCTTCTCGTCGCCCTGCACACCACCCGGGAAAAACTTGAAGCCCACGCGGTTTGCCGTCTGCTTGCGCACGTCCTCGTCGATCTTGCGCATGGTCTTCATCCACGTGCTGCCGTCGGGTGCGAGGGTGGCAAGCTTGATCTCCACTTCCGCCTTCGGCTGCTTCTGCGCGGAGGCGGGTGTTGCGAGCATTGCAAACGCGGCGGCAACGAGAACGGCTTTAGAACAGGTCATCGGCTTCTCCCAACAGGGTGGCGGATCGATTGCGGGCAATGAGATTCAACAGGCGGTACATGTCTTCCGCCTTCTCCGGTGTCGCGGACACGGCGGCCAGTGTCTCGCGAAACGCGTCGCCGTCCTGGATGCGGTACAGGTAGTAGCGCGCATAGAAGTATCTCGGGAGCAGGAAGTCGTCACCGGCCACGGCAAACGCCTTTTCAAAAGAGGCGAGCGATTTCTCGGGGCTTCCCCCCAGCATGGGCGGCCGGAACGCGTGCAGGCTTCCCACCATCACGTGGGGCAGGCCTTCAAAGTAAGCACCGTCCAGTTCCGCGGTGCGCTCGAGGAGGGCCGTCACCTTGGGAATATCACGCAGCACCGCGGTTGAATCCAGATGCAGGCTGATGAACTGCGCCCAGTTGGCGGCGGTCCACACGGCAGCCGGTACGTCCTGCTTGCGGAGTGCTGGCAGCGTTTTCTCGAACTCTTCAAAGGAGGCCTCGAAGTTGGCGCCAAACTTCTTGTTCTTCGCGAGAATCACGCGCCCGTGGCGGACACCCTTCAGGTAGAGCTGCGACGCGTAACCGGGGTCCGTCTCTTCAAACGAGGAGAACGCGTAGCTGAAGTACAGCATGGACGCGTTCAGGCGCAGGTCCTTGTTGCCGGGGTCGGTCTGGATCAGCCCTTCCATCAGGAAGAGGTTGCCCGCAGCGCCGTCCTGGAACGTGCGCAGGTCGTCCGACGCCATGGCGGCGTCGCGCGCATTGTTCAGCACCGGCACCATGACGTGACCGACGGAAAACTTGGCGGTGGAGCAGCCCGAGACCGCGAGGCAACCCGCGGCGATCCCGGCCCACGTCGCACGCGCGAGACGCGGCGGAAGGGACTTCATCGGGGACTAATCAAACAGAAAGCCGGAAATCCTTCAATACTTGAAATCAGGGCCGGGCGAGGACGCGCTCGATCTCGTCGGCGCAGGCGCTGGCAAAGGCATGGACCGGGTAGCGGCGCGCGGTTTCAGCACCCGCCCCGGCCAGTCGCGCGCGCAGGGTTGCGTCGTCGGCAAGTCGGGTGATTGCCCCCGCCAGCGCGGCGGCGTTGCCAACCGGGACCACCACGCAGTTCTGGTTGTCGCGCGCGTAATCGCGCGGTCCGCCGCAATCCGTGACCACCACCGCGGCACCGCACGCCATGGCTTCCAGCGGCGGCAGGCCAAAGCCCTCCACCCGCGACGGAAACACAAACACATCGCACGACGCGTAGAAGGCCGCGATGTCGTGCGCGACACCCGTGCGTTGTGCCAGCGCGGAGAAGCGCTCGACAGACGCGGGGGCATCCGCCTTGTGCGCACCGTCAAAGAGAATGGGGCGCACATCCCGGCGTTCTGCAAGGCGCGCAAACGCGTCGAGTGCCACGTCCAGCCCCTTCACGGCACCGGGGTGCGCAAGGACTCCCACGCTGACGCGGCCGTTGCGCGGGAGGCCGGGTGGCGGGGAGAAGAAGCGTTCGTCGATGCCCGGCGAGATGACGCGCGCGATGCGCTCCCGGCCCACGCGCTCGGCCACATAGGTGCTCACGGCGATGCGCGTGGCGGGCACGCGGTAGCCCGCCTGTGCCACGAGGTGCAGCAGTGCCTTCAGCGCTGCGGGGCGGTTCCCCTGCTCGATGTGCGACGCCGGTTCGTCATTCTGAATCAGGTAGACGATGTGCGGGCGGAGCCCCGTGACTGCCTGGCCCAGTGCGATCAAGGCCGGGGTCTGGTAGCCGGAAGCAACGCTTACGCGTCCGTTCGGAAGCTCGCGCGCAAACGCAAGGCGCGCGTTGAGCCCCGTGCCGTCGCGCCGTGTCAGGAGGGTGATGCGCGGATCGAGTGGAATGGGCGCTGTTGCCGCGTGCGGCGGCACCGAGATGCACACGCTTCGTCCGCGCTGGACCAGCGCGTTGGCGACATGGACCAGCATGCGCACGCCGCCGGAGGGGTTGAATCCAACCAGCGGAAACGCCACGTCAAAGCGCGCGCGCGACACTACGAACCCCCGCGCAGCCGGGCCGCGAGGGCGGCCGACACGGTGGCGTAACGATGCGCCCACGTGTGCTCGCGCGCAAATGCCACGCGTGCCGCGCGACCGCCGGGGTCGCCGTCGAGCACGCGCTCCACGGCGCGCGCAAACGTGTCGGCGTCGTCGCACAGAACGGCGGGCGACGCGGTGGCTTCCATTTCGTCGAGGCGTGTTGCAACCACCGGGAGTCCGGTCGCCAGATACTCAAAGAGCTTGAGCGGGCTCACGGCGTGCGTGAGCTCATTCTTGATGAAGGGCACGATGCCGACGTCGCACGCCGCGAGGAGTGCCGGCAGTTGCTCGTAGGGCACGGGGCCGGTGAAGTGCACGTTGGGCGGGTAGTCGCGCTTCGCAGGGGTACCCGGGCCCACCACCAGCAGCGACGCGCGCGGCAGGTGCTCGCCCACGCGCGCGATTGCCGCAAAGTCCACCCACGCATCCAGTTTGCCCACGAACACCACACGCGGGCGCGCGTGGCGCGAAAGCCACTCCGGTGGCGCGCCCGCGGGTGCGAGGAACGCGTCGGCAACACCGTTGGGGAGATAGATGGCGTCGGGGCGACGCGAGGCAAGCCCCTCCACCAGGCGGCGCGAGGTGGCGAACACCACGTCGCACGCATCCACCATCTCGTTGTGGAGTGCAATCAACGCGGGCGGCACGGTACCAAAGTGCGCCCAGTCGTCGGAGATGCGGCAGGCGCTCACGCGCGCGCGCACCATCTGCGGCAGGGCGTGCGAGAAACGGCTGTTGGAAAGCCACAGCACATCGGGTTCTTGAAAGCCGTGGTGCTTCAGCACCGAGCCCAGGGGAGGAATCGTGGCGCGCAGCGTGTTGCGCGCGGAAAGCCGTGTGCGAAGCCCGGGCGCGTCGACCACCGGCAGGAGCGTCATCGGATAGTATTCAACCAGGTTGTGGTCCACGGCACCGCCCGCGCGCCATGCATCAATGCGGCGGCGCGTGTACGGATCTCCGGCGTGACGAAGCGTCGTGGGGTAGAGGGGTGTGCCCACCCACATCACGCGCGATCCGTCGGCGAGGAATGCGCGCGCCAGGGCGTGCGACCCCACGTGGGTGGTGCCGCGCCACTCGGTGGCTTCCGCCATGAGAACGCGTGGAAACGGAACGGTCATGGCCTGGGCTCGAAAAAAAAGACCCTTCGGTCCCGGTTGGTGAAGGACCGAAGGGTCAAGGACACCTGTTATCGGAGTTTCATGGTGCCGAAGGGGGGACTCGAACCCCCACGAGGTTGCCCTCACTGCGCCCTGAACGCAGCGCGTCTACCAATTCCACCACTTCGGCCCATTGAAAAACCAGAGCAGGTTGGCAGTCCAGAGGACGGCGAATCGAAAAGCCAAAATCAATTCGTCAACCCTCGGACCGGCAGAGTAATCGATGATGGTGGAAAAGTCAACGCGCGGGACACCCGGTTGGTGGGCCGGGTTAGGTAGCTAACGCTTTTACTGGTATTGTCTTACGAGATTCTTGCAAAAGCCGGTGCGGGGCCGTTGGCCGTCATGTCGTATTCTGTGCGTTAAGTCATAAGTTGTTACTGACTTGGTAGTTGCGTCGGCGCGAGGGGCCGGATAGTCTGTCCTTGAGACCCATGAAAATGATCGTTCAGAACAAGAAAGCGCGTCACGACTACGCCATCGTCGAGACCTATGAAGCGGGCATTGCGCTTCTGGGGACGGAGGTCAAGTCACTGCGCGAGGGGCGCGCCAACCTGCGAGACTCGTACGCCCTGATCGAGAAGGGTGATGTCCTCCTGCGCGGGCTCCACATCACACCCTACTCGCACACCTCGGACCGCCATCTGGACCCGCTGCGCGACCGGCGCCTGCTCATGAACCGGGAAGAGATCCGCAAGCTCGTGGGCAAGGTCAACGAGAAGGGGATGACCCTGGTGGCGCTGGCCCTGTACTTCAACCCGCGCGGGATCGTGAAGGTGGAGCTGGGCCTGGCCAAGGGCAAGCGGACCCACGACAAGCGCGACACCATCGCCGAGCGGGAAGTGAAGCGCGAGATCGACCGCGCCATCAAGCGGGCACGCCAGGAGTAAAGCAAACAAAGCCTTCCGGCCCCCGTATGCGTTTGTTATCGTGGCGCGACGGATGAAGACCGGCCACGCAATATCAATGAAGCGCCTGCTCCCCATACTGCTGTCGCTCCTCCTCGCCACCGTCGCGTTGCCGGCGGCCGCGTTCGCGGATACCACCCTCGACGTGACCTACGACGACGGCCGCGCGCCCGAGCGCGTGACGGCCTACGACTACCCGGGCGACGACGACGTCCTCCTGCTCCGCGCCAACGATGTGGCCCGCCTCCTGCGCGCCACCCAGTTCTGGAACGCCACCAGCCGCAAGATCGTGCTGGGAGTGGGGCGCACGCGTTTTGTGATCACGGTGGATACGCGCGTGGTCGTGATCGACGGCGAGCCGTTCATGATGCGCGCCAACGCGCGCTACGACGAGGGCTTCGTGCTGGTGCCGCTGGAGTTCCTGCTCGAGATCGCCTCGCAGCACACGCCGCGCGGGTTCGACTGGGACCCGGACGCCCGGCGTCTCTCGGTGCGCGGCCTTGGATTCAACGTGAACCGCATTGCGTTCACCACCGGCACGGATCGCACCACCGCGACACTGCACCTCACGGAGCCGCTGGTTTACAACGTCGACACGGAAACGCCGGGTCTCGTGCGCGTGAAGCTGTACGGCGGGCGCGTGGACCTGCGCGCCTTCACGGTGCGGGCGGCGCGCGGACTGGTGTCCGGTGTGCGCGCGGAGCAGGGTGAGCGCGACGCGTTCATTACGCTGGAGACGGCGCGCAACGTGGCGCGCGTGCTGGTGGAGCGCATCGATTCACCGCCGTCCCTGGAAATCACGCTGGAGCGCGGTGCCGCGGGTGCCGACGGCGTGGAAGTGGTGGATGAGGGGGCCGGCGAGACGAAGAGCCTCAAGATCGATCGCGTCTGCATCGACGCCGGTCACGGCGGCAGCGAGAACGGCAAGGAAAGCGCCAACGGCATCAAGGAGAAGGATCTCACGCTTGCCATCGCGCGCGTGGTGCGCGACCGCGTGAAGGAGGAACTCGGGATCGACGTCGTCATGACGCGCGACGACGATCGCCAGGTGGGCCTGCACCAGCGCACCGAGTTTGCCAACGCCGCCGGCGCGGACCTCTTCATCAGCATTCACTGCAACAGCTGGTTCAACCGGGAGACCGGCGGCTTCGAGTCGTACTTCCTTTCGCCCGCGCGCAGCGAGTCGGACCGCGAGCTGGCCCGCTTTGAGAACCAGGCCGGTGCGGGTGCCGCGGAGTCGCCTCGCGGCGACATCGAGTTCATCCTGTGGGATCTGGTGCAGAACGAGTACATCGCGCAGAGCAGTGTGTTTGCGGAGATCATCCAGCGCGAGATGACCAACCGCCTCGGCATCAAGAGTCGCGGCGTCAAGCAGGCCAGCTTTGTGGTCTTGCAGGGCGCGCGCATGCCGGCGGTGCTGGTCGAAACCGCGTTCCTCTCCAACCCGGAGGAGGAACGCCTGCTGATGGATCCCGCGTTCCACCGCCGCGTGGCCGACGGCATCGTCGCTTCCATCCGGCAGATGCAGGAGCGCTTCGGGCAATGAACGATCTGCGCGACAATTCCGACAGCGATCTCGAGTCCGCGTCCGGCGGGCTCAAGCTTTCGCACCTGGTGCTGGTCGCCGTGGTTGCGATGGTGGTGATTGCGGGCGTGGTATGGTTGCTCTCGCGCGGCCAGGACGAGCCGCCGGCAACACCGGCCCCGCAGGTGGAGAAGGTTCCCGAGGGGAGCCGTGCGGTGACGCTGTACTTCGCCAGCGCCAGCGAACCGGTGGTGGCAAGCGAAGCGCGCGATGTCGCGGTGGGTCGCCGCCTGGACGAGCAGGTGCGCGCGGTGATCGAGGCGCTGATCGCGGGCCCCGCGGGGGACACGCTGATCGCCACCCTGCCGCCGGGCACCAGGCTACTGTCGGTGGCGCTGGACGCGGATGTCACCACGCTGTATCTCGACTTTTCCAGCGAACTGGTGTCGGCGCATCCGGGCGGAAGTGCGTCGGAATACTGCACGGTGGCGTCCATCGTGCGCACCGTGGGCGACAACTTCCCCGAAGTGCAACAGGTACAACTCCTCGTCGACGGCTCGCAGATCGAGTCCATCGCGGGGCACATCGGTGCGGACCGGCCGTTTCTGGTTCGCGAGTGGCGGTAGAACGTGAGCAATCAACCCATCGGCGTTTTTGATTCCGGCATCGGCGGACTCACGGTCCTGAAGGAGTTGCTGGTGCGACTCCCGGGCGAGTCCTACATCTATTTTGGCGACACCGCACGCGTGCCGTATGGCACCAAGAGTGCCGATACGGTGCGGCGCTTCTCGCGCGAGAACGTGGCGCTGCTGCTCGAGCGCGGCGTCAAGATGGTCGTGATCGCTTGCAACACCGCGTCGTCGGAAGCACTGCCGGGTCTCGCCGGCGAGTTCTCGGTTCCCATCATCGGCGTGATCGAACCTGGCGTGCGCGCGGCCGTCGCCGCCACGCGCGACAAGCGCATCGGCGTCATCGGCACACCGGGGACCATTCGTTCCGGCGCGTACCAGTCCAAGATTCTCGCCTCACTCCCGGGATCCACCGTGATCCCCAAGGCGTGCCCGCTGTTTGTGCCGCTGGTGGAGGAGGGGTGGATCGACACACCCGTGACGCGTCTGGTCGCCGCTGAATACCTGGGCGACTACGCGGGTACCGGCATCGACACGCTGGTACTCGGGTGCACGCACTACCCGCTCCTGAAGCCCGTCATCGGGGATGTGGTGGGGAGCAAGGTGCGGCTCGTGGACTCCGCGGTGGAAACCGCACTGGAAGTGGAACGCGTGCTGGACGCGCGCTCGTTGCGCGCGGCGAAGGGCGGCGGCGACTTCCACGTCATCTTGAGCGACACCAGCCCCAGCTTTGGCGACATCGCCACGCGGTTTCTGGGGCGGCGCGTCGCCGACATAGAACTGGTTTCAGTTCTCTAGGAAGGCAAACTCAACATGCGCAAGAACGGACGCGCGGCGGACCAGCTCCGCAACGTGCAGATCGAACGGGACTACCTGCGTCACGCGGAGGGCTCGGCACTCATCACGGTGGGCGAGACGCGCGTCATTTGCAGCGCCACGCTGGAACCCGGCGTACCGCGCTGGATGATGGGCGGCGGCCGGGGGTGGATCACGGCGGAGTACGGCATGCTGCCGCGCAGTTCGCACGAGCGCATCAAGCGCGAAGCGGATCGCGGTCGCAGTGGTCGCACGCACGAGATTCAGCGCCTGATCGGGCGCAGTTGCCGCGCCGCGGTGGCCATGCAGGCGCTGGGCGAGAACACGATCCTGATTGATTGCGACGTCATCGAGGCCGACGGCGGCACGCGCACCGCGTCCATCACGGGCGCCTGTGTTGCGATGGTGGATGCCATTCGCACGCTGGAGCTGCGCGCGGACCCGCTGAACTTCCTGGTCGCGGCGGTCAGTGTGGGCATGGTGGACGGACGCCCCATGCTGGATCTGGAATACAGCGAGGATTCCGCCGCGGACGTGGATCTCAACGTGGTGATGGCGGAGAGCGGCGCCTTCATCGAAGTGCAGGGAACCGCGGAGCGCGTGCCTTACACGCGCGAGCAGCTGGATGCCATGCTGGACCTCGCGCGCAAGGGGTGCGAAGAGCTCTTCGCCGCTCAGCGCGCCGTGCTGGAGATTGCGTCGAAGTGAAGATCCTGCTTGCCACCCGCAACCGCGACAAGGCACGCGAGATTCTCGAGTTGTTTGGCGGCCTCGACGTTGAGTTCGAGACGCTGGACGCATTCCCCGATTCTCCCGTCACCAACGAAGACGGCGCCACGCTGGAAGCCAACGCCACCAAGAAGGCGCGCGAGGCGGGGGAGTACGCCGGTCTCACCGCACTTGCCGACGACACCGGTCTGGAAGTGGATGCGCTGGACGGTGCGCCCGGTGTTTACGCGGCGCGTTTTGCCGGCGAGGGCGCAAGCTACGCCGACAACTGCGCCAAACTGATCCGCGAGATGCAGGGTGTGCCCGCGCCGCAACGCGGCGCGCGCTTTCGCACCGTGATGGCGCTCTGGCTCTCGCCCGCCGACGCGGGTCGGGTGGCGGCGCACTTTGCGCGCGAGCCGGAAGCGCGGCCGCGCGGGTCGGTGCATTGTCTTCTGGCCGACGGGGCGCTGCCCGGCTTCATCGCGGAGGCTCCGCGCGGGCAAGCGGGTTTTGGCTACGACCCGGTGTTTGTCGACGGCGAGACGGGACGCACGCTGGCCGAAATGACACCGGAAGAGAAGAACCACAGCAGCCATCGCTATCGCGCCGCCCTCGAGATGCGCGAGACGATCCGGCGCACGGGACTGGCACGATGAACACGCACAACGTTCTCGACATCCGCGGCATCGTCAAACGCTACGGCGATTTCACCGCGGTGGACCACGTCACCTTTGCCGTGCCGCGCGGGGTCATCTACGGCCTGCTCGGACCCAACGGTGCCGGCAAGTCCACCACCATTCGCATGGCGCTGCGCATCATGCTGCCTGACGAAGGCACCATCCACGTGCTGGGCGAGGAACACGGCAAGGTGAACCTGGACCGCATCGGCTACCTGCCGGAAGAGCGCGGCCTCTACAAGAAGATGCGCGTGATCGACTCGCTCACGTTCTTTGGCGAGATTCGCGGTCTTTCGCGCGCGGAGTCGCGCAAGCGCTCGGGCGAGTGGCTGGAGAAGTTGCAGCTCGCGGACCGCGCCATGAAGAATGTGGAGGATCTGTCCAAGGGCATGCAGCAGAAGGTGCAGTTTGCTGCCACGGTGCTGCACGAGCCGGAGCTGTTGATTCTGGACGAACCGTTCTCCGGCCTCGACCCCGTGAACGCCATCGTGCTCAAGGACATCATTCTGGATTACCGGCGTCGCGGGCACACCATTGTGTTCTCGACGCACATGATGGAGCAGGTGGAGAAGCTCTGCGACCACATCTGTCTGATCAACAAGGGGCGCGTGGTCCTGGAGGGAACGCTCGCGAGCGTGAAGCGCCAGTACGGGCAGAACGGCGTCTACGTGCGCATGACGGGTGACAGCTCGTTTCTCAAGTCGCTGCCGGAAGTGGCGAGTGCCCACGACCACGGCAACGAAGTCTTCCTGCGCCTGCGCGAAGGTGCCAGCGCCACGGGTGTGCTGGACGCCGCGCGCGCGCGCGGCGAGGTGCAGCGCTTCGAAGTCGCGGAGCCGTCCATCCACGACATCTTCATCGAACGGGTTACGGAGTCGTAGATGAAAGTCAACAAGGTCATCCGGCGCGAGTACACGGAGATCGTGCGCCGCAAGAGTTTTGTGATCAGCACGCTCCTGGTGCCGGTGCTCATGGTCGTGTTTCTCATGGTGCCCATTCTGTTTGGAAAGATGGAGCCGGCACGCCAGTACCAGGTTGCCATCGTGGATCAGACGGGCCTCATGGGCGTGGAACTGGCCGCCGCACTCTCGGACACGCTGCCCGACGGGTCACGCAAGTACGTGTGCACCACCATCCCCGCGGATGGCGAGCGCTTTGACGCCGAGCGCGAAGCGCGCCTCGCCGACGTACGGGCGGAGAAGTTGGACATCGTGGTGGCCATCCCGGCGTCGGTGCTGGACGACGGCAAGGCCGACTACATCACGCGCGACGAGCGCAGCTTCAACGTGCACGAACGCATGGAGGAGGGCCTCACCGACCTCGTGCTCAAGCAGCGGCTCGCGCGCGAAGGGCTGGACTACGGGCGCGTCAAGTCGCTCACCACGCGTGTGGAGCTGGAGATGAACCAGGTCACCGCCGCGGGCGCCGTGGAAAAGAAGGACATGCTGGGCGAGTACGGTGTTGTGTTTGCCTTCACGATGATCCTGTACATGGCGCTGCTGTCGTGGGGCATGACGATCTCCAAGAGCATCATCGAGGAAAAAGGATCGCGCGTGATGGAGGTGCTGTTGAGCTCGCTCACGCCGCGCGACATCATGGTGGGCAAGCTGGTGGGTGTCGGGCTCGCGGGGCTGACGCAGCTTCTGGTGTGGGCGCTCCTGGGACTCGCGTTGAGCAGCTACGGTGCTGCCAACATGATGTCGCTGCTCGCCAAAGTGCAGGTTCCCCCCATGGTGTTCGTGTACTTCGTGATCTATTTTGTGCTGGGGTTCATGCTGTACTCGGCCATCTTCATGACCATCGGGGCCATGTGCGCAACCGACCAGGACGCGCAACACCTGCAGGGTCTGGTGACGCTTCCGATGATTGTGCCCCTGCTCACGCTGATGCTGTTGATCCAGAGTCCCAACAGCGGGCTCGCGGTGGGGTTGTCGCTGATACCGCTCTTTGCACCCATGATGATGCTCTCGCGCATCATCCTGTTGCAGCCGCCGGCGTGGCAGATTGCGTTGAGCATGCTGCTCCTGGTGGGGGCAATCGCGGTGGCCGTGACATTTGCCGCGCGCGTTTTCCGTGTTGGCATTCTCATGTATGGCAAGCCACCCAGCATGCGCGAATTGATGCGCTGGTATCGCCAGGCGGGCTAGCGGTCCGGCGGGTGGCCGTGTGCTAGAATCGCCCGCGAACAACGTGTCGGGGCGTGGCGCAGTCCGGTAGCGCACCTGCTTTGGGAGCAGGGGGCCGGGGGTTCAAATCCCTCCGCCCCGACCAGAACCAACGGACCGATGCTTCTTGCATCGGTCCGTTTTCTTTTATTTGCCAAGTGCTTTATTGGCAAGTGGTTTAGTTTGTAACTAATATATTTGCAACAGGTTGCAAAGGTGCATGCGAAGATTTGCTAGCCTTGTGCATACGCGTGGTGGTACACTCGGTGCACCGCTAACATGAGGAGGACGCCATGCGTCATTGTCATCGAGCTGTACTCCTTGTTGTACTCGCCCTTCTTGCTGTGGCTGCCCCCGCACTGGCCGCAGACCACACGGTTCAAATCACGGCCACCGGCGGCTTCACGTTCTCGCCCGCAACACTCACGGTTGCGGTCGGCGATCGCGTGGCCTGGAGAAACCGTCAGTCCATTCAGCACACCGCCACCAGCGGCGTGGGCTGCACGGGCAACGGAATCTTCGACACCGGGTTCATCAACCCCAACGTGACAACTGCATTCATCACGTTCAACACGGCGGGGACGTATCCTTACGTCTGCATTGTTCACTGCGGCGCGCCCATGACCGGCACCATCATTGTGCAGGGTCCGGTGTCGGTGCAGAACAAGACGTGGGGTGCGGTGAAGGCCCTCTTCAAGCCGAAACTGGAAGCATTGGAAGACTGACGCACGGGTAAACAGACTTCCGACGCAACGGCTCCTGGTCACGGGGGCCGTTTCGTTTTGTGTGCCGCCGTATCCCCGTGTCTGGAAGCCGGTTGACACCGTTCTCCGGCGCGGGCTAGGCTCCCCGAACCCCTCGAAACCGGAGGTTCGGCCCACATGTCTGATTCAGGCAAGCACCAGCCCTTCGTACCCGAGACGATGACCATGACGGAGTTCACGCTCCGCGCCATCATCCCGGGCATCGTCATGACCATCGTTCTGGGCGCCGCCAACGCCTACCTGGGCCTCAAGGCGGGCCAGACCATTGCGGCCACCTACCCGGCGGCCGTGATGAGCATGGTGATCCTCCGCCTCTTCAAGGGATCCATCCTGGAAGAGAACATCGCGCGTACCGCGGGCTCCATCGGTGAATCCGTCGCCGCCGGTGCCGTGTTCACCCTGCCCGCGTTCTACATCGCGGGCGTGTGGCCGTCGTTTGGCGTCGGCGATGCCTACTGGAAGTCCACGGCCCTCATGCTCGTGGGCAGCATCCTCGGCGTGCTCTTCTGTTCGCTCGTGCGTCGCACGATGGTGGAAGACCGAACCCTCCCGTTCCCCGAGTCCGTTGCCGCGGCCGAGATCCACAAGGCGGGCCGGCGTGGCGCCGACGCCGCCAAGTACCTCTTCCAGTCGATGGGCTTTGGTTCGCTCGTCTACCTGGGTGCCGAGTTTGGCCTCTTCCGGCGCGCGACAGAATTTGTGGTGAACGTGGGTGCGATTGGTGTGAGCAAGGTGAAGCTTGCCGCCGGTGCCAACGCTCCGTCGGTTCCCGCGGGTGGTTCCGTGCACCTCACCTCGCCGGAAGTGAGCCCCGCCTACATCGGCGTGGGTTACATCATCGGACCGGAACTCGCGGCGTTGAACTTCTCGGGCGGTGTGCTGGCGTGGGGACTCATGGTTCCGCTCCTTATTTATCTGCTGGGCCCCGAACTCATCAGCATGCTTCCGCCCGACCCCGCCGGCGGCGATCCGTGGGGCGGACTCACCGTTCAGGTGTGGCGCTTCATCGTGCGGCCCATCGCCGTGGGCGGCATGCTCGTCGGCACCGTGTACACGCTGTACCGGCGTCGCAACAGCATCTTTGGCGGACTGACGCGCGCCATCAAGGACATGTCGCCGGCCGCGATGACCGGAGCACGTGTGGGACGTACCGAGCAGTACATGTCGTCGCGCACCGTGTTCATTCTCATCGGTGTCATGTTCGGCGTGATGGCGGGGCTGTACGTGTACCTGACCGGCCTCTTTGGCGGCGGTATCGTGGCGGCCATCGTGATGCTCATCGCCGGCTTCTTCTTTGCCACCGTGTCCGGTTATCTCGTGGGGTTGATCGGTTCGTCCAACAACCCCATCTCCGGACTCACGCTCTCCACCCTGATCATCGCCGCTTTGTTGATGGTGGCGATGGGTGCCGAGGGCCACGCCGGTGTGGCGGCCGTGCTGGGTGTGGCGGCGGTGGTGTGCGTTTCGTCGGCCGTTGCCGGTGAACTCCTCCAGGACTTCAAGGTGGGTTACATCCTCGGCGGTACGCCGCGCACCATTCAGATTGTGGAACTCATCGCCGTTGTGATCGCGAGTCTCGTGATGTACTTCCCGCTGATGGTGCTGCACGAAGGCAACATCAAGATGGGCGGCATTGGCTTTGGCGATCCGCAACTTTCCGCACCGCAGGCCGGACTCATGGCCGCTCTCGCCACCGGCATTGTGGGCGGCGACATGGCGTGGCCGCTCGTCGGCGTTGGCGTGCTCATGGGCATCGCCATGATCATGGTCAAGGTCAAGAGCCCCATGCTCGTTGCCGTGGGCATGTACCTGCCCTTTGAAACCACCGCCACCATCTTTGTGGGCGGTTGCATCCGCTGGGTTGTCGACATGATGTGCGGCCGCCGCGGCTTCAATGCGGCGCAGAGAACCCGCGTTGAAAACGTCGGCATCCTGGCCGCGTCCGGCATGATCGCCGGCGAAGCCATGGTCGGCCTTGTGAAGTCCACCATGGCGTGGATGGACAAGCCCTTCCCGCAGGTCTTCGCCAATCCGTCCTACCTGGTCGGCCTGCTCGTCATGGCAACCATCGCATTCGTCCTCATTAAAGTCCCGCTCTCCAACGCAGGACGCGCCGACGAACCCGCACCTCCGGCTGCGATCATGTAGCACCCGCAACTTGCTGGTAACGAACGACGGCCGCCCGACATCGGGCGGCCGTCTCTTTTCCCGGGATGCCGGTCGCGCAGCCTGCATGCTATGATTCCGCGGCGCGACCCCGTAGCTCAGTTGGATAGAGCAGCAGCCTTCTAAGCTGCTGGTCGGAGGTTCGAATCCTCCCGGGGTCGCCAAGCTATACTCCGGCATTGAGTAGCGGTTGCGAAGCTGGGTGGGGTGGATAGGGCTAGGAAGCGCGCGGACCACCAGGGACGCGTGTGGTTGTGACTCATACCAAGTGAGCTGTTTCCATGGAACGCGACAATCAGAGATTTGACAGCGAAGAAGCCGTTGAGGACCTTGATGAGCTAAATGAGGTCCTCCCGTCGAGTTTTTCGATAACTTCGTATGGAGCGGATTACCCTGTGGACGGCCTAGTGAAGCGCGTTTCACAGGGTGACATTGTCGTGCCCTTATTTAGTCTAGAACCGGAAGAGGGGCAATCAACTATTGGTTTCCAACGAGAGTTTGTCTGGAGGAAGCCACAGTCAGACCGTTTTGTGGAGTCCCTCTTGTTGGGACTGCCGGTTCCTGGAATCTTTCTAGTCAAGGAAACCAATGGCAAGCACCTGGTCTTGGACGGCCAGCAACGCTTAAGGACGCTCGAAGGCTTCTACGGCGGAGTATTTCATGGGAAAGAATTCGTGCTAGAGAACGTTCAGGAGCAATGGAATGGAAAAACATACAAGACGCTGCATCCAGATGACAGACGCCGGCTTGACGACAGCATTATCCATGCGACCGTGGTGCGTCAAGACGAGCCAAACGAGGACCAAAGTAGCATCTACTTGATCTTTGAGAGGCTCAATTCGGGTGGAACTTTCCTGCAGCCGCAGGAGATACGCGTTGCGCTGTATCACGGGGCTCTTTCTACTTTCCTGGGCAAGCTGAACGAGGAGACGGACTGGCGCGCACTCTATGGCAAGAAGAGTACACGCCTGAAAGACATAGAACTCATTCTTCGTTTTTTCGCACTGCACTTCCATCTCGCGAGCTATCGGCGGCCAATGAAAGAGTTCTTGAACAGGTACATGGCGACAAACCGAAATCTTGAGAAGCAATCGGAGGAAGTATTGGGGCCGCTCTTTAGGAACACGGTCTCGATGATACTCAGGGGGCTCGGCGGACAAGCGTTCCGTCCCAAGACGGCCGTAAACGCGGCAGTCGTCGACTCGATCATGGTAGGTATTGCTTCCCGCTTGAGCCGTGGCCCAATTACCGACTTTGCCAGGCTCAAAGCGTCATATCTGTCGCTGTTGGCAGAAGATCAATACAAGGAAGCCATCACGCGGTCCACCGCAGATGAGGAACATGTTCGTCGTCGCCTTAAGCTGGCCAAGGATGCTTTCGCCGGCGTACCATGACAGGCCGTGCCGAGGTATCGCGACTCCAGATGCGCCTTGACAACGTCTTTGCGCGTGCGTCGACGGTGTCTGGAGATCCGGAGCTTCAATCCGACTATGCTCGCTACTTGTGCGTGTTGGTGGCAGGTTTCTTTGAAAACGCGATCGTGGCTCTGATTTTGGATGTTGCTCAGCGCCGAAGTGCGCCCGAGGTCGCATCGTTTGTCGAGAACCAACTTGATTGGTGGACAAATCCGAACACAGAAAAGATATGTGCGCTCCTCGGGGCTTTTAGTGCTGGCTGGCGGAACGCCGCCGAGGGATTTCTGGTCGATGAGCGAAAAGCGAGCATTAACAGCCTGATGGCTCTGCGCCACAAGATCGCTCATGGCGAGTCGGTTGGCACGACGCTGTCCCAGGTCAAGGCTTATTACAAGACGATCCAGGGCGTTGTCAGTTTCATTGACGAGTTGGTGGCGGGATGAACCCCGCCCCCTGCCTACGAAGCCCGTCGATCGACGTAAGTAGAAGTTTTGTGAAATTCAATTGATCATGGGATACCGATGTGAGTAACAAGCGAATCCAGTATTCTGATCTTCAGGCGGCGCGCGCGTTGGTCACCGTGGTCGGCGATTCTCGCTGGGAAGTGGTTGCACTTGCGCATGCTTTTCTTGCTGTAGCCGACGGTGCCGATGAGATTGACGCAGTTCGGATTGCGAAAGATCGCGGGGTCGCTACACTAAAGGAGGGTCGAGTACTTCTTCGGCGTTGCGCTAACGAAGGATTCCTCCCAGTACTGAAGCCACGGAGTCGCGTGGGGTCTGCCGAGAACCCGGTGACCAAGCTGTTTCCCGCGGCAGTGACGGAAGAGCGCTTCGTTGAACTCGCTACCGAGCTTTGTGATCGCCAATCGTCACTTTCTTGCGATGACGAGCGAGAGACGGGGCACACGCTGGTGGACTTCAAGATTCGGGGCAGTGATGAAAGTCTCCCGATCAACGTCAAGACTGCGAGTACTGCATTCGAGAAGGCGCGTGACCTAGTTGGGCTTGAGCCCGACGATTGTATACCGATTCCGGTATACAAGGCCTCTGCCGCTCTGGAGACAGTGCCGGACTTGCTCTACGTGGTTTCGGTCGACTTTACTCTGATCGCAACACTGGACGTTCTGCTTCCTCAGTTGTTTTCGGAAGACGAGCGCATAGTGTGGGACTTGCTGAATAGATTTGAGGGGGCACGCCTTCGTAATGCTGAGGACGCCTTCATATTTGCGACCGTGCGGCGCTATTGGCACCGCATCCGCGAAGTGTTGAAAGGAAACCCGTTTCATGCAGTATCCGCCAGGAAGGCCATCAGGGTACTGCAAACGAAACCAAGGCGTACCCCTGGAATCGGCTTGCGCGCTTGGGGAACGGGTGCGAGCGCGGAAGTCAATGTGCACCTTTCGATTCGAGAAGATACAACCCCTTGGGACCAAGTAGTTTCGCGGATTGAATCGAGTGGGTTGGACAGTATTATTGTCGCAATCAACCGGCGTCGTCAGGAAGTGGTTTTTGACCCTGAGATCTAAACAAGGGAACGTTGGCAAATGAGCCTGTCCGTTGTAAGCCTGTACACGGGCGCCGGTGGTCTCGACTACGGTTTCGAGGCCGCCAATTTCGAGACACGCATTGCGGTCGAGATGGATCGCGATTGCTGTGCTTCACTCACCGCGAATCGGCAGTGGCCGGTAATTTGTGGCGACATCGCTGGCGTCTCGAGTCGCTCCATTCTCGAAACGGCCAATCTGCGAAAGGGTGATACCGATGTATTGATCGGTGGTCCACCGTGTCAACCGTTCTCGAAATCCGGGTACTGGGCGCGCGGCGACGCGCGACGTCTTGGCGATTCCCGCGCGTTCACATTGCATGAGTACATGCGCTGTGTCGGAGATCTTCTCCCGCGAGCGTTCCTGCTTGAAAACGTCCACGGGATCAACTACTCGGGCAAGGAAGAGGGATTCATCCTGCTCGAGGAGCTTACGCGGGAGATCAACAAGAAGGAGGGCGTCGACTATAGGCTATCTTGGAATGTCTTGGATGCAGCTGACCATGGCGTTCCACAGTCTCGCGTACGCTTCTTCCTGATTGGGAATCGCGATGGCAAGCAGTTCAAGTTCCCGAAGCCTGATCGCGTCATGGACGATGACTCGAACCGACCGTCATTTCTCCGAAGCGAGAGCTGTTACCCAAGAAGCACTGCTTGGGACGCCATAGGTGAGTATGCGCCGCCTGAGACTGAAGACCTGCGCATGCGGGGTCGCTGGGCGGACTTGCTGCCGTCCATTCCAGAGGGGCATAACTATCTCTGGCATACAAACCGCGGTGGGGGAGAGCCGTTGTTTGGATGGCGGACGCGGTTCTGGAGTTTCCTTCTCAAACTAGCCAAAGATAGACCGTCATGGACCATCCAGGCGCAGCCCGGCCCAGCAGTTGGCCCTTTTCACTGGGACAATCGGCGCCTAGCCGTCGAAGAGATGGCGCGGCTGCAGACGTTTCCTAGGGGTCTTACATATGCAGGGAACCGGGGGTCAGTTCAGCGGCAATTGGGGAATGCAGTTCCCTCGCTTCTCGCTGAGGTACTTGCTCGCGAGATCGGTTCGCAGTTCTTCGGTCGTTCGTACAGTAGCCAGCCTCGCTTGGCTGTTCCGAGAAAGCGCCCCATTCCCGCACCGGAGCCGCCACGCCCCGTGCCACCTCAATTCCTCGCGCTAAGGGGCAGCCATCCCGATCATCCAGGTGAGGGAAAAGGCGACCGTGCGGTTCGCATGAAGACCGTGCGAGCCACCCTTCGGCAGAGTAAGTTGTGGGAGAACGTGTGAGGCACTCCAAGCGCTGGTCCAAAGGTGCTAGCGCTTTTCGTACCACTCGCGAATGTCGCGCTCCAACTTGTTCGATAGCCTCACATGGTCACGTAGCAGACAGACCGCCCGTTCCGCGCGCACGCCTGTGCGCTCGGGCAGCTCGCTTAGCTCGTCGAACTCCGCGGATCTCAGCAGTCCCCAAAAAGCAAGCAACTCGCCGTTCGTCGTCCCTGCGACAGAGGCGGACGCATTTCTCAATCCCATTTCAAGTTGATCAAGCAGAACCACTTCCTGCTTTGCACGAAACGCTGCCTGCTCATTCGCGTTCACCTCATGCACGCGCTTGTCGAGCCAGAGCATGAAGGCCTTTACGTTATTTCGATAATCAGCTACCACCCGTACGATATCGACGTGGCTTCCCGCTGACGCTAGGAACTTGCGTGCGGCTACGTTCCACTCCTTCAACTCGTTCAGTTCGCTGACTGACAGAGTTAGGGAGCGTTGCATCCTGCCCTGCTTGAGCGAGAATCTCATCGCTGCATTGGTAGGTTCTACATGCAAGAAGTAGTTTCGCAGGTTGTGAATGAACTGCGTTGTCGGATCATTCGCAAAGATCATATCAATCTGTTGTTGATACTCTGGAATGCCCGCTCCCAGCTTCGCAATGCTGTCATGAACGCGCCGCGTGTGATCGACTAAGGATTTTGAAGCAGCCGCGACGTTGTGGAGGAGGCGCGCGACCTCATGCAACTCACGTGACATCAAATCGTGGTTTTGCATGCCCATGAGTGCGAGTGATTCGGGCTGAACGCACAGTTTGTGGGCGTGTTCGAAGAAGTCTTTGCAGTTCCCCTCGAATGTGTGCAACGAGACAATCAACGGGCTCAAAGCCCCGTGGACTCGGAACCAAGTCATACTTTCGAGTTCGCTACGTGCTTTGTCCTCAAGCTCTTCCATAGATCGTCTTCCACCGTCAGGTCGCTGCCGCCCGTGATCGTTTCTCCCCCTTCACCCAATGAGCCTTCGGCAGGCCGATCGCGGGATCGCAAAGAATCCAAACTTGCTCGAACTCGTCGGGCCGTGCCTTGAGCGATCGCTGAATCGCTTCGAGTTCGTATTCGCAATAGAAGTCCATGTTGAACTCGACAACCAGGACAAGGTCTCGCCCGTTCGCGCGGTAGTGATTTGCCTTGCGTTCGATCGCGCTCTCAACTCGTGCCGTCGTACTCGGAACATGTGATCCGATCGCAGGTCCACTGAGTAGGACAGGCAGTGCGCTGGGGTTCGGATGCGCGACGACATTGACCTCGGCGAAATACGCGGATAGTCCGCCGGGGTAGCGTGGCAGGTGCCAACTCGGGATAGCTGTATCCGAGAAGCCTCCGCTGTGTGCATCCCTCACGCCGTGAACAAGCCCTATCAGAGCAGCGAGCACCTCCAGTCGTTCGCGCCTGTTACGCGGAACGGCCTTGATCTGTAGGCCGAGCGCGAAGCCTCGTAGACCAGCTTGGGTGAGTGCGGCGATAACATCATCACTGAAACGATGTAGGCGCACGACGGACAGTCTCTCGGATTCGTCAATCGGCGGTGTCGTCCACTGCACCTTCAGGTTGCCGAACTCCGAACTGAGGAAGTACAGGTCTGCCGAAGGGTCGGTGGACCTGCGGAAGTCCTCCATTCGGTACCGAGTACCTGACCGCGCGTTGAACGCCTCCAGAAAGGGGGGCGCGAGGCGACGAATGTCGTCTTCATTCAGTTCTGCCACCTGCGCTGCTCCTATCCTGCGAGAGGATGATCGTCGGGGTTTGACTTGCTTGCCATGTAGGCGCCTAGCAACGCCGAGACCAATAGTCCGCCAGGTGTTAGCGACAACAACCGGCCGACGAAAAACCCCAAGCCAGCGCCAACGAAAGCGTTCTCCGTCTTTGCGCTCTCGCGTGCCGCGCGTGATAGTGGTGCGCGCGTGTGTCCGTATTCCCGTCGCGCGCATGCGGTGCTTGATGCTCCTTTGATTCTGTTGCACGAGATGCACGCGGCGTAAAGATTGGCGTAGCTATCGGTGCCCGCGCGCGCGCGGGGGGTGGAGTGTTCAACTTCCCAAGGAGCCCGCCTCGCGGGGCATCCATAGTTTTTGAAAGCGAGTTTCTTGCGGCAGATGTGACAGTAGCCGGTGGTTCGATCATAGATTCTTCTCAGTTCACGCTGTGTGTAGATCATTGCTTGAGACTCCTCCGTTTCAGGTCAGATGACAGACGAGTCTATCAGCCGCCAAGACGACTTCAATATTTAAATACGGCTAATCAGCGCGATGGTAGTCGCCGAAATGTGCTTCTGAAACCCACCAGTCGGTCGAAGTGCGCCCTCTTGCGGGCGTAGCGTCACCATGCCGGTACCTCGGGGTCAGGCGGGTGTCGATTGCCGAGACCCGGGCGACAGCCGACCGTGCGGTACGTGGGGTGTATCGATAGGGGCCGAAAGGCGGGACGTCGATCGCGGTCGCGGGGTTATGCTATCGTTTACGGGATGACACGACCCATGCTTACAAGAATTGCACTCGCCCTGGCCATTCTGATGGCCGCGCCGGCGGTGCGTGCGGCGGATGCGGCGCCGAAGGAACCGGTTCGTTACACGTATCGGGTGGTTGGTGATGACTCGCTGGCCGCGTACGTGTTTGCGCCGCCCGTGCGCGAGGGCAAGGTGCCGGGTATTCTATTGTTTCACGGGGGTGGTTGGGTTGCGGGTTCGGCTGAATGGGTGTTCGCCTCCGCGGCCCGATTTGCGGAGTGGGGCATGGTCGCAATCGCGATCGACTATCGCCTTTCGGAAGGTGATGTTACGCCCATCGACGCGCTCGACGACGTCTGCGCTTCATTTGAATGGGCGCGCGCGAATGCGGAGCAGTTTGGAATGGATGAGAGGGTCGCGGGATACGGCGTGTCGGCGGGTGGACACCTGGTGACCGCCACGGTAACGGTTGGCTGCAAGGGAAGCGTCAACGGCCCCGACGCGTTGCTGTTGTGGTCTCCTGCGTTGAATCTTGCCGACGACGGTTGGTTCGCAAAGCTGCTCAAGGGCGGAAGGGCAAGTGACTACTCGCCGCTGGAGCACGTTGGCAAGTCGACACCGCCGACATCAATTGTGAACGGTGCCGCGGACACACTCACACCGGCCAGCGGTGCGAAGCAGTTTTGCGAGAAGCTGACAGCGGCGGGAGTCACGTGCGATCTCAATGTCTACGAAGGCGTGGGCCATCTGCTCACGCGCAACCTCGCCAATCAAGAGGATGATTTCGATCCCGACCCGGAGAAGCGCGCGCTGGGGATCGAATCGCAACGCAAGTTCCTTGTGCGTCTGGGCTACATCAAGGACAAGAAGTAGCCGGTCGGCTCGCAATTCCTTTCACAATGCCGGAGCAAGCCCTCGTCGGTTGACGCCCCCCATCATCAGGCGTACACTTTTCACTACCCGCCCCTGGTCAGCCGGGCGCGCCAGCGCACCCGTGAATTGAACTCTCGAGACAAGGTTCTTCGGAACGGATGGAGGTTGTCATGCGTCCCATTCGGGTTCTTGCATGCAGCGTGATCATTCCCCTCCTGCTTGGTATTTCTCTGCATATTCCTGCCGCCAATGCGGTCAGCAACATCGATGGTGTCTGGTCGGAGTTGGGTGAGGCGGAGTCCGCACCCGACGCGCGGCGTGAATACGCCGCCGTCTACGACCGCGTCAACCAGCGCTACATCATGTTTGCGGGCTTCACGAATGAACAGGGCGGTGGGTACTACCTGTTTGATGAAGTGTGGGTGCTGACGCTGGACGACAACCCGGCGTGGTCGCAGCTCTCGATCCCGGGAACGGTGCCGGGCGGAAGGCACAGCCCGCAATGGGGTTATGACCCGACGCGCAACCGTCTGCTCGTCTTCGGCGGCTACGGTCTGCACTACCCATCATCGCCGTACTACGAGTATCTGAACGACATCTGGGAGTTGAAGCTGGACGGCGGGGAACAGTGGAACGAAATCGCTGCCACGGGGACGCCGCCGGCGGGCCGGCTGGCGGGTGCGGCGGTTTACGACGTGTTGCACCAGCGCTTCGTCGGCTTTGGTGGTACGGCGGGACTTCCCGTCGACACGTGGCAGCTCGACCTCCGCGACGAACCGGCGTGGTCCACGGTGCCAACCAACGGTGTCGAGCCGCCGGGCGCCTACGGCATGACGTCCATCTTTGATCCGGTCCGCAATCGCATGCTGATTTTCGGCGGGTCAACCAGCGCCGACTACTACGGAACGCACAACAACACCTGGGAACTGGATCTGCAGCCTGAAACGCCGCAGTGGCGTCAGTTGAACCCGGCCGGCACGCTGCCTGCAGAGCGTCGCAGCCTCACCTCCATCTTTGATCCGCGCCGCGACCGCATGATCGTGTTTGGCGGGGGAAGCCCGTCGTTTGAGCAGGAAGTGTTCATGAACGACACGTGGGCGTTGTCGCTTTCGTCAGAAGACGGTGAGTGGACGGAGCTCGCGCCGGGTGGAACGGTGCCCGGTGTTCGCGACGTCATGTCGGCGGTCTACGATCCGCACGGTGATCGCATGGTGTTGTTCGGGGGCTGGAGCGGTACTCAGATGCTCGGTGACACGCAGTTCCTCACGTGGGATGACGCGGGCGAACCCGCCACGGTGTCGTCCAGTGTGGAAACCGATCCGGGTGTTGCGCACGTTGAATGGAACACGGGGAACACCACGGGCCCGATTGGCGCCGTGTACCGGCGACAGGCAAACACGGAGTGGACGAGTCTGGGCACGGTGCAGGCCGACGGTCTGGGATTGTTTCAGTTTGAAGACACCGTGGCACCTGGCCAGGACTACGGGTACAAGATCCTCGTGTCGTCGGAACGCGGCGAGGAGTTCATTGGCGAGGTGTGGTTGAGTGCTGCAACCGGTGTTGGCGACACGCCGCGCGCCGGCCTCTCGCTGCAGGCGTGGCCCAATCCCGCGGTGGGTCCCATCGGTGTGTCGTTTGCACTCGCGGCTGACGGCCCGGCCCAACTGGAGATGTTCGACGTGCGCGGCCGGCGCGTTCTCACGCGCGATGTGGGAGCGCTGGGAGTCGGTGCACACCGGCTGGAGCTTGGACGCGCGCGAGACTACGCGTCGGGTGTGTATTTTGTGCGACTCACGCAGTCGGGGCGCTCGGTCTCGTCACGTTTCGTCGTGGTGCGCTGACGGTTGACTGCAGACTTGGTCTAACTCAAGTGGCCGGTCCCGCGGGGCCGGCCACTTTTTTGCTCACTTCTTCTTTGGTTTCTCTTCCAGCGACTTCTTGAGTGATACCAGTTTGCTTGCCCACAGGTCCTGGTAACCGCTCACCCAGCGCTCGTAGATCATGCGAATGGGGACAGCATTCAGGCTGTTGATATTGCGACGTCCCTCCCACTTGCTCTGCACGAGCCCGGCGTCACGAAGCACGGTGAGGTGCTTCATGACGCCAAAGCGCGTGAGGGAAGGGAACTCGGCCACGATCTCCGTGGTTGTGCACGGGCCCTTGCGCAACAGATCGAGGATCGCCCGGCGCGTGGGGTCGGAGAGTGCCTTCCACACAGGATCGAGATCGTCTTTCACGTGTGACCTAGCGCTCCGTTTCGCGCTTGAGGCGCGTGAGGAGATCGCCCCAGCCTTCGCCGAGTCCTTCGCGCACGTCCGCCGGGACGGGGCCGAACACCTGGTTCTGGAACACGAGTTTGGTTCCGCCGGGGATCGGTGTCAGACGCACCATCAGGTGGCCCGAGACAGGGTGTGACATGAACATGGGGCCGAAGAGTTCCAGCAGGGTGGGCGGCTTGATGGCCTGAACGAATCCCCACAGGTGGCCGTTGCCGCCTTCGAGATCGCGGAACCAGCGTCCACCGGGCCAGCGTTCCAGCATCAGCTTGACGGGCGGCTGGCCCTCCTCGCCGTGCAACTCGCACAGGCGTCCGACAAGCCCCTCGAACACGGCACCCGGGGCGGCCTTGATCTCGATGGTCTGATCCACATTGATCATGAAATCTTCCAGTGTGGCGTTCTTCATACTCTCTCTCCTTGGTTGGTTACGCGGCGGGCCCGGGTCCCTCCCGGGGTCGCCAATACGTGAGCGAATGATAACGTGACTATATAGTCACGTCAACAGGGGAACGGAAAAAACTTTGAGACGCCTTGCCCCGCAAGCAGTTAGACTGCCGCGATGATCGGGCGCACGATTGGCAATTACCACCTCACCGGGGAACTGGGCGCGGGTGGCATGGGGCAGGTTTATCGCGCCCGCGACACCAAACTCAACCGCGACGTTGCCGTCAAGGTTGTCCCCGACGTCTTCTCCAACGACAGCGAACGCCTGGCGCGCTTTGAGCGCGAAGCCCGCCTGCTTGCCACGCTCAATCATCCCAGCGTGGGTGCTGTTTACGGTCTTGAAGAAGCCGACGGGCAGCGTTTCCTCATCATGGAGTTGGTGGAGGGCGAGGATCTCTCGACGCGCATCGCGCGCGGTCCCATTCCGGTGGACGAGGCGCTCGACCTCGCAACGCAGATTGCCTCGGCGCTGGAAGCAGCACACGAGCAGGGGATCATTCACCGCGATCTGAAACCCGCCAACATTCGCGTCACGGAAGACGGACGCGTCAAGGTGCTGGACTTTGGTCTTGCCAAGGCACTGGACTCCGGCGACGGCCACAGTGCGTCGGGACTCACGCAATCGCCAACCGCACTCATGTCGTCGCCCACGGTGGCGGGCGTCATCCTGGGTACCGCGGCCTACATGAGTCCCGAGCAGGCGCGGGGCAAACGCGTCGACAAGCGCACCGACATCTTTGCCTTTGGCATCGTTGTGTACGAGATGCTCACGGGGCGCACGTTGTTTGCGGGTGACACGGTGTCCGACACCCTGGCCGCGGTGCTGCGCGAAACGCCCGACCTCAATGCACTCCCGACGCAAACCCCGCGCGCGGTCAATCGCCTCCTTGCTCGTTGCTTTGAGAAGGACCCGCGCCGGCGGCTGCGCGACATTGGCGAAGCGCGCATTCTTCTGGAAGACGTGCGCTCCGGTGCTGTGAAGGACGACGCAACGCCCGCGATCGCGGCACCCGCCCGCGCCTCGTTTGTGCGCAACTACGGTGGCTGGATCGTGGCGGGCCTCGTGGCCGCGGTTGCGGTGTTCTTCATGATGCGGGGCCCGAAGGTTGCGGAGACAACGCTGCCGGTGCGCCGTTCTGCCATGGTGATGGCGCACGACGATCCGGGATTTCGCTACGTCTTCATGCCCAGCCTCTCGCCGGACGGACGCCATGTTGCGTACGTGAGCAAGGACATGTTGTGGCTCCGGGATCTCACGCAGCTGAACGCGCGTTCCATCCCAGGCACCGAGGGCGGCACGTCGCCCTTCTGGTCGCCGGATGGAGAGTGGATTGGTTACGCAAAGCACAGTGCTCTGATGCGCGTGAAGCGCGACGGCGGCGATCCCGAACTCATCGCGCAGATGCCCATCGGGATGTCGCTTGAATCCACCGGCAGTGCCGTGTGGGACCGGCAGGACCGGATCATCATCGGTCCCAGCACGGCGGGCTTGCATCTGGTCTCCGCGCGCGGCGGGACGGTGGCCCACTGGGTGCCACCGGGCCCGGACGAATCGGACTTCCATGAAGTGGGCCTGCTCCCGGGCAACCACGGCTGCATCTCCGTGCTGCATTCGGCAAAGGGGATCGGCGACATCGTTCTCGTTTCACCCGACGGAATCCGCAAGACCATTCTCTCCCTCCCCGAGACCGTCCGCACACCGGTGTACTCGCCCTCGGGACACATCGTGTTTGAGCGGAGCGGTGCCACGCAGGGAATCTGGGCGGTCGCGTACAACCTGAACGCACAGGCATGCGAGGGCGAACCGTTTCTCGTCGCAGCGGGGGGAAAGGGGCCGAGTGTTTCTGCCGATGGCACGCTGTGCTACGTGAGCGGTGTCGCGGACGCCCTGTCGCAACTGGTGTGGCTGGATCGCACGGGTGCCGTGGTCGGCAAAATCGAGCCGCCCGATGTCACCACGCGACCGTTTCCAAGGATCTCGCCGGATGGGCGTACCATCGCGATGACAAGTCGCTTTGGTGATTCACGCGAGATCTTCCTGTACGACATCCAGGCGGGTACCCGCCGGCGTCTCACGTTCACGGATCACTCGGAAGAGATTCCGCAGTGGCACCCCAACGGGGTCGACCTGTTGGACTACACATTTGCGTCGCCGCAGATGTACTTGATCCCCACCACGATGGGTACGCCCGCAAAGCCGCTCGGCGTGGGCATGATGCCGCTTGTGTCGCCCGACGGCACGACACTGGTCTACGCCCTGCATCGACCCGGCGAATGGAACTTTGACATCATGGCGCGACCCATCGACGGCGACTCAACCCAGGTGCGCGAGCTGATCAAGTCGCCCGCCACCGACTGGGCGCCGCAGATTTCGCCCGACGGCATGTTTCTGATGTTCGTGTCCGCCTCGTCGGGACGCGAGGAGTCCTACGTCACCACGTTCCCAACGCCGTCCACGCTGTGGCAGATATCGACAAATGGTGGAACGTGGCCGCGGTGGCGTGCCGATGGTCGCGAGATCTTCTTCACCACCATCAACGAGATCTGGTCGGTGGACGTGACGCTCGGTGACAACTCGCTCGTCCTCGGCACACCGAAGAAACTTTGCGATCGTCCAACCACCAACTGGACCGCGCGCTGGGCGGACGGGTTTGACATCACCGCGGATGGACAGAGAATTCTGGTATTGCAGCCGCTGGCGGCACCCAGCGACGTCCCCCCGGCGATCGTCACGGTGCAGAACTGGTTTGCAGAGTTCCAGACCGCCCACCCGTAAGCCCCGCAGGCCCTGCCCCGTGGGCCCGCCCGGCCGGGCGCCGGGGTGGACAAACGGCCCCCGCGACCGGTAGAATTGTCATCCAACGTCCCAGCGATACAGCCGGTCCACTTTACCCCGGCCGGTTATCTCCAGAACAGGACAGGCAGCAGCCGAGGTTTGGCATGGCGCAGTTTTTCTTTTCCGAAAAGGGTTACCAGAATCTCATGGAGGAGATTGAGCGGCTGGACAAGCTGCTCAAAACCGACATTGCGCGCGAGATCGCAACGGCCGCGGCGCACGGTGACCTGAAGGAGAACGGCGAATACCACGCCGCCAAGGAGAAGCAGGCCATGACGGCCAACCGCCTGCGCCAGCTCCAGGAGCGCTACTCCGGCGCCAATGTGGTGCGCCGCGACGAGCTGCTCCCGGAGGAGAACGTGACCTTCGGCAAGAAGATCAAGATCAAGGACGTCAACACGGGTGCCGAGCGCGAGTGCACCATTCTGGGTGACGGCGAAACCGACCGCGAGAACGGCGTCATTGCGTACAACTCGCCGCTCGCAAGCTCGCTCATCGGCCACAGCAAGGGAGAGACGGTTGAGGTGCGCCTGCCCGCGGGGCTACGCACGTACCTCATCGTTGACGTCAAGTTCGCCGACGGCTACCAGGACTAAACGGCGAGAGCCGCGCGGTCGCATCCCATCATGAGTTCCACCCCCACCCGACCCGCCGCGAGCGGCGCGCGCCCCGACGTTGCGGGGCTCGGAAAGTTCTCGGTCGGGCAGCTTCTGCGCTTTGGCGCCGTCGCGGCCCAGCTTGCGCTGCTCGCTCTCGTCATTCGTACTTTTGATATCGAGAGTGGCGCCTTCTTCCGGCTCGTCACCATCGCGTGCGTTGGGTTTGTGGTGCACCACTTTGCACCGTCCAGGTTGCGCCTGCCGGTGTTCGTGCTGGTTTCGCTTGCTGCGATTTTCAGCATCCTGGGCGTTGCCAACGCGGCGCAGATCGTTGGCATCGGCGGCGTGCTGATCGGACTCGCGCACCTGCCGGTGGCGTTTCGCTGGCGGGTTCTGTTGATCCTGCTCTTTGGCGGCCTGCTGGCCGCGGTGCGGGCGGGTGCGGTGCAGGCGCCGGTGTCGGGGGCCATCTGGCCCATCTTTGGCGCGATGTTCATGTTCCGCATGATCGTCTATCTGTACGATCTGCAGACGCGCGCAGCACCGTTCTCGTTCTGGCGCTCGCTTGCGTACTTCTTCATGCTCCCCAGTGTGTGTTTTCCGCTCTTTCCGGTGGTGGACTACAAGTCGTTCTGCCGGACGCACTATGATGAAGAAGACATGCGCGTCTATCAGACGGGTGTCGAGTGGATGTTCCGCGGTGTGGTGCAACTGCTCCTGTACCGTTGGGTGTACCAGAATCTGCTGGTGGGTCCCGACAAGGTGACAACCGCCCTGGGCGCCGCCACCTTTATTGTCACCGCGTACCTCATGTATCTCAAGATATCGGGCAGCTTCCATTTGATTGTCGGAATGCTGCACCTTTTTGGGTTCAATCTGGGCCCGACCAACAACAAGTACCTGTTGTCGGAAAGCTTCACGGACTACTGGCGTCGCATCAACATCTACTGGAAGGACTTTCTCCAGAAGGTGTTCTTCAACCCGGTCTACTTCCGCTTGAGCAAGAAGATGAACGGGACCACGGCCCTCATCCTCGCCACGCTGGTGGCGTTCTTTGTGACGTGGGCGCTGCATTCGTACCAGTGGTTCTGGATTCGCGGCACGTTCCCGGTGATCTGGCAGGACATCGTGTTCTGGTCGATCATGGGGCTTCTGGTGCTGGGCAACATGCTCTATGAGAACAAGTACGGGCGTCAGCGGAGCTTGAAGAAGGCAAAGCACTCGCTGGCAAGTGAGGCCAAGCTGGCGCTGCGTACCATTGGCACGTTTGTCGTCGTGTGCATGAGCTGGGTGATCTGGTCGTCGGAGTCGTTCCGCGAAGTCCCCATGGTGCTGGGCAAGTTGCTCACGGCCGACGCGCGTTCCATCCTCATCATCGTGGCGGGACTGGTACTGCTTGGCGTGATCGCGATCCTGTATGCGCGCGCCGAGCGCGGCAAGCCGTCGGGACTGGCCGCCGCTGCGGCCGCAAAGAAGAAGGGTCCCGCGCCCATCTGGGGGCGCGCGTACCAGGTGGCGGCGTCGTGCGCCGTGATCATGGCGCTCGCGTACGCGCCGCTTCTGATCAACGTGGACCCGGTCATCAGCAACACCATTGACGGCCTCAAGACGTCGCGGCTGAATGCACGCGACGCGCAGATGCTGGACCGCGGCTACTACGAAGACCTCACCAACGTGGTGAAGTTCAACTCGGGGCTGGGCGACCTGTACGCGCAGAAGCCGGCCAACTGGGAGCGCTGCTGGGCCATGCACCCGGCCGACGGCTGTCCCGACTTTGAATTGCTCCCGGAGAAGCGCGTGATGTTCAAGGGTGCCATGATGAGCACCAACCAGTGGGCCATGCGCGACCGCCCGTACGAGAAGCAGAAGCCCGCGGGGACGTACCGCATCGCGATCACCGGTGCCTCGCACGAAATGGGAACCGGTGTCGGCGACGACGAGGTGTTTGACAACATCGTCGAGGACAAGTTGAATGCGACGGGCGGAACGGGCGGACACACGCACTGGGAGTTGCTCAACTTTGCGGTGGGCGGCTATGGCCCCATTCAGCGCCTCGCGGATCTGGATCGGCGTCTGTTTGACGAGTTTCAGGTGGACGCCGTGATGTTCATGGGCATCAATGAACTGTACTGGGTGACCAAGGATGTCGTGGACGCGGGGATGAACGACATGCCGGTTCCGTATCCGTACATTCAGTCGGTGATCAAGGAAGCCGGCATCAACAAGAACACGGCCTTCAACGAAGGCATGCAGAAGCTGAAGCCACGCAGTGACGAGTTGCTGCTCTGGGTGTACACGGAGCTCGCAACGCGCTGCAAGGAGCGCGGCATCGTGGCTATGGCGGGTTTCATCCCGCACAACGCGGACATCAGCCAGGAGCCGGAGACGCTGCGCCTGGTGCAGCGGCAGATGGAGATTGCGCGCGAGGCGGGGCTTGTGGTGGTGGATCTCACCGACGCCTACCAGGGCGTGGATACCGCGGCACAGTGGATTGCGCCGTGGGACTCACACCCCAACGCGGATGGTCACAAGCTCATCGCAGACAGGTTGTATCAGAAGCTCACGCAGGAACTGACTCTTTAAGGACGAAAGGAATCCCGCATGGACCGGCAGGCCATTCAAGACACCGTCAAGCGCTTCATCCTGGAGCAGTTTCTGCCCGGGGAAGACCCCAACGAGCTCACGAGCGACACGCCGCTCATGACCACGGGCATTCTGGATTCGCTGGCGACACTCAAGCTGGTGACGTTTCTGGAGCAGCACTTTGACATCGCGGTCGACGCGCACGAAGCGGACTCCGAGAACCTGAACACGCTGGACCTCATCACCGACCTGGTGAGCCGGAAAGTCGGATGACGCTCCACCGGTATCTCGAAGAGTCGGTCGCGCGGCACGCCGACCGTGTGGCGGTGCGCGAACCCGGCGACGTGTCCATCCGCTACGGCGAGCTGGGCGAGTTGACGGACCGCCTGCGCAACCGGCTGGTGGCACTCGGCGTGCAGCCGGGCGATCGTGTGGGTATCTTTCTCCGCAAGTCGATCGACACCGTGGCGTCGGTGTTTGGAATCCTGAAAGCGGGTGCCGCGTACGTGCCGGTGGATCCCACCGCACCCGCGAGCCGAAACGCCTACATTCTGGGCAACTGTGCCGTGAAGGTGGCCATCACCGAGAAGCGCTTTGAAGCGGCACTGCGCGCCAAGCTCGCGGAAGAGAACGCCAACCCGACCCTCATTGTTATAGACGAAGCCGGCGGCGGGCACGGCCTCCGCGGTGCACTGGACGCGCTGGATGCCGCGGGTACGGCGCCCACCGCGGCCACCGTCCATCCGGACGGCGACGCGCTGGCGTACATCCTCTATACCTCCGGCTCCACCGGCCGCCCCAAGGGTGTGATGCTGACGCACGAAAACGCGACCAGTTTTGTGGACTGGTGCAGCCACACCTTTGCGCCTGTGCCCGACGACGTGTTCTCGTCGCACGCGCCGTTTCACTTTGACCTCTCGATTCTCGACATCTACACGCCGCTCAAGCACGGGGCAACGCTCGTCCTCATACCGGAAGACGTGGGCAAGGAACCCGCCAAGCTTGCACAGTTGATCCACGACACGCGCATGACGGTGTGGTACTCCACACCGTCCATCTTGAGCCTGCTCGTGCAGTATGGAAAACTCGAGACGCTGGACCTCTCGCACATCCGTACCGTTCTGTTTGCGGGCGAGGTGTTTCCCATCGTGCACTTGAAGTCGTTGCACACCATTCTGCCCAAACCCGGGTACTACAACCTGTACGGTCCCACCGAGACCAACGTGTGCACGTTCTACAAGCTCCCGCCCTCGATCCCGGGATCGCGCACGGATCCGTTTCCGATTGGTGTGGTTTGCGCGCACCTGGAAGCCGCCGTCGTGGACGAAGACGGCGCCATCGTGGCCATGGGCGAGCGCGGCGAGTTGTGCATCCGCGGCGCGTCGGTAACGCCGGGCTACTGGAACCTGCCCGAGCAGACCGCCAACGCGTACCTCCAGAACGGCATTGGTGCCGGCACCAGCGGTGCCGCGCGCTGGTATCGCACCGGCGACATCGTGATCGAAGCCGAGGGCGGCAACTACGTGTACCTCGGGCGTCGCGACCGCATGGTGAAGAAGCGCGGCTACCGCGTGGAGCTGGGCGAGATTGAGTCGTGCCTCTACCGTCACCCGGAAATCAGGGAGGCGGCTGTTGTAGCACTCCCCGACACCGAACTTGGCATGAAGGTGCGCGCGCACATCGCCACGCGCGACGGCGGGCGTCTGTCGCTGATTCAATTGAAGGCATTTTGCGCCCAGCACCTGCCGGTGTACATGGTGCCCGACGTATTCAGCTTCCACGAGACGCTTCCCAAGACGTCCACCGAGAAGACCGACTATCAGACCCTCATGAAGATGGAGTAACCATGGACTTCTCCTGGTCGCCCGAACAAACCGAACTGCGCGAGACGATTGCGCGCTTTGCACAGGAATCCCTGAACGAGGGAATCATGGAGCGCGACCAGAAGGGCGAGTTCAACCGCGCTGGCTGGAAGCTCTGCGCCGACATGGGCGTGCACGGGCTTCCGGTTCCGGTGGAATACGGCGGCATGGGCATGGACGCGCTCACGACCGTGGGCGTGCTGGAGAGCCTGGGCTACGGGTGCGAGGACAACGGCCTCTGCTTCTCGATCAACGCGCACATGTGGACGCTCGAGACGCCACTCATGGGCTTTGGCACCGAGGAACAGAAGAAGCGCTGGCTGCCGCGTTTGTGCAGCGGCGAGTTGATCGGCGCCAACGCCATGTCCGAGCCCGGTGCCGGTTCGGACGCGTATGGCCTCCAGACCACTGCGGAGAAGAAGGGCGACGTCTACGTGCTGAATGGCAGCAAGGTGTTCGTGTCCAACGGACCCATCGCCGACATTTATCTCGTGTTTGCCAACATCGACCCCGCCCTGGGCGCCAACGGCGTCACCGGTTTTCTGGTGGAGCGCAACTCGCCCGGCCTCTCGCTGGGCAAGCACACCGTAAAGATGGGGATTCGTACCTCGCCGATGTGCGAGGTGTATTTCGACGACTGCGCCGTGCCGGTTGAAAACCGACTCGGGCGCGAGGGCGCGGGGAAGATGCTCTTTGCCGACTCCATGACGTGGGAGCGCGGCTGCATTCTCGCGAGTGCCGTGGGTGCGATGCGCCGGCTGCTCGAGCGCTCCATCCACTACGCCAACACGCGCGAGCAGTATGGCCAGCCCATCGGCAAGTTCCAGCTCGTGTCGTCCAAGATCGTCGACATGAAGATTCGCCTGGAGACCGCGCGCGCGCTGTTGTACCAGTCCGCGTGGCGGAAGTCCAAGGGCAAGAGTGTTTACCTGGACGCCGCCCTCGCCAAGCTCTACATCAGCGAGTCGTGGGTGGAGTGCGCGCGCCACGCCATGCAGATCCATGGCGGCTACGGCTACATGGCGGAGTACGGGCTGGAGCGGGAGCTTCGCGACGCCATGGGCAGCACCCTGTATTCCGGCACCTCGGAGATTCAGCGCAACATCATTGCACCGCTCATGGGGCTGTAGACGGCGCGACGGGCCTCCCTCCACGCCTTGACACCAACGCCGCCGGGGCTTAACATGCCCGCTCCATTGCGGTGGGTGTAGCTCAGCTGGTTAGAGCCCCGGATTGTGGATCCGGTTGTCGCGGGTTCGAGTCCCGTCATCCACCCCATCCTTTTCTCATCATCCCAACATGACCAAGGTCCAACGCAGCCCGGAGCGCCTTCGGCGCCACTACGAGGTCGAAAAAGGCCTCGCCGACCGGCTGCGCCGCACGACGTCGCGCGAAGAACGCGCGCGGATGTTCGAGTCCATGTACGACACGCTTTTTGCCGCCGTACCGGACCACCCGCGGCTCACGCAGGAGCGCGACGCCGCCTATACCGAGCGCGCCAACAGCAACCGGTTGCGACTGGTGGCACCCAACCTGCGCTCCGACACGCGCGTGCTCGACATCGGGGCGGGGGACTGCACCTTCTCGTTTGTACTCGCGAAGCGCGCCAGGACCGTTACCGCGGTTGAGATCACAACCGGCAGTGCCACGTCGGCCGCGCCGCCGGAAAACTTCAAGCTGCTCATTTATGATGGATACAAGCTGCCGCTGGAGCGCGCGTCCATCGACCTCGCGTTCAGCGACCAGCTGGTGGAGCACCTCCATCGCGACGACGTCGAGCCGCACTTCAAGATGATTGCCGGCGTTCTGGCGCCGGGCGGGCACTACGTGTTTCGGACACCGCACCGTTTCAGCGGGCCGCACGACATCTCCAAGTACTTCACCACCGGCGACCCGGAAGGCTTCCACATGAAAGAGTGGACGTACCGCGAGCTGGGTGAGGTTCTGCGCCGCTGCGGATACGGAAAACTCGAAGCCATCTGGAGCGCCCGTGGCCGCGCCGTGCGGCTGCCGTTCGCCCTCGTGGTGGCCATCGAAGACGTGCTGCGGCCGCTGCCGGCGTCGCTTAGGCGCAAGGTGTCCATCGCACCGCTGCCGTCGGTTGCAATTGCCGCGCGCGTCGCGTAGGCGCTTTCCGGGCCACCGGGGCCGGGCTTGACCCGGGCCGCGCCATGCGCTATAAATGAGGCCCTGAGCGGGGAAGTCCCCGCGACACAAGTTCGAGGAAAAATGGGAGGTTTGTGATGAGTGGGGTGAACAAGGTCATTCTGATTGGCAACCTGGGCAGCGACCCGACCGTGCGTTTCACGCCGGGCGGGCAGGCGGTTGCCAACTTCAATATCGCGACGACCGAGCGCTTCAACAACAAGGCCGGCGAACGCGAAGAGCGGACCGAATGGCACCGCATCGTGGCGTGGGGCAAGCTGGCCGAGATCTGCCAGCAGTACCTCAAGAAGGGCAAGCAGGTCTACATCGAGGGCCGTCTGCAGACGCGCTCATGGGAAGACCAGCAGGGCCAGAAGCGCCAGACCACGGAAGTGGTCGCCAGCAACATGCAGATGCTGGGCCGTGCCGGTGAAGGTGGCGGTGGCGGCGGCGGAGACTTCTCCTCGCAGGACTACGGAAGTGCGGAGCCCGCACCCCAGGGTGCGTCCACCGACGACGATCTGCCGTTCTGATCCCGTCTGACATAGCGCGCTGCTAGCTCAATGGTAGAGCATCTGACTCTTAATCAGGTGGTTCCAGGTTCGAGTCCTGGGCGGCGCACCAAAACAAACGGCCCACGTCAATAGACGTGGGCCGTTTTTGTTTGCGGCGGTTTTGGCTGCACCGCAAACTAGTTCATGCCTACCTGCTTTTCGGCGGCATCCTTGAGTTTGTCGTTGGCAAAGATGGCAACTTCAACGCGACGGTTCTGCTGGCGACCGGCGTCGGTGTCGTTGGAAGCGACGGGGTTGGTCTCGCCCAGTCCGATCTCGGAAATTCGCGAGCCGCTGACGGCCAGGTTGACGAGGTAGTTTGAGACAGCCTGTGCGCGCCGGTTGGACAACTCGATGTTGTAGTCGTCGGTGCCCACGTTGTCGGTGTCACCCTCGACGACGATGTCGGTGTCGGGGTACTTGTTGAGAATGGCGGCGAGCTTGCCCAGGTTGGTCTGTGCCTGCGGGCGCAGCGCGGACTTGTCAAAGTCAAAGAGCAGGCCGGAATCAAATGTGATTTTGATGCCTTCGCCCACACGCTCGATCTTCGCACCCTCGATGTCGCGCTCTATTTCTGCGGCGCGCTTGTCCATTTCATTTCCGATCAGGACGCCGGCCGTGCCGCCGACTGCGGCGCCGATGATGGCGCCGACGGCCGTGTTCCCGGACTGATGTCCGATTACTCCGCCAATGGCTCCGCCGGCTCCGGCGCCGATGGCGCCGCCCTTGGCCTTGTTGCTCATGCCGCAGCCCGTGATCGCGCTGAGCAGGAATGCCGCGCCCAGCAGCATGGTGATTGTTTTGTTCATGATCTTGACTCTTTCGATTGATGTGCCTTGTCTATCGCGCACGTTTGGTGGCGCGAGGTAAAGTATGGGACGCCAGCCACACCCCGTGAATGGCCCCATGGGATGAAAAGGGGACTAGTCCGTTGAGACCTGTCAGCGGCTTGACGACGGTGAAAACGTGATTTAGCATCGCCCATGCTCATCGCCCTCGCCTCACCCCGCGTTGCTTCGTCCCTGGACGAAGGTCTCGACAAGATCAAGCGTCTCATGTCCGAAGCGGCCGCGCGCGGCGCCGCCATCGTGTGTTTTCCGGAGGCGTACCTGCCCGGCCTGCGCGGCCAGGACTTTGACGTGTACCAGTTTGACGCGTCGCACCAGGAGCTCGCGCTCGAGGCCGTGGCGCAGTGGTCACGCGAATACGCAATCGCCACCATCCTGGGGATGGAAAGAATTGTTGAAGCGGGGCGCCAGATCGCGGCCTACGTCATTGACGCGAACGGGAGCCTGCAGGGCATCCAGACCAAGAACCAGCTGGATCCCAGCGAAGACGCCTTCTATGTGCCCGGCGACACGCGCCGCCTGTTTGAGGTCAACGGCGTGCCCTTTGGTGTGTCGATCTGTCACGAGGGCTGGCGTTACCCGGAGACGGTGCGCTGGGCGGCGGTTCGCGGCGCACGGATTGTGTTTCATCTGCAGCACACCGGTAACGAGAAGCGCGGTGTGAGCCTCAACGAGTGGGGATCGGCGCAGGCTCCGTACTACGAAAAGGCCATGATGATGCGCAGCCGCGAAAACACCATCTATTTTGCCAGCGTCAACTATGCGCTGCGCTTTCAGGAGTCGGCCACAAGCCTGATTGCACCTTCCGGCGAGTGTCAGGCGTGGCTGCCATACGGGGAAGAGGGCGTCCTTGTGCAGAAACTCAACCTAGAGGAAGCCACCGGCCTCCTGGCACGCCGCTACGCGCCGGACCGGTACGCCGACGGGGCCTGACGCCGTTCTTGGTGCAGGAAACCCGGGTTGGGCTGTATGATGGCAAAATGAATCGTTGGCCATCCCTCGCCCTGCTCGCAGCGCTGTTGGTTTCACCCACCCTGGCTCTCGCCCAGGCCGAGAAGAACAACCGAATCGGAATTGTCGTCGCACCCACAAACTACAACTTCGCCAATCCCGGCGCCGGTGACGCCGGCCGTAACGGTTCCTCGCTGGAGTGGGCGGTATACTACGACCGCGTTCTCTCGCGCAGCATCGCGACTCGTCTTGAGGTTCGACTTGCCGAACGCGGCATTGACGCAACATTCACCAGTGGAACCTTCGAACTGGAGACGAACGTTTGGGAACAGTTCATCGAGATTCCGCTCCTGATTGAGTCGTACCGCCGCTACGATATCGGGGGGCATGCCCTGGAGTTCTCGATCGGGGCGGGGATCTGCTATGGCATTCTGGTCGAGCAGCAGGTGACGGCGCAGCCCGCCTCCGGCTTTGGAATGCTCGAGCAGGAATTTGGGGACTATCAGAAGATTGCGGTGCTTGCGGACGCCGGGGTATCTCTCGACCTCGAACCCGGTCAGGCGCTGCTGATGCATTTTCGATATCAAGAGGACCTCAAGACATTCTCTGAAGCGGACGGTGGAACGCTCTTGTATCGCTATCAATCCTGGGGATTCTACGCCGGCTTCCAAATAGCTTTCTGACGAAAGGATCTGTTTCATGCGAACACTTGTCATGACTTCCATTGTCGCTGTCGTACTGGCGTTGTCCGCGCCGGGTGTCAGCGCGCAGGCGGACTCGACCGCGGTTGATTCGCTGATCACGCCGCCGCCCACACCGGCCAGCACGACCACCACCTCGCCCGTGGTTGCGCAGACGGCAACGCAGGCACCGGCACCCAAGAAGGTGTTCTACGGGGGATCGGTGGGCTTGAGCTTTGGCGACTACTTCAGCATCAGTGTCTCGCCGATGATGGGTTACAAGGTGAACAAGCGCGTTCACGTGGGTGCGACGGTGACGTACGAGTATTTCGAGGACGACAGGTACGCCAGCAAGGTAACGGGCAGCAACTTTGGCGGGAGCGTGTTCAGCCGCTTGTTCTTGCGACCGGCCATCTACGGACACGCGGAGTTCGAGTACACGGGCTTCAAGTACGAGATCGCGGGCCAGGAGTCCGAGCGCGAGTGGGTTCCGTTTCTGCTGCTCGGCGGCGGTATTGTGAAGCCCATCGGGCGCAACGCTGCGTTCACGGCCGAAGTTCTGTTTGACGTTCTGCAGGACGAGAACTCGCCCTACGATGACTGGGAGCCGCGCGTGAGCGTTGGCGTCGTGGTAGGTATCTAGCGCGGGAGGTAAGCCATGTGGGGAATCATCATGCGCTGGCAGGCGGCCACGCCGTACCTGCACAGCATCCTGCGGATCGTGACATCGGTGCTGTTCATCACGCACGGCACGATGAAGCTGTTTGCGTGGCCGGTGGGTGTTCCGCCCGACGGCGGCACGGTGGCGCTGATGTCGCAGGCCGGGCTGGGCGGCGTGCTGGAAACCTTTGGCGGTGCGATGATGCTGCTGGGGTTGTTTGCGCGCCCGGTGGCGTTCATTCTCGCGGGCCAGATGGCGGTGGCTTACTTTCAGTTTCACCAGCCACAGGCGTTCTGGCCGGTCATGAATGGTGGAACCAGCGCGGTATTGTACTGCTTTATCTGGCTGTACTTCTCCGCCGCGGGCGCGGGGCCGTGGAGCCTCGACGCGAAGCGCGCAAAGCGGTAACGGGCACGCCAAAGTCGGAGAGCGTCCAGCACACGGCGTTCGAGATTGCCCGCTGAATATCGGCGCGTTGCCGCGGAGACCCCGCAGCAGCGCGCTGATTCACTTCCAGCTCGATTCCAAGGTAGCGTGACGGGGGGAACTCGGTGCGGAGTGTGGTGGTGAGACCGTCGCTCCAGCCCCGGTAGGGGTAGTTTCGTCGCACCCGCAGACCGGGTGCGAGATGCATCAGGTGCTCGCGCAGGAGATCGCACGCCATGGTCTCCAGGAGTCGCGAAGGATCGTAAAGCAAGCCCACATCGGCGCGACGCCGCACGCCCTTGAGCACCGGCACAAAGGTGTGAACGCCAAGGTGGATCACGCGCTCGTGGGTCTTGAGTGCCTTGCGAATCGCGGTCCGCACCGCGTTGCGGTGGGGCTCGTAGAACAACCGCACCAGCCGCCTCTGCGCTGCCTCATCCAGTCCGCTCGTGAACTCCGAAAACAACTGCGCGTGATCCGGCGACCGGTTCACTTCCACCAGCAGGCGTGACACGGGTGCAGCGATGACACCGGTGTGTGCGTCGCGCGCCACCGCGTGCGCGATATCGATGGCACCCGGATCCCAGCCGCGGTGCGAGGCCAGCACGCTGCCTTTGCGGCGAAACAGGGTGTGATACGGCGTGGGCACGCGGTTGGATGCGTGCTCGCACGTGACCACCAGTGCCACGGAATCCTTACGCGCTGGCATGGAACATCCGGTTGTCGCGCAGGCAATCGCAGAGCTTTGCGTAGACGCCGTGGAGTGTCGCTTCGTCCAGGTGCAGCTTTGCCTGCAATCCGGGGTTGTCTCCCGCCACAGCGCGCACGATGCGCCGCGCCAGCGGTCCTTCTTCCAGCAATGTCTTTGTCGCCGACGCCCATGCATTGGAAAGATCCGGCGACGGAGCCACTACTGTCTCTACGAGATGGTGCCACAGCTCGCCGGCGGTGACGGTTTTGGCGCGCAGGCCAAAGGCCTCGAGGTAGCCGTCGTCGTGAATCACCGCGCGCTCGGCGTCTTTTGTGGTAGAGAGCAGAATGGCGTTCAGCGCGTCGGTGTCCGCGCGCATCTGACGCGCCAGCGGCTGCCAGCGCTCCGAGACGAGTGCGCGCAGCACGCATACCAGCGCGTGCACGATGGCAAGGTCGGCGGTGGGGCATTCCTGGATATCGATGATTCGGATCTCGATGGAGCCGTAGTCAAAGCGCGCAATCGCGCCGCGCGCGTTCAGCCACTCGTCCTGCAGAATCTCTTCCGGGTCGTGGGGTGCGATGGCCGCGTACATGGGACCCAGAATCTTCTCGTGGTACTCGGCCGGCGTATACACGGGCTCCGGGATCACCTTACCCGTGATGGACGGAATCTTCTTTTGATTCTGACGATAGAAATGCATGCGCCCGTCCATGAGCCCCATCAGGCGCCCGTCGAGGATGGGGGAGCTGGCCGCCAGCGCCGGAATGATCGGGAGCAGGATGCGAATGGCGGCGTGCAGGCGCCCGAACTCGGCGTCGCCGCGAAACGGCAGATTCAAATGCGTGGATTGCAGGTTGGCCCAGCCATGACCCCTGGTACCAAAGATGCGGTCGAACGCGGCGTACACGGCGCCCAGTTCGTGCGGCCACAGTTTGGTTTCCTTGAGCGGATCCATCCACGGGTGCGCGGCGGTGGGCATGAGGCGCGCGTCCATGGGGCGCAACGCCTTGTGCAGCGCCATGACATCGCGCGCAAACGTGGCGTCCAGCCCGCGCAGCGTGGGTGCGGGGCCGTTGGTCTTGAGTTCGATGACGTGATTGACGAGTTCGTTGGACCAGCACAGGTCGCCGCGCTCAAACTCCGGGACCAGCGTTCCGGCCACTTCCTCGATCAGGCGGTCGACGATGGGGAGGACGTTCAGTCGCTCCGTGTCGACCAGCATGTACTCGAGTTCGACGCCGAACCCTTCGAACAGTTGCAACGTCACGCGGTCAGGCTCCCTTGTATTCCAGAATGCGGCGCAAGAGCGACTTCATGATGCGTGTGTAGAGCACGTCGCCCAGAACCGAGTCTTCGTAGCCCGCCTCAATGCTGGGGTTGTCGTTGACCTCGATCACATAGAACGAGTCGCCGCGCTGCTTGAGGTCCACACCGTACAGTCCGTCGCCCACCGCACTGGCCGCGGCCACGGCGAGGCGCACCACCTCACGCGGCGCGCGCGCCACCTTGAGGGGCTCCACTCTTCCGCTGGTGAGCGCACCGCGTGTGTTGCGCTTGAGGATCTGCCAGTGCCGGTGCGCCATGAAGTAGCGGCACACGTACAGGGCCTTGCCTTCCAGCACTCCGACGCGCCAGTCAAAGTCGGTGGGCATGAATTCCTGCGCAATCAGAAGGTCCGAACTCTCCAGCCGGCGTGCAATCTCGTCGTTGAGTTCGCCGCGCGTCTTGAGTTTGACCACACCCTGCGAGAACGAGCTGTCCGGTTGCTTGACGACGCACGGAAGCTTGAGCTCGTCGGCCACCTGGCTGGCGTTGTCCTTGTGCACAATCATCGTTTTGGGCGTCGCCAGCTTGTAGCGGTCAAACATCTCCGCCATATACACCTTGTTGGTGCAGCGGATGATGGACTCCGGGTCGTCGATGACGGGCAGCCCCTCGGCCGCGGCGCGGCGCGCAAAACGATACGTGTGGTGGTTGACCGCCGTGGTCTCGCGAATGAACAACGCGTCAAACTCCGCCACACGCCGGTAATCTTCGCGCGTGATCATCTCCGTCTCCATGCCCAGCGTCTCGGCCGCCTTGGAGAACTTGCGCAGCGCGCGCGGGTCGGAGGGAGGTGCACCCTCGTCCGGGTTGTAGAGAATGGCGAGGTCATAGCGGAAGCGCTTCCGGGCCCGGGGCTTGCGCTCGTAGCGACGGAAGTAGTCCTCGGCGGCGTGCACCACAAAGGGCCGCTGCCAGTCCGGGATGTCGCTCACCGCGATCGTGAACACCTGGTCCAGCTCCCACTTCTTGCGATACACAAACTGCGCGCGCAAAAGCGGTGCTTCAAAGTAGGAGAACAACTCCTTGGCAAGCTTGTCGTAGCGGCGCGCCACCGTGCGCCCAAAGTAGATGCCGAGCTGGTACTTGGATGCCTTGAGGTGGGAGAGGTTGCGCTGGATCAGCTCGTCCAGGTCTTCCGACCGGATGCGAAAGATGGCGTCCTGACGCATGTCCTGCAGCGTCATGATGCTGGGGATGGCGCGGTGACCGCGCGCCTCCGCCAGAAGTGACACGTAGTAGCCGCTGCTCATGTAGCGGTACGACCGGCACAGGTTGTAGACCTTGGCGTTTTCGATGTCGCTGTATTCCGCATCGGTGAGGTAGCTGCGCGCGGACACAACCTTTACACCCGGCACGTGCAGCGGCCAGTTCTTGGGATTGTTGACAACAAACAGGCGTGACACGCGCTACCTCCGTTCCTTGCGCGGCGAGATCACCAGCAGGTTGGCGTCGTAGGTGAGCACGCCCAGCAGAATGGAGCAGATCAGCCGGTTGATGCCGACCGGGTAATAGCGCGCGCGGGTGGGATTGGGCTGCCACGGGTCCGCCACCAGCACGTCGCGCGAATCCATGTCGTAGCCGCACAGCACCACAAAGTGCCCGCCCGGGACGCCGCGGATGTCGTCGTAGTCACTGGCGGGGCCGTACTCACGCGCACTCTGGTAGAGGTACGTGGAACTCAATCCCACAATGACCGGCACGTTGCCCGTGAGGTGGCGCCGAATCAATTTGGGCGAGAGCTCGGTGAAGCGCACTTCACCGCCCAGGCGCATGAACTCGATGTAGGCCTGCGAGGCAATCTTGAGCTTGCGCTGGTGCTTGACCGCCATCTGGCGCGCGAGGCGGTCGGACAGTTCCGCGCTGGAAAGATTCTTCCACGTCGGGTCAAACACCTGCAGGTTGTACGAGTACAGCGTCACCTTGTAGCCGCGCTTGAGCGCGTGCGTGCCCAGGAACACGCCCAGCGTGCCGCCCTCATCCAGATGCTCGACGTCGCTCACGACGTCGTCCAGATCCGTGCGCTCACCGTGAAAACGGTAGATCGCGTGCAGACAGGTGGCGCCGCAGCTCATGTCGTCGGGCTGCGGGAGCATCTCAAGCTGAAGACGTTTGGCCATGCGAGCCATCATGCTAGGCCCGAAACGCGATCAGCGTCAATTTTACTTTATCAGCTCGATGTAATAGAGGTCGCGGCCCTGGCGCGTGTACTTGGCCTCGTAGTGGGTCTGGAAGTCGGGGTCGAGCAGGCGCTCGTTCTTGCTCTCACGGACGCTGGCCCAGAGCGTGTCGCCGGCTTCGATCAGTGCCTTGCGAAACGCGATCATGTAGTCAAAATTGTCCGTCGCCACTTCCAGGCGACCGCCCGTTACCAGCTGGCGGTGCAGCACCTTGAAGAAGTCCGCCGTCAGCAGGCGCCGCTTGTGGTGCTTTTTCTTGTGCCACGGGTCGGGGAAGTAGATGTGGTAAACGGCAACACTCGCGTCCGGCACCAGATGGTAGACCAGTTCCTCCGCCTCGGTCTTGAAGAAGCGCAGGTTGGAAAGCCCGCGGCTCTCCGCGCGCTGCACACCCTCGCGCAGAAAGCGCCAGCGATAATCCAGACCGATGAAGTTGTGGTCGCGATTGGCCGCCGCACGCAAAAGGAGAAAGCGCCCCTTGCCGCATCCCAGTTCTATCTCCAGCGGCGCGCGCGAGGGGAAGAGGTCAAAGACCGTGCCCGGAAACGTGCGGTCCAGAAGCGGCTTGGTGGCCGGTGCGCTGGCGTGGGTTGCCGGGTGGCTCATGCGCGTCATTATAACGTACGGCGGTGGAACTGTCCGTGGCTTGTCCCGTGGCGCGCTTCCTGCTATCTTTGCCCTGTAACGACGCTTCAGCCACGTGGGGGCGAACTGGTCTCGACGGGGAAGATGGTTGCGTCGATTGCGTGTCGAGCAACGTCACAATGCTCGTAAATCCTAGTGGCAACAATTCAAGTGCTGACGATCACGTCGCACTGGCTGCCTAACTAGCATAAGCTAGTTTAGGCTCCCGTCCCCACCGGTTGGGTCTCCAGGGCCGGTGAGTGGGCGTCATACTCTGGGGGCTGGCGGTGAAGGACAGGCCCGGGCTGGATCCGCGAGACTTTACGGGCTGGCTTCCCTGGTGCTTCGGTCTTCAGTGGGCCGGGAAGTAAGATTTCACGGAAGACTACACACGTAGACGTCGTCGTGGCTGCTTCTTCGGACGCGGGTTCGATCCCCGCCGCCTCCACCAACCCATGTTCTTGTAAGACAAGGACCATGGTTCGGCTCTGAGCTAGCGCCACGCGCGTCGCCGCCGCATCCACCAATCTTATTTGTTAGCATCGAGTTACGAGCACTCGAAATTCGTTCGTCTTCACGCGCCCGAGGGCTGCGTCGAGCGCAACCAACCAGTAACTAAGAGCTTGTGCAACGTTGGGTCGCTAACAACTGGCACGCACATTGCCCCATGCACTGGAGAAAGCTTGACGTCTGACCACTATCGGCGGTAAGTTGGCAGAAATGCGAATCTTCGTGCTCTTCGTAGTTGTCGCGCTCGCAGTCGGGGCGCCCGTATCGCTGTATGCAGCCGTTCACCACGACCCGTGCACAGATACGGATATGGACTCATGCAGGGGGAAGTGCCCCGGAGATTCGCCTGAAGGGCATTGCCCTCCCGTCTGCGACTACTGTGTCTGCTGCTTCGCCGTCAGTCCGATGGCCGTGCTACTGACCTCGGAATTCAAAGTGATTGAGTCATGCGAAAGCGTCGCGAACGATTGCGTCGACGTGTCTGAGTCAGCTTCTCCAATCGACATCTTCCACGTTCCCAGGTTCCTCCTCGCGTAGCGCTACGAAACGTAGCTGACCACGCACGCAGACCCGTGTGCGTGTGTTCGTTTTCTGACACGAGGAGCTCTCATGACATTCTCACGATGGGCGGCCATTGTGGCCGCCTTGATCTGCGCGTCGTCTGTTGCACGCGCGGAGCACCGCACGCTGACACTCGAGCAAGCCCTGTCTATGGCGCGGGAGCACGCGCCGGCAATTGCGTCTGCGCGCGCCCGTGTCGACGAGGCGCAGGGTCGGCTCCGGGACGCGTCCGTCTTGTTTCGCAACAACCCATCCCTCGAGGCCGAAGCAGGCCCCCGCGTTACGCCCGGTGAGGCCGAGACGACCGACCTCCGATTCGGGATCTCACAATCATTCGGATTGGGAGGAGGGCGAGGAGCGCGGATCGCAAGCGCCACGGCCGACAGGGCACGCACGCTTGCGGAATCTGAGATGGAGACCGTGCGAGTAGTCCGAGATGTGACCGTGGCTTTCTACCATGCGTTGTACGCCGAGGAGCAGGTTCGCTTGACCAGCGAGGCGGAGTCGCTTGCGGTTCATGTCGTTCGAATTACCGAGCGTCGCTATGAAACGGGCGAAATAGCACGGCTGGAGCTGAATGTGGCTCGCACTGCACGATCGCGCGCACGCGCGGAGCGTCTGAGCGCATCAACGATGCGCAACACAGCAACTGGCTCACTGTCCCGCGTGCTCGGTATGAGCGCCGGCGATTCCGTCGCGGTGCAGGGCGATCTTGCCCACGGGCAGCGCGATTTCGAGCTTGCTGACCTGCTTGCGCGCGCACTCGCACGACCCGATCTCCGTGCGCTTGCGGCGGAAATAGCGCAAGCGGATGCGGAAGCTCGTCTCGCCGGCTCGCAACGGTGGCCGGAGATGGCTCTCGGTGTAGCGTGGGAACGCGAAGAGAACTCCGAGATCGGCCTCGGGCTCGTCGAATTGACGCTTCCGATCTTCAATCGCGGCCAGGGCCTGCGAGATGAATCACGCTCGCGATCGCGTCGGCTCCACGGCGAATACGAAGCACTGAAGCGAGCGGTGTTGGTTGACATCCAAACGACATTCTCCGCATACCGCGACGCGGTGGCGGCGGCCGACGAATTGGAGGAGAACGCGGTGCCATTGCTGAACGAGAACGAGGCGTTGTTGTATCGCGCCTACGAAGCCGGAAAGATAGGTTTGACAGAGCTGCTCCTCCTGCGCCGCGAGGCGATTGCGACGCGGGTCGAGTATCTTGCCCGGCTCTTAGAGGCTGCGGTGGTGGGCGCCGAATTGAAAGCAAATACAGGACTTTTGGAGTGACCCGAACAGGAGGCTCAAATGAAACTAACACTACTTCATTCGCCCAGACACGTCGCCAACACGAGCGCGATCGTGGTCGCGGTGACAATGCTCATGGTGTCGAACTTCGGTTGTGCGGAGAAGAACGAGGCGCGTCACGCCGAAGATAAGGCGAAGGAGCCGGCAGCGACGGAGGTCGTGTCGCAGGCCGCGCGGGATCCCAAACGGCTTTATTGCGAGGAACACGCGTGCTATGAAGACCTCTGCATCTACTGTCATCCGGAAATTCGGGACGCGGGGCGACTGTGGTGCGCCGAGCACGCGCGCTACGAGGATCGCTGCTTCCTCTGTCATCCGGAGCTGAAAGACGCGAACCGCGCGTACTGTGAGAAGCACTTTCTCTACGAGGATGAGTGCTTCATGTGCAAGCCTGAACTGCGCGCAAGCGTAACGCCAGTGTCACCTAGTGAGGCTCCATCACAGGAGCTCATGTGCAAAGAGCACAATCTCGCCGAGCGCGAGTGTGGCATCTGCCATCCGGAATTGGCCGCCACCCCCGAGACGGGGCGTGGCTTGAAGGTTCGATTCGGTTCCGCCGATGCGGCGGCAAAAGGCGGTATTGAGACCGCGCGCCCCGAGCTGTCATCGATGGACGATGGTGTCACGTGCTACGGAGAGATTGTGTTCAACCAGAACCGGCTGACGGAGATCGTTGCCCCATTCGGCGGAATCGTTCAGAGCGTCAATACGGATCTCGGAAGCAAAGTGGCCTCCGGAGCGATCCTGGCGACCATCCGATCGCCTGATATTGCTGAAGCCGTATCGCAGGCCGTCCTCACGCAGCAGACGCTCGAACGCGAGCGCGCGCTGCACGCCGAGGGCATTTCCTCAGAGAAGGAGCTGCAGCAGGCGCACGCGGCGCAACAGGTCGCTCACCAGCAACTGCGGACGTTTGGGCTTGGCGAGAAACAGATCGCTGCGCTTACAACGGATGAGCAGGACGTCGGGGTCCTTGCGATCCGCGCGCCGTTCTCGGGCGAGATCGTCGAACGCCACGCAGTCCAGGGAGCCGCGATCGAGACGGGCAAACCGCTCTTCACGGTGGCCGATCGGTCCGTCATGTGGGCCATGCTCAACATCCCGGAGCAAGGCCTGTCGCGGGTCGAGGTCGGGCAAGAAGTCGAACTCACCGTCGCGGCGCTCCCGGGTGAGCGGTTTAGTGGCCGCCTTACCTGGATTTCGCCCCAGGTCAATGACCGCACCCGGATGGCGCAGGCGCGCGCCGAAATCGCGAATCCCCGCGGCGTGCTCCGCGCCCACATGTTTGCGAACGCGACGATCCACACCGGCGTTACAGGCCAAGCCGTGACCGTGCCCAGCTCGGCGATTCAGTGCGTCAACGAGCGCGACTTCGTCTTTGTGCGGTTGGCGGACGACCTGTACGAAGCGCGACCGGTGCGTGTAGGGGCGAAGGCGGACGGGCGGATAGCGGTCGTTGAAGGTCTCGGCGTCAGCGACGACGTGGTTGTCGCAGGTGGTTTCTCCGCGAAATCGCAGCTCCTCATCTCGAGGCTCGGCGCTGGCTGCGTGGACGACTAATCACCATGCTGAACTGGGTCATCGAGTTTTCCCTTCGCAATCGCCTGCTTGTCTGCGCACTGGCGATCGTACTCGCTGTCGTCGGAAGTCAGGCGCTCCTTCGGCTACCGATCGATGCGTTTCCGGACACAACGCCGGTCCAGGTGCAGGTGAATACGGTGGCGCCCGCGCTCAACCCGTTGGAGGTGGAAGCGCAGATCACTGCACCGTTGGAAACGGAAATCGGCGGCTTGCCAGGCCTTATCAACGTACGGTCCATCTCGAAGTTTGGTCTCTCGCAGGTGGTTGCAACCTTCGCAGACGGAACGACCATCGCACTGGCACGCCAACTGATCAGCGAGCGGATTGGCGGTGTCGAGCTGCCGGACGGTATCGATCGCCCGACGCTTGGGCCGATCGCGACGGGGCTCGGCGAGGTCTTTCACTACGTGGTCCGGTCGGACAACCCGGAGCGTTCGCTCATGGAGCTGCGAGAACTCCACGATTGGGTGATCAAGCCACAGCTGCGAAAAGTCAGCGGGGTGGCCGAGGTGAACGCGTGGGGCGGGTTCGAGAAGCAGTACGCGGTGGTCGTCAACACGGAACGGTTGATCAAATACGAGCTGACGTTGCGTGATCTGGTGGAGGCCTTGGAATCAAACAACCAGAACGCGGGCGGTGGGCAGATCGTTCGCAATGGCGAGGCCCTGCTCGTCCACGGCGTGGGACTCGTAACGAACACGGTCGAGATCGGCAATATCGTCATTACTTCGTACGACGGGGCACCGGTTCGCGTGCGGGATGTCGCCGACGTCGAGATTGGTCACGAAATCCGGCGCGGTGCGGTGACGGCGGACGGAAAGGGCGAGGTCGTCCTCGGTCTCGGCTTCATGCTCATGGGCGAGAACAGCCACGCGGTGACGCAGCGACTCAAGGCGGCACTCCTTGAAGCCGGGAAGTCACTGCCGGCGGACGTAAAGGCGGAGGTCGTGTACGACCGCACCGAGCTCGTCGACAATGTTATCCGAACCGTTGAGCACAGTTTGTGGGTCGGTGCCCTGCTCGTCGTGGCCGTACTCTTCGGCTTCCTCGGCAACCTTCGGGCCGGGCTCATCGTCGCTGCTGCCATTCCGCTCTCAATGCTCTTTGCCGGGAACTTCATGCTCCAGGCCGGTATTGCCGCCAGCCTCTTGAGTCTCGGAGCCATCGATTTCGGGCTTATTGTGGACAGCTCTGTGATCATGGTGGAAAACTGCGTCCGGCATGTTTCGCACAGTGAACGCAGAAAGACATGGATGGACACGATTCGCGATGCGGCGATCGAAGTTCGCAAGCCGACGATGTTCGGCGAACTGATCATCATGCTTGTCTTCCTGCCGATTCTGACGCTCGAGGGGGTAGAAGGAAAGCTCTTTCGGCCAATGGCGCTGACGATGATCTTCGCGTTGCTCGGTTCAATGATTCTCTCGCTTACACTGATGCCTGTGCTTGCTAGCCTGTTCCTGTCGCGGCGGATAAAGGAAGGCGATCCGTGGCTGGTGCGCGCCGCTCGACGATGCTACGCCCCGGTCTTAGCAATGGCCCTGCGCTTTCGGACGATAACCGTGATTGGAGCGGGCGTCATTCTCGTGCTCGCCGGCGTGGTCGCGGCATTGCTCGGCACCGAGTTCCTTCCGAAGCTGAAGGAGGGGGCAGCCGTCGTGAACGTCATACGCCTCGCGGGCGTGTCAGTCGACGAGGCCGTAGCTTCGAACACGCGCATCGAACGCATCCTTCTCGAAAGTTTTCCTGACGAGATCGCACGCATTTGGTCCCGCATCGGTACCGCGGAGGTTGCAACAGACCCGATGGGTATCGAACTGAGCGACGTCTTTGTGGCGCTGACCCCGCGCTCGCAATGGAAGCGCGCCCGAACTCAGGAGGAACTCGCGAAGCAGATAGATGAAGTCCTGCGCGACCTGCCCGGAATGAACAAGGTCCTCACCCAACCCATCGAGATGCGCATGAACGAAATGGTGGCCGGCGTCCGTTCCGACATCGGGATCAAAGTCTACGGCGACGACTTCGACACATTGGTGAAGTTGTCGGATGAGATTCAGAATATTCTCATGCAGATCCGTGGCGTAGGCGATTTGTCGGGGGAGCAGATCACCGGGCAGCCGGTACTTCAGGTGAAAATCGATGCCGACGCGATCGCCCGTTTCGGAGTGCCGACGCGCGACGTCCTCTCCATGGTCGAGGCCGTTGCGGGCCGGGAGGTCGGCGAGATCCGCGAAGGACAACGCCGCTTTCCACTTGTTGTTCGATTACCTGAGCAGCAACGGACGGATCCAGACGCCCTTGCAGCGACACTGATCCCGACGGACGCGGGACCGATCGTCCCGCTGGAGCGCGTTGCCCAGTTGAAGGAGATCGAGGGACCTACGACGATCAACCGCGAATGGGGCCGGCGCCGGATTACGGTGCAGTGCAATGTGCGGGATCGTGATGTCGGCGGTTTCGTTGTCGAGGCGCAACGGCGGGTAGCCGATAACGTCAAACTGCCAGAGGGTTACTCGATCGAGTGGGGTGGGCAGTTTGAGAACATGGAGCGCGCGAACCGACGTCTCATGGTGGTCGTACCGCTGACGCTCGGTTTGATTCTCATGTTGCTGTACTTCAGCCTCGGCACCATACGCGATGTGCTGCTCGTTGCGACCGGCATTCCGTTCGGTGCCGCCGGCGGCATCGCGGCCCTCGCCGTGCGTGGAATGCCGTTCACCGTGAGCGCCGCGATCGGTTTCATCGCACTGAGCGGTGTCGCGATCCTCAATGGCCTGGTTCTCGTAACCTTTATCAAGCAGCGCTTGCAGGCCGGACTTGCCGTCCAGGACGCGGTTTCCGAGGGCTGCCAGGTGCGCCTGCGGCCCGTCTTGATGACAGCACTCGTGGCAGCGGTGGGCTTCATCCCCATGGCGGTGAATACCGGCATCGGAGCAGAAGTGCAGCGACCTCTTGCGACGGTTGTCATTGGCGGCATTGTGAGCAATACTTTACTCACGCTCGTCGTTCTCCCTGTCCTCTACGTTTGGTTCGGACGCATGCCTCGGCGTGTCGCACCGGCAACTGCCGCCGCGATGGACCAGGCTGTGTCTTCATGAAAGCCTCGCCGTCCCTCAGAAAAGTGAATGACAAGACCGTATGATGAATTGTGACTGTGTGCCCGAGCAGTTGTCGACCGAGCGCGAACGCAGGGTGTTGCGCATCGCGCTCGCCCTCAATGCTACGATGTTCATCATCGAGTTGGTTGGCGGCGTTCGAGGCCAGTCTGCGGGCCTCATCGCGGATTCACTCGACATGTTCTCGGACGCCTCCGCGTACGCAATCGCCCTTGCGGCGGTCGGACGGACAGTAAGGTTCAAAGTTCGGGCTGCACGGTTAAGCGGCAGCCTTCTTTTCGTGCTCGGGGTTGGCGCCGTCTTGGAGGCGCTGCGACGCGGTCTCTATGGGAGCGAACCGGCAAGCCTCCTGATACTAGCACTCGCTGCTCTCGCGCTGCTCGTAAACGCGATCGTACTTCGCCTCATCTCGTCCTTCCAACAGGGCGAGGTTCATCTCAAGGCGACATGGATCTTCACGCGCGCTGACGTCATTGCAAATATAAGTGTCATGGGCGCGGCCATTCTCGTGGCCGTCACCGGGTCGCGGATACCTGATGTTGTGATTGGAGCAGCAATTGGTCTCTATATTGTCAAAGAGGCAATAGAGATCCTGCGCACCACGAATGAACGGCAACCGGGTGCCGTGTCCTAGAGGCTCACTGCTCTTCACACTGACGTACGCTGTCAGTCCCCGTGAGGAGAAGAACCAAGCGTTGGGCCCGAATCCGTCTCCAAAATGTCTCCATGACATGGGTCGAATCCGGTAGACTGGAGAGGACTCGAGTGGAGAAGCGGCGGGACATCCAACCTACGATCCTGTAACGCACAGCAGCCGAAATCGCGTGCCATCATCAGGTTAGTGTTTCGCTCGCAACAGGGTTCGATCCCCGCCGCCTCCACCAAACCCTGTTTTCGCAGGACGAGAACCAGAGGTCGGCTCTGAGCTAGCGCTGCGCGCGTCAGCCGCCTCCACCATTCAACTTTTGTCCTGCAACTACTTAGTCGGCCAGGACCATCGGGGGCCCATCATGCGCACCCATTTCCAGTTCGCTCTCGCAGCATCCCTCGTTCTGTTCTCGTCAACCACACACGCGCAATGGCAACCCGATGGAGTCGCGCTGTCAACTGCCGGCAACCATCAGCGATGGCCCGTGATCGCTTCGGACGGTGCGGGTGGCGCCGTCATGGTCTGGAATGACTTTCGAAACGGCGCTAACTCCGACCTTTACGCGCAGCGGATCAGCGCGTCCGGGGAGGTCCTGTGGACGTTGGACGGTGTGCCGGTCGTTACCGGGCCGGGCTACCAGGCTGCAACCGCGATCGTCGCGGACGGCGCCGGTGGGGTCATCGTGGCCTGGCACCACTCGCTGCACCCGGTGAACGACATCTACGCACAGCGGATCGATGGATCGGGAGCGCTTCTGTGGACACCCGGTGGTGTGGCGCTGTGTACCGCCGCGAATGCGCAGTTCTCGCCCTGCATCGCTTCAGACGGAGCCGGCGGTGCGATCGTCGCGTGGCACGATTTTCGATTCGACCAGTTCGAGTACCCGGACATCTTCGCGCAGCGTGTCGACGCCTCCGGTACTGTCCTGTGGACGCACAACGGTGTGGCGGTCTGTACCGTGGATGAACATCAGGAGGGCACGCAAATCGTCTCGGATGGTAGCGGCGGTGCCATCATCGGGTGGTGGGATTATCGGAACTTCACAAATACCGACATCTTTGCTCAGCGCATCGACGCCGCGGGCGCGGCCCTGTGGCCCGTCAATGGTGTGAACGCATCCCCCGCTGCGCAATTCCAGTTATACGTCAGGATCGTCTCCGACGGCGCCGCGGGAGCGATCCTAACGTGGCAGGACCATCGAAATTCTACTCCCGACGTCTACGTCCAGCGACTCAATGCGTCGGGCGCCCCCCAGTGGGGAGTCTCCGGCTTGTCGATTTCTACGACCGGTTGGGACGTGAGGCCGGAGCTGGTTTCCGATGGCGCAGGAGGTGCGATCATCACGTGGGAGGACTCTCTCACGAGTGACAGCAGACACGATATTTTCATGCAGCGGATCAACGCATCGGGCGCTCCCCAATGGACGGCGGGCGGTGTCGGTCTCGCGGTTGCTCTGGGCAATCAGACGTCAGTGACGATGGCAGCGGACGGCTCCGGGGGCACGTTCGTGGCGTGGGAAGATTCTACGACCGGGACGAGCACCCACTACGACATCCGCGTCCAGCGCATCAATGCGTCGGGTGCGTTCCAATGGACACCAGGCGGCGTCGCGGTTTGCGACCTCTTCAATGCGCAGAGAGCACCCGTCATCCTTGCGGCTGCGGGGGGCGGTGCCATCGTGGCGTGGCAGGACTTTCGTACCGGAAGCAATTATGACATCTATGCCCTAAGACTCGGCCCGGAGGGATCGATCCCAACCGGCGTTGACCACACGCCGCCGGTATCGGCAGTTGCACTTGGATCCAACCACCCCAATCCGTTTTCAGGCGCAACAGCCATCGATCTCGATCTGGTCAGGGACGCAAATGTGGCGGTCGACGTGTTTGACGTGGCGGGCCGACGGGTCCGTCAGTTGAATTTCGGGCGCATCGCGGCAGGTTCGAAGTCAATGACCTTTGACGGCATGGGCGACGACGGTCGTCCGCTTCCCAGCGGGATCTATTTCTATCGCATCAACGCAAGCGGCGTGACGGCCACACGGAAGATGGTGATCGCGAGGTAACCTGACGCCGCGACTTTCGCGGACAAGAAAAAGCAGCTCCGAGCCTAGCCGCTGCCTCCACCAATCAAATTCTTGCCGCCCGATTGACGCCCGTCTTCCCGGGTGTTACCGTTTCACAAGTCTCGCCATTTCCCCTCGACGATCGGCTCATCGAGTTGCGAAACCTTCCGGGTCGCCGTCCGTCAGGTTGCAGTGCCTCAAGCTCCGAGGTGCGCCGTGAGCCGCAAGCATGTAGCGCTGACGATCGTCCTCCAGCTCCAAATTGTGTCCGGTACCTACGCGGTCTCGTCATTCGCAACCGACTGCGACCCGCCGGGCGTACTCGTCATCAACACCGGATGGGACCAGCAGAACGGCACGGTCTCGAGCGGGGCCGACGAGGAGTGGAGGGTTGTATCGGACGGTGACCCGAACACCGTCGAGCCACGGCCGGCACAACTGATTCCTACATTCGCTGGATGGGTGCCGCCTCAGCCCAATAGCTCGTGGGTTAGCCCGTATCCGACGCTTGACGCGTATGAGGTCGGGACTTTTGGTTTCGAGTACCGGTTTTGTCTGGATAACACGACGGGCGCGTCACTCGACCTGGTGTTGCGTGCCGATAACAATACCAACGTGTACCTGAACGGCAACTTGATTGGCTCTGGCGGCGGATTTCTGCCTTCTCAGCAACCGGTCGCCATGTCGACGAGCAACCCTTCATTCTTCCTGGCGGGAGAGAACGTATTGCTCGTGGAGCTCGAGAACAGCGACTACGTCATGGGCCTGAACATCGTTGGCTCGATCCAGGGTAGCGTGCCCCAGTATCGCTATTGCTGTCTGAACGAGACGGGTACGTTGACGGGGGTGGTTTTTCATGACCTCAACCAGAATGGGGTGCGGGATCAGTACGAGCCGGGACTCGAAGACTGGACAGTTCAGGTCGGCACGAGCACAGCGACATCCGACGAGTACGGGAGCTACTTTTTCTTTGATCTTGCGCCGGGTGTATTCACGGTCACGGAAGTGGGGCAGTCAGGTTGGACGCAATCCAGCGGACCTTACACCGTGACTTTGGATGCCGGGCAGGTGTTGGGCGGGTTGGATTTTGGGAACTACGGCCCGGAGGACCCACCCTGCGACAAACCGGTGCGGATGGAGCAATACGATCGACAACCGGCCTGCTCGGTGCCCGGCGATACCACCGTACTATACAGCACGACGTTCAAGTCGGGGTCAAACTGTACGGTGGATGGCTGGACGTCAGTGGACCTGTCGGGACGGGGCGACCTTGCCGCTTTGCACGCGGGCAACAACCTGCTCCAAGAGGAGCTCTGCTTTCCCGGGCTCTCATGTGCCTGGGCGTTCATCACGGGCTCGACCGAAGTTTACGACTGCAATTCTCCGCCGTCGTCCGGCCAACCGGTGGTGCCTCATCAGGACGCGATGGATCGGTATGTGTTCAACGAGATCTGGTCGCCGGAGATTCCGCTCAATGGTGGATGTCAGAATCTGAATCTTCGTTTTTCGGTCTACCGCGACCTGTCATTCAGCGGCCTGGTCTTCTACGAGTGGCACATTCGGAGTCGCGTCGATGGCAACTGGGGGCCCTGGCGCGACCGCAATCTCGTCTATTATGGCAATCAGAAGGATTGGCTCGAGCATCTCGAGGCGCTGGGCCCGTTGGTGGACGCCGGCGCAACCAGTGTTCAGATCTCGCTCGGTGTTCGAGACATGTGCGAGTCGTGGTGCAACGTCATCGGGGACGGCGCGTGCCACAGCCACTCTCCACTCTTTGGTAACGTCAAACTGTTCCGTGTGAGTACCAACGCACCGCAGTGGAGTATTCGTGACATAGATCAGTTTCAGGACAACTTCCCTGCGGATGGAACGATCACGGGCTGTGTACGGGCCGATATTGCCGAGGATGCGTTGCTTCCCATGGATATCGGCATTATGCCGGGGGATGCGGCCGTCGTCACGGTGGACGATTGCTCGAGCGGGATCGATACGACGAACACCGGTTGGAACGGACCTGCCGTCTACATCTACGTTCGCGTGAGGAACGGTGCGCTTCCCGACAAGGGTGGCCCGTCGGTCTCCGACAACCATATCCAGTTTCCCTGGCTCGGTCAGGTCAATGTCGGAGGCGTTTTCTGGGATCGCATTGGAATGGGTTATACGTGTGTGCCCGGAACCTACTTCGTCGACTTGAATGACTGCTACTTCACACCCTGCGACACGGTGAACTTCTTTTACGGAGCCACGAACAACAACGGCGTGACGTCGTACGCATACGGCAAGCGACTGGAATGCCAGGGGACTAGTTTGGCCGCAGCGGCGGCGGGTGCCGCGGAGTTCACTTGCTTGCCAACTCTGTGCTGCTCTGGCAATGGCGGCGATATTCTGTACGTCAATGGAATGTCTGGGCGCGGCACACAGCCGTACTTTGACAGCGCGTTCAAGATACTTGGCCTGCAGGGAAAGGTCGATCGCTTCGATGTGCGCGGGCCATCCTCCGCGGTTGGAAACCGGCTTGGCAGCCGTGTGGTGGTTGCGGAACAACTTGTGAGTTGCTACCGGAAGATCATCTGGGACTGCGGTGATCTCGAAGTGACGTTGGGCGATGGGATGGGCATGCCCGAGAAGTCAGGCGACTACCAGGTTCTCAATGAGTTCCTTGCGTACCTGCCCGGCCCCGGCGGCGTGTATCTTTGCGGTGACGATGTTGCAACCAACCTCTTCTATTCGCAGGATGCCAGCGCGGCCACGTTCAAGAGCACTTACATCCCGTTCACTCTGGACAAGAGCAACCACAGGCAGGCGGGTTTCAGCATCAGCCCCACCCTAGTGCACTGGCCAACGCGTGCGTTCAGCGACGACGTTATTGCGTTCGGAGGCTGCCCGCTGGTAAACGATTTCGACGTCATGATCCCGACCGGAGGCTCGCAGACCCAGATGTCCTATGCCACAAGCCAAGGTTCATCGGCAGCGATCATTTCCAATGTGACGGGCAACGCCGGGGTCATGATTTCGGGCATTTCTCTGGCGTACTTGCGCGACAATGATACGGATGGCACTTCCGACCGCGCAAAACACCTGTACGACGTCATCACATGGCTCGGCAATGTGGTGAATGAGCCGACAGCCACCGGGCCCGTGCGACGGTACGAGTTGAGCCAGAACTACCCCAATCCGTTCAATCCAACAACGATGATCTCGTTCTCGATCAAGAACCGGACTCGCATTAGCCTGCGGGTGTATGCGGTTGACGGCGCGCTGGTGCGGACGCTGCTCGACGAAGTGCGCGACGCGGGGTCGTATAGTATCGAGTGGGACGGCCGTGGTAACGACGGCACGGCGATGTCGAGCGGAGTCTACTTCTACAAGATGATGGCCGGTGACTTCTCGCGGACAAGAAAAATGGTCCTGTTGAAGTGAACGGGCGAATGGGCCATATCCGACCCGCTAGGGATCACGAACCGGTTCCCAGGGCAGCACTACGCTCCAAGCGCCTCCAATAGGTTGGCGTTTGCTTGTTTCGCGGGTTCGATTCCCGCCGCCTCCACCAACCTATTTCCCGAGCACGGGCGTGATCTGATTGGCGATCTGTTGCCAACGACCGTCGCGGAGGACCCCGCCGCCTCCACGTCCTTGTTACCTGACCTTCTTCGCTTCCGTCATTCTGCCGCCTTGTGAGATGACGGCCTTTCGGACGGCGCCTGAATCGTCCTTCACGAACTCAAGCAGAGCGTCATTCACCTTCAGGAAGAATTTCGTTTCAGATTCGGCAAACATTTCGAGCTGTTCCTGTCCGGTCGCCTGGACGTATACCCGTCCGCCCTCGCGAGTGACGGAGAACATGACCTCCGGGTTAACCTCGTACGTCCCGATGATGGGCGTCAGTGCGCTTTCGTCGAGCGTGATTCCGTCCGGCGACGGAATTGGCTTCCCGGTTATCTGCCAGACACCGATGCGCTGGCGGTCACGCGTAATGAGTTTCTCAACCTTGCCGGTGGCGCTCCTCTCGAATGCCAGCGTGAGAAATGGATCTTCTTCGAAGAAGAATCTGTCCGCCTGATAGGCCTGCACCTGGATCTTCGGCGCGTAGCCGGACTGAAAATACATCCGTCCTTCCTCTGTCGTGATCACGCGCATCTGCCCGGTGCCATTCTCGTAAACGCCCTCATACTCGGCTGCTGCGTTGGGCGCGAGGGAAATGGCGGCGTACTCATAGGGACGGCCAATCGCCAGCGCGGCGAGCCGTGCGGCGACATCCTCGGGTGAGTTGCCGTCACAATTCGAGAGAACGGCGACGAAGACGTCATCGTCCGGCAAGTAAATCGCCATCGTAATGAATCCGTTGACCCAGCCGCCGTGCCACAGGCTGCGGGATTCCTGAATGTAGCCCATTCGCCAGCCGTAGCCGTAGCTTGTCTCGGTACCATCGACAAGCTTGTAGCGGGTCCATGCTTTCTGGAGGGTCTCTCGCTTGAGCAACTTGTCCGTCTGGAGCGCCTGGTTCCACTTGAAGAGATCCTCCACCGTGGAGAGGATCGCGCCCGCCGCGTAGGGGTGTGTCATGCTGAGGTAGGCAGTATTCACGATGCCTTCTTCGGTCATCGAATATCCGTCGACACGGTTCTCGACGAGACGAACATCACTGGCGTACAGCGAGCGGGTCATGCCGGCCGGCTTGAAAATGTTCTGCTCCAGATACGACCCATACGTCTGGCCGGTGATGTTCTCGACAATGGCGCCGAGCAGCGCATAGTTGGAGTTGCTGTATTCCCACTTTGTCCCCGGGTCGAAACGCATCGGCTGATTCTTGAAATGGTCGATCATCTCGACGGGCGTGAAATCCATCGCGCCGTGTTTCGCGACGTCGGCCATGCTCGAGTAGTCCCATATGCCGGACGTGTGCGTCAGTAGATGTTCAATCGTGATCTTGCGACCGCCGGTCGGGTAGTCGGGAATGAACCGGGTAATGTCGTCTTGCAAACCCAGCTTGCCCTGCTCCGCCAGCTGCAGGACGGCCACCGCGGTGAACTGCTTGGTGATTGACCCGATCTTGAATACGGAGGCGACCTGCATGGGCGCGTTGGTCTCCAGATTCGCCAATCCGTAGGCCCGGGTGTAGATCACACGGCCTTTGCGTGCGACCAGGGCCGTCGCGCCCGGCTCGCCGTCTTTGAATTGCTCGGACAGCATCTTGTCGAATTGGGCCGACAGCGCATCCGGTTGTGGTTGTGCGAGCGCGAGATCGTATGCGAGCAACGTACACAGCATCGAAACAAGCAGAGATATCTTCATTTGTTCGGTTCCTCTCAGGGCATTGCGTCGGGCAAGAAGGCGTAAGCGAGCGCTGCGACCGCCATCAGAAAGACAATGATGTTCAACGGACGAAACTTGATGGTAACAACCAGGGCCTTCGTGTCGCGGTCGGACGCGAAATGGCAGAACGCCAGCAGATTGACGATCATGACGAGTAGCGGCAGCCCGAGAAAGATCACCGGGATGAGATAGGTCAGGACAGAGTGGCCGGCGATCGCGCGAAAGAAGCGCTCGACGGCATCCAGCGCCGAGGAAACGACACCCACGCGGTATTTCAAGAACGCGACGAGGGGGAATGTGAGCGGCAGTGCCAGCAACCACAACCCCGCTCGCGAGGACTTTCGGTAGCTGAGCAGGGGCATTTTCAGCTCCTGCGGGTGTTTCAAGTGTTCGGGGCGGGGCACATCCAGCTTGCTGAGCATGGAATCAACGTCTTCGTTCTTCATATCAATCACCTGCCAGCCGTTCTCTCACCTTTTCGAGTCCACGCGAGAGAAGCGACTTGATAGTGCCTTCCTTCTTGCCAAGAATAATTGCGATGTCCCGGATCGACTTCTGTTCGTAGTAGCGAAGCGAGATGACATCCTGGTACTTCGGGTCAAGCGTTGCGACGAGCTCCTGCACCTTTGCGAACTCCCGGTACCTGCTCATTTCTTCTTCCAGCAGGATTCCGTCGGTCTCGGCATTCGAATAGTCCGTCAGGTCCACACCGTACTCTTCCTGAATCCGGTTCAGGGATTCGGGAGTGTACTTGCGGCTCCGGCAGTACTTGTTGATCTCGTTGGTCGCAATCCTGTAGAGCCAGTGGAGAATCGACGTGTTTTGCCACTTGAAGCCGCCTATCCGGGTGTACGCCTTGAGAAACGTCTCGGCGGCGATGTCCTTGGCGACGTCATACTGCCTGGTTCTCCGAAATGCGTAACCAAAGATGTCCTTGTAGAACGCCTCGTAGAGCTCCCCGAACCTTCGGGAATCCCTCTTGATCTCTTTGAGTAGTGCTTCTTCGTTCAAAGCCAGTGCATCGTGGTTTACAAGGGTATAATCCTCAAGGGAAAGAAACGTTGCACCGAGGCCTCATCTTTTTTCGTCTGATGGTGCCTGTCCGATCCGGTGTCCCCCCGCGGCCAGGCAAGACCCGGGCGTTTGCGGCAACCGCGTCCACCAGACTATTGCTTCGGCCAAACGCGAACCTTGTGGTTTGACGGTGCCTTTGGCATCATCGGGCTGGGGACGATGTCGCCCGCTTGTTCTTGTAATGCGGTGCGGGAGGTTTCATGAAAGCATTCAAACTGATTCTGCTCACCGCCATGATGTGCACGCTCGTCGCGGGAACCGCGTCTGCCAAGAAGAAGGGGAAGCACCCTCGCACGAGCGAAGGCGTCAAGACGGCCCACCTTGGAATTCCACCGGGGCATCTGCCGGCACCGGGGGAGTGCCGCGTGTGGTACCCGGGCCGACCGCCCGGGCACCAGCCGCCACCGCAACCGTGCAACCGCATCCGGCGCAAACCCGCGGGCGCGTGGCTGGTCTACAGACCGGATCACGAACACGTTCGCGTTTCCGTCATCAGTCGCTCAAGGCCGGGCATCATCGTGGGTGTCCGCCTCTACCAGGCTGAGACGGGACTGTTCATTCGGTTCGAAAGCAGGTAGGGGAACACGATGATGGGGGCGACACGATGAAGACCAGATTCCTTTCGCTGTTGATGGTTCTTGTGGTGTTGTTGGGCTGCTCAGGCAAGAACGGTGACAAGAACGAGCAATCCGCGTGCTAGACTCCTGCGCGTTGGGGTCTCTCACCGGGAGGTTGTTATGAGAGCCATGGGTCGACTTGGTGTTCTCTTGCTGACGATGCTGCCGGCCATAACCCTTGTGGGTTGCGACAAGAAGGCGAACGTTGAGACGGCAGATCGCAACACTGCAGCGGCCGATGGGTCGTCATACGAATTCCATGGGGGCTATCCCACGCCTGCCACCGTGGAGGCGGCCTACGACGCCCTCGACTTGAATCGCGCGCTCGAGTGCTATCGCGCGTTCTATCCCACCGTTTCGGGGGCCGCAATCTTCAAGGGCAACGCAAAGATCGGCGTGCTTCCCAACACCGCTTTCGGCACGCTCGACACCAAACCGAAACACGTCGGCTACACGCTCAACTCGGATACGCCGTACGCACCCATGCTGCTTGATCTTTCCAACGGCCCGATGGTGATCGAGATGCCGGCGGGTCCGCTCATCTGTATCGCGATGGACATCAATCAGCGGTGGGTGGCGGACATGGGATTGCCGGGGCCGGATGGCGCCAAGGGCGGCAAGTTCGTGCTCCTGCCTCCCGGATACGATGGCAAGGTGCCGTCCGGCTATCACGTTGCGAGCTCGACGAGCTACCGCATGCTGGTGGGCGTGCGTTCGCTGCCGGTCAATGGCGACGTCCCCGGCGCAATCGAGCGTATCAAGACCATCAAGGTGCACCCGCTCAATCCGCCGGTGGACTGGAAGCAACCTTCGTGGCCCGACCTCACGCCGGACCCGCAGGATACGACACCACTCGCATGGGAAAACAACATGCAGTTCTGGAACGAGCTGAACGACGTGATTCAGACGGAACCGCTGTTTCCCGGCTACGCCGAGCGCTACGGGGACCTCGCGGCATTGGGAATCGAGAAGAACAAACCGTTTGCACCGGACGCGCGCATGACGGCCATCCTCGAGAAGGCTGCAAAGCTGGGGTGCGATCAGATGCGCGTCGAGTCGTTTGCGGACCGCAGACCCGACCGCATGGTATGGCCGGATCGCAAATGGGAGTGGGCGTCGTTGCGATTTGAGGACGGCTATTTCACCACCGCCAACTACACGGACACGTACGCGCGCGACAAATGGTTCTTCCAGGCCATCGGCGAATCCCCGGCCATGTTCAAGCGCGACCCGAGCGCCGGCTCGCTGTACTGGCTTGGCCTGCGAGACGTAACCGGCGCGTATCTGGACGGTGGCAAGAGCTACAAGCTTGCCGTGCCGCTGCCGGTTCCGGGCGGGCTGTTCTGGTCGGTCACCGTGTACGACGCGGAGACGCGCAGCCAGGTCATCACGGATCAGGGCAAGGCGGCACTGCGATCGCTGTTTGAACTCGCAGGCAAGACCGAAGCCTCGCTCGATCTCTACTTCGGTCCCTCGGCACCGGCCGGGCACGAAGGGGAATGGATCCAGACGATCCCCGGCAAGGGATGGTTTGTTTACTTCCGAATCTATGGTCCGCAGGCACCGGCATTCGACGGCTCCTGGAAGCCGGGCGATTTCGAGCTGGTGCCATGATGCGATCAAAGGCTGCCATGGGATCACGCGAGCGCTTCTTTGCCTTGATAGTTGGGATCGTGGTGATGATTTCGTTGCCGAGTTCAAGCTACGCCTCTGACCCGTCTCCCGCGCAAAGCGACTCGGCTTACGCAGCTCCGCAGCGCTGGTCGTCGTTTCTCCCGTTCATGAAAGAGGAAGCGCTGGCGCGTGGTCACGAATTGCCGCTGCCGTTTGGCATATCGGTGATCTACAACTATGTCGGGCGCGATATCTCCGTGACCGACGTCCGCATCGGTATCAACGGGGAGGCGCCACGCGGCGTCAGCGAATACCTCGACCTCGGTTCCACGTCCAGTGTTAACGCCGGGCTGCTCAAGGTGGACGCGTGGCTCCTGCCTTTCGTGAACGTCTATCTGCTTGGCGGCTATCTCAAGAACGAATCCATCAGCAGGGGGCATGTGGTGGTGCCGCGGCCCGGCCCGATACCGGGACCTCCGCTGGAGTTCAATTCCGAAATCGTCACCACGCTGGAAGGTGTTGTGTTGGGTGCCGGTACGAGCGTGGCTGCGGGGTACAACTCGTTCCTGTTGATGGCGGATATCAATTACTCAAAAACCGACATCGGGTTTGACGACAATTTCCGCGCGCTCGTGATCTCCACTCGCGCGGGCTGGTTTGGGAAAGTCGGGACGGTGCCCTGCCGCTTCTGGCTCGGCGGTGCCTACTGGGACACAAAGAACGTGGCGCGCAGCACCGTGGAAGTGGAAGGCGTGGGGACGGTCAGTTTCGAAGCCGACCAGGGACCCCGCAATCCATGGAACGCAGCCATCGGCGGATCCGTCGTACTGTCGCCGGAGTGGGAAACGATGGCGGAGTACGGTTTCAATTTCGACGACGTGCAATTTCTCGCCGTCGGTGTAACGTACCGGTTCTGAGATTGGGAGCTACAAACCAGGGGGTGTAGTCGTGCGATCCATGAAACAACTCGGCGTCCTTCTGTTGGCAATCTTGCTGGCAATGGCGTCGTTCGGCTGCAGCGGCAAGGACGGAGCCAGGGAAGAGACGGCTGCGGTAGCCGCCGCCACGGATCAGGAGATCAGCGATTCGTACATCTACCTCTTGAGCCGGCTTTTGGTCCTGCGCCAGCAACAGACTGATTTTCAGGAAGGGTTTCAGTGGAACACGCTGGTTCACCGCAAACCGGGTGAAGTTCAGTGGCCGAACCCCAATCTGGATGTCGCGTATTCAGAGGCGTGGGTTGCGGTGGATGAGACGAGTGCCCTGATGGTGACGGTGCCAAAGATCACCGGCCGTTACTACACCGTTCAGTTCCTCAACGGTTGGGGCGAGACGGTGGCAAATATCAACGATCGCGTTTTCCCCGACCATCCCAACGGGGAGTTCGCCGTTTGCCTTGCCGGGAGCACGGTGGAGGTTCCGGCCGGGGTACAGCGCGTCGACGTGCCGGTCAAGTACATGCGCGTGCTCTTGCGTGTCGAACTGGGCAACAGCGTGGACGACGCGGTTGCACTGCAAAAGCAATTCGCGTTTCGCGCGACGGGAATGCCCACGCTTCCCACGATACCGAAAACCGTGATGTTCGACATGGAAGCACTGCCCGGTGTCGAAGCGTTCGAGTCGGCCGCGCTCGCGTTGGACAGCGAGGCCGACATCAACCCCGGCATGGAGTCGCTGCAGGCGACCACGCGCGCGATTGCCAGAGCAATCCAGGATCCGGCTGAACGGACGCGCGTGGACCAGGTCATCCGTTCGCGCGCGTTTTCCGATATTCACAAGGCGTTGCCCACACTGGGCGATGGAGCGGTGGAGAACGGGTGGGCGGTTCCGTCAACCGCGGGCGTGTATGGAGCCAACTGGCTGGTGCGCACGCTGATAAACTACGGGGGCATTTGGGCCAATACCCTGGACGAAGTCATCTACTACAAAGCCTTCGCAAGCGTGGATGGCGTGCCGTTGTCCGGAGATTACTCGTACACGCTGACTTTCACGAAGGAGCAGCTGCCCGAGCAGTTCGCCACGCACTTCTGGTCGGTGATTGCCGTCGACGCCGTTCACCGGCGCGTGTTGCCCAACCCGAAGCAGCGTTACCTCATCAACAAGCAAACGAATCCCGAGTACGGGAAAGACGGATCGCTGACGCTGTACTTTGCAGACGCCAAACCGCAGGGCGCGCCGGACGGCAACTGGCTGCCGACGCCAAAGGGGCAGGCCTACAGCCTTACGTTCCGTTTCTACCGACCCCGGGGTGCCGTTGCGGACCACACCTATTTCCCGCCGGCGCTGGCGAAGCAATAGGTCGTTCGCCAATCATCAGCGCTGGATCACCAGCTTGCGCGTGGCGGTTTCGTTCGCCGCGTGCACACGGAGAAAGTACACGCCGCTCGGGAGCGGCTGCGCGCTCGCGTCCCGCCCGTCAAACGAAATCCGCGTCACGCCCGCGCTGAACCGTCCAAGATCGAGAGCACGCACGTGCCGGCCTGCAACGTCGAAGATTTCGACGCTCACGTCCGCGTCCTGCGGCAGGACGATATCGAGATCGGTTCCCGCGGAGAACGGATTTGGATACGCATCGCCGACCAGGAGCGATGGCATGGCCGGGGTCCTGCCGACGGGTGTGGGAATCGCGCCGCCCTGAGTGATGCGATTGCTGTAGATGTCGTACGTGCCTCCATTGCGCAAATCATGCCAGGCCACGATTGCACCCCCGAAACCGTCCGACGCGACGGCGGGCGAGTACTGGCCGTCGGTCGCCGTGCAGAGCGCCTCGCCGTCCGCATCCCACTGGACCGCGCCCGCCGAGTTGATGCGCTGCGCATAGATATCGTAGTTCAGCCCTCCGCTGCGCGTGTCCATCCAGGCCACCACCGCGCCGCCGCTTCCCGTCGACGTGAGACGTGCGAACACCTGCTGATTGGCGGCCGTACACAGCGCCACACCGTTGACCGTCCATTGCGGCGCGCCGGTTGCGTTCAGGCGTTGGGCATAGATGTCGACGTCCGTGGTCCCCGCGTCGCGCGAGTCGTTCCACGACACGATGACTCCGCCATTGTCATCGGGAATACTCTGCGGATCGTTCTGGGCATTGGCCGCTCCGCACACCACGATGCCGTCGGCCGTCCATTGCGGCGCGCCGGACCCGTTCACCCTCTGCGCATAGATGTCGGTAAGGCCGTTGCGCATATCGGTCCATGTAATGATGGCGCCACCGGCAGCGTCGGAAGCGATGGCGGGCGAATCCTGTTCGCTGGTTGCCGTGCACACGGCGACTCCGTCTACCGTCCACTGCAGACTGCCGGCGCCGGTGACACGGCGCGCGTAGATGTCGTGGTTGGTAGCGCTGCGCCGGTCCGACCACGCAATGATGGCGCCGCCTGCGCCGTCGCTTGTCAACACGGGAACCGATTGTTGGTCCGCGGCCACGCATACAGGGACACCATCGCTGGTCCATTGCGCCGTTCCATTTGAGTTGATGCGCTGCGCATAGATGTCCGCCACCATGAAGCTGCCGTCGCGCGCGTCCTGCCATGCGATGATGGCGCCGCCCGCGCCGTCCGGGATCGCGCTGATGGACTGCTGGTCGTCCTGCTCGCTGCAAATGACCACGGCATTGACGCCCCACAGCGTGTTGCCCGCGGCATCGAGGCGCTGCGCGTAGATGTCGGTTTCACCGTTGTTTCGTTGCTCTACCCACACGATGATGGCACCGCCCGCGGCGTCGGAGACGATGCGGGGAGCCGACTGGTCGTTGGTGACGGCACGCACGGCCTTACCGTTCATGGGCGTCCACTGCACCACACCCTGGCCGTTGACGCGCTGCGCGTAGATGTCGAGATCGGCGCCCCGCGCGTCCGTCCATGTGACGTACGCGCCGCCGGCACCGTCCGGGATGGCCTGGGCCGAAGTCTGATTGCCCAGGCCCGCGGACAGGACGACGCCGTTGCCGGGCCACTGGGCCTGACTCGCCAAAGGGAGCGAAACAATGAGGGTTGAAAGTGCAAGCAACAGCCGGCGTTTCACGGGCGGCCTCCCAGGCTGGATGGTGCAAATCGAGTGATGGGACAGGACGGCGTATTCTATCACGATCGTGCATCGTCGGCAGCAGGCGCGGCTTCGATCCGTAGCAGGGATGGTATGAAGAAGCCCGCCACGCCCATGGCGAGGCAGACGATCCCTCCCGCGATGTACCACGACCGCACGCCGGCCACCTCGGCGATGGGTGCGGCGAGGAGGAGCCCCAGCGGCGCGGTTATCGCGGCGAGGCTTGCCACGAGGGTGAAGACGCGGCCCTGGTACTCGGGGGCGACGGTGGCCTGCAGGATGGCCTGGATGGGTCCGTTGACGAAGGGCACGATCAACCCGATCGCCAGCATGGCAGCCAGTGACGCAAGGTAGATGGGTGCCATCCCGACGGCGATGACGCCGATCCCGAGCCCGACGAGTGCAGGCAGGACCATCAGAATGCGGCTCCGCGTTCCTCCCCATACCCCCAGCAGGATTCCGCCCGCGATGGTCCCCACGCCAAACGCCGTGGTGATCCACGCCAGTTGCATTGCATCTCCGCGCAGCTCGCCGGAGACGAGGAGCGGAAGGAGAGAGAAGGCCGGCACCAGGCACGCGTTGATCAGTGCCGCCATGACGACCAGGCTCATGTGCCCCTTGCGTTGCGTGAGATAGCGCATCCCCGCGATCATCTCGCTCTTGATCGAACTCGCAACCTCGAGTGCCGCGCTCTCGGCGCGCGGAGGCTTTGGCACGTAAATGAGAATGAGAGGAATGATGGCGAACAGGGCGGTCGCGACGTCGACCAGCATGACCCCGGTCATTGGCAGCACTTCGAGCAGAAGCGCACCCAGCGGTGCCGAGGCGATGGCGACTCCCCCCTGCAGCATCTGGTTGAAGCCCTGGATCCGCGTGAGCTGATCTCCCGAGACCATCAGCGAGGTAGAGGCGAGCATGGCCGGGGAATAGACGGCGGAGCCCAGTCCGCGAACAAACAGGATCACAAATACGATGTTCGTGGTCGCCGCACCGGTGAAGTAGGCGTAGGCCAGCACCAGCGACGCCAGCGCGACCATGGCATCCGACGCCAGCATGACGCGCTTGCGGTCCCACCGGTCCACCAGAACACCGATGACGGGGCCGAGGGCGACGCTGGGCAGCAGACTCACCAGCGTTGCAATCGCAAGGACGGAAGCGGACCCGGTCTCCCGGGTCAGCCACCAGATCATGGCGAACTGCACGGCCGAGCTTCCAAGCAGCGACAGAGCCTGTCCGGTCCACAGCGTCAAGAACGGGGTCATGCGCTCGTGTTTATCGGTGGCGATATTCATCCGCGGTTCTCCTGCGTTGGTTGCCGAACAGGACTTTATACCGGATTGATTGATTATTCAATAAATATCGTATAATCAACCAAACCCTCGCCATGTGCTAGACTTTCCCAGCCCATAAACAGAGGAAAACAAAGGGGTAAACCAGGGTGCCACCCAAGAAGACAACCACCCGGGCGCGCAAGGCGCGGCCCGGCACGCGGCAGGCGGACTCACTCACCCTGACCGACGTGCGCCAGGTAAAGGTGCTGGCGGACCCCCTGCGGATCCGCATTCTGGAGGAGCTGTGCAGTGAGGAGCGGACCACCAAGCAGGTGGCCGAGCGTCTGGGCGAGAAGCCAACCAAGCTCTATCACCACGTGGAGGCGCTGGAGCGCGTCGGCCTGATTCGTCTGACGCGAACCCGCCAGAACCGCGGCACAACCGAAAAGTACTACCTCTCCGTGGCCCGTCAGTTCAAAGCCGACTCGCGCATCTTCAACGTAGCCGACGCCAGCCCCAAGGCCGGGGAAGACGCGCTGCAAACCATGATTACGACCGTGTTCGGCAGCACTGCCGACGAGTTGCGCGACCTTGTCGCCCAGAGCCGCGGGCGCGAGGGCGTTGAAGAGCAGGGAGTTCTCTCGTTCCTCGATGTGCGCACCACCAGCAAGCACGCACGGCAGATTCAGGAACGCCTCATGCGCCTCATAAAGTCACTCGAGGGCCCCGGGGAAACCAACAAGAGCGATGAAAAACGCTATCGGCTCACGATCGCGTTCTACCCGCTCGATTCAAACCATGACAAGTAACACCGCGTACCGAATCGCCGCCGGTGTCGCGCTGGTGGCAGCCTTCATTCTGATGTTTCTCAACGCGGCCGTTGGTGTCATCGGGCCCGAGGATGATGATGCCAACATTCTGGGGTTTGCGGTGCTGACCGTTGCCATGTTCGGTGCGCTCATCGCGCGCCTGCGGCCGGGCGGAATGGCGCGCGCGATGTTCGCGACCGCCCTGGCTCACGCGCTGGTGGCGGTGATCGCGCTGATGGCGGGATTTGGTTCCACGGGTGCGGACTGGCAGAGGAAGATCCTGGTATTGAGCGGGTTCTTCATCGCCCTCTGGCTTCTCTCGGCCTGGTTGTTTCGGAAAGCCGCACGGCGGAAGTCGCCGGTGCCGGCGTAATCGTAAGCGTTCCTTCCGTGTTCCATGTCGCAGTCTGGGCCGGGCCGTTGGGCACGGCGGTGACGGCCTTGGACGAGTAGTACTCCAGCACGTAGTAACCGGGCGACAGGTTTCCGACGATCAGCACGTCGGGTGTGCTTCCGTTCCAGTTGATAATAGACGGGCTGGGCCCGCTCTGCCGCGTCAGCGTGAAATGCATGGAAGAGAGCGCGGTTCCGGTTGATTGGTGTGCCCCGTCGAACTCAAAGTTCATGGGAGCCCCGACCACGTCGAACTCGACGTGGAACAGAGCCGTCGATGAATTCCTTACGTCGGTGCAGAAGAACGGGTCCACACACTCATCGATCATTGCGTACGCATTGCCCGACGACTGGAGCGTCATGGTTGCGGACTGACCTCCGACGGCAATGCCCGGGTTGGAGATCAAGTTGACGAAGCCGCTCCGCGTGGAGGTCTGGCGCAGCGGATTGTCGCAGTGTTCGTCGGTCTGCGCGGCGATGGATACGTGCCCCGTTTGCTCGACTTGCTCAAAGTCGTCACCCGAGCCGGTACACGATGGGTCCTCCAGCGGAGTGAACGTGGACACGTAGCTGTACGTGTTCGTCCGCAGCACGATGCCGCCTTCCGCAATGGCTGCCTGTACACGCTTGCTCCCCAGATTCACATCGTCCTTGGAAACCGTGATGTCAATGATCAGTTCTTCGGCGCCTCCGGCGATGGTGATGGTGGTGGCCGCCTGGCCGCCAAGGTCGGTCACCAGTTGCTCGGGGTTCGCGGTCCCACCCTGGACGAGGAGGTCGACATCCGCGTTCTCGACCGGCAGGTAGCCGGGATTGGACAGTCGCTCGACCACAATCGTGAGCTCCACGGGCAGAGAAGCGGGCACGCTGGACGCGAGGTTGGTGGTGATGCGCGCGTTGCCGCCGCGGAACACTTCCTCTTCCACGGTGATGGGAACGGTTGTGACCGCCAGTCCACCGGTCCCGAATACAGGCAGGATCAGCGACCCGGTGATGTGAAACGAGGCGCCTTCTTCGATGATGCGCCGGACCACGGTGGTGTAGACGCCACGGGCATCGGTGCGCCCGGTGGGCGTGCGGACAATGTTATCGGGATCGGTTACAACGACGTCGAACACGGCGTCGGCAAGCGTGCCGTTGATGTCGAGGGCGAAGTCGATGTCCAGGCTGCGGTCCTGGTTGAGCGGCAACGGATCCGCGAGGAGCGTTCCCTCCACGACGGCGGTTGCACACAAGTCCGCCAGAATCACGCCGTCCTCAAGCTGCGCGGGAATCACGGACTCCCGAAACACGGCGTGTGCAACGGCGCGATACTCGAAGAGCCGAATCAGCCATTGCAGGTCTTGCGCGTCGCACACAGCCTTTGTTTCCGCGATGGCCGATGAGAGCCTCTGGGTGACGATCTCGTCCACACCGACCATCTCGGTTTCAAACTCGCCCAGCGCGTCGGGCATGTAAACCTGCGCGCGATCCTCCCAGTAGATCATGCCCGCCCATTCGCTGTACGCGGCGACGGCATCGCGCAAGTCGTCGCCGGTTCCCGTCTGGATGGCGGCGCGAATCACGTCCAGACGACTCCGCATCAGATTGACGAACGCGGTCTGGTCTCCCTCCTGGACGCAGTTGATGAGTATCCACAGGAGCGATGCGTCGGGTCCCAGTTCTTCGCATCCCGAGTTGTCGAGATCCTCCGGCTCCGCGAGTGCTGCACCGGCACCGCTGAAGTGCGACACCAGAACGCTGATCTCGCTGCCGATCTGTCCGGCCACGGTCTCGTCAATTGTGTCCGCGTCGCCTTCGTAGAGAAATCCAACCAGGCGCTGGGTGCCGGTGGGTGAAGCGGTGGTGCCGATGGTAAGTTCCGCCGGCTTGAGCAGGACCAGCCCCGACGGACCCAGCCGCACCGCGCCCTCGATGCCGCCGGAGTACGGCAGCCCCTTGATGGACGTCACCGGCGTGATCGCGATTTCCACGTCGCCCGGGAGCGCGCCCGCAGGGACATCGAGTGTGTAGGTAACGCCGGCGTTGCTTGTCGTCGATACTGTTCCGCCCGCGGGGCCAATGCTGGCCGTCTCGCGGTTGGACGATTCCACGGCAACGTTCGTTTCCTCGGGCTCACCGGGATCGGACGGGTCGTCGCTGCAGCTCAAGCTTCCGACAAAAGCGAGGGCGATCAGGGTTGCAAGCGAAGAGCAGGGCGACAAAAACGCGCGGAAACGGCTCATGATGGGGGCCTCCATGCCGTTTCGACACGCGACTGGAGAATTCATCACGCGGAATTTTCGGATCCCGGCGCCATATTGTCGCGCCGGGAAGGGGGATGCTAGTATGCCCCCGTGTCCAGTCTGCAACCATCCGAGATCGTGGGCCTCGTGGCGGGTTTTGGTACCACCTTTGCGGTGGTGCCCGACCTGATCCGGATGCTCAGGCGCCGTTCCAGCAGCGGCATGACGCCAACCATGCCCGCCATTCTGGGTGCCTTCCAGATCATCTGGATCTATTACGGTGTCTTGATCGACTCGCGTCCGATCGTGCTCTGGAACATCGTCGCCGTCTTCGTCAATGCGTTGAGTGTTGCGGCATACTTTCATTTTCAGCGCCGGGAGAACACCCGTTCATCATGAAGCAACCCGTGCATCCGTTGATCGAGAAGGTTCTCAACACTCCCATTCCCATATCGGGACTGATCGGCTTTCGGGTGGAGGAGATGGAGGGCGGGCGTGCCGTGGGCGTGATGCGATCGGGGCCGCAGCATGCGAACCCGATGGGCACGCTTCACGGCGGCATTCTGTGCGACTTGTCCGACGCGGCCATGGGAATGGCCTTTGTCTCCACACTGGCGCCCGACGAATCGTTTACCACGGTGGACCTGAAGATCAACTTCTTCCGCCCGGTGTGGCAAACCGAACTCCGCGCGGAAGCCCACGTGGTCAACCGGGGAAAGAGCGTTGGCTACGTCGAGTGTGAAATCACAGACAGCGACGGCAAGCTGGTGGCCAAAGCCACATCAACCTGCTTTGTCCTGCGGGGCGGGCAGGCGAAGGATCGGTAGGAACCACGATGAAGAAGACAACGCAGAAAAAGCTCTCACCCAAACAGACGGAAGAACTGCTCAAGGTCCTGAAGGCACGCTTTGAGAAGAACAAGAACCGTCACAAGGGACTGGACTGGGCAAAGGTGCAGGCGCGCCTCGAGGCAAAGCCGGAGAAGCTGTGGTCGCTCCATGAAATGGAAGCCAGCGGCGGCGAGCCGGACGTCGTGGGCCACGACAAGAAGACCGGCGAATACCTTTTCTATGATTGTTCGGCGGAGAGCCCGAAGGGCCGCCGGAGCATCTGCTACGACCGGAAAGCGCTGGATGCGAGAAAAGAGAACAAGCCCAAGAACAGCGCCATGGACATCGCGGCTGCCATGGGTGTTGAGCTCTTGACCGAAGCGGAGTATCGGGCGTTGCAGAAACTTGGCGAGTTCGACACCAAGACCTCAAGCTGGGTGGCGACGCCCGACAACATTAGAAAGCTTGGCGGTGCGCTTTTCTGCGATCGTCGCTACGACACAGTCTTCACCTACCACAATGGCGCGGATTCGTACTACGCCGCGAGAGGCTTCCGCGGCTCACTGCGCGTCTAGCAACGGCGTTCCCGCTTTAGTTACAGCCCAGCCCCCCGTTACCCGACGCGCACCAGGCGGTACGGGCTTCGTCCCACCACGCGGGTTCGGGTTCGGTCTGGGGATCCCAGTGTCCCACGTATTCCACCGAGATACCGTCGAACACCTTGAAGTACCAGAACTCGCTGTACGCGCAGCCCGCGACGCAGTCACCGTATCCGCGGCGGAACAGGTAGCTGATGCCGCCGTCGATGATGCGGGGATAGAGTGCGCTGCCATCGAAACAGATGACTCCGTTGCTGGCTTCTTCAACCGACGCCAGGGCCTCGTACATCTCGGCGAGGCGTTCCGGGTGCAGGCGGCCTTCGAAGTAGAGGTGAAAACGGATTTGCTCCGGATCGAAGGAATACGTGCGCGTCTCGATCTGTTGCACCCGCAGTTCGGTGTTGAGCGCGTTCCATTCGGTGAACGTGCCGGCCTGATACTCGTCGGTTGCTTCCTCGGTCAACGTGCCGTAGAGCTCGCCCGGCGTCCAGCACGGACGGTAATGAATCTGCTCCAGTTCTGGAATGGCGTTGCTGTGCCACAGCCGCACCCGTGCGAGTCCCTGGTGCACTTCCTCGTAAAGGTCCTGGGGTGCGACAAGCTCTCCGGAGAACCCAAGTGCGATGGCTTCGGCTTCGGAATCGTTGCGGGGGGTCTGATCGAGTGGGTCGGGCGCGGGACCGCCGGGCACCGCCGGGTCGTCCGAACAGGCAATCCCAAGGGACGCAACGGCGAACAGCGTAACCAATACCGTGGAGAATCGCATCATGACGGGCCTCCCGTTGGCGCGGGAAGGGGAACGGGTTGCGGGGCCCTGAAAGGGTAGCAGGTTTGGCGGGACGCGGGTAGTGGGTCAGCCCGGATGTCCAGGCTGACCCACCCCCGACAGGATAACGAGGATCAGAGCGTGCTGGGTACGCCCAGCATCTTCCAGAGGTACGCGTAGGTCAGTGCCCACATGTACGCGCTCTGGTTCAGGTTGGCGCCGGCGCTGTGCCCGCCCTCGGTGTTCTCGTAGTAATAGACCGGCTTTTCCATGTCGGTCATCTTCATGACCATCTTGCGCGCGTGGCCGGGATGCACACGGTCGTCGCGCGTCGACGTATAGAAGAGGACCTTGGGATAGGTCTTCTTGGGGTCGAGATTCTGGTATGGCGACCAGTCCTTCATGTAGTTCCAGTCGTCGGTGTCGGGATTGCCGTACTCCGCCATCCAGCTTGCACCCGCGAGGAGCTGGTTGTAGCGCTTCATGTCGAGAAGGGGTACCTGGCACACGACGGCCTTGAACAGTTCGGGACGCTGCGTGAAGCAACCGCCCACCAGCAGGCCGCCGTTGGATCCGCCGGCGATGCCCAGTTTTTCCGACGACGTGATCTTGCGCTTGATCAAGTCTTCGGCGACGCCGATGAAGTCGTCAAACGCGTTCTGGTGTTTCTCCTTCATCGCACCCTGGTGCCACTTGGGACCAAACTCGCCGCCACCGCGGATGTTGGCCAGCACGTACACGCCGCCGCGCTCCACCCAGCTTGAGCCGATGGTGCCGGAGTAGTTTGGCAGCATGGAGACTTCGAAGCCGCCGTAACCATAGAGCAGGGTGGGGTACGGCTCGCCGGACTTGAAGCCCTTGGGCATGAATACGAAGTAGGGAATCAGCGTTCCGTCTTTGGAAGGCGCTTCGTACTGCGCCACCTTCATCCCGGTTGCGTCAAACAGTGCGGGCGCGCTCTTGATCTTGTCGAGCTTCTTGCCGTCGCGCACGATGTAGAGGCTGGCGGGCGTCAGGTAGTCGTTATAGGTGACATAGAAGACGTCGTCGTCGTCGGTGGCTCCGGTGATTCCGGCCACACCCAGGCCCGGGAGCTTGACCTCTTCAGACTTCCACGCCTTGCCCGCAAACGTGTGGCGGTAGAGACGGCTCTTCACGTTGTCGAGAGTTGTCACGAGAAGGTAGTTCTTGGTGCTCGTGACCGATGCCAGCGCGATGCGTTCCTGGGGCGTGAAGAGGACCGAGAAGTCCCGGCCGCCGCCAAGGAAGGTGTCGAGGTCGATGGCGAGCAGTGCGTCCTGCGGGTACGTCTTGCCGCCAACATTCCAGTCGGTGCGCAACGAGAGCAGGAGATGGTTCTTGAAGAAGCCCTGGAAGTCCGCGTCGTCGGGAATCTCCAGCTTCACGAGTTTGTCGTCGCGCATGAGGTAGTGTGTGCCGCGGAAGAACTCGGGAGTCTGTGTGACCATGTCGTAGCGGCCTTCGGGCGTGTGGAGGCTGTAGGCCGTTGAGGCCACGTCGTCCACGGACCCTTCGTACACCGTGGTCGCACTCTCGAGCGGTGTGCCGCGCTTCCACATCTTGGCAAGGCGCGGATAACCGGACTTGGTGAGCGAACCCTCGCCAAAGTTGGTGCCGACCCAGAGCGAATTCTCGTCGCGCCAGCTGACATCCGACTTGGCTTCAGGCAGAGAGAAGCCGTCTTTCACAAACGTCTTCGTCGTGGCGTCGAACTCGCGCAGGACGGATGCGTCGCCGCCGCCGCGCGAGAGCGTCACCATGAAACGGTCGTACTTGGGAGGCAGCCCGCTGGCACCCTGCCACACCCAGTTCTCATTCTCTTCTGTCGCCAGCTGATCCAAGTCGATCACCGTTTCCCACTGGGGTGCGGCGGTGACGTACTGGTCGCGCGTGGTTCGGCGCCACACGCCGCGTACGTGTTGCTCATCCTGCCAGAAGTTGTAAATCCACGGGCCGTTTACCTGCGGCATCGGGATTCGATCCTTGGAGTTGAAGATCTTGAGCAGCTTTTCGTGGATGGGCGCGAACTGCGGCACCGCTTCCAACTCGGCGGTGTCGGTCTTGCTCCGCTGGTTGACCCACTCGAGGGCCTTCGCACCCTCGACTTCCTCCAACCACAGGTAGGGATCGGTTTCCTGGGCCACACCTGGTGTGGCCACGAGCAATATGGCGAGGGTCAACGCAAAACGGTCGAGACGCATACGATGCTCCTTATTAGGGTGAGTCGGGGAACAGGGTCCGGGCCCCCATGCTACCGCGTGTGGGTCCGGTTTGCAACGGCACCGGTGGAGGGGCATACCGTTAGACAACTCACACAGATACAGCCTTTTTGGCGGGCCACGCCGTTGCCCCTCCCGAGACACTCCACTATGTTTACTCCGGTTGAGGCCCGGGTGTTTGATGCCCGCGCTCCCCGCCCCCCCCGCCAGGTTCCAACCTGGAACGCTCTTTGTGGCCGCCCCCACTTATGAAGCGACCAAACCAGAGAGGTATTCCCATGCGTTCAATCATAGCAACCCTGTTCGCGGTGATGTTTCTCGTGTCAGCCTCGTTTGCTGACGACGATAAAGCGGAGGATCGAGAGGACGCAATTGAGCGCCTCGCCGAAGCAACCACGGTCCTGAACGAAGTTGCCGGAATGTCGGAAGGTCCGCCGTACTCGTTGCTCGAGGATGCCGCCGGCGTGGTGGTCGTTCCCGGACTCATCAAGGCCGGGCTCGGTATTGGCGGAAAACACGGGAGCGGGCTCTTGTCGATCAAGAACAAGGACGGCAGCTGGAGTGAGCCCGTCTTTGTCAAGATGACCGGAGGGAGCGTCGGGTTTCAGATCGGTGCGTCCTCGACGGACCTGGTCTTGTTGTTCATGCGTGAGAAGAGTATTCGCGAAGTGCTGAACGGCGAGTTCACGCTGGGCGGAAACGCAAGCGTCGCAGCCGGCCCGGTTGGCAGAACCGGTAGCGCCGATACGAGCGTCAAACTGGACGCCGAGATTTACAGCTACTCCCGCAGCAAGGGTGCGTTTGCGGGGATCTCCCTGGATGGCTCCCAGCTCTACATGGATGATTCGGAAAACGCAGCGCTTTATGGCGAAGCCGCAACACCGTCGTCAATCGTGTCGAAGGCCGGAGCGACTGACTCGCCGACGGCGGCGTTCCGAAACGCGCTTGCAGCGATGACAAAGCCGCGGGAAAAGAAGTGACGTGGTCAAAGTAGAAGCGTCGTGATCCGATACTATCGGACGGGTGAAATCGTTTCAGCCGCCTTGCGCTGCTCCGCCTGCATCTCGATTGTGAGTTTGTAGGAGAGGTAGTACTTCACGATGTTGCGCACGTAGGTTGTTGTCTCGCTTCCGACTTTTTCCGACACAACGACTTCGACGTTTTCGAACCACACATTGGGGTCCAACCCACGCTCCGCTGCCACCTTTCGCAGCTTCGCGATGCGGTTGGGCCCCGCATTGTAGGCGGCGAAGGCAAAGAGAGTCCGGTTCATTTCGTCGAAGGTGGCGTCGCCGAAGTACTTTGTCATCAGGGTGCTCATGTACTTGGCGCCCGCGTGGACGTTTGGCTCGACGATGGTGACGTCTCCCACCTTCATCGATTCCCCGGTCGCAGGCATGAGCTGCATGACGCCGACCGCACCGACGTGGCTGCGCACGCTCTGGTCGAGTTTGGACTCCTGAAAGCCCTGTGCCGCCAGCATCAGCGGGTCGAATCCGTAGCGCGCACCGTAGGTCTCGAAGAGTGCGATGGTCTCGCGGAACCGCTTCCACTCGTTCTGGCCCCTGGGATCCTGGAGGCGCTTGACCTGTTTGCTGTACTGCGCGAAGCGGTAGGGAATCGTGCCGCGCTGCTTCTCGTACTTGTAATAGAACTCCTTCAATTCCGCGAGCAGCAACGGGCTGTTCTTGCGGTACGCCCAGCCAACTCGGCCGTCCGCGTTCAGCACCGCATTCGCGTTGACGATGACGCCGGGCAGGATCGTGGCCCACATCTTCGCCTTCCAGTCGTCCACCACGATGACGTCGATCACGCCGGCGTCGACCATCTCCATGAGGTCCTCGTCCTCCACCATGTCGGGCACGGGCACGATCTTGACCGGCGCCTTGCCTTCCATGACCAGGCGAAGGTTCAGCGCCACCAGGTGCTCGTGATAACTCGACGACGCGCGCACGTGCACGGTCTGGCCCGACAATTCGTCCACCGACGCCATGGCACCGTGGCGCTTGCTGGTGAGCACGAGCTCCGACACGCTGCGCAGGTCGTCGGGGGCGATGAAGTCGGCGTGCTTGAGCCTTTCCTCGGTTACCGAGAGGTTGCCCGCCGCGATGTCTCCCAGCCCGGCCTCGAGGTTCCCGATCAAGCGATCGCGTGTCGTGGGAATCAGCATCACTGTGATCGGGCGGTTGTGAAGCTTGCGGCGGTATTTCTTGTTCAGAAAAACTTCAAAGTCGCGGGCGAGTTCCGCGGTGATGCCGCGTTCGCGGCCCTTGTCGTTGAAATAGAGCGTGCGACCCGGCGGGACCAGTACCCGAACGATGCGACGTTCGAGCATCTTGTCAAAGTCCCCCAGGCGGGGCTGGAGCTGCGCACGCACGAGAGCGTCGGTCGCATGGGCGGTCGGTACGCCGGAGGCGGCGGTGGCCAGAAGACACATGGCCGCCACGCGAAGAAAATAACGGGGGAGAATGCTCATGGGATCAAAATGAGGGTACGTTGTCCACGTCACTTTACCAAGCGAGGGCTGCCGCCCGCAACCCAGTTGCATCGGGACGTGTTGTGGCGCTGGAGGTGGAGTGTTACTATTCAGTCGCGGGCTCCACGTGGAGCCCGAAGTTGTCCGCCCCCTGCTTTACTGGACCTCGGAGGAACAACATGAGAGTACAACTAGGTGCGGCGCTGATTATCGTTGCGGTGGCAGCCACCAGTGCTTCCGCTGGACGGATCTTTGGCGACGTCAAAATAGGCGGCAAGGCCGCGGCGGAAGGTGTGCTGATCACGCTGCAGGCGGCAGCCAAGCCGGCAGGCGCGGAGAAGGCCCCGCCCGCTCCGATCGACTCGGTGAAGACCGACAAGGTGGGGTCGTACAAGGTCGTGGTGAAGGAAGAGGGGAAGTGCACGCTCACCGTGCACGTCGGCAAGAAGACGGCAACCCTCGAGGTGTTCTCGTACAAGGAGCCCACGCGCTACGATCTGATCGTCGATGAAGTGGAAGGCAAACTCACGGTAAAGCGGAAGTGAGCCGGAACGCATGACTGAAGAAGCCCCGAAGGATCACAAGGATCGGTGGGACAAGCTCCAGATCATTCTGGCGCCGATGGGCGGGTTGCTGACTGCACTCGCGATCGCGATGTTCGGGTTCATCACGTCCAGCAAGCTGGATCAACGCCAGGCGTTGGAAACCAACACCCGCCTCTACTCGGAGTTGATGAGCCGGCGCGAGGACGCGGAGAGTGCCCTGCGCAAGGACATGCTGGTGTCTATCATTGGTTCATTCCTGAACCCCAATCGCGTCGACATCAACGATGATGTGCTGAGCCTGGAGCTCTTGGCGTACAACTTCCACGAGTCTCTCAATCTCAAACCCCTTTTCCTGGACCTGACGCGCCGGATCCGGCGCGCCGAGGCGGCCGCGCCCTCCGCGGCTGCGCAGGCCGAATACGTGGAGTACACCTATCGGCTGGAGAACGTGGCACGCGAGATCGCGCGCAAGCAGATGATCGTGCTGGAAGGTGTGGGGAAGCGCTTCGACCGCACCGTGGATCTGACGGGAGACCCCGACGGCACCTCGCTTGAGCCCCAGACCATGTCGCTGGATTCGGTGCAGACCGACTTTGCCATCGACGTGTTGAGCGTGGATCGCGTCAATCGCGAGGTGCTGGTGAGCATGAGCATCGAAACCCCGGATCCAGAGCTGGGCCGCCAGACCAAGGTGGCAACGTTCACCGTGAGCTTCTTCGACTTTCCCATGATCGACAACCTGCGCATCGCGCACGGCCAGCGCTGCGCCCTGGTGCTCACCAACTTCTCCGAGCAGTCGGCCGAACTGACCACGGTGCTTTTCCCGGGTGCTTACGCAAGCCTCAAGGAAAAGCCCTACTATAATGAGGTCATTCAGAGCGTGCTAAAAGCGAGTCATGCGGAGCCCTGAAGCAAGGCCCCGCGTCGCCCTCGTAACCTGCGAGGCGTTTGCAGACCTCTACGCCGATGTGGTGAAAGACGGCCGATTTCTGCTGATGGAACTCGAGGTCTTTGAGCCGCTCATGTTTCTCTCGCGCCACCCGGAAGCGTCCGGGCGCTTTGCCCGCGCCCTCCGGGGTCGGCTGCCAGTGTAAAGGACGAATCTCATGACAACCCCCCCTTCCAGCGCCCGGACTCACAATCCCGATTTTCCCCGCGGTGCCGACCTGCTCCATGACCCACGCCTCAATAAGGGGTCTGCATTTACGGAGGCTGAGCGCGACGCGCTCGGGTTGCGTGGTCTTCTTCCTCCGCGGCCCGCTACGGTCGAGGAGCAAATCGCACGCGTGATGGAGAATTGCCGTGCCAAGCCGGACGACCTCGAGCGCTACATCTTCCTGGCGTCGCTCCACGAACGGAACGAAACGCTCTTCTTCCGCGTCGTGCTGGACCACATAGAAGAATTGATGCCCATCATCTACACGCCGACAGTGGGTCGCGCGTGTCAGGATTACGGCCAGATTTTCCGTCGTGCACGTGGGATGTTCGTGACGGCGGACGACCGCGGACGCGTAAAGAGTGTGTTGAGCAACTGGCCCACCGCCAACGTGCGCGCGATCGTCGTCACGGACGGCGAGCGCATACTGGGTCTCGGTGACCTTGGCGCGAACGGCATGGGCATCCCGGTTGGAAAGCTGGAGCTGTACGCGGCGTGCGCCGGCGTCCACCCGGCCCTCACGCTGCCGGTGACCCTCGACGTCGGGACGGAGAACGCGTCACTTCTCGATTCGCCCCGTTATCTCGGGTTGCGCCGCCGTCGTCTGCGCGGCAGTGACTACGATGCGCTCGTGGAGGAGTTCGTTGTCGCGGCCAACGCGCTGTGGCCGGGCGTACTCATTCAATTTGAGGATTTTGGCAACCAGAACGCGTTCAGGCTGCTCGCCAGGTACCGCGGCCGTGTGTGTACGTTCAACGACGATATTCAAGGCACGGCGGCGGTTACTCTGGCCGGGTTGCTGTCGGCGATGCGCGCCACCGGCGGCGATCTGAAGGATCAGCGCTTCCTGTTCCTCGGCGCGGGTGAGGCAGGCATCGGTATCGCCGATCTTATCGTCTCGGCGCTCGTTGATCTCGGCGTCCCTCCCGATGACGCACGCCTCGCGTGCTGGTTCGTCGATTCACGCGGACTGGTTGTCCGGTCCCGCACCGATCTCGCGGAGCACAAGAAGGCGTATGCCCACGACGCACCGGGTGCGACAGGACTCCTGGATGCGGTCCTTTCCCGTAAACCGACCGCGTTGATCGGTGTCAGCGGCCAGCCTGCGACCTTCACGCGCGAGGTGCTTGAAGCCATGGCCGCGCTCAACAGGAACCCGATCATCTTCGCGCTTTCAAATCCGACGGCGAATTCGGAGTGTACGGCCGAGGAAGCCTACGTGCACACGAGAGGCAGCGCGCTTTTCGCGAGCGGGAGTCCGTTTCCGGTCGTGAGCCTGGGTGATCGGAAGCTGGTACCCGGGCAGGCGAATAATGCCTATGTGTTTCCGGGTGTGGCGCTGGGGGTGGTTGCATCCCGCGCGTCGCGGGTTACCGATGAAATGTTTTCCGCCGCCGCGCGTACACTGGCAGAGCTCGTGACGCCGGAGGAACTGGCAAACGGCCTCCTGTTCCCGCCACTGACGTCAATTCGGGACGTTTCGTTGAAGATCGCGACCGCCGTGGCGCGCGTCGTATTTGAGAAGGGACTCGCAGAGATTGCGGCGCCTCAGGACGTCGAAGCGTTCATTCGCGACCACGTGTATGAGCCTGTGTATACGAACTACGTGGGCCCGCTGGCCGGCGCGCTCGATGACTAATTGTCGGAGGATGGGCAAGTGATGGCGAATCGAGGCGAAGCAAGAGACCGATCGATCCTGCAGCGCATCGCACACCAGGCCATGATTGAGCGCGGACTGGCCCCGGAGTTTCCTCGGGAGGCGCTGGCCGAGGTCAAAGCCATGCAAGGTCCCGCCACCCTCGATGGGAAATCGGCGCGGGACCTCCGGTCCCTGCTCTGGTGTTCCATCGACAACGACGACTCGCGCGATCTGGACCAGCTGACGGTTGCTGAAACCATGCCGGACGGTGCCGTCCGGGTTCTTGTCGCCATTGCGGATGTCGATGCTTTGGTCCCCAGGGGATCCGCCGTGGACGACCACGCACAACAGAACACCACCTCGGTCTACACCGCGGCCGAGATCTTCCCGATGCTTCCGGAAAAACTCTCGACGGACCTCACCTCACTCAATCCCGATGAGGATCGCCTGGCCGTTGTCACCGAGATGGTGTTTGCTGACGACGGAACCCTGCAGTCCTCCGATGTCTACCGCGCGACGGTCCGCAACCGTGCCAAGCTGGCCTACGACAGCGTGGCCGCCTGGCTTGGCGGTGGCCCCGTGCCGGATCAGATCGCCGCGGTCAGCGGTCTCGATGAAACGCTTCGTCTCCAGGACCGCACGGCGCAGAAAATGAAAGCACTGCGCCACAAGAGCGGTGCCCTGAGCCTGGAGACCATCGAAGCCCGTCCCGTGTTTGACGGAGACGAGTTGAAGGATCTGGAAGACACCACGAGGAGCCGGTCCAAGGAACTCATTGAAGACTTCATGATCGCCGCCAACGGTGTGACGGCCCGCTTTCTCGAGTCCCGGAACTTCTCGTCGCTGCGCCGTGTTGTCGTTGTTCCCAAGCGCTGGGAGGGAATCGTCGCGTTGGCCAATGAGCAGGGAGCATCGCTACCGCGAAAACCGGACGCAAAGGCGCTGGAGCAATTTCTCATCGCCGCCAAAGCCAGAGATCCGCTTCGCTTTCCCGATCTTTCACTCAGCGTCGTCAAGCTGCTCGGCTCGGGGGAATACATCGTCGAGCGGCCGGGTGACGACGTCGACGGACACTTTGGTCTTGCCGTCAAGGATTACGCCCACTCAACCGCGCCCAACCGCCGCTACCCCGATCTGATTGCACAGCGGCTCTTGAAGGCCTCCATCGCCGGACATTCGCAGCCGTATTCCGATGACGAACTGGAATTGCTGGCCACCCATTGCACCCAGGCCGAAGACGCCGCGCAAAAGGTGGAGCGGCAGGTCACAAAGTCTGCTGCGGCCATTCTGTTGCAATCCAGAATCGGGGAGCAGTTTGACAGCATCGTCACCGGCGTGTCGGACAAGGGCACGTGGGTGCGCCTTCTGCATCCCCCCGTGGAAGGCAGACTCGAGAGCGGTTCCCAGGGTCTGGATGTGGGACGGCGGATCCGCGTCAAGCTCGTCAGCACCAACGTGGAGCGCGGATTCATTGACTTCAGGCGAGTGCGTTAAGGACGCTCATGCTTTCCCGGGTCCTCTTCATCGCCGTAACCCTGACGCTGGCAGCCGGAACCGCCCGGCCGCAGGCCACCGACTCGCTGGTGGACCGCGCCCTGGCCAACCCCGACTTCACGTGGCACTCCCTTGCCGAAGGTGGCGTGCGCCTCTACTACCAGCCCGGAACGTTTGCCGAGCGTCACCGCATCATGCTGTTGCGCAGTGCGCAGGCAGCGCTGGACAAGGGGCTCGCGTTTCTGGCACTCGCACCCGACGATCACGAGTTGCGCGTGATCTACGTCGACGACCGCGCACAGATGAAAGCGCTCATCGGCTCGCCCTACACGGGTCTTGCCGAAGCCTCCAGCCACGGCGTCTTTCTGGTGTGCAACCCCGAGTGGCGTTCCTTCGACACGCACGAGATCGCACACATTCTGTCGCTCACGCGCTGGGGCAATCCCGGTGACACCAGCCGATGGATGATCGAGGGACTCCCGAATGCCGTGGACGGCTGGTGCATGACCGCCGATGTCCATCGCATCGCCAGCTATCTCGTCACCGCGGGGCGCTGGCCCGGGTTATCGGCATTTACGGCCAACGCGTCAGCGCTGGGCGAGGTTCCGGCCGCGGTGTTTGCCGCCAGCCTGCTGCGTCATCTGCGCGACACGTACGGTGCTGCCATCCTCGAAGAGATGTGGCGCTCCGGGCTTGAGGCGACACTGAAAGCACGCAAAATCGATCCGAAGCTTGTCGAGGCGGAGTGGCTTGGTTCGCTGAGCAATCCCCGGAACCCGCTGACCGAGGCGGAATGGAAGCAGATGGACGCCGACGGCTGCGGCTAGCCCCCCCGGGGCGGTGGTATTTCCCGCTCCCGCCTGCTATACTCCAGGCCTCGTTTGAGGCATACGGTCGCCCCGTTCCTGCGCCCCCGCATCCCGGGGCGACTCTCGTGTCCCATCCTCAAGAGTGCTCACATCATCAAAGGGGGACAACCATGAATCTATTCTCAAAGGGCCTCGTGCTGGCCTTCCTCGCCGTTGTGCCGGTCATGGCTGGCTGCGGCGACAACGGTTCGCCGACCGAGCCCGAACCGTTGGGTCGCTCGTCGCTGCGCGCGCAGACGGACTGCGGCGAGTACACCTATCTCGCGGCACTTTCGTCAGCACTCCCCGCGTGGGAGGACTCGCTTGAAACGTGGTTCGGTAACTCCGAACTTCTGGGGGCGACGCCCGCGTTCACCGGTCAGGCAACCGCGGACTATCTGACCTCACTGGTACCGGTTCTTCAGCAGTGGGAAGGTGCAATCAACACGCAACTCGCCGCTCTTGTCGTCGATACCGTCGCAAACTTCAACGCCGCGACATCGTCGCGGCAGGCGTACCTGTCGGGGCTCTCATCGCTTCTGGCGTCGTGGAAGGCCGATCTGGAAACCAATCGCGGCCGGGCGTTTCTGCCCGCGCCACCGGTGTTCCAGGCCGACGAGACAGCGCCGGAGATCGTTTGTCCGGCGGACACAACCATCGCATGCGCTCCGGACTCGGGGCTTGCGGTCGTCTTTGATGTGCCCGTTGCCGACGACTGCGACACGGCGCCGGTGGTAACGTGCGTGCCTGAATCCGGCAGCCTGTTCCCGGTGGGCGAGACCGTCGTCACCTGCACGGCCGTGGACTCGCTGGGGAATGAGTCTTCGTGTTCTTTCACGGTTACCGTGGAAGGCTCGTCGCCGCCGGAGATTGTGCGCGCGACGGCGAGTCCCAGTGTTCTGTGGCCGCCCAACCACAAGTTCGTCAGCATTGGTATTCGCGTGGACACTGAAAGCGAGTGCGACGCACACGTGGAGTGCACGGTGGTCAATGTGACGAGCAACGAACCCGACAACGGCACCGGCGACGGCAACACGAGCCCGGACTGGATCATCACCGAAAATGGCGGGGTCAAACTCCGGGCCGAGCGCTCCGGCAACGGAAACGGCCGCATCTACACGGTCTATTACGTCTGTGAAGATGAGTTTGGCAACACGGTGGAAGGATCCGTGGAGGTCGTTGTTCCGCACGACCAGGGCAAGAAGAAGTAAGGTTTTGCCATAGCCGGCGACGACGCCGACTGCCCCAGAGGGCCCGGGAGGCTTGGAATCCCGGGCCCTCTGGTTTGCCCCGCTGCTGCTTACTTGAGGAGTACCATCTTCTTCACGTCGGCGTAATGGCCGGCGCGAACGCGGTACAGATAGATGCCCGACGCAACCGGTGCGCCGCGCTGATCGGTACCATCCCACTGCAGGTTCACGTAGGAGGCACCGCCCTCGTGACCTTCGAACGTCTTCACCAGACGACCCGCCACATCAAACACCGACACGTTCCAGTTGCTCGCCTGGGGAAGCGCGAAGCGAATGGTCGTGACCGGGTTGAACGGGTTGGGCGCGTTCTGGCTGACTTCAAACTTCGTGGGTGCGCTGCTGAGCGTCATGCTGGCACCGCTCGTGTTGTCGAGCTTGATGCCGTCGCCGGTCGCGATGACCTTCGGATCGCACGCCACAATGAATCGGCAGCCGTCGAAGCCTTCGTTGATGGCGGTTGCAGCATCATTGATCTGCGACAACGTTGCACCACCCGTCGCATGTCCGGCCAGCGCCCGGTTGCTCAATTCGAGAAGACCGGCCACGAGCCTGGGGAGACCCAGGTTGTCGAGGGCCGTCAGGACACCGGTGGGAATGGTGTACGTCTTTGGCGTGTCACTCGCATCCAGCACGTCATCCGCCGTACCCAGGAGACCGTCCGGACCCGGCAACGCGTCCTGCGTGCAGAACTTGTGCGTCAGCGGGAAGAGCGGCATCCACGGGCTCAGGCGCGTGTTGAGCGTCAGCGTGATCGTCTGACCCAGCAGCACGTTTTCGTACTTGCCGTTGGCGTCGACCGGAATCGGCGTCGGTGTCTGGCACGTGTTGTGGTTGACGGTCGCGTTGCCAATCGCAGGCAGCGTCTTGGGTGTGGTTCCGGCCGGAAGCCGCGCCACGATACAGTCCGCCGCGTTCAGGTTGAACTTGAGCGAACGGCCCGGCTTGCCCACCACCAGCGGCTCGTTGGCGAGCAGACTGCGGATGAGCTGGATGGTGCTCATCTTGTTGAAGTACCCGCCGTACGTTCCGTAGTTGCCCTGCGTGAACGAGCACAGGTGGTCCTGTTCACAGTGCGCCTTGATGGTCTGGCTGCACTGCGCCGAGGCGTTTCCGCACTGGTCGAAGGCCTGGAAGGTTCTCGTCAGGCGGTACGTCCACGCTTCCGGACCCAGCGTCGAGTCGCTGTCAACAATCTGGACCTTCGGCGCCGGATCGCAGTTGTCGGTGGCGGTGGGACGCGTGAACACGATCTGCGTCGGGCACTCGAGGGACTGATCGGCAGCGCACGCCGACAGGACCGGCGGCACATCGTCGTCCACGGTGATGATCTGCGTCACCGTGGTCGCGTTGCCGCACGTGTCGGCGGCGCGATAGCGGCGCGTGATCGTCGTCGGGCAGGTCTTGCCGTCCGACGTGTCACCGAGGAACGTGATCGTTGCGGTGCCGCAGTTGTCGGTGGCGCGAACGCTGTTCACGTCCGCAACCGGGATGTCACCCGAACACGTGACCGCGACCGGTCCCGGCGACTGTGTGATCACGGGCGCCGTCCTGTCGTCCACGGTGATGACCTGTGTGACGTCGGTTCGGTTGCCGCACGCGTCGGTGACGCGGTAGGTACGCGTGATGCGCGTGCCGCACGTCTTGCCGTCGGACTGGTCGCCCAGATGGGTGACGAGCACACCGCCGCAGTTGTCGCCGGCCTGGACGATTCCGGTGTTGGGTGCGGGGACCTGGCCCGCGCACGACACGACGATGCCGTTGAGCGGCGAGACGCTGGGAGGTGTCGTGTCATCCACGATGATCCTCTGCGTCCAGTCGCGCGAGTTGCCGCACGCGTCCGTGGCGCGGTACGTGCGCACGATGACCTGCGGACAGCTCTTGCCGTCCGAGATGTCGGAGACGTGCGCCACCGTGGGCTTGCCGCAGTTGTCGGTGGCGATGATGAGCGTCAGGTTGACCGCGGGGACGCCGCTCACGCACGAGACCACGAGGTCGTTGGGACCCATGATGTCGGGCAGTGTCGTGTCGTCGATCGTGATCAGCTGCACCCGGTCGGTCTTGTTGCCGCAGGCGTCGGTCGCGCGATACGTGCGCGTGATGACTTCCGGGCACGTCTGACCGTTGGAGACGTCGGAGAGGTGCGTGACCACCGGCGTGCTGCAGTTGTCACTCGCGGTCACGAGCGCGATGTTCGGCACGGGCACGTCGCCCTTGCACTGCACCGCAATGGCCTGGAGTGCGCCAACGATCGGGTTCGTGGTGTCATGGATGGTGATGACCTGGACCCGGTCGGTCCTGTTGCCGCAGGCGTCGGTCACGCGGTAGGTGCGCGTGATGACCTCGGGGCAACTCTGGCCGTTGGACACGTCGGAAAGGTGCGTGACCACCGGTGTCCCGCAGTTGTCGCTGGCCACCACGATGCCGATGTTGGCGGCCGGCACGTCGGCGCGGCACTGGAGGTTGATGGGCGACAGGGCGCCGACGTTGGGCGGCGTGTTGTCGTCCACCGTGATGGTCTGCGTCACGTTGCGCGCGTTGCCGCACTCGTCGCTCACGCGGTAGGTGCGCGTGATGACCGCGGGGCAGCTCTGGCCGTTGGACACGTCGGAAAGGTGGGTCACGGTCACCTTGCCGCACTCGCCGCTGGTCGTGACCGAGTTTGGGTTCGGGAGCGGAATGTCACCCACGCACTCCACGGTAACCGGGCCGGGTGAGGAAACAATGACGGGTGCCGTGTTGTCCACCACCGAGATGAGCTGGGTCGCCTCGTCGGAGTTGCCGCAGTTGTCCACCGCCGTCCAGACGCGCTGGATGGTGTAGTTCTGCGCGCAGCCGCCGGGGAGGATGGTGTCGTGGAACGTCACCTCGACATCGGTGTCGCAATCGTCGCTCGCGTCTGCGATACCGGCGCTCTGGGGATCCGTGGACTGGTTGCACAGCAGTGATACGTCGACCGGAGGCGTCAGCACCGGCGGCGTGTCGTCGAGACACATGTTCACCTGCACCGGCTCGATGAAGTCCTTGAGCACGGCGTCGTTGGACGTGGATGACTTGGTGCGGACAAACACCGTCGCGATGCCAAAACAGCGGCTGAAATTAGGGAGCAGCGCGTCCAGGTTGACGGCTGCTTCGCCGAACTGATTCTCGCCGTAGGTGTGGCTGCCAAAGACATCGTAGGTGGACGTGATCGTTGAGTCGACGTTGGCGCCCACAAAGGCTTCGCCGGCGGGGAAGGCGATGGGCACGTAGTCGAAGCCCGCACCCACTGCCTGCCAGCGCTGGGCAAAGAACTCGGCCTGCGCGCCGCCCTGTGTCAGATGAATCGTGAGCAGAATGTCGCCCACCGTGCGGCCGCCATCGGGGCCCTGCGACGTGAAGGTTCCATTCGCGTTCTTGGTCAGTGTGGCCTGCAGGAACTCATAATCGATGTAGCTCTCGCCGTTGATCGAACGGCGGTCGCCCGCGAGGCGCATCCAGTGGTTGCCGGTGCCGTCGTCGGTAAAGTAGACGAGACCGTTCTGAATGTCGTCCTTCTGCGGCGCACTGCCGGCTTTCCATTTGTACGTGTTCGGGTTGGCGAACACCTTGTTGCTTCCGTCAAACACGTCCAGATCGGCGTTGCCGATCAGGTCGCGGACATGAAGCGTCGTCATCGGGTTCTTCGGTGTGCCGTCGCTGTTCAGCACTCCGGTACCAGGGCCACCCGGTCCGGTCAGCCAGTCATCACCCAGCCCGATGATTCCACCCGGATTGTTGGAGTAAAGGTTGCCGTCGACTTCAAAACCGCCGCCCAGGCCGGGCACGGGTGCCTGGGCCTGAACGTTCGAGAACGCGGTGAGTATTGAAACGACAAGAACGGGCGCGAACGCCCGTGGGTTGATTGAGCCGAATAAAGAAAGCGGGGCACGCATTTCGGCTCCTTCTCGCGCCGGAAATCAGAAACGCCGCGGGTACACAAACGCGCAGCACGGTCCCGATGGCCGGCAAGCAAGTAACTCTGTAAGAAATGGGAACGGGACTTCGGGTAGTTTTAGAAACCCTGGTGCGTTCTGCTATGGCATCCGCCGTGCCGGATGATGCGGCATTGATAATGCGGGACTTAACGCGTGGATTGGCGTGCGGGCTGGGTGCGGACAATCAGCCGCGGGGCCGGACTGCGGGGTGTGCCGCAAGTTCTTCGGGGAGTGCTACGTGCCGTGGCGCGGGATGGCGAATCGGGGCTCCGGGGGGCTGCCCGGGCCGTCGGGGGCCTAGAACGGCATTCCAAAGTAGAAGTAGATGCGGTGTTCGTCACCCTTCGCGTAGGTGAAACTCACCTGCTGGCCCAGCGAACCGAACCAGAGCCCGCCGCCAGCGCCCGTGTGCCAGTCGCCCTCCGACTCTCCGTCCATCCAGACGCGGCCAGCGTCTCCAAAACCGATCACGCCCAGTTGACCGCGTGTCAACAGGGTGAGGCGAAAGAGCGGGACGCGCAGCTCGACGCTGCCAAACGCCGACGCGTCGCCGGCAAACCGGTTCCAGCGAAAACCACGCAGGCTCCAGCGGCCACCGATGAACGACGATTCGTGGAGAGGGAACGCGCCCCAGTTGCGCTGACCGCCCGCGCGCAACGCGAGTGTGGGCCAGCCAAGCGGTACGAACACGCGCGCCAGCGCGTGCGCTTCGCCAAACGACTCTTCGGCGTCCCAAACCGCGGGATACCCGGAAACGCCCGCGTCCACGCCAAAACCGGACTGCCGCTCCGGGAGAACCGTTGTCTTGTCGACGCTCAGTTCCGCGCGTGCACCAATCTGGCCAAAAGATTCGCTGCCGGTGGGATTCGTGACCCCGGCGGGGCTCGCGGTTGGAACCTCCGGATTGACGTGCTTCACAACGGGACCGAACTCCAACCCGCTCGTCTTGCTGAAGGAGTAGCGGAGCGAGGCCTGCACGAGCAGCTCATCGCGCTCGATGAGAGAAAGCGACGGGTCCACACGCTCGGTTGCGTTTCCGTACCCGTAAAAGCGATTCGACTCGAGCTGGGTCGCATGGGCGAAGAAGGCGAGACTCCAGGGCGAATTCTCAAGATAGCGATCCGCCGTCAGCCGAATGCCGAGGTCGCCGCTGCGCGTGCCAACCATCGCGCGTGCTCCCGCGCGCCACGCGTACGGCCGGCGACGGAACCCAAAGTCGGTTGCCGTGGGACCAAAGCCAAGCACCACACCGCCGCTCTCGCGGTAGCCCGTGAAAGGCACCCAGCCGCTGCTCTTGCCCCAGTAGCGCACACCGGGCCCCGTCTTGCTCTCCACATAAGCGTCGTCATCCGCCATCAGGTCCCTGAAGCGACCACGTCGTTCCTCGCTCAGTACGCGCGGGTTCTTCTCCGGCTCGTCCTCGTCCTCTTCGTCCAGTGAGCGCTGGGGTGGGGGCGTGACAAACGGTTTGGTCACGACGCGCGTGCGCGGGCCCCGCGCGAAGGTGTCGTCGCCGCTCGCGTCGTAGAAGTAGGTCGGCGCACCGTGTGCAACGTGGGAGGAGTCGACCAGTTCGTCGTCGCCCTCGCCGCCGAGGATCCGCAACTTGATGCTGCGGTCGGAGGCACCGCGCACGATAGCACGATCGTTGCCGCGCTCGAGATGCAGGCGGATTTCCTGCGTTTCCTCCGGCAGAAAGCGGCGTTCAAACACGGGCTCGTCTTCGTCGTCGCTCCACACCCGCACGTTCACGCTGCCGTCCGGGCGGCGCTCGATCTCGGCGCGCTCCTCCTTGTCGGATCCGAAAATGTCGGCCTCGCGATTGACCAGCAAGTAGTACTCGCGCGCGATCGACGGGAGCGCATCCCGGCGCGCCCGCAAGACAGCCGTGATTGCGGCCCCGCTTTCCGCTCGATGCGGTTCGGGAAGCTGCATGACCGCGCGATCGATCACTTCATCGGTGATCCGTTGCTGCATGGAGGTGGCTACCGCCTTCCAGTCGGACCACGGGAGGTCGACCAGCTGGCTGCGGTCGAACTCCTGGGTCATATATAGAAGCGATTTCAGTTTCGGGTAGGGCTCGTCGAAACGCACAAGCCTGGGATGCAGGCTGCGGCCGAACCCCATCACCAGCCCGTCCACATTCATGAACGCGTAGTCGTGATCTCTTGGAATCGGCCGGTAGATGTCACGCTTGCCGTGTTCGAACTTCGCGAAGCGCCATTGATCGGCGCCGCGGTCAGTGTCCCCGATGATGAAATCGATCAAGCGGGCCGTGAGGTACTCCCGGCTGTCGAGAACGTCTTCCATGCTTTCGTCGAGATTCTCGAGCACTTTGTCCGCGCCGCTGATCTTCTTTGCATCCGCGAAAACACGCTCTCCTTCTTCGTCGTCCGGCCGTTCCTCGATTTGCCCGAGCTGGTTGGCGAAGTCGCCGCGGTACTCACCCAGGCGGGGATCGTCGGGCATGAAGACGAGTGTGGGGCGTGCCTGCAGCAATCCCACCGCGTCCTGCAGGACCGCGACCACAACGTGCCCGGTCGGGTGGAGGGAGGCGGTCTGGTCCTGCATCACCGAACCGATGGGCGTGTCTTTCAAGTCGTCCGGCAGTGCTTTCTTGATGCTCTTCGACGTGGAACGAAACGTGTACGTGCGACCGTCGGCGCCGTGGAAACGCAGGGTCTTGCTCTGGTTTCCCCCCGCCTTGAAGGGTGTGAGGCCGCCCGCATAGGACCCGAGATCCAGCACTGGTACCGTGATCTCCGACGTCCACACATCGCGCCATGAAGCGCCAAACAGCGTGCGCCAGAGACCATCGCGTTCATACGCCGGGCCGGCCCGAGCCGAAGCCGTGAGCGGCCCGGTCGCCGGGGTGGCGGACGATTGGGCAAGCACGGCACTGGTTCCCAGCACCGTCGCAAGCACGGCCCACGTTCCGGCACTTCTGCATCCACGCAGGGTCACGGTGTCGCCACCGCCACGCGCCGGTCAATGGTTCCGGAGTCGACGACGTTTCCCGTTTCCGCGATTGCGTTGAAGTACATTTTGTCTTCCACGATTTCAACCGCAAGGAAAGCATAGCCCGTGTCGTAACCCGACGCGGTAAGCGGGGACTGGTCGTCGATGTCACCGCGCCGCAGTTTGCCGCCCGAACCTACAATGAAGTAGACGATGCCCTGCTGCGGCTTGATGCGCTCATAGAAATGATCGTGACCGTTAAACACGACGCTCACGTTGTTCTTGACGAACAGATCCTCCAGAATCTCGCGCAGCTTCATGTCCGACCCGTGGCGTCCCCCCGAGGAGTACAGCGGGTGATGGAACGCGGCAATCTTCCAGTCGGACTCCGACGCCTGCAGTTCTTTCTCGAGCCACGCGATCTGCTCGGGCGACGGGTAGTTTGAATCCAGCATGAAAAATCGCACGGGGTGGTTTGCCGGTCTGAACGTGTAGTAGAGCTTGCCGCCCATATTAAAGAGGGCGTAGTTCTGCTGGTCACGTGAGTCGTGGTTGCCCAGTGTCGCGTAGAACTTGACGCCTGCGTCGAGCAGAGGCTTGTACGGTATCTCGAACTTTGGTCCGTAGTCCTTGGGACGCTGCATTCCGTACAGGTTGTCCCCGACCGTGATAACGGTGTCGAACTTGAAGGTGTCGTGGAACCTGGCCATTACAGCGGCCAGATTGTACTGGTCGCGTCCACCCGTCCCCCAGTCGCCAAGCACCACAAACTTCAGCGACCCCTCCGCGTTGGGAAGTGCCGTAGGCTTCTCGGAAACGATCGCCGCCGAGCCGCCCGCACCCGTGTGGCCGGTGCATGCGGTCGAGAGGGAGAGGAACAGTGCCAGAATCAACCAGCGTGTCTTCATGGTATTCCCTCCGTCCATGCCTCTAGGGCATTACGTTGGGGGTGATGTCCAGGATGATCTGGGCGCAGGAGTCCAAGAGGACCAGGCGCTTTCCAAGAAAGCGGTACTCGAGCTCCTCGCCCACCTTCGGAAGTGTCTCGAGCAACTCAATCGGCATCGACGTGTACGGAATACCGTCCGGATACCGTGAGTTCACATGCACGTTCGTGGCTCCCGGATTGTCCTCCATGGTCGCCGCCTTGTTGCTTGCGCCCTCGGCACCCGTGAACGTCGCCGTCATGGCACGGGTCACTCGTGACATCACGCCGGGGGTGAAGAACTCGCCCTGCTTTGCATTGGCCCGGGCGTTGACAATCAGGGCGGCGATGTCCTGCTGGTGCTTCTCGATCTGCTCGGGGGTCGCCTTGTCCGGAACGGATGGGAGCGTTGAGTCGAGCTCCTTGTGAAGGGCCGTGAACTCGGCGACGCGAGCCTCGAATTCCTGGACGGCCGCCGCCTCCACTTCCGGAGACACGACGGCGGTGACCGCCACGGGCGTGTCCGCCCGCGCGGCCGCGCGGCTCGCGACCTCGGACTTGGCCTGGGGCTCAACGGGGCGGTCGGTTGCGTACCGGGCGACGAGTACTACCGCAACGACGATGGCTGCTGCAATTGCGACATAGCGGCCTCTGTGAGTCATGACAGGTCCTCCTTGAAACTAGAATTTGAAACCGATCTTTGCCTGAACGATATTGCGGCCCACGTAATTGCCGAGATCCAGACTGACACCGCTGGACGGGTTGAGAATCCCTATCCAGACACCCGCGCCTCTTGAACTGTGCCATCCGTCGGGGGACTTGTTCTCGAGGAAGACGCGACCGGCGTTGCCGTAGACATACGCGCCGATATCAATGGGCAGGATGAATGCGAAGTCCACAATGGGAACCCGCAACTCGGCCGAGCCGTAGATCGCCGAATCGCCCGCGTAGCGCTGGTAGGGCAGCTTGCGCTCGGAAGGTTCGCCACCCACAAAGGCCGCCTCGTGAAAGGGAAAGGCACCGCGAACATGCTCCATTCCCGCTTTGAGAGAAAAGAATGGGCGCTTGACCATGGGAATGGTGATATAGGCCGCCGTGTTCAGCGCGTACACCTCGAACTGAGACGCGACGTCGAGGACTTCGGGGTAGACCGTTGCGCTGAGATCCACCAGGACGCCGCCGTACGCGTCGCGCGCGCGCGTGCGCGTGTCCATGAGAAGTCCCAGCCGAACCCCCGCCTGCCCGAAGTCGCCAATACCGTACGGCTTCGTGTCGGAGAGAAAGTTGTCCGATGTGCTGTCGGTGCTGGAATGCTTGAACACGGGGCCCAGCTCAATGTCGCTCCGCGGGCTCAGCGAGTAGGCGAGCGCGGGGAAGACCATCCACTGGCGCTGGAGCGCGTCGTAGTACGTCTCGTGTTCGGGGGCAGGATTGTCATTTCCGAATCCATAGAAATTGATCAACTCGAGTTCGGACCAGTGTGCTTTCAGCGTCGTGTGAAAACGCGTTGATTCCCAGCGCTTGTCGCCAAGACCCAGCACGCGGAACCGGCCGACGCCGAACGAGTACTCTCCGACGAGAGAGAAACGGTTGCTGTACGGGTGACGGTCGAAACCGTATGACTTGCGCGTCACACCCAGCCCCGCCATGAGTCCCAGCTCGTCGCCCTCGGACTCCAGTCTTGCGGCGGGGGAGAAGCCCGACCCCCAGTCCCTTCCGGGCGGAAGCGTTGGACCCACCTTGGTCTTGACCCACGGCCGCCGGTCGAACGTTGGTTCCTTCCCGTAGGGAACGTCCGTGACGGATCCCTCGTCGTAGAACCGGACATCGTTGTCCTTCGACGTGTCGATCAATTCGTTGCTACCGTTTCCGCCAATGATCCGAACCGAAAGCGGGATCTCGGCGTTGCCACGAACCTCGGCGTGATCATCGCCGTCGTGCAGATACAGGCGGAGTTGGGTTGTCTCGTTCTCATTGAACACCCGCCGGTAATAGGGAGCACCGTTTCCGGAGCGAATGGCGACTTCCACCCGCCGGTCGTCAACCAGCGTGACCGTCGCACTGTCGGCCGCATCCGTGGCATGGACGTCCACGACTTCCGCGAGGAGCTTGTAGAAGCGCCTGGCCTGTTCCGGCAAGAGATCGCGGCGCTTCTTGAGATTCGTGGATGCCTCGGGCAACGTCCCGTGGTACTCGCGCGGCATGGCCTGCAGCGCAGAGTCAATGACGGCATCGGTAAGTCTTGCCGCGAGGTCAACCGCCACCGAGTCGTACGCCGGAGCTTCCAGGCCGCTCAGGAGACGGCGGTCGAGATCGATGCTCTTGGCCGTCAACCCGCTCATGCGCGCGTACGAGTCCTTGAACTGAATCAGCTGCGGCTTCTTGAACTCGCCAACGATTGCGGGTATTCCGCCGTACGTGGTCATGACGCGGTCGCGATCGCGCGCGATCGGCTGCCACATCGCCGCGGGTCCCATCCGCGCCCACTTCCAGTTTCCCTCGTGCCGGTCCCAGTCATTCATGAACATGTCCACGAGACGGGCTCTCAGGAAGGCGCGTGCATCCACTTGCTCGCGCGGGTTGCTGTCGAGCAGCACCTGCAGGCTGTCGCTGTTGATGATCTCGATGGCACCCGCAAAACCACCGGCGCTGTCGGGTACGCTGGGATAGGGTTCGATCATTCCCAACTTTCCGGCAAAGTCCTTGCGGAACTCTCCCAGCAGGGAGTCGTCCGGCATGACGGCCAGTACCGGCTTGGGATGCAGAACGCCCGCTGCGTCGAGCAGCACGTCCGCCACTTCCGCGCCGGCGGGGTGGAGCGCGCTCACCTGGTCGCGCACCAGACTCTCGACAATGGTGTTCTCATACCCCACCGGAAGATTCAGACCGTCCTTGTCCACCAATCGAAAGACAAACTTGCGGCCGTCGGCGGTCTTGAACTCCAGCGACTTGGTCTGCTTGCTGCCGCCGATCTCTACCGGCGTCAATCCGCCTTCATGCGTGCGCAGGTCAAGCACCGGGACGGTGATGGGTGTCTTCCAGAGATCGCGGTGGGTGCTGCCGAGAAAGAAACGCCGGAAAGCGCTCCCGTCATAGCGTTCGCCCGCCGCGACCGTGGCGGTCGGAGTCCCGGGTCGCGGGGGAGGGTTCACTTGAGCAATCGCACGGCTGGAATGGAAGACCAGCGCAAGCGTCAGCGCGACAGGAAGCTGGTATGCCGTGAAAGCGCGCGCCACATCGTACCGTCTCAGGGCCAGCGATACAGGGTGATGGTTCCCGGTCCGTTGGTTGCCTCGTCACCGATGATGAGAATGTGGTCGCGGGTGATGGCAATCCCTTCGGACTGCGGGTGCTTGCTTCCGATGGGCCGCGAAATGGCGACTTCACCGGTGCGTGTAATGGATAGCAGGGCCTTTTCCTGGGCGGCCACGAGCACGTAGTTGCCATTGGACGGATCGACGGTGATGTCGGTGGGCCGGACCTGTTTCCAGTCGTTCTTGCCGATTGCGTCCGCGTAGGGAATGACCAGGTCGGTGATCTCACCGCTGGTTCCGAGTGGGTAACGGTACAGTACGACCATGCCGTGGAGCCGCTTCAACTTGACATTCTTGCACGCGAGAACGAGTGCGTTGGTCGTCGAATCATAGGCCACACTCTCAAACTCGCAATCCTTGCCGAGTTTCGTGTCATGCAGCGTAAACGGGACGCGCTCCCCGTCCGCGCCCTCCGGGAATTCATACAGGAGGCCCTTGCTGGTCAGCATGAAGAAACGGTCCCCCGCAACGGCGATGGCTTCGAAGTCATCGGTAAGATTCGCCTCACCCACGAAGAAGTGTTTGACGATGGTGCCGCGCCGATAGTCGATCTCGGTAACCCGCGCCAACTCGTCGTTGTGCCCGAAGAGCCGTCCATCGGGGGTAAGGGCCAGCCCCGACACCTCCGCCAGCTCGATGGGCAGGTTCCAGCGCGCGACCGGTTTGCCGGCGTCTGCCGTGTCCGGGTTGGCCAGCGCTTCTGACAGGCGCGCCAGACGGGCTTCCATGGTGGCGATGTCATCCGCTTTGGTGTTCTTCTGACACCCGGCAGTCGTCAGCAGCAACGCGACGATTGCGCCGCCCAAGTAGATGCCCCTCATGCCCCTGCCTCCGCGCTGACTCGTGTGCCCACGGCGAACTGGAGATCCGCGGTTAGAATCGCGGATCCCGCCTCGACGCGCACGGCGGTCAGCAGATCGTCTCTGGAAACGGCTTTCCGCACCTTCACGAGATAGCTGAGTTCGCTTGGCTTCCCGACGTTGGTCACAACTTCGTCAAGGCGCCAGCGCCGTGTCACCTGGTCGAGTGCGTCGGCCACCTTGGTCTGGGCTTCGGTGACATTCTCCGCCGTGAGGATCAGAATGGCGTTGTAGCGCGCCTTCTTGCCCGGCGGACCGACGAGCTTGCGGACGCGATCGAAGCGCTCGGAAAGGTTGTGGACCTGCTTCTGATCCAGAGCAATCACCAGTTCGCGGTCCGGGACCGTGCTCTTGGCTCCTTCCTTCGAGAGCTCCTTGAGCGGCAAGTTCCACTGGCCCGCGGCCGTGGGGTCCAGCACGCTGCGGCCGAAGTCGTATCGCCAGGTGAGAATGAGGATGAAGTTGAACAGCATCGAAACGATCGCCGCCAGAATCATGGACTGCACGCCGCCGGCGAAGCCCACCGCGATTGCGAGGAAAATGAAAACAAGATCGCGGGCGTCGCGGAGAGTTGAGCGAAAACGGACGGCTGCGACAACGCCCGCCAGACTGAAGGCCAGGGCCAGGCTGTTCTGAACCACGAGAACGATGCCTGCGACCACAAGTGGCAGGAAAATGAGAATCTGCGCAACCTGCTGGTCATGGCTCTTGTTGTAACGCGTGGCCATGTAGACCCAGGAGACGGGCAGCATCAGTGCGACCACGCCGAGCAGAATGACGAGTGTGCCGAGTGCGAGATCGAGTCGCGGGGGCAGCTCCGCGGCAACACCGCGAACGGTGTCGCCCTTCAGCCCGTCTTCCAGCACCATCGAGCGCGATGGTGTTGCATCCAGCGCGGCGCCCCCGAGGACCCGGTCGACGATGGGGAAGAAGTAGACCAGCACGCCGACGATTACAGCCAGTGCGGCGTAGTACGCGACCAGCCGTCGGATAGGGCTCCCGGCACCGACGGTGATGAAATCTATGGTTCGCTTGAGGACGTGCATTGACGGACTCCTTTTGGAGGCGTGCTCCGCATCGGCGATTCAAGCCGCTGCTTGACCGTCGGCAACATTGTGCTCGTTTACAAATATGGCTACGCGAAGGTGCCGATATCAACTGACCGAATTTTGTCGCGACCCCGGCAGGATCTTGCAAATGCTTAATTCGCTTGTGTTAAGCGTCTGGTATTCGCGAGAAAAAAACGGGGTCGCTCATTAGCACTGTGACGTGCTTCATACTTTGCATTGTGATGTGCTTCATACTTGGGTGTTTTGATGCACTGCGAAAACAGCACATCATCGCGCACAAGAAGTGAAGTGTATTGGGATGGGGGCGCGGCGTTAATGCCCCGTGAGGATGAAAACAGAACTAGTCCTCTGGATGGACCCGTGCGGGGTGTCTGGGGAACGCGTGTGAGAGGCGTCGTCTACTTCACGACGATGGAGCCGGTGAGTGCAGGTCAGGTCGCTAGACCATGCCCTTTGCGCGGGCCTCGGCGATGACGGCGCGCAACCACAGCCCTACCGCCACTGCGATCAACAGGCTTCCAAGCGGTATCAGCGCCGTGAGTGCCACCGGGTGCCGGATCACAAACGACGCCAGCAGCACCACGTAGCCTGCGATCAGGCACAGGGATGCCGCACGCAGGTGCCCGGGGGGACGCGCGCTAGTCGTCATTGCCAGAATCTCCAGTCGTTGAATCCGCCGCCGTGGTTGAGTCGGTTTCCACTTCATCCCACGCTTCATCGTCGCCGGACCCGCTGTCGTACTTGCCGTCCCAGTAGTGGCCCTCGTCGTGGCAGCCTGCGTTCAGGCATGACAGCTCTCCCGAGTTGACGCGCGCGACAAAGCCCTCCTCCGCGGTGTGATCCTCGACTTCGAGGAACCGCTGCGACGTTCCGTGGCAGTGGAGACAGTTGGCGTTCTCGTACGGTTGGTAGAGGGCGATCTTTGCGCTATCGGCCTTGGTTACGAAAGCCCACACGTGGCGCAGTCCGTTTGCCTTGGCCTTGGCCGGCCCGAACATGGCGTAGCCCACGTGACACGAGTAGCAGGCGTGGTCCTGCTCAACATAGTTGTTGCGGTAATGCACCGATGCCAGCGGCTCGTCGTCGTCGTAGGTGAGGGACGCGACGTGGTTCTGCATCACATGACAGCTCCCGCAGAACTCTACTCGTTTCATGTGTGTGAGGTTGGCCTGGATGGCGGAGACGGCGAAGAGGACGGGCAGGGCGCAGAACGCCACGAAGGCAAGAGTTCGCCAGCCGCGGACACGATCGGTGCGCGATCGCATCACGGCGACCAGCAGTACCAGGCCAACGACCGCAAGCAGGATGCTGATCAGCATGGGGTGAGGCTACTCGCCCTTGTCCTTTGCCTCTCCCTCCGCGCCAGCTTTCTCCGCGTTTGCGTCGGTCTTCTTGGTCTCTGTCTTCAGCGTGGCCAGCCACATGGCAATCGTACGGCGCTCGGCTTCGGTACCCTTGAAGCGTTTCTCGTGCTTCTCGCCGTCGATGGCCTCTTCCTTATTAAGGAACGCGCTTATCCACTTGGCCTCGCGCTCCAGCCCCACACCGGAGAGGTCCGGGGCATCCTTCTTCTTCTTTGTTTCGGCAGCCGCTCCGGCGGCGGGCTCCGCGGGCTTCTTCTTCTCGATTCCCAGGGAGGAAATGGCGTGGCACTCGTTGCACCCACTCTTCTTGAACAGCGCGAGACCTGGCGCATCTTCCGCGGCGCCGGCCCGCGTTGTCGCCGTAACCGCCAGAACGGCCGAGAGTCCCACCAGAACCACAACGCTGGTTGCATGCTTCATGATTGCAATCCTCCGAAACCTGCTGATACCGGTCTGCTCGCGCCGAGCGCGCGATGGCTTTGACTATAGGGTGTGCAAGGGAGCACGTCAATCGGCTCGTTTAATCGTGGCGCCGCCCATTGTCCCCAAAATGGACATGGAAAGGCGTTGAAAGCCAATAACGGACATCAATGGGTGTTGAATGCAAAAAATGCTGAGCCGGCAACGACATTTATTGCGAACCGTGAACGGTACGTCTATGCTCATTTGCGATGGACACACGGCGTGCTCGTCTGGCTTCGATGGTACTGGTCGTTGCATTGGGTGTTGCGCTCGGTATTACCTACCGTAACGCGACATCCGACGTCGCAACCGAACCGATTGATCAGGCGGCATGCATGGAGTGCCATGAATCCGACGCCGGTGCACTGATCGGTACAGCACACGACGTGAAGGCCCATCGCGTTGTGTCATGTATGACCTGTCACGCGGGCACGCCGGCAAAGCATCTGGAAGAGCCGGAGGAATATCCTGCCGTCAATCCCGAGAGTCTCTCCGCCGATTCGCTCATCTCGCGCTGCACCGACTGTCACGCCGACGCACACGCGCTGAATCTATTCGAGCGCGACCCGCATCGCGATGCGGGGCTGGCGTGCGGATCCTGTCACCGCGTTCACGACGGGAACCGGCATCGCGGCCTCCTTATAGATGACGAAACCACGCTGTGCTTCTCGTGCCACGCGGCGCAGAAGGCCGACTTCTCCATGCCCACGCATCACCCGGTGGGCGAGGGTGTGGTGCGCTGCAGCGATTGTCACACGTCGGTTGCCCAGAGTGCCAAGCAGCACGTCCCGAGCGGCCCCTCGGGCACCTGTACCACCTGTCACGCGGCGTTCGAGGGCCCGTTTCCGTTTCAGCATGCAGCGGCGGTTGACTACTCAACCGAAGAGGGCGGCTGCCTGAACTGCCACGCGCCGCACGGGTCGCCGCATCCGCGCCTGCTCAAGCAGAGCTACCAGGCGCCCGACTTTGCCATGTGTGCGCAGTGCCATGTGGTGCCGAAGCACGAGTTCAACAGCAACCACGGGTCGCAGTGGGCGGGCATGCCGTGCTCAAACTGCCACGTGGATGTGCACGGGTCCTACGACAACGCGAAGCTACTGGACCCGGCGCTCGCCGCCCAGGGCTGCTTCGCGGCCGGTTGTCACTCAAACTGACGGAGTCGCGGAATGCGTGTCGGTGTGGTTGGGTTGGTGATCTGCGCGGTACTCATGCCGTCCCAGACGCGCGCCGACTCGACGTCGGTGTGGGACGGCAACGTGCGCGTGGGCGGAATCATCAAGGACGAGGAAGGCGACCAGTCGGTGATGCAGGAAACCTTCAACATCCATGAGGGCGCCACCATCACCCGGCTGTACTTGAATGGGCGCTTCAACCGCAACACCCACCTCTATCTGGACGCCGACAACCTGACCCTCGACGGCCGGCGCGCGAACCTCGACCTGCGCCGGACCGGGGTCGGGCGTTTTCGGTCCCGCTACGACGAGAGCAGCTATCTGTTTGATCCTGCCGGGTCGGTGGAAGCAACGCGGCGCGACTTCTGGTCGACGCTGTCACTGACGCCGCGGCAATGGCTGTGGCTCTCGGGCGACTACGGCCTGCAGACACGGCGCGGCGAGCGCATCAGCTTCCCCGCGGGCGTTCCGAGTGCGATTGGGACAGCGTACCACTCCGATCTGAACCGCTGGCGCGCACAGGTGCAGACCAGTCACCGCGGCTTTGGCGGCACGTTCGCGTACGACGGAGTGACGTTGTCGGACGGCCTGGATGCGCGCAACGAGCGTGACGGAAGCGTATTCTCGGCCAACGTGCGTCTGCCGGGTTTGATCTACCGACGCCTCACGCATGTGCTTCGCGGCTCCATTGGGAAGAGCGAGCTGCCCGCCTCCGGTACGTCGTACGACATGCTGACGTTTCAGTACACCGGTGTTGCCGAACCCTTGCGCCCGCTCCGGCTCAAGTACCGCTTCCATGCCTCGCAGGTGGAGGACGACGCGACGATCAACCAGACCGACCGCTGGATCCACGACGTGGATGCGGAATACCGCTGGCGGGTGGCCACGGTGACCGGAGGCTACGGGTGGGAAGCCTGGGATGACGACCGCTCAATTACCACCTACAACAACCTGCGTGCATCCCTCTCGCTCCGACATCCTGATCAGAAGGTGTCGGGGCGAATAGCCTATTCGACCCGCAACAAGGATGACGAAGAGGACAAAACGCTGCTCCGCGACACGGAGTACGCGCGGGCGGAAGCGAGCATCGACGCCCGGCCGGTGTCAGGCGTCACTGTTGGAGGGCGCGTGGCGGACCGCACGCGCAGCATGCCGGATCTGGACGCGGAAGCCACGGGCCTCGCCGTCTCTGCGTACGGAAGCTACCGGTACGAGCGCTTTGGCGACACGGGTGTGATCGCGGCCACGTTGGGTGCGGACTACCGCTACGCGGACGATGACTATGACAACGCCGCCGGCGCGTACCATGTGACGAGCCAGTTTGTGACCGGTCGTGTGGAGCTGGACATCTACGGACGCGTGCTGGCCAAGACGTCGGTCCACTACGTGACACTCGACGAAGACCTGGACATCGACAAGACCATCCTGTCGTTTGAACTCGCGTACACATTCATGCGCGCGTACGACGCCAGGGTCAAATACAACGTTTACAACTACGACGACTATCTTGTCGCCGGTCGGTACTACACGGCCAATGTCGTGTGGATCGATTTCGGCTACGCATTATCGACCCAGTGACCCGGAGTTCTGGAAGGCAGGAGGATCCACCATGAAGCGAATGCGATTGCCCGGTCTGCTGGCCGCCGCGCTGGTGTTGGCGGCGTGCGAGCGTAACGTGACGACTGTGGAGGAAACCACGCAGCCGGCCACGTGTTTCAGCTGTCACTCGGATGAGAACACCGCACTGGTTGCCGCGCGGCAGCAGTACACGTTCTCGGTGCACGCGAGCGGCACGCACGTTACCGAGCCGAACGAACCGTGCAGCGGGTGTCACACGAGCGAGGGATTCATTTCCCGCATCGAAACCGGCGTCATCCCGACCGGGCTCACCAACCCCACCGCCATCCACTGCTTCACGTGCCACGCGCCACACACCAACGGAAACCTGGCGCGCCGCCTGGAGGATCCGTTCCCGCTGGCCAACGGTGTCACGTTTGACCATCACGGTGGCAACATGTGCACCGCCTGCCACCAGTCGCGCCGTGACGTGAACACCTACGTCTCGACGGGTTCCGGGCGTGTCAATCTGACAAGCCGCTGGGGACCGCACCACGGTCCGCAGACCGACATGCTCACGGGCACGAATGGCTACGAGTACCCGGGCTTTTCGTACGAGCAAACCAACCACAAGCTTGCCACCGAGGACGGCTGTCTCGACTGCCACATGAAGGTGACCGAGAACCTGCGCGTCGGCGGCCACTCGTTCAACATGGCTTACGACGATGGAACCGAGGAACTGGTCAACACCGGCGCCTGCGCGACCTGTCACGGGGCCATTGACGACTTTGATTTCCAGGGCGTGCAGACGGAGATCGATTCGCTGGTGGCGAACCTGCGCAGTGAACTGGTGAGTGCGGGGCTGGTATCCGGCAGCACCGGTCTGCCGCGTGCCGCCAGCACGTCCAGCGACTCCGCGGGTGCGGTGTGGAACTACATGCTCGCCATCGAAGACCGGAGCCGCGGCGTGCATAACCGCAAGTACATCCGCGGGCTGCTTACGTCGGCGCTGCAGTATATGCAGGGAACGCTGCCGGCCCAGTATCGCGCGGTTGCCCCGCGTGAGTCCGGCGGTGAAGGTTCGCGTTAGTCTGTCCTGTATCCTGACTCCCGCGAAAGGGCCCGGCAACGGGCCCTTTTGCGTGCGCGAAACCGGCGTGGGTTTGTCACAGCCCATCCCGTATGATGGTGGCATGGCCACCACCACCTGGGCCGCCTTCCTCCGCGGCATCAATGTCGGGGGCAACAAGATGATCCCGATGGACGCGCTGCGAGCGTCTCTGGAGAAGATGGGCTGCAAGGGCGTTTCCACGATACTCGCGACGGGCAACGTGGTGTTTACCTCCACGGAGTCCAATGTCGAGGCGATCACCGGCAAGCTGGAACGCCACCTTGAGAAGACGTTTGCTACCGAGATCAGCGTGATGCTGCGCACTGCAGCGGACCTCGAGAAGATCGCAGCGTCAGATCCGTTCAAGGGCATCGTGGTTACGAAAGACACGCGTCTTTACGTGACGTTCCGGGGAGATGAGAAGCAGGGAACGCTCAAGATCCCGTACCAGTCGCCAAAGAAGGATTTCCGCATCCTTCGCGTTACGGAGGGCGAGATTTTCAGCGTCCTCGACGTTTCGGTGGGCGGGCGAACCGTGGACAGCATGAATGTGATCGAAAAAGAATTTGGCAGGCGCGTGACGACGCGAAACTGGAACACGGTGCAGAAGGTCCTGGCCCGCCTGGCGTAGAAACGCAACGGGCGGCCCGGCGCGTCGTATCGGCATCCGGAACCGCCCGTGTGGTGACTGGAATACGCGACTACTTCTTCTTTGTCGCCTTCTTGCGGCTGACTTTCTTCCGGGAAACTTTTTTCTTGGCTGCCTTCTTCTTGCCGGCGGCCTTCTTCTTGGCCTTCCGCTTGGCCTTTGCCTTGGCCTTTTTCTCTCCACCCGATGCCTGGGCGAGGTCTGCGCGGTGCGCCGCCTCGTAGGTCTGAATGTCTTTGAACTGCCCGGACGCGTCACGCACGGCGTACAACTTCTTACCCTTCGAGCTGCGATGAGTGGTTCGCTTGGCCACGACATCCTCCTTGCAGCGGCTCTGCGCCGCGGATTCCTGTTGATGTCAACAACGTGGCGCGGGGCACGGAGGCACGCGCACAACGTCGCCGGCATCATAGCGCGCTGGCTCAAGACACGTCAAACCAGCCCCGTCGAATCCAGCCACGTGACGTGGTACAATTACCCGTCCAATGGGGGCCGCCGGCCTGTTCCGCGGCCCGAATCCCCATACCAAAGGCGGGACCGGCGAGCCCCGCCCAACACACATCGAAACCAAGAGAGTCGTCGTTGCATGCGGCGCCTTCGACTAAACCTTGTCTACCTGGCCACGCTGGTCGTCGCGACCCTGGCCGCCGGCGTAGCGCGCGCGCAGGTGGTTCTGAACGACGCCACGTACAATGCCCACCACCCTCGCCTTCTGTTCACAAACGGCGAGCTTTCGTCGCTGCGTGCGAAGGTGCAGGACGGCGGTCGTGATGACGACGCCTACGCCGTCATCCGCTACTGGGTGCAGGACGTCTATCCAACCCAGTCCATGTCCTACCTGCTCGGCCAGTGGTTTGGACTCCAATCGGTCCCCGCGATGGCTCTGGTTGGACACATCGAAAGCCCCAACGACCAGGCAGCCCTGGCGCTGGGCAAGACGTTCACAACCCACATTGCCACCACCTACAACGCCGACTTCAACGAATCCGATTCGTCGATGCGGTTGCGCTCGCTGGCGCTGGGTTACGACGCATTCTTTGCGAACGCGACCGAAGCCGAACGCGGCGCCATCCGGGACGAGATCGTCCTTTATATACAGAAGATGGTTTGGAACGACGGCTACCGCGTGTTCGAGATGCGGCCGTACCTCGCCAACCACAGCGCCATGGTCGCGTCGGCGCTCGGGCTGGCGGCGATCGCGCTTCAGGGCGAGGCCGACCCGGCCCTGCTGGCCAGCGCCCTTGCCATGTGCGACCGCATCGTCAACAACCTGATCGAGTACCAGTTTGATCCGGACGGCGCGTACAACGAGGGTGCCTTGTACGGGCTGTGGACGCTGATGCACCTTGTCTACTACTTCGACGCACGCGAGCGGTTTGACGGGACTGATTTCAGCACCAACGTGCGCTTGCGCCGCGCGGAGCAATGGCTGGCGTACGAACTGCTGCCGGAGGGAAGCGCGCGCGCCCACAACCTGAACGACTCGGGCTATCTGTCGCTCCCGTTCGCGCGCACACCCACGTACTTCTCGTGGGCCATGCAGGAGTGGAACAGCGGTCTTTCATCGTGGCTCTGGGAGCACTCCGCCGGTACGTACGGCGTCGACATGGGGGTGGAGACCGACAAGGTGGGAACCGTGCTGTGGCACAAGAGCCTTGCACCCGTGCAGCCGGATGCCGTTCTCCCGCCGCACAGGATCTGGCAGCAGCGCGGCCTTTACCACTTCCGAACCGGATGGCAGACGGGTGCGAGCTCCAACGACGTTGTTTTCGGTTTCTACTCCGGAAAATTTCAGGGCGGCCACGCGCAGGAGGACCAGAACCAGTTCTCGCTCACCGCATACGGAGAACGCTTCGTCGTCGACCACGGGCCGGGGAGCACGGCCAAGCAGAGCGAAGCGCACAACCTGATTCTGATCGACGGACAGGGGCAGCACAACGCGGGTTCGTCGATCGGGACCGACGGACGCATCGCCAGCTCCGTGCTGGGCGACTTTGCCGACTTCCTTCTGGGCGATGCGTCGCAGGCGTACACGACCTACAGCGAGTTCAACGCCACCGGAGTCCCGCTGCCCGGGAGCAACTGGTCGTGGGGATACCACGGCGCAAACCCGGTGCTGCGTGCCGAGCGCCGCGTGCTGGTGGTGCACGGCGACGGGGCACCCCCGTACTTTGTCATCATGGACGACATCGACAAGGATGGCGGTGTGCACAGCTACGAATGGCGCATGCACACGGCCAACAGCAACGCGGTCGGCACGGCGACCCACCCGATGACCGTGACGGGTGCCAGCGCCAGCATGGACATCCACCTGCTCCATCCGGCGCCCGCGCTGGTGTCCGTCGCGACGCAACCGTTCAACAACGGCAACACAGACCCGGATGCCACCGTGCTGCGCGTGACGCGCACCGCCGTCAACCCGATGTTCTCGTTTCTGCTGATTCCGCGCGCCCCGGAAACCCCCGCGCCGGTTGTGACCACGCAGTCCTACCCGTGGGGCTACGCGACCGACGTCGCGTGGGGCGGGGGTGTTGTCGACCACGTGCTCCGCAACGACTCCGGTGCCACGGCAACCCACAACGGTATCAAGTCCGACGCGCTGGTGACACTCGTGCGCGAGATCAACGGGGGTGTACACGGCTACCTTGCGGTGGGCGTGTCGTCACTCATGATTGGTGCAATCGACTACGTCACCATCGGTGGCGGCCGCGTGGTGTGCGAGATGTCGGAGACAAAGATTCATCTGGACCGCGCCGACGCCCACTTCCGCTTTTTCGATACCGGCATCACGGAAGTCCTGCACAACGAAGATGCGGTGGGCTTTGTGGTCCAGAGCGGCTACGTGTTTCCGGAGTCGGCAACGCCGGTGGGCGACGTCCCGCCCGCGCCGGTGACGCTGGCTGTGAGCGCCCACCCCAACCCGTTCAACCCGAGTACCGCGATCCGCGTCGAAGGCACCCACGGCGCGCGCACACGCGTCGAGGTGTACGACGTAACCGGGCGCCGGGTCCGGCTCCTGGCCGACGCGCCGCTGGGAGCGGGTGTCGCGACACTGCGCTGGAACGGGCGCAACGACGCGGGCGAACCGGTTGCCAGCGGGACGTACTTTTTGCGCGCGTCCACCTCAGCCGGCGCACGCACGCTGAAACTCACGCTGCTGAAGTAGAAGCCACGCGCGTCACCGCGCGCGGGGAATCAGTTGGCAGGCGGGGTAAAGACGAACGGGGTGCGGAAGCTCGTGGTGCCACTGGGGATGGAGGGGAACTGCCACACGCGAATCTGCGCGAGGACACACTCGGTCACAGCGGGCGAGCCCAGCGTGTTCTCAATTACCGTCGCGTCGTTCACCGAACCGTTCGCGAGCACCACCATGCTCACAACCAGCTTGCCGCGAAGGCCGGGTTGCTTGCGCAGCTCGTGGTCGTAGCAAAATTGAATTCCGGCGGCGTAGCGGCGCACCACGGCGAGGAGAGCTTCGTTGCTGCGGTAGCTGGACGTACCCGAACCCGCGCCGGGTTCGCCCACCCCGGTTGAGCCCGCGCCCGTCCCGGTGCCACGGGGCTCACCCGTTCCACTGCCACCCGAAACCGCGAGATCCGTCAGGGTTGAAACACTGATGCCGGTGTCCTGGATTCCCGAGCCGGCGACATCGGCACTCGAGAGGTCGCCGACACCACCCACCGACGCAATCTGATCGCTGCCACGCCCCGACCGAACCTGGCGACGCGAGCGTCGCGACGACGTTCCTTCGGCGGCGGGTTCGGTGCCGCCCGTTGACGCCGGCAACGACTTCGAAACACTTTCCAGCACACGATCGAGCGATCCGCTGACCTGTGCCACTTGCTGCGTTACCTCGCGCGTGGCCTTCTCGCGCCCCTGCGTGCCCACTTCGGGGGCAACGCGCGTGGGTGCGGGCTCGCGGCGCGTGCGCGGCCTGGGCGTATCCACGCGTGCGATCGGAGCGGGCGCAGGAGCCGGTTCCGTTGCCGGTGCCGCCTTTGGTGTCTGCACGCGCGCCACCGACTCGGTCACGCGCGGTGCCGCGGGCTTTGGCTTCTCCAGAATGAGTTTGGCGATGCGGTCGGGGACGTCTTCCACGGTCACCGGCCGGCGCTGCGTCATCGGCACCACGTAGATTGTGATCAATAGGGCCAGCCCGATGATCCCGGCGCCAATGAAACAATTGCGGAGTGCGGGCTCCATCGGCCCCCACATCGGCTGGCGGTACGGCTGCGCTACGGCACTCATGAGGGGCCGATCACCGCGAGGGAAATGGATTCATAGCCGCTGGAGCTGCACGTATACATGACGCGCTGCAGGATGCTGAAGTTGATGTCACGATCGCCCTGAATGGCAACCCGCCCCAGGAACGGTTCATCGCTGCCGCGCAGTCGTGCGATCTCTTCCGCCTGGGCGCGTGCGTGGTCGAGGCGCTCGGCGAGTCCCGGGATGACCAGGTCACGGTCGGCGGTTGCGTCCTTGATGCTCGCCACCATCTCGCCGTCCATCATGACGGCGTCACCAAAGATGGCGATGGTCACCGACGGCTGGGCCGCGGCTTCGCTCGTGGACTGGGGCAGGTTGACGCCCGGCACGGGGTTCAGGACCTCGCCCTCGAGGACGAAGCTCTTGAGGAGGAACAGGAGCAACGTCGTCAGAATGTCCATCATGGACGTCAAACGGACTTGCTGGCCCCCGCGCAGGGACTTGCGACGGCGCGCGCTGCGGGTGGAGTAGCGCGCCATGCTTACTGCGCCCCCAGCAGGGACGCCGCGGGCAATCCGCTGGCGCGCGAAATGTCCATTACGGCCACGATGTCTGCGTAGCGCGTGCTGGGCTCGGACACGATGATCACGTCCTTGCGCGCGGGCTGGCCGGCCACGATGGACGACAGCACATCGGCCAGGCGCTTGTCGGCGCCGTCTTCACCGCGGTCGATGGTGGTCGGAGCGCTGCCCTCCCACTCAACCACGTAACGGTCCTTCTTGATCGCGATCGAGAGCATGAGTTCCGGCGACCCGGCTGCACTCTGCGATGGCGCCGGGGCGTCCATGTCGATCACGGTGACCTTGAGGAACACCGCCGAGATCAAGAGCATCGGAATGATGGCCACAAACAGGTTCATCATGGGCATGAGGTCGATGTCGGCCTCCACCAGCTGTCGGTAGCCACGCTGTCTCTTGCCAGCCATGGGTTCTCGTCTCCGTTAATCCCGGTTACGCCGCGCGCACGCCGCGACGGGTCACGGCTTCGATGAGGCGCACGCTGGCTTCGTCAATGGCGTCCACGACACTCTCCACCTTGCTGACGAGGAAACCGTGGAGAATGAGCGTTGGCACCGCCACGATCAGCCCGAAGGCAGTGGTATTGAGTGCCTGCGCAATGCCAACCGCCAGAAACGCGGAGCGCTGGGCGGGGTCAGCCGCACTCACGGCTGAGAACGCCGTGGTGAGCCCGAAGATCGTGCCCAGGAGGCCCAGCAGGGTCGCCACGTTGGCGAGGATGTTCAAGTACTGGAGCCGGCGCGACAGACGCGGCAGGGCAAGGGTGGCGGCACCGTCGGCCGCGTTCTGCAACGACGCCTCATCGGCATCGTGACGCGACAGAATGGCGGCACCCACGTGACCCACCGGGCCGCCGGTGCGGCGGCACAGGTCGGCGGCTCCGGAAGCTTCGCCTTTGGCGAGCTTCTGCAGGGCGTCGCGCAGGAGCTTGCCGTGGTTCACGGAAGCCGCGCGCGCGATTACCCAGAAGCGCTCTGCGCCGATGGCAAGGATGGCAACTCCGACGAGCAGGATCGCGTGCATGAACGGACCCCCCTCGCGGTAGAACGTGGCGATACTCGAAAGCATGGTCATTTCTCTTCCTCCTTCACGGTCTCGGGGCGCGCGACCACGCGCAGACGGTCCGGCATCGTGCACCGGGCCACGTCCGTCGCACCGGCGAGATACCCTTTGCCGGTTCCGTCGCGAAAACGACGGCGGTCGCGAGCCTGAATGAACAGCACCTGGGGCACGTCGATTTCGCCCTCGATCTGGATGGCGTCGAGTGTGCGTGGTGCGGGTTTCACAGCCGGGGCCGCGGGCTTTGCCGTCGCGACCGGTTTCTTTGCGGGAGCGGTGGTGGGTGCCGCAACCGTGTTGCCGGCCAGTGCCGCGCATACCAGCGTGGCGGCAGCGACCTGCTTGATGGACGTGAACGGGCTCATATCGATGTGCCTAGCGCGGCCCCGATGTGGTCACGCGCGGGTCGAAGCGGCCCATCAGGTTGTCGGGGTCGGCGCTTGCGAGTTCCTTGTAGCGCGCGAACCAGCGCTTGCCCTCCGCGTCGTCACAGAAATAGAACGTTTCCACGACCGCCATGTTGTAGAGCGCACTCGCCAGGCGGTTGTCGATGGCGAGGGCGGCCTGGAACGCGTCGCGCGCATCCGCCGGGCGTCCCGCGCACAGGAGAGCCAGGCCGTAGTTGTTGTGATACGCGGCGTTCTTCGGGTCGTGGTCCAGTGCCGCTTTGGCCGAAGACAGCGTGTTCTTAGCGTCGTTCAGTCGCAGCGCCACCAGTGCCCGCGCAGCAAGGACTTCCGGCGCGTCACCGTTGCACGCGGAAAGCGTCTGGCTCGCGCGCTCATAGTCTCCGGATGCCTCGAGGTGCAACGCCAGCGAGGCGCGGATTGCATCCGGTGCGGTCGCATTCGCGTCCACGTAGGGCTGTAGCAGTGCGATTGCTTCGTCGTGGCGACCGGCTTCGTAATAGAGGCGCGAAAGAAGCGAGAGCGCGGGCGCATACGTGGCTTCTACCGCGAGCGACTGCTTGAGATGAGAAATGGCGCTATCCACCGAGTCCGCGGCCACGTCCAGCTCCGCCAGACGATAGGGCCAGTACGGTTCCGTGGGTGCTGTGCCCAGTGCCATCTCGGCCGCGGCCCGGGTGGTGGCCGGCGATTCGAGGGCCGGCTCCACGGCGGGACGCGGTGAATCGTTTCCACCCAGGCCCAGTGCTCCGCAACCCGCAAGGGGAAGCGCGCCGAGCACGAGGAAAATCATTCCGGTCACACGCGTGCCGCGCGTCAGCCGCGAAGCGGGACGCAGCCGTGCAAACCTGCCGCCTGTGTGCGTCATGGTGTTCTCCGTTGTTCCTCGTTGTTTCCTGATCGAACCGGGAAATGGGTTTGACTGAATACTACGCAAGGGGCGTTCCGGCCCCGCGTTACGGCGTGGATGACGTCTGCGGCGCGCGAACCGGTACGGTGGCCGCCACGCGCGGGTGGACGACCTCGGGCTGGAAGAAGAAACGCTCGGCAAGGCGCGGCCACAGTCGCTCCTGTGTGCGCGCCACCCAGCCGCCCGGATCGTCGGGTGTGGTGCGCGCCTGGCGCAGGAGCTCCGACCACACTTGCTCGCCGCGGTCGTAGAACGTAAAGCTCTGTTCCGCGATGACGTCGTTGTAGGCGGTCAGGTCATCGCCACTGAGCTCCGATGGACGCTCGCTCTTCTGGAGTGCGTCGCCAAACTCGATCAACGCCTCTCCAATGCGGTGCGCGGAGGCGTGCGCATACTCGCGCACGCCGCGCGCCGTGCACGTCTCATACGCGGAGAGAAGTGCCTCCAGACGGGCCTTCTTCTTTTCAATCGACGCTGGCAGGGGCTGCGTCAGCCTGATGGCCGCGTAGTCGGGATAGAGCGCGTCGGCCTTGAGATAATCCATCTGTGCCAGGATCGACGCGGACGCGAGCTCCGGGTTTTTTTCCGCCAGCAGCAGGTACGCCGACAATGCAGACCCGGTTGGCGACTGGCCCGCGGATACGGCGGCCAGCTCGCGGCGCGCGCGTGTGGCCTGAATGTCCATGACCGCGCGTGTCTCGCCCGGGAAGCGAGCGAGGAAGCGGGTGCGCGCGCCTTCGGCCCCCGTCTCGTCGCCCGCGCCCGCCAGAAGATCGGCCGATTTGAGCAGGGCCTCGGCGGCATCGGGGTCGTTTGCGTACAGGGTGGAGAAGCGCTCGTACGCCAGTGCGGCGGCGCGCGTGTCTCCGTTGCGCTCGTGTGTGTGTGCGATTTCGACCGAGGCATCGCGGGCGTAGGAACTCTTCGGGTACTGCGTCAACAGCGTCTCCCACGCAGTCACGGCGTCGCCGTGGCGCCCGCCTTTCTCAAAGCCGAGTCCCGCACGGTACAGCGCAAGGTCGGCGTGTTCAAAGCGCGGCCAGTCGCGGGCCACGCGTGCAAACCACGCCGCGGCTTCAACCGGTCCGCGCGTGGTGTCCGCGGCGGCAACAGTCTCCGCGTGCTTGTAGTAGCTGGCGGGGACGGCGCGTTCCAGTGCGGTCACAACCGAGTCGGGGGCGGTGGTGCGCGCGAGTGTGAGTGCCCTCTCGTAGGTTTGTCCGGCGATCTCGTACTCGGCAAGGCGGAAGCGCGCGTCGCCGCTCATGCGAATGGCGCGCACGGCGCGCGGATCGGCGGGGTAACGGTCCCCAAACGACGACAGCGTCACGGCCGCGTCGGCGTACCCCTGGTGCGCGTACGACACGTTGCCGTGACGCCACACAATATCGGCGCGGCGCGGGTCATCGGGGAAGCGCGCTGCAAACGCGCGGCTGTCACGAACCAGCAGCGTGGCCAGCGAGTCCGCGCCGTTGCCGGTCTCCGCGGGACGGGAACTCCGGTACCAGGCGTCGGTCACGGCCACCCCGTGCCACGTGGCGTCGGCGGCGAGCGCTGTCGAGTCGCTCGTCGCAGCGGTCCCAAAGTGGCGGCGTGCGCGCGGATAGTCGGAAAGCTGTGCTGCCGCTTCGCCCGCGACAAAGTGCACGCGCCGGGCGTCGCGGTCCTCCGGCCAGTAGCCCAGGTAGCGTTCGTACGTGTCGAGGGCGGCACGCCACGTCTCGGGCGCATCAGTGGCACGCGCTTCGCGGTGATAGTGTGCGGCGGTGCTGCGGAACGCACGTTGTGTGAAGCGCGTTGCGCGCGTGCGCACACTGTCCGCGCTGTTGGCCTCGTGCCAGGCGCCGTCCGGGAGGAAGTGGGCGGCGTGCACGAACGTTCGCGTGCGTGCGAGGTCGGGTTTGCTCCAACGCTGGTAGGTGTCGTCGACGCGCAGCGCGGCGTCGAGTGCGCTCGCATCCAGCGGCCAGCGCGTCATCCACAGCTCGTCGCATGCGATGGCCTCGCCGTACAGGCTCTTGTTGCGGTACAGGTGGCCCAGGCCGAGCAGCACGTCGCGTTCATACGGGCGTTGCCCAAGCGAATCAAAGTAGGGAGCAAAGGCCTCCGCACCGCCGGCGCGGGCAAGCGAGTGAATCAGGTATTCGCGGGCCTCGTCGCGCAGGTCCATGGTGACGACAAGCTGCGGGTGCACCGCGTACTGGTCAATGAGGCGCCGGAAGGCGTCGCTGGCGTCCGGGAAGCGTTCCACCTCAAAGCACGCCCAGCCAAGCTTGTAGAGTGCGATGGCGGCAAACGACGGTTCCGCTCCCGCAGCCGCGCGCTCAAACGGCGCCACGGACGCTGCATAATCCTCGCGTTCAAACGCGTCACTGCCGATTCTCAGCCACGCTTCCTGTGCGTCCGGTGACGACGGATAGTCGCGCACGACCGCGGTCAAAAGCTCGATGCCGCGCGCCTGTCCGTCGTCGGCCAGAATCATTCCGAGGTTGAACATCACGGCATCCCGGTGCACGTAGCCCGTATCCTCGGCCAGAATGGACTCGTACAACGCGACGGCCGGGCCGTAGTCAACGAAAGGTGCCAGGGCCCGGTTGCCCGTATCGGCCGCGGCCGGGTTGTCGTTCAGGAAACTCGCCATGCGCGTCTGGAAGTCGTCGCGTGCGCGCATCAGCGCCAGGTCGGCGAGGCGGAAGCGTGCCTCCGCGCGGGCTACACTGCCCGGGTAGTGGGCCAGAAAGTTCTCCAGTGTTCCCATGGCGCGGTCGCGAAGCGGGCGCACCACCTCCGCGTTCTCGGCCGTGGCGGTGTCGGTGGCGGCGGCAACCGCGAGTTCGTAAAGGGCGTCCGAGAGCGGGTAGTCGATGCCCTCGCGCTCCGCGGCAAGGACCGTGCGCCCGCGCGCGGCCACCGCGGAGGCGATGTCGCTCTTGAGCAGCGTCTCCGCGACGTCCAGCGAATCCCGTGTGTTGGCCAGTGCTGTGCGGCGGGCATGCGCGGCCGCGAGTACCGCGTCGTTGCGCCAGAGTGCGCGCGTGGAATCAAGACCCACGGCGATACGGTTCGCGCGTGCCAGTTCGTTGCGCGCACGGTCGCGTAGCACACGCGAGTCGTCCAGCAGGCGCGGCCGCCACACCTCGGCAAAGGAGCGATGGATGATGCGCGGGTAGCGTTCCGCGCACAGCAAGAGGAACGACGCGATCTCCGCCGACAAACTGTCCTCGCGTGCGAGGAGGCTCGTCGTGGACGGAACGCCGGGCGGAAACACCTGCGGCCGGTCGCGGTTGGGACCGTCGACGTGAAAATGCCGGAGTGCGCGCATGAAGAGCGCGTCGCGACGAATCTCCTCGCCCATCTCGCGCGTGCGCGAGGCAACGTGCGCCAGGGTGGTGTCGCGAACGGCCTCCAACTCGCGCAGCACGGCGTCGAGGCGCGTTACCAGTGAATCCAGCGAACCGGACGCCGTGGCCAGCGCGCCGGCGCTCTCGTGGGCGCGCCCGGCACCGCGGTCCAGGTACGTGAGGCGACGCGCGATCTCGGCCTCGCGATCCAGGATGTCACGCTCGGTACGCGCAAGGCGCGCGGCGGTTTCGGAGCGGTGGCTTCGCAGCGCCTGCAGCGTGTTCCACTCACCCGGCGTGGGTGTGTGGCGCGCGAGGACGCCCGCAAACTCCAGCGACGCGCGCGGTGTCTTGTCCCACGCGGGCCACAATGCCTTTGCGAGATCGGGGTCGGGGGACAGCGACGGTTGGGCGGCGAGATTCAGTGCCGAGCCGGCGAGTGCCAGCACGGCGGACATCACGGCCTCCGGCGCGAGACGCACATCGCTGCGCCACAGGTCCTGCCGCTCCCACTCGCTCCACGCGAGTGAATCACTGGACGCAATGCGATCCAGCGCCAGGCGCTCGTCCACCCAGTTGTCGTCCGCGGATTCAAAGTAGCGCAGGGCCGCGGTCCAGTGACCGCGGTCCATCGCCATCGTGCCCAATGCAAGCTTCAGGTCACGGCGGCCGTCGTAGTACGGGTGCGCGTCGAGAGTTTCGTCGAGCCGTGCGCGTGCCGCCGCGGTGTCGCCGTGCGCGAGGGCCTGCATCGCGAGCGTGTGTCGTGCGCGGGGAGCAAGGCGGCTGTTGGCGGGAACGCGTTCCAGAAACCCACGGGCGTCCTGGCCCTTTGCGACGCGCGCGCCCGCGAGTTCAAACGCGGCCCTGGCAACCAGGTCTGCTTCCAGCTCCGACGCCGGTTTGAGAAGCGACAGCGCATCCCAGTCGCGCGACGGATCCGCACCCGAACGGGCACGCGCCAGCGCGCGCACGGTCAGATGCAGCGACGCAAGTGCGGGATCGGGTGTGGTGGCGTCGAGCAATCGGAGCGCCGCGGGTGCCTGGCCCGCTTCCAGAAGCAGCGAGGCCGTGACGATGTCCGCACCCGGGAAAGGTGATGGCGCCGCCGTACCCGGCGATGACTGCCCGGCAAACGTGCGCGCCCAGTGAATCCACTGCCGCCACGGCGACCCCGTCGCACTGCCGGCGCGAGAAGCCACGGCTTCGAACGCGGCACCATCGCGCAGCGTGAGATAGGCCGATGCGAGCAGGAAAGCACCGCGTTCAGCGCACGGCGATGTTGACGCCAACGAGACGTCGAGCGTCTCGAGCAGTGCGGCGGCAGCACGCACGTCGCCATCGCGCCAGGCGTACGCGGCGCGGCCGAGTGTGAGTTCATCCGACGTGACGGGCGGAATGGGTACGGCGACCAGGGGACGCGCAGCGCGCGGCGGGCCGACGAAGGGTGACGCTGGAACAACCGCGCCGTCACCACGCGCGAGCGGTGGGACGGCGAGCAGGGTGGCCAGCACGAGGGCCGGCACCGCGCACACGGCGGTCTTGTGTGAGCACCGGATCCGCATCGGAGGTTACCGGTACCAGACCCGGGTGATGAGCGAATTGCTGGTGCGCGTTTGCGCGAGCGGGCCGAGATCCATCTCGAGGAACGTCAGCCGGTCACGCGGTGCGTCGAAGGTGGCGGCAACCGGCTCCGCGCCCGGCCATGTGCCGCCCGTGAAGCTGACTGATACGACGTGCGCGCGCGGCTCCACAAACTCGTGATAAACCTGTGCCACACCGCCCTCCGCCAGGGCCGCGCGCTGCTCGGGTGTAAATGCCACCCGGGTTACGTTGGTCTCGTCGGTGAGGACGACGCCGTCCGGTGCATCCTGTCCGGCGAGCCCGCGCACCACCACAACCAGCGCCGTTTCCTGGTGGCCCAGGAAATCCTGTTCGAGAATCATCAGGCGCCCGCGCTGTTCTGCGAGCAGCGACTCCATCAGCGCCAGCTCGGCTTCGATGTCGCCCAGGCGCGTGATGCTGTCCAGCAACTCGCGCTGGGCTGCGAGCACGCTGCCATCCTGCACGGTGTCGCGCGCCGCTGCCACCGCTCTCGACAACTCCTGCAGCTGCAGGAAGCGAGCGTCGATCACCATGGCTTCGGTGCTCACTTCGCGCGTGACCTTGAGGCGCAGGCGGTCCAGCTGGCCGCGCACAAACTCGCGGTTGTCGCGGAGAAAGCGCAGCGACTCGTGCTTGAGTTCCTTGTCGTCAGCGCGCTTCACCTCGATGGTCTCGGTGATCGCGGTGGTGTCGACCGGTGCCGTCTCCTGTGCGCGCACAGGTGTGGCGGCCATGAACAGTGCGAGAGCCAGCAGGGTGCGCATGTCCATCAGCCCCTCCACGTCCGGGTAACCTTGCCGTTGGACGCGTCCACGACGACGAAGAGCGTGGGTGCAGTCTGCGACGTGTAGACCATGGCCCACGTGGTTGCATCCGGCTTCTCGCCGTCGAACGCACCCCGGATGAGCAGCATGCTTGCAAGCTGGCCCGCGTGTTCGGTGCGGTACACCTGTCCGGCTTCCTTCTCCGCCGCCACCAGTGCTGCGTGGCTGTCAATCCACTCGCCGGCCAGAGGCGGCGCCTCGAAATCAAAGCCCAGGTCGGCCGCTTCCAGAATCTTGCCGTCGCGCACCGAGTAGCCGCGCGTGGTACCGCGGCGCGCGGAGTAAAACAGGTATCCCCAGCGCGCAGCTTCGCCGGTCGAACCCACGATCTCGTCGTTCTCGAGATAGACAAGGCGTGCGTCCGACGCCCACGAGCGGGCGGCGTCTTGCGCGACATCCAGCCCCGCGCGCGCGGAGAACGGAACCGGGTCACCCGCGCTGGCGGGGACCGACGCACAGGTGAGAATGCTTGCGGCCACGAGGCCGGCGATCAGGGTGCGCAGCATCGGTGCCCTCCTAGAACAGCAACGTGGTGCCGACGGTGAACTCGAAGTTGGTGTTTTCGCGGCGGCTGGATGCACTGCCCGAGTCGAACTGGTAGTCGCGGAACTCAAAGCGAACCGCCGTCGACTTGCGGACGAAGAAATCCAGACCCGCACCAAAGTTGAAGCTGGTTTCGGTTTCGCCCTGCATGATCGAGCTGCCCGCACCGCCCGTGATGAAGGGAACCATCTGGCGCCCGGGCAGGATCTTGTAGGTCACGTTCATCGCGTAGTACAGCATGTGGAAGTCTTCCTCCTCGAGCACGAGGTCGAAGAGCGACTCCACGATCTCCGCGGGGCGCACCACGTGCGTCCAGCCCACGGTGCCCTCTACTTCCATGAATTCGAGAACGTAGTAGCCGATGCGTCCGCCCAGCACGAACGAGTTGGACTTGCGGTCAAACGCGTATCCACCGGTGTAAGCCGTGGCGCTGAAACTGCCCACGCGCGAGAAAAGACGCGGATTGGGGCGGAACTCGAGGTCGGACATGTCGTCAAACTCTTTGCACAGCGATGCGTGCACCCAGCCCGTGTGCACATCGGAGAGACGGATGTTGTACCAGTCATCCTTCTTGGCGATGACGAGGAACTCAACGCCCTTCGAATAGACCGCGACCAGGGCGAAGGTGTTGCCGGGCCCGCTGCGGACCACGTTGTCGCCCTCGCCGATGAGGCGCACCTTCTTCTCGGTAAGAATGTACGGAGCGTTGAGTTCAGGTCTGGCGTCCTGTGCGCGCACCGGGACGGCGCTCATGAGCACCGCCGCCAGAAGCGCGGGTGTGATGGCCTGTCGAATGCGGTGCATGGTCACCCTTCCTTGCGGGTCAGCGCCCGATCTCGAATCGCCACGCCAGTTCGGCGCGCACGTCCCAGTTCACAAACGTCTCGCGCTCGTTGACGATCTCGTCGCCGCTTCGGTGCGCCGTATCCAGCGCAAAACCGGTGACGCCTCCGTCCAGTCCGGCCACCAGATGCGCGCCCAGCGCGTGCCGGAGCGAGAGGGCTCCGCCCAGCGTCCATTCCCGAATGCCGTCGTAGGCCACGGTGATCGGTGTGCCCGCGATCCCGGACGCGTAGGTCACGACGTCCGGCTCGTAGCCAATCAACATCAGGCCGCCGCGCGCAACACTCCACACTTCCGTGTTCCACACCGTGCACAGGCGCGCCCGGCCATCGAGGTCGAACCCGGTCAGGTTCACGACGGGGGCCGTGGTTTCGCCCGGGATCCCGCTGGCCTGCGTGGTGCGCGCGCGCGTCATTCCCAACCCCAGGCCGAAATGCCGCCCGGTCCACGCCACCCGCGTGCCCAGCGCAAACGCGGGCCGCGTGTCCCAGCGATAGTCGCCGAGGTGCGCGTCAAACACCGTGACACCGGCCACCATCCCGACGCTGAAATGCGCGGAGGTTTCCGATGTTTCCTCACGATGCCCGGTTGTTGCCGGTCGTTCTTCGGGGGTCGTCGTTTTGGAAGGGGCAGGGAACGTGCCAGCCCGCGCGGGGACGGCCACGAATGCGCAGCACCATGCAAGGCCGGCGGCGCGCCGCCATCCCGATGTCGTGGGCCGGCGCACGGTGTTTCCTCAGGGGGCGACGGGGAAGCCGCTGTGGAGAATCTCGCCGCGTGTGGAGACAAACGGTGTCACGATCAGCGAGTCCTCGCCGGTCGAGAGTTCGACTTCCTCGCCCGAGCCGAGATAGAGGAGCAGGTACAGCCCGCCGGACGCCATTGCGGGCACCTGGGCTGTGAACGAGAGGTTGATCTCCTGGATCAGGTGATCGAAGCCGGTGACCGCGCGCGTTGCGCGTCCCACCGTCACCGAATTGGCGAGGATCTGGTCCACGCTCTGTGCGGTTTCGAGATTGGCTTCTTCGGGGTTGAGCGAAACGGAAGCCGGCGCGATGCCGCTAGCGTAGCGCATCTCCGCCACCAGGAACCCGGTCAGGATGCGGCGGTAGGTAACGCGCCCCTTCACGGTGACGGGGATGGCCTGGCCACCGCTCGCGGTCTGTCCCGGCGTCGGGCGGGAGTCGACGAACTGGACCAGCGTCCAGCGCTCGTCGATCTCCGGCTCCGACAAACACCCGCTCAACAGCGCCGCGAGAGCGACCGTGAGGAAAATTCTGCCCCTGCGTGGTTTCACGTTGTTGTTACTTGAGCAACACCATCTTGCCGGTCAGTTGTTCATTTGCGACCGACAGGCGATACAGGTACACACCGGAGCTGGCCGGTGCACCGCGACCGTCGCGACCGTCCCAGCGCACATCGTGCCAGCCGGACGCGATGCGTCCTTCCCCGAGCACGCGCACCAGGCGGCCGGCGACGTCGTACACATCCAGCCGGTATGCACGTTCCGGTCCGACCGGAACCGAGAAGCGAATGGTGGTCACCGGGTTGAACGGGTTGGGCGCGTTGCCGGCCAGCACCAGCCGGTTGGACAGCGCGGGCGTGCCACCCTGCGCGAGGCTCACGGGTACCGTTGTTTCCGCGAGCGACGAGCCGTCGTAGGTGGAACGCGCATGCAACGCGAGTTGGTAGTCGCCGGCCGGGTACGATGCCACCGCGTCGGCGCTGTTGAGACGAATCGTTTGCGAACCGGCCGCGAGTACACCCAGGTCGCGGCGAGCCACGACGAGTCCGCTCTGCGGGTCGATGAGTTCCGCGGAGACCGCGGCGTGATCGGTGAGTGTTACCGTGGCGGCGGCGGAACCGTCGCTGGCGGCACGCGCATCGGTCAGGTCGACACCCAGGTTGACGAGCCGCATCCCGCCGCGCTCATTCCAGCTTTCCACCACGATGCCCGTACCCTGTCCGGCGTGCGACCGGGCACCCGTGCGATGGTCGGTTACGGTGGCGAAGACAGCGTGGAAGGCGCGCGGGCGCTCCACGTCACGCGTCAGGTTTGCGAGCGGTGCCAGTGCCGCCGTGAACTTGGCGACGCGCCCCGCGTTGGGAGCGGCCGCGTACAGGTTGCCGTGGTGGTCGGTATCCAGCGACGTGACAACGCCCATCGTGTGCGGCGCCTCGCCGGACCACGAGAGGGCGCCGGCCTTGTCGTCAATCTGCACGATGCGGCGATTGTGGCTGTCGGCCACGTAAACGCGCGTCCCGTTCTGTCCCTGCGTGCGACTCACCGCGATCGCAGTCGGGCCCGCGAAGCGGTTGGGACCGCTGCCCAGTTCGCCGATGGAGGCGGTGAGTGTCGCGCGGTTGTTTCCCAGCGCATAGCGGCGCACTTCATTACGGCCGGTGTTGGCCACGTACAAACAATCATCGTTGCCGCCAAACGCCGACCCTCCGTCCGAGTACGCGACGGCGTACGGATCGTTGAGGTCGTCGATTGCAAAGAGCAGACGCATCTCGATGCGGTCGTACTCGGTGCTGGTTTCAAACACCAGCACGCGGTCGTTGCCGCTGTCGGCCACGTAAACGCGCCCGCGCTCGTCGGCGCAGAGCCCGCGCGGCGACTTGAGTGCGCCCGCGGCGGTGCCGCTGCCATCAAAGGCGGCCAGGCTCTTGCCCGCTTCGCCCATCAGGAGCCGGTTCCAACTGGGATCCGACACGATCTGGAAGTAGCGTGCCTCCAGGTACGGGAAGCGGTCGTACACATCCACCCGGCCCACGACCGCGGCGGCGTACGGCGTTCCGAGGAGGTCCCGCCCAAACTGTTCGTTGGCGACACGGCGGCTCAGCACGTCGATGCCCGCCTCGGCGACGTAGGGGCGCGCGTTGAAGGTATCGGCGTGTGCGCCCGCGGCGCTCAGCACCAGAAGACTCGCGATTGCTGCTGTCCGGTTCATGTCCGGCTCCTTTTGCTTGGCCCGCTAGAATGCGATCTGCAGGCCGGTTTCGACCACGTTGGCCGAGAAGTTGTTGCTGTTGAAGTAGCGCTCGTAACTGAACATGAGCTCGGCGCGAGCCGGTACCCACTTGCCAAACAGTCTGGTCGGGTGCCACAGCACGCGCCCGCCAAACAGGTGCGCGCTGAACTCGCTCAGGCGGTAGTCGCCGGTCTGGAAGCCTTCGACACCACCTGTGAGCGTGTACTCGCTGCGGTAAAAGTCGGCGGCACCCTGCGTGTAGTAGCGGTACCGGTAGCGAACGATGAGTGCCTCGGTCACATACTGGTTCAGCTTCACACCCATCGTGTGCGAGTCGACACCCCAGTCGTCCTGATACAAGCGGTAGTCGACGTTGACGCTGGAGCGGTTGTACACGTACTGGTTGAGCGATACGAACATGTCGTGGCGACGCCGCTCCGCCGGGTGTGCTTCCGGCACGTTTGCGCCCGCCACGTACACGTTGCGGTAGGGGTCGTGCTGGAGTCCGTCCACATTGTTGAGTTCAACACCCGCGCGCAGCGTGGTGGTGCGCGTGAGAACCTGGGTGGCAACGACGTTCCAGTGCAGCGTGTTCTGGTAGTCGGACACACCCGGCGTGTCGTTGTCCGCCAGCGGTTCGATGTTGTCCCAGCCGTAGCTCACACCCACCGCGAGGTTCAGGTTGTCGTGCATGAAGCTCTTGTTGGTGGTGACCGTTACCATCTGCGCAAAGTAGTCGCTCTCCATCGACACGTAGTAGCCCACTTGCAGGTTGCGATAACTGGCCGAACCTTCCACCGCGTTGCGCACCTTCACATAGTCCACGTACGGATCCGCGCTGGAGGCGATGGGGCGGCTCGCGCTCGTGATCGCATCCACGGCTTCCTGGCTCCCCGGAGGGGCCTGGATGGCGGGGAAGAGCACGCGGTCGTTGGCCCACAGCGCGTTGAACACAAGCCCGTTGCGCAGGCGCATGCTCCCGCCCAGGTAGTGCCCGTACACTTCAACCCCGTCCACATCGGAATAGAGGTTGAGCGTGTACGACGACGTGTATTCCGCCGCCGTGACCACCGCGGGTGTTGCCAGCGTTGCCGCGGCACCCAGGAGAACGAGTCTGCCTACTTGCAGGCGCATCCGCCTCCGGCGCCGCCGGCGCCCCCGGTTGAACCTTCGCGCGCCTCGAGCCACTTGAGTTCGCGCATGGCTTCCGTGTGTGAAGCCGACATGATGGGATCCGCGAGGTGCTCCTTCTGATACGGTTTCACCGTCGAGCATCCCGTTGCCAGAACCAGCAGGGACAACGCCGCAAGCAAGCGTGCGCGCTTCATCGCGTGCCTCCCGCGTTCAGAAGACCGGCGTCCTGGGTTTCAGGCCGCGCCGAGAGGCGCGACTCCGCGTCCGCGCGCAGTGCAGCCAGTGCGTCGCTGGCACTGCTCTTCACCACACGAACCACGCTTCCGTCACGATCGATCAGGTACGTGCACGGCACCGACGGCAGGTCGAGGCTCGCCGCGAGTCCGTCGGGGCCGTCGTGCACCACGGTGAGGGCGAGGCCCAGATCGGCGGCAAAGCGTCTCGCCCGCGCGGCGTTCTCGTCGATGGAGATCGCCACCACGCGCGCGCCGCGGCCCGCCCACGCGCGGTGCCAGGAGTCGAGCGTCTTCAGTTCTTCGTGACAGGGAGCGCACCATGTGGCCCAGAAATTGACCACCAGCACCTCGCCGCGCAGGTCGGCAAGGCGCAGCGTCTTGCCGTCACCCGCCGCCAGAGCGTGCGACGTCAGCGTTGCATCCGGGCCGGCAGCGCGCGGTGGGGTCACCGCGGCCACCAGGAGGCCGATGCTCAACGTCGTTCCCATCGTGTGTGTCTTCAGCATGCGTGTTTCCTTCTAGCGATACTGGGCGCCCAGCAGCACCCACAGGTTGAACATCTCGCGCTCGGCCAGCGAGAGCGTGGCCGGGGCCGGGTGCGGACCCTGACCCGACGCCTCGCCGATACCGAGCACGTAGTCGATGAGTACCGAGCGGCGCGGGAAGCCCGGTGTCACCACATTGCGCGGACCCATGTCGGATTCACCCGAGAGGTTGATGTACGCGCGCGGGAACACCTGGTCCTCCATGGTGGTGTCGGGCACTGCCGAGAGATCCAGGCCACCCGGAGGCGGGATGGTGTCGATCGCGCCGCCGTTGTCGACATAAGTCGGCACATGGCAGGTCATGCAGCGGTCCTGCACAATCGGGCCAATGTGGTCGCGATAATTGATGAACCGGTACGACGCCGGCGCCACGTTGAGATCCGTGGCCACCTGGGTGGCCGCAATCGGGTTGGGATTGGTGACGATCAACTGCGTCGTGTTGCGATCCTCGTGACAGCCCGTGCAGTTGGTGATCTGCTCGCCGGGACGCACGTACAGCCACGTGCGCTTCACCACAAAGCCGCGGCGCTCGGTGTCGAGTGTTGCAAAGCTGATCGGGGTGTTGGCCGGCACCTTGATGCGGAAGGAGCCATCCGCGTACACCGGTGCAAAGCCCAGCAGTGCGCGCTTCTCAAACTCGTTGGCCGAGAAGTCGTTGGGTTCGCCCTGTGCGGTGGGAATGCCGACCAGTACCGCGATCTCGTCGATCGGGTCCACACCCTCCATCGGAACTTCCTGGCCATCGTTGTTGCCGCGGTTGAATACGTCGGCGGCTGTAATGATGCCGTAGTCCAGCGCGTCGTCGCCCACCGGCGGAATCACCGGCGGTTTGGCGCGGGGTGCAATCAACTGCGCGTCAAACTCGTTCCAGTTCGGGTCGTTGTACAGGAACGTCATATCGTCGAGCGAGATCGACGCCGGGTCGCCCGGTGTGCCGGCACCCGTCTGGTTCAGCGAGAACGTGTACAGACCGTAGTCGACGTCGCCCTCGGTGGCGGCGGGCAGCGTGTACGATGCAACATACTGGTTGCCGCCCAGCGCGAACGGGTACTTGAAGGCGCCGTAGGTCCACGGCGCGCCGTCGGTGTTGACGTTCGCTGTCAGGACGTCCCAGTTGCTGGTCCGATCCGCGTTGGACGGGTCGGCGGGTCCATTTTCAAGCTTGAGCACCACGATCGGGCCCGCGTCCTCTTCAATCATGGTGGACTCGATCGCAACCAGGCGCCCGTCCGGTGTGGGCTGGGCGTGGAAGAAGTTGCGGTCGTGCGGGCCAAAGCGGTGGAAGAACTGGGTTCCATCCGGATTGGAGAAGAAGAGCGGGAAGCGGTTGACCTGGCCAAAATGCTCCCAGCGCGTGTAGACAATGCGACCGTCCGGCATGACGACGGGGTCGAAGTCGTCGCTCATGTTGAAGCTCACGCGTTCAAGGTTGCTGCCGTCGTTGTTGCAGATATACAGGTTCTCCGCCGGCGCGTGGTTGTACTCGTCCATCTGACCGGCTCGCGAGCTGGTAAACAGGATGCGGCCGTCCGGCAGGTACTCCGGATCAAAGTCGTGTCCGCCGCCCAGCGTCACCTGGCGCAGCCCCGTGCCGTTGACGCCAATCTCGTAGATGTTGCGGTGCGACATCCCGGAGGGGCGCATGGAGAACAGAATCTTCGTGCCGTCGAAGGACACGCACGGGTCGCTCACCGCGGCACCCGTGAAGTTGGTGATCGGCGTCACCTCGCCGTCGGGTGAAATGGGGGAGAGCTTGTACAGGTTGCCCTCGGCCCAGCTGCGGTTCAGCGTTTCTTCACCGCGCGTTTTCACAAACACGATGGCTTCGGTGGTTTCTTCCTCCACGATGACGTCGTCGGGCACGCTCTCGCGGCAGCCCGCCACGGAGGCGAGGGCGACCAGCAGCGCCAGGGTGGCGCGTCGCGCGTGAACGGGGCCCGTCACGGGGAAGTGTTTCGGTGTGGTTCGCATGGGTTTCTCCTTGCCGCCGTTGTGCGCCGTGCGCCCGCCGGCTATTTCAGCCCGCGATAGAACGCAAAGCCGATCGTGTACTCCCGATAGTCGTAGGCAACGGTACCGTCGACGCCCTGCTGCTGACCCAGCACGGTGGCGCCGCGCATCTCACCTCGAAGCGCGATGTCGTCGCGCAGATAAAGTTCCAGCCCGCCACCGTACGTGAGGGCGTTCTTGGTCACCGGGTCGGCGTTGAGGGCCTGGCCCGGATAAGCCGTCAGCATTCCGTATCCCAGCGTGACGTACGGCTGTGCGCGCCCGGGAATGGGATGCCGCAGCACGACGTTGAACGTATGCAGAAGCGCGTGCAACCCTTCCGCCGGGTTGTGCCCGAGCGCCATCTCATAACCGAGTTTCGTGTTGGGGCTGAACCCCGCGCGGAACGAGAACAACGTGTTGTCGCCCAGTTGACCCACCCCCGGGCTGAACCAGATGCGGTGCCGGTAACGATCCGGGTCGTTGCTCACGTGGTAGCCGGCACCTTCCATTGACGGAACCAGGTACTCGAGTCCCGCGCTCGAATCCGCGTTCGTCGTCGCCGCGGCGCTGCGTGGCTCGGCGTCCCCCGCGAGTGCACCACGGGGACCGGCCAGCGCCAGGCATGCCGCGGCAAACATCATCGCCTTCATCGGAACTCACCCGCCTCGATCCACTGCAACAAAGCCTGGTAGTCGGGGTCGTCGGTGGAAAGGAAGCCCGAGATCTCGGGATTGGCCGCGTGCGGCTCGCCACCCGCGGATTCGGCGAGCGGCTTTATGAGCAACATGCTGCTGGCCGGGTCGGCGCCGTTCACCTGCATGCGCGCCTGATCAAAATCAAACGCGATGTCGTTGTCCGCTTCCGGCGAGAGCTGGAACGTCCCGCGAATCCCGCCGCCGTGGCACGACAGGTTGTCGCAGCCGCGTGCGGTCAGGATGGGGTCGATGGTGCTCTCGAACGTCGCGTAGCTCAGCACGAAGGTGTCGCCTCCCGACGGCGGCTCCGGTCCCGCGTCCGACGCACGCTCGCACGCAAGCCCGGCCGCGGCGAGGACCGCGCAGGCCAGGGCGCGCGCACGTTGCGCGGATGAAGTGGACCGGTGCGTCGTCATGATGCCTCTCGATGACCCGTGGTTGCGCCATCCATGGCGCCGGTGCATCTTGCAGCGTGCAAGCGCGGCGTCGGTGGCAGTTCCTGCCTCGCGTGTCCGCATACCGGCGCCTCAATTCGTGAACGGGTGATCAACCGGGAAGTTGTGCAAGGTCTACGCCACTCATGCCGATGGCGTGGGTGCGCCACAAACGCGCGCACGCGGGGAACGAGGGGGAGGGATGGAGTGCGACGCGGCGCGTGAAGAAAGAAGCGGGAGCGACGCGCTAGAACGTGCGCACGACGAGGTTTTTCGGAAGTCCGGGTGCGGTCTCCACGCGGTCGCGGAGGGACGACTCGATCCACAAGGTGTCGATACCGGTGCGTCCCGGCTCCAGGATGACGACCGCAAGGTCGTCGCGTTGTGCGGCGAGAGCGCGCGCCTTCATCGGCCCGAGCACAAACAGGGCAGTGGACCACGCATCCGCCAGCATCGCACTCTTCGCCACCACGGTAACCGAGGTGAGTCCCCCGGCGGAGAAGCCGGTGCGCGGGTCGAGGATGTGCCCGAGGCGGCGTCCATCGGCGGTGACAAATTGCTCGTAGTTGCCTGACGTCGAGATACCTTCGTCGACCAGTTGGATGCGCACCAGCCAGGGAAGTATCCCCGCCGGGTCGCGCACACCGACGATCCACCCCTGGTGACCCGCGGCACTCCCCATCGCGCGCATGTTGCCGGAGAGATCCACCAGCGCATGGTGGATACCCGCGTGGAGTAACGTGGCCGCGGCAAGGTCGGCGCCGTATCCCTTTGCAATGCCTCCAAAGTCGATACCGACGCCGGGCTGATCGAAGCGCACCGTTGCGCGCGCCGCGTCAAACGTGAGGTGTCGGCTCCCGACGCGCGGCATGATCGCGACGATATCGGCGTCGGCGGGAACGCGCGGTTTGCCGCCGAGGAATCCCCACAGCCGGACCAGCGGCTCGACGGTGACGTCGAAGGCGCCCTCGCTCTCATGTGTCACCGCGAGTGCAGTTTTGAGCACGGTTGCCACTTCCGGGTGCACGGTGGTTTCGCGGGTGGCGGCTTCACGGTTGATGCGCGCGACGTCGCTGGTGGTGGTCCAGTTGCTCATGAGCGAGTCGGCGTGGTGGAACGCGAGCAGGCCCTGGTACGCTGCGTCGGCCACGGCGGCGGAATCGGCCGTTGTGAGGGTGACGGCACCCCACGTGCCCATCGTCCGCGTGCGGAAGGTGACGCCGCGTGACTTCGTTGTGTCGGCAGCATGCGCTACCGCACCGCCGACAATCATCAGGCAGGCAATCAGGACACGGACAGCATTCATCGCGGGAAGTTTATAGACGGATGCGCGGTGGGGTCAACATGAGGGGCCGTGCCTGTGACGTGGCTCGTGACCACGACGGCGCTTGTCACCGCGAACACGAGCGTGCCGGCTACCATGGCCGTGGCTCCCGCGGCAAAGACGGTGTCGAGCTGGCCACGCACCAGGATGGCTCCGCCCAGCATGGCGCCGCATGCGAGGCCCGCGGCGTGCGCAACGGTCAGGAGACCCATGACCGCACCGGATGACTCGCGACGCTGCCCGATGCGCGTGGCCATGGCCATGATGGCGGGGGTTGAAATGCCGCCGGCCACGCCAAACGCAAGGATCGCCCCGGTGAGCTCGAGTGTGTCGGGGAGGAATGCAAGGATCGCCATGCCCGCACTCGCCGTGCACCCGCCCACGGTTATGAGGCTGCGCCGGTCGAGTCGGTCGGCAAGGTGTCCCGCGGGTGTCGAGAGGAGTCCGCTGGCCAGGATGCCGAGTGCGATGATGGCACCGGTGGTGGAAGCGGAGAGTGCCAAGGTGTGCGTTGCGTACAACGGTACAAAGCTCCAGATCATCCCCACACACGCGACGTACGCAAACCGAATCGCGCACAGACCTGCGACCTCGCGCTCGCGGATGAGTGCAGCCCACGCGCGCGACGGCGTGTGGGTGCGGCCGGGTTCGAAGCGCGCGGATGGCAGCATCGTCGCGCACAGCGCGGCTCCGGCGAGTGCGAGCGTTCCCATCAGGGCAAACGCGGCGTTGATGCCCGCGTGGTCGGCCACAAGACCACCCAGCCACGGACCGATTGCGAGCCCCGTGAGCACCACCGAGCCGTTCCAGCCCATGATGCGTCCCTCGCGTCCCGCGGGGGCCATGTCCGCGACATACGCCTGAAAGACGGGCATGAGCATGGCGGAGGCGGCACCGTGCAGGATGCGCACAAGTACCAGGGTCGTGGCGCCGGGAGTGAGCGCGAAGCCAACCGAGACGAGGGCGTAGGCGAATAGCCCCGCGATGAGCACGGGTTTACGTCCCACGCGTTCGGCGAGCCGCGACGCGACCCACGATGCGAGCATTCGGCCCAGCGCGTAGGCCGCGAGCAGGGTGCCAATGACCAGCCCGCCGCCACCCAGCCCCTGCGCGTGCAACGGAAGGAGCGGGAGTGCGATCCCGGATCCCGCCACGGTGGCGAAGATGGCCGCGAACAATGTCGCGAGAACTCTGCGGTGGTTGGTTGGCATCGGGTGCGAGTTGCGTGAACCATGAGGCAAGACTAGCGCCAGAGTTGCGAACGTCACAGGCGCAGATGGGCGCGGGGCCGGAGCGGCCGGCGTTCGTTCCGGGACGCGGGGGTCCGAATCGGGTGTAATCTGCAATCATCGGGAAGGATCGGTGTTAAACGGGAACGTCCAAGTGGCCGTCCATCCGTCCTCTATATAAGGAAGGGAAGCCCCATGCGATTCTGGATCCCCCTGGCAATTCTTGCCCTCGTGGTCGGCGACGCCGTCGCCCAGCCGCAGGGCCCGCCCGAGCACCTTCGCAAGCGCGGACGCGCGGTGGAGGATATGGTTGCAACCCGCGGTGACGACGGGCTCAAGCGTTTCGCGGACGCGGAACTCGCCCCCGCCTACCGCGACGGGTTTGCGCCCGGCAAACTCATGGAGCACCTGGCCGCCATCCGCACCGCGTGCGGCGGCAACGATGAAGTGATGTGGCGGCCCGGCGGCGACAACGCACTCATGATTGTGTTCACGCGCGGCGGCACGGACACACCGTTGCTCGTGAAAGTGGAGCCGGACGAACCGCACCGGATTGTCGCGCTGGAGCTCAAACCCGCGCGCGACGCGAAGCCGCGCATCGAGGTGGCGCCGATCGCGTGGGAGAACCTCGAAGCACGCCTCGCCGAGGAGGCGGGCAGGGGATTTGCCGGAACGGTACTGGTGGTGCGCGGCGGTGCGGTGGTGATGCATCGCGGCTACGGCATGGCCAATCGCGAGCGCGGCATTGCCAATGGCACCGAGACGATATTTGCAATTGGCTCCACGCCGATCGACTTCACGCGCGGTGCGATCCTCAAGCTGGAGGAGATGGGGAAGCTCAAGACGTCGGACCCGATTACGAAGTACGTGACCGGTGTTCCGGCCGACAAGCAGGCCATTACCATCGACCACCTCATGACGGGTGCGTCGGGATTGCCCGACTTCCATCATGTTGAAGGCGTCGACAAGGACTACGACCTGTCGTGGATTGACCGCGACGAGGCGGTGCGGCGCATTCTCGGACAGCGCCTCCTGTTTGAACCGGGCAGCGCCGACGAGCACTCGCACTCGGCGTGGGTGCTGCTCGCGGCCATCGTGGAGATCGCGTCGGGCAAGTCGTACGGCGACTTTCTACGCACCACCTTCTTTGTACCCGCGGGTATGACGCGCACGGGGTTGCACGAAGACGCAGCCGCTTTTCCGGACGACGCATTCGCGGTCGGGTACGAGGGCACGCCGGTGGGTGATCTCAACATCCCGAAGTACTGGGGCCGCACCTCGTGGCTGGTCATGGGGAGCGGCGGCATGCAGTCCAACCCGGGCGACCTGCAGAGATGGATGGAATCCATTCGCTCCGGGAAACTGCTCGGGCCCGCCGCCGCAAAGAAGTACTGGCGCAATGCAATCGCGATGGGGGGCGACGACCGGGGGTTCATGTGCCTCTTTAACGAAAACGAAAAGGACTACATGATCCTGTGCTCAAACGCGCATTCGGGCATGGGGGATCAGGCGGCCGGCGTCGGGCGCAGGCTCCTGGAGATGGTGCTGGGGCGGAGCCTGCCGGCTCGTTGAGGCCTGCGAAAGGGGGATGTTGCACAACTCCGGAACGGTGTAACATCCTCCTCCAATCTCTCAACGGAAGGAATCTGAACATGCGTACGAATGTGCTGCGGACTCTTGCGGTCGCCCTCCTGTTCTTTACAGGCTGCGCGCCGCGAACGTCGTTTGTAAACACGTGGGCCGCTCCCGATGCGGCCCCCCTGGATTTCAAGAAGGTGCTGGTGATCGGGGCGTTCCCGAACGATCAGATGCGCCGTTCGGCGGAAGACCAGATCGTCTCCAAGATCAAGAACGCGCAGGCCGTGGCCTCGTACACCGTGCTCAACATGGAAGAGCTGAAGGACAAGGATCTCGCCAAGGCGAAGATCGAGGGGCAGGGTTTTGACGGGGCGGTCGTGGTCCGCTACCAGGGCACCGACAAGCGCACCGAGTATGTGCCGGGGACCGCGTATTCACCCGGGTACTACGGATCCTTCTACGGCTACTACGGCTACGCATCGCCGGTCATCTATGACCCGGGCTACGTGGCCGAGTATCGCGTGGTTCAGATTGAGACCACCATTTTCTCGCTGCCGGATGAAAAGATGATCTGGGCGGGATTGAGCGAAACCGAAGACCCGTCGTCTCTGCAGCAGCTGATCGACAGTGTGTCGCAGAGCGCCGCGACGGAACTCCGCAAGCGCGACCTGATCAAGTAAGCCGGGGCGGGCACGGGTCGCGCGTTGCGACCCGTGCCCGTTACCCTACTTGAGCAGCGTCATCTTCATGGTCTGCGAGAAGCCGGATCCATCCAGCCGGCAGAAGTAGATCCCCGACGTCACCGTTTCTCCGCGATCGTTGGTTCCGTCCCAGCGCGCCACATGGCTGCCGCGCGCGCGCGTTCCCGACACGAGCGTTCGCACGCGCCGGCCGTTCACGTCGTAGACTGAAAGCGTCACGGTTGACGTCCCCGCGAGATCAAAGCGGATCTCGGTGGTGGGATTGAAGGGGTTGGGCGTGTTGCCGTGCAGGCGGTTCTCGTACACCAGCGGTCCCGTGCCGGTGGCCGGCGTCGACGACGCTTCCACCGAATAGCCGCCCGCGTACCCGGTCAGGTCCACCGCGTTGACACGGTAGTAGGTGGTGCCGCCCGCGGGTGCCGCACCCAGCGCGTAGCTGGTGGCGGGCGCGTTCACGTACCCCAGGAAATTGGCGAGGGCGGGTGCAAACCCGCTGGATGCGGATCCGTACACCGCGTACTTCACGACGTCACCTTCGGGGCTCGCGTTCCAGTGCAACGCCAGCGTGCCGCCGCTGCCGCCCGTTCCGCTGACCAGGGCGTTCTGGACGAAAGCCGGTTGCGCCATCGTAAACGCATGCGCGCCGTATGCACCCATGTCGCCGCGCGACGCGTCGGGGTCGTTGTAGGGAGCACCCGTGCGCCCGGCGTCGATGCACGGCGAGTGCGAACCCAGATGGTAGTCCGCCAGCACGGTGTCCACGTAAACGGGCGCTGCCGCAAGCGAACCCGCTCCGCCCACGACACCGCTGTACGCGCCGCCACTTGCGTTCACCACATTGTTGTACGCGACCAGCGTGGGGGCTGAACCCGACGCGCCGATGCCGGCACCGGTGGTGTTGGAAACGATGTTGTTGAACACCTCGATGGGCGAGTTGGTGAGGTTGATGCCGCCAACGCCCGAGAGAACACTGTTGCGGTCCACGGTGTTGCCCGCAACGCGGCCGGTCGTGGCGCCGGAGACCGTGAGCGCGCCGGCAAATCCGTTCGACGAATTGCCGACAAAGATGTTGTGCGTGATCTCGATGTTGGGCCCGTCCACGCTGGCGCCGCCGCCAAACGCACCCGTGTTCCACTCGACGCGCGAGTCGCGAAGTGCAAACTGCGGTGCCGCGCTGACACTGATACCGCCGGCCAGCAGCGCCGAATTGCGCTTGATGACGGCATTCTGTATCACGCCCTGCGTGGTCTTGAACGATACTCCGCCGCCGCCAAAGCTCACCGTGTGGTACGAGATCGTGCCACCGTTGACGGTGATTCCGGTTGAGTTCTCGGCCAGGATACCGCCGCCGTTCTGTCCACCCGCGTTGTGATGGATGAAATTGTTGGTGAGTGTGAGGTTGGTGCAGGCCTTCGCGTACACGCCCGACCCCTCCGGCGCGGGGCCGCCGCCCGACACCACGTCGTTGTACGCAATCTCATTGGACGCGATGGTGCCGCCGCATTGATCCAGGTAGATCGCACCACCGAGTGCGGCGACGTTGTCGTGGATGTGGTTGTCGGTGATGGTCACGGTCGACTGATAGGCGTAGATGGCACCGCCGTGTGCTCCTTGCGGTCCCGGCCCCGCGGTGCTGTTGCGAATCTCGCAATTGCGTACCGACGCGATGGAGTTGAGAATGCGCACGGCACCCGCGTAGTAGCCGCTGGCGGGATAGATATCCAGCTTGCCGTCGCCGTTTTCGATGATGAAACCGTCCAGACCCGCTCCATCCGATCCCGGGTAGATGTCGATGATACCGTTCAGGTTGATCACGGTCTTCCCGGAAGCGAGGTTGCGCGTCGTGAAGGTCGGGTTCCACGCACCCTGCAAGGTCACGCCGCGGTCGAGGCCGAGCGAGAACCCGTTGAAGGTCATGGTGGGGATCAGCACGGTGTCGCCGTCGGCCGCAGCCGCGATCACGTCACTCAATGACGACCCCGCGGTGGCGGGTGTCAGATACGGGAACACGTTGCTGCCGCCGTTGCTGTAGTAGTGTTTGAGTGTGGGCAGTACGGCAAAGCCGTCCACGAGTGTCGCGGTCTGACCGTCCTTGTTGCGCACCACGATGTCGATCGGCCCGTCCGGCGTATCGTTGAACACCGACACCCACACGGTGAGGGTGGTGGCGTTCACGCGTGTCGTCTGGTGCACAAAGATACCGGGGCCGAGGTCGGCCTCAACCCCCGCCACATAGTTGGTGCCGGTGACGGTGAAGGTCGCCTGCCCGCCCTGCAGACATTCAGCATTCGTGGCGCTCGCAATGGTGGGGGCCGCGAGCGGCGCGGGCGGGTTGGGTGCGCACGGTGTCAGCGCGTCCCATCCGATCATGCCCTTGCTGTACTGGCACAGGCCGTTCTCGTTGCTGCGCATCATGCACGCGCGCGAGTCCACGTTGCACACTTCGCAATTGGCGTTGGGCGTGCCGTAGATGCTGCACGAACTCGCGCAGCTTGCGCACCCGCCCGCGTACTCGTCGCACGCGCCAAAGATGTGACCGGTCTCGTGCGAGATGGGCTGGTCGCGCGTCCAGCCCTGGATGCGATAGAGGCTCCAGAAGTACGGTCCGTACAGCCACGCGGTGGCGGTGCCGCCGTCGGCGTACTGCCCGGGCGAGCCCACCGGGTTGTAGGCGATGAAGGCGCTGTAGGCCCAGTTGGTCTGGTAGGTGGCAACCTGCCAGGTGTTGAACGCCGTGGCGCGCGCAAAGTGGCTGCCGCTCACGTAACCGAACTTGCCCAAGACGATGGCCGACCACGTGCTCACAAACCCGCTGTCGTGCAGAACCGGCTCCACCCAGGTCTGGCAGCGTGTGTCGAACGCGGAGTAGTGGTTGATGAGGAAGGTGAGCCAGCAGTCGCGATGGCCGGTGGCCTGATTGACCCACCACAGGAGACCCACGACCGTGGCGTCCATGTATTCCTGCATGGCTTCGGGTGTCCACGACCACGAGTTGGGATCAGCTCCCGACCCGTCGCTTTCCACGAGGAAGAACGTCACCGCAACCGTCCCCGTCATGCGGTCGCTGTTGCCGTTCACGTCGCTCAGCACCGTTCCGTCCAAACCGGCGCTATTCAAGTTGGCGAGGACGTCGTTCTTGTTGACGTCCGGACGCGGCAGGGAATCGCCCTTTCGGTTGGCCATCGATCCGGCGCGGAAGCCGGCTTCGGCATCCGACGCCATGGCCTCCATTTCCCGGCGCTCGTAGCGCCCGCTGACGAGGTCGTTGAATGAGTTGACCGCGGAGAGCGACTGATCGTCGTTGGTGGGCAGTGACGAGAGCGACGTTTCGCTCCAGCGGATGTCCTTGATGCCGTACTTGCCGACGAGGCGTCCGGCCGTGACCGGGTCCGCCCAGCCAATCATGACCGACGGCGGCACCATGACGCCCACGCGGCCGCCGTTGGCCTGCACGAACTCGCGTGCCTGGTGCAGCGACGCGATGTCGGTTGTATCCAGAATGAACAGGGTCAGGCCGTCAAGGTGCGACGTCTCTGCTCCGGCCGCGGCCGGAAACAGACTCCCGAGGACGAACAACCCGATGCAAAACGGTCTGCGAAGCCAGTCCATCCGATCCTCCGTCAGTCTTTTCTTGAAGGAATACAGGGGGCGAAGTGGGGCTAATTCTAGCACGGGGGCGGTGGCCGCCTCAATTATTGCCGCCAGGCCTTACACCCGGCCGACGGCCGCGCGACGCGCAGCATAGGTCTCTTTGGAAGGGTTGAAGTAGCCGTAGTGCAGGTGCGGGAAGCGCGCGCTTAGCCGGCGCATGAACTCGCCCAGGCCAAATCCCTCGCGCACCGTCCCGGCCGGGAGGCGCTCCCGGTACAGCTCCGGGTCGATGTTCAAGTTTCGCATCTGGATCAGGTCCAGATCCGCGTCTTCCACAAAGGCGGAGATCGCTTCCAGCTCCTCGTCGGTATCGGTAACACCCGGGAACACCAGATAGTTGATGGAACGGAAGCGCCCGTGCTTGCGCACCACGCGCAGTGTCTCGCGCACGTCATCGAAGGTGTACTTCCTGGGGCGGTAGTACGGCGTGTAGATGTCGTCGCGAGCACTGTTCATCGAGACCCGGATTGCATCCAGGCCTTCGCGACACATCGCGTCCACCACGGCGGTCACGCTGCCGTTCGTGTTCACGTTGATGGTGCCGCGCGAGGTGCGGGCACGAATGGCGCGCGTCGCCGCCGGGAGCAGGTCCTTGCCCAGTAGCGGCTCGCCTTCGCACCCCTGTCCAAAACTCACAATACCGTCCGGCACCCGCTCAATGTGCCCGACGGCCAGGTCGGCCACTTCGTCGGGAGTGGGCGAGCGACGGATGCGCGCGTGGCTCGCGCGGAACTCGCCGTCGGGTTGCAGCGAGATGCAGCCGATGCACTTGGAGTTGCACGCAACACTGGTGGGGATGGGTGCTTCGTGACGCCCGATGAAGAAGTTCTGCGCCGCGCGGCAACCATACGTGAGCGCACACGTCTCCAGTTGCTGTACCACCAGGTTGTCGGGGTGGGACGCGAGTCCCAGTGCCACCTGCTTTTTCATGCGCCGTGGATCGAACCGCCACGGGTCCTGGCGAATGTCCTCGTCCACGCGGACACCGGTCGCCCAGAACTGATCGTCCGCAAAGCCCAGCGCGGAGTACGCGAAGAGCGGGAGGGTCGGGGCGTCTGGAAGCGTGCGGTACGCGGGGTGCAGAAACAGGGTCCACGCCGGGGCGAGAAAGCCCGCCACCGCCGAGACCTCTTCGCCCTCGCCGTCCCATTCCACCGCCCGGCCGGTGCCGGGTTCGATGCCCAGGGGTCTCCGACCCGGGAGCAGGAAGAGGTCGCTCCCGCGCGGAAGCGGGATCCACTCGTCGGCGCGCACGGCCCGTGGCTCGCCGCCGCCAACGCCGGCCATCAGGAGTTCGGGATGGTCAAGAATCGACCCGTCCCCGCGCGCGAATACCATGCGGACCGGTTCGGAGGGCTGCGGCTGGGTTTGCATTCGCTCAATGTACCACACGCGGGGCGCCGTGCTATCTTCCCGGGATGCAAGACCCCCGGTATCCAATCGGAGAACTCGTTTACCCGTCACCCGTCACGCACGCCGACGTGCTGGCCGCGATCGATCAAATCGCCGCCTGTCCGGCTGCCCTGCGCGCCGCCGTGCGCGGGCTGGATGACCGTCAACTCGATACCGCGTACCGCGAGGGCGGCTGGACGATTCGCCAGGTCTCGCACCACCTTCCGGACAGCCACATGAACGCGTACGTGCGCATGAAACTCGCGCTCACCGAGGACAACCCCACCGTGAAGCCGTACGAAGAAGCGCTGTGGGCACAGACCGAAGACAGCGTGCGGGGGCCCGTGGAGGTGTCGGTGCGACTGCTGGAAGCACTCCACGAACGCTGGGTTCATTTCATGCGCTCGCTGCCGGAGTCCGCGTGGAAGCGCACACTCATTCACCCCGAGAACGGCCCCATGGTAATGGAACAAATCGCCGTGCTCTACGGGTACCACGGTCGTCACCACGTGGCACAGATCACATCCCTCTGCGAGCGCAAGGGCTGGTAATTCGCCGACGTGGAACTCCGTCCCGGGACACAACTCCTTCACTACCGACTCGCCGAAAAACTGGGCGAGGGCGGCATGGGCATTGTGTGGCGCGCCGTCGACACCTCGCTCGACCGCGAGGTTGCCATCAAGGTGCTGCCCGATGCGTTCATTCTGGATGCCGATCGCGTCGCGCGTTTCGAGCGCGAAGCCAAGCTTGTCGCGTCGCTCAATCATCCCCACATAGCCGCGGTGCATTCGGTGCACCACGCCGACAGCGTGCGCTTTCTGGCCATGGAGCTGGTGCCGGGGCGTGACCTCGCGCTGACACTCGCCGACGGGCCGCTGCCGTCCAGCGAGGCGCTCGACTACGCGCGCCAGATTGCGGAGGCGCTGGAGGCGGCCCACGAGAGCGGTGTCGTGCATCGCGATCTCAAGCCTGCCAACGTTGTGCTGACGCCGGACGGGCGCGTGAAGATTCTCGACTTCGGTCTGGCCAAGGCGTTCGATCCCACATCCGCGTCGGGATCGGGCGGACTCACCAAGTCGCCGACCCTCACCTCGCCCGCCACCCAGGCGGGGATGTTGCTTGGCACGGCCGCGTACATGGCGCCGGAGCAGGCACGCGGTCGCGGCATGGACCGCCGGGTGGACATCTGGGCCTTTGGCTGCGTGCTCTACGAAATGCTCGCCGGACGACAGGCCTTCGCGGGCGAAACCGTCACCGATATTCTGGCCGCGGTCGTCACGCGTGACCCGGACTGGTCCGCGCTGCCGGCCTCCACGCCACGCCGCATTCGCGAGCTGCTGCAGCGCTGCCTGGAAAAGGACCCGCGCCGGCGCGTGCGCGACGCGGGTGACGTGCGCCTCGCGATCGAGGATGCGATCGCAAACCCCCACGAAGAGGCGGCCCCCGGCGCGCGCGCGACGCAGCGCTTGCGCACCCGGCTCCAGGTGCTCCCGTGGCTCGTCGCGGCGGTGGGGTTGGGTGCCGCTCTGTGGTTGTACGTGTCGGCCCGCAACGTACCCGTGCTGCAACCGACGCGCCTTAGCATCATCGTGCCTCCCGGCGACATCGTGGATGGCGGCTTCGAGTCGGCACTGGTGGGCGTCTCGCGCGACGGGCGCCGGGTCGCGTACGCCGGGCTGCGCGCGGGGCGGACCTCGTTGTTCGTTCGTGACCTTGGTGAGAGCGACGCCCGGCAGCTCGAAGGCACGGAGGGCGCGCACGCCCCGTTCTTCTCGCCCGATGGCGAATGGATCGCGTTTGTCGCGGACGGAAAGCTCAAGAAGGTGTCGGTGAACGGCGGGGCCAAGTTCGACATCTGCACCGTGGGCCCCGACCGCGCCGGCGTCTGGTTGGATGATGGCACCATCGTGGTGGCGCCGCACGCAACCACGCCCCTGATGGAGGTGTCGTCTTCCGGGGGGACGCTCCACGCCCTGACGGTGCTGGACACATTGAACGGCGAGCGGACACACCGCTGGCCGGACGCGCTCCCCGGCGGTGAGTGGGTGCTGTACACCGTGGGCATGATCGACAGCCCCGGTGACTACGAGAGTGCGACGATTGCCGGCTATTCGCGCAAGACCGGCGAGAAGCGGGTGCTGCTCGAAGGGGCCTCGATGGCGCGCTACGCGCACCCCGGATTCCTCATCTTCGCGCGCAACGGGATCCTCATGGCAGCCCCGTTCGACGCCTCCAACCCGAAGGTGACCGGGACCGCGTTCCCGGTGATCGGCCCGGTGGCGCGCGAACCGACCAGCGGCGTGGTGCACTTCTGTGTGGCCCGCGACGGAACGCTCGTGATGGTGCCGGAGGTGCAGGGAGAAACCGAAACCGAACTGGTGTGGGTCGACCACGCTGGTATCGTGACCCCGGTGGGTGCCCCGGCGCGTTCGTTTATTGCGCCCACCATTTCCCCCGACGGGCGCTACATCCTGACCAGCATCGGCGAATCGTTCGGATCGGGCGACCTCTGGCTCTACGACCTCCAGCGCGAAACACTCGCGAGGCTGACGTTCGACGGGCAAACCATGCTTGGCTACTGGACACCGGACCAGCGCCGCATCGTGTGCCAGACCGAGGGTGCCGAGTTCAATGTGGTCGTGAAGACGCTCGACGGAAGCGTGCCCGACCGCGTGCTCAGCAAGTTCACCTATCCGGTCGTGCTCTCGGGTGTTACACCCGACGGCAAGCACGCGATTGGCAGCGAATGGGGCAAGCTCGAGGGCGATGTGTTCCTGCTGCCGATCGACGGGCCTGCGCCCGATGAGCCGCAGAGGATCGTGGGAGGCCCGTTCGACCAGGGCGGCGCGCGCGTGTCGGCCAATGGCCGTTGGATCGCCTTCGAGTCACGCACCAGCAACAGCGTTGAGGTCTTCGTGGCGCCATTTGCGGGGAGCGGCAAGTGGCAGGTGTCCACGATCGGTGGTCTCAAGCCGCTGTGGTCGCCGCGCGGAGACGAACTGTACTGGCTGTCGCAGGGCGGTGTTTTCGCAAGCCGCGTCGAAGAGGCGGCGGCCGGGCTCATTTTCGGAACTCCGCGGCGTTTGTTCGACATTCCGCCGGGGCGGCGTGGCGACACCGATTTTCTCGCCTACGACCTGGCACCCGACGGCAAGCGTTTCCTGATGACGCGCGTGGCGCACCCGGAACTCGCGCGCCGGCGCATCGACGTGGTCATCAATTGGACCGCGCAACTGGATGAAATGCGCAAGAAGGGGATGCCGAAGTGACCAGTTGGATTGGGCGTTCCATCGCGCACTACAAAGTCACGGCCCAGATCGGCGCGGGCGGCATGGGCGAGGTGTATCGCGCCAGCGATTCGCGCCTGGGCCGCGACGTGGCCATCAAGGTGCTGCCGGCCGCGTTTGCCGCCGACCACGAGCGCATGGCGCGTTTTGAGCGCGAAGCCAAGTTGCTGGCGTCGTTGAGCCACTCCAATATCGCCTCCATATTTGGCCTGGAAGAATTGAACGGAGCCCGCGCCATTGTGATGGAACTGGTGGAAGGACCCACGCTGGCCGACCGTATCGCGCAGGGCGCCTTGCCCGCGGACGAAGCCCTTCCGCTTGCCAGGCAGATCGCAGAGGCGCTCGAGTACGCGCATGAGCGCGGCGTCATTCACCGCGATCTCAAACCCGCCAACATCAAGATCACGCCCGACGGATCGGTCAAGATACTCGACTTCGGGCTCGCAAAAGCATTCTCCGAAGATGCGTCGGCTTCCGGGAGCGACCTTACCAAGTCTCCGACGCTGACGGCTGCATCCACGCGCCTCGGCGTGATTCTGGGCACTGCCGCCTACATGCCGCCTGAACAGGCCAAGGGCAAGACGGTCGATCGTCGCGCCGACGTGTGGTCATTTGGCGTGGTGCTGTTCGAGATGCTGGCGGGAAGACAGGCCTTTGCAGGTGAGACGGTATCGGAAACCCTGGCGTCGGTGATGAAGGACGAGCCCGCGTTTGCGTCGCTGCCGGCATCGGTGCCCGCGCGTATCCGCGATCTCATTCGCCGTTGTCTCGTGAAGGATCCGAAGCAGCGCCTGCGCGACATGGGTGACGCGCGCATTCGCATCGACGAAGAACTCTCCGGTGCGCCCGAACAAACCGGTGGCGTAGTGACCGCGTCGACCGGTGCGCGCGGGGGCTTGCGCGGCCCGCTGGTGGCGTTGATTGGTGTGATCGCCGTGGCGGCCGGCCTGGTTGCCGGGTATCTCGCCCGCAAGCCCGCACCTCCCGTGCTGTTCAACGTGTCGCTCATGTTCCCCGAGGGCATGGCGCTGGATCGTGACGACGCGCCCATTGCGATCGCACCCGATGGCCGGTCGATGGTGCTCGCCGCGAGTCTCGCCGACGGGCCCCAGCACCTGTGGCTCCGCAGGTTCGATAGCGCCGAGACCACGCTGATCGAAGGGACCGAAGGTGGCTCTTACCCGTTCTGGTCTCCGGACGGGAAGACACTCGGGTTCTTCGCGGACCGCAAGCTCAAACGCATCCGCGCCGAAGGCGGCGTCGCGCAATCCATCTGCGACGCGGTGGATGCGCGCGGTGGAGCGTGGGGACCGGACGGCCGTATTGTCTTTGCGCCGGGACCGCTGCAGGGGCTGATGATCGTTCCCGCCGGTGGCGGCGAGCCGGTCGAACTCACCCATCTCGAAACGGACGGGACCACGCATCGCCTGCCCTGCTTTCTCCCCGGGGGGAAGCGCGTCCTGTTTGTGCTCGGGTCTGCAAAACAGGAAGGGCGACCCCGCATCGAGTGCCTCGAACTGGATTCCGGCAAGCGAACGCTGGTACTCGAGGCGGAGACTGAAGCGCGCTACGTTGGAAACGGATTTCTTGCCTTTCTGAATGAGAACAATCTGTTTCTGCAGCGTTTCGATCCATCGTCGCTCGAGTTGCGCGGAGAACCGGTTGCGCTGGCCTCGTCGGTTCATATGAACGAGTACCGTTATACGGGTGCGTTTGATGTTTCAGGAATGGGACCGCTTCTCTACGCAACCGCGTCGCAGACAAACGACGTGCAGCCAACCTGGTACGATTTCGACGGCAATGAACTGGAGAAGGTCGGCGTTTCCAGTCCGGTGGTGTGGGGCAGAATCTCTCCCGACGGACGCCGCCTGGTAACCTCGGAGCTGTCCGGGAGCTACGACCTGTGGGTACTGGACTTTCAAACCAGGGTTCGCTCGCAACTGACGACCGGTATCGTGGCTTCGTTTCCCGTGTGGTCGGCGGACGGTGCCACCCTGTATTTTTCCAACGGCGCGGGCGAGATATTCGAATTGCAACCCGACGGTGGTGGCGAACCGCGCCTGGTCCTGACCACGCCCAACCGATCGTCGTGGCCGGCGGTGGAGATGCGCGACGGCACACTCCTGTTTTTCCAGCAGAACCCAACCACCGGCGTCGACCTCTTCGTGCTGGAAAAGGGAAGCAAAGAGCCGAAGCCGGTTCTAGCATCCCCCGGCAATGAGAGTGAACCCTCGCTCTCGCCGGACGGGCGCTGGCTTGCGATCTACAACGACGCATCCGGACGCGACGAAGTCTTTGTCCACTCGTGTCCGTCGTTCTCCAGTCGCTGGCAGATCTCTTCGCAGGGTGGCGCATCGCCGCTGTGGGCGCCCGATGGCCGCTCACTCTATTATCGGACACTCGATAACAGGCTGATGCGTGTCGATGTCGACGGCAGCGGTGAGCGCCTCGTGGTGGGTGCGGAGCATGAGGTGTTCGGCGGCAAGTCGCTCCCCGGTAACTACCGGATTTCGCAGGACGGCAAGCGGCTCCTGGTGTTCGTCAGCGAGTCGTCGGAAGAAAAGCTTCAGCTCCATCTGATGACGGACTGGCGCGTGAAGTTCGCTGCTGCCGGCAAGTAGGTTCTGCCCCTAGACGGCTGCGGCCGCGCGCCCCGCAACAAGACCACTCGCCCACGCCCACTGAAAGTTGTAGCCCCCGATGCGGCCGTCAACGTCGCAGATTTCCCCGCACAGATAGAGCCCCGCGCACACGCGTGATTGCATCGTGTCGAGGTGCAGCTCGGAGAGCGGCACGCCGCCGCTGGTGACTTCCGCGTAGTTGTAGCCGCGCGACCCCGTGATGGGGAGCGGGAGTTCAATGATCGCGGTGACCAGAGCGCGGCGGGCGTCGCGTTTCAATTGATCACCACGCGCGTCGGCGGGAACGCCGGCCATTTCCAGCAGGACGCGCGCCATCCGTTCCGGCAGCCGCGTGCGCAGGTGCGCCAGCACGCTGCGGCTTGCGAGTGCCTGCAGCTCCGCGTCCATCGCGTCCCGCGTTTCACCCGGCAGCCAGTTGATGACGAGTGTGGCACCGGGGTCCTCCGCGCGCGCGTACAGCCAGTAGCGGGAGATGTCCAGCACGGACGGTCCCGAGAGGCCGAAGTGAGTGAGGAGTGTGGAGTCCGTGAAGGCGACGAGGCGCTTGCCGGTGCCGGAACGGAGCTCGAGGGTGGTATTGAGCGTTACACCGGCGAGGTTGCACAGCGTGTGACCGCCCGGCAGGAGCAACGGGACGAGTCCCGGTGTCAGAAGCGGTGTGACGGTGTGGCCGAGTGCGCGCGCCATATCAAAGCCCGCACCATCGGATCCGGATTTGGGGATGCTCTTGCCGCCGGTCGCAAGAATCACGCGCGCGCATTCAAGGCTTCCAAATTCGCCGTGCACGCGGAAGCCCCCGTCTCGCTGTTCAACCGTCGTGACGCGGCGCGGGTGCGCAATCACGGCCCCGCTGTCGCGGGTGGCACCGAGGAGTGCGTTCAACACCGTGCGCGCGCTGTCGGTAACGGGGAACAGCTTGCCGGTCTCCTCGCGTTTCATCTCCACACCGAGGTCGAGAAAGAACGCCACGGTCTCCTCGACGGAGAACCGGCGCAGCACCTTGCGGATGGCGGGCCGGGTTGAGCCTGCGTAGGCGCTCTCGTCCACCACGTCATGCGTGACGTTGCAGCGCCCGCCCCCGGCGATGAGGATCTTGGCCCCCAGGGTCCGTGCTCCGTCGAGTACGCGCACCGAACGGTCCGGGTTGGCGCGCCGGGCCTGGATGGCTGCCATCAGGCCGGCGGCACCGGCACCCACCACGATGATGTCGGACTCGGAGCGCATGACGCGGGAGATTAGCGGTCAGGGCCGGAAAACAAAAGAGCCGGTCGGGGACCGGCTCGAACGGGAGACTTTGCGAGAGGTTCAGCGCTGGATGATGACGCGCGCGGAGCAGGCGCCCTGGCCGGTCAACACCGAATACCGGTAGGTTCCGTTGGCGAGCGGCTGTCCGTCGATGCCGCGACCGCTGAACCCGATTTTCTGCCAGCCAGCGGGGAGCCGGAGGGTGGCGCTGGAGACCAGCTGGCCGGTGGCGTCGCTGACCTCGATGGTGGCGTTGCACTCTTCCGGGACACACACGCGGAACTCCGTTGAGGGAGCGTCGAGTGCGGTCTGGGCGGGCTCAATGGAAAGGGACGTGGGCAGGAACGACGCGGCGTCTATCTGCACGGCCGACGCGATACGGCTCAAGTCGGCTGCGATTACCATGCGTTCCAGCGTGATGGCCTGGACCGGAGCGGTGCCCGTCAACCCGATGGTAACCATCAGGAATCCAAACGGGGCAAGGGCTCGTCGTGTGAAGCGGCTCAACGGTCCTCCACGGTCCAAAGGCCTTAAACGTGCGTTTTCAGTGTCAACCGGTCGGTCATGGGGAGTACGCGATCCGGCTGCCAATAGGGGCGGGAACACGTGAATCTTAGCACCCCCATGCCCTTTCCGGCAACCCTTGATTGCCTCACGGGGCGAGAATTCTCTCGCTCCATGACCCGTCCGGCTCCCGCCGGTACTCCACGCGTTCATGCAGCCGGCTCTCCTGGCCGTACCAGAACTCGATGCAATCGGGAACCACCCGGAAGCCCGACCAGTGGGCCGGGCGGGGAACGTCTTCTCCCGGGTACTCGGCCTCATAGCGGCGGACGCGTTCCAGAAGCTCCTCCCGGCTTGCAATCGGCCGGCTCTGGTTGGACGCCCAGGCCCCGATCCGCGACCCCCGCGGCCGGGCGTTGAAGTGGGCGTCGGCTTCCGCGGCCGAGATGACTTCCGTCCGGCCCTCCACCCGCACCTGCTCGGCCAGCGGACCCCACCAGAAGAGGAGGGAAGCCGACCGGTTGGCCAGGATCTCGCGACCCTTGCGGCTCTCCAGGTTGGTGCAGAACACAAACCCACGTTCGTCGGCGTGCTTCAAGAGCACCATGCGCACCGAGGGACGGCCGTCGGCACCCACCGAAGCCACCGCACAGGCGGTGGGCTCGTGGATACCCGCCTTTCCGGCGCGTTCGAGCTGGGACTTGAAACGGGCTACCAGGGACTCAAGCGTGATCATGTCGGCGAGAAGATATTCCCGGGTCGCGCACGCGGGCAAGAAACATCGCACCCGCGGCGAAGAAGAGGAGAAGCCCCAGCATGGAAATGCGCGGGCTGCCGGTGGCAAGGGCTATCCAGCCCATGAACACCGGGCCGAGGACCGCGGAAAAACGGCCGATGGTGTTGTAGTAACCAAAGAACTGCGCCGACTGGTTGGCGGGAATGAGGCGCGAGTACAGAGAGCGCGACAGGCTGTTGATGCCACCCTGCACGAGTCCAATGGATACCGCGAGCCCGTAGAACTCCCACGCCGCCGAGAGCCGCCAGCCCCACAGGCAGATCAGCGAGTAGGCCCCGATGGAGATGAAAATGCCCGTGCGCGCTCCAAAACGCTCGCCGATGCGCCCAAACAGGATCGCAGCCGGGAACCCCACGAACTGTGTGATCAGCAGGGCGGTAATCAGCGTGGAGGTCTGGAATCCCAGCGTGATGCCGTAGTCGACCGCCATGCGCACAATGGTGTGCACGCCGTCGATGTAGAGCCAGTAGCCGAGGAGGAACATCAGCACGTTCCGGTGTGACCCGAGATGTCTCACGGTGGCGACAAAATCGCCCAGTCCGCGCCGCGAGGTCCCACCGGACTCGTGGTTCTGCACGGCGACGAGACGGCGTTCGCGCACACGGCGCGCGAGCGGAATCGTGAACACGGTCCACCACACCGCCACGGTCAGAAAGGACACGCGCGCGGCTTGCCCGGCGTCGGCGAGGCCGAACCACGCTGGCTTGAGCGTCATCAGCACGTTCACCGCGAAGAGAAGCCCGCCACCCAGATAGCCCAGCGCAAAACCCAGGGCGGAGACGCGATCCGAGGTGGCCGGTGTCGACACGTCAACCAGGAGGGCGTCGTAGAAGATCATCGACGCCGAGAAGCCCAGTATCCCGATGCCGTACACGAAGGCCGCCGTCATCCACGCCCCCTGCGGGATGAAGCACAGCAACGTCGTGGCCACGACACCCAGCGCCGCGGATAAAAGGAGGAAGCGCTTGCGCGATCCGCCGGCATCCGCGACCGCACCCAGCATCGGCGCCAGGAGTGCGATGGCCAGGCTCGCAAGCGAGTTCGTGAGACCCAGCCGGTACGACGAGAGGGCCGGGTCGACGCCGGTGTTCCAGTATTGTTTGAAGAGGATCGGGACGAAGCCCGCCATCACGGTGGTGGAGAAGGCCGAGTTGGCCCAGTCGTACAGGGCCCAGGCGGTAACGGCGCGGTCGTGTTTTGGTATGCGCATGTGCGACGCGGAAAATGCCGCTTACCGCGGCGCGTGCCCTTCGCTAAACTGACCGTTCACAGGCTACAGGCCCCAATGCCCGCGTGGCAATGGAAAGGATGACCGATGGCCGGAATCGATCCCCGTCAACTCGACACGGTTCTCAAGGAGACTCGCCGCTTCAAACCGTCGGCCGCGTTCAAGAAAAAGGCGCACATCAGTACCGAGGCCGAGTACCGCCAGCTGTATCGCAAGAGTATCCGTAACCCGGAGAAATTCTGGGGCCGCGTCGCCAAAGACCTGCACTGGTTCAAGACGTGGACCAAGGTGCTCGACGAGAAGAAGGCCCCTTTCTACCGCTGGTACGTGGGGGGCAAGACCAACCTCTCTTATAACTGTCTCGACCGGCACCTGGATTCGGCGACGCGGCACAAGGCGGCCATCGTGTGGGAGGGCGAGCCCGGCGACCGGCGCGTGCTCACGTACGGCGACCTCGCGCGCGAGGTGGGACTGTGTGCGAACGCGATGAAGCAGCTTGGCGTCAAGAAGGGCGACCGCGTTGCCATCTACCTGCCCATGATCCCGGAACTCGTGGTTTCGTTGCTCGCGTGCGCGCGCATTGGCGCCGTGCACACGGTTATCTTCGCCGGCTTTTCAGCGGAGTCCATTCGCGACCGCGTGCAGGATTGCACCGCCAAACTCGTAATCACACGCGACGGTGGCTGGCGTCGCGGCAAGGTTCTCCCGCTTAAAGATATCGTGGACGAAGCCGTGGCCGATTGTCCGTCGGTGAAGAACGTGATCGTGGTGCGGCGCGGGCATGGCGATTCTTTCCCGTGCCGGATGCGCGAGGGACGCGATCACTGGTACCACGAATTGACGCGCGATCTCCCGGCGGAGTGTGCGCCCGAGAAGATGGACAGCGAGGACATGCTGTTTCTCCTCTACACGAGCGGAACCACCGGCAAGCCCAAGGGCATCATTCACACCACCGGCGGTTACATGGTGTACACGTACTACACCGCCAAACTCGTGTTCGATCTCAAGCCCGAGGACATGTTCTGGTGCTCGGCCGACATCGGGTGGGTGACCGGTCACAGTTACATCGTCTATGGGCCGCTTCAGAATGGCGCGACCTGTCTCATTTACGAAGGCGCTCCCGACTGGCCCGACCGCGGGCGCTTCTGGCGCATGATCGAGCAGTACCGCGTGAACATCTTCTACACGGCACCCACCGCGATTCGCGCCTTCATGAAGTGGGGCGATGAGTGGCCGGCCAGGAGCAACCTGTCGTCTCTCCGGCTGATTGGTACCGTCGGCGAACCCATCAACCCGGAAGCGTGGATGTGGTACCACCGCACCATCGGCAACAAGAAATGCCCGATCGTTGACACCTGGTGGCAGACGGAAACGGGTGCGGCCATGATCACGCCGCTGCCGGGTGTGACCGAGACCAAGCCGGGAAGTGCCACGCGGCCGTTCTTTGGCGTCGACGCCGCGATTCTCAACGAAGATGGACGCGAGGTGGACGTCGGCTATCTCGCCATCAGGAAACCGTGGCCCGGCATGCTGCGCGGTGTGTACGGCGACCCCGAACGCTATAAGAAAACGTACTGGTCCAAGTGGCCGGGCATCTACTTCCCGGGCGATGGAGCGCGTCGCGACAAGGACGGTTACTACTGGGTAATCGGGCGCGTGGACGACGTTGTTAATGTTGCGGGGCACCGCATCGGCACCGCGGAACTCGAGAGCGTCTTCGTGGAGCACGAGGGTGTCGCGGAGTCGGCCGTGATCGGCATTGCCCACGACCTCAAGGGCCAGGCGATGGTGGCGTTTGTGAGTCTCAAGGACGGTGTTGCCGGCAGCGAAGAACTGGATCGCAAGCTTAAGGACTGGGTTGCAAAGAAGATCGGAAAGTTCGCGATCCCCGACCGCATCGTGTTCGCGGGCGACCTGCCCAAGACGCGTTCCGGAAAAATCATGCGCCGCCTTCTGCGCGACGTGGCGGAAGGCCGCGCGCTGGGCAACGTCACGACACTGGCGGACTCGAGTGTTGTGGAGAAACTGAAGGCGCAGTACGAGGAAGATTAAAACCGACATGTCGTGTGGGCGTGCACCTGCCATGAGCACCGCTTTTCTCATCGATGAAATCTTCCTCGGGCATGTGACGCCCGACGGTCACCCCGAGCGTGTCGCGCGCTTGCAGGCGCTGCTTGCGCTTCGTGATCGTGCGCGCGAGCTGGGAGTCACGCTGGTGCCGGCGCGTCGCATGGTCACCGATGAAGAACTCCTGCGCGTCCACACCCAGGAGCACGTCAAGAACATCGCCGCCACGGCGGGGCGGCCTCCGTCCATGCTGGACCCCGACACGTTCACGTCGCCCGAGTCGCATACCACCGCGCGCTACGCCGCCGGAGGTGTGCTGGACCTGGTCGACCGCGTCATGAGCGGCGAGTATCGCAATGGTTTTGCGGCGGTGCGGCCGCCCGGGCACCACGCGGAGTCGCACCGTGCGATGGGGTTTTGCCTGTTCAGTAATATCGCGGTGGCCGCGGCACACGCGATCGAGCGCCACGGACTGGAGCGCGTGCTCGTGGTTGACTGGGACGTGCATCACGGCAACGGGACCCAGGAGATCTTCTGGGAGGATTCGCGCGTCGTGTTCATCTCGCTGCACCAGTTTCCGTTTTATCCTGGAACCGGCGGCGTCTATGAGACGGGCGCGGGCGCGGGCCTGGGCTGTACCGTCAACATTCCGCTCCCGGGTGGATGTGGCGACGATGAATGGCTGTCGATGTTCGATCGCGTCGTGGTTCCAGTCGCTGATCAGTTTCGTCCGCAACTGGTGCTGCTCTCCGCCGGCTTCGATGCACACCGCAACGACCCGCTGGGCGGGATGCGCGTCACCGGTCCCGGTTTTGCCGCCATGGCCAACCGCGTGCTCGACATCGCGGAAACGCATACAGGCGGACGGCTGGTGGCCGTCCTCGAGGGTGGTTACGATCTGGCTGCACTCTCGGCGTGTGTTGAAACGGTCCTGCGGCGCATGGCCAGACAAGACCGCGCCGGGCGCGACACCCCGCAGCCCCTGTCTCCGGGATTGTCCCGTCTGATGGTCGACTTGCGCGCCGCGCACGCCGCGCGCTGGAAGCTCTGAACGCGAGAAGGAGAAACGCAATGAAGCGATGGCTGGTCATGGCGATGCTGGTGGGGCTTGCCGGTAACACGCGTGCGGAGACTCCGATCGAGTCCCTCGTCGCGGCGGAGCGCGCGTTTGCAAAGACATCGGTCACCACCAGCATGCGGGGTGCCTTCCTCGCGTTTCTTGCTCCCGACGGAATTGTGTTTCGACCCGGCCCGGTGAACGGGCCCGAGTTCTACACGGCGCGTCCCGAGAACAAGGTGGTGCTCGCGTGGGAGCCGGTGGTCGGCGAGATTTCGGCGGCGGGTGACATGGGCTTCACGACGGGACCCTGGTCGTTCAGGTCCGCACCCGACGCAGACCCCACCGCCTACGGGCACTACGTCTCGGTCTGGAAAAAGCAGAAGGACGGGTCGTGGAAGGTCGCGATCGACGTCGGGGTCGGGCACGACAAGCCGGTGACTACGACGAAAACGGACTTCCGCCCCGCGCGCGGCAAGCTGGAGAAGGGTGTGGTGTTGATCAAGGCGCGCGCGACGCTTGGCAGCGCGGACAAGGCACTTGCCACCGCCGTTGCAACCAGCGGTGTTTCCGGCGCCCTCACGGCGAGCGCTGCCGACGACATTCGTGTTTACCGCATGAACGACTTTCCGTTCGCGGGCAAGCTGGCCATTCCCGTGGACGCGACGCGCCCGGTGATGGTACCGCTCGGCATGGACGTCGCGTCGTCGGGTGACTTTGGCTACACGTACGGCAGCGTTACGGCGATGGGTGCAACCGAACCCGCAAGCTACTATCTGCGAATCTGGCGGGCCGAAACTGGTGTGTGGAAGGTAATCCTCGATCTCGACAGCCCGGTGCCGCCGAAGGAGTAGCTAGAGATCCGCGATGGAGTCGAGAATGAGGTCGGGTGTCACACCCGAACGCGCGACCAGGTCCGCGCGGTACTTGCCCGTTCTTACCAGCACGCCGCGAATACCGGCCGCCTGCGCGCCCCCGACATCGTGGTGTATGTCGTCGCCGATCATGACGACATCGTCCGCGCCGAGCCCGAGTTCGCCCAGTGCGGTGCGAAAGACCGCGGGCGATGGTTTTCCGATCACCGTCGCCGTGCGTCCCGTGGCGTACTCGAGGCCGGCCACAAACGCACCGATGTCGAGCGCCAGGCCGTCCTTCACCTGCCAGTAGCGACCGCGGTGCAGCGCCACCATCTCTGCCCCCACCATCACCTGCCGGAATAGATCCCGCATCAGCGCGTAGTCCCAGCGTTCGCCGATGTCGCCGATGACAATCGCCTCCGGCGACGCGGACTCTTCGAATTCCCCAAACTCACCGCGAATCGAATCCGACACCACCAGGCGCACGCGCTTGATTCCGCGCGTGCGCAGGTACGACACCGCCGCCGCGGGTGGGTTCACGATTTCGTTGTTGGTAATTGCGAAACCGAGCGAACGCATCTTCTCGGCCAGCTGGCTGCGGGTGCGGGTCGTGGTGTTGGAGAGGATGCGAAGTGCGATGTTGCGCGAGCGCAGCCGCGCCAGCGCCTCTGCGGCACCCGGGATGGGTTCGTCTTCGACGAACCAGACGCCGTCCATGTCGGCGAGAATTCCACGTACACGGGAGAGGTCGTCGCGAAGCATCATGAGCCGCCGCGCGCCGGGGCAGGGAGGATCAGCCCAGGCCTTCGGACCAGCCGGCGTCGGCGTCCAGCGGGAGCCGCTCGGCTGCGCGCGACCAGACGTCGAGGGCCAGTGCTCCGAGCAGGATGAACATCGCGAGCAGATACATCCAGGTGAGGAAGAGTGCACCGCCGGCGAGTGCGCCGTACACGGCGTGCCGGCTCGAGATGTAAACCGTGACGGTGGCACCGAGTTTTTGGAACAGCGCCCACACGGCGGCGACCACGACCGATGTGATCAGTGCCCGAAGGAACTGCGGCCGGCGCGCCGGAATCGAGAGGTAGAGGATCAAGAGGAACACCGCGAAAGCACCCATCGAAAAGGCGCGACGAGGGACCTGCACGCCCGCCGTCAGTTCCGCGAGCCCCGGGGCCGCGAGCAGGAGCTGGAACGCATAGTCGCCCACGGCCGCCACCGAAAAGAAGAGCATGGCGCCCATGACATACGCCAGCGTCAGCAGCCGGCGATGCAGGAAGCCCACCTTGCGGCGCGCACCCATGGCCCCGTTGATGCTCCATTCAATGGACTCGAACAGGCCCGCCGCCACAAAGAAGAGTGAGATCAAGCCCAGAATCCCGAAACCCTTCCAGCTTTGCACCAGCGACGCGATGTTCTCGAGCACGGCTTCGCCTGCACCCGGCGGGAGCAGTCCCAGCAATGTGTCGTACAGGTTGCTGGCGCTCACAGGCTGGTGCTGAAACACGAAGCCGGCGAGTGCCGCGGTGATGAACAGGAAGGGGATCAGTCCCAGCAGGAGATGAAATGCCAGGCCGGCCGCCATCAGCGGGACGAGCCGTTGTCCAAACAGGACCCGGATCTCGTGGACGATTCGGCCGAAGGTCAACAGTAAGTGAAGCAGACGGATACCTCTCGGGGACGCACAAGACTATATCGGCTGCGTCGGTGACTGCAACGGTTAGTTCGTGACGCGCGACGGGGCGGCGCCCGGGGAGAGTGTAATCGTGGCGTTGGTGCGCCACGTGGCTTCAGCATTGGAGAATGCAGGGGCACTGATCGTCCCCTCCGCAAAGAAACCGGCTTCGTAGCGTCCCGGCGGGAGGTCTCCGACCACGTGCATGTTGTCCGGGCCGGACTCGGTCCATCGAAACACGTCTGCCTGCGTATCGGTGTTCTTCAGATAAACCCACCGGGTGCCGCTTGCGGCCGACGGGACATGGGTCATGTCGGCCACGAACTGCATGGAGCCGCCGGCGACATCGAAGCGCAGCGTCATCCCGCCGCGCCCGAACGGCGATGCGATCGTCGCGCCCTGTGAAGCCGCGACGAGGACGCCGTCGGTGTTGCAGGTGATGACCGCGGATCGGCCGTCCGGCCTGATGCCGGGGTCGGACTCACAGGTGACGAGCGAGTTTTCGAGCACCCAGGGCGCGTTCGCACTCGCGCGGCAAGTGGCTTCCGATCCCTCGATCAATGTGATCGCGTCGTCGCCCGTATAGTTGACGAACTGGGGTGCCCGGTAGCTCCACGTGCAGCCGTCCTCCCGGGTGGCGTTGCTCACCGTCGTGTAGCTCGACCGTGACACGAACAGGATTCCCTCGCTCAAGATCGGTGCCTGCACCAGCTCGCCGCCGAGTTGGGCGCCATTTTTCTCCACGCGGACCTCCACACCGAGCGCCGATTCGTCTCCCGACGCCGTCACGGACGTGGTCGCAATGCCTTCTGTCGTCGTCACAGCAGGGTTCGGGTTCGCCGTCCCGCCGCCGACGACGAATGTCACGTCGGCGCCCTCAACGGGCTGGTAGCCGCTGTGCGTGAGTTGCTCGACGCGTACCGTCATCGGCGTGGGATAGCCGGCTATTGCGTACGCGGGGAACTCGACCGAGACACGCGGGTCACCGCCGCGCGATATCTGTTCATTGACCGTGATTGGAATCTGCGCGAGGCCCTGGCCGCCGGTCTGCCCGTCGTGGAAGAGCGGCAAGAGGAGGATTGCATCGACATCGAAGACAGCACCCTCCGCGATGAGGCGGCGAACCAGCGTTGTGTAACGACCCTGCTCGTCGGTTCGTCCCGATGGGGTTCCGACCCGGTTGTCCGGATCGGCGACCGTGACCGCGAAACGCGCATCCGCCAGCGTCCCGTCAATATCGAGGGCGAAGTCGAGGTCCAGGCTTCGGTCCAGGTCGAACGGGAGTGGATCGGCGAGGCTCGAGCCCTGAAGAACGGCGGTGGCGCAGATGCCCTCCATGAGGGTCTCGTCGCTCAAGTCCGTCGGCACACCCGATTCCGTGAAGACCGCGTGCGCGAGCGCACGGTACTCACAGAACTCGGCAAGCCACTGCAGATTTGCCGCGTCGCAGACCGCCTTCGTCTCGTCCACACCCGCGAGGATCTTCGTCGTCGCGAGCTGATTGCCCTGTGATATCTCATCCGAGAGTACGCTGGCTGCGTCGGCAACGTCGGGGCGCGCTCCGCGCCCAGCCCAATGCACGATCGCCATCCACTCGGCGTACCACGCTATGGCTTCCTGCAGTCCGTCACCCGACCGGATCTGCAGTTCCTGCGCGATGTACCCGTATTGGGCGCGCATCACGCCGAAGAAATCGTCCCGTCCATCGCCGCAGGTAGCGATGGTCCGCAGCGGGGGTTGTCCCGGCGTGATCTCGTCGCAGATTGACAGGTCCAGGTCGTCCGGCTTCGCAAGCGCAGCGCCCGCGCCGCTGAAGTGTGAAACCAGCAATTTGGTTTCATCGCCGTCATTGCCCGCCGCCGTCAGGTCGATGCTCCGGGCGTCGCCTTCCCAGCCGAAGCCGACGAGCCGTTGTCCGAACGCGGGTGTTGTGACGGCTCCGATCGTGAGCTGCGCGGGCGAGAGGAGAACCAGGCCGGGCGGGCTGAGCGTCACCGCGCCCACCAAGCCCCCGCCGAACGGGAGCCCCTTGATCGCTGTGACCGGTGCAATCGAGATCTCGACGTCGGCCAGAAGTGCGCCCGGTGGCACGTCCAGGGTGTAGGCGATTCCGGCGTTGCTCACTGTGGAAACCGATCCACCGCCGGGGCCGATCGTGGCGACTTCGCGCCGCGACGACTCCACAGCCACGTTGGGGGCATCTGGTTCCTCGGGGCCCGACGGGTCGTCGCTGCACGCCGGGGTCATAGCCACGAGTGCTGTCGCCAGCAGGATGCACGTGATCGAAAGGGGGGCGTGACGGGTCATGACGTCGGGCTCCATTACGCTCGGTCCGTTGAGGCCTCCAACTTTATCACAACCGGACGCGATGTGACCCGTCAGGCGTATGCTTGACGGAGGCCGGGGTGCGGCCTGTCGCGCTGCAGGGCCGGGCAAGAAAAACGCCCCGCCCGGACTAGCCGGACGGGGCGCTGACGCGAGGGCGGTTGCCGTCTCGTCCTCGGTACTACTCTTCCCAGCTCAGGGAGCCGCCCGTCTTGTACTCGGTGACGCGCGTCTCAAAGAAGTTCTTCTCCTTCTTGAGGTCGATCACTTCGCTCATCCACGGGAACGGGTTCACCACGTCGTAGAGCTTGGGCAGGTTGATGCGCTCCAGCCGCCGGTCGGCGATGTAGCGCACGTACTGCGAAATCGCATCGGCGTTGAGGCCCAGGATACCCCGGGGCAGGCAGTCCTTTGCGTACTCGTGCTCCAGGTCCACCGCGTGGCGGATGTTCTCCACCAGGGTGGCCTTGAACGACTCGGTCCAGATTTCCGGATTCTCCATCACGATCGTATTGATGAGGTCGGTTCCGAAGTTCAGGTGCACCGACTCGTCACGCAGGATGAACTGGAACTGCTCGCCCACCCCGACCATCTTGTTCTGGCGCAGGAACGACAGCATCATCACAAAGCCGGCATAGAAGAAGATGCCCTCCATGATGACGTAGAAGCCCACCAGGTCGTGGACGAACTTCTGGATGTTCTCGCGTCCCTCGGTGGAGAAGTTGGGGTCCAGGATCGACTTGGTGATGTCGATCACGAACTCGTCCTTGGCCTTGATGCTCGGGATCGAGAGGTACATGTTGTACACCTCGTCCGGATCCAGCCCCAGTGTGTCGCAACAGTAAATGAACGTGTCGGTGTGAATCGCCTCTTCGAAAGCCTGGCGCAGCAGATACTGCCGGCATTCCGGATTGGTGACGTGACGGTACACGTTGAGCACGATGTTGTTGGCGGTCAGGCTTTCCGCGGTGGAAAAGAATCCCATGTTCCACAGCACCAGACGGCGCTCGTCCACCGTGAGGGCGTCGGGGCTCCGCCACATCTCGACGTCCTTCTGCATGTTCACTTCTTCCGGCACCCAGTTGTTGTTGACGCCGTCCTTGTAGTGCTTGCGCGCCCACTGGTACTTCATGGGCAGGATCTTGTTGGGATCCGTTCCCGAACAGTTCAGAAGGCGTTTCTCTGGCCGGCCGCGCATGGCTACCGCCTCGCTCTGCTTGCTCTCAATCATGTTTCCGTTTCTCCTTCAGCCTACTGGCACGCTTCGCACGTGGGATCCATGATCGAGCACGCGTTCTTCACCTGGCTTGCGGGCACGGCGACCGCTTCCGGTTCCGCCACGCGCGCTGCACCCGCGAATTTCTTGTGCTTGGTGTCGAGTGTGGACTTCTCAATCGACGTGGCGCCCAGTGTGCGCAGGTAGTAGGTGGTTTTGAGACCCATCTTCCATGCGGCCATATACGTTTCCGAGATCTGCTTGCCCGACATGCTGGTGGTGAAGATGTTCACCGACTGGCTCTGGTCGATCCACTTGCCGCGCTGTGCCGCGTGGCGGACGATCCAGATCGGATCGATCTCGAATACTTCCTTGTAGCGGGCGCGGATCTCGGCCGGGATGTCCGTGATGGCCTGCACCGATCCGTCGTAGTACTTCACCTTGTCCATCATGTCCTCGTCCCACAGCCCGGCTTCCTTGAGGTCGCCGACCAGGTACTGGTTGATGACGGTGAATTCGCCGCTGAAATTGGACTTCACATACATGTTCTTGTAGATGGGCTCGATTGACGGCACGCACCCCGCGATGTTGGCGATGGTCGCGGTGGGTGCCACCGCCATGGTGTTGGAGTTGCGCATGCCGTGCGCCTTGACGTGCGCGCGCACCGGTGCCCAGTCCATGTGCGAGCGGCGATCAACGCCCGTTGCCATGCCGCGCTCGCTCTCGAGCAGGTCCAGCGTGTCGACGGGGAAGATGCCGCGATCCCACTTGGAACCCTGGAAGGTCTCGTACGCGCCTTTCTCCCTGGCGATCTCGGACGAACTCAAGATGGCGTGGTAGGAGATGAACTCCTGCAGTTCGTCGGAGAACACCACCGCCGCTTCCGCGTCGAAAGGCAGGTTCAGCATGTAGAGAGCGTCCTGAATGCCCATGATGCCGAGTCCGATGGGGCGGTGACGCAGGTTGGCGTGCCGCGACTCCGGAGTCGGATAGAAATTCAGATCGATGACGTTGTCCAGCATGCGCACCGCCATCTTGATGGTGTACTTCAGGCGGTCGCGGTTGAGAGCACCGTCGTCGATGTGGCGCGCCAGGTTGATGGAGCCGAGGTTGCACACCGCGGTCTCATCCACCGACGTGTTGAGCGTGATCTCGGTGCACAGGTTTGAGCTGTGCACGACACCCACGTGATCCTGCGGCGAACGCAGGTTGCACGGATCCTTGAACGTGATCCAGGGGTGCCCGGTTTCGTACAGCATCGTGATCATGCGGCGCCACAGGTCGACCGCGCGCACGGTGCGATACAGGCGAATCTGCCCGGCCTCGACCATGCGCTCGTACTCTTCATAGCGAAGCTCGAAGGCGCGTCCGTAAAGGTCGTGCAGATCCGGCGTCTCGTCGGGCGAGAACATGGTCCACGGCCCGTCCGCCAGCACGCGCTTCATGAACAGGTCGGGAATCCAGCTCGCCGTGTTGGTGTCGTGCGTGCGCCGGCGCTCGTCGCCCGTGTTCTTGCGCAGCTCGATGAAGTCTTCAAAGTCATAGTGCCAGCACTCGAGGTACACGCAGGTGGCACCGCGCCGCTTGCCGCTGCGGTTGATGGCGGCGGTGGTGGCGTCGACGATCTTGAGGAACGGCACCACACCCTGGCTGCCGACGTTGGTGCTCTTGATGAGCGAGCCGGTGCCGCGGATGCTGGTCCAGTCGTTACCCAGGCCGCCCGACCACTTGGAGAGCTGGGCGTTGTCGCCGATGCACTTCAGAATGTGCGAGAGGTCGTCCTTCACCGTGGTCAGGTAGCACGAGCTCATCTGCGGGTGATTGGTGCCCGAGTGGAACAACGTGGGTGTCGACGGCACGTAGTGCAGCGACGAAATCACGTCGTAGAACTTGAGCGCCCAGCCTTCGCGATCACCGGTCTCGTTGAGAGCCAGGCCCATCGCGATGCGCATCCAGAAATACTGCGGCGTTTCCATGATCTCCTGCTGGAGATTCTTGAGAAAATAGCGGTCGTACAGCACCTGCGCGCCGAGGTAGTTGAACAGACGGTCGCGCTCGGGGCGAAGTTCCTTGCCCAGCCGCGCCAGGTCGAAGTCGAGCATGGCCGGGTCCAGGCGACCGGCGTCGACACCCATCTTGATCTTCTCGGCGAAGCCCGCGTGGTGCTTCTGCTCAAAGCTCTCGGCAAACTCGTCCACACCCAGCACGGCCTTGTACAGGTCGTTGAACAGGAAGCGCGCCGCGAGGGTGGAATAAACCGGGTCGCGCTCGATGCGAGCGCGGATGGACATGATGACGGCCTGGTTGATCTGCGAGGTCTGAATGCCGTCGTAAAGGCCGAGCTTGGTGTCGCGCAGGACACCGATCATGTCGACCGAGCCCTCCAGCCCCTGGCAGCAGTTGCTGATGGCCTTCTCGATCTCGCCGATGTTGAACTCGGCAACTTCGCCGCTGCGCTTGACGACCTTGATCTCGCGGCGGTCGATCTTCTCCAGCAGTTCGTCCTGCTTGTGCCGGCGGACATCCTCGCGCTGCTTGCGGTAGAGGATGTAGGCCTTGGCCACCTCGAAGAGCCCGCGCTCGGCGAGCATCATTTCGACGACGTCCTGGATGTCCTCGACACCCGGAATACGCTCCTCGAAGCGCTCCTCGATCAGGACGGTTACGTCGTCGGTGACGAGGGAGTAAAACTCGTTGGATACGGCGGCGCTGGTGGCCACACAGGCCTTCTCGATTGCGCGCTCAATACGGGTGCGATCGAAGTCGACAACGGAGCCGTTTCGCTTCTTTACTTTGGTAATCTCCATGGTTCTCCTACCGGCTGGCGTCCGGAATACGCTATCTTTAACAATTGCAATTAGTTATCTAATCGGTACGGGTTCGTTGGGCGGGGGCGGTTCCGTACGAAGTCGGCGTAACCCCTTGCCAGCATTAACGCAACATCTTGGGTCCACCGACCCACCGAACCCCAACCGATTGAGGTTGGGCCATCTTAGTGATGGCCCCCGGACGCGTCAAGACATTCTCCGGGTTGTGAAATGTTTATCATTTTGTCTATTATCTCGTTGTCAGGCATGAAGATAACCAATTTGGCGAGGGCCGGCAATGTGGATTCATTGTGGACGGAGCGTGGACAATTCCCGGGGTGTTTTGAAGCCCGGTCAGCCCCGCAATTGGACGTGGCCGGATAGTGAACACTTTGGATAGATTCGCCGGGTTGTGAACACCATCCGTGACAACGTTCTGCGCGTGCGTGAACGCGTCGCCGCCACTCTCGCGCGAGCGGGGCGGGGCCCCGCCGCCGCCACCATCGTGGCGGTCACGAAGACGTTTGACGCCGACACCGTGCGCGCGATTGTCGAGGCGGGGGTCACGGACATTGGCGAGAACCGCGTGCAGGAAATGCTGACCAAGGTTCCTCTGCTTGGCGACACCTGCCGCTGGCACCTGGTGGGGCCGCTGCAGCGCAACAAGGCGGGCAAGGCGCTCGACGTCGTGCACCTGTTTCACGGCATCGAGGATGTCCGCACTGCCGCGGCGCTGGATCGCCTGGCGGGAGAACGGGGCATGCGGGCGCGTGTTCTCCTGGAAGTAAACACCTCGCGCGAGACGAGCAAGCACGGCGTGAACCCGGAATCGGCGCCCGGTGTGGCGGAGCAGATTGCGTCGCTCCCGCATACCGACTGGCTGGGTCTCATGACGATCGGACCGCTGGACGCGGGTCCTGCGAGCACCCGCGAGTGCTTCCGACACCTCGCCGCGATTGCCAGCGACCTGCGCTCCCGGACCGGCCTTGCCCTGCCCGAGTTGAGCATGGGGATGAGCGACGATTTCGAGGTGGCTCTGGAGGAGGGTGCAACTCTGGTCCGGCTGGGGCGTGTAATCGGAGGTGACCGCTCCGCGCCCGGGGGTTGAGAAAAAACTTACCACGTGGGTGGGGTTTGGTTATCCTCCCTTGACAGGGTCACTTTCAGGGCCCCGACCCCGGCTGGCAACCTCTGTGTTTTAAGCCAGTTGCGGATACGGGGAAAGACCTGCCGGCTGGCGCGCCGATTGCAGAAGCGCCTTGTCGCCGGGAGCGAGCCCGCCGTTCCTGGCGTCGGCCGCAAGGGATCCGAAGGAGAACGTTTATGCGAATCACGCCACTGGATGTCCGCAAGCAGGAGTTTCGACGCGTCATGCGCGGCCTGGACGCTGACGAGGTTTATGCCTTTCTGTCCACCGTCGCGGACGAGTACGAAGCCGTCCTCAACGACAACAAAGCGCTGCGCGAGCGCCTGATCGAACTGGACGACAAGGTCCAGGAGTACCGCGCCATCGAGCGCACGCTGCGCGACACCCTGCTCACGGCCGAGCGCGTCACGGTTGACGCCAAGGACAACGCGCGTCGCGAAGCGGGTTTGATCGTCAAGGAAGCGCAGATACAGGCGGAGAAGGCGCTGCTCGACATTACGTCGGAGGCGGCACGCCTGCGCCAGGAAGCGCACCGCCTGCGTTCGCAGCGCGAAGCCTACCTGGCCAAGATGAAGGTGGTCGCGGAGTCGCACGTGAAATTCATCGAGTCCGCGGAGCGCGAGTTTGTCGACGAGGACCGCGCGGCGCGCGAGCCGGCCGCTTCGGCCGAACGCGCCCAGTCCGTGCCCGCACCCGCGGCGCGAACCACGAATCTCTTTGACGACAGTGCCGTGGCCGACACCGAGGTCATCCCCGGGCTTGGCGACATCCTGGACAAGCTGTCGCAGAGTCAGCGTGACATGATGGAGACCACGCAGAAGATCGACGCTGTGCCCGCACCGCCGCGCCCCGCGGCTCCTACGCCCGCCGCAACCGACGAGGTGTGGAACATGGAGCAGTTCCGGCGCGACCTGCAGAACATCTCGGCTGGCCGGCCTCTCGATCCCGAGGCACGCTAGCCAGTTCCGGCAGTATCTTGAACCCGGCCCGTGCGCGTAACCCGTGCGCGGGCCGGGCTCGTTTCCGCCCCGACATTCGCCGTTTCGGCCCCGTGGCCCTTCTGATAGAATGCCCGCCTTAATCGGCGCAATCACACGCGGGTTGCGCCGAATCAACACCATGCACGGACTCTTTGATCGCATTCAGGAAGCCACCGTTGCCATCACGCGCCGGTCACAGACGCGCCCCCACACGGGCGTGATCCTCGGCACGGGACTCGGTGACCTCGCCGACGCCATGCAGGTGGAGGCGACCATCCCGTACCGCGAGATCCCGCATTTCGTGGGCTCCACCGCAGAAGGACACAAGGGCAACCTCGTGCTCGGCAACTTGAGCGGGGTGCCGGTGGTCGCGATGCAGGGTCGCCTTCATTACTACGAGGGCTACTCGATGCAGGAGGTCACATTCCCGATTCGCGTGATGAAGGCACTCGGGGTCCGGCAACTTGTGATCTTCAATGCCGTGGGCGGGATGAACCCGCACTACGACCTCGGCGACCTCGTGGTCGTCACCGACCATATCAATCTGATGGGCGACAACCCGCTCATCGGGTGGAACGACGACCGGCTGGGGCCGCGTTTTCCGGACATGTCGGAGCCGTACAGCCGTGCCATGCGCGCGCGTGCGGAAACCGTGGCCATTCGTCTGGGCACACCACTTCGACGCGGTGTCCTGGTTGCCGTGGCCGGTCCCAATCTCGAGACCGCGGCCGAGTACCGTTTCCTGCGCCGCGTGGGTGCGGACGTGGTGGGAATGTCGATGGTGCCCGAGAACCTGGTGGCGGTGCACGCGGGGCTCGCCGTGCTGGGCGTGTGTGTGGTCACCGACCTGTGCCGCCCCGATGCGCTCGAGGCCGCCGACCTCTCCAGAATCATCGCGACCGCCAACGCGGCGGAGCCGCGCCTGCGTCGCATTCTTCTCGAATTTCTGAAACAGGACTGACCGATGAGTGCCGTCGAACCGCGCCTGCCGAAACTCGCGTCGAGCGAGAACGTGCCGCGCGCCGAAGAATCCATCGGCGCGTACTGGGAGAGCGCTCGCATCTTTGAGCGCAGCGTTGAGGAGCGCCCCGCGGACCGCACGTGGGTGTTTTACGAAGGACCGCCCACCGCAAACGGCAAGCCCGGTGTGCACCATGTGATCGCACGCCTGTGCAAGGACATGGCGTGCCGTTATCACACCATGCTGGGCCAACGGGTGGTGCGCAAGTCGGGGTGGGACACGCACGGGTTGCCGGTCGAGATTGAAGTCGAGCGCCAGCTTGGCATTCAGCACAAGGAAGAGATCGAGAAGTACGGCATCGCGGAGTTCAACCGCCAGTGCCGTGAGAGTGTTTTCAGGTACGAGAAGGACTGGGTGGCATTCACGCGCCGCATTGGTTACTGGCTCGACCTCGAGCATCCCTACGTCACCTGTCACAACGACTACATCGAGTCGGTGTGGTGGATCCTGAAGGAGTTCTGGAAGGCTGGACTCATCTACCAGGGTCACCGCATCGTGCCGTTCTGCCCGCGCTGCGAGACGTCGCTTTCCAGCCACGAGGTGAGTCAGGGCTACAAGGATGTCGCCGACCCCTCGCTGTTCGTCATGTTCAAGCGCGCCGACGCCGACGAACACTTCCTGGTGTGGACAACGACACCGTGGACACTCATCTCAAACGCGGCACTCGCGGTGGGTCCGGATCACACGTACGCGCGCGTGCGCCACAACGGCCGCGTGCTGATTCTGGCGCAAGCGCGCCTCTCGGTTCTGGACGGCGAATACGAAATCATCGACACCGTGAAGGGGAGCGAGCTGGCGGGGAAGACCTACGAGCCGCTGTTTCCGTACTTCAGCGGCACCGAGGGTGCATTTCGAGTCGTCGCCGCGGACTTCGTGAGTCTGGAAGACGGTACCGGCATCGTGCACGCGGCACCCGCATTTGGTGAGGACGACTACCGTCTTCATCGCGAACAGGGCGTGCCGCTGATTCAGGCCGTCACGCCGAGCGGGACGTTTGACGAACGCGTCACCGAGTGGTCCGGTCAGTTTATCAAGGACGCCGACAAGTCCATCACACGCGCGCTGAAGGGAAAGGGGCTGGTCTACCGCCTCGACACCATCACGCATTCGTACCCGTTCTGCTGGCGCTGTGCGACACCCCTCATGTATTACGCGCGCCGGGCCTGGTACATCAGCACCACCTCCTATAAGGAGCGCATGCTGGAGGCCAACCGCACCGTCAACTGGATCCCGAAGGAAGTGGGAGAGCACCGCTTCGGCAACTGGCTCGAGAACAACGTGGACTGGTCTCTCTCGCGCGAGCGCTACTGGGGGACTCCTCTCAACATCTGGATATGCGGCGCGTGCGACGCCCGCGACGCGGTGGGCAGCATTGCCGAGTTGCGCGAGCGGGCGCTGAACGCGCCGGCCGAAATCGACCTCCACCGTCCGGTGGTGGATGGCATCGATCTGCGCTGTGCGTGCGGCGGCGTCATGAAGCGCGTGAAGGAAGTCATCGACGTCTGGTTTGATTCCGGTGCGATGCCCTTTGCGCAGTACCACTACCCGTGGGACGAGAGCGGGATGTTCGCGTCGCAGTTTCCCGCCGACTACATCTGCGAAGGCATCGACCAGTCGCGCGGCTGGTTCTACTCGCTGCTCGCGATCTCCGTTTTCCTTAAGGGGCAGAGCCCGTATCGCAACGTGCTCACGACCGAGCTGATTCTGGACAAGCACGGGCAGAAGATGTCGAAGAGCAAGGGCAACACGGTGGAGCCGTGGGAGGTGCTGAACCAGGACGGCGCCGACGCGCTGCGCTGGTACATGATTACCACCAGCCCGCCGTGGACACCCACGCGCTTTGACCGCGACGGTGTGGGCGACACCGCGCGCAAGTTTCTGGAGAACCTGCGCAACGTGTACGCGTTCTTTGCCCTGTACGCCAACGTGGATGGCTGGACGCCGGACCTGGGTTCCGGCGAGCCGGCCCTCCTCGACCGCTGGATCCTGTCGCGGTATCACAGCACCACGGCGCGCGTGCGCGAGTGCATGGATGCGTACGACGTCACACGCGCGGCGCGCACACTGGAGCGGTTTGTTCTCGACGAGCTGTCCAACTGGTACGTGCGCCGTTCGCGCCGCCGGTTCTGGAAAGGCGAGATGGGCCCCGACAAGCTCGCGGCCTACGCGACGCTCTCCACGGTGCTCGACGGCATCGCGCGCATGCTAAGCCCCCTTGCACCCTTTATCGCCGATGAGTTGTACCTCGCGTTGCGCGGGCTCACGATCGAGACGGCGCGCGGCGAGAGCGCGCACCTCGCGGAGTTTCCGCGTGCCGACACGGCCGCCATCGATGCCACGCTGGAAGCGCGCATGGAGATGGCGCTGGAAGTTGCCTCCATCGGGCGCACCATTCGCAACGACGCCGCCATTCGCGTGCGTCAGCCGCTGGCGCGCGTGCTCGTTCACTCGGCCGACACCGAAGCGTTGAACGGTTTCCTTGCCAGTCGCGAGATCGTGGCCCTCGTGCTGGATGAGCTCAACGTGCGCGAACTTGCGCCCGCCGCCGACCTGGGTGCATTCGTGACCCTGGCAGCGACACCGGCCTTCCCGGTGCTGGGGAAGAAGTACGGCAAGCGCGTCCCGAAGATTGCGGAAGCCATCAAGCGTCTCGACACCGCGGCCCTGCTGCGTTTCATGCAGAGCGGCACAGCCAGGCTGGACGTGGACGGAGAAGCGGTGGACCTCACGCGCGAAGACATGAGTGTCGCGGTGAGCGCCGCCGCGGGGTTTGGCGCGCGCGAAGAGCGCGGTCTCACCGTGATTGCGGATCTCACGCTGAGCGATGAATTGCGCCAGGAGGGGAGTGCTCGTGAGGTCATCAACCGCCTGCAGAACCTGCGCAAGGGTTCCGGTTACGCAGTGACGGATCGCATCCGTATCCGCTATGACGGCGACGCGGAGACTGTGAGCGTGTTCACAACCCAGCGTGCCCTGATCGCGGCCGAGACACTTGCGGACGAGGTCGCGCACGGGGCGGGCGACTGGGCGGATCAGGCGGCGTTCGATATCGACGGGCACGACGTCCGCGTGTGGATTCAGAAATCTCGTTGACACCCGCCCCGGGCGGTAATATCTTTCCAACGCTTCGGCGGCGCCGAAAACTGCTATAAGTTATTTGTTAGTAAGGGGTTATGCATCAATGAACAAGCGCGATCTGCAGCGATTCAAGAAGCTCATCGAAGACGAACGTCAGCGTGTTCTGCAGCGGCTCGGGATGATCGAGGAAGAAATCCAGGGCATGAGTGCGGCGCAGTCGGGCAATCAGAGCTACTCCAATCATATGGCGGACGTCGGCAGCGATGCGATGGAGCAGGAACAGGCGTTCCTGCACGCAAGCCAGGGCACGGACTACCTGCTCGCCCTGGAAGAAGCGCTGCGTCGCATCGACAAGGGCACCTACGGCACGTGCGAGGAATGCAACGAGAAGATTCCGCCGCGCCGGCTCGAAGCTTTCCTGGCCGCGCGACTGTGCATCAAGTGTCAGTCGCGCCTGGAGCGACTGCAGAGGAGTTAGGCTTGCGCCTGTTCTTGCCGGCCGTCCTCGTCGTTGCGCTCGACCAGTTCACCAAGCACCTGTTCTGGAACAACGCCCGGAACTACGAGATCATCGAAGGGTGGTTCAACATCACCCTGGTGAAGAACGCGGGTGCGGCCTTTGGGATGTTCCAGGGCGCGCGCGTGTTCTTCATCTGCGCCAGCATCGTCGCCGTTGGACTCATCATCTATATCGCGCGCCGGCTCCCTGCGGAGGAGAAGGCGCGCCGTGTTTTTCTGGGGATGATTCTCGGCGGTGCCATCGGTAACCTGATCGACCGCGTTGCCACCGGCGAGGTGGTCGACTTTCTGCAGATCGGCTGGCAGGGCCACTACTGGCCGGTGTTCAACGTGGCCGACATGGGTGTTACCATCGGCGCATCGCTGCTGGTTCTGCAGGCGTTGCGCACGCGACCCCGGCCCGAGGCCCCTGTCGTCCCTCCGGTACCGGCCGACGAATCCGGTCCCAATCACACATCCTAGGCGCGCCACGCGCGCTGTTCAGGAACCCCATGACGCGCGTTGTCTTTACCGTTGAGCCCGATGAGGAAGGGCTCCGCCTCGATCGTTTCTGCGCCGCACGGCTGCCGGAGTTGTCGCGTACGCGCGTGCAGGCGCTGAACGCCGCCGGCGGGATAACGGTGGACGGTGGCAACCGCCTCGACAGTTACACATTGAGCGCGGGGGAAGTGGTCGCAGTAGATGCGGAACAGGTCGCGGAACGTGCGCCCGGCCCGCCCCTCGCGCAGTCGATCCCAATCCAGGTTGCGTACGCCGACGACGCCGTGGTGGTGGTGAACAAGCAGGCGGGCCTGGTTGTCCATCCGGCGCACGGAAACTGGGACGGAACCCTGGTGAACGCTCTCGCCGGCAGCGGCGTCACGCTGGCACCGCTGGGATCACCCGACCGCCCGGGTGTTGTGCACCGGCTCGACAAGGATACCTCCGGCCTCATGGTTCTCGCGCGTACCGACGCCGCGTACCGCGCGCTCGTGGATGCGTTCAAGGCGCACGCAGTGGGGAAGACCTACCACGCCATCGTGCACGGCAACCTGAGTGCGCGATCGCTCACCCTCGAAGGGACCATCGCGCGCGACGCCGTGCATCGGCAACGCATGACGGTGACAAAGGGCGCCGGAAGGCCCGCGCGCACGGATGTCTTGGTGGTAGACACGTTTAGCCATTTCGACTATATTCGCGTCCATACCCGCACCGGGCGAACCCATCAGATTCGCGTTCACATGGCGCACGCGGGCAATCCCTTGCTCGGCGACGCGGTGTACGGCGGCCGCCGAAAGCGGTCGTACCCAGGCGCCCGGGTTCGCACGATGGTGGATAATCTGGTGAAGCTGGTTCCACGGCACGCGCTGCATGCGTCGCAACTGTCATTCGATCATCCCGTGACCGGGCTGCGTATGACGTTCACGTGCGCGCTCCCACCCGACATGCGGAATGCTCTTGAGATTCTGTATCGGGAAGACCGTGCGAAGGAGGCCTCTTGAAGATCACGCAGCGTGAAGTAGGCAGCGCGCTGATTCTGGACCTGAACGGTAAGCTTACCGGCGGGCCGGACGCGGACCTCTTCCGTGAAACCTTCAAGACGCTCATGGACCAGGGCCGGCGGAATTTCATCATCAACCTGGAAAAGGTGACCTGGATAAACTCCACCGGGCTTGGGATCCTGATCAGCAACTACGCCAACGTTCGCAAGGACGGCGGCGACCTGGTCGTGATGCGGGCTTCCGAGCGTATCGAGAGCATTCTCTACGTCACCAAACTCAATCTCCTCTTCAAGACATTTGAGAACGAAGAAGACGCCGTGAAAAGCTTCACGCAGTCCGCACGCTAGTCCACCCTGATTTGTATGGGGAAAAAGAACTCCGTCGAGAAAATGATTCTCAACATCCCGAGTGACCTCAAGTTCCTCGGGGCGGTGGACGCGGCCATTCAGGACCTCGCGCGCGAGTTTCTGTTTTCGCAGGACGCGATCAACGACGTCAGCACCGCACTGATCGAGGCGTGCAGCAACGCCATCGAGCACGGCAACCGCTTCTCGCCCGACAAGCGTGTGGTCGTGACCCTGACCTTCAACGGGGACGCGTTCTACGCGAGTGTGAAGGACGAAGGCCCCGGTTTTGACTTCTCAAACGCGCTGGTCGAGGACACCTCGCCGCCCGAGCTCATGAGCGAGCGCGGCCGCGGCATCATGATCATGCGCGCATTCACCGACAGCCTTGCCTGGCGCTACGCCGACGGCGGTCTCTACGTGGAGCTGTCCAAGCTTCGGCGCGGCGACGCGTCCGGGGAGCCGTCGGAATAGTGCCCGTCGCGCGCGGCGCCCGCCCCGCGGAACCGACCGGTCCATTCGCAGGTAAAAGGGGCGCGGCGGGTCCGTGCACGACCCAGCGGAGCGGCCCTAGATGAACGGTCCCTACACCGTCGTCCTTTCCATCGTCTACTTCGCCTGTGGCGTCGTCACGTTCCTGCTGGGACTGACGCTGCTGCGCGTCGGGCGTTCCAACGCCCCCGCACGCGCCGCGGCCCTCATGCTGTTCTTCGCGGGCGTGGGTCCGCTGCTTTCGGCATCCGGCCTGGTTCTTGTCCAGTCCCTGCGCGAGGGCTCCGTGCTCTACACGAGCATGGTGGAAAATTTCGAGTACCTGTGGGAGTTCTACTTCCCCTCGCTCCTGCTCTTCGCACTCACGTTTCCGCGCGAGAACCGGCACCTGCAACGCTGGCCGGTGATCGGGTTTCTGGTTTTCCTCCCCTATATCCTCCACCTTGCGGCACTCACTTTTGGTGACCGCATGATGGAAGAGCTCATGAAGATGCCGCAGTCGATCGGGCGCGACACGGGGCTGGGCGCGCGCGCGCGCGAGATCTCGCTCTCCGGCCTGGACGCGGTGGTGGGTGCGATGGTTCGCCTGCTGAAAGGCGTGCACCGCGACTTCTACGCACTGGTGAACATCGTCTACTCGCTCCTGGCGCTTGATCTCCTGTGGCGAAGCCAGTCGGGGCTGGTGAACCCGCGTCTTGCACGCCAGCTGCGCACGGTGTCGCTGGGTGTTGCGGTGAGTGTCGCCTGTTACACGGTGGCCAAGATCGCGGGCATGACGGGAACCAAGCTGATATCACCCGCGGCCAAGCTGGCGCTGCTCAACTTCTCGTTGATTGCCAGCGGCGGAGCCATCGCGTACGCGGTGATCCGGCAGCGCTTCCTCGGCGTGCGCGACGTGCTGCGGCGCACGATCTTCTATGGAACGGTCGCGGGTTTGTTTGCGCTCGTGTACCTGGTGATCGTGCGGCCCGTCACCGACTTCTTCGGCCAGTACAGCGCCGGCGGCCGCGAAACCTTCGAGGCCGTTTTCGTGGTGCTGCTGGTGCTCGCGTTCCAGCCGGCGGTCGAGCGGGCGGAGTCGCTTCTGGAGCGCGCACTCGCGCGCGGTCGCGGCGACGTCGCGCGCCGGTTCAAGGTGGTGGGCGACTCCATCGCCGCCGCCACCACGCACGAGATTCTGGACGATGTCGTTGTGCGCGGGCTGCGCGACGTGCTGGACGCGTCCGAGGTGCGGCTGGTGGTGGTGGAGAGCCAGGACGATGCCTTCGCGCTGTCGCTGGCCGAGATCGCGGAGCCGGTCCGGCGTCGCGACTTGATGCGCCTCTCCGGCCCGCCGCGGCGGCCACGCCGGCGTCGTGCACAGGCCGAGCCGCTGCTTGCGCGACCGGTGGTGACGGCGCATTCGTTGCCCACGCGCGGTGACGTGTTTGTACCCGTGGTGCAGGAGAAGCGGTGTGCCGCGTACCTGCTCCTGTCGGAAAAAGTGTACGGCCTCCCCTACGGTGCCGAAGAACTCGGGCATCTGGCGGTGTTGTCGACCCAGATCGGCGCCGCACTCCAGAACATCCGCCTGCTCGCCGAAAACGTGGACCGCAAGGTGTTCGAAGAGGAACTCAAGATCGCGCGTCAGATTCAAACCCAGATGCTGCCGGGCGAGCCGCCCGAACTGCGCGGATTCGACGTGTACGGTGTCGCCGTACCCAGTCGCCAGGTGGGCGGCGACTACTACGACTTCGTTCCCATCGACGAGAACCGCTTTGCCATCGTGGTGGCGGATGTGTCGGGGAAGGGAATCCCGGCGTCGATCCTGTCGGCATCGCTGCAGGCAACCGTGCATTCGAGCACGGACGCCCACACCAGCCCCGCCGACATGATGGGGAAGTTGAACCGCCTCTTGTACCGCAACACCAGCGCCTCGGAGTTCGCCACCGCCTTCTATGCGGTGGTTGATCTCGAGAGCGGGCAGATGCGCTACGCCAACGCGGGTCACGATTTTCCGTTCGTCGTCAACGGCGAGGACGCGCGGCGCCTCGAGGAAAGCGGGCTCGTGCTGGGCTGCATCCCCGACTTCCGGTACGAAGAACTGACCTACCAGATTCCGCCTGGCGGGTGCCTGGTTGTGTTCACAGACGGTGTAACGGATTCGGAGTCGCGTGCCGGCGAGTCCTACGGAGCGGAACGCTTGCAACGCGTCCTGCAGAGCATCGACGGTGCTCCGGCGCGCGACGTGTGTCGCCGCGTCATCGAAGACGTGCGCGGGTTTGGCGACGGTGAGAATCAGGACGACCTGACGCTGGTGGTCCTGCGGCGCGCGGGGAAGGCGTGAGCGACGCGCGCATTCTGGCCGTCGACCCCGGGGAGCGTCGGGTTGGCCTCGCGGTAAGCGATCCCCTCGGCATCATCGCGCAGGGGCTGCCCACGTTTGACCGCAAGAGCGACGGCGACGTGTTTGCACGGATCGCGACACTGGTTCTGGAGTATGAAGTGGTGTGTGTGGTGGTGGGATACCCCACCGCGTTGTCGGGTCGCAAGACCGACGCCACGGCGCGCGCGGAAGCATTCATGGCGGAACTGCGCCGCCGCGTGGGTGTCCCGGTCGAACCGTGGGACGAGCGCTTGAGCAGTACCGAGGCGGGGCGCATTCTGGCCGGACATGTGCGGGGGGACAAGAAGAAGATCGATCGCATGGCAGCGGTGTTGATCCTGCAAGGATATCTGGACGCCCACCGCAACCGGCCGCCACAATAACGCTATGAGCAGACCGGGACGCTTTTTCGTCATCGTGCTGGCCGTCATCGCACTCGGTGTGGCGGGATTTGGCGCGTATGTGCTGCGCGACGTAACGCGTGGCGGGCCGCTGGGCGACAAGGTTCGCATCACGGTGCCCGAAGGCGCGGGCTTCGCGAGCGTCACCCGCCAGCTGGTGGAGACCGGGCTTGTGAAGCGCGCGTGGACGCTTACGTTTTTTGCGCGCGCCTCGCGCAGCGACCGCGAGATCCAGAAGGGCACCTACGAGTTCCAGCACGGAACGCCCTCCATCGACATCCTGCGCGCCCTCTCCAACGGCGACATCCTGGCCGTGATCCTCACCGTGCCGGAAGGCTTCAACACGTGGCAGATTGCAGGTGCAGCGCGCGCGGCGGGCATCGACTCGCTCGCACTGCTGGATGCCGCCCGCGACCCCGAGCTGCGCAAGGCCCTGGGCGTGCCGGCGGCCAACCTGGAGGGTTACCTGTTTCCCGACACCTACAAGATTCCCTTCGGCAGCGACGCGCGCGATGTGGTGGCCCAGATGCTGACGCGCTTTCACTCCGTCTGGACACCCGGGTTTGAGAAGCGCGCCAGTGAGATCGGAATGACGCGGCACGAGGTGCTTACCCTTGCCTCCATTGTTGAAGCGGAGGCGCGCGTGGACGACGAACGCGCCAGCGTGTCGGCCGTGTATCACAACCGGTTGAAGAAGGGGATCAAGCTGGACGCGGACCCCACCGTGGCGTACGCGATGGGCGGCTTCCGCGGCCGCCTCTATTACAAGGACCTCGACATCAGCTCGCCGTACAACACATATCGCAACCGGGGGCTGCCTCCGGGGCCGATCTGCAGCCCCGGAACGGCGTCAATTCGCGCAGCACTGCACCCCGACCCGGATGTCACCGCACTCTTCTTCGTGGCGCGCGGGGACGGCCGGCACGTTTTTTCCAACACGTATCGCGAGCACGACGCCGCCATCCGGCGCATTCGGCGCGAAGAGGCGAGTGAAAAGCAGTAGAATAGAGAGCATGCTGAAGGTTTCCCCGGAGAATCAAACGCACCTCGACCGGCTCACCGCCGTTATCAGCGCGCACGGACCCATGGTGGTCGCGTATTCCGGCGGTGTCGATTCGGGATTGCTTGCGTTTGTCGCGCACCGCACGCTCGCCGGGCGGATGCGCTGTGTCCTGGGGGTTTCGCCGTCGCTGGCGGGGGACGAAGACACACAGGCGTGGGCGTTTGTCGAGAAGCACGGGATCCCGTGTGACCGCATCCAGACCGAGGAAATGTCCGACCCGCGCTACCGCGCCAACGGGCCGGATCGTTGCTACTTCTGCAAGACCGAGTTGTTCACGCGCATCGAATCCGCTCCCGTCGCGCGTGCGTTTCCCGTGCTGGCCTACGGCGCCAATGCGGACGATCGTTTTGACCACCGTCCCGGTGCCCGCGCGGCCCGCGAACATTCCGTGGTTGCTCCGCTCGCGGAAGCCGGACTCGGGAAGGACACCGTGCGCGCGCTGGCGCGCGACCTCGGCCTCGCACTGTGGGACAAGCCCGCGTCGCCGTGCCTTGCATCCCGCATTCCGTACCACAGCGAAGTAACGGAGGAGAAACTGGCACAGGTGGAACGCGCGGAGCGCGTCCTGCACACGCGCGGCTTTGTTGTGTGTCGCGTGCGGCACCACGGCGACGTGGCGAGGGTCGAAGTGCCCGTCGAAGAGCACGCGCGCCTGCAGGCGGTGTGGCCGGACGTTGTGAACGAAGTGGTGGGGGCGGGGTTCAAGTCGGTGGAATTGGTGGAGGATGGTTTCAAGAGCGGCCGTCTCAATGACGCGCTGCGCCGCGCGCCTTGACACCCACCGGGTCGTGTGATTCCATGCGGACGCCCTGTGCGGAGGAGTACCGATGAACAAGACCACCGAACAGACTCCCACCGAACGACGCTTCAACTGGAAGCTGTTTGGCGCCGGCCTGGCCGCGATCGTCATTGGCTACGTGCTGCTCGCCATCAACGATATTACCGTCGCCCCGCTTCTGCTCGTTCTCGGGTACTGCATCCTGGTCCCCCTGGCATTCCTCCTGTAGCCGTCCGGCTCCAAGGCCCGTTTCGGGCGAATAGCTCAGTTGGTAGAGCGTCTGCTTTACACGCAGAAGGTCACAGGTTCGAGCCCTGTTTCGCCCACCATTCTTCCCGGGGACGGCCCCAACCGCCCTAACCTGAACGGGGACTGGCGGTTTCCGGTGTGGGGAACCGGGTATGCTCGGGTGCTCCATCGCGGGTGGCGCCGAAACGGGGCCCCCGCGGACCCGCAGGGCCGCGGGGTGGTGAGGCGACAGGACCCGCGAGGCAACTGCGCCACCCGCCGTGCACCAGGGTAGCCAGGCTACCCGGCGCGGTACTACGAGAAACCGACCCCCATGCCGGGCGGTTTGGGCCGTCCCCATGCTTCACACCTAAAAATTGTGCGTTGACACTGTCTTGCGAGCCGTGGTAGGATTTTACCCGGTCGAGTAAGGTGTCAATTAGCCAACCGGTGGAGGGATATCCGCTGACACTGGCTTTACGTCAGCGTGGTTTTCCAAGGGCCATCACCCATACAACCACTTTTTGGAGGTGTAGGAATGTTGAAAGGAAAGTTCGCTGTCCTTTCGCTCGCCGCAGCTGCAATGCTGTGTCTTCAGATTGCCGGCGCCAATACCGTGAATAGCGGTATTGTCGACAAGTGCAATTCGACGGCCAGCTCTGCGAACGGCGTTAACTTCGCCTGTCCGCAGAGCGACGGTGACGCGCTCAGCGCCGGGGGTCTCACGATCTCCGTGACGGTGAAGGACAACACGAATACGGCGATCCCTGGCATCCCGGCGTCCGACGTTTGGATCAAGGGTTGCGCTGATCTGCTCGTTCTCTGCGGTGGCTCGGGTGCTATCAGCGCCAGCGCTGCCACGGATGCCAACGGTCAGACCACGATTACCGGTGACCTCGCGGCGGGTGGCTGCGACACGGGTGTTAACGTTGTCGTCCAGGGTATCGTCCTTGGCGGCGGCTCGTGCCCGGCGCTCTGCCTTGGTATCGCGATCCGTACTGCGGATACAGTCGGCCCTGCCGGCGGTCCCCCGGATCTCAAGGTCGACGTGCTTGACTTCTCGCAGTTTGGTACCCGTTATCCGTCGCCGCCGAAGGTGTACAACGCGTGCGCGGATTTCGTGGCGCCGTTCGGCACGGTTAACGTGGCGGACTTCGCGAAGTTCGGTGCGCACTACAACCACAAGTGCTAGTCGGCGAGCGAATAGCGGCTTGGAGTGACTCCTAAATTGTTCGCGACAGTAGTTTTGGCAAAGGAGTTTGTCGCTATGAAGAGAGCTCTGGCAGTGGCGCTTGTTGCCGCGTGTATTGGCGTTTACGCCAGTGTCGCTTCGGCACAGGTGCCTTTCGTTCAGGTGTTTTTCGACGCCGACGAGTTTGGAGAGGGCTATAGCGAAACGCAGTCGTCGTGCTTGAGCACGAGCGGCGTTTCCAACCTCTACGTCGTCACGCAGAACTGGAACATGTTCGTGCAGGCGGTCGAATATCAGGTTCAGTTCCCCCCGCAGGTCTTCTATCTGGGCGAGACGCCGAATGTTGGGGTCAATGACCTCTTCATCGGTAATTCCCAGACGGGTATGACGATCGCGTATAACCTCCCGCAGAACGGGTTTGCCCCGATTCACCTCTCGACCTTGAACGTTATCGGTACTGGCGCGTGCAATTGCGCAGCCCAGACGCCGTATGCGATCACGGTTGTTGGTGAGCCGAACGGCGTGCCTGCCAAGCCGCGGGCGGTTCGTTGGCCGGACTTCGCGGCAGTCGAGGGCGTCGGTATGACGTCGTTGCTCTGCCCGGGTTTCGTGTCGACGTCGCAGTCGACCTGGGGCGGAATCAAGGCCCTGTATCGTTAGTAGTTAGTGCGGTTGTCAGGGGCTGGGTGAGCCCTGTTTTCGGGGTTCATCCACGACACGCGATAGCGGGTTCGCCCAGCCACTTTCTCAACAACTGTTTGGCATCATCAAGGAGAGACCCAAATGAAGAAGATTCTATTGCTGACGCTGGCGCTCACGGTGTGTGCCGCGGGTGCCTCGATGGCCGATCACATCGGTATCTACGCGGATGCTGCTGGCGTCGATTGCTTTGACAACACGCTTGCGTTCCCCCCGACGACGAACCCTGTGTACATCGTGCACAAGTTCAACGGCGGCACGGGTTCGACCGCGTCGCAGTTCAAGGTTAACGACACGACCGGCCTGTTCAATGGCGGCGCGTCGACGAGCTATCTGCTCATCGGTGCGTTCACGACCGGTGCGTCGGTTGCCTACGGTGGCTGTCTGGGCGGCGACATCGTCGTTGGTCAGATCAACTACCTGTGGTTCGGCGCGCCGCTGACGTGCGGTGCCCTCCAGATCGTCGCCGATCCGACCGCTGTGCCGGATCCGGTTCTCACGACGGTGGACTGCAACTTCACGCTGAAGCCGACGACGGGTGGTTCGTTCTTTTTCAACCAGAACGGCACCTGCCCGTGTCAGGACCCGAATGCCACGTCACAGTCGACCTGGGGCAACGTCAAGTCGCTCTATCGCTAGTCTCTAGCGAAGTCGGTTGTTTCGAGCAAATAGCGCCCGGGCCCCTCGTGGGCCCGGGCGCGCTCTTTTTGGGGGTGGCAGGAAAGCTGCCGTTGCCGCAGATTGCACCTCCTCAGGGGATGGCACTAACGGCCGTTGTTGCGAAAGGATAAGCAGTTAGAGAGTTGAGTTCGAACGGCACATCGATTGCATTGGCAAGGTGTTGAAAAGCCTTGACAGTCCAAGCGTAGCACGGGATATTGGCGACGTATTCGGATCGGCCAGATCCGAGGACTGTCCGAAGGTTCGGGATCCACACTCGCGTCTCGGGGCCCCTTCCCCGCGTGGGTGTAAATCCGGGAGTCAAGAGAGCGGTTCAAACGGATCTGAGACAAGGAGCCCATTATGAAGAAGTTTGTGCTAACGGTTGTAGCGCTCTGCCTCGCCGCGGCTCCCGCGTCGGCGCAGATTGAGTCAATTGGTATCTACGAGGACCAGACGGCGCTGGACTGCGAAATCGCGGACACGGCCCCGGGCCTCAAGAACATTTACATCGTCCACACCAACTCGGCCGGTACCCAGGCTTCCCAGTGGAAGCTGAACAACGACCCGGGTATGACGATGGCGTTTCTGTCGGGCACGGTGTTCGCACCGTTCCTCCTGATCGGCTCGGCAACGGCGGGCGCGTCTGTGGCCTACACGGACTGCCGCACCGGTACCTTCCCCATCATGACGGTTTCGTACTTCGCGTCGGGTACGAGCACGGCGTGCTCGAAGTTCTTCCTGACCCCGGATACGACGGCGGATCCTCCGGTGCTCGGCATCGTGGACTGCGGGTTCAACCTGCTCGCGTTCCCCCCGGGCGTCGGTGTTGTGAACGCCAACGGCTCCTGCCCGTGCGATGTTTCGACGGCGCAGTCGACGTGGGGCAATGTGAAGGCGCTCTACAAGTAGTCCTGAGCTGCCAGCTCTCCAGGAAGGCTCCCGGGTCCAAACCCGGGAGCCTTCTTGCTTTTGGGCCCGTGCCCCGCACGCATTTCTCATGGTCGCTTTTCTGACCCCTTGCTAGACTGCGCCTCGCACGGAGAGGACCGCGCGCCGCACATGTCAGAACCCAATCGACTCTTCGAAGAACTACGCTCGCTGGCGACCGAAAGCCGCAATCCCGCCACGCGCGAGATCGACCTCGCGCCAACCACGCGCATCCTTGAACTCATGAACGACGAGGACCGCGGGGTTGCGGAGGCGGTTCGCGCTTGCCTCCCTGACATCGCGCGCGCCGTCGACATCATTGCGGACGTATTTCAAGGCGGCGGGCACCTGGTGTACGCAGGGGCGGGCACCAGCGGCCGACTCGGTATCCTGGACGCGTCCGAGTGCCCACCCACGTTTGGCGTCGCACCGGAGATGGTGCAGGGACTCATCGCCGGCGGCCCGGACACGGTGTTTCGCTCGCGCGAGGGTGTGGAGGATCAGGAAGCAACCGGTGCCACCGACGTCGCCGCGCACGGGGTGGGGCCGGGCGACGTGCTGGTGGGCATTACGGCCAGCCGGCGGACACCGTGGGTGCTGGGTGCACTTGCGGAGGCGCGGCGTCTCGGCGCGCGCACCGTGCTGGTGCGCTGCAACGACGGCCCCCGCCCGGATGTGGACGTCGTGATCACGGTCGTCACCGGACCTGAAGCGCTCACCGGGTCCACGCGACTCAAGGCCGGCACGGCCCAGAAGATGGTGCTCAACATGCTGACGACGGCCAGCATGATCAAACTGGGCAAGGCGTACGAAAACCTCATGGTGGATCTCAAGCCCAACAGCGCCAAGTTGATCGAACGCGGGAAGGGAATCGTCATGTCACTCGCGGGTCTCTCCTACGACGAAGCCACGCGCGTGTACGAGGGTGCCGGGCGCAACGTCAAGGTGGCGGTGGTCATGGCGCGCCGCGGCGTGGACGCGCCCGAGGCAACGCGGCTTCTCGCGGCAGCCGGGGGCTTTCTGGCCCGTGCCCTGGGGGAACGTTCATGATCGCGCGCTGCATCCGCGTGTTCCTGCTTGGGTTGCTCGTTGCAACCCAGCTCTCCTGCGGCAAGAAGGCGGCCGACGAGGGTCCCGTGGTTCGCTTCTGGCAGTTCTGGGATGTCGCCACCATCCAGCCGCTTGTCGACGAGTTCATGCGCCAGAATCCCGGCGTGCGCGTCGAAGTCGAACAGCTCACCTGGAAGAGCGGGCTTGAGAAGATTCAGGCCGCGGTGGCGTCGGGGACGCAACCCGATCTGTGCGAACTCGGGTCAACGTGGCTCCCCCGATTCAGCTATGAAGGCGTGCTCGAGGACCTGACACCGGTGTACGAAACCGAGCGGGACAACTTCCTGATGTGGGAAAGTGCAATCTGGAAGGGACGCGTGTACGGGTTGCCGTGGGTGCAGGGGTCGCGCGTGTTGTTCATCAACCGAGACCTGTTCCGCCGCGCCGGACTGAACCCCGACCAGCCGCCGCGCACGTGGCCGGAACTTTTGGAAGCGTCGCGCAAGGTGAGCGGGCTGGGAGACGGCGTCTACGGCTTCGGGCAGAACATTGGCGAACGCTACGTGCTGTTCAAGAAGTACATGGCATTCGCGTGGGGCAACGGCGGCGAGGTGCTGGATTCCACGGGAGCCGTGGTGCTCAATTCCGCGGCCAACGTCGAAGCACTCGAGTACTACCTGACGCTGGCGCCGTTCTCGCTCCAGGAAAAGCAGGAAGTGCTGGACCAGTACTTCAAGACGGGGCGCCTCGGGATGCAGATTTCGGGGGCGTGGAACCTCAAGAACTACGCGCTGGAAGCACCGGGGCTGGACTACACCGTGGCCCTGGTCCCGCGCCCGGCCGAGAACCGCGGGACGCACGCGAGTTTTGCGGGGGCGGAGATGCTCGTGGTCTTCAAGGGCTCGAAGCAGCGCGACGCGGCCCTGAAGCTGGCACTCTTCCTTCAGTCGTACGGACCCGCGCGCACGCTCTCGCTCGCGGAGAAGAGTGTGTTTCCCGCCGCGCGCGCAGCCATGAATGATTCCACCTTCACCTCGGACCCGCGCGTGCGCGTGTTCGTCGAGCAGTCGCTGACGAGCCGCACGCCGCCGCCGCACCCGGGCTGGAACGAGATCGAGGACGTCATCGATCGCGCGGTCGAGGAAGCGATGTACGGCCGGCGCGCGCCGCGCTGGTGCCTGGACGACGCTGCCCGCCAGGTGGCGGAGATCACCGCGCGCTTCGAACGCTCCTGACATGCGGTTGCGCGCCCTGCCTGCTCCCGTCTGGCTGCTCACGCCGTGGGCCGTCGTGTACGGAGCCTTCTTTGTCTTTCCGTTTGTGTTCTCGTTCGTGCTCGGGTTTCTGGATTACAACCCGCTGAACGTGGCCAACACGCGCTTCGTGGGGCTCGATCACGCGGCACGCCTGTTTACCGACCCCGCCTTTCACGGGGCACTCCGTAACACGCTCCTCTTTGTGCTGGGTACGGTTCCGCTGACGACGGCACTGGCACTCGTTCTGGCGTGGTGTCTGCGCGGACCCATGCCCCTCAAGGGCGTTCTCAAGGCGGCCATGTTCCTGCCCTCGATCTTGTCGATTGTGGTCATCGCCCTGTTGTTCAAGCTGGTGTACGCGCCGGGCGGTGCCTTGAACGAGGCGCTCGCAACGGTGGGCATCCCCGGGCACGGCTGGCTCACAGACCCGCGCACGGCCCTTCCCGCCATCATGGCCATGGACGTCTGGGCGGCGGTTGGCTACTACGCGCTCGTGCTGCACGCGGCCTTCACGTCCATCCCGGAGTCGTTGTATGAGGCGGCCGATCTTGAGGGTGCCGGGGCCTGGGCGACGTTTCGTCACGTGACGTTCCCGATGCTCAAACCCGCGATCGGGTTTGTGCTCGTGATCAACGCCATTCGTTCCTTCCAGGTGTTCGTGGAAGTTCTGGTGATGACGCAGGGCGGCCCGCTGGGTTCCACCAACACCATGGTCATGTACCTCTACGAAACCGCGTTCAGCCGCCTCGACTACGGCTACGCCAGTGTCATTGCGTACGCGGTCTTCATCCTGTCGGGCATCTTCTCGATCTTTGCGCTGCGTCGTTTCCGCTCCGAGACGGGGAGCCGCGGGGTGGTGGCGTAATGAAGTGGACGCGCGGTCTCCTGCTGCTCGTGATCGTCGCCACCATGGCCTACCCGCTGGCCTGGATGCTTTCGGTCTCGATGCGCACACCGGAGGGGACCAGCCTGCGCTACTACGCGGAGGTGTGGCAGGCGGGACCGTTTGACCGCTATTTCATCAACAGCCTGCTGGTGACCGGTATCGTGCTGGCGGGCAACATTGTGTTCTGCGCCATGGCCGGGTACGCGTTTGCCCGCTTCAAGATTCGCGGTGCGCGTTTCCTGTTCATGCTGGTGCTCTCCACCATCATGCTGCCCAAGCAGGTCATCCTGGTGCCGCTCTACATCCAGATGCAGCGCATGGGGCTGATTGATTCCTATGCGGCGCTGACACTCCCGTTTCTGGTGGACCCCTTTAATATTTTCTTGATCCGGCAGTACCTGCTGTCGATCCCGACCGATTGTGAAGAGGCCGCGCGCATGGACGGTGCGGGCGAGGCCACCATTCTGTTCCGTGTCGTGTTTCCGATGCTCAAGCCGGTGCTCGCGGTGGTGGCCATTCACACCTGCCTCACCAATTGGAACTCATTCCTGTTTCCTTTTATACTGACCAACAGCACGGACATGCGTACACTCCCGGTCGGGCTGGCGTTGTTGTCGCAGGGCGCCCACAGCATTGACTGGGGGCACCTCATGGCCGGTGCCGTCATCTCCGCGCTCCCCGTCGTGGCCGCGTTCCTCGTGTTCCAGCGACGTATCATCGGTGGTCTCACCGCGGGCATATCCCGCTAGGAAGTTCCGTGTCACACTCAGCACCGGAAGGAAAGCATTTCACCGCCGTTGGTCTCATGTCGGGCACGTCCATGGACGGCGTCGACGCGGCACTCGTGAGCATGGACGACGCGGTACGGCCGGGTGTTACGCTGCGCGAGTTTGTATCCGTGCCGTATCCGCAGGAGCTCCGCGATTCGCTGCAGGATCTGGCCGGGGGCGCGCAGGTGACGGCCGAGGAAATCGCGGCGCTGGGGACCAGCGTGGCGGTGGCGTTTGCGGGGAGCTTCTTCGAGGTTTGCCGGCGGGCCGGTGTCGCCCCCTCGACCGTGGACTTCATTGGATCGCACGGGCAGACCGTGGCGCACCTGCCGCCCGGTGCCGGTGTCGACGTGGCGGCGACCCTGCAGATTGGTCCGCCCGCGATGATCGCGGCACTCACCGGTGTTACCACCATCGGCGACTTTCGCAGCGGCGACGTGGCCATCGGCGGGCAGGGAGCACCGCTCGCTCCGTACTGCGACTTCATGCTGCGCCGAAGCGACAGCGAGAACCGAGTCATTCTGAACATCGGCGGGATTGCAAACCTCACGTACCTCCCGCGTGGAGGTGCCCGGAGCGAGGTGCTTGCGTTTGACGCGGGCCCGGGCAACATGGTTTCCGATACGCTGTTTCGCGCGTTGTTCCCGGGCAGCGGTGACTACGACGAAGGCGGCGTGCGCGCACTGGTGGGTACGGCGTCGGACAGTGTGCGTGACCACATGCTGCGCCACCCGTTCTTTGCGGCCGCACCGCCCAAATCGGCGGGGCACCGCGAGTTCGGGCCGGCGTTCGCGTGGACTTTGAAACAGGTGGCCGAGAGCCACGGGCTCACGCGTGAAGACACGCTGGCGACGGCGGTGTCATTGACCGTGGCCGCGATCGTGGACGCGCTCACGCGCTTTCTCCCCGAGGGCGGTGTCGACTCCGTTTACGTAACGGGTGGAGGTGCCCGCAACCGCGCCACGCTGGGTCTGCTCGAGACGGCACTCTCCGGGATACCAGTGCGACCCATCGACGACCTGGGAATTCCGGCCGAAGCCAAGGAAGCGGTCGACTTTGCACTCCTCGGACGCGAAGCATTGCTGGGTCGGCCCAACGTGCTGCGCACCGTCACGGGTGCGTCGCGCGAACTTGTGCTGGGCTCCATTGCACGTGGCTAGATGCAACGAGGAAACACCATGACCATTCATCGCATCATCGTTGTTCTCTTGCTGGCGCTTGTCGGCGCCGGTTGCGCAACCAGCGGCGGCCGCGACCCCGCCAAACCCGCGCGCACCGAGCCCAAAACCAAGACGGGCAAGGAACCCGCCATTCGCGTCCTGGTGCTCACCACCAATGGATCCGCCACGGTCGCCACCGCGGGCAACTACAGTGTGACAGATGTCGCCGGTACCGTGATCGCGAGCGGGCGGGGAGCCGTCACGGTGCAGCGATCCGGAAATGGATTGCTGGTGCGCAGCGATGCATCCGGGTCGAGCCAGAAGGTGGCGGGGGACGCCGTGATCGAAGCTGCGTCCGGGGCCCCGCTCTCGGTCGGCGGCGTGTGGTATGCGGGTCGCATGCGCGCCCATCTCAACGAGACCGGCGGGCTGGACCTGATCAATGTGGTGGCACTCGAGACGTATCTGGAAGGTGTCGTGCCGCACGAGATTGGCGAGCCCGGCCCGGAAGGCTACGCGGCGGTACAGGCGCAGGCGGTGGCCGCGCGCACGTACGCGCTGTCGCGCATGGGGATGTATGCCTTGACGCGCGCCTTCGACGTGGAGGCCGGCGTCATGGATCAGGTCTACAAGGGCACCGAGAAGCAGAGCCGGCTCGCATCGGCCGCCGTGCGCGACACGCGCGGCATGGTGCTGCGCTTTGGCGGGGCGCTGTGCGAGACGTACTACAGCGCCACCTGTGGCGGGCACACGTCGGACATCCGGCACGTGTGGCCGGACCGACCCAGCGCCCCGTACCTGTACGGAAGCCGCGACGCAGACGCCGGTGGCGCGGGCGGCTCCTACTGTGCTGCGGCCCGCAATTTCCGCTGGCGCTATTCCTTCACCGGGCGCAACCTTGGCGACACCGTGCGGAAGACGCTGCCCACGGTCCTGGCCGCCGACCCGGCCCGCGTGGGAGACCTGGTCAACGTTCGCGTGCTGGAACGCAGTCCGTCGGGGCGTGTGCGTCGCATCGAGATCGTCACGTCGCGCGACAACTTTGTGGCGGAAGGGGATCGCATCCGGCGCGTGTTCATGCTCGACGTCGCGCGCGGGCGCATCCTCCCCAGCACGCTGTTTGACGTCGAGACGCGCATGGACGGCGAGCGCGTGGGGTGGGTCAGCTTTGTCGGCGGCGGCAATGGACACGGCGTGGGATTGTGTCAGAATGGTGCCATTGGTATGGCGAAGCGTGGCTTCTCGTACCCCATGATCCTCGATCACTACTACCCGGGAGCCACCGCCGCGGCGGGATACTAACTCATGAATCGCGAACACGATGTTCTGACTCCCGAGATCCGTTTCCATCTCATTCGAAAGATGGAGCGGCACAAGGTCATCCCACTCACGGGACCGCGCCTGCTCCCGCACGAGCGCAAGTACCTTGAGTTTCACAATGTGTCCGGCATCATTCTCTTCGCGCGCAACATCGAGAGTCTCTCGCAGGTGGCGGACCTGGTGGGTTCGGTGGGCGAGGAACTGGCGCGCGACGGACTGAACCCGTTTGTCATGGCCGACCACGAGGGCGACTTCGTGGCCGAGCTGCGCCAGATCATCGGTGTGCCGCCGTCCGCACTCGCCATTGCTGCCACCGGCGACATGGACCTGGCCGCGGAAGTCGCGTACGAAACCGGAACCGCGATGCGCAAGCTCGGTGTCAACACGGTGCTGGCACCGGTGGCCGATTGCTATTTTCAGCGCAGCAGCGCCATCACCGGGTTGCGCAGTTTTGGCGCCGACCCCGAGCGCGTGAGCGAGTTTGTGGAGCAGACCATCGCAGGCTTCCGCGAGGCCGGTGTGCTGGCCTGCACCAAGCATTTCCCCGGACACGGTTCGACGCCGGAGGATTCACACGAAACCCTGCCCGAGGTTCGCAAGTCCGCCGAAGAACTGGCGGCGGCGGACCTGGTGCCGTTCCGGCGCGCCATCGCAGCCGGCACGGACATGATGATGATGTCGCACATCGCGTACCCCATGGGGCGCGACGGACTCATCCCGGCGAGTTTCGACGGACGCATCGTGCGCGGGATGCTGCGCGGGGAACTGGGCTACAACGGCGTTGTCATCACGGATGCGCTGGAAATGGCGGGTGCGCGCTGGTACGCGTCGGAGCGTTCGGGAATGGTGTCGGGAGGGAACGAGCGTTCGCTGCTCGCGGGAGCAGACCTTCTGCTCCACACCAAGCCCATCCCGGAGCAGGTGCAGGTGGAACAGGGCGCGGACCCGGTCATGTCGCTCAATGTCATGGAAACCATCGTGCGCACGCTGGAGAAGATCGTGGACCGCGCGCGCATCGACGAAAAACTCGCGGAAGCCGCGGCCGAGAACGAGCCGCTCAAGAACGTGCTCGCGATCCTCGATGAATCGTACGCGCGCGTGGAGACACTTCGCGCGCGCGCCGCGGAGGCGAAAGCGACGGGGCGCCCGGCGTCGGGCAAGGTCATTGAGCTCAACGCGTACCCCTCGGTGCCCGCCGTGTATCGCACGGTGGCCGAGCGCGCCGTCACACCGTGGCGAAACTGGGATCAGTTCGAGGCTCTCGAACCGGACTCCGAGTGTGTGGTTGTCCCCATCGAGTGGGCGGCCGGAGAGTCTTTGAAGCGCCAGGATGTGGCCGGCTTCCTCGACGTGCTGTGCCGCCACTTTCCGCGCTGGCAACGCGCGCCGATGGTGGTGGGTTTTGAAACCGATTCAGAAGGGCAGATGCGCCCCGTCATGCAGCGCGAACGCGCCACCGTGGTGGACGCCGCGCGTTACACAGGCGGTTCTCCCGGACTCGAGAGTCTCAACGCCGAGCGCGCCGTGTTCATCCTGTCCGCGCGGGGAACACCGTCGGAGGAATTTGCACTCGGCTTGAGCGCTTTTGCCGATACCTTCCGCCCGCTGGCCGTGGTCCTCACCGGCTGGGTCGTGGACGACTGGATCCCCGAAGGAACCCCCATCCTGGCCGCCCTCGGTGCGTCCACGCAGGTCGCCTCCGCCGTGGCCCAGGTTCTCTCGGGCGACCTCACTCCCACCGGCTCACTGGAGGGTCTCCTGCCCTGAGGCCCGGTTGACACCGGCCCCCCGGAATGGTAGTTTTGCCACCTCAAAACGGGCGCCCTCCGGGCGCTCGTTCCATGTGGAGCCGTAGTTCAGTTGGTTAGAACGCCTGCCTGTCACGCAGGAGGTCGCGAGTTCGAGTCTCGTCGGCTCCGCCATCATCTAAAGAAATGCCCTCCAACACGTTGTGCTGGGGGGCGTTTCGTTTTCCGGGGCCGGCTCTCCGAATATTATTGATTAGCAATATTGTGCTTGACGATAATCGATAAACATCGTATCGTTAGTCAATAACAGGAGGTGCTAGCATGTCAAAGGTAGCTTCGTCGACCACCGCACTGCCGATCGCTCATGGTGCGCTGCGGATTCTGATTGTCGTGAATTGGGTGTACGGTGCTGTGATCCTGGCACTGCTGGTCGCCTTGCCGAATGAGCGGTGGATCATGAGTGCTTTTGATCTTTCGCCTTCGCCGGATGCCGACCGACTGATCATGGGGATGCGTGCAATCGCCGCCATGGGCCTGGCCACGGTTCCGCTCCACTATGTCATCCTCAAGCGGCTCCTGGCGATTGTCGAGACGGTTCGCGCGGGCGACCCGTTTGTCGCTGCGAACGCGGCCCGTTTGCAGTCGATCGCCTGGGCGCTGTTCACGCTGCAGTTGCTTGGGTTCGTCATCGGTGCTGTCGCCAAAGCCATATCGAGTCCCGAGCACCCGCTTGATCTGGATGCCGGCTTCTCCACCAATGGCTGGCTCGCGGTGATTCTCACGTTCGTACTCGCCCGCGTGTTTGCAAAGGGTGCTGTCATGCGCGAAGAGCTGGAAGGGACGGTCTGACGTGGCGATCGTCGTCAAGCTGGACGACCTGCTCCACGACCGGCGGATGACGCTGACCGAGCTTGCGGATCGGATTGGAATGGCGCTGCCCAACCTCTCGATCCTGAAGACGGGCAAGGCGCGCGCGATACGGTTTTCGACGCTGGAAGCGATCTGCGAGGCGCTCTCATGTCAGCCCGGCGACATCCTCCGGTTTGAGCCGGAGCAGGCGGGACGCGGGGAAGGGTAGTGGAACAAACGCCTCCGGGGTCACCCCGCGGGTGGTATAATTGCGCGTCCCCACACCCTGTTCACGGGATCCGTTTGCATGAGGGCATCCTTCCGCACTCGCCTTATTCTGGCGGTGTTAACGACCGCGTTGACCCCCTCCGCCGCGCTGGCGGACGGGCAGTATGACCTCGTCGGCCAGCTTCCGGTTGTTCCGCAGATCAACTACACCGATGTGTGGGGCTGGAGCCATCCCACCAGCGGGCGCCACTACGCGCTGGTGGGCAACAACGCCACCGGGCTCCACATCATCGACGTCACCGATCCCACCAACCCGTTCGAAGCGTCGCGCATCAACACGGTCCCGCGCTACGAGATGAAGACGTGGCAGAACTATGTCTACACGGTGGATGGTTTGACCGGGCCGGGCGGTATCACGGATCTCACGAATCCGGCCCTGCCGGAGAAGGTGGGCTCGTTCCCGGGCGGGCACACGCTGTGGATCGATGACGAAGGGTTTCTTTACGTGTCGCTCCCGGGCCTCAAGGTCTACGACCTGAACATCAACCCGCTGGCGCCGCCTTTGGTGTGGGAGATTCCGTCCACCGACGGGCACGACTGCGTTGTCGTCGACGACGTGCTCTACCTGTTCTTCGGTTACTCGGGGACGTTCCTCTTCGACGTGAGCAACCGTCATGTGCCAGTGTATCTGGGCGGCATCACCGATCCGGCCATTGAGTACAACCACCACGGCTGGCCGTCGCAGGATCGCACGCACCTGTTCATTCTGGACGAGTTCGCGCTGAGTCCGGCACCCGACATCACGGTCTGGAACATCACCGATCCGGCGGCTCCGGTGAAGGTGGGTTCCATTTCGGACCCCACATCGAGCGCGCACAACGGCTTTGTGATCGGCAACTACCTCTACGTGGCGTACTACAACTCGGGTTTCCGCGTGTATGACGTGTCAACACCGTCGCAGCCGGTGATGGTGGATGAGTACGATACCAATGCGCTGCAGGTGGAAGGGAATTTTGACGGCGCGTGGGGTGTGTATCCGTTTGGACCCAACGGGACCGTGTACGTGAACGACCGGCCCAACGGGCTCTTCGTGTTTCAGGCCGTCCCGACCGGGGTCGGGCCGCCCCTTGCGCGCAGCATCGCCATGGACGCGGCGCGCCCCAACCCGTTCTCTGCGTCCACCCGCCTGGGGTTCACGCTCGAGTATGCCGCCGAGGCGAGCCTCGAGGTGTACGACATTGCCGGGCGGCGCGTGCGTACGCTTGCGCGCGGCCAGCGCGCTGCCGGCCACCACGACGCGGCCTGGGATGGAAAAGACGACGCCGGGCGCGAGGTCGCGTCCGGCGTCTACTTTGTGCGTCTGCGCGCGGGTTCGGCCGAGCGCGTGCAGAAGACCGTTATCGTGCGTTAGCGGCTACTCGGTCTGAATGGACGCACCCAGCGGTACCACGATCCACGTCTCCGCCACCCGCATCCGGAACTGAATCACGTTGGCCGGGTCGCGCTGTATTTCCTGCACCCGCCCGTGCACCTGCTCGTGTTCGCCTTCCCACTTTGCCAGGTCGACTGCCTGCAGAATGCCGACGTTGCCGGCCGGGCGCACGCCTGCGTCCAGTCGCGTTCGCAACTCGATGGGGAAGGGCGCGTGTTCATACGCGACGCGCGTGCCCATGACGGCGAAGACATTGGTGTCGCGCGAGAGACCCGTTACCGGGCCGCGCAGGCGTCCCTCTTCGCAGTTATCGCCGTCGGTGCTGCCGTCCGGTCGTACTCCGCACGTGCGTACGAACACGCGGCTTGCCACCACGCGGTCCGGGTCGGGGTGATACTCGCCGGACACTTCCACGTAGCTGCCGATTTCAACCGGGGGTGGAATGTCCTGCGGTACGCAGCCAAAGTCGGCGCCGACAAAATTGGTGACGTCGCCGTCGCCGGTTTCGGTCAGCAGAACGTGGATGGTGGTCGGTGTCGTGGGCCGGCACCAGAAGGTTGCGACGGTGTTGGAGACCGCGTAGACGCCAGCGGGCAGGTAGCTGAACGCGTAGTTTCCGGCCTCATCGGTTTCGGTGTACTGGATGGGACGGCCCGGTTCGACCTCGCCATCCAGAATGCTGTGCAGGGTAACGCCGACACCGGCGAGCCCGGGTTCGTCCAGGTCCTTGATGCCGTCCTCGTTGATGTCGTGCCATGCCTCTCCCGCGATCATACCGCCGTCCAGAGTGGAGGCGATGTCGAGGCGCGCGATGAACGCAACCGCGGTATTGCGCGCCACACCAAAGTGGACGGTCCGCGGCAGGCTGGTTTCACCCGGTGTCCACAACACGTCGTCGTTTGCGAACGCAAACCGGATGGCGGCACCGTCGCCGGTGATGCCGTTGTCGGGATTCAAGACGGTGACGCCGACGGGGAGCAGCTTCAGGAACGTGAGCCCGATGGGTTCGCGGTGCGATACTTCACCGCGGTTGCTGATGGTCAGATCCACCACCAGCGCGCCCAGTTCGGCATCGTAGTGGAGGTTCTGCCCGCGCAGGACGAAGGGTCCTTCCAGCGGATCCGTGGGCGGGCCGGCGCGGTGAATCGTGAACTCGAAATCGGCGTCGCGGATGGTCCCTTCGACCGTCCCGGCCGCAGGGGCATCGGGTACGGGGGCCACGGCGTCATTCCCACAACCAGACAGGCCAAACAGCGCCGCGAGCAGGAGAACACTGACGAGGGTGTGTTTCATGGGCTTACCTCGCTTTGGCTACTCGGGGGGCGGGCTCGGGGGGCGGTCTCGGGGGCGACTAAGCGTACCACAGCGGCTAGCGGAAGCACAACGCACCCGGGGCAAAAAGTGGGTGTCCTCCGGCTTGACCCCGTTTCCGCTTCCATGTTACAAGACAAGGAGTTATGCGGTTTTTTGCACCCCCGACAGGCCCCCGAGCGGGCGCGGGCCCGGCGTGACCACCGGCCGCGACGGCTCACCGTCGCCGCTCCGTGTCATTCAGTCGGTTCAGCGCTGGTTGCCGCAAACGGAAACCTGGCTGTACACCCAGGTGACGAACCTGCCACCGTCGGTGGAAAGCCATGTTGCCTGCGAGCACGTGGCCAACCTCGATCAGTTTCCCTACCCTCGATTGCACTGCCTCATGGACTATCCGCGCTGGCGAAACGTGAGTGACCGCGCGCTGCGGCGCCTGCGCGTTCGCAACCACCTCTGGTATCTCTACGACGTTGCGCGCCGCAACCGGGCGCGCGTGCTGCATTCGCATTTTGGTTTTGTGGGGTGGCGCGACCTGGGTGTCGCTGCGCGTCTCAAGCTTGCGCACGTGGTGACGTTCTACGGCGTCGACGTGCGCTACTACCCGCAGCAGGACGCGCGCTGGCACCGGCGCTACCGCGACATGTTTGCGCGCGTGGACGCCGTGTTGTGCGAGGGACCGTTCATGGGGAGTTCGATTACGGCGCTGGGCTGCCCGGAGAACAAGATGCGGGTGCACCATCTTGGCATCGACCTGTCCCGCTTCCCGTACCGTCCGCTGGCGTGGAACCCGGGTACCCCGTTGCGCGTGCTTGTCTCGGGGTCGTTTCGTGAGAAGAAGGGGTTCCCCTACGCAATCGAAGCCCTCGGGAGGTTGTCGGCGCGTGTGCCGGTGGAGATCACGATCATTGGCGACGCAAGTGGCGAACCCCGCACGCTGCGCGAGAAGGCGGCCATTCAGGAAGCCGTGCAGCGCTCCGGGCTTGCCGCTTGCACGCGCTTTCTTGGCTACCAGCCACACCGCGTTGTGATGGAAGAGGCACTCCGGCACCATGTGTTTCTTTCCCCCAGCGTGACATCCGCCGACGGCGACACCGAGGGCGGTGCTCCGGTATCGATCATCGAGATGTGCGCGTCGGGGCTCCTGGTCGTGAGCACCACGCACTGCGATATTCCCGGCGTCGTGCTGCACGGACGCACGGGGCTTCTCGCACCCGAGCGCGACGTGGACGCACTGGTCGCGCATCTGGAGTGGCTGGTGGAGAACCCCGGTGCGTGGCAGGCCATGCGCGACGCGGGTCGTGCGCACATGGAAGCCGAGTTCGACGCCGTGCGCCAGGGCGAACGCCTGGCCGCGATCTATCACGACGTCGCGGCGCGGAGGACGGCCTGATGGCACGGGCGCCGCACACTACCTGGTACAACTGGTACGCCAACAACTGTCTCGCGCGCGAGCTCGAGGCCCTGGCGAAGCCGCTGGCGGGTTCGCTCGTGATCGATGTGGGCTGCGGCGACCAGCCGTACCGCGCGATGCTGGCGGGGTTCGAGCGCTATATCGGTTTCGACGCGCCCGGCCGGCCGGAGAGCCGTGGCAAGGCGGACGCGTACGGCGACGCCGGCGCACTTCCGTTTGCGTCCGCCTGCGCGGACGCGGTGCTTTGCACCGAGGTGATGGAGCACGTTCCGGACCCGGACGCCATGCTGGCCGAGATCCGGCGCGTGCTGAAGCCGGGTGGTGCGCTGCTGCTGTCGGTGCCGTTCATCTGGCGGATTCACGAAGAGCCCCGCGATTACTGGCGCTTCACCGAGTACGGCCTGCGACTGATCGTGGAGCGAGCCGGAATGCGCGTGGAATCGCTGACCGCGACCGACGGCTACGCGGCGGTGGTGCTGCAGGCGCGAGCACATTTCCTCTATCACGCGAGCGGTAAATGGAAACCGCTGGTGCGCCCGCTGGTGTGGCTGTTCCAGGCGGTTGCACAGGCGCTGCGCCCCTTCGACCGCAACCGGCGCATGGTGAGCAACTACGTCGTGCTGGCGAGGAAAGCATGACGGTGCCGCGCGACAAGGTGTTCATCCTCGGGACGCAGCGGTCCGGCACGACCTGGATCGCGAACATCTTCGATTCGCATCCCGACTGCCTGCACTTCTACGAGCCCTTCGCACCCGCCTACGGGCTGTTTCCGTACCTGCCGCACGAGTTCGAGTGGGTCGAGCCGCCGGCGCTGTGGCTGCGAGAACGCCTGCGCGCAGACTTCCCGCGCCTGATCGACAAGCGTTCGCGCCTGTTCGATCCCGTGCGCGCGACTCGATCCCAGTTCATGCTGGAAGCGGCGCTGATGCGGTTTATCGCACGCATCGCCCACAAGTCGCACACCAAACGACACTTCAGGTTTGCGGATCAGTTCAACCTGATCCACCTCAATCGCCTCGGGCAGGACCCGCCGGCGTGGTTCGCGAAGAACCCTGAGCCGTCACACATGGCGGTGAAGGAAGTGCGCGCGTACTTCAAAGTACTGCTGCTCGCCGATGCATTCCCGCGCGCGCGTTTCATTCATGTGATGCGGCACCCGGCCGCCGTGGTCAATTCGATGCAGCGGTATCTCGAGCGCGGTAAGTTGGTGGAGATTCGCGCCCACATCAGTGGTTTCGCCGACGCCATCGCGGCACAGGATCGTTTCCGCGGCTACACCGACCTGCTGGATGTGGTGCGGCACGGCGGCCGCAACGATCAACTCGCGGCCTACTGGCGCATTGCGAACGAATCCCTGGTGGAGCAGTTCGCCATGCTCGACCCGGCACGGGTGCGCGCGCTGGTGTACGAGGAGCTCGCCACGGATCCGATCGAGCGGACACGCGAGCTCCTCGCGTGGTGCGGACTCGAAATGCCGGCCACGGTGGAGGACTACGTGCGCGGGTCTTCCACCTCGCGCTCCGACCGCCGGACCGAACTGGATACCAACCGCGTCTCTGCCACCTACTACAAGGACTGGGTGGGCCGCACCCCGGCGGGCGTCCTGGCCGCTGTGGAACGCGTGTGCGCGGACAGCCCGCTCATGCGCCGGTTTGAGCCCTTCTACGACGCCGACTGAAGATGAGCCAGGACGTCGACATTCAGAAGCTCCGCAAGCGCGCCACCACCGGTGCGCGCTGGACGGGGACCGCCACCGGCATTCGCATCGCGACGCAGTTCATTCAGCTCGCGATTCTCGCGCGCCTGCTCAAGGTTGAAGACTTCGGGCTCATCGCCATGGTGAACGTGGTGCTCTCGTTCGCGCAGACGTTCGGCGACGCTGGCGTCAGCAATGCCATCATTCACTACCGCGATGCCAAGCGCGGGGAACTGTCGAGCCTGTACTGGCTGAACGTGGCTTCCGGCATCCTGGTATTCATCGGAATGTGGTTTCTCGCTCCACTCGCATCGCAGGTGTACCGCCAGCCGCTCACCGACTACCTGCGTCTGGGCTCCATCATTTTCGTGATGGGTCCACTCGGCCAGCAGTTCCAGGTGTTGTTTGAGCGCGATCTGCGCTTCAAGCGTCTGGCCGCGATCGAGACGGTTTCGATCGTCGTGAGCTCGGGGGTTGGCGTCGTGATGGCGTTCATGGGGTACGGCGTGTGGTCACTGGTGTGGCTCGGAATCGTGCAGGCAGCACTCAAGTCGCTGGCACTGGCGGTGGTCGGTTGGTCGACGTGGCGTCCGATGCTGCGCTTCGTCCCCGCGGAATGCCGGCGGTTCTTGCACTTCGGCCTGTATCAGATGGGCGAGCGCACGCTCAACCTCGCCGGTCAGCATCTGGACAAGCTGGTGATCGGCATTGTCATGGGACCGCAGCAGCTGGGTTACTACGATCTTGCGTACCGGCTTATCGCGCGCCCGTATCAGATCGTGAGTCCGGTGTTCTCGCGAGTGGCGTTTCCGGTCTTTTCCGCGGTGCAGACGGATCGCAACCGCATGCGCAAGGGGTACCTGGAACTGATTGAGATGCTGTCCGCCGTTACCGTGCCCGTGTACTTTGCGATGTTCGCGCTGGCCGAGCCGTTTGTTCTGCTGCAACTCGGACCCGGTTACGAAACCACCGTGCACCTCTTGCGCATCCTGTGCATCGTCGGCTTCTTCTTCTCCATCTCCAGTCCGCAGGGCACCCTCGTTCTGGCGTGCGGCCGCGCCGACATCGGCTTCTACATGAACGGCCTGCGCACGGCCCTTGTGGTTGCCGGTATCTGGATTGGCGGGCGCTGGGGGCTCTCCGGCATTGCGTGGGCACTCGTCATTGTGGTGGGGGGTGTCATGTTTCCGGTCCACGCCATGATTCGTCGCCGCCTGGTGGGCATGCAGCTGGGTGAATTCATGAACCGGTTGTTGCCCTTTGTGTGGGCGTCGATTCCCGCAGCACTGGTTTGTATCGCGGTCCGGCGCGTGGTGACGTGGCCCCACGCCGCGGTTGAACTGGCCGTGATGCTTCCGATTGCGGGAGCCATCTACAGCGGGCTTCTGTGGTGGCGCGCGCGCACGAGCGTGCAGCGCCTCCTGCGGCTCGCGCGCTCCTGAAACGGCGCGCGGTTGGCACGGCAACACCGTCCGTGTTAGTCTTGGGCCTCATCCCCGACGCACAGAAAGTTCGATAACACCATGCAGAATCCTGTTCGCAGCAAGGATCGTTTTCTCACCTTTGGCGCGCCGCTGATTGGCCAGGAGGAGATCGACGAAGTCGTCCATTCCATTCAGAGCGGATGGCTTGGCACGGGGCCCAAGGTGGCGCGCTTCGAAGACGACTTCAAGCGCTACAAGGGTGCCCCGTACGCGGCGGCACTGTACTCGTGCACCGCGGCCCTGCACCTTGCGATGGTGGCGTCGGGTGTGGGTGAGGGCGATGAAGTCATCACCACACCGCTCACGTTCTGCGCCTCGGTGAACGCCATCATTCACACCGGAGCAACGCCGGTGCTGGCCGATGTCGACCCGCACACCATGAACATCGACCCCGCGCGCATTGCAGAGAAGATCACGCCGCGCACGCGCGCCATTCTGCCGGTGCACTTTGCCGGGCGTCCGTGCGACATGGACGCCATCATGGCGATCGCAAAGAAGCACAACCTGATGGTGGTGGAGGACTGTGCGCACGCCATTGAGACGCGCTATCACGGTGCCGAGGCGGGGCTCATCGGCGACATCGGCTGCTTCAGCTTCTATGTCACGAAGAACGTGATTACCGGCGAGGGAGGCATGGTGCTCACGCGGGATGAGGCACTCGCCGCGCGCATCAAGGTGCTTGCACTCCACGGCATGAGCAAGGACGCGTGGAAGCGTTTCAGCGACGCAGGCTGGTCGCACTACCAGGTCATCGAGGCCGGCTTCAAGTACAACATGATGGACATTCAGGCCGCCATCGGCATTCATCAGCTCAAGCGCGTCGAGGCAAACTGGGAGCGTCGCCGCGAGATCTGGAACCAGTACAACGAAGCGTTCCGCGGCCTTCCCATCACCCCGCCCGCTGATCCCGAGCCGGATACGCGGCACGCGTTTCATCTGTACACGATCCAGGTGAACGAAGCGCGCTGCGGTATCAAGCGCGACGACTTTCTGTCGGCCATCCAGGCCCAGGGAATCGGTGTCGGCGTTCATTACGTGAGCATTCCCGAGCACCCCTACTACCAGAAGACGCTTGCGTGGGCGCCGGAGCAGTACCCCAACGCCACGCGCATCGGGCGCGAGACGGTAAGCCTGCCGCTGGGACCCAAGCTCTCCGATGCCGACGTCGCGGACGTGATCGAAGGGGTGCGGCGCGTCCTCTCGCGCTGACGGGTGGGGAGCATGCGCGGCGTCCCGGAGATGTTGGTCAATATTCGCGACTACGAACGCGCGGCGCGTGTGCGCCTGCCGCGCATGGTCTACGACTACTACGCGGGCGGTGCGCTGGACGAGATGACGCTGCGTGAGAACCGCGCGGCGTGGAAACGCATTCCCGTGTGGCATCGTGCGCTGGCGGGTGTGGCCGCATCCTCGCCGGCCACCACCGTCATGGGAACGGGCGTTTCCATGCCAGTCCTGGTGGCACCCACCGCGTTCCACCGCCTTGCCGATCCCGAGGGCGAACTGGCCACCGCGCGCGCGGCGGCCGCAGCACGCACGCTCATGATTGTGAGCACGCTTTCCAACACCCGTATCGAGGACATCGAGCGCGCGTCGGACGTGCCCCTCTGGTTTCAGCTCTACATCTACAAGGACCGCGCCGTGACGCGCGACCTCGTGCGTCGGGTGGAAGCCACGCGCTGTTCGTGCATCGTGCTCACGGTGGACGCACCCGTGCTGGGTCCGCGCGAGCGCGACGTACGCAACCACTTTGCGCTGCCCGACGGGCTTGGCATCCAGAACGCGATGGCCGCGGGTGAAAAGGTGGCGCACGACCCCGAAGGGTCCGGGCTCGCGTCCTACGTTCACAGTTTCCTGGACCCCGCCATTTCGTGGAAGGATCTGGAATGGCTGCGCGGCATCACGAAGCTCCCGATCCTCTTGAAGGGGGTGGTGCGCGCCGACGACGCGCGTCGCGCGGTGGAGCTGGGGGCGGGCGGCATTGTGGTATCCAACCACGGTGGACGACAGCTCGACGCCTCACCCGCGACCGTGGAAGCACTCCCGTACGTGGTGGACGCAGTGGCGGGCCGCGCCGAAGTGTTCGTGGACGGCGGCGTGCGCCGCGGCACCGACGTGCTGAAAGCCGTGGCACTGGGCGCGCGCGCGGTCCTGGTGGGCCGGCCCGTGTTGTGGGGACTTGCGGTGGAAGGCGAAGCCGGTGTCGAGCGCGTGCTGGGTATTCTGCGCCGCGAACTTGAGAACGCGATGGGCCTTGCCGGTTGCGCGACGGTTGCCGACATCACGCCGGACCTCCTGCGTCCGGACTCCCGCTAACGTGACGCCACGATCGCTGCACACGCTCCTCCACACGCTGGTCGACTACGCGGGCCTGTTTCCACCCGCCGGCCTAGGCATGCCGCAGGCCGTCGCCAACTACGCGTCGTACCGGAGCTCTGCGCACGCGTGGATGCTGGGGCGCTTCGTGGTGCCGGTATCGCGCCTGGATGAGTTTGCCGACGAGCGCGAATCCTCGCGCGCGGCCGACCCGCACCCGTGGCGGCTCTCGGCATTGATCGGCGAAGACACGGCCGGCGACGTGCAGCGCATCGAGACCTTCAACGCGCGCGCGGCCGGCGCTACCGTGGATGCGGTGGAGGTGAAGGCGGGGACACCCGCTGCCATCGACGCCCTTGTACCCGTGATCCCGCGCGCGCTCAAGACCTACGTGGAGATACCAATCGCGGCCGACCCCACCCGGCTCATCGAGCGCCTGGTTGCGCACAAGCTGCGCGCCAAAGTACGCACGGGTGGCGTGGTGCCGGAGGCGTTTCCGTCGCTCGATGATCTGGGGCGGTTTGTGCGCACCTGCTACATGGCAAACGCGGGTTTCAAGGCCACGGCCGGTCTGCACCACCCGCTCCGCTCCGAGCGCGCGCTTACCTACGAGCCCGACAGTGTGCGCGGCGTGATGCACGGGTTTCTCAACGTGTTTGTGCTGGCAGCGCTCTCCTATAATGGACTCACACGGCAGGATGCCGACGCGTTGCTCTCCATGACATCGCTGGACGGCGTCGAGTTCACAGACGACGCCCTGGCCTGGAAGGATTACCGCGTGACGCAGGTGGAGCTCGAGACCGTACGCCGCCGCTTTGCGGTGTCGTTTGGCTCGTGCTCGTTCCGCGAACCGGTTGACGAACTCATCGAACTGGGGTTGCTTGCATGATCAATCAGACACATCGCGCGGATCTGCGCTCGTGGGTGGCGTCCGCCTCCGCCCCGAACACCGACTTTCCCATCCAGAACCTCCCCTTTGGCGTGTTTCGCGACTGGGAGGGCGACGACTCGCCGCGCGTCGGTGTGGCCATCGGTGACCGCGTGCTGGACGTCGCGTCCATTCGCGCCGGGCTGTTTGCGGGGCCCGCGCGCCGCGCCGCGGAAGCCTGCATCGAACCTTCGCTGAATGCCTTGATGGCGCTGGGGAACGAGTACTGGAGTGCGCTGCGCGCGCGGCTGTCGGAGCTGCTGGCCGCGGATCATGCGGATGCCGCGGCCAACCGCAAGGCAATCGAGCCCGCATTGCTGCGCATGGCGGATGTGGAGATGATGCTGCCGGTTGTGATTGGCGACTACACCGACTTCTACGCGTCGGTGTACCACGCGAGCAATGTGGGCAAGATGTTTCGCCCCGACAACCCGCTGCTGCCCAACTACAAGCATATCCCGGTGGGTTACCACGGACGCGCGTCGTCGATTGTGGTGTCGGGAACCGGGGTCAAGCGCCCGCACGGGCAAACCAGGGCCGACGATGCGCCGGCGCCCACGTTTGCGCCCACACGCATGCTCGATTATGAGCTGGAGATGGGTGTGTTTGTCGGCCCGGGCAACACGGCCGGTGAGCCCATCCCCATCGAGACGGCGTCGCAGCACCTGTTTGGTTTGTGTCTGCTCAACGACTGGTCCGCGCGCGACATCCAGAAATGGGAGTACCAGCCGCTGGGGCCGTTCCTCGCCAAGAACTTTGCCACCACGATTTCGCCGTGGGTCGTAACACTCGAGGCGCTGGAACCGTTCCGCGTGGCGTCCTTTGCCCGCGACGCCGATGACCCGGCCCCGCTCTCCTACCTGGATGACGACAACGACCGCCGGCAGGGCGGCTTCGACATTACGGTTGAGGCGTACCTGGAAACCCCGCGCATGCGCGAGGACGGCTTTGAAGCCGTGCGCGTGAGCCGCGGCAACACGCGCGACCTGTACTGGACGTTCGCCCAGATGCTGGCGCACCACGCCTCCAACGGGTGCAACCTGCGCCCCGGCGACCTGCTGGGGAGTGGTACTATCTCCGGATCCGAACCGGAGTCGCGCGGGTGTTTGATCGAGCGCACGTGGCGGGGAAGTGAGCCGTTTGTCCTGCCCACCGACGAGAAGCGCTCGTTCCTCGAGAACGGCGACACGGTTGTTTTCAGCGCTTTTTGCGAGCGCGATGGCGTACGAATCGGTTTTGGAGAGTGCAAGGGAACCATAGAAGCGTGAGGTTTTGACATGTCGTTCTTGAAAGCAATTGATAGCGACGGCGCGCAACTGGATATAGACGCCAAGCACGTCGACACTCTGCGCGCGGCGCTGAAAGGTCCGCTCCTGACTCCCGCCGACGCGGGGTACGAAGACTCGCGCACGGTCTGGAACGCGATGATCGACCGGCGACCGGCGCTGGTGGCGCGATGCATCGGTGCGGCCGACATCGCGGCCTGCCTGCGTTTTGCGCGCGAGACGGGCATCGCGTTCTCCATCAAGGGGGGCGGGCACAACATTGCCGGCCTTGCCGTGTGCGATGGTGGCCTGTTGCTTGATCTCTCGCTCCAGCGCGGTGTGTGGGTGGACCCGAAGGCGCGCATCGCCCACGCGCAGCCCGGGTGCCTGCTTGCCGACGTCGACCGCGAAACGCAGTTGCATGGTCTCGTGGCACCGCTTGGATTCGTTTCCGCAACGGGCGTCACCGGTCTCACACTCGGCGGAGGCTTTGGCTACCTGACGCGACGTTTCGGCTACACAACCGACCACGTGCGCTCGATGACGGTCATTACTGCCGACGGCCGCCTCGTGCGCGCGAGCGAGAACGAAAACGCCGACCTGTTCTGGGGGTTGCGCGGTGGTGGTGGCAACTTTGGTGCGGTCACCGACATCGAGTTTGCGCTCACACCGCTGGGTCCCGAGATCTATGGCGGCGGTATCGCTTGGCCCGCGGAGCGCGCGCCCGAGGTGCTGGATCTGTTTCGCAAGACCATGTCCGACGGACCGCCGGAGCTCACCTTCGCGTGCGTCATGCGCAAAGCACCGCCCGCGCCCTGGATCGCGAAGGAAGCGCACGGGACCCACATCATCGCGCTGTTCGTGTGCTGGAGCGGACCCGTCGATGAAGGCGAGAAAGTCATGGCTCCCGTGCGTGCGCTGGGCGGAATGGTGGGCGATATCGTGCAGCGCCGTCCGTACACAACCCTGCAGGCGCTCCTCGACGCCACCCAACCGAAGGGGCGCCGCTACTACTGGAAGTCCGAGTACCTGTCCACCCTGTCGGATGACCTCTTGAACGCCTACCGTGGCCACGCCGCTCGCATCCAGTCGCCGCACACCGGTGCCATTCTGTTTCATCTCGGGGATGTTCTGGGCAAACTCCCTGTCGACCACTCCGCTGTGGGGAATCGCGACGTGAAATGTGTCTTGAACCTCGCGGCCGCGTGGGAGAAGGCGGATGAAGATGCAACCCACGTGGAGTGGGCGCGCAGTGCGTGGCGCGACCTCAAGCGCTACTCGACCGGCGGCACCTACATCAACTTCCTCACCGAGGAGGATGCCGGCGATCGCATCGCCGCTGCGTATGGTTCCAATCTGGATCGTCTGAAAGTGATCAAGCGCGCGTGGGACCCCGAGAACTTCTTCCGCGCCAACAAGAACATCGCACCCTAACTCCAAAGGAGACCGTCATGCCAAAGTTTGTCATCGAACGCGAGATCCCTGGTGTTGGCAGCCTGAGCGACCGCGACTACATCGCGATCGCCAAGAAATCCTGCAACGTGCTGGAGAAAATGGGCCCGAAGATTCAGTGGCAGGAGAGCTACGTCACCGGCAACAAGATCTACTGCGTCTACATCGCCCCCGACGAAGCCACCGTGCGCGAGCACGCCGCGAAGGGCGGCTTTCCCGCCAACAGCGTGCAGGAAGTAAAGAGCATGATGGACCCGACGACGTCGGAGCGGACGACCTAGTCGTCCAGCGTGAAGCCGATCTTCATCGTGACCTGCCAGTAGGCGAGTTTCTGGTCTTCGATGTGGCCGCGCACACTGGTGACTTCGAACCAGCGCAGGTTGCGGACGGATTCGGACGCCTTCTTGATGGCGGCCTGGACGGCGTCTTCGGTGCTGGTCTTGGATGAGCCGGTGATCTCGATGGTCTTGTAAACGTGCTCGGACATGGCTGCCTCCTCGGTTCAGGACTGGGAACGAATCCAATCGGACGTGACACTGCGGGGTCGTACGATGGCACTCCCGAGGGCACGGTTCAGCACGAGTTGTGCGAGCATGCCGCTGGCGAGTGAGATGGCAAAGGGTACCGTGTAATACGGAAGCTCCGTGATCCCGAAGTGGTGCCACACGGCACCCATTCCGAAATCCACGTTCGGGTAGGGGTTCTTGGCCTTGCCGTGTTTCTTCAGGACTTCGGGTACCACGGTCGACATGCGAGCGACGGTGGCAAACACGGGGTCGGCCGCAAAGTGCTCGCGTCCAAAGTCGAGCATGGCGGTAAAGCGCGGATCCGCACCGCGCAGCACGGCGTGCCCGTGCCCGGGAACCACGCGCCCGGCTCGCAACGTGTCCCACGTGTAATCCACAATCTCCGCCGCCGACGGTGTCCCGCCGTGGCGCGCAACGGCCCCGAGAACCCACTGCGTGCTTTCTTCCGCCGAACGACCGTGCAGCGGTCCCGCCAGGCCGTTGAACCCGGCCGCCAGCGCGAGGTGCGCGCTGGATAGAACCGACCCCACGGTGTGACACGTGAACGCTGCCACGTTGCCGCCTTCGTGGTCGCTCTGGAGAACGGCGGCGCGCCGCATCGCCTTTGCAAACAGGGGATCGCTGATTCCCAGCATGCGTCCGTAGTCGGCCGCGCGGTCCAGCGACGTATCGGGTGCGATGCGCGGGCCCTTGCCATAAAGCGTGCGATAGATGCCGGCGGCCAGTTCGGGGAGTGCACCCAGAAGCGCCAGTGCGTCATCCAGCGTGGCCTGCCAGTACTCGTCGCGCGACACACCGGCCTTGAACGCGCGTGCAAAGGCGCTCTCGTGATCCATCGCCGCCAGTGCTGCGGACAGCACGGTCATGGGGTGTGCGTCGCGCGGGAACGCTTCGACCACGCGCCACGCGTAGTCCGGGACGCGCGGTGAACGGGCGATGGTCTCGCGCAGGGCTTCTGCTTCCGGTGTGGCGGGCGTGCGCCCGAGGAGCAGGAGGAAGAAGACGTCCTCGGGGAAGAGGCTGACCAGCTCCAGCACCGGAATGCCGCGAATCAAGAGCCCCCGGTCGGGGTCGACCACCGATGTGTCGCAAATCAGCGCCCGCACATCGCGCATGCCACCGGCGGCCTGTGCCGCGGTGACGTGCGAGATCACGCGCTTGCCGTGTTGCTCGAGGAGTTCCGTGCGTTCGGCCCGCAGGGCGGGCACGTGCGTCGCAAAGAGGTCGTGGAGGGGCGCCATCGCGCGCATGATAGCACGCGTATGCGGAAGGTGAGAAGTTGTGGCTAAAGCAGCCGCCCGACATGTCGGACTCGTGGTCGCGCACTTCGCGCGCCTGGTCTATAGCGCGCCTCGTGATCTCCCACTACGTCCGACATGCCGGGCGGGCCGATGCTTCCGACAAAGAAACAGGCCGCTGGATTTCTCCAGCGGCCCGTTGCCGTCAGGTGCCTATCGGGAAGACGGGCCGCGGGGCCGTCGGCGAAGAAGGAGGCGTAAGACGCCGCCCGGCCCCGCGTGCCCCGCGGATCAGAACTGCTGTTCTTCGGTGGAACCGGTCATGCCAAGCGTGGACGTGAGTCCGTTGCTTGCGATTTCGTTGATGGCGTCGAAGTAACCGGTGCCCGAGAACTCCTGGTGCTTGATCGCTTCGTACCCGCTCTTCTCGGCGGCGAATTCCGCCTGCTGCAACTCCGAGTACGCCGCCATGCCGCGGTCGCGGTACCCCTCGGCAAGCTGGTACATGGCGTGATTGAGCGAATGGAAACCGGACAGGGTTACGAACTGGTACTTGTAGCCCATGGCACCCAGTCTCTTCTGGAACTCCGCGATGGTGGCGTCGTCCAGATTGGCTTTCCAGTTGAAGGACGGCGAGCAGTTGTACGAGAGCATCTTGCCCGGGTAGCGCGCGTGGATGGCGTCGGCGAAGGCCTGTGCCTCTTCCAGATCCGGGTGCGACGTCTCAAACCAGATGAGGTCGGCGTACGGAGCGTACGCGAGCCCGCGCGAGATGGCCTGTTCGAGTCCGGCGCGCACCCGGAAGAAGCCTTCGTGCGTGCGCTCGCCGAGCAGGAACTCGGAGTCGTACGGGTCGACGTCGCTGGTGATGAGTCCGGCGCTGCCGGCGTCGGTGCGCGCGATGAGAATCGCGTCCACACCCATCACGTCCGCGGCCAGGCGCGCGGACACGAGTTTGGTGATGAACTCCTGGGTGGGCACGATGACCTTGCCGCCCAGATGCCCGCATTTCTTGACCGAAGCCAGCTGGTCTTCGAAGTGCACACCCGCGGCACCCTCGCGAATCATGGCCTGCATGATCTCGTAGGCGTGCAACGTGCCGCCAAAACCGGCCTCGGCGTCGGCCACGATGGGAGCCAGCCAGTAGGTGCCGTTGCCGTTCTGCTTGTAGTGGTGGATCTGGTCCGCGCGCAGGAGCGCGTTGTTGATGCGACGCACCAGCGTGGGCACGCTGTCGCACGGATACAGCGAGAGGTCCGGGTACACCGTGCCGGCGGTGTTGGCGTCGGCGGCCGTCTGCCAGCCGCTCACGTAGATGGCCTTCAAGCCCGCACGCACGTGCTGGATGGCCTGGTTGCCGGTTACGGCCGACAGCGAGTGGACGTAATCATCGGTGTGCAGGAGGTGCCACAAACGCTCGGCACCCAGCCGCGCCACCGTGTGTTCGATGTGGAATGAGCCGCGCAGGCGCCACACCTCTTCGGCCCCGTACGGCCGTTCAATTCCCCTCCAGCGCGACGACGTGCGCCACTCGGCGGTCGTCCGTTCGATAAACCTGCGCTTGTCCATGTTGCGTGTCCTCCTTGAAGCTGCCCTGCGCATGGCGCGATAACCATCGATTGAGCGGGTACGTCAGTCCAGAAATTCGTAGGCCAGAGACGGCATGAACTCCGCGAAGCCGTCACTGGTCATCATCTCGATAAAGAGCTTGGACGCCGGTTCAAAACGGCTTTTCGCCAGCGCCACGTCGTCGTAGCCGGCGCGAATGCGCGCCAGTTCTTCCGCCATAACGGTTTGTACAAGCTCGCGCGTCACCACGCGCCCGTCTTCCAGACGCGCGCCATGGCGAATCCACTGCCACACCTGTGCGCGCGAGATCTCCGCGGTGGCGGCGTCTTCCATCAGGTTGTAGAGCGGCACGCAGCCAGCACCGCGCAGCCACGACTCCAGGTACATCACGCCGACGTTCACATTGGTGCGCAGCCCCTTCTCGGTGATGTGACCGGTGGGCACCGCGATCAGATCCGCCGCGCGCCCGGTGACATCCTCGCGCGCCACGCGAATCTGGTTGGGCGAGGGCATGTGGGTGTCGAAGATCTCCTTTGCCACCGGAACCAGTCCGGGGTGCGCCACCCAGGTGCCGTCGTGACCGGCACGCACTTCGCGCAGTTTGTCGGCGCGCACGCGCTCCAGCGCCTGTTCATTGGCGACGGGGTCGTTCTTGATGGGGATCTGGGCCGCCATGCCGCCCATGGCGTGGATGCCGCGGCGGTGGCAGGTCTGGATCAGGAGGTCCACGTACGACTTCAGGAACGCGCGGTCCATGGTGACTTCGGCCCGGTCGGGGAGCACGAAGGCGGGCTGGTTGCGGAAGCGCTTGATGAACGAAAAGATGTAGTCCCAGCGGCCGCAGTTGAGACCCGCCGAGTGGTCGCGCAGTTCGTAGAGGATCTCATCCATTTCGAACGCGGCCAGAATGGTTTCGATCAGCACGGTGGCGCGAATGCTGCCGCGTGCAATGCCGGTGACATCCTGCGCGCGCAGGAACACGTCGTTCCACAGGCGCGCTTCCAGATGGCTCTCCATCTTGGGCAGGTAGAAGTAGGGACCGCTGCCACGCGCGAGCAGTTCGTCCGCGTTGTGGAAGAAGAAGATTCCAAAGTCGAACAGGCCCGCCGGAACCGGGGCGCCGTCGACGCGCACGTGGCGCTCGTCCAGGTGCCAGCCGCGCGGGCGCACAATGAGGGTGGCGGTGTGCTCGGCCAGAGCGTACTGCTTGCCCTCAACGGTCGTGAAGTCGATGGTGCGGCGCACCGCGTCGCGCAGATTGACCTGTCCCTGGATGCAGTTCTCCCACGTCGGAGAATTGGAGTCCTCGAAGTCCGCCATGTAGGTGCTCGCACCGGAGTTCAGTGCGTTGATCACCATCTTGCGGTCCACGGGGCCCGTGATCTCGACGCGGCGGTCGGCGAGGTCGGCGGGGATCGGAGCCACCTTCCACGCACCCTCGCGGACCGCCCGCGTCTCGGGAAGAAAGTCGGGGAACTGTCCGGCGTCGATTTCCTTCTGCCGGATCATGCGCAACTTGAGCAGCTCGTTGCGACGCGCTCCATAGCGGCGAGCAAGGTCGGCGACGAAGCGCAGCGCGTCGGGAGAGAGGATGTCGGCCTGCTCCGGGGTAACCGGGTGCGTGACGACGATGCCTTCGTCAACCAGCGATGGATTGAGTATGGTGCGCGTGGATGCCATTCACGCCTCCAGAATGACGCCCGGGTAACCGAAGGGCCGATTGAGCCGATGGCGTGAACTGCAACGCCCATACCGCGCTTTGGAGCGCGCGGAAAGTGGCCGTGTGCAACTCTCTATATCATTACATGGCAATGTATTATAGCTGCCGGCCGGGGCGCCGCTGGAGCCGGCGCGCGACCCCGTTGGTATGTTTCGTGGGGTTTTTCCCCCGGGGTTTGGAGGGAGTCGCCGGGGATTTCACAGGGTGCGTTGCCCCCACACCGCGACCGGGCACAACCGGGCATGGCGCCGGGAACGGCTCTTCAAGGGTTTTCCAGTTGACACAGGCCGCGCACCCCGCTAATTAGCAAAGCCGTCCCCCACGGCAGGTCGCAGGTCCGGACCGCCGACCCGGGTCCGGGGGGAACTAACACCGGAGAGGATCACTGCATGGAACGCTGTGCTTATTGTGGCGAGCGGGTAGGGGACGACGCCCTGTACGTCGACGACGAGGTATTTTGCTCCGAGGAGTGCATGCGCGACTTCGGGGCGGGGAACTCGGACGACGACTACGATGATGACGATGAGGATGAGGAGGAAGAGGAGGAGAAGGAAGAAGCGAGCGGCGGCTACGACGAAGAGGAAGAGAGTTACTAGCCTGCACTGACGCCCCTCTGGGGCAGCCGTAACGTTAAGAAGGCCGTCCGGTTCTCCGGACGGCCTTCTTTGTTTGCTCTATCGGTCTGGAACCGCGTTAGGCGGTGCGTACCGGGGCCTTGCGGTCCGGCATGGGCACGTAGGCCACGTCATGCTCGCCCTGGTAGACCTGGGTGGGGCGGAACAGGCGGTTGTGCCGCATCTGCTCCATCCAGTGCGACGCCCAGCCCGCGATACGGGAGACCGCGAAGATGGGGGTTCCTAGGTCGATGGGGATGGACAGGCGGCTGTACACGATGCCGGCGTAGAAGTCGACGTTCGGGTAGATGCCGCGGGGTCCGAGGCGGTCGATGGCAATGCGCTCCAGCTCAACGGCGATGTCGTAGAGCGGGGAACTGCCAAACTTCACGAACAGGTCGCGGGCCAGGGCCTGCAGGATGTTGGCGCGCGGGTCCTTGGTGCGGTACACGCGGTGACCCATGCCCATGATCTTGCCCTTCTTCGCGAGCTTCTGCTCAAACCACTCCGCCACCTTGGCTGGCGAACCGATTTCCTCCAGCTGGTGCAGTACCGCCTCGTTGGCGCCGCCGTGCAGCGGGCCCGAGAGGCTGCCAACCGCGGCGGAGATTGCAGCCGACGGCTGACACTCCGTGGAGGCGGTGACGCGGGTTGCAAACGTGGACGCGTTCATGGTGTGGTCGGCGTGCAGGATGAGGCAGACATCCATGGCGCGCGCCTTCAACGTGTCGGGCTTCTCACCCGTGAGCATGTACAGGAAGTCGGACGAGTGCGGCAGCGTGGGGTCGGAGTCGATGATCTCCTGGCCGGTACGCGTGCGATGAATGGCCGCCACCAGCGACGGGAACTTGCCGATGAAGTCGATGGCCAGTTCTTCGCGCGTCTTCTCGTCGTAGATATTCTTGTGCGGACTCACGGCACCCACGGCGGCGACACAGGTCTGCAGCGCGTCCATGGGGTGCGCGGTCTTGGGCAGGCTCTTTACGATCGCGCGCAGCGCGGGTGGGAGCACGCGCGCACGCGCGATGCGCTTGGAGAACTCGGACAGCTCCGCTTCCGTGGGGAGCTTCCCGTTCATCAGGAGATACGTGATTTCCTCGAACGTGCTGTGGGCGGCCAGATCCTCGATGGTGATACCCCGGTACTCGAGGACACCCTTCTCGCCGTCGATGTAGCTGATGGCGGACTCCGCCGCGGGCACGTTTTCCAGCCCCGGAACATACTCGATCATGTGGTGTGGCTCCTTGAATGGATGGTAGCTACACAACCTATACTATAGAAAGTGAGCCCGCACAAGCGCGACTTGGGGCCGTGGCGGGCCTTCCGGAGGCGTTTCCGGCCCCTCAGGGTCCGGGCTCGGGCTTGTCGCGAAGCCCCGGCGCGAAGCCGGGTTCACACAGGCGGACAAAGTTGCAACGGCTGCAGATCTCGCGCCGCGAGACCTTCATGAAGCGCTCCTCGCTGGCCAGGTTGCGGTCGGGGTCGTCCAGGATCGAACGCATGTCGGCGATGCTCCCGCGCACGTAGCTCAAGACGTCGTTCAGCTCGCCCTCGTGGATGGTGCGCTGGATGACCTCGCCGTGCATCAACTCGAAGCGTCGCATGACCACGTGCGGGATGGGCACGTGGTAGCGCTGGTGTACATAGAACGCGTAGCACGCAAGCTGCAGGGTTGCCGACTGACTCTCGCGCTTGCCGGTCTTCCAGTCCCATACCACCACATGGTCGGTCTCGCGCACGGCACAGTCCATCTTGAGGTTCACGGTGACGCCGTCGATCTCAAACGAGGCCAGCTGCTCGACCTCGAGGAAGTCCGACGGTTGCAGCGAACGCAGGTGCGCCCACGCTTCCGAGTCGTAGAAGTTGAGCAGACAGCGGTCCACCGTCTCCGCGGCTTCCAGCCACTCGCCGTCGGTGACGTGCACCCGGTACTCGTGCTCGAAGAGTGCGCGCATGGAGCGCGGGTCCTCGCGGTAGCGTCCGTCGCGCGATTCGCGAAACTCGCTGCGCATGCGCTTGCGCGTGAGGGCCAGGATATCCTCCACCGGCAGCACCGCGATGCCGCGCGAGAGGTTCTCCAGGGATTGCTTGATGCAGCGGTGGACGACGTCGCCGATCCAGAGCGGGCGCGTTTGCAGCTGCTTGAGCAGGTAGATCTCGCGCGTGCGCGGGTCCGCCTGCGGCTCCCAGCCGCTCCAGGCGCCGTACGCGCTGAACCAGTACTGGCGGGGGCACTCGCGGAACGTCTTGTCGCGTGACACCGACCACTTGAAATCGTTTTTGAACTCGCGCGGCATGGGGGCAGAATAGCACGGGGTGGCGGGCAGCGTCGCGGTTCGCGCGTGTGCCGACCGTGTGCTATTCTGGGCGCATGTTCCGCATCGAATCGCTCACCGTCGGCCCCTTTCAGAGCAACTGCCACATCGTGGCCTGCACGGAAAGCAACGACGCCGTCATCTTTGACTGCGGCGACGAACCCCTGCGCATCCTGGCCACCGTGAAGGCGATGGGGGTCAACGTCAAAGCCATCGTCAACACGCACGCGCACCTGGACCACATCTCCGGACTGGCCACGGTCGTGGAGTCACTCGGCGTGCCCGTGTTCATGCACCGGGGCGAAACCGAGAACTACCGCCGGGCCGGTCAGCAGGCGCTCATGTTCGGGCTGCCCGCACCGCGAACGGTGGAGATTCAGGGCTGGCTGGAAGAGGGCGAGGTTGTCAACGTCGGCAAGCTGCGCGGCGAGGTGATGCTCATGCCCGGGCACTGTCCGGGGCACATCATCGTCGTGTTTGGCGGCGAGACGCCTCCGCGCGCGATTGTGGGGGACGTGATCTTCCAGGGCAGCATCGGGCGCACCGACCTGCCGGGCGGCGACCACGCCGTCATGCTGAAGACCCTCGAGCGCTTCCTCCCCATGCCCGACGAGATGGTCGTCTACCCCGGGCACGGGCCCTCCACCACCATCGGTGACGAGAAGCGCCTGAATCCATTCCTGGCGCCGCTTGCGCGGCGCGCGCGCTAGTCGTCCCGCAGCTTGGCAAACTCCTTCAAGCCCAGGTGGACCTTGAAGCGCGTGGCGCGGTTGTCCCAGCCCGCCTCCGGGTGCGTGTACTGGAACGCCCATGAACTCCCGCCGTACCCGCTCCGGCGTTCGTAGCCGATCACCGAGAAACGGAACAGCTGCTCCAGTGCCTCGTCCGCACCCACCGGGTTGGCGGGTGTGCGGCGGTGTTCGTATTCCACCTCGAACTGCTCGCGCTGGAACGTGAGCGTGCTGATGGCCGAGCAGGCCTGAAGAGCCTCCTCCCACTGTGGCCAGTGCGCCATGATCTCGTCGTCGAGCTCGGCCTTGAGGTAGGCGGAGTAGGACTCGCGCGCGTTCACCACGTCCTGGTTGCCGAGGACCAGCGGTTCCTCGTCGCGGCGCTGGGCCTGCGAAAGCGCCGAGTTGAGAAAGCGAATCACGTCGCGCGGGCGCAGAAACGTTCGCGACAGGACGAAGTTCCATTTGCTGTTGGCGGCGCGCACCTGCTCGGCGCTGGTGATGGATTCCCAGGTTGCGTCGCGGCCCAGGCGCGCGTGCAGGCGCGTGGTGACAAGCTCCAACAGGGAGTCGCTGTCCCACTCCAGACGCAGCGCGAGACGCTCGCTGATCTTGTTCTTGTCTGAGAAGGCAAGCTTGTCCCACAGGTCCGAGCGCAGGTAGATCACCGGCTTCACCGGGATGCCTTCCTTGTACTTCTGGCGCACGGAACGCACCGCGAGCACCAGCCCCGACAGCATGCGCGCGCGCTCCTCCGTGAGGGTCGAAATGCCCTGGTCGAGTTCGTCGAAGTGGAGCATCAAAGACGGCGCCCCCAGCTTCTTTGCGAGTTTGACGGTGGCCGTCATCAGCATGTCGGAGAGGGCGTCGAGCTCGGTCCCGAACTTGAGGTCGCCCGCCTTGCGGTCGAGGGCGATGCCGCCGAGCTTGCACCCGAACACCGTGGGTTCGAACGACATGCTGGAGAGGCGCAGCTTGCTGGGCTTCAGGACTTCGTCGATGGCCAGTGCGTCGCCCCCGTAGTTGTCATTTAGAAACGTGCGGATCGCACGCGCGTTTTCGTCCGACGCGTCCTTGACGCGCGTGAGCGCCATGGCGGCCAGTTGCACCGCGATCAGATAACGCCACGACGAGACGTAGGCCTCCACGTCCGACGATCCGCGGTCGATGCGCTGCGCGTGCACGGCCCACGGATACCCGCCCAGGTTGAGCGAGCGCGAAACACTCTTGCCCGTTCCTTCCGCGAAATGACGCACCAGTGCGGTCTTGCCCGCACCCTTGCGTCCGAGCACAAGAAAGACGTCGCCGCTCTTGATGCGCGCGACGGCGTCGGTCGTCAAAAAGTAATCGAGAACAGCGTCGTCTTCGGCTGCGACGTCGCCAAAGGACGTGAGTTCACGCAGCGAGAGGGTACTCGTGGTGGCCATGGTATTTCCTCGTGGTTGGGGTCACACGAGGGCTGCAAAGCGCATGCCGCGCGCCGGTTGCGCATCGGGAGTACAGATGACGGCGCGGGCTTTCCCGTCGCGGCGGGAACCACCCGTGCAAAAGGCAGCGGGGCTGCTACCGGTACAACGCCTTCACGCGCCCCCACGAGGTTGCGTCGACGGGAGAAGCGCAATCCTCGCACCACAGAAAGGGATTAAATGAGAAGAACCCCCCGCCTGCTGGATTCACGTTGTCCGAGCAGTCGATCCACAGCGGGCTCGTCTCACCTTCGGCCGCGAGGACGAGCAGGTCGTAGCAGGTCGTGATCGGCTGCCCGAACCAGAGGAAATCCATGCGGTATACAGCCTCGGAGCCGGTCAGGCACCCGTCGTACAGGACCGTAATGCCCACAAAGGGATCCTCCCCGATGACCTGGATCACGAGCTGGTCGCTCACGCCACCGATGAAAAACAGGCTGCCGGTGTTCGCGATTTTCCAGCGACTGCCTTTGGCACCCGTCATGAAGTCGTGGACGACGTAGACGGAATTGACACTCGGCGGGACGGAGGGTTGCGCGACGCACATGCTGTTGTCCTCGGAGACTGCCAGGCGAAGGGAATTGGCGTGCGCGCTCGGCGCGAAGGCAATGAGAATGAGCACTGCAATGCACAGTGATCGCATGTGCGACCTCCTTGCAGGTGAGTGGCTGGGGTGGACCTGACTGTCCACCCATAAGTATGGCCACGAGTGGGCGGAGCGTCAACAGGCCGGGCGGGGGGCCGGGCGGACCTCGACGGTCTCGATCTGCTTTTTCGCGTGGTAGGAGCTGCGGACGAGCGGGCCGGATTCGACGTGGCGGAAGCCCAGCTTGAGGCCTTCCTCGCGAATGTGCGCAAACTCCTCGAGCGAGTAGTAACGATCCAGCGGGAGAGCCGCCTTCTTGGGCGGGAGGTACTGGCCAACGGTCATGATGTCGCAGCCGGTGTTGGCGATGTCGCGCAACGTGTCGAGAAGCTGATCCATGGTCTCGCCCAGACCCACCATGATGCCGCACTTCACCTTCATGTCGAGGCTGCGCTGGTCGCGGTACAGGACCGAGTGTTCCAGAATCTTGAGCGTGTTCTCGTAGACCGCAACCGGCCGCACGCGACGGTACAGGTGTGCCGCCGTCTCGATGTTGTGTGCGAGGCAGTCGGGACCCGCGTCGAGCACGATCTCCAGCAGGTCCTTCTTGCCGTTGAAGTCGGGGATCAGCACCTCGACCTTGCAGTCGGGCATGCGCTTGCGCACCGCGGTGATGGTCTGTGCAAAATGGACCGCGCCCTCGTCGGGCAGATCGTCACGATCCACCGACGTAATCACCGCGTACTGGAGCTTCAGGGCCTGGATGGCGTCGGCGACGTGTTCCGGTTCCTCCGGATCCAGGCGCCCGGGCTTGCCCTTCATGACCGAGCAGAAGCCGCAATGACGCGTGCACACATCGCCCATGATCATGAACGTTGCCGTGCCCTGTCCCCAGCACTCGTAGATGTTGGGGCAGCGCGCTTCCTGACACACCGTGTGCAGATTCAGCCTGGAGACCAGCTCGTTGACGAGCTTGTACTCGTCGTTGGTCTGGATGCGGATCTTGAACCAGTCGGGTCGCTGCGGGCGCGGAGTCTCGGGCTTAGTGGACATGCACGATCGTCTCCTCCTGCATGCGACGGCCGAAGACGGTGCCAAAGTGAACGGACACGCGCTCGCGCACGGCCGCCATCGAGACCGGCGCCAGGAGTTCGCGTTCCAGCGACGTCATGGCACAGCCGGTGATCCCGCACGGATTCATGAACGAAAAATACGAGAGGTCGGTGCTCACGTTGAGCGCAAAGCCGTGGTGCGTGACCCAGCGCGAAATCCGGATGCCGAGTGAGGCGATCTTGCGATTCTGGACCCAGACGCCCCGGTGCTCGGGGTGCCGGTCCGCGAACACGCCAAAGTCGGCGAGCGAGAGAATCAGCACGTCTTCCAGGTCGTGGACGTAACGGCGGATGTCGCGCCGCCCCGGTTCCAGACGAATGATCGGGTAACCGACCAGTTGTCCCGGTCCGTGGTAGGTCACGTCGCCACCGCGATCCGTGGCCACCACCGTGGCGCCGCGCGCCTCGATGCTGCGCCGGTCGGAAAGGATGGCACTCCCGTCGGCGTTGCGTCCCACCGTGATGACGTGCGGGTGCTCCAGCAACAGGAGGACGTCGTCGCCCTCGCCGCGCTGGAGACGCTCCACCTCGCGCTTCTGCAGCACGAACGCGTCGTCGTAGGGGACGGTGCCAAGGTCGATGGCCCGGCACACCGGGTTGCGTGTGTTCGCGTCCACGTGCCTTACGCCTGCGCCGGCTTCTCCAGTTCACGCTTCACGACGGTGAGGAAGCGGGCCGCGTCCGCGCCGTCAATGATGCGGTGGTCATACGAAAGCGACAGGTACACGATGGGCCGGATCGCGATGGCGTCGTCGATGACGACCGGACGCTTCACGATGGTGCCAATGCCAAGAATGGCGGCCTGCGGCTGGTTGATGATGGGGAGTCCCACCAGACCACCGAAGACGCCCACGTTGGTGATGGTGAACGTACCGCCCTGCACGTCGTCGGGGACGAGGCGCTTGCTGCGCGCACGATCCGCGAGGTCGGCGGCCGACTTGGCCAGCCCCAGCAGGTTCATCTGGTCCGCGTGCTTGATGACGGGCACGATGAGCCCGTTCTCGAGCGCGACCGCGATACCCACGTTGACGTTCCGCTTGTAGATGACGGTGTCGCCGTCCACGCTGGAGTTGATGATCGGGTACTCCTTGATGCCGCGGATGCATGCATCAATGAAGAAGGGCAGGAAGGTGAGCTTGACACCCTGGCTGTCGAACTCGCGCTTCATGCTTTCGCGCTTCTTCATGACCTCGTGCATGTCGACTTCAAAGATCGTGTAGACGTGCGCCGACGTGTGTTTGCTCATCACCATGTGCTCGGCAATCTTCCGGCGCATGACGCTCATGGGCTCGCGCACCTCATCCTGTCCCGACGCAAACGTTTGCGGGCGCGCGGCGGGTGTTGCCGGGCGCGACGCCGGGGCTGCTGCCGGCGCCGGGGCCGGGGCCGGGGCAGAGACCGGCACCGACGCGGACGCTGCCGAGTCGATGTAGGTCATGATGTCCTTCTTGGTCACGCGGCCGCCCTCGCCGGTGCCTTCCACCAGGTTGACGTCGACACCGTGCTCGGACGCAATCTTCTGCACCACCGGCGATGAGCGCACGAAGCCACGACCGGCGTCGGACGCAGCCGGCGCGGGTGCCGGAGCCGGTGCAGCCGGGCGCGCCGCCGGAGCGGGTGCCGCCGCGGGTGCAGGAGCCGGTGCGGGTGCGGGTGCCGCGGGGGCCGGGGCCGCCTTCGGTGCCGACGCTCCCTTGGCCTCGCCGGCCGCACCGATGCGACCCACGATGGTCTTGATCTCAACGGTCTGGCCTTCGTTCACCAGGACCTCGAGCAACACGCCGGCGGCGGGAGAGGGAATCTCCGCGTCCACCTTGTCGGTCGAGATTTCGAACAGCGGTTCGTCGCGCTCGACGGTTTCACCGACGCGCTTGAGCCACTTGACCAGGGTGCCTTCGGCGATGCTCTCGCCCATCTGCGGCATGATTACGTCGACACTCATCTCGAATTCCTTTCGCGTCTAGTAGGCCGCGAGCTTGCGCGCCGCCGCGACGATGTCTCTCGTCTGCGGGAGGAACGCTTCCTCGAGGGTGGGACTGTAGGGCACGGGTGTGTCGGGTGGAGCGATGCGCACGATGGGGCCGTCGAGGAACTCGAAAGCCTTCTCTGCGATGCGCGCCACCACTTCGCCGCCGGGTCCGCCCGTCAGCGTTGCCTCGTGCAACACGATTACCTTGCTCGTCTTCTTGGCCGTGGCCAGGATGGCCTCTTCGTCCAGCGGCAGGATGGAGCGAAGATCGAGTACTTCGACCTCGCAGCCTTCCTTCGCCAGTTCCTCGGCCGCTTCCAGCGCCTTGTAGACCATGGCCCCGTAGGTGATGATCGAAATATCCTCACCCGCGCGTCGCAACGCCGCCTTGCCGATGGGGACGACGAAATCCTCGGTCGGCAGATCTTCCTTGATGCGGCGGTACAGATACTTGTGCTCGAAGTACAGCACCGGGTCCGGGTCGCGTATCGCGGCCTTGATGAGCCCCTTGGCGTCGTATGCCGTGGACGGACACACGATCTTCAAACCCGGCACGTTGAAGAAGTAACTCTCCACGTTCTGGGAGTGAAACGGTCCGCCGTGCACACCGCCGCCGCACGGCCCGCGCACCACGATGGGGACACCGGCGCCCCAGCGGTAACGGCACTTGGCTGCAAAGTTCACGATCTGATCGAAGCCGCAGGAGATGAAGTCGATGAACTGCATCTCCGCCACCGGGCGCATGCCCACGAGTGCCGCACCGATGGCCGCACCCACAATGGCCGACTCCGAGATGGGCGTGTCGATGACGCGCTTCGGGCCGAAGCGGTCCAGCATGCCCTTGGTCACCTTGAAGGCACCGCCGTACTGGCCCACGTCTTCACCGAGGATGAAGACGCGGTTGTCCTTCTCCATTTCTTCCCAGATGCCGTCCTTGATGGCATCGATATATGTCGTCACTGGCATGGATGCTCCTAGCCTTCGTAATAAACGTCGCGGGTCACTTCTTCGGCCGCCGGGAACGGCTGCTGCTCGCCCCACTCCACGGCGTCATCGATGATCTTCTCGCACTCGCGCTGCATCTCGTCGATGCGCGCGGTGGTGAGAACCCCTTCCGCCACGAGTTCCTTCTCGAAGCGCACGATGGGATCCTTCAACTTCCATTCTTCAAACAGTTCGGGCGGCACGTAGCCGGCGTCGTCATGCGCGGAGTGCCCGGTCATGCGGAACGTCTTGTACTCCACCAGCGACGGACCGCCGCCCGAGCGTGCAAGGTCGATTGCGCGCTTGGCGGAGTCGTACACGGCCACGATGTCGTTGCCGTCCACGATCTCGCCCGGCATGCCGTAGCCGGGTGCCCGCATGGCGACGTCGGGGATCGCCATCTGCAACTCGAGCGGTGTCGAGTACGCATAGGCGTTGTTGTTGATGAAGAACACCACCGGCAGCTTGTGCACCGCCGCAAAGTTGAGGCCCTCGTGCCAGTCGCCGCGCGACGTGGCGCCTTCGCCGTTGTAGCAGAGCGCCACGTTCTTCTGGCCGCGCTGCACGAACGCGAGTGCAACACCCGCGGCCACGGGGACGTTGTCACCCAGGTGGCTCACAAACGCGATCACGTTGTGGTTCATGTCGCCCATGTGCATGTTGCCGTCGCGCCCGCGCGTCAGCCCGGTGCTGCGCCCCATGTACTGGGCAATGATGCGGCGCGGCGAAATGCCGCGCATCAGGAAGACACCCATGTCGCGGTGCGACGGTGCCACCACGTCGTCCTGCAGCATGTGAATCGCGGTGCCGACCGAGATGGCTTCCTGGCCGCGCCCGACGTACACGCCGCCCACGATGCGTCCCTGGCGGTAAAGCTTGCGCTCGATGCGGTCTTCGATCTCGCGCACGAGCTTCATGTAGTGGAGCATTTCCAGCTTGGTCTTGTCGTCCGGCACGTGCGCAAAACGCGCCTTGTGCGCGGAGAGAGTCTGTCGGTCAGCCATAAACATTCTCCCGGGCAATGGATGGATCGGGGAAGGGCGCCGCGAGGACCTCGTCCGCGGCGGCCTCCAGTATAGCAGTGATGTCGGTGTTGATGCCCGCGATCTCCTGCTCGCTTTCGGCGACGTTGTTCGCGAACAACCAGCGCAGGTAGGCGTCGATGGGATCCTTCTTCTCCCACGCGGCCAGGAGCTCGCGCGGCACGTAACCCGCGTCGTCGTGCTCGGCGTGTCCCTTGCGGCGGAACGTCTTGGCTTCGATCATGACCGGCCCGTCGCCCGCCACGCAGCGCGCGCGTGCGCGGCGCACCACGTCCAGCACCGCGAGCACGTTGTTGCCGTCCACGATCTCGCCGTAGCAGCCGTAACCCACGGCGCGGTCGATCAGGTCGGTGACCGCAAACTGCAGGCGGGCCGGTGTCGAGTACGCGTACTGGTTGTTCTCGATAATGAGTATGAGCGGCAGCTTGTGCACGGCCGCAAAGTTGATGCCCTCGTGAAAGTCGGTGGTGCTGGTGCCGCCGTCGCCGATATAGGTGAGGGCCACCTGCGGCTTGTCGTGCATTTTCATTTCCAGCGCCACACCCGCCATCACGGGGATGAGCGCGCCGACGACACTGATGGGGGCGATGATTCCGTTCTCAACCGAGCCAAAGTGCACGTTGAGATCCTTGCCCTGTGTCGGCGAGATGGCGCGCGCGCAGTACTGCGCCATGATGTCGATGGGGCGTACGCCGCGTACGAGCAGCGAACCCAGATTGCGGATCATGGGGGCGAGGAAGTCGCCGCGTTCCAGCGCGTAGGCGCTGCCCACCGAACACGCTTCCTGTCCGAGGCTGGAATAAAGTCCGCCCACCACCTGGTTCTGGCGGTAGAGCACGCCCAGGCGCTCCTCGAGCTTCCGGTTCAAAACCATGAAGTAGTACAGCTCGAGCAGTGCTGTGCGGTCGACGGCGAGCGACGCCGGTCTCTCGATGGTGTACGCGTCAGATGTGGATAGCTTCACCGTAGACTCCGTGCGCCGCTTCCAGCATCGCCTCGGCGAGCGTGGGGTGTGCGTGCACCGTATTTGCGATTTCTTCCACCGTCGTCTCGAGCTTCATGCCGAGTGCCGCTTCCGCGATGATTTCGGTGGCCTTGGGTCCGATGATGTGGACGCCGAGCACTTCGTCGTAGCGCTTGTCGGCCACGATCTTCACAAAGCCAGACGGGTCGCCGACGATGGCGGCCTTGGCCAGTGCCGAGAACGGGAACTTGCCAACGCGCACGTCGTAGCCCTTCTCGCGCGCGGCGCGCTCCGTGAGTCCGACGCTTGCAACTTCCGGCGCCGAGTAGGTGCAGTTGGGAACCGCGAGGTAGTTGATCGTCTGCACGTGCTTGCCGGCCAGATGATCCACGGCCAGGATGCCCTCGCGCGACGCCACGTGCGCCAGTGCGGGCGATGCGGTCACGTCGCCGATGGCGTAGATGTTCGCGACACTCGTGCGCAGGAACTCGTCGACCTGTACGAAGCGTCCGTTCATCTTTACACCCACCGCCTCGTGGTTGAGGCCGTCGAGCACCGGCTTGCGGCCCGTGGCCACCAGCACCTTCGCAACTTCGAGTTCTTTTGTCTGGTCGCCCTGCTTGAGTGTGAGCGTGACGGAGCCCTTCTGCACGCGCGCCTGCGTCACCTCGGTGGAGGTGTAGCACGTCATGCCGCGCGCCTTGAGCGAGCGCTCGAGCTGCGCCGAACAATCGTCGTCTTCGATGGGGAGCAGGCGCGGCAGGAGTTCAATCAGGTGTACCTGGGTTCCAAACGACGCGAACACGCTGGCGAACTCGGTGCCCACCGCACCCGAGCCGATGACCGCGAGGCTCTTTGGCACCTCGAGCATCTTGAGGATCATGTCGCTGTCGATGATGGTGGTTCCGTCCGGCTTCAAGTGCGGCAGATGCGCGGGCGTTGAGCCGGTGGCGATGATGATGTGTTTGGCGCGAATGTTCTCGGCCGCACCGCCGGCAGCGGTGATGCGCACGGTGTTGGCGTCGACAAAGCTGCCGAGGCCGGTGAACACCTCGACCTTGCGCTTCTTCATCAGGAAACCGATGCCCTTGGAAAACTTGTCGACGATGCCCTGCTTGTGCGCGTGCACCTTCGCGATGTCGAGGGAGGCACCACTGGTCTGGATGCCGATGTCGCCGGCGTGCTTGATGGCGTCGTAGATCTCGGCCGTATGCAGGAGGGCCTTGGTCGGAATGCATCCGCGATGCAGACAGGTGCCGCCGAGGAAGGAGTCCTTCTCAATGAGGGCGGTCTTGAGGCCCAGAATACCGGCGCGAATGGCGGCCACGTACCCGCCCGGGCCGCTGCCGATAATGGCGACGTCGAACTCTTTCAAAAGCGGGGCTCCTTCCCGGAATTGAGCGGTAATTGGCCGCGAGCCGGGGTGACCGGCAACCATCGAGATTGGACGAAATAAGGCCCGCGGGCTGTGGGAATGCGACTGGGCGAATCGATCACGCTGCGGCGATCGCGCCCCCGTCCGGATGGCCGCATCATACGGTTAGCGCGCCAGGCGGCGCAAGCAAAACCCCCGTCCGGGGGTGCTGCCGGCCGCGGGTCAGCGGTAGCGCGAGGGGGTGTCGCCGATGGCCAGAATGGAGCAGGCAAGAATTGCTTCCAGGCCCAGCTTGCGGGCCAGGTCCACCACCGCGTCGTCCTCGCTGCCGGGGTTCAGGAAGAGCTGTCCGGGGCCTTTCTTCGCAATGTCGGGGAGCAGGCGGAGTGTGATGTGCGGCTGAACGTAGACGAGTGTCGCGTCGAGCACGCCGGGGACATCCAGAATGCTGCGGTAAACGCGCTGGCCCTCAATCAGGGTCTCGTGCAGGTTCACCGGAAAAACAACATGGCCGTGCGCCACGTAAGAGCGCACGGCCTTGTTGCCAAACTTTTCGCGGTCGTTTGACGCGCCGATTATTGCGACGTTCACGGCGAAGCACTCGCGCGCGTCGAAGCCAGCTCGGTGATGCGGCGGGCACCGGTGAGGTCGACCTTCTCGACCACTCCGTACGGGCCCGTCATGACCAGCTTGCGTCGACCAAAGCGGCGCGCGTCGCCCAGATTCTCAAACCAGATGTCAGCGCGGCTTTCCCAGCGGCTGTTCATGGAGTCTTCAACCACGAAGTCGCCGATGCCGGTGAGGTGGACGACGTCGCCGAAGTCAAAGGGCGCCCCCGGCGTGTAGCGCTTGAGCAGGTCGCGGGACAGGGCGATGACACCCGGCCGCGTACGGGTGTTGGCCGCGGTAATGAACGGCGTGCTGTCCGTTTCGCACGGACGGCTGGTGTACGCGGACACGACCACCGGGATCGCGAACTCGCGCGACGCCCCGGCCTCGCGGCGCTCATAGTATCGAACCAGCGGGCCGCGCAGGGACGCGACCTCACCATGGCCGGCGGCCGGCGAGGTGAGGAGGGCGGCGTGGCGGATCGACCAGGACCTCTCCGAGATGACGAGCGCCAGCGGGCCTACGAGCAGCATGAGGACCATGGCCCCCAGCACCCGGCCGCGCGGACGGGGTCCGCTCATTGGAGAGACCAGCCGGGATGCACGAGCAACCGCACGCGCGGCGCCCTCGGCATAGAAACCGAATGCCCCCGTCCGGGTCTGCCACAAGAATCGTCTGGTTCCTGTCCTGAGTTTCATCTTTGCGATCTCCTTGCCCCTTTTTACAGCATCGGCCCGACCGGGTACCGGCGGGCCGCTTCGGAGCGAAAATATCGACCCCACAAGGCTACCGTCACGGGGGGGACCTGTCAAAGGCTTTGTGAAACCCGGAACCCGGGTTTGAGGCGTCCGTAAGCCTCAAACTACGAGACGACAGGGGGTTAGGGGAGGCGCCTCAGACCGGGTGGAGTTTGGGGTCGCTAACCCACGTAACGACCGGGGTCTAGTGCCCTGCAGGGCGGTTGGTCACCGGTCCGGCCGGGGTTGGCTTAGCCGTTGTAATAAAACGAGTTGGGTACTTTTCCCCGAAAAAATCTTCGTTGAAGGCCTCGGTACGGACGCTGGGGAACAAAATGTAGAGCGGAAGACCGGTCTCCGGGCTGACCTGACTCTGGAAGGCTTCGTTGCCCGCGATCGCGACGTCCAGCTTGCGGGCCACGACCGATCGGGTTGACGACTGCACCAGGGTGTCGCCGGTGTAGGCCGCCACCATCTCCGCGGGGAGGAAAGACAGGGCAAACGTGAGGCGGTACTTACCCCCGACGGGCGGTGCCTTGTCCTGGCGCAGCGCCAGCAGGACCTGAATATCCATCATCCAATCCTCGAACAGAAAGGCCTGCACAGCACGGCCCTTGCGCCGTCGCTCCACCCGCGAGTGGTCGCGCGAGGTCCAGCCCTGGATCGAGTCCGGGTGCACGTTGAGCGAGCAGGCAACGGGCTGGCCAGCCTGGGTCCCGGTGATGGTGTAGGAGAGGATGGCGAAGGTAGTCGCGTCCGCAACGGCACGGGAGGTATACTCAACCACCTCGCCGGTAAGCGTGACGCGTGTTCTTGTCTCCGTCAGGATCTTCCCGGGTTCCTGCCTGAACGTAATCTCCGACCGGCCTGCCTCCTGCCCGTTGACATAGAAGCGGTAAGCGAGGCGGTTCGGAATCTTTCCGGCGGACGCCGGCAGGGGGACCGTCAAGGCGGCGAGCAATGTCGCCAACCCGATGATGTGAGCATAGTTACGCATATATCGGTGCTTTTCCCCCAGGCTGGATATGACGAAGCGCGGATTCGTCGAACTTCCGGCGATCCGCGCGGCAGCGCAAGTATAACACAGGCATCATACCCCGCGGCACCGGCGCGGGTTTCCGACCGGAGTGGTTGCGTGGTACAAGGATTGCGAGGTACGAACGCCACCTGTCGGTCGGCGGGCGGCTACAGCACCCCGGCACCGTTCCCGAACCCGGATACCATGACGCCTCGATTTGCTTCACTCATGTACCACCGGTTGGAGTCGCCGGTCTGCCCGGTGGAGGCACCGTCGGAGCGGCCCTGGGCCGTCTCCGCGGATACCTTCGCGCGACACCTGGACCTGATTCGCGCCGACGGCCGCCTGGGCGTTGCCATGGATCGCGTGCACCGCGAACTCGAGGCCGGCCGGGCGGTCCCCCCCCACTGGGTTGCGATCACCTTTGACGACGGCAATCTGAGCGACCACGTGCACGCGCTGCCGCTGCTCGCGGCGCGCGGCTTTACCGCCACCTTCTTTGTGGGGGGCGCGCGCGTCGACACAAGGGGCGGCCTCACCCGCGGCATGCTGGGAGAACTGGCGGCGGCCGGCATGCATATTGGCTCGCACGCCATGACCCACCGTTTTCTGACGACCCTGTCCGCCGACGAAGAAACCGAAGAGTTGGAGCGCTCGCGCGACCTGCTCACCGGCGCAGCCGGTGCTCCGGTGGACCACTTCGCTCCCCCGGGAGGGCGCTGGTCAACCCGCACGGCGGCTTCCCTGCGACGCACCGGTTACCGCGCCGTGTCCACCTCCGTGTTTGGCTGCAACGATTGCACGGGACGACGTTTCGCGTATCGCCGCATGCCGGTGGTGCGGGCCACCACTGACACGCGCCTCATCGCGATGGTGCGCGGTGATCGTTTGCGGCTGGTGCCGGGTTACCTGCGCGCGGGATCGCTGGGGATGGCGCGTCGCGTTCTGGGCGAAGCCGGTTACAGCCGCGCGCGTGCGGGAGCGGGGCTGCCGTGAAGACCCTCTTCTATGTGAGTGTTGCGATCATCACGTATGCGTACCTGATCTACCCCGCGATCGTGGTGGTGTGGGCACGCATGCGCGGCCGGCGCGTTGAGAAACGTTACCGGCAGGCGCCTGTTTCCGTGGTGGTGGCGGCGCGCAACGAAGAAAGCAACATTTCGGCGCGCATCGAGAACCTGCTCGCGCAGGAATACCCGCGCGAAATGATGGAAATCATCGTCGTGTCGGATGGATCCATCGACCGCACCGCCGAGCTGGCGCGTCTGTATACGCTGGACGGGGTCCGCGTCATCGAGACGCCGTCGGCAGCGGGCAAGGCCTCGGCCCTCAATGCCGGAGTTGCACTCGCGTCCCACGACGTGGTGGTGTTTGCCGACGCGCGCCAGCGCTTCAGCCCCAACGCCGTGGCGGAACTGGTCTCTGTGTTTCACGACGAAACCGTGGGTGCGGTAAGCGGCGAGTTGATCCTGTTGTCGGGCGACGAAGCGGGCGAGGTGCACGAAGGAGTTGGCCTGTACTGGCGCTACGAAAAGCTCATCCGTCGCAGCGAGAGTGCCATCGGGTCGGTGGTGGGGGCGACCGGTTCCATCTACGCCGTGCGCAAGCGTCTGTACGTGCCGCTCGCAGCGCACACGCTCCTCGACGACTTCATGGTGCCGATGCGCATCGTGCTCGCGGGCTATCGCGTCATCTTCATCCGTGCTGCGCGCGCGTTTGACCTGTCGTCAACCACGGCGGCGCGGGAGTTTTCGCGCAAGGTGAGAACGCTGGCGGGTAACTTCCAGGCGGTGGCGATGGAGCCGCGGCTGCTCTCGCCGCGTCACAACCCGGTGCTGTTCCAGTTCATCTCGCACAAGCTGGTGCGGCTGGTGGTGCCCTACTGCTGTGTGGCGGCCTGGATCAGCAGTGCCTTTCTGCCTGGTCCGCTGTACGCGGCGGCCTTTGCGCTGCAAACCCTCTTCTACGGGCTGGGAATTCTGACGCTGACGCCGCTGCGCACGGCTCGCATTGCGGGGCTCTTCCGCGTCTCGTGGACGTTTATCGTGATGAACGCCGCCGCCGTGATGGGGTTCTGGGTTTTCGTGACCCGGCAGGAGCGGATCGTCTGGCGGAAGACTTGAGCGCAGCGCGCTTGCTGCCCCGCGCGGCCACGCGCTCGGCGTAGCGCACCAGCAGGTCGACGCCGTATCCGGTGGCACCGCGCGTCTGCCACGCGGGACCGCCGCCTTCGTTCCACGACGTGCCCGCGATGTCGATGTGCACCCACGGTGTCTTCTCCGCAAACGCTCCGATCATCGCTCCGCCCGTGATGGGCGAGCCCGCACGACCCGCGTAGTTCTTGAGGTCGCTGACGTCCCCGCGCACGTTCGCCTGGTAATACTCGTCGTAGGGAAGCTCCCAGACGGGTTCGCCCGCGGCGAGGGCCGCGGCGCGCAAGTCGTCCAGATCACGCGCGGAGTTGCCCATCATGCCCGCGATGCGAAGCCCCAGTGCCACCACCACACCGCCGGTGAGGGTGGCCATGTCCACGATGGCGTCGGGCTGGTAATGGTCACACGCGTACGCAACCGCGTCGGCCAGAATGATGCGGCCCTCGGCATCGGTGGTGAGAACTTCCACCGTCTTGCCGGAACGCAGCGTAAGAATGTCGCCCGGCCGGAAGGCATCGCCGTCCGGCATGTTCTCGACAATGGGAACCAGGGCCACCGCGCGCACCGGAATCTTGAGCTGTGCGATGGCCGCGAGTGCCGCCACCACCGAGGCGCCGCCCGCCATGTCGCTCTTCATCTCGTGCATCTTTTCCCACGGCTTGATGGAGATGCCGCCGGTGTCAAACGTGACACCCTTGCCGATCAGGCACACGAGCGGCAGCTTGCGCTCGCTCGTGCGGTGCTCCGCCACGAGGAAACGTGGTTCTTCGCGGCTCCCGCGCGCAACCGCGAGCACGCCACCCAGACCCGCTTTCTCGATTTCGCTCTTCTTCCACACCCGGCAACTCACACCGTGCGCTGCGAGCAGGGAACGCGCTTCACCGGCAAAGCCCGCGGGGCTCATCAGGTTGGCGGGGGTGTTTACCCAGTCGCGAACGCGGGTCATGAGGCTGGCGATCAGGTGCGCGCGCGCGAGTGCGGCACTCGTGCCGGTGGTTCTGGCCGTGAGAAAGGTTGCACTCTTGAGAGCACGCGGTTTCTTGCGCGCCGAAAGGCCGTACGCGTACGGGGCCAGCGCCATGCCGCGTGCGAATGCCTGCAGGAGTTCCGCGTCGTCGGTGGCCAGCACAATCGCGGCGCTGGTTGCGCGCGCCGCCAACAGGGCGCGGGCGGCCGCACCGCCGGCGTCCATGAGTTCTTCCGCATTGGCGCGCTCGCGTGATCCCAGACCTACCAGGACCACCGTACGCAGCTTGCTCCCATTCGGGATGCTGGCGACACGGGTTTCGGCGCGCTTGCCGGCGAATGTGTCGTCGAGCAGGAGGGCCCCGGCGCCCCCGAGGGTGCCGTCGGCGCGGCGCGCGCGCGTGTCCAGCGTGCGCGCGCCTTCAAACACGCCAAGGACGAGGGCGTCCTCGGCGATTGCGCTCGAATCGGTGCGGGCGGCGAACGTCGTCAGCATGCGATCAGAATGCGTACGTGACGCCAAACGTGAGATAGAAGCCGGTGTAGTCCACCACGAAGTTGACGTTCTCGAAGTCGCCCACCTCGTTCATGACCTGTATCTGTTCGAACTTGCCTTCCATGAGTTGCACGCGCGCCTCTCCCGACAAACCCACCTTGTTGTTCAGGTAGAAGATGGCACCGCCCACCACGTGCGCTCCGGCCGAAAAGTCCCACTCACTGGCTTCGGTGGGCACACCCGGGATTTCGTCCGTGTAGGGCTCTCCGGTCTCCTGCTCGGTACGTGTTTCCTTGATGGTTTCGTGCGGCATTCCAAACGAGAAGCCGCCGCCCAGGTAGGGCTGGAACTCTTTTACGGCGGCGTCAGTGAAGTGGTAAACGCCGGATAGCTCCAGCACGTACAGCTCGACCTTGAACTCGCGTTCGTAGTCGAGGGCCGTGAGCAGGGAGTCGCCGGGGTTGGCCTGGATGGCAAAGAAGCCGCTGCCCTTCGAGTCGAGGAAGGTCCCGGATGCGTTCACGCGCAGGCCAAAATTGGGGTGCGGCTTGAACATGTACGCCAGTTCCAGCGTCAGCCCGCTGCCGAAGTCCTCGGACAGGGCCTGGAACGGGGCCTGGTAGCGCGAGTCCAGGTACGTGTTCATCTCCTCGTTGGACGCGTCGCCAAAGAACCCGACGCGCAGCGACAGGTTGTTCTGTGGGATGGGGCCGTGGTACTTGCGGGGCTTCATGATCGGCTCGGCGACGGTGGACGAGGCGGCCAGCAGGATGATGGTGGCGGCGCCCAGCGCGAATGCCCTTGGATTCATCGGTTTGCATCCCTTCCGGATACGGGTCAAGACGAGGGGAATTCCAGTGTTAATAAGTCGGAATCCATTGCAAAGTCAACCGGTTGTTTGTATCGTTTGGCCCGGATAAAACGACGCAACCGCAGATACAACCGTGCGTTGCGTCGCCGGGAGGATCCCCCCTGTGAAGCGTATCCTGTTTGTTTGTTCGGGTAACACGTGCCGCAGCCCGCTCGCTGAGGCCATCGCCGCCTCGTTGCTGCCCGGGCGCTTCGAGTTCAAGGTGTCGGTCGGGTCGGCGGGAACGTCGGCCCTGGAAGGCAGCCCGGCGTCGCAGCATTCGGTTGAAGTGGGCCGGGCGCACAAGCTGGATTTGTCCGCGCACCGGGCCCGGCTCCTGACGCGTGCCCTCGTGCGCGAGGCGGATTTGATTGTGACCATGGGTGCCCGTCACCGCGAAACCGTGGGGCTCCTCGACCCGGACGCGCTTGAGCACACGTTCCTGCTCACCAATTTTTCGGACCATCATTTTGGTGATGTGGCCGATCCCATCGGCGGCGGGGAAGCGGACTACGAGCGCACGTACCGGATCATTCGCGACTGCATCGAGTCGATGGCGCAGCAACTCGCGCGCTTTGATGGTTGGAAGTCCACGTCGCCGGGAGGCACGGCATGAAGATCGCGATCGGCGCGGACCACCGCGGATTTGCACTCAAGGAACGCATCAAGCAGTTCCTGCGCGCGCGCGGCGACGATGTGATCGACGTCGGTACCACCGGCGACACCAGTGTTGACTACACCGACTTCGCCATCGCGGCGGCCGAGAACGTGGCGCGCGGCGACGCCGACCGCGGCGTTCTGATATGCGGAAGCGGTGCGGGCATGAGCATCGCCGCCAACAAGGTAAAGGGTGTTCGCGCCGCTCTGGCCGTGAGCCCCGACGGAGCCCGTCTCACCCGTGCCCACAACGATGCCAACGTGCTGGCGCTGGGGGCCTGGCAGGACGACAACGTGGAGCACGTGCTGGCCATCGTGGACGCGTTTCTGTCCACTGAGTTTGAAGGCGGCCGGCACGCGCGCCGCGTCGAAAAGATTCGCGCGTACGAAGAACACAAAGGGTAGGCCGTGAACGAACTCTTCGCCCGACTCGAGAGCTTCGACCCCGACATCGCGCACGCCATTCGCGCCGAGACGCGGCGCCAGCACGAAACGCTGGAGATGATTGCGTCCGAGAACTTCGTGAGCCTCGCGGTTCTGGCCGCGATGGGCTCGGTCATGACCAACAAGTACGCGGAGGGGTATCCCGGCAAGCGTTACTACGGTGGTTGTGAGGAAGTCGACAAGGCGGAGAACGCGGCGCGTGATCGCGTGAAGCAACTCTTTGGCGCGGAGCACGCCAATGTGCAGCCGCACTCCGGCAGCCAGGCCAACATGGCCGCGTACTTTGCCGCCATCAAGCCCGGCGACAAGATCATGGGCCTATCGCTCGCGCATGGCGGGCACCTGACCCACGGCCACCCGGTGAATTTCTCCGGGATGTTCTTTCAGGTCGTCCCGTACGAAGTGGACCGCGAGACGAAGACGCTGAACTACGATGCGTTGCGCGCGCAGGTCGTGCGCGAGAAACCAAAGATGCTGGTGGCGGGTGCGAGTGCCTACGCGCGCACGTGGGACTTCGCCGCCCTGCGCGCCATGTGCGATGAAGCGGGTTCGCTGCTCCTGGTCGACATGGCACACATCGCGGGGCTGGTGGCCGCGGGTATCCATCCCAGCCCGGTGCCGCACGCCGATCTCGTGACGAGCACCACGCACAAGACCCTGCGCGGCCCGCGCGGGGGCTTCGTGCTGTCGCGCGCGGCGCACGCCGAAGCCGTCGACAAGCTGACGTTTCCCGGGTTGCAGGGCGGGCCGTTCATGCACACGATCGCGGCCAAGGCAGTCTGTTTCCGCGAGGCCATGACCGACGAGTTCAAACGATACCAGCGCCAGGTGGTTGCCAACGCACGGTCCCTCTCGGCGCGACTCATGGAACTGGAGTTCGACGTCGTCACCGGTGGCACCGACACGCATCTGTTCCTGCTGGATCTCACCGCGCGCGACCTCTCGGGCAAGAAGGCGGAGGCGGCTCTGGAGCTGGCCGGAATTACGGTGAACAAGAACACGGTGCCGTTTGACTCGCGCAGCCCCTTTGTCACCAGCGGTGTGCGCATCGGTACACCGGCGCTGACCACGCGCGGCATGGGCGAAGCCGAGATGCGCACCATCGCCGGCCTGATTGCCGAAACCCTGTCGCACCCCGGCGACGAAGCCGTCACCGCGCGCGTGCGCGCGGCCACGCGCGAGTTGTGCGCGGCCTTCCCCCTGTATCCGGAATTGCGGTGACGACATGAAGTGCCCGCGCTGTTCGTTCGAAGAGGACAAGGTGGTCGACTCGCGAACGACCAAGGAAGGCGAAGCCATCCGCCGCCGGCGTGAGTGCCTGCAGTGCAGCTTCCGTTTCACCACCTACGAGTACATCGAACGCGCGCCTCTAATGGTGGTCAAGAAGGACGGCCGGCGCGAAGAGTACAGCCGTGAAAAGTTGCTGGGCGGTTTGCTGCGCGCGGTGGAGAAACGCCCCGTGTCGCGCGAGCAACTGGAAAAGCTCATCGACGATCTCGAGGCTGTCATGTTTGCCAAGTACAAGAACGAGATTCCCAGCGACGAGATCGGGGCGCTGGTCATCGAGCGGCTGCAGGGACTGGACGAAGTGGCGTACGTGCGATTTGCGTCGGTGTACCGCCAGTTCAAGGACATCAATCAATTCATGAGCGAGGTCAGGGGACTTCTCGAGCGGCAGAAGCGCGGAGACGACTGATGCCGCGTACCACGGAGGTACGGCCATGCGCAAGCTGACAATCATCCTGGCGGTTCTGGGTCTGTTCGCCGCCGCGGTCGCGATTGCGGCCGACGGTGTCACGTTCGCATACAAGTTTGAGGCGGGGTCGAGCCAGCGTTACCGCGTTCACATGAACATCGAGACTGATTTTGGCGGCGCCCTCATGAGCCAGCTCGCGGACATGGAAGTCACGCTCAAGTGTGTGACGCCCGGCGAGGCGGTCAACGCCATGGAGATGGTGATCGACAAGGCGGAGATGTCGCGCGCCATGTTCGGCAACAACGAGGTCAACCCGGAGGCCGCGCAACTCGTGGGTAAATCGGTGGTCTTCAACGTCGACGTCCACGGAAAAGTGACCGACATCAAGCCCGGGATCAATTTCTCCAACTGGGACACGCAGCGCTCCATGATCGAGCCGATCATCGAGAACTGGTTTGTCTACCTGCCCGGTTCCTCGGTCGCGGCCGGCGGCGAGTGGAAGAAGGAGAACGACAAGGACAAGGAGAGCGGGATGGAGATGACAACCAATTCCGTCTTCAAGTTCAAGTCGATGAAGAAGGAGAAGGAGCGCGACTGCGCCGTCATCGAGTCCGCCACCACCACCGATATGGGCGGGACTGTCACCAACCCGATGGGCCAGATGACGGTGGACGGTGAGGGCAAGGGCAAGTACGAGTTCCTGTTCGACCCCGCGTCCGGTGTTGTGGTGCGCATGAAAGGGCAGACCGACGTTGAGATGGAGATGACGCCGGTGGGCAAGGCGGGAGATCCCGTGCAAACGGTCATCGGCATCAAGATAGAGCGCGAGTTGCTCTAGGTCCGGCCGGCGTCGATGCGGGGTTTCAGACAGGCGGCGCGCCGTGTGGCGCGGGGGGAAATGTCGTTTCTCGACCACCTCGATGCCTTGCGCGGGGTGCTGGTCGCGTCAGCCATCGCCGTTCTCGGCACCTCCGTCGTCTACTGGTTCTACAGCGGCCGGATTCTCGACTGGCTGGTGGCCGCAGTTCCCGTCGACTATCTGATATTCAGCGCTCCATCGGAAGCGCTGATGGTGCGCACCCGGCTTTCGTTCACGCTGGGCGGGCTCACGTCGTTCCCCTACGTCGCCTACCGCGTGTGGCGTTTCGTAACCCCGGGGCTGTTTGCCAACGAATCACGCCGCATCATGTCGGTGGTGGTGGCGTCGTCAGTCCTGTTCTACGTGGGCACCGCATTCTGCTATTTCTTCGTGGCACCGGCGGTGGTGAACTTCATGCTCGGCTATGCGACCGAGCACGTGCGTCCCATGATCACGGTGGGGGCGTACTTCGACACCGTTCTGCGCATGTGCTTTGCATTCGGTCTCGTGTTTCAGCTCCCGGTGGCCATGCTCCTGATTTCGCTCACGGGGCTGGTGACGCCGGGCTTGTTCCTGCGCCAGTGGCGCTGGGCGATTGTTATCATTTTCATCGCGTCGGCGATCTTTACGCCGCCGGATCCGGTGTCGCAGGTACTCATGGCGACACCCCTCTGTGTCCTGTATATTGGCAGCGCTCTCGTTTCGCTGGTTGTGGTGCGGCGGCGCGAGCGCGAGTCGGAGGCTTCGTGACAACCCGCAAGACATCTCCCAGAGGGCGCCCCACCCGGGCCCCCAAACCCGCCGCTCCCAGGCCGGCACGGGCCCCCAGGGCCACGCTCGTCACTGCGCGCAAGGTGGCGCGCTTTGCGCTTGAGAAGAAGGCCGTCGACATCCAGTTGATGGACCTGCGCAAGGTCACCGACATGACGAGCTTCTTCATCGTGTGCACGGGCGAGTCCACGTCGCAGGTAAAAGCCATCGCGGAAGCGGTGCTGGACGGAGTGCGCGACGCCAAGATGAGCGTCTACCACACCGAGGGCTACGACTCGCTGCGCTGGGTGCTCATCGATATGGTGGACATCGTGGTGCACATCTTCCTGCCCGACGTCCGTGCCTACTATCAGCTCGAGCGACTGTGGGGCGACGCGCCCGTCGAGCGGATTGCCGACGACGCAGAGGCTGCCGGATGACCTTGCACGAGACCATCGCCGCCGGCTTCGCGGAGGCGATTCGTCGCGCCGGCTTTGACGCCGGTCCTGATTCGGACGCTGGCATCCCGATCGAACGCCCGCGCGACGCGTCGCACGGCGACCTTGCCACGCCGGTCGCGATGGCAATCGCCAAGCGCATGCGCCGGAATCCCCTGGAGATCGCGCAGACGCTCGCCGATACGGCGGTGTTTCCGTCCCATCTTGTCGCCGCGGTTGAAGTGGCGAAGCCCGGCTTTCTCAACATACGTCTGGCTCCCGCCGTGCTGCTTTCCACGGTGCGCGAGGTATTGTCGGCGGGGGATCGCTACGGTGCCTCCACCGGTGGTGCGGGCAAGCGCGTGCAGGTGGAGTACGTTTCCGCCAATCCCACCGGCCCGCTGGTGATTGTGTCCGCGCGCGCGGCCGCGGTGGGCAATGCACTTCTCAATGTACTCGCCTTCACCGGCCACGATGTAGAGGGCGAGTACTACGTCAACGATTACGGCAAGCAGGTGGAGGCACTGGGCGAGAGCTTTCGTTTCCGACTGAAGGAAGCCCACGGCTTTGCCGCCGCGGGTGAGAGCATCGAACAGTACCAGTACCCGGGATCGTATCTCGCGGACATGGCGGGTGCGGTGGACGCGGATACCGCGCGTGCATGGGTGTTGGCATCCGAGAACTCCGCCACACTTGGCAAGCGCGCGGCCGACACGCTGGTTGCCACCATTCGTCGCGATCTCGCCGCGTACGGTGCGCGCTTCGACAACTATTTCAGCGAGTCCACGCTGCACCCCGACGCAACCACCGCGGTACTCAAACGCCTGGTGGACGGCGGGCACACCTACGAGGAAGAGGGTGCCCTGTTCTTTCGTTCCACCGCCTTTGGGGACGACAAAGATCGCGTGATCCGCAAGCAGGACGGCGAGTACACCTACTTCCTGGCCGACATCGCCTACCACGCGGCCAAGCTGGCGCGCGGTTTCGACCGCGCCATCGGGCTTCTGGGGCCGGACCACCACGGGCACGTGGCGCGCATGCAGGCCGCGATGGCAGCACTGGGTGCATCGCCGGAGTGGCTGGAGATCATGATCGTGGGCTGGGTGCGCCTGATGGAGAACGGCAACCCCGTCAGCATGAGCAAGCGTGCGGGCGAATTCATCACCATGCGCGAGTTGATCGATGACGTCGGTGTCGACGTGGCCAAATATTTCTTTCTGACGCGCCGCGCCAACTCTCCGCTCGACTTTGATCTGACGCTGGCGCGCAAGCAGTCGGACGAGAACCCGGTGTTTTACGTGCAGTACGCGCACGCGCGTATCTCCAGCGTGGTACGGGTTGCGGAGGAGCGCGGTGTTTCGTCCGCCAACGCGGACCTCGCACTCCTCACCGCACCCGAAGAACGCGCGTTGATGCTGCACCTCATGCATTTCCCGGGCATGGTGACGGGTGCGGCGCAGTCGCGCGAGCCGCACCGCCTGACCGCGTACGCGCAGGAACTCGCAACCGCGTTCCACCAGTTCTATCACCAGTGCCGTATCGTGGGCGACGACCCCGCGCTGTCGGCGGCGCGCCTGGAGCTGGCGCGCGCCACGCGCATTGTGCTCAAGAACACACTCACCCTGGTGGGCGTTGCAGCGCCCGCCAGCATGTAGGCCGCCGGAGGAGCGTATGACGCAGACGACTCGTAACCCGTTGCTGATCGTGGGATCGGTGGCCTTTGATTCGGTGGAGACGCCGACGGGCCGCGCCGACATGGCGCTGGGCGGTTCCGCCAGCTACGCCTCAATTGCCGCCAGCTACTTTGCGCGCCCGCAGGTGGTGGGCATCGTGGGCGATGATTTTGGTGATCACCACATGGGGCGGCTGCGTGAGCACGACGTGGATGTGCGTGGCATCGAGTCGGTGGCAGGGAAGACGTTTCACTGGAAGGGGCGCTACCACGAGAACCTGAAAGAGCGCGACACTCTGGAAACGTCGCTCAACGTTTTTGCAAACTTCAATCCCTCCATTCCGGAGCCGTACCGGACAACGCGCACGGTGCTCCTCGGCAATATCGACCCGCGCCTGCAGTTCTCGGTGCTGGACCAGGCCGGTGACACCGACTTTGTCGCGATGGACACGATGAACTTCTGGATCGACACCGCGCGTGAGCCGCTCCTGCAGGTGATCAAGCGCGTCGACCTGCTCTTCATCAACGACGAAGAAGCCATGCAACTGGCCGACGAGTGGACCGTGCTGGGTGCCGCGGAGAAGATCCGGGCCATGGGTCCCAGGTACGTCGTGATCAAGCGCGGCGAACACGGCGCGGTTCTGTTCGGACCCGACCTGACGCTGTTCGTCCCCGCGGTCCTGCTCACCACGGTCGTGGACCCGACCGGCGCCGGCGATTCCTTTGCGGGCGGCTTCGTGGGACACCTCTCCCGCGCGCGCGGACGGGGCCGCTCCGACCTGGCCGCGGCCCTGGCGTGGGGAACCGTCATGGCCAGTTTTGCCGTCGAAGCGTTCTCCGTTGACGGCATCTGCAACCTTCCCGCGGTTGCGATCGACGAACGCCGCCACCGCCTGCTCGAGATGGTGCGCTACTAGCGGCACCGGCGCGGCGCTGGAAGGGTTCTTGCTCTCCCGCCTGTGATATACTGACTGGCGCCCCGCCGTGGCATCGTGCCGGGTCGGTCCGCCTGACGCAACTAATGTCCCTCAATAGACTTACACCTGAGACCCGGGCCCGCGCCGAGACCCTCGTGAACGCCATTCGCGGGGTCACGTCGTGCCGTATCCAGATCGACCACGAAGGCAACATCGTGGAGGTCCACGTGGTGGCGAGCGCCGGCAAGCCGCCCAAGCTGGTGGCGCGCGACGTGGAGTCCGCGCTCAAGGCGGGTCTCGATATCGACGTCGACTATCGCAAGATCGGCGTGGTCGTGGTCGACAACGAGGCCCCCGCGCCCGACGACGATGAAGCCGTGGTCGAGTTTCCCATCCTGGAGCACACGCCCCGTTTTGCGTTTGTCACCGTGAGTGTGGCGACCTCGCGCGACGGGATTCGCGCCGAGGTGGAACTCTCGCGCGACAACGCGAGCTCCTTTGGCGCCAGCCAGACCGACAACGTGACCCTGGCCCCCTGGATGGCGGCGGCGGAAGCCACGCTGCGCGCCGTCTCGGAATTCCTTGACGGGTCCACCCGCCTGTGTTTGAGTGGCGGGCAGAAAATGCCGCTGGGTGGTGCCGATGTCATCGTGGTACGGGTGGATGTGATTACAACGCGCTACACCAAGAATCTCGTAGGGTGCGCGCTGGCGAACGGAAACGACGGCCAGAGTGCCGTGTTCGCAACCCTCGACGCCGTCAACCGCGTGATCGGCAAGCTCGACTTCAAGAGTTCCATCGAATACAAGATTCAGTGACCTTGAAAGGCGAATTCGGAGAGTCCCCCCTCGGATTCAAGGTCTACTACTTTGCGTTCATCATCCTCGGGTTCCTGCTCTTCGCGTTTCTCGTGCGCGACTTCCCGCTGCAGCGCTTCCCGGAAGTTCTTCTCTTTGCATTCCTGATCGTCGTCGCCGATACGGCCCAGATCACGCTGCCGCGCGGTGGCGCCTCCATCTACGCCTCCAGCCCACTCGACCTCGCGGCCATCGTCCTGCTGGGGCCGGCCGCGGCCGTGCTGGTGGAAGCCGTGGCTTCGTTTTTTTCCGAAGTGGTGGTGCAGCGGCGCGCCGCCTACAAGTACGCGTTCAACGTCCCGCTCCTGATCGTAACCGTGGGGATGGCCGGGCTCGCGTACTGGGCCTTTCCGGACGCGTGGACGCGCCTGGACTCGCCGCGCTTCCTGGTGCCGCTCGCGGTAAGCAGCATCGTGTATTACGCGGTGAATACCGCGGCCATCAGCCTTGTCATCGCACTGCGCGGGCGCAAGCGCTGGTTGCAGATCTGGCGCCAGAACTACCTGTGGACGTTCACGCACATCTTCGCGTTCATCCCCATCGGTGCGATCATCGCGCTGGTCTACACCGCCTACGGGATGTGGACGCTCCTGCTGTTCCTGGTGCCGCTCTTTCTCGCTCGTTACAGTTTCAAGCTGTACGTCGACATGAAGGAAGCGCACATCAACACGGTGGCTGCACTCACCTCTGCGATCGACGCCAACGACCCCTACACGCACGGCCACTCCTACCGGGTGTCGCGCTACGCGCTGCGCGTGGGCCGGGCACTGGGTCTCTCGGCGCGCGACCTTGAGATCCTCGAGTACGGAGCCCTCCTGCACGACATTGGCAAGATCGCGATCGAGCACGAGATCCTGCTCAAGAAGGAACGCTTGAGCGACCAGGAGTTCCTGACGCTCAAGCAGCACCCCACCATCGGTGCCGACATCGTGGAAAACCTCAAGTTTCTGCGGGAAGCCGCGGTACTCGTGCGCTATCATCACGAGCAGCCCAACGGCCGAGGGTACCCCGAGGGCCTCAAGGGCGAACAGATCCCCATCGGCGCGCGCATCATTCTGTGCTGCGACGCCTTCGACGCCATGACATCGGACCGCCCGTATCGCAAGGGCCTGCCGGTGGAAAGCGTTGTTGAGCAGTTCCAGAAATTCCGGGGACAGCAGTTCGACGCGGAGATCGCGGACCTGATCCTCGAACTCATCCGGACCGGGCGTTTCCCGCTCATCGTCGAGAACGACCCGACCACCGCCATCTACGAATCGCTGCAGGAGAGGCTGTGATATGCGCTACCGTGATTCCGGCGTTGATATCGACAAGGCCAACGAAGCCACGCGCCACATCGCACGCCTGGTAAAGAAGACGTGGGGACCGGAAGTACTCTCCGAGATTGGAAGCTTTGGCGGTCTGTTCGGTGTACCGGCGGGCTACCGCGAACCTGTGCTCGTGAGCAGCATGGACGGAGTTGGCACCAAGTTGCTGGTCGCGAGTGCGGCCGGCCGCTTTGACACGGTGGGACAGGACCTCGTCAACCACTGCGTGAATGACATTCTGGTCCAGGGCGCGCGACCGCTCTTCTTTCTGGATTACATCGCGGCCGGCAAGCTGGATCCCGCCATGGTGGCCGACGTCGTGGCCGGACTCGCCAAAGCCTGCGCCGAAAACGGCTGTGCCTTGATCGGCGGCGAGACCGCCGAGATGCCGGGGCTTTACCAGGGCGAGGACTTCGACCTCGCGGGCACCATCGTGGGTATCGCGGAGCGTAGCGCCTTGATCGACGGCCGCGGCATCACACCCGGCGACGTGATCTTCGCCCTCCCTTCCAATGGGCTCCACACCAACGGCTACTCTCTGGCGCGCCGCATCGCGTTTGAAGCCGCCGGGCTCAAGGTTGACGATCGCGTGGAGGAACTGGGCTCAACCATCGGCGAAGAGCTGCTGCGCACGCACCGTTCCTACCTGCCGGCGGTGGATGAACTGCGCAAGCACGTCGCGGTGAAGGGACTGGCCCACATCACGGGCGGGGGCATTCTGGAGAATCTGCCGCGCATCCTGCCCGCGGGTTGCGGGGCGCGCATACAGCGCGGCGCCTGGCCGGTGTTGCCCGTGTTTCCGTGGCTCGCGCGTGTGGGTGAGGTGGTGGAGGCGGAGATGTACCGCGTGTTCAACATGGGTGCCGGCATGCTGGTGGTCGTGAGCGCCGCCGACGCCGCGCGCATGCCGGAGCACGCCGCGGGCCTGAACGTCTACCGCGCCGGCGAGATCGCGCGCGGAGAGCGAGAGGTAACCCTGGTCTAGCTCGCGCTACGGCATCACATCGATGCCAACGCGCTCGCCATCCGTGTTGCTGCTCGACGCCGCTTCGGCGTCGCCCGCCGAATCCAGTTCCGACAGCGTCTTCCCGGCCAGCTGATAGAGAAGCATCACGTCGTTCTTGGTGTCCAGCGTGTACAGGAAACGGAAGCCGCGGTCGATGGCCAGATCCGACTGCTGGCCCGCCGCGTCGCCGGCGCCACGCGCGAAGAAGTCGTACTCGGTTGTGAGCACGCCCGCACTCGTGACCTTGAGGATGGACTTGATGGTGGGCCCGTCGATCAGGATGTAAACCGAACCGTCGGTGCCGTCGACGACCATGCCGTTGGCGTTGTCGGCCTCTTCGCGCGGGAGCGTCAGCACGTCCACCGGAGCCCCGGCCAGCTGGTTTGCGTCCAGCGGCACGCGCCACAGGCGGCGATTCAAGAGCGAGATGTAGTACAGGTCGCCGGTGGACGGGTCCACCGCGACCGCGTCGTTGTTGGCGGCGTCGGGGTAGTTGCCATCGTGCAGCGTACCCTCGAAACGCGTGAGCGTGTCGCGGCAGGTAACCGCAAACGGGCCAAACTCGTCGCACCCCACCAGAATGCCCTCGGGTGTCATCGCGATCTCCGCACCAAAGAACGTCTCCAGGGTTGCAAAGTGGGTTTGTGATCCGTCGACTTCGATGCGCACGATCTCGTCCTGGGACGCATTGCGCGACACATAGAAATCACCGTTGGTGGCGAACACGCAGTCCTTCACCACATTGATAAATACGTCTTCGTTGAAGCTTGTGAACGCGGTGCCGTCAAACGCGGTGCCCGGGAAGTTGAGTTCCATGTGCACCAGGCCGGAGGTTGGGATCCCGTTGTCCTCAAGCAGGCTCGAGGCACGCGTGAGCAGAAACAGGTTGTGTTGCGCGGTGAACTTGCGCACGAACGTGGGATCTTCCTCGGGGCAGTAGAATTCCGATGAGGTGGCGGTTGCCACCACCGACAGCGTGTTGTCCGCGGTGGAGATGCGCAGCCGGTTGTTGCCCGTGTCGGGCCCGACGGTCCAGCGCACGGAGGTTTCGCCAAATGCGTCCGTGGTGGCCGTGGTGCGCGAGAGGGAGCCGCCGCCCTCAAGGATCGAGAATCGCACTTCGATGCCGGGTGCATCGGCCCCGTCCAGTTCCACCCTCACGCGTACCGGGTTCTCCAGTGCGGTGCCTTTGCGCGTATACTGGTTGTCGCCGGAGAGAATCTCGATGCCCGTGGGTACGGGGACCGGGTCGGTGCTTTCTTCGCATGCAAATGCAGAGCAGGCGAGAAAAAAGGCGGCCAGGGCGACACGCGGGCGCGACGCGAACAGAGTCGATTGCAGCATCGTGCGTTTCCTTATGGAACGAGGGTAATAAGTCGGCGGCGGGGACCGCGCCGGTCCGATGGTGGCATCCATCGGCCGCGGTTGTCTTGGACGATAACATTCGATGCCGGGAAAAGCAACCCGGGGAGGTGGCCTGTGGCTCGTGCCCTGGTTCCGCTGGTGGACGGTTTTGAAGAGATCGAGGCCGTCAGCGTGATCGATATTCTGCGCCGTGCCGGTGTCGACGTGGTGACGGCGGGGGTGGACGGCGACAGCGCCACCGGTTCCCACGCCATCACGGTGCGTTGTGACGCCCGCCTGGACGACGTACGGGCCGACCGCTTTGACGCCATTGTGCTGCCGGGCGGGCCGGGTACCCCGCGGCTCCGCGACTCGGCGGTTGTTCGCGCCGTCGTGACCCGGCACCACGCGGCGGGACGACTGGTGGCGGCTGTGTGCGCCGCACCCACGGTGCTGGCGGCATTCGGGCTGCTGGAAGGCCGGCGCGCGACCTGTTTTCCAGGTTGCGAAAGCGACCTCGCGGGTGCGCGCTTCGAAACGACGGCGGTCGTGGAGGACGGGAACGTGATTACAAGTCGCGGTGCGGGGACATCGATTGAGTTTGCGGCTGCCATCGTGGCGCGACTCGTGAGCCCCGATGCCGCACGCGAGGTACTCGCGCGCATTGTCTACGCCCGATGAGACTCCGGGGAATGCTCGCACGACATGTCGGACTCCGCGCTCACGCACTTCGCGCGCGTAGTCTATAGCGCGCCTCGTGATTTCGCACTCCGTCCGATATGTCGTGCGAGACTCGAATGACAAAAAAGTGTCCTCTTTCTTACACCCAGTCTGGGAGTAAAAAAGAGGACACTTTTTGTGTGCACACGTTCTGTTCGGGTGGCGCTGAGTCGGGGCCCCCGCGCGCCCGCAGGCGCGCGGGGTGACGAAGCGACAGGACCCGAACAGAGCACGGAGTCCGTCAAGTCGTCCATGCGCAAGAAAGACCTACTTGAACATTTGCTCCACGTCGACGATGCGCGACGCTGCGCGGTTGATGGTCAGTTTGTAGACCGACACCAGCTTGTCCTCCGCCAGCACGTCGTCGGGCATGGAGCCCGCGTCGTACGTGATGGGTGAAGCGGTGTTTTCGATGAGTGCCGTCAGGAACTCGTCGGCACCCCTGGTGACCACCGCGATGTGGAGGCGGTCGTAGCGCAGGTGCTTCTTGACCGCCGCGTTCACCTGTTCCAGCGTCAGGGCATCCAGCCGCGCGGGCAACGTCGACAGGTAGTCGTCGGTGCCGTAGAAGCGTGAATCCATGGCATAGCCCAGACGCTGGCTCTGGTTCTGCGCCCACAGCTTGCTGTAGCTCTTCAGGAACGTACGCGTGGTTTCAAACTCCTCCTGCGTCATTCCGTTTCTCACCAGGCGCTCCAGCTCCCACATCGCCAGGCGGAGTGCAAAGTGCCGCTGCGCGTGCTGAACCGGACGAATCCAGATCGAGAAATACTGCTGTGTGCGCGCGTGGTTGGTCAGCGGAAACGTGCTTCCGCCGTCCTGCACGAAATGCTCGATGTACGAGTAGTCGCCGTAGTTCAAACCGCGCACCTCGCGCATGCGGTTCATCAGGCGGCCGTTGAAGGTGCGGTGCTCGCCGAGGTGCGAGTTGGCCACCAGCAGGGCGTAGAAATCGGGCGACGCGCGCGTGACGTCGATGGCATAGCCGATCGAAATCGCCGTGGCGAGGCAGTCCTTCTCGACCGCGAGCACCTCGATACCCTCGGGTGCGGTCAGTTTGTAGGCCGGCTCCAGGGCCTTCGCTTCGGGGAGCTTTTCGAGAGCCCTGGTCACGCGGTCCGGGAGTGCCGCCGGGTAGCCGCCCGCCAGCCCCACGGTGACGTTGCTGCGCGTGAACACGCGGGCGCAATGCGTGCGCACATCCTCGAGCGTGATCGACGCCACCGAGGCGACCGTGCCTTCGTCGGGCGTTCCGTAGGGGTGGCCCTCGTAGATCATGGTGTTGAGCGACTCCTTGCCCAGCTCCTCGTCGTTGGAACCGCGCAGTGAACTTGTCAGGTAGTTGCTCTGGTTCTCGCGCAGGCGCTCAAAGTCGGCGCTCACGAAACCGGGTTCCAGCAGGACCTGCATGAACAGCTCAAGGTACGCATCGAGGTTCTCGATGTGTGTCGTGCCGACGAACGTTGTCAGTTCCTTGTCGACCGTTACATCGATTCCAGCCGCCATCGGGTACAGGCGCTCCGTGATCTGCTCGTAGGACAGGGTCCTGGTACCGCCGCGCGCCATCATCATGGCGGTGAGTCGCGTCAGGCCCTGCTTTCCGGCGGGGTCATTCGCAGCACCGGCGCGAAACTGCACGCGCAATGTCACCAGCGGTGACGACGCCACCGGCAGCAGCACGGTGGGGATGGCCGCGCGCGCGCCGCCCGCTGCGGGGAGCACGAGGGCGACGACCATGGACAGCAACATGGCAGCCAGCAGGGAGCGGGTCATGAACATCCTCATTGGGTTGTGGGTCGTAGTCCGATTGGCGCGCGGGTTCACTTGGCACCCCCGGTCAGCGTTACTTCGGTGCTCGACGTGCGGGTGAAGTAGGTGGCGGCGGCCTTCTGCAGGTCGGCCGTGGTCACCTCGTCGTAGCGTTTGTACATCTCGTTGATGGTGCCGGGTTCGCCGGTCAGCCCGATGAAGCGCGTCAGGTGACCCGCCACCGAACGCGCGGTGTCGAGGCTCATCGCGAACGAGTACCGAATGTTCGACTTGATGGCCGCAAGCCGCGCCGGGTCGGCGGGAGTCCTGGCGGCGTCGAACGCCGTCTGATAGATGCGGTCGCGTACGGCCGTGAGGTTCCTGGGATCCTTCACGCGCGCGTACACCAGGAACAGCCCGGGGTCGCGACGGAAGGGCGCGTACACGTTCAGTTCGTCCACGATCTGCTCGCGAATCACGAGGTCGCGGTAGAGCGGGCTGGTCTCGTCATACAGGAGCGAGGCCAGGATGTCCATGGACGCGGAGTCGCGCGTCTTCGCGTCGAACGCGGGCATGCGAAACGCCACCGCCACGTAGGGGAGCGTTTCGTTCTCCCAGTCGATGTGTGCGGTGCGCGTCTCTGTCTGCGCGGGCTCGGCCGGGATCTTGGGTTCGTAGTGCGGCACGTCCCAGACTCCATAGTACTTCGTGATCAGCTCGAGTGCTGTGTGCATCTCGAAGTCACCCACCACCATCACCACACAGTTGGACGGGGTGTAGAAGCGCTTGAAGAACTCAAGGCTGTACGCGTACTGGTCCGGCATGGCCTTGATGTCTGCCAGAAAGCCCATGGTGGTGTGACCGTAGGTGTGCGTGGTGAACGCGGTCTCGCGCACCTTCTCGTACAGCTTGTTCTCGGGGTTCGCGTAGTTCTTGCTGTATTCGCCGAGTACCGCCTTGGACTCCTGCTTGAAAGCCGGCTCGGTGTACTTGAGGCGCATGAAGCGGTCGGATTCGGCGTCGATCACCTTTTCGAGGCCGTCCTTGCCGAACAACATGTGGTACACGGTGACGTCGTCGGATGTGTATGCATTGGCGTCGCTGCCGAGGCTCTTGAACAACGCGCCGTATTCCTCGGACGAGTAGCGGTCGGTGCCGCGGAACATCATGTGTTCAAAAAAGTGCGCGAAGCCCGACTTGCCAGCCTCCACCTCGTTGCGCGAACCGGCGCGCACGATCGTGTAGTAGGCCACGATACCCGGGCTGTCGAAGGGAACCAGCACCACGGAAAGTCCGTTTTCCAGGGTGCGTGTGGTGACCATAAAGGGAAAGATGTCCTTGGCCCGGACCGTTGTAGCCCCCGAAAGCACCACCGCGGTCACCAGAATCCCGAGCCCGCTGGCGCGCACCCAGGACGTGAGGGATTCAATACATCCCGCTGTAAGGTTCATAAGACACATCCTATCTATTTATAGGGTAACGAGTTGCGCCATCAGCGTGGGGCGCTGTGGCGACCTGGGTGTAAGGCTTTGCTTACAGAGTCATGAGAGGAACTCCCACGCAAGCCGCGGGAACGACACCCCGCCCCCGGGCATAACTGACTGTCGATACACGTCTTAAGAAATAATAAGGCACTTTCTGCCACGTTGGTACACGGGTTGCCATTACACGGAACCAGAACGGCGATACGGAAGCGAAGCGGAAACGAAACGCCGACCAGTCGAAACGAACAAGAACCAACGGAGGAAAGTTATCATGCGTTACACGATCCTGACGAACCTGGGCCTCATCATCAGCGTCCTCGCAGTGTTTGGCAAGAGCATCTGGGGCGTCATGGGCAACAGCACCTGGGGCAACAGCACCTGGGATCGCTAGACCGTACCTGAGAGAAGGCGTGGCCCGGCGGGCAAGTTAAGGGCCGGGCACGCCAACCGGATGGGCGCACCGAACCGCGCCCCCACATTTCAAGCAGAGTAATACAGATTTGGGCGAGCGATCCGCGTGGGACTCGCCCAGGATGCCGGGGAGACCCACGCGGACGAGAGCCCGCCCTTCAACAGGCGGGCTCTCACGTTTGGGCTGTGCTACCATCGGCGTATGGCGTCCCGCCCCCGCAAGCCCGACCGCGATCCGCTGGATGATCTGCGCGCGCTGGACCAGCGCCTGCGCGACACGCGCCCCACGCGCGCCGAAGCCCCCGCCACCCCGGCCCCCGAGGCCGCCCGCCCGCGCGGGTATGACGAGCTGGTGGACGTGGCTGTATCCCTTACTTCCAACCTGGACCTGACCGACATCCTGGATCGTATCGTGGATGGCATCATCCGCGGCACCGGGTGCGAGCGCGGCTTTGTCATCCTGATGCAGGAGGACGGGTCGCTGTCCATGTTCACCGGACGCACGCGCGAGAACCAGCCCTGGGACGAGCGCAGTGCGCGCGAGATCAGCGGCACCATCGTGGACCGCGTGGCGCACAGCCACGAACTGTTCCTCGCCACCGATCTGGAGCGCATGGACGACCTGCGCACCAGCGACAGTATCCTTGAGCACCAGATCCGGTCGGCGGTGTGTCTGCCTCTCCTCTACAAGAACCGCCTCATTGGCGTCATCTACGCCGACAGCGGTTTTGTGATCCCGCGCTTCGCCGACGCCGACCGCGCCATGCTGCGCGCGTTCAGCGCCAACGCGTCGCTGGCCATCGAAAGTGCGCGCCAGCAGGGCGAACTCAAGCAGCGCAGCGACGAACTCGAAACGCAGAACCTGACCTTGAGCCGCCAGCTCGCGCGCGAGTATTCGCTGATCGGCATGATCAGCAAGAGCAAGCGCATGCTGGATGTGTTTGAAACCGTGGAGCGGATAGCACCCCTCTCAACCTCGGTGCTGATCGAGGGTGAAAGCGGGACCGGAAAGGAGCTCCTCGCACAGGCGATCCACAAGCGCAGCCCGCGCCGCGAGCGGCCGTTTGAAGCCATCAACTGCACCGCGATCCCGCGCGAACTGGTGGAGAGCATCCTGTTTGGCCACGTGCGCGGTGCTTTCACCGGCGCCGACAGCGATCGCCCGGGCCTGTTTGAACTCGCCCAGGGTGGATCCCTGTTTCTGGACGAGATCGGCGACATGCCGGGCGACGTGCAGGCCAAGCTCCTGCGCGTGCTGCAGGAACGCGAGTTGCGCCGCGTGGGCGAGACGGGACCCATGCGCAAGGTGGACGTACGCATCATCTCGGCCACCAACCGCAACCTGCTGCGTGAGATCCAGGAAGGGCGCTTCCGCGAGGACCTGTACCACCGGCTGAACGGGGCGCCGTTGTCGTTGCCGCCGCTGCGCGAAAGGCGCGAGGACATCATCCCGCTCGCGGAGCACATTCTGCAGAAATACGCCGCCGACAACCACCTGCCGCCGGTAACGCTTTCGCGCGACGCGCGGGCGTTTCTGCTCGCGAACCCCTGGGTGGGCAACGTGCGTGCGTTGAAAGCGGTGGTTGAGTGGGGCTTCGCGTTCCAGGACGCGGACCGTGTTGTGCACGCCGAGCCGTTGGAGCGCTACTACCGCGACAGCAATGGTTCGTCGGCCGCAACGGATGCGAGCTCCGGTACCCTGCACGAGCAGATGGATCGCTTTGAGGAATCACTGATCCGCCGTGCTCTTGCCGAGCACGACAACAATGTCACCGCCGCCGCCAAGGCGGTCTCCATCAGCCGTCCGCAGTTCTATCAGAAGCTGCGCAAGTACGGCATCGAACCGCGCGAAGCCGACCCCGCAAAGCCCGTGCGTCCTAAGCGCTCCTGATCGCGCGCGCAACCACTGTCGTCACCAGGATTGCGGCCAGGGCCGCAATCACCGCCGGCCCGGTGGGCAGGTCCAGTGTCACCGAAGCCGCCACACCGGCCAGTGCCCCCACCACCCCCACCACCCAGCCCAGCGCCAGGCGCGCCACCGACCGTGTTGTGACCAGCAGTGCGGTCACGGGCGGAATTACCAGGAGCGAGAACACCAGCAGCACACCGGCGATCGCAACCGACGATGTCACCACGAGCGCGAACGCGGCGTAGAAGAGAAAATCCCACAGAACCACGTTCCATCCCCGCGCCACGGCGTCGGCACGCGCACGGCTGATGGTGTCGAAGCGCCCGCGAAACACGTAGAAGAACGCGCCCAGTACGGCGTACAGCGCGGCGATCTTGCCCAACTCGTGCGGTGTGATGGTGAGCAGGGAACCGGCGATCATGTGGTGCAGGAGTTCCGATCCCTCCGCGTGGTGCGAGAGCAGGAGCAGGGGAATCGCAGTGGCGGCTGCGTACAGGATGCCGATGAAGGCTTCCGGCGGAACACGGTCATCGCGCGTGCGCGCGATGGAGATTACGAGCGCACCCGCGAGCGTGAACGCGAGCGAGATGAGGTACGTGAAGAACGGGTTGTGCACACCCGCACAGAACGCCACGGTGGTGCCGAGTGCTGAAACCTGCGCCAGTGACAGGTCGACAAAGATGACACCCCGGCTCACCACGTGGTAGCCGAGGTAGGCGTGGATACCGGCCAGTACCACCGCAGCCAGCAGCGCGTAGCGTACAAAATCGAACCCGAGCAGCTCGATGAACTGGCTCATGATTGCACCGCCGAAACCAGGCGCGTGATGAGCACATCGAAAAGGGCAAACCAGTCGCCGGCCGCGGGGTCGCCACCCACCGAGGGCGGCAGGTCGATCACGCGCGCGCCGGTGGCGCGTGCGATCGAGTCCGGTGTGCGTCTCGAGAAGTAGGGTTCAACACCGATGACACGGATGCGCGACGCCTTCATTTGTTCGATCAACCCGGCGGTGTGCGACGGGGTCGGTTCGATACCGGGCAGCGGCTCCACGAATCCCGCCACCTGGATGCCAAACGCGCGGCACAGGTAAGGCCACGTGTCGTGGTAGGTCACGATGAGTGCCCCGCGGAGCGGTGCCGCCTGCGTTGCCCACGCCGATTTCTTCTCTGCCAGCCGGGTGCGAAACGCCGCCAGTCCGGCCGCGTACCCGTCCGCATGCGCCGGGTCCGCGCGCGTGAATGCTTCCGCCAGAGTGCTGGCGATGATGGCGCCATTGTCGGGATCCAGCCAGTAGTGCGGGTTGCCGCGCGGGTGGACGTCGCCCATGGATGCATCCACCTTGCCCGCGGGTGCGTTGAGCGGTGTGATTCCCGAGCTGCAATCAACCACCAGCAGGTTGCCGTTGCGCGACCCGTCAATGATGGGTTGTGCCCAGCGATCCAGGTCGAGACCGACCTTCAGGTACACGCGCGCTTTCTTGACGCGGATCATGTAGCCGGGCAGAACCTCCACAAAATGCGGGTCCGACATGCCGCCTGCGATCGACGACACCTCGACGGCGTCGCCGCCCACCAGCTTCGCAATCGAGGCGAGGTCGGTGGTGGAAGCCACGACGTTGAGCTTGGCACCCGCAGCCGCTGCGGATGCCGCGAGAAGCAACAGGGCAAGAGTAAGGGTTCTAATCATGGTGTGTCTCCGTGTCTGCATCAGAACGTGTGAACTTTGTGCGGCCCGAGTGCCCACAGGAACTGAAGCGTCAGGCTGTTGTCGTCGAAGCCGGTGAGATCCGACGTCTCGTGGCGGTACGCGAGACCGATGCGCGCTGTTTCTTCGGCGGGGGAGAAGCCGGCGAACACGCCAAATGCCGTTGTCTCCGCTCCCGCAACCTGCGCGTCCTCGCTCCAGTCGAAGAACGGCCCCGCACTCCAGCGCTTGCGCCATTGCAACTCCAGGGACGTGAAAGCACCCGTCGCGTCGACTTCCTGCACCGTGCCCGCAATTTCATCGGCCACGTCGCGACGCCCCGACATCACCTCCGCGATCCACGACAGCGACCGGTAGCTGTCGGGACGCCAGCGGAGCTTCCAGTCAACCGCCCCCTGCGTCAGCGACAGGTTCTCCGCGGGGTCGTAGTCGCCGGCCATGGCGGAGAGACCGATCTCCGCGGACCACGCTTCACCAAGCTGCCGGAACACCGACACGCGCCCCGAACCCAGAATCTCCGCGGGTGCATCTTCTTCGGCGCTATCGTCCGCTTCGTGCTCGTGTCCCTTGAATCCATCCGAGCTGAACGCCGTGGCCGAGAGACCAATCGCGTTGTCACCCGCGGCAAGCAACGTGTTGAGGCGAATCCCCGTGGCGCTCAAGCCCTCCTCGCCCAGAAGTTCGCGCGCCACCAGCGGACGGTCGAGCCATCCCCACTGGTGCGGGTGCTGGGTGTTGAGGCGCCCGAAGTCGAGGAGAAAGATGCCGGCATTCAGTTGCAGCGACAACGGGAGGCCGCGCAACACGGTGAGGTTGGCCTCCTCGATGTCCAGCTCGATGCCGTCCTCGCCGTCATGCAGGCCGAGGAAGACGTCGGCACGCATCCACGGGTTGACGTGCGCATTGAATGCGAACTCGAGTTCGTGGAACTCGAACTCGGGTGAGTTGACGCCGAGCGAATCGGCGGCCTTGCTGCCGCGCGCAATCACGCGCATGTCGCCGATGACCCCGATATCGGGGTTCGAAAGGGTCTGGCCGGATACGGAACCGGCCCCAAGCAGAAACCAACCGGCCAGCGCCAGCGCGCAGCCACGACGGGTCTCCATGGAGAAGCCTCCTCGCGATTACAACTATGGTGAGAGAACCGGGAAACTACTGGGCGAGGGAGGCCGGGGGTGCGCGACAGCCCGTGGGTGCTGGGCGCGCGGTGTGGGGGATGGTCTCGTTGGCCGGCGCGGGCAGGGTGCCGTCCGCCGGCGGTGCCACAAAGGGCGTGATGGTCTGGATGGGTGCCGCGGTGGGCGCGTGTATCTGACACGCCGCGCACGGCGCGTGCATGTGCCCGTGGTCGTCACCGTGCGTGTGGGCCGCGTGCAGCGGGACCGCCAGCAGCATGGCCAGCGTTGCCCCCAGGGCCACCAGGAGTCGCAGGTGTGCGGGCAGTCGCTTCATGGCCATGAGCATGCGCTTCCCGGCGCCGGGTGTCAAGCCGGTGCCGGGTTGCCCGCAGGACGCCACAAAATAAGAAGGTTGTGGCCGGGAAATTGTGCATGGCACGGGGTGTGCGGATACCGTGGCATGGGTACGGGAACGACGGGATGGGTTCCTCCGCACTGTCCCAATCCAACTTGCTGCTACTTCAACACCTTGTCGCCTGACTGGCCCTGCGTACGCAAGGGCTTCTATGAGCGCA